>Ga0209916_1000012_pt1 | contig 620938 bp, 518 predicted proteins | sample ThiBio_1000_plan_FD_183956 | JGI IMG/M metagenome (GOLD analysis project Ga0209916, IMG submission 183956) | Wastewater bioreactor microbial communities from Cape Town, South Africa - Thiocy_solids_2 (SPAdes) | ecosystem: Engineered > Bioreactor > Thiocyanate-remediating > Anaerobic-Aerobic ... | reverse complement strand
AGGTTCGTGCGCTGCGCGGCGCTCACCCCGGTACCCGAGGCCAGGCGTTCGTCGATCACGTCGGCCCACATCCTGGCGTGGTAGCCCTTGAGCGGGGCCATGCAGTCGGTCACCGTGTCCATGTAGTCGAGGCAGCCTGCGCCAAGGGCGCCACAGTTCTTGTGCCTGGCACCCGCCTGCCCCTGCTGCCCCTGTTGTCCGTCCTGTCCCAGCAGCTCCTGCTTGGCCGCCTGGGCCGACTTGACTGTCTGGGTTGCCTCCTGGATTTCCTGCGTGGCGTTCTTGAGCCTGTCCAGCAGCGATTGTGCCGATGCCGGTGCGGAAAGGACCGCCGTGGCCGCGAGCACGAGCAACAGGCTGGTGATGGCGAAGGTCGAACGGGTTTTGCTCATGACGGAATTCCTCTGCATGGATGACTGGACGAGCCAGCTGGGTGTTGTCGGCAACGCCCCGCACAGGCACTCGATTACTGCTTTTTCATCTTTCCCCACGGTGTGTCGAGGGAGCCGTCGGCGTTGCGCGTCAGCACCAGATTGCCCTCGGGCGACTGCAGCACGACCTTGTTGCCGTCGGTGCTGTAATTCAGCTCCCGCGTCGCATTCAGCAGGGTTGCGTACGCCTTGCCCGACTCGAACTTGATCGTGCCCATGTCGCCTGCATAGGTGCCGCTGATGCTGCTGCCGCACGCTGCCAGCAGCAGCGCGACAAGCACGGCGGCGCAATGTCTGGCGTGAATGCCCATAGGTCCCTCCTCGCGATGCCCAGGTAGGTACCGGGGCCAGCGCCCCGGTGAACAATCAGCCGCCGATCAGGCCGCGCTTGAGGCCGAGCGCGGCCAGCACCAGCGCCGTCGCCACTGAGAGGTAGAAGCCGAAGCCGACGCTGAACATGTCGGACATGCCACTCACCATGCCGCCACCCAACGAGTCGAGCGTATGGAGTACCGAGTAGGCCGCCCACAGCACCGCCAGCAGCGGCACCAGCAGCGCGAACCAGGCCACCTGGGTACGCCAGAAGAACGGTATCGCGATGCTGGCGTAGGCGAGCAGCAGCAACACCTTGATCATGCCGCCGCCACCGGCGCCGACCTGGGCCATCAGGCTGGCAATGTCGAACAGCGACTTGCCCATGCTGGCGCCCATCATCGACACCGACACCGCGTCGAACGCCAGCGTGCCGAGCAGGAACAGTACCCATGCGCCGAGCATCGGCTTGCCGAAAAAGTCCACGATCGAGCCGCCCGCCACACCGCCGCTTCCGCCCGCAGCGTTTGCCGCGCCGTCCGGTGCCGGGCCACCCGGGGCCGCAGCCGCGGCCGTGCCGGCGGCGGCCGGTATCGACGCGCGCAGCTTGGTCAACGATGCGCCAAACTTGCCGCCCAATTCCGCGGCCTTCTCCCTGAGCAGCACGTCTTCGCCCACGGCCGTGACCGACGCAATCGCGTCTCCCTCGAACACGAGCTCCACGGTCCGGTTGACGCCCGGCGCGCTGTCCCCCCGCCAGTCGGCCAGGGCGAACCGGTATTGCCTGCCGTCTGCCACGATCGTGCCACTGCCATCGGCGCCGTTGTACTGGATGATCTTGCCTCGCATGGTCGTATCTCCTGTTGCTGACTGTGGTGGGTGAAGGCACTCAGCGCGGCGGCACGTGCACCCGCACGCTGGCCGGCTGCTGGTAGGGAAAGCCCATGTCGGCGAGCACGGCCCACTGCCGCACCGGACCGGGCACGGCGGCATAACCGCTGCCGGCGGTCGGATCCTGGTCGAGGTAGATGTCGGTGTGCCCACGGCTGTGGATGGCTACCGTGACGGCGCCGGAATAGAGGTTCACGCTCACGATCGCGTTTTCCTCGGGACCCTGGTGCGGGGCGTTGCCGCGCAGCACGAGGCTGCAGTCGATCAGGTCGATCGGGCCGGCGACGTCCAGGTTGCGTTCGAGATGCTGGCGCAGCGCCGTGGGCAACTGCTGCAGGCGCGCGGCGACGGCCGGCGCGGCCAGGAGATTCTTGTCGCCGACGTAGTTGCCGGCGTACGCCTGCATGGCGGCGAGCTTGCCGGTGCACGCCGCCGAGGCCGCAAGGGGCCACGCAATCGACACCAGCAGCACGGCCCACACCGGGTTGCGGCAGATGCTGCGGATGGCATGGACGATGTGGTGCACAGGTTCTCCTTCTCCCCGGCCGGGTGGCGGACGGGTCAGTAGTGGTGGCATCTGGCGAGCGCGGCCTGGGTCGCGGCGGTGGAGTTGTCCAGCGAAATCTCGCCCTGCATGGCGCCGTTGATGCGCAGGTAGGACAGCTCCGCGAGCCGTGCCAGTTCGCTCGTGGTGGGGGTGCTGCCGCGGTGCGCCAGCCATGCGGGCAGATCCGAGCCGGACAGGTCGGCGAGCCACATCGTCGCGTCGCGGTTGCCCTGATGCATCGGTACGTTCACGGTCCAGCCGCGGAAGACGAAGGTCAGCGTCACCGGGCCTGCGGGCTGGCGCATTTTCGTCACCATCGCCAGCAGCGGCTTGCCTGCGTTGCAGAACACGCTGACGGTCTTGATCACCGAGTCGATCGGTGCGGCCAGCGCCACCACGCGGTCCCCGGCCTGACGGGTCTGCCACGCAGGCGCACCGCCACCTGGCTGGTCCGCCTTGTCGATGCCGTACTCCTTGCCGTTCCACTTCCACACCGGGCTGTCGCCGCCGTATTGCAGGTCGTGCATGCCGTGGTGCACGGTGGGCAGCACATCGATCTCGCCGTAGAAGTTCGGCAGCCCGATTCCCGTGCCGGCATAGCCGTGCGGGGTCGCCATCACGATCAACCCGCTGCAACCGGCGGAACCGCAAAAGGAGATGTCGCTGTACTGGACGATCAGATCGGGGCGCCCGTCGCCATCGAGGTCGGCCAGTGCCACGTCGTAGCCACCCTGCTCAGGTTGGATGAACTCCTTGATGTCACTGGCTGCCGCGTGCCTGATCGCAGCGGTCTGCGCCGGGGTCGGCTTGATCGCGTCCTTGCCGACGTTGATTTTCTGTGTGGTGGCGACCGTCTGCGTGCCGTTGCCGGGTGAGGCGGGCGTCGTCGCCGACACGGCAGCCATTGCCCACAGCGTGCACGCGACCAGGGTCAGGGCCAGCCAGCAGACCTGTAGCCGCTGGGAGGCCTTCATGGCCATGCCCTTCGCTGTTGGGTGACGCTCAATCCCAGGGCCATCCCGCCAGCAGCGCACAGGACGCCGCCAAGCCCAGCACCAGCAGGGCCACCACGTAGGGCACGATGCCGGCACGCGAGGCCACGTAGTAGCTCACGAACTCGGCTTCCGACAGGCGTGCCTCGGCGATTTCCGGACGTTCGCGCCGGATCCATGCGTAGGCGGCGTGTGCCTGGCACTCGCCCACCCCGCGGTGGTGCCACACGTAGGCCCGCCAGCCTCCCGTCGCCAGAAACACGACGGCGGCCGCGCACAACAGCAGCGCCCATGCACCGATCATGTCGACCCGCTCCTCGCGCCATCGCGGCGGTGGGCTGTCGCCGGCAAACCTGGCCTGCTGGCGAAAGCCTGTTCATGCGCACAGGACCTGCAACGCTTGCCCGGTTTTCATGCACGTCCCCGGTGGCAGTGGTGGCCGCTGGACTGGCCTTGGCGACATTGCGCGCCCGGGCGGGCAAAAAGTCGTCACGACCGTCTAACGGATCACTAACGGCGCCCATCCGCCCCCACCGGAGCCAGGTGCGACAGGCGCGCACCTGGGAGCCTGGGCCGTAGAAATCTCCTGGGCTGCAAAAGCGCCTGCGTGGTCCATATTTCCGCCGACTCTTGGTCCATGGAACCACCGTGGACCAGCGAATCGTCGAAAATCTGTCCTCACGCAGCCACTTTTTCGCCTCGAAAGTTTCTGCGGCCCAGGCTCCTGGTGCACAATCGCCAGTCAAGGCGCAGGGCTGGGGGCAGGCGTGGACAGCGCGGAACATTCCGAACGGCTGCTGTACCTGTATCGCTTCGACGATGCCGAATTCGACGAGGCACGGGTCAGGCTGCGCGTGGCTGGTGAGCGCGTGGAGCTGGAACAGCGGCCCCTGCAGGTGCTGGCATTGCTGCTGCAGCATGCGGACGAAGTGGTGACGCGTGCCGACCTGTTCGACACGGTGTGGGCAGGCCGGCCCACCGTGGACAATGTGCTGGCCAATGCGGTCGCCAAGTTGCGCAAGGCGCTCGGCGCCGCGTCTGCACGCATCGTCAATGTGCCGCGTATCGGCTATCGCCTGCGCGGACCCGTCGAGCGCATGGTGACCGGACGGCGCGCCGGCGGTACCGGCGAACTGGCGGTCGGACAGGCGGTGCCTGGCCGGGAACACTTCCACCTCGTTGAATGCCTGGACCCGTCGGGGGGCGGTTCGGTATGGCTGGCACGCCACGAGAAGACCGGCGAACCGCGCGTGTACAAGTTCGCCATCGATGGCGAACGGTTGGCCGCATTGAAGCGCGAGGTCACGATCTACCGCGTGCTGCGGGAAAGCCTTGGCGAGCGCGATGACCGGGTGCGCCTGTTCGACTGGAACTTCGACGCGCCGCCGTTCTTTCTGGAATGCGAATACGCGGGGCGTGACCTGACACGCTGGGCGGAGGACGATCCGGCCTTCGCCACCGCCCCATGCGAGCGGCGGATCGCCTGGTTCATCGACATCGCCGAGGCCGTCGCTGCCGCACACGGTGCCGGCGTGCTGCACAAGGATCTGAAGCCCGCCAACGTGCTGGTGGCACCGCGCGGCACGGGCTGGCGCTTCCGCGTCACCGACTTCGGCAGCGGGCGCCTGCTCGAATCCGGCCGACTGCAGGACCTGGGCATCACCGGCCTGGGCCTGACCGTCACCAGCGCGTTGACCGGGGATTCCGGTGTGACCGTGCTGTACCTCGCCCCGGAACTGTTGGCAGGCCAGGCACACTCGGTGCGCAGCGACGTGTACGCGCTGGGCCTGATGCTGTTCCAGATGGCCGTCGGCGACCTGCGCCGCACGCTGGCGCCGGGTTGGGAACAGGACATCGACGACGAGCTGTTGCGCGAGGACATCGCCGCCGCCACCAATGGCGATCCGCAGCGCCGGCTGCAAAGCGTCGACGAGCTGGTGCAGCGCCTGCGCAGCCGCGAGGCGCGCGCGCTGGAGCGCAGGCGCCTGCGCGAATCGGATGCCCGCGCGCTCACCGCCGAGCGCCTGCTGGAACGCAGCCGTGCACGCCGCCCCTGGCTGCTCGCCGCAATCGTGCTGCTGGTGGCAGGCCTCGGCATGAGCCTGTGGCAGATCAAGCGCGTCAAGGCCGCACGCACGAACGCGGAGCAGCAAGCTGCGCTTGCTTCCGCCACCAACCGCTTTCTCAACGAGGATTTGCTCGGCGCCGGCGTCGGCGGCACCTCACCGGCCTGGTACGAACGCAACCCGACCCTGCGCGAGATCCTGGACACCGCCGCCAAGCACCTCGACGACGGCCGCTATGCCGGCGAGCCGCTGATGCTGGCCGACCTCCATCAGACCCTGGGACGGGCGTACCGCAGCACCGGCAGTTTCACCAAGGCCGGCGCGCAACTGCAGGCCGCGGCGGATTGGTTGCAGCGCACGCTCGGCGCGGACGACCAGCGCAGCGTGCTGGCGCAGTACGAGCTGGCCACGGTGCTGGCGCGTCTGTCACGTTTCGCGGAGGCCGAAGCCCTGCTCGACCGCGCCGACGCCGCGGCCGGTGCGCGGCGCCAGGCCACCTCGGAAATCGCCTTGCGCGCGCACCTCGCACGCGGCGACGTCGCCTACCAGCAGATGCAGGTCAAGACGGCCTTGCCGGAATATCAGGCTGCGCAGCGCCTGCAGGCGCTGCTGCATCCGGACGACGCGGCCATGTCGGCGCATATCCTGCTGGCGATTGCCGGCTGCGATCTGCGCATGGGCCAGCCGCAACAGGCGGAGGCGGCCGCACGCAAGATTCTCGCCGGCGCACCGTATACCCAGGAACGCGTCGGACTCGGTACGCTCGCCAACGCGCGTTCGCGGCTGGCCGACGCGCTGCGCGGCCAGGGCAAGTACCAGCTGGCCATCCCCGTGGCCGAACAATCGTTGGCCGACTTCGAAAAGGCCCAGGGAGCGGATGGCCAGGGTACGATCAGCGCGCTCAGCACCCTGAGCTATCTGTACTCGCTGAACGGCGACGACGCCAAGGCGCTGGCGCTGCAACGTGATGTGTACCAACGCGCCACCACGCGCTGGGGCGCCGACAACCAGTACACGCTGGTCGAGTTGCTGAATCTCGGTTCGGACGAACACGACAGCGGCGATTTGGCTGCTGCGTTGCCGCACCTGCAGCAGGCCGAAGCGGGACTGGTGAAGGTCAGCGGCGCCAACAGTCCGGTCACGCAGGCCGCGCGCACGCAGTTGGCCAACGCACTGAGCGACCTCGGCCGCAACACCGAAGCCCTGGCCTTGATCGAGAAGGTCGACCCGAAGGCGTACCAGGCCACCACGTCCGACCCCCACCGGGCACTCGTGCTGCGCGCGATGAAGGCGCGCATCGAATGGCGCCTGCACCAGCCCGACGCCAGGGCGGCATTGCGCGACGCGATCACGGCCATGCAGAAGGCGCACATGGCGGACGACGAAATCGACACGTTCCGCAAGGAACTGGCGGGTACGAACCCCCGTCCCTGACGCCGGCGACGGCCGCCGGAGCGTGGCGTGGCGGCGGGCCGGACCCTGCCAGCCACGAATGGCACCCATTCAAGGCTCGTCATCCCCGCGCAAGCGGGAATGACGCCGGGGTGACGTTTCGGCGTCTTGGGACAATACCGTCGATGAGGCAAAGGCGGTCCCAAAACGTTCCCGACAACAGTGCGCTTTCGCGGGGATGACGACAGTCGGGGCCTCACACTCAAAACAGGTGCCATTCCTACCGGGCACCATTCGCATGAAGCGGCGCCCGGTCGGAATGGAAAGTCACCGCGCCGCGGAGACTCCCAGCTTGCGTTGCAGGAAATCCACGGTCGCCGTATCCGCCTGCAACCACGACGTGTGGCGCAGGAAGCCGTGGATTTCGTTTGGCAGGACCATCTCCTCGAACGGCACCTGGTGCTGCCGCAACCGTGGCACCACATCCTCCATCTGCGAGAAGTGCACGTTGCGGTCGTCGTCACCCTGGATCAGCAGCACCGGCGACTTCCAGGTCGCGATCGCGGCGTCCGGCGAGGATTCCCAGGCGACTTTCAGGGCCTCCTGGTAGTCGCCTTGTTCGTAGCGCGACCGGCTCTTCGCGGACCAGTCGCCGACGTCCTGCGACCAGTCGTGCAGGCCATGCATGTCCACGCCGGCCTTGAAGATGTCCGAATTGCGGGCCAGCGCGAGCGCGGTGAGGTAGCCACCGTACGAACCGCCCCAGATCCCGATGCGCGTCGCGTCGACGCCCGGCACCGACTGCAGGAATCTTGCGCCGGCCACCACGTCCTGGTACTCGGACGCACCGGCGGGTCCCGCCTTCGGCGGATGATGGAACGCATGCCCGTGGCCGATGCCGAGCCGGTAGTTCACCGACAGCACGGTGAAGCCATGCGTGGCCAGATACTGGTTCACCGCGTAGCTGTTGGTGTAGTAATCCATGTAGTGCCAGCCCAACAGCATCTGCCGCGGCGGGCCACCGTGCACGAAGATCACGCCCGGCTGCTTGGCGCCGGCGTCCTTGCCGCGGAACAGTTGGCCGTGGATCAACGTGCCGTCAGCCGCAGTAAACGACACGGCGCGGGGGACCAGCAGTTGCGCCGTCGGGAAATCCCGTGGCAACACTTCCGGTTGCAGCATCCGCTGGTTGGCGCCGTGGCCGTCCATCAGCGCGACCAGCGGCGGGCGTTGCGGGCCGGCGTCGATATAGGCAATCGCGTTGGTACCGGCCACGACCGGCGAGGTCTGGATGTCGGTACCGGGAGTCAGTGCCACTGGCCGCGCGTTGGTGACCGGCACCTCGAACAGGTGGCGGCGGTCGAGGTCGTCCTTGTTCGTGCCGGTATTGGCGCTGTAGATCAGGGAGCGCCCGTCGCGTGCCAGTACCACGTCCTCGACCATGAACTCGCCTGGCGTCAGCAGCAAGGGCGTGCCGCCATCGGCAGCGATCGAATACAGATGGGGCCAACCATCGAGATCGGCGAGGAAGACCAGGCGGCTGTCACCCTCGGCCCAATGCAGGTTCGCGCCGCCCGCCGTACGGGGATACGAGCCCTCCAGGCTGTCGGGACTTTGCCAGACCACGTGGGTCACGCCGGTGCTGGCGTCTGCCAGCATCAGCGACCACGGTTGGGGCACTTGCTGCAGCAGGGGCCGCGGCGGCCCGCCCTTGCCGTGGCGGCGCGTGAACGCCACTCGCGTGCCGTCGGCCGACCAGCGCGGCATCCGGTCGATGCCGGTCGAGGGACCGAGGTAGGTCAGCGGCGTGTCGTCGTCGGTATAAATGCCGATGAACGCATGGTCGTCGCGATCGGAAACGAAGGCGAGCCGCTTGCCGTCCGGGGACCACTCCAGCTCGCCATCCTTGCCACGGTCGAAAAACAGGCGCCGGGCCTTGCCCTGGCCATCCGCGGCAAGCGGCGCGGTCCAGACCTGGTGGTCCTTGATGTAGGCAAGCTGGCCGCTCGCGGACAGTGCCGGCGCATCGCCCGCGGTCAGCGACCGCGCCGTACCACCGTGCACATCGACCACCCACAGCATCACCTCTGGCGTCGCCGGAGCCGACGAGGGATCGGGTACCAGCTTGTCCTCCCAGTTGGCGTCGTGGTCGCCACCGCGCACGAACACCAGCGTGTTGCCGTCCGGAGCAAAGGTGAGCTGGGTCAGCTCCTGGCCGTCATCATGCGTGAACTGGGTGACCTGGCGCGGCTTGAAATCGGGAGCCTGTGCCAGCCACACGTTGCGCACCCCATCCTGGTCGATGACCCAGGCGAGGCGATTGCCCGCACTCGCCGCGGACAATCCCAGCGGAAACGGATAGCCAAGCACCTGCTCCAGCGTGAACCCAGGCGCGGCGGAGGAAGTCGCGGGCGGCTGTGCCAGCACCAGCGGGCAACCAAACAGGCACAGCAGCATGAACAGCCATTTCCGAGCTCGTTGCATCGCACATCTCCCCAGTGGATCCAGCCGATGTCGCAGCGCCGGCTTGGGCGCGGACAGTCCCGACAGTCATACGCCGCCAGGGCCGGCGACTCAAGTCCGGGTGTGGCGGAAACAGTCCACGAGGTGGTCATCCACCATGCCGGTGGCCTGCATGAACGCGTAGCAGATCGTGCTGCCGACGAAGCGCAGGCCGCGCTTGCGCAAATCCTTGCTCATGCGGTCGGACAGGGGCGTGCTGGCCGGCACCTGGTCGGGACGACGCCAATGGTTGCGCCGGGGCCGGCCATCGACGAGCGACCACAAATAGGCGTCCAGACTGCCAAACCCGGCCACGATGCGCAGCACGGCGCGGGCATTGTCGCGAGCGGAAAACACCTTGAGCCGGTTGCGGATGATGCCAGGGTCGAGCAGCAGGCGTTCCAGCTGCCGGTCGGTCATGCGCGCGACCGCGTCGATGTCGAACTGGTGGAACACCTCGCGGTAGCGCTCGCGCTTGTTCAGCACGGTGCGCCACGATAAGCCGGCCTGGGCACCTTCCAGCACCAGGAACTCGAACAGCTGCCGGTCGTCATGCAGCGGCGTGCCCCATTCGTGGTCATGGTAGGCCTGCATCAGCGCATCGCCAGCCGCCCAGGCGCAACGCGGCAGGTCGGCGGCGCTGGCGGGCGGAGCAAGAGGACTGGGCATGGGCCCATGGTAGCGGCACGGGCCGATCCACGCAGCCAGGGCAACGCTGATCAAGTATCGCCGCCGTCACCCACCCTCTCTGTTCGCAGACCACAGGGCCGTCGGCGAAGGCAGACTGGCCGTCTGTCGAGGCGACGGACCGAAGGTATGCGGACAGAGAGGATGGGCCTCAACATGCTGAATTTGAAATGATGAGGTGATGGCTGGAAGGCCCGCAGGCGATGCCGCGCGGCTTGGCAAGACGGCCAGTCTTGCCGGCGCCACGCAACACCACCTGCGGGCCTTCCAGTCATCATGACGGTGGCGATACTTGATCAGCGTTGCCCTAAACTGCCGGATTCCGCCGCCTGCACACACCCATGCCATCCAAGCTGTCCCAGCAACGCGGCGCCTTCGTGGCGCTGGCGGTCACCATCCTGATCTGGGCCTACAGCTGGGTGGTGATGAAGCAGGCGCTGGCTTACGCCGGGCCCCTGGATTTTGCCGCGCTGCGCTATCTCCTGGGCGCCGCGATCCTGTTTGCCGCCTTGCTCGCCACGCGGCAATCGCTGCGTCCGCCGCCGCTGCTGCCCACGATCCTGATTGGCTTGTTCCAGACCGCCGCGTTCCAGGGCCTGGAGCAATGGGCGCTGCTCAGCGGCGGCGCCGGTCGCGTCGCGCTGCTGGCCTACACCATGCCGTTCTGGGCGGTGCTGCTGGCCTGGTGGCTGCTCAAGGATCGGCCATCACCGCGGCAATGGGGCGGGCTGGCGCTGGCTGCCGGCGGCCTGCTGTGCATCATCGAGCCGTGGCGCGGCACGGGCAGCGCACTCAGCACCACGCTGGGCGTCGCCGGTGGCCTGGCCTGGGCTTGCGGCACCGTGCTGAGCAAGCGCTTGTTCCAGCGCCACGCGCCCGGCCTGCTCAACCTCACGGCCTGGCAGATGCTCATTGGCGGCCTGGCGCTGGGCGTGGCGGCGCTGGCCGTGCCACAACGCCAGCTGGTGTGGAGCCTGCCGTTCATCGCTGCACTGGCGTACAGCGCCGTGCTGGCCTCGAGCGTGGCCTGGTGGTTATGGAGCATCGTCTTGCAGCGGCTGTCGACCACGGTGGCCAGCGTGTCGAGCCTGGGCGTGCCGATCGTGAGTGTGCTGTTGGCGTGGCTGATCCTGCACGAGCAGCCTTCGGCGATGGAGCTCTTCGGCATCGCCCTGGTCCTGCTCGCCTTGTTGGCGGTAAGCGGCGTCGGCTCGCGGCGCCTGCGCTGACCCCGTTCAGCACCCGCGCCAGCCGCCGGCGATATGATCGGGCCGCTGTTGCGAGATGGTCCGCGCCATGCTGCATGTCCCTACGCTGTGGTCCCACCTGGTCGACTGGTTGAGCAGCCACGCCGTCGTGCCCTTGCTGGATACCCTCCACTTGGGCGGGCTGTCCGGAGACCCGCGCGACATCGCGGCAGCCTTGCTGATCGCGGCGCTGCAAGTCGGCATCATCGGCCTGGTCTTCCGGCCACTGGAAGCCTGGTTCCCGGCTGAGCGCTGGGCCGATCGCAAGCTCACCCTGGTCGACCGCAACTACACGCTGCTGATGCTGCTCGGCATCTTCCCGGTGTTCACCTACCTGGTGCTGATGCCGTTCAGCCATCTGTTCGGCGGTGGCGGAGACGATGCCGGCAGCCCGGCTTCGCCGTTCGCGCTGGTCAGCCTGGTGCCGTGGTTCCAGGGTCACCCGTACGCGCTGTTCGCCACCTATTACGTGATCTACGACTTCGTGTACTACTGGATGCACCGCACCCAGCACGCGCTGCCGTGGTGGTGGGCGCTGCACAGCATGCACCACAGCCAGCGGCAGATGAGCTGCTGGACCAACGACCGCGGCAGCCTGGTCGACGGCTTCATCCAGTCGATGATCCTGGCCACGGTCGGCCTGGTGATCGGCGTCGACCCTGACGAATTTGCCTGGCTCATGCTGCTTGGCGAGCTGGTGCAGAATTTTTCGCACACCAATGTCCGCCTCGGTTTCGGCAAGGTGTTCGACCGCGTCCTGGTCGCGCCGAAGTTCCACCGCCTGCACCATATGCTGCTCGACCCGACGCGGCCGACCCTGCACAACTGCAACTTCGGCCAGGTGTTCTCGATCTGGGACGTGCTGTTCGGCACCGCGCTGTATGGCGAACCGGCGCGCCCGACCGGCGTCTCCGACCCCATGGTGGATGCCGACAACAACTACGGCCTGGTCGGCCTGCACTGGGTGGCGCTGCGGCGCTTCTGGGGCGCGGTGTGGCGGCTCGACGGCTGGAAGCTGGGCGAGGTGTCGTTTGATGCGCACTACCATCCGTTCCACGTCAACCACGTGCTGGATGCCACGCCAGAACCCGGCCCCTGCCCAGCCGTCGTCACGGCTGCGTCGGGCTCGTTCAGTGCGGCGGCAGCGGAGACGGCGTCGGGCTGAGCCAGGAGCTTGAGCGGTAGAAGCCGTCCGGGCTCCTAGCGCCAGGGCAGCGCGTCCAGGTCGACGTTGCCGCCGCTGAGCACCACGCCGATATGGCGGCCGGCAAACAGCGCCGGGGACTTGCGGATCGCAGCGAACACGGTCGCGCTGGACACCTCCACCACCATTTTCAGTTCTTCCCAGAGCAGGCGCATGGCGGCCACGGTGTCGTCGTCGCTGACCGTGACCACCTGCACCTGGTGCTCGCGCAAGGCCTGCAGGTTGCGCTCGCCGACCAGGGTGCGCAGGCCGTCGCACACGGTGTCCGGCACCAGTCCGGCGACGCGCGCGCTACGGGCCAGCGACTCGGCCGTATCCGCCGCCCCCGCGGGTTCGGCCGCGAACAGCCGTATGGACGGATCCAGCGCATGGCCGGCAATGGCGACACCGCTGGCCAGGCCGCCGCCGCCGACCGGCGTGATCAGCGTGTCCAACCCGCGCAGTTGCCCCAGCAGTTCCAGCGCCACCGTGCCCTGGCCGGCCATGACCCGGGTGTCGGCATACGGATGCACCAGCACCGCACCGGTCTCGCGCTGCAGCTGCGCACACAGCGCCTCGCGCGCGGCCTGGGTCGGCGCGCAGCGATGCAGGACAGCGCCGGCGCGCTGGATCGCGCGCACTTTCGCCTGCACCGCACCCTCGGGCACCACGATGTGCGCGGTGATGCCGCGGGTGGCGGCGGCCAGCGCCAGCGCGTTGCCGTGGTTGCCGGAGGAATGCGTGACCACGCCGCGCGTGGCCTGCTCCTCGTCCAGTGCCCACACCGCATTGCAGGCGCCGCGGAACTTGAACGCACCGCCACGCTGCAGGTTCTCGCACTTGAAATGCAGATGCGCGCCGCACAGCGTATCGAGGGCGTCGTTGCGCAACACGGGGGTCACCACCGCGTGCGGAGCAATGCGCGCAGCGGCCTCCTGGATCTGCCTGAAATCGGGCAACGCGTCGCTCACCATGTTGTCGCTCACCATGCTCATACCGGCACCACCTCCACGCCACAACGGAATTTACGTTCCACGCCCGGCTCCAGGCGGATGGCCGCGGCGCACTCCGGCCGATTGAAGGCATCGGCCATGCATTCCATCGGCTCGATGGCCAGCGCCCGGCGCTGATCGCGCGCCACGGTGTCGGCGGTGAACGCGTGCACCACGCCGCGCTCCTGCCACAGAGCCAGCGCCCAGCCGCTCGCGGGGTCGCGCAGGTGCGTGCGGATGCGGCCGTCGGCATCGGCTTCCACGTCGGTGTAACCCTGGTCGATGATGCTCGGCCCGATGCGGCGCGGCTCGCGGAAATCCAGCGCTGGGGCGTCGTCCAGTGCCACGTACGCCTGCGCGCCGGCCAGCGCGATCAGGTCGGCCCCGGTGCGAATCAGCGATTGCGCCGGGATCTGCAGTTCCCAGTCGTCGACCGGACCATCGCCGATCGTGACGTACGGATGCCAACCGAAGAAGCACGGCGCGGCGTCGGCGCCGACGTTGCGCATGCGCGCCTCCAGGGTTAGCCCACCCGTATCCAGGGTGAATGTCACGCCCAGGTCGATCGCATGGGGATAGCCCGGCCGCGACCGGATGGCCGAGGTGCCGAGCACGACCTGGGCGCAGTGCGCATCCGCATCCAGCGCGACGACATCGAACAGCGCATCGCGCACGAAGCCATGGCGGATACCGCGGCTGGCGCCGGTCACACCAGGCTGGAGATCTTCCTCGCGGCCGGCAAAGCGATAGCGCGCACCGCCGATGCGGCCGGCAAACGGCGCCATGATGGCAAACCGGGAACCGGGGTGGCTGGCAATCTCGCCCTCGTCTCGGAAGCCGGCCGCGATATCGCGCCAGGTGCCGCCGGCGGCGCGCACCCGGTAATTCAGCAGGGCCGCGCCGTGGCGTGCGATGCGGATCTCGCAACCCGACTGCGCATCTTGCAAGACCACCACCGGCTGCGCGCCGATGTGCCCGTGGGTGGCGCTGTATCGCGACATGCAGCCTCTCCATTGCGGTAGGGACGAAACCCCACCATGTTAGCCTGTGCCTTCTTTGTCCGGCGAATACACGAAGCCACACCCATGAACACAGCAACGCGCGATCCGGTCCCACCGACACGCCTGGCGAATTACCGGGCCCCGGCCTGGACCGTGGACGAGGTGGCGCTGGAATTCGACCTGGACTTCGAGCACAGCGAAGTCGCCGCGCGCCTGGTCCTGCACGGCGCCGACCCCACGCAGCCGCTCGAGCTCGACGGCGAAGGCCTGGAACTGCTGTCCGTCACCCTGGACGGACAGGCACTGGCACCTGAAGCCTGCCAGACCGACGAGCGTCGGCTCACGATCCACGGCGCGCGCGACGGCAGCGTGCTGGAAACCCGCGTGCGCATCCGCCCGGCGGCAAACACGGCACTGGAGGGCCTGTACCTTTCCGGCAGCCGCGAGACCGGCTTCCTGCTGACCCAGTGCGAACCACAGGGCTTCCGCCACATCACCTGGTTCCCCGACCGCCCCGACGTGCAATCGCGTTACACCGTGACCTTGCGCGCCGACCGCGAGCGCTTCCCGGTGCTGCTGGCCGGCGGCAACCCCGACGGCGCGGGCGAGCTGCCCGACGGCCGCCACTGGGCGCGCTTTGTCGACCCGCACCGCAAACCGAGTTACCTGTTTGCCCTGGTCGCCGGGCGGCTTGAACATCTCGACCGTGCCTACGTCACGGCCGACGGGCGGCAAGTGGCGATCCGCATGTGGGCGCAGGCCGATGCCATCGACCGATGCCACTACGCGCTGGATGCGCTGGAGCGCGCCATGCGCTGGGACGAGCAGACCTATGGCCGCAACTACGACCTGGACGTCTTCCACGTCGTCGCCACCCACGACTTCAACATGGGTGCGATGGAGAACAAGGGCCTCAACATCTTCAATTCCAAGTGCCTGCTGGCGGACTTCGACAGCACCACGGACGACGAATACCGGCGCGTCGAGTCGGTGATCGCGCACGAGTACTTCCACAACTGGAGCGGCAACCGGGTGACCTGCCGCGACTGGTTCCAGCTCTCGCTCAAGGAAGGGCTGACGGTCTTCCGCGAGCAGAGCTTTGCCGCCGACATGAACTCGGCGCCGCTCAAGCGCATCGAGGACATCTCGCTGCTGCGCCGCGCCCAGTTCCCCGAGGATGCTGGCCCGCTGGCCCACCCGGTGCGCCCGGCGCAATACAGCGAAATCAACAATTTCTACACTGCCACCATCTACGAGAAAGGCGCCGAGCTGGTGCGCATGCTGGCCGGACGCCTGGGCCCGGAGGCGTTCCGCCGCGGCATGGACCTGTACTTCGCGCGCAACGACGGCAGTGCCGCCACGCTGGAAGATTTCGTGGGCGCGCTGAGCGAGGCCAATGGCATCGACCTCAGCCCGAGCCTGGCCTGGTACGACCACGCCGGCACGCCGCGGCTGCGCGCGCAAGGCCACTACGATGCCGCGACGCGACGCTACACCTTGACGCTCAGCCAGCACGCACCCACGGTCCGCGCCGACCAGCCGCAGGCGAACCTGCCGATCCCGGTGAAGCTGGCCTTGTTCTCGCCGGGCGGCGACATGCTCGCGTTGCACCGGCAGGGGCAAGCTGCCGCCGGGGTCGACGAGGAAGTGCTGCTACTCGACTCGGCGCAGCAGACCTTCGTCTTCGAACACTTGGACGCCGCGCCCATCCCGTCCCTGCTGCGCGGCTTCTCCGCCCCGGTGATCCTGGAATACACGGCCGCGCCGGCGGAGCTGGCGGTACTGCTGGAGCACGACCGCGACGGCTTCAACCGCTGGAACGCCAGCCAGCAGCTCGCCGTGCACGCCTACCGCGACCTGCGCGACGGCGAGTCCACGCAGGCGCTGGAGGCTTGGTCCGAGGCGCTCGCCCGCCTGTTCGACGCCAACGCCGTGGACGACGCCCTGCTCGCCGAACTGCTGAGTCCACCGGCCGAAACCGAGCTGGCGGCGCAGGAAACTCCCGTGGACCCCGGGCAGATCCACCAGCTGCGCCGGGAACTGCGCCGGCAATTGGCCGCCCGCCTGGGTGCAGCGACGCTGGAGCAGCGCTACCAGGCGCTGCACTCGGGATCGGACAGCGCGCTGGATGCGGCCAGCCAGGGTCGGCGGCGCTTGAAGCACCGGCTGCTGGCCTTGCTGGCCCTGCTCGACCAGGATCGCGCATGGCCGCTGGCCGCCGCGCAATTCGCCGGTGCCGCCGGCATGACGGACCGCCTGGCCGCGCTGAGCGTGCTGGTGTACAGCGACATCGAGGCGGCCGCGCCCATGCTGGCGCAATTCCGCACACGGCATGCGCGCGATCCGCTGGCGCTGGACAAGTGGTTTACCGTGCAGGCGCAAGTACCCGGACCAACGGCGCTGGCGCACGTGGAGGCGCTCGAGCACGACCCGGATTTCACCTGGCACAACCCGAACCGGATCAACGCCTTGTTCGGCGCGTTTGCGCGCAGCAATCCCAGCGGCTTCCACCGTACCGATGGCGCGGGCTACCGCCTGCTCACCACGCGGCTGGTCAGGCTGGACCGGGCCAATCCCCAGATCGCCGCACGCCTGGCCACGGCCTTCAACGATTGGCAACGGCTGGAGCCGGTACGCCGCGAGGCGGCGCAGGCGGCCATCGAGACGCTCGCCGCAGGCGGGCAACTGTCACCCAACCTCAGCGACTTGTTGCAACGCATGCTGCAGCATTGAATGATCCGCAGCCCAGGAGGGGCTGCTCGTGCTGCATGTTGCCCAGACCCGGTCCGGAAACGGACCGGGTATCTCCCCTCAGGAATGCAGGTGGCCGAGCTGCTGGCGCAGGCGCGTCAGCCGCGACTCCAGGATTGGCCGCAAGGTACCGCGGTCGCCGACGGCTGTTTCCTCCAGACGCTCCATGGCCATCTCCACCTTGCCCACCTCGATGATGAGGTCGTGGCGTTCGTATTGACCTTCCAGATCCAGGTTCATCTCGCCCCCCGTAGGTTTTCTTGTTTGTACGGGAGAGAGTGCAACCGGCGTGCCAATTGTGATTGCAGTCACGCTTTGCACCTCGAAATGAGCCCGCAACCCATGTGATGGCGGTCACAGTCGGCCTGTGACGGCGCCACGCCAGCTGACGCTGCGGGTCAACTCGTGCCCACTATCGACAGCGGTCACGAGTTCTGTCACGCTTTGCCAGCCAGCCAACGAAATCCGCCGGGATGGCGGCAAACCCCATCCTGGCTGCACTCCTGTTTCCGGTTTCTGGCGTTCGGTTATACGGTCATCCTGGATTCCCCCTGTTCTAAGAGGCCGTCGGACGCCAGTTTTCAACGCGGAAAGCCTCGCGAATCCATTGCGAGGCTTTTTTTTCCTTCGGAAATAAAAGACGGCACCCGAAGGTGCCGTCGTGCTACCTCTCCCGGTACGCAATCGAACCCCTGTGTTTGATCTGGACGCGGCATGCGCCGCGCCTGCCCGGGAAAGTGCAATTCCATGGATGCACGCCCCGTGCCAGGTGTGCGCGGTACCATACACGCCCCCGCGCCAGCTTGCCGCCATCAGCCAAAGCCATGCTGCATCCCTCTTCCTACGACGTCATCGTGATCGGCGGCGGCCACGCCGGCACCGAGGCGGCGCTGGCTGCCGCGCGCTGCGGCGCGCGCACCCTGCTGCTTACGCACAACGTGGAGACGGTCGGGGCCATGAGCTGCAACCCGGCGATCGGCGGCATCGGCAAGGGCCACCTGGTCAAGGAGATCGACGCGCTGGGTGGCATCATGGCGCACGCCGCCGACCAGGCCGGCATCCAGTGGCGCACGCTGAACGCGGCCAAGGGGCCGGCCGTGCGTGCCACGCGCTGCCAGGCGGACCGCGGGCTGTACAAGGCCGCCATCCGCCATGCCGTCGAAACCCAGGCCAACCTGCAACTGTTCCAGCAGCCCGTCACCGACCTGCTGCTCGAGGGCGTCCGGGTCACCGGCGTGGCCACGCAGATGGGCCTGGTGTTCCGTGCGCGCACCGTGGTGCTGACCGCCGGCACCTTCCTCGCCGGCAAGATCCACGTCGGCCAAGCCCAGTACGCCGGCGGCCGGGCCGGCGACCCGCCGGCCACCTCGCTGGCGGCCAAGCTGCGCGAACTGCCGTTCGCTACCGGCCGCCTGAAGACCGGCACCCCGCCGCGCATCGACCGGCGCAGCATCGACTTCACCGGGCTCGAGGAGCAGCTCGGCGACGAGCCGCAGCCGGTGTTCTCCTACCTGGGCGACGCCGGCGAGCACCCGCGCCAGGCCAGCTGCTGGATTACCCACACCAACGAGCGCACCCACGCCATCATCCGCCAGGGCCTGGACCGATCGCCGCTCTACACCGGGCAGATCGAAGGCACCGGCCCGCGCTACTGCCCGTCCATCGAGGACAAGGTGGTGCGCTTCGCCGACAAGGCCAGCCACCAGATCTTCATCGAACCGGAAGGCCTGGACACCTTCGAGATCTACCCCAACGGCATCTCCACCTCCCTGCCGTTCGACCTGCAGCTGGACCTGGTGCACTCGATCCAGGGCTTTGCCCATGCCCACATCACCCGGCCGGGCTACGCCATCGAGTACGACTACTTCGACCCGCGCGGCCTGAACCCGTGGCTGGAGACCAAGGCGGTGGGCGGCCTGTACTTTGCCGGCCAGATCAACGGCACCACCGGCTACGAGGAAGCCGCCGCCCAGGGCCTGGTCGCCGGGCTCAATGCCGCGCTCGCCGTGCAGGGGCGCGAGCCCTGGTATCCGCGTCGCGACGAAGCCTATACCGGCGTGCTCATCGACGACCTCACCACCAACGGCACGCAAGAGCCCTACCGCATGTTCACCTCGCGCGCCGAATACCGCCTGCACCTGCGCGAAGACAACGCCGATTTGCGCCTGAGCGAAACCGGTCATCGCCTGGGACTGGTGCCGCAGCCGCGCTACGACGCCATGCGCCGCAAGCGTGACGCCGTCGCGAGCGAGCTCGCGCGCCTGCAGGGTCTGTGGGTCACCCCGCACAACGCCTTGGGCACGGCGCTGCAGGCCACGCAGGGCACGGCCATCAGCCACGACGCCAGCGCCGCCGACCTGCTGCGGCGCCCGGAACTGGGTTATGCCGCACTCACCGCCACGCCCGGCTTCGGGCCACCGGCCGCCGCCGCGGACGTCGCCGCGCAAGTCGAGGTGCAGGTGAAATACGCCGGCTACCTCGAACGCCAGCGCGAGGAAATCGAGCGCCAGCGCCGCCACGAGCAGACCCGCATCCCGGCCGATTTCGACTACGACCTGGTGCGTGGCCTGTCCGCCGAGGTGGCGTTGAAGCTCAAGCGTTCGCTGCCGGTGACCCTGGGCCAGGCTGCACGCATCAGCGGCGTGACGCCGGCCGCGATCTCGCTGCTGCTGGTGCACCTGCAGCGCCGCGCCGCCTGAAGGTACGCCCAGGCGTTGCCGCGGGCAGATCGGCCACGCGAGCCTTTGCGCCCCGGCGTGGCATCATGCAGACGAGCAAGCGCGCAGCACCGAAGCGAGGGAGCAGGCCATGGAAATCTGGATTGGGCGCGACGGCGAACGCCTGGGGCCATACCCGGAGAACGACGTGCGGCAATGGCTGCGCGAAGGCAAGATGAGTGGCGCCGATCTCGGTTGGCGCGAGGGGCTGGCCGACTGGCAACCCCTGTCGGTGTTGATGCCCGATGCCGTGCCGACCGCCGCGGACACGGCCGCGGCTGCCGTCCCGCCGCCACCACCGGCAATCGCGCAGGCGCCGAGCTACGCCGGGTTCTGGAAACGGGTGCTTGCCTACCTGATCGACGCCATCGTCCTGTACATCCCAAACATGCTGATCGACCGTGCGCTGGGCGGCGCGCAGGCGCAGGCCGCGCTGGAACAGACGCTCGGCAATGCGATGGGCGACCTGCCGCAGATGCTCGCGGCCTACCAGCACTACTACACCCTCATGTGGCCGGCGATGCTGCTCGGCGCGCTGCTGGCCTGGCTGTACTTCGCCGCCTGCGAAAGCTCGCGCTGGCAGGCGACGCTGGGCAAGCTGGCGCTCGGCGTCCACGTCACCGACCTCCACGGCCAGCGCATCAGCTTCCCCCGCGCCGTGGGGCGCTATGGCGCCAAGATCATCAGCTTCATGATCGTCTTCATCGGCGTGCTGATGGTGGCCTGGATGCCACGCAAGCAAGGCCTGCATGACCTGATGGCCGGCACCCTGGTGCTGAATGGCCGCGCCGGCAGCGCCGATGCCATCCCGCCGCCGGCGGACCCGCAGGGCCCCCCGCGCGGTTCGCTCAGTGCCTGATCCGCTCCCGCGGGGGCGCCGGCCGATGGGATACCATGGCCAAGCCGCCTGCCCGCCAGGAACGGCTGCAGGCGAGGGCGCCTGCCAACGCTTTGCCGGCGCCCAGAAACCAGCGCCAACCTGACGCCACGCACGCCATCGACAAGACCAGACCTGTCAGGAGTTCACCATGCACCGCACCCGTTACCTCGCCACTGCCATTGCCGCCACCCTGCTCTACAGCGCCACGGTCGCGGCCAGCCAGTTCAGCCAGGTGGTCGTCTTTGGCGACAGCCTGAGCGACGACGGCAACATCTCCCTGGCCACGAACCCCGCGGTGCAGCCGCCGCTGCGCTTCACCACCAATCCAGGCACGCTCGGCATCGAGCATTTGGCCAGCAACCTCGGCTTCACCCTCACCCCGTCACTGACCGGCGGCACCGACTACGCCTGGGGCGGCGCCGGCGTGCTCACCAACTCGCCCGGTACGCCGGCCGCCGTGCCCACCATCAGCAGCCAGATCGCGGGCTATCTCGCCGCCGGCGCGGTGGACGGCAAGGCCTTGTACTCGGTCTGGGGTGGCGCCAACGACATCTTCTATCACGCCACCGCCGCCGGCGCGGGAGCCACCGCGCAGCAGCTGATCGCGCAGACCGTCGCCGCGCAAATCGCCGCCAACCACGTCCCTCCCGAGCTGGTCGCCGCGTTCACCGCGCAGATCACGCCGACCGTCACCGCCCAGGTCAATGCCGCGGTCGCCGCCGGGGCCGGGGTCGGCGCCCTGGAAAGCAGCGAGCAGGCGCAGGCGGCCATTGCCGGCGCGGCCCAGCAGGAGGTGCACCTGATCGGCCAGTTGCAGGCCGCCGGGGCGAAAGACATCCTGGTCTTCAACCTGCCCGACATCGGCTCGACGCCATCGGCGCTGGCCCAAGGCCCGGCCGGAGCCGCCGCCTTGAGCGGCCTGAGCCAGATCTTCAACAGCCAGCTGAATGCCGGCATCGGGCAACTGCACACCGGCATCATCCCGGTCGATGTCCAGGGCCTGTTCTCGGAACTCATCGCCAATCCCCAGACCTATGGCCTCAGCGACGTCACCACGCCGGCCTGCGGGGTCGGCTCCAGCTCGGTCGCCTGCGGCCCGCAGGGTTCCGGTCTGCCCTACACCTATGCGCCCGGCACTGAGCAAAGCCATCTGTTTGCTGACGGCGTGCACCCGACAACGGCCACGCACGCCCTGCTCGGCCAGTACCTGACAGCGGAGCTGCAGGCCCCGGGGCAAATGTCCCTGCTCGCCGAAGCGCCGCTCGCCGCCATCGCGGCGCAGACCCGAGCGCTACGCAAGCAGATGCTGCTCGACAGCCAGACTGGCGAGACCCGGATGTTCTTCAACATCGACGGTGCCCGCCAACGCTTCAAGGGCGGCGATACCTCGCCGCGGGCCACCAGCAACAATGTCAACTTCACCTTGGGTGCCGATGTGCGCGCCACCGACCACCTGTCCGCCGGCGTCGCGCTCGGCGTCGGGCAGAACACGGCGAAAATCTCCACCGCCGGCGGCGGCTACAAGATGCAGGACATCAGCGGCCTCGGCTACCTGACCTGGCACCAGGGTGGCGGCTACGTCGGTGGCTACGCCAACTTCGGACAGTCGAACTTCAAGGACGTCGAGCGCCGCTTCGCGATCGGTCCGGCGCTGCGCAGCGAGGCCGGCAAGGCCGACGGCACGCACCTCGGCGGCGGCCTGACCGCCGGCTGGTGGTTCAACTTCGATGCCTTGAGCACCGGACCGTTCGCGACCGTGGAATGGAACACGGTCAAGATCAGCGGCTATCGCGAAAACGGCAACGACAGCACGGCCATGTGGTTTGGCCGCCAGCAGCGCGACGCGCTGGTGACGACCCTGGGCTGGCACCTGCAAGGCCACTGGCAGACCGGCAACATGGTGATGTCGCCGTATGCGGATCTGGCCTGGAACCACGACAGCAAGGCCGACCCGCGCCTGGTCAGTGCCGGCCTCAACAGCATGAACGGCACATTCGAATTGACCGGCTTCACCCCGGACAAGAGCTGGGGCACGGTCGAACTCGGCGTTTCAGCGCAATTGACGCCCACCATCAACAGCTGGTTCGGCTACAGCGGCCACTTCGGCGATGACAGCCAGAAATACAACAACATCAACATGGGCTTCCGTTTCGTATTCTGACCGGCCGCGAACCGGGAGCGCGGCCAAGGGGCACGACACACGCCGGGCAGGCGGCCGCCGTGGCAGAATATTCCGTCACCGATCCTTGACTGCCGGGTCGCCAAGATGATGTCCCGACCTCGGCTCGCCCGGGCTGGACACGGCAGCAAGGCCCTAACCGGCGCAGGGTTTGGCGAGCTACACTGGCATTCCGATCCGAGGAGAACGTGCGCATGAAGACGATGCACCAACAGTTGATCCTGGCCACCCTGGTGGCCGCGGCGCTGGGCCTGAGTGCCTGCAGCAGCAACAACGAGAATCCGCCGGCCGACAATGGCGAGCCGCCAGCCGCAATGTCCGCGCAGCCGGCCATGCCGCCGGTGACCGAGCCGCCAGCGATGGCCCCGGCCTCCACCAGCATGGCGCCGGCAGCACCCGCCACCGCGGGCTCGGTGCACTAAAAGCTCGTTGCTGGAAACAGCACACGAACCGTCGGCGCGGCCCCGCCGGCGGTTTTTGTGTGCCTGCACAAAACAGGCCCGATCTCCGTAGGAACCCGCCTGCGGGACTCGAGGTTCGTGGCGCCGCCCTTTCGCGCTGCGGCGCAAACCGCGACAATGGCCTGTCGCAAGACGTCCCCGCCTGAAACCCGCAACATCCAGCGTTGCCGCGGGCTCGACCCGGGTCTCGTCGGAGCCCGCTCGCGGGCCATGCCTACGCGACATCCCATTCCGTCTGGAGGATTGCCGCGCCCATGTCGTCCACACCCACGATCATCTACACCCTCACGGACGAAGCTCCGTTCCTTGCCACGCAGTCCCTGCTGCCGATCGTCGCCGCGTTCGCGCGCACGGCAGGCATCGCCATGGAGACGCGCGACATCTCGCTGGCCGGGCGCATCATCGCCAAGTTCCCCGAATTGCTGGATGCGTCACAGCAGGTACCCGACGAGCTGGCCGCGCTCGGCGCCCTGGCGCTCACGCCCGAGGCCAACATCATCAAGCTGCCGAACATCAGCGCCTCGATGCCGCAGCTGAAGGCCGCGATCAAGGAACTGCAGGCCCAGGGTTATGCGCTGCCGGATTACCCGGACAACCCGGCCGACGCCGCGCAAAAGGACATCAAGGCGCGCTACGACCAGGCCAAGGGCAGCGCGGTCAACCCGGTGCTGCGCCAGGGCAATTCCGACCGCCGCGCGCCGCCCTCGGTGAAGAGCTACGCGCGCAAGCACCCGCACAAGATGGGCGCGTGGAGCAAGGATTCGCAGACCCACGTAGCGCACATGGATGATGGCGATTTCTACGCCAGCGAGCAGTCCGCCACCGTCGCCGCGCCCACCACGGTGAAGATCGAGTGGTTCGGCAAGGACGGCTCCAGCAAGGTCCTGAAGGAGAAGGTGACGCTGCAGGCCGGCGAGATCATCGACGCCGCGGTGATGTCGCGCCGCGCGCTGGCCGCCGTCATCGACGCGCAGATCGCCGACGCCAAGGCGCGCGGCGTGCTGTTCTCGCTGCACCTCAAGGCCACCATGATGAAGGTGTCCGACCCGATCATGTTCGGTATCGCGGTGGGCGAGTTCTACCAGGACGTGCTTGCCAGGCACGCTGACGCGCTGAAGCAGGCCGGCTTCAACCCGAACAACGGCATTGGCGACCTGTATGCGCGCCTGGACAGCCTGCCGGCCGAGACGCAGGCGGCGATCGAGGCCGACATTGCGGCCGAGTACGCCAAGCGCCCCCAGCTGGCCATGGTGAATTCCGACAAGGGCATCACCAACCTGCACGTGCCCAGCGACGTCATCATCGACGCCTCGATGCCGGCGATGATCCGCGACTCCGGCAAGATGTGGAACGCCCAGGGCGAGCGCCAGGATACCAAGGCGGTGATTCCCGACCGCAGCTACGCCGGTGTCTACCAGGCGACGATCGAGGACTGCAAGGCGCACGGCGCGTTCGACCCCACCACCATGGGCAGCGTACCCAACGTGGGCCTGATGGCGCAGGCTGCCGAGGAATACGGCTCGCACGACAAGACCTTCCAGATCGCCGCCGACGGCACGGTCAAGGTCACCGACGAGTCCGGCAAGATGCTGCTGCAACACGCGGTGGAAGCAGGCGACATCTGGCGCATGTGCCAGACCAAGGACGCGCCGGTGCGCGACTGGGTGAAGCTCGCCGTGTCGCGCGCGCGCCTGTCCAGCACCCCGGCAGTGTTCTGGCTCGATCCCGCCCGTGCGCACGACCGCACGCTGATCGCCCTGGTCGAGCGCTACTTGAAGGATCACGACACCGCGGGCCTAGACATCCGCATCCTCGACCCGGTGGCGGCCACGAAGTTTTCGCTGGAGCGTATCCGCCGGGGCCAGGACACCATCTCGGTCACCGGCAACGTGTTGCGCGACTACCTCACCGACCTGTTCCCGATCATGGAACTGGGCACCAGCGCCAAGATGCTCTCCATCGTGCCGCTGATGGCCGGCGGCGGCTTGTTCGAGACCGGCGCCGGCGGCTCGGCGCCCAAGCACGTGCAGCAGTTCCTGGAAGAGGATTACCTGCGCTGGGATTCGCTGGGCGAGTTCCTCGCCCTCGCCGCTTCGTTCGAGCATCTCGCCGAGCATTACGGCAACCAGCGCGCCGCCGTGCTGGCAAAGACGCTGGACCAGGCCAACGGCCAAGTCCTCGACCACAACAAGTCGCCCGCGCGCAAGATCGGCGAACTGGACAACCGCGGCAGCCACTACTACCTCGCGCTGTACTGGGCACAGGCGCTCGCGATGCAGGACGAGGATGCCGAGCTCAAGGCCGTGTTCACGCCGCTGGCGCAGACCTTGGCGGACCAGGAGGCACAGATCGTCGGCGAGCTCAATGGCGCGCAAGGCAAGCGCGTGGACATCGGTGGCTATTACCGCCCCGACTTGGCGCGCATCGGCGAGGCCATGCGGCCCAGCCCGACCTTCAACGCCGCGCTGGCCACCCTGACCGCCGTCCACTGACGAAACCCTCGTCTTTGCCGTGGGAGATTCCATGTTGCAGGTCAAGGCATAGGGCGGATCAAGGCCGCAAGGCCGGATCCGCCAGGCGTGCGACGCACGCGGCGGATTGGGGCGGTACAGGCGACTCCGGCGCTGGGCTAGCGGCTCCGGCGCTGCGCTTCCGACCGCAGGAAGTCCCGTGTGGATTGATCCGCCCTACATCGGCCGACACCCGTGGAAGCCCACCCGCTACGGAGCGCCGTGCAGGCTCAGTGGTATTCGACGCGCGGGCGAACGGGCGGGAACTCGGTATCCAGGCTGGTCAGGTAGACGATCTCGTTGGGCTGCAGCTTCAGTTCCACCGCGCCCAGCAATTCTTCCAGTTGGGCCACCGAGGTCGCGCTGACAATCGGCGCGGCCAAGCCGGGACGCGCAAGCAGCCAGGCCAGGGCCACCTGCGCCACCGTGGCGTGATGCGCCTCGGCGACCCGGTCCAGGGCCGCCAGCAGATGCAGGCCGCGGGCATCCAGATAGCGCCTCACGGCACCGCCGCGCGCCGTGTACCTGGCCACGTCGGCCAGGCTGCGGTACTTGCCGCTGAGGAAGCCGCTGGCCAGCGCGGAATAGCAGATCACGCCAAGATTCTCGCGCCGCGCCAATGGCTCCAGCGCACGCTCGTAGCCGGCGCGGCTGGCCAGGCTGTACTCCGGCTGCAAGGTTTCATAGCGCGGCAGGCCGAGCTTCTTGGCCACCGCCAGGGCATCGGCGAGGCGCGAGGCGGAATAGTTCGAGGCGCCGATCACGCGCAGCTTGCCCTGCTCGATCAATCTGGCGAAGCCACCCAGGGTATCGGCCAGCAGGACACTGGCATCATCCTGGTGGGCCTGGTAGAGGTCGATGCGATCGGTCTGCAGGCGGCGCAGCGAACCTTCCGCAGCCTGGCTCAGGTTGAACGGCGCCAGGCCCTGCTGACGCGCCCACTTGCCGACCTTGGTGGCGATCAGCACCTGGTCGCGCTTGCCGCTGGCCTGCAGCCAGCGGCCAATGATGTTCTCCGACTCGCCGCCGCGATTGCCGGGCACCCAGGCCGAATAGCTGTCCGCGGTGTCGATCATGTTGCCGCCGCCGGCGACGAACGCATCCAGCACCTCGAATGCGCGCCGCTCGTCCACGGTCCAACCGAACACATTGCCGCCCAGGACAAGCGGGAAAATCGAGAGTGGTGAATTACCGAGCTGCCGCATCTGCATCGCAGGTACCTCCATGACCAAGGTACCAAGCATGCACCCTGCAGCGAATTTTCGTCACGCCCGCGGTCGCGTCCCATGCGACCGCGGGCACGCGGACTCAATGCGGCGCGGCCAATCGCGGCCAGTGGGCGGCATCCTTTTTGGGCGGCTGCGACCCGCTACCCACGCTGCGGTCGACGCGCCGGCACCGGTCGCTGGCGCGCGCTGCGCGACCGGCCGAGCCCGTATCGACCTGGTCCCGCCAGAGCAGGTCTTCGCGCCACAGCAGATGCGAGTGGACGTATACCAAGTCTTTCCAAAGCGAGTTCATGGCGTCTACCTCGAGCTGTCGTCTTGTGTTGCGCTCAAGATATAAGGAACATGACCGGCCACATAGCGATATATCTGCAAGACAGACTTGAATGTTACTCAAGTTGATGACGTCCACCGGATAGTGCCGGGCCAGGGTGGCCGCGGGGCGGCTCAAGCCCGGTCCGTTACGGCATGGCGCGCCGCGACTCCAGTGCGCGATGCGGCGGCAAAGCGCGCCGCCTCGTCCAGCAGCCATTCGCGAAACGCCCAGAAGCCCGTGTGCTTGCGCGAGCGTTCGGGATAGACGAGGTAATGGGCGCGATCGGCTTTCACCTGCTCGGGAACCAGCACGACGAGTTGGCCGGTCTCGATCAACGGCCGGACCATGGTGGTGCGTCCCAGCGCCACGCCCAGTCCTTCGACCGCCGCACGCTGGCGCGATTCGTCATCACTGAACGAGGCGGCGTACCGCGTGGGCTGGGTCCCGCCATGCATCGCAAACCATTCTCGCCAGACATCTTCCGGACCCAGCAACGGCAGTTTGCCGAGCGCGCCGGGGCGCAAGCGTTTGTGGCTGCCGAGCAGCGCTGGGCTCGCCACGGGTGTGAGCCATTCCTCGAGCAGGAGCTCGACGGTCACGTTCGGCCATTGGCCGGCGCCGTAGCGCAGCGCCGCGTCGTAGCGGCCGTCGGCGAAGTCCACCAGCTCGATCGCGGAATGCAGATTCAACTCGACCTCGGGATGCTTCGCGACGAAGCCCGGCAGCCGCGGCAACAGCCAGCTCGTCGTCATCGACGGCATCGCCGACAAGGAAAGCGCGTTCCCGGAACGTGCACACAGCGGTTTCAGCGCGTCATCGATGGCATCGAGATGCGGGCCGACATTCTTGAGCAGGCGCTGCCCCTCGGCCGTCAGGGTCAACCCGCGCGGACCACGCACGAACAACACGCAGTCGATCCGCTGCTCCAGCAGCCGGATCTGATGGCTCAGCGCACTGACGGTCAGGTGCAGGCCCTCGGCAGCGCGGGTGAGGTTTTGCGCGCGCGCGGCGGCGACGAAGATTTGCAGGGCATTCAGTGGCGCTCGTCCCATCTTGAGCATTCCTCAAGTTCAGGTTGAGAATTCATCGCTACATATGACTACTCTACCCCATTATCTTTGCGCCTCCCCAAGCCCTGGTGCAAGCCGCCTGGAGGCGCTCCATGTTGAGGGAATTGAAAAATCCATCGGAGGACATGGTGTCCCTGCGTGGCGCCATCGCCACCGTGCAGGCGCTGCGCCGACCGGCGATGGGTGATGCGCCAAGTGCGATGGCAACGGGCCGCCACAGGCCCGGCGGGCATCCCCTCGCCAGGTCCCACCGCGATTGGCGCACGCCGCTCGAGCTGGTCCTGGCGGCCGCCCTCAGCGGCAGCTCCTTCCTGTTCCTGCGCATCGCCGCACCGTTGTTCGGACCAGCGCCGGTGATCGACCTGCGGCTGGCGATCGGCGCCTTGCTGCTGACGCCGTTCCTGTGGCGCTCGCGCCTGCAGCTTGCCGCCGCCGGTTGGTGGAAGCTCGTCTCGATCGGCGCACTCAACATCCTGGTCCCGCTCTTGCTGTTTGCCTGGAGCAGCGAACGAGCACCGGCCGGCGTCAACGCCATCGTGTTCAGCATGGCGGTGCCGTTCACCGCACTCACCGCGTTCCTGTTCTTCGGCGAACGCCTGGGCGGCAGGCGCGTCGTAGGGATGCTGTCGGGCCTGGTCGGCGTGGTGGTGCTGGCCTGCGGCGACCTTTCCGGTGCGGGAACCGGTGCGGCCGTCGTGGCGGGCACACTGGCAACCTTGTTCTACGGCGCCGGCGCCAACCTGGTGCGACAGCAGTTCCACGACATTCCCGCGACGGCCCTGGTCGCCGCCCTGTTGGCGAGCAATGCCCTGCTCCTCGCTCCGCTCGCAGTCTGGACGTGGCCGTCGACGCCCATCCCGATGGATGCGTGGTCCAGCGTCCTCGCCCTCGGCTCGCTCGGCACGTCGGTGGTGTATGTCCTGTATTTCCGCCTGATCCAACGCATCGGCGCCCCCGGCGCCGCGACGATCGCCTACCTGGCCCCGGTATTCGGCGTGCTATGGGCCTGGCTGGCCCTGGGCGAAGCGCTGACGCCCGGTATGGCTGCCGGCGGCGCGCTGATCCTGGGCGGCATGCTGTACGGGCAACGGAAATCCGCCATCGCGCCCGCGGTGGAGCGCACGGCCCTGCCGCGGGAAGCCTGCGTGAACTGCAACCATTGATGCGTCACCATGACCAGCAGGCGCGTACGACCCACGGCCCGCCAGCCTTTCTCCCGGCACATCATCCGCAACCGGCAGGCGGGATCCTCCACTTGGCCGGGTGCCTCACTCATGCGGGCAGGCCCGCGTTCCGGAGCAAACACCCATGAAACTCCACGACTATCTGCCTTCGCAGAACGCCTACAAGGTGCGCCTGCTGCTCCATCATCTCGGCATGAGCTACGAAACCGTAACGGTGAGCATATTCGAGGGCGCGGGTCAGACCGAGGCGTTCCGCGCCAAGAATCCCACTGGCGCCGTGCCGGTACTGGAACTCGACGATGGGCGCTGCTTGCCGGAATCGAATGCCATTCTGATGTACCTGGGCGAGGGCACGCGCTACGTTCCGGACGACGCCTGGCGCCGTGCGCAGGTGCTGCGCTGGATGTTCTTTGAGGAGGACCAGGTACAGAACGGCATCGCCACCCTGCGCCACTGGACCCTCACCGGCAAGCTCGTGCGGCGCAGCCGCGAGGCGATCGAGGGCAAGCGCGGGCTGGGCCTGAAAACCCTCGCCGTGCTTGACGGCTGGCTCGCCACCCGGGAGTTCCTGGTCGACACCTATACGGTTGCCGACATGTCGATGTATGCCTACGTCGGTTTTGCCGACGAGGCCGGCTTGCCGCTCGAAAACTACCCGCACGTCCTCGCCTGGATCGCACGCATTCGCGTGCAGCCTGGGTTCCTGGCCACCGTGCATGCCTATGCCATCGATCCGTTCTCGGGCAACGAGCTGCCTTGAGCTGATGCGCGGAGCGCGGGGCATGAAGCGGCCGCGTCCATGACGGCCCGGGAAATCCACCACTGCACGTGCACGCCATCGCCGGATGCCCAGGCTGGCCATGCCGCCCGTATCGCGTCGCCAGCCGGGTACCATGGCTGGACACCGCCGCGAATCGGATCGAAGGAGAACCCCCATGAAATCACGCGCCGCCGTCGCCTGGGCCGCAGGCCAACCGCTCAGCATCGAGGAAGTGGACGTCGCCGGGCCAAAGGCCGGCGAGGTGCTGGTGCGCATCGTCGCCACCGGCGTCTGCCACACCGATGCCTTCACCCTGTCCGGCGATGATCCGGAAGGCGAGTTCCCGGTGATCCTCGGCCACGAGGGCGGCGGCATCGTCGAGGAAGTCGGCGCCGGCGTCACCACGGTCAAGCCCGGCGACCACGTGATCCCGCTGTACACGCCCGAGTGCGGCGAATGCGAGTACTGCCGCTCCGGCAAGACCAACCTCTGCCAGAAGATCCGCGTGACCCAGGGCCAAGGGCTGATGCCGGATGGCACCTCGCGCTTTTCCTTGGGCGGCAAGCCGCTGCTGCACTACATGGGCACCAGCACGTTCAGCGAATACACCGTGCTGCCGGAAATCGCGGTGGCGAAGGTCAACCCGGCCGCGCCGCTGGACAAGGTCTGCCTGCTCGGCTGCGGCATCACCACCGGCATCGGTGCGGTGCTGAACACGGCGAAAGTCGAGCCCGGCGCCGCGGTGGCGGTGTTTGGCCTGGGCGGCATCGGCTTGTCGGTGATCCAGGGCGCGGTGATGGCCAAGGCCGCGCGCATCATCGCCGTCGACCGCAACCCCGGAAAGTTCGACATGGCCAAGGCACTCGGCGCCACCGATTGCGTGAACAGCGCCGACTATCCCGACACGCCGATCCAGCAGGTGATCGTCGAGCTCACCCGCGGCGGCGTGGACTATTCCTTCGAGTGCGTCGGCAACGTCGAACTCATGCGCTCGGCGCTGGAGTGCTGCCACAAGGGCTGGGGCGAGTCGACCATTATCGGCGTGGCCGGCGCCGGGCAGGAAATCCGCACGCGGCCGTTCCAGCTGGTCACCGGCCGGGTGTGGCGCGGCTCAGCGTTTGGCGGCGTGAAGGGCCGCTCGCAGTTGCCTGGCTACGTCGAGCGCTACCTGGCGGGCGAGATCAAGATCGACGAGATGGTCAGCGCCGTGCTGCCGCTTGAGCGCATCAACGAGGCGTTCGAGCTGATGCACGCCGGCAAGACCATCCGCTCCGTGATCCGCTACGACCAAGGCTGAAAGCCTCCAGCCATCCAGCCGTAACGCCTCCCGTCGTCATTCCCACGAAAGCGGGAATCCAGTGCCTTGGCTCTCACAGGTCACCTGAAGGCACTGGATCCCCGCTTTCGCGGGGATGACGATGAAATAAGGTGATGGGTGGGTTGGAAGGAATAAGCCGGTATTTTTGGAGTCGAGATGGCGGGCGATAGTTGTTCAGCTTTGCGCCGTAATACTTTCGGCGCCAAGCCACCACGAGGCGCAAAACGCCGCAGGCCGGCAGCGGCGGCGATTCGATACCATGCAGGGACCCAGCCGCTATCCTGCGGCCACCCCCGAGGAGTGCAAGCCATGCCTAGCAAGACCAGACAGCTCGACGCTTACCCGGTAACCCATGCTCACCGCCGCCCATTGCAGATGGCCGGCTTGCTGCTGGCCCTCGGTGCCGCGTTCGCCTGGGGCAGCGGTGCCTTTGCCCAACAGTCCCCGGTCGCCGGCGCGGCCCAGGCCGACTCCGCCGCGCTCGACCAGGCCCTGGCCGGAGACTGGCGCAGCAGCGCCAACCGCGCGCGCGATGTGTATCGCCACCCGAAGGCCACGCTGGAGTTCTTCGACGTGCGCCCGGACCAGACCGTGATCGAGATCACCCCGGGCGGTGGCTGGTACAGCGAGGTCCTGGCTCCCCTGCTGCGTGATCACGGCCACTACATCGCCGCGGTGGCCTCCGCGCCGAAGGACCGCGAGGCGCAGCGCGATGAAAGCAGCTTGAAGCGCAAGTTCCTCTCCGACCCGGCGCAATACGCCAACGCCGCCATCCGCGAGTTCGATCCCAAAAAGCCGGCTTTCGGTCCCGCCGACTCGGCTGACCGCGTGCTGACCTTCCGCAACGTGCACAACTGGATGGGCGCCGGCACGGCACCGGCCATGTTCAAGGCGTTCTTCGCCGTGCTGAAGCCCGGCGGCGTCCTTGGCGTGGTCGACCACCGCGCCGCCAAGGGCGCGACGCTGGAGACAATCAAGGGCAGCGGCTACCTGCCGACCGATTACGTGGTGAAGCTCGCTACCGACGCCGGCTTCGAGCTGGCGGCAAGCAGCGAGATCAACGCCAACCCGAAGGACACGAAAGACTATGCCAAGGGCGTATGGACGCTGCCGCCCACCTACACCCTGGGCGCCCAGGACCGTGCCAAGTACGCAGCCATCGGCGAGTCCGACCGCATGACCCTGCGCTTCGTCAAGCCGGCAACGCCACGCTGAACCACGGCGCGATCAGCAACCAGCCGTCCGCGTGATGCTGATCGCGCTGAACAAACCCTACGGCGTGCTGTGCCAGTTCACCGATACGCAGGGGCGCAGCACGCTGTCCACGTTTGTCGAACAACCAGGCGTCTATGCTGCTGGACGGCTGGATCGCGACAGCGAGGGCTTGCTGCTGCTGACCGACGACGGTGCGCTTGCCCATCGCCTGACCGACCCGCGGCACAAGCAACCCAAGACCTATCTGGCCCAGGTGGAGGGCGAGCCTGACGACCGCGCCCTGGAGGCGCTGCGCCGCGGCGTCGTCCTGAACGACGGGCCCACCCTGCCGGCCGCAGCCGAGCGGGCGGCGGAACCGGACTGGCTGTGGCCACGCGACCCACCGATCCGCGAGCGTCGCAACATCCCCACCAGCTGGCTGCGCCTGACCTTGCGCGAAGGCCGCAACCGCCAGGTGAGGCGCATGACCGCCGCCGTCGGCTTCCCCACCCTGCGCCTGATCCGCGTGCGCATCGGCGATTACGACCTGGACGGCCTGCCCCCCGGCGCCACCCGCCGCCTGGCGTGAACCCCGCCCCTCCAGGCTCCCACAACCACAAAGGCAGCCGATGGCCTCAGGCCAGGCCGAAGAACGCCTTGGCCGTTGCCGTGCTGTTGGCCGCCGTCACCTCGGCGGGCTCGCCGCGATCCCGCGCGACCTGCGCGCAGACCTCGCCCAAGTACATCGGTTCGTTGCGCCGATGCTTCGGCATCGGACGCACCGTACGCGGCAACAGGTAAGGCGCATCGGTCTCCAGCAGCAGTCGGTTGGCCGGGATGCCGCGCACCAGCTCGCGCAGGTGCAGGCCGCGGCGCTCGTCGCAAATCCAGCCGGTGATGCCGATGTGGCAGTCCAGGGCCAGGTAATCGCGCAAGGCTTCCGCAGTATCGGTGAAGCAATGCACCACCGCATTCGGCACGCGGTCGCGATAGCGCTTGAGCAAGGCCAGGAAATCGTCATGCGCGTCGCGCTGGTGCAGGAACAGCGGCATGCCGAGCTCGGCGGCGAGCTGCAGCTGGCGTTCGAACACCCGCAGCTGCGCCGCGCGCGGACTGAAGTCGCGGTTGTAATCCAGCCCGGTTTCGCCGACCGCCCGCACCAGGGGATCGCTCGCCAATTCGCGCAGGACGGCCTCGGTATCGTCGTCGTACTCCGCGGCGTGGTGCGGATGCACGCCCGCGGTCGCGGACAACATCCTGTCATGGCTGCGAGCCAACGCCAGTGCGTCCATGCTGCCGCTGCGCGAGGCACCCGTCACCACGATGTGCCGCACACCGGCCTGGCCGGCACGCTCCAGCACGGCGGTGAAGTCATGGGCAAACGACTCGTGCGTCAGGTTGGCGCCGATGTCGATCAAATTCGTCTCGGTCATCGGGACATTGTCCCAGATATCGCCGCGCGGCCCGCGCGAGCCCTACCGTAGTTGCCCGGTCGCGACATCCGACCGCAAGCGTCGAGCCGGGTCAAGGCCAATGGTCGCCATGCCTGAAGCAGGCGGCGTTCGTGCATCCAGGAGCACGGCTTATTTCTTCTTGAGGGTGATGCTGGTCCAGCGCTTGCCTTCGACCTGCATGGCCTCCACGGCCGCCAACTGGTCGGCGAACAGGGTATTGACGTCGTGGCGCTCGCCGGGGCGCCAGATGATCATCCGCCCGTTATCGGCACGGATATTCCACTGGTGCAGACCGACGTACTCCTCGAATACGGCCTCGTCCGTGTGCCCGGCCACGATCAGGAAACCGCCAGGCCTCAAGACCGCGAGCATGTTGCGCACGACCGCCACCGCGTCGTAGCAGTGGTCCAGGGCGTTGCGGATGTGGACCATGTCGAAGGTACCGGGTGGGAACATGCCGGCGAGATTCTCGCCATCGCATAATTGCGTATAAACCGGCGGCGTCACCCCGAATTCGTCCAGGATGAGGCGGTACTGCTCCGCCAAAGCGTCCACGGCCGTGATTTGCGGCGATTCGCCGTTGATCTTCCAGCCCAGGCAGGAAATCGGCCCCGCCGCCACATCGAGTATTTTCAGCTCGCCGACCGGCACATCCTTCGGCAGGTAAGGCAGGATGTATTTCTCTATTTCCTTGTCAGGATAGGCACGGTTCGCCATGTCCTGCTTGAAATCCGGAAACTGCTCTCCCTTGAATACTGCCCGCCAGAAATCGACTTCATTCTGTACTCCGGCCTGCCACTGCTCACGAACACTCATATCGCCTACGCCTCGGTAAGTCCATAAATGGTTCGGCATCGCCTATATTCTGGCGCCCGATTTTCTCGCGATAATGACATCCTGATAGGTCAGGAAGCTCTCCCGGCCGCACCATGAGCCGTATCGGATGGGGTAACCAACGTCCAGCCCGCGTTCCTTGAACAGTTCCAGGACGCGTGTCTCGCCATATGCCACGGCGGCTTCCGGATCGTCCTCGTCCACTACCACACAGCCTTGTATCTCATGGGAAAGGTCGAGGGTACTACGCCCGGTGTCGATCAGTCCACGCGACTCCGCGTTGAGCAGGAAGAACGTGATGAAGCACGTGCCGCCAGGCCTGAGCACACGGGAAATTTCGCCCAAGTAATTTTCCATATCCGACGGCAGCATATGGGTGAACACGGATGTCAGCAGCACGAAATCGAAATGCGCATCGGCAAATGGAAACCGGAAATCCCGAGCCTCGATCGCGCCTCGGTGGTTGTAATGCTGGTTATAAACATTACTGTGCTGAAAATGGAAATTGCTGAATTTACTGCTGATGTGCTGCGTACACCAGGCAACCGCTTTCCCCACTATGTCGAAACCCCAGTATGCCCCGCCTGCGGACAGGTAACCCGTCAAGGGAACGGCCATGCGCCCGAGGCCGCAGCCAACGTCCAGGACCTTGTCGCCTGGCTGCAGGTTCGCCAGGTCGATGAGGTAGTTCCTGAACTCCATGCCGACCTGCTCGAAGTCGCCACTGCCGATGAAGATCATCGACTTCGGCGGGATCATGCTGTCCCGGTACTTCCAACGTTCCACCAGGTCGACCGGCAGCTGGTGAACCTTCTTCCATACCCGCCCGGGCAAATGATGCAGGGCGAAGCCCGGGGCTTTCGTCATGGACACTGCTCCAGTGAATCCGCGGCGCCTGCCGCAAGACACCGGATGCGCGGCAGCGGTGCTGCGCGTCCCAACATACTACTGCGGTAGCCCGTTCGCGGGCGATGCCTTCCGGCTGCACGCGAATCGTAGGAGCCCACCCACGGGCGGGCTTCCGCAAATTGCCGAAGAGCATCGACCGCCTGCTGGCAGCCCCGGTCCCCGCGCTGACCATCGTCATGACCGCGCTGGTCGCCATCGTCATGGCCGCCATCCTGCTCCCCCTTCCCAGCCTGACCGACAGCATCCAGTAAGCGGAGCCCATGATGACGAGGCCCGACACGAGGAAGACTCCACAGGCAATGCCGCGCATCGTCTATGATCGGGGGGCCGCGCGCGCGGCTACGCCAGGTTCGATACATCTCGTTGCCGGCCGACCAGGGGAAACACCATGCTGACTCGCTCCATCGTCATATTGCTTGCTGCCTTCGTTGCGCTGCCAGTGGCTGCCGCCACGCCGGCCGATTCGACGTCCGCCGGCCCGTCACGGGTTCTGACGGGCGCGGACCTGTTCAACCTGGAAGCGGCGGCCGATCCGCAGATCGCGCCGGACGGCAAGACGATCGTCTACGTGCGCCGTGCCAACGACATCATGACTGACCGCATCCGTTCGTCGCTGTGGTCGATCGACCTTGCAAGCGGTGTGCAGACGCCGCTGGTCACCGGCGCCGGCTCGTACACCCAGCCGCGCTGGTCGCCGGATGGAAGCCGACTTGCGTACATGTCCAGCCAGGCCGGCAAGCCTGGTGCCCAACTGTTCGTGCGCTGGATGAAGACCGGGGCGACGACACGCCTCACCGGCCTGCCGGACTCGCCGCATGGCATGGCCTGGTCACCCGACGGCAAGCGCATCGCCTACACCATGCACGTCCCTGGCACGGCGCCGAAGCTCGGCGCGGCACAGACCAAGCCCACTGGCGCCGAGTGGGCGAAGCCGTTGGAGATCATCGACGCGGTCGTCTACCGCACCGACGAAGGCGGCGACGTCAAGCCGGGCTACACGCAGGTGTTCTGGATTTCCACCGATGGCGGCGCGCCGATCCAGTTGACGTTCGGTGCGCACGATATCCGTGGCGGCCTGTCGTGGCTGGCCGACGGCAGCGCCGTCGTCTTCAGCGCCAACCTGACGCCGGAATGGGAACTCGAAACCACCAACACCGAAGTGCACACCGTCGCGCTCGACACGCTCGCGATCCGCACGCTGACGCAGCGCAAGGGGCCAGACAACGAGCCCAGCGTCTCGCCGGACGGCAAATGGATCGCCTACGTCGGTTACGAGGACAAGTTCCTGGGCTACCAGAACCGGCGCCTGTCGGTCATGCGCGCGGACGGCAGCAACAGCCGCGTGCTCACCGCGAAACTCGATCGCAGCGTGGGCAGCCCGGAATGGGCCGCCGACAGCCGCTCCATCTACGTCAGCTACGGCGAGCACGGCGGCACCGAAGTCGCCCGCGTGCAGTTGGATGGCACGCTCCACACGGTTGCGACCGGCCTGACCGGCAGCGACTTCGACCGGCCGTATTCGGGCGGCGCGTTCAGCGTCGCACGCGACGGCAGCATCGCGTATACGGGCGGCAACACCCAACGTCCCTCAGACGTCTGGACGGCTCGCGGCAACGCCAAGCCAAGGCAGTGGACCGACCTCAACGCCGGACTGCTCGGCGGCAAGACGCTCGGCACAGTCGAACCGCTGGCGGTCACCGGCTACGAGCAACTGCCGATCGAAGCCTGGATGGTGACCCCTCCCAACTTCGACGCCTCGCGCAAGTACCCGCTGATCCTCGAAATCCACGGCGGCCCGTTTTCCGCTTACGGGCCCTCGTTCTCCACCGACGATCAGCTTTACGCCGCCGCCGGCTACGTCGTGGTGTATGCGAACCCGCGCGGGTCGACAGGCTATGGCGGAACCTTCGCCAACAAGATCGACAAGACCTACCCCGCCCACGACTACGACGACCTCATGGCCGTGGTGGACGCTGCGATCGCCACCGGCCACGTCGATCCGCAAAACCTGTTCGTGACCGGCGGTTCGGGCGGTGGCCTGCTGACCGCGTGGATCGTCGGCAAGACCGACCGCTTCCGCGCCGCGGCGGCGCAGAAGCCGGTGATCAATTGGGCCAGTTTCGTGTTGACCGCGGACATGACGCCGATGTTCGCCCGCTATTGGTTTGGCAACCTGCCGTGGCAGGACCCGCAGGGCTACTGGGCACGCTCGCCGCTGTCTCTCGCCGGCAACGTGAAGACGCCGACCCTGGTCGTGGTCGGCTCGGTCGACCACCGCACGCCAGTCAGCGAATCCGAGCAGTTCTACGAGGCACTGAAGCTGCGCGGCATCCCGACCATGTTGGTCAGGGTGCCGGGCGCGAACCATGGCGGCCTGGCCGCGCGGCCCTCGCAGTCGGCCGCGAAAACCGCAGCCATCCTCGCCTGGTTCGAGCGCTACCGCAAATAAAGGGGACGTGGCAAATTAAAATTGGGCAAGGATGCAGGCCGGGTAGCCAGCCTTGCCCTTCCGGCAAGTATTGCGGGGAATCGTAGAGACGTTCATCGTCCACGTCATGCGGACGGAGCGCCTGCTCCGTCGAACCACCCGGTGGCTCGTGCAAAACGGGCCAAGGCCCGATGACCCAGTCCAGCGGACGCGCGGCCGCGCGGTCGATGAACCGCCGCCGGCGACCTCCACTCCCACGCCAACTGCGCCGCCGCCACGGACGACTTGCCGGACGTCAGCAACTTGTACACCGGGCGGGCGCAAGGCAACGGCATGTACGGCTACCTGGTGGTGGCGCAGAAGGCAGGGACCTACACGGCCACGCTCAAGCTCGACTCCCGCGCGGCGGCTGGCGCCGCAACGGCGCGGCTCCATGTCAACCAGCAACCGCAGGGCGGCCAGATCAGTATCGTGCCATCGCCAAAGGGCACGCCCAGCCAGCCCGCGGCGCACACCATCACGTTGCCCGCCGGTATCTCGCTGGTCGAGCTGGAAGCGACGAGTGGCAAGGTCAGCGTAATTCCATCGTGACCAGCAAGAACTAGCCGGAAATGGAGTCAGGACACTCCGCTCAGCCGAGCGAGCGCACGCGGAAGTTGCGGCCCTTGACCTTGCCGGCGCGCAGGCGTTCCAGCGCCTTGTTCGCGAGCGCGCGACTGATCGCCACATAGGCACGCGTGGCAAACACGTCGATCTTGCCGACGTCCTCCGCACGCAAGCCGGCGTCGCCGGTGAGCGCGCCGAGGATGTCGCCGGGACGCAACTTGTCGCGGCGCCCGGCGTCGATCACCAGGGTTTTCATCGGCGCCAGATGCAGCGTCTTGCCGCGCACCGGCATGAGCTTCAGCGGTCGCCAGGGCGGCGGCTGGCCGGCCAGCGCGGCGATCGCCTCCAGCTTGGGGCGCTCGCGCGGCGTGCACAGCGTGAGCGCCAGGCCGCGCAGGCCGGCGCGGCCCGTGCGGCCGATACGGTGGGTGTGCGTTTCCGGATCGTGCGCGACGTCGTAACACACCACCAGCGGCAGCGCGACGATGTCGAGTCCGCGCGCGGCCACGTCCGTCGCCACCAGCACGCTGCAGCTGTGGTTCTTGAAGCGCACCAGCACTTCGTCGCGATCGCGCTGTTCCATGTCGCCATGCAACGCCAGCGCCGAGTAGCCGCGGCGATCGAGCTCCTGCGCCACGGCATCCACCTCGCGGCGCATGTTGCAGAACACCAGCGCCTGCTGCGTGGCGCCGTCGGTATCGTGAGCGGCAGCCAGCAGCTGCGCCAGCGCATCGGGCTTGCGCACCGGCTCGACTTCGTGGAAGCGCTGCTCGATCGCCGGTTGCCGGTCGGCGGGCGCGTCAATGGCCACTTCCACCGGATCGCGCTGCACGCGCGCGCTGACTGCACGCATGCCATCGGGATAAGTGGCGGAGAACAACAGCGTCTGATGGTGCTTGGCAATGCGGCCGATGATGTCGTCGATCGCTTCGGTAAAGCCCATGTCCAGCATACGGTCGGCTTCATCCAGCACCAGCACCTTGATCCCGCCGCCGTGCAGGCTGCCTTTTTTCAGGTGCTCCTGCACGCGGCCCGGCGTGCCGACGACGATATGCGGGTCATGCGTCAGCGACGCGAGTTGCGGGCCGAGCGGCATGCCGCCGCACAACGTCAGCAGTTTCACGTTCGGAATGTTCGCCGCCAGCTTGCGGATCGCCTTGCTCACCTGGTCGGCCAGTTCGCGCGTGGGGCACAGCACCAGCGCCTGCAGCCGGATCACGTCCACGTCGATGCTCTGCAGCAGGCTCAGGCCAAATGCCGCGGTCTTGCCGCTGCCGGTCTGCGCCTGAACGACCACGTCGCGTCCGGCCAGCATCGGCGGCAGGCTTTGCGCCTGTACCGGGGTCATGTCGGTGTAGCCGAGCGCGTCCAGGCTGGCGAGCAGCGCCGGGGGCAACGCCAAGGTAGAGAATGCGGTCATCCGTGCATGATCGCACGCGCACCCCGGCCCAGGAGCCTGGGCGGTAGAAGTCGTCCACAGTCCCAGCCGCCCCGCTTGCATCCGCCGGCCCGCTCCGCGACCCTGTGCGCGCCGCCCTCATCCCGACCACCATGGACATCGTGTGCATTGAAGACCTGCGCGTGGACACCGTGATCGGTGCCTACGCGTGGGAGCGCGAGCTGCGCCAGCCACTGCTGATCGGCGCCCGCCTGGGTTACGACAACCGCAGCGTGGCCACGCTGGGCACGGCAATCGACTACGCCAGCGTGGTCCAGGCCTTGCGCGAGCATGTCGCCGGGCGCACCGACGAACTGCTGGAAACGCTCGCGGAAAGCTGCTGCACGCTGCTAGCCGAACGCTTCCACCCACACTCGATCGAACTGCGCATCGACAAGCCGCTGGCCGCTGCCGCGCTGGGTTGCGCACGCGTGGGCGTCTGCGTGCAGCGCGATTATGCGTAAGCCCACCGTGCGCTGGCTGCTGTTGCTCGGTTCCAGCCGCGCCACCGACACGCTGCTGCGCGAGGCACTGCAACAGCTCGGCGCGCACGGTGCGGCGCGCCTACTGACTCCGATCCAGCGCTTTCCGGCGGACGATGGCAGCGAGCTCGCGTTCTACAACGCGTTGGCAGAATGGACGCCGGCGGACGACAGCCTCGATGCGCAGGCGCGGATCCGGCACATCGAATCGGCACTCGGCCGCGATCGCAGCCGCAGCGACGAGGTGGCGATCGATATCGACCTGCTTGCGCGTTTCGCCGACGGCCAGTGGCACGCCCATGCCCACGCGCTGGACAAGCACGAGTTTGCCCGCGCGCTGGTGCGCGGCTTGCTGCGGCAGGCCGGCGTGGACGTCGTACTCCAGACTATGCCACCGACGCCGAATGCCGAGCAGGCCGGTTCAGACGTGCAGTAGCCGCCCACCGTCGACCGGAAGGACCACGCCGCTGCAATAGCTGGCGTCGCGCAGCAGGTATAGCACCGCGTCGGCAATCTCCTGCGGCGTACCCTGCCGACCCAGCGTCGTGCGCTCTTCGACCATGCCCGCGGTCTCGGCCTTGACCGCGTTCGTCGACCACAGGATGTTGCCGGGGGCCACGGCGTTGACGCGGATCTCCGGACCCAGCTCCAGCGCCAGGCTGCGCGTCAGCATCACCAGCGCTGCCTTGCTCATGCAATACAGCGTATGCGCCGGTAGCGGACGTTCCGCGTAGATGTCGACGATGTTGACGATCGCACCGCGCGCAACACGCAGCGCCGGCACCGCGGCCTGGCTCAGGAAAAACGCGGCGCGGGCATTCGCACCGAACAGCTCGTCCCATTGCGCCGGCGTGGCGCTCCCCACCGGCGTGGCGTAAAAAGTCGAGGCGTTGTTCACCAGCGCGTCGAGTCGCCCGAAGCGTCCGTGCACGTCCGCCACCAGGCCCGGCATGACCGCCGTGTCGGCCAGATCCGCCTGCAGCAGCAACGTACTGCGCGCGCGCTGCGCCTCGAGCTCCGCGGCAAGCGCCGTGGCGTCCGCCCGGGAGTGCCGATAGTGCAGGGCCACGTCGTACCCCGCCGCATGCAGGCGCCGCGCGATCACCGCCCCGATCCGGTGTGCGGCACCCGTGACCAAGGCCACCGGTGGCTCGCGGTGTGTGTTCATGCCCTATCCTCTGCGCGAAGGTCCAGCTTGCCGCAAACCGCGCGGCGCGTCATCCGCTGCGGCATCCGGGGTCAATCGCAGCCAGGCCTCGCCCCGCGCCAATGCGTCGGCAGCCACATCCACGCGCGCCGATCAGGCCACCACATCCGCGCCTGAAGCCGACACGGCGCTGGGCGCATCTTCCACGGCCATCTCGCCGGAAAACAGTTCGAGCGCGGTTTCGGCGACGCGCATGGTGTCGTAATGCGCGTAGGCGCCGACGCCGACCGCACCGACGACGGGCAACCAGCGCGACAGCCCCTGCCCGACCGTACGCCGGCCGAGGTGCAGGCCGACCTGCCGCGCCACATGCCGTGCCACGCCTTGCGACATGCGCCGGAAGACCAGGCGGTCGCCGAGGCGTACCACCAGGTCGCGGAACGCCTGCGCCGCGGTATGCCGGAACAGGCACCACATCATCTGCTCGCGCCCCAACGAGGCATGCCGGCCATGCGCGGCGGCAATGTCGCTGACCAACTGGGCCTGGATTTTCCAGATACCGATCATCTCCGGCAGCATGGTCAGCCAGCCCAGCGGGCCTGGCGGCAGCGCCAGTGAGCCCGCGGTCAGTGCGGCACGCCGGGCCGCGCGCTTGGCTAGGCGGCCTGCCTCGGCGGCCGGATCCTCGCTGCCACCGACCTGGCTGTCGGGCACCTCGCTGACGAAATCGAGGATCACTGCGGTCACCCGGCCCGGGTCGCGCGGCGCAATCACGACGGGTAACTGCCGACTCCTGGACCTGGTCATGCGCAACTCCATCAGGGACGCGGTAGCCCTGCCTTGTTCCTGGAAGCGTGGGCGGCTTCTACCGCCCACGCTCCCAGCAGTCTATGGATGTCGCGTGAAGCGGAACCGAATGCCGCGGTGCTTCGATTCGGCGCTGCGCTGGAAGCACGACGCGCAGCCCGCTTGGACCGGCAGCGATTAGTTATGATATAACATAATGAATGCTGGCTTTCCTCCACCGCCGCCGGACTCCCCATGAAACTTTCGCCGCTTGCCCTCAGCCTCGCCGTCGCCCTGGCCGCGACCGCAGCGCGTGCCACCGACACGGTCGTCACGCCGACCGCACCGGCGGCCAACGCGGACGATCAGGCCACGGGCACGCGAAACTCGCCGCCCCAGGTCCAGGAACTGGGCGCCGTCTCGGTGACGGCCGTGTTGGACCAGGCACGCAATGCGCTGTCCCCGGACACCGGCTCCAGCCAGTACGTGATCGACCACCAGGCCATTGCGCGCTTACCGCTGGGCGCGGCCACGCCGATCAACCAAGTGCTGCTGCAAGCCCCGGGCGTGGTGCAGGATTCCTACGGCGGACTGCACGTGCGCGGCGACCACGGCAACCTGCAATACCGCATCAACGGCGTGATCATCCCCGAGTCGATCGGCGGCTTCGGCCAAAGCCTCGACTCGCGCATCATCCGCAACGTCAAGCTGCTGGATGGCGCGCTGCCGGCGCAGTACGGATTGCGCACGGCGGCCGTGGTCGACATCACCACCAAGGGCGGCAGCGACCTCGGCAACGGCGGCAGCGTGGGCATCACCGGCGGCAGCAACGCCACGCTCAACCCGAACGCGTCGGTGTGGGGCGATACCGGCCGCTGGAGCTGGTTCGTCACCGGCAACTACATGACAAATGACGCCGGCATCGAAAATCCCACGCCGAGCAAGCAGCCGATCCACGACCACACCAACCAGGCCAAGGGCTTCGGCGACATCAGTTACCTGATCAACGACGACACCCGCCTGAGCTTCCTGTTCGGTGTCGCCAACAACCATTACCAGATCCCGAACAACCCTGGCCAGCAGCCGGAATTTGGCTATCTGGACACGGTCGACTTCAATTCGGCTGAGCTCGACGAACGCCAGCGCGAGAACACCCGTTTCGGCGTCATGGCCTTACAGGGCAAGCTGGGCGAAACCGGCTACCAGGTGGCCGTCGGCCAGCGCTACAGCAGCCTCGCCTATACGCCGGATCACGTCGGCGAACTGATGTTCAACGGTGTCGCCTCCGACATCGAGCGCAGCAACCGCGCCAGCACGCTGCAGGCCGACTTCTCCAGCCCGCTCGGTATCCACCACACCTTGCGCTACGGCATGTACGGCAGCTTCGAGCGCGCCGCCAGCGGCAACGACGCCTGGGTCTTTCCCGCCGACGCCGCCGGCGAGCAGACCAGCACCATGCCCACCAACATCCTCGATGGCAGCCACCTGGTGGCCAAGACCTGGTCGGCCTACGTGCAGGACGAATGGCGCATCGCCGACGGTTGGACGCTGAACTACGGCCTACGCGGCGACCGCTACCAGCTGGTGCGCAGCGAAAGCCAGCTCAGTCCCCGCCTCGGCCTGGTCTGGCAGGCCGGCGACAGCACCACCGTGCACGCCGGCTATTCGCGCTACTTCACGCCACCGGCAACCGAGTTGATCGCCAGCGCCAACATCGCCAAGTTCAACGGCACCACCAACGCCGTGGCCGACGACGGCAACAACACGCCGCTTGCCGAACGCTCGGACTATTTCGACGTCGGCTTCTCGCAGAACTTTGGCGATACCTGGACCGTCGGCCTGGACGCCTATTACCGCCGGGTGCATCGCCTGCAGGACGAAGGCCAGTTTGGCGAGGCCCTGGTCTACTCCACGTTCAACTACGCCATGGGCCAGGTGAAGGGGCTGGAACTCACCGTCAACTACGACCAGGGGCCGCTGTCGGCATATTTCAACGCCTCGCTGGGCAAGGCCATTGGCAAGCGCATCATCACCAGCCAGTACAACTTCGACCCGGACGACCTGGCCTACGTCAACGACCACTGGATCTTCCTCGACCACGACCAGAAGTTGACCTCCTCCGGCGGCGCCAGCTACGCGCTCGCCGACGGCACCCGGATCGGCGCCGACTACCTGTTCGGCAGCGGCCTGCGCAAGGACGGCAGCGTACCCAACGGCGCCTCGCTGCCGGCGTATTTCCAGGTGAACCTCAACCTGTCGCACGACTTCACGTTCAGCGCCACCGGCCCGCTGCACGTGCAACTGGCCGTGATCAACGCGCTCGACCGCAGCTACGAGTTGCGCGATGGCAGCGGTATTGGCGTCGGCGCACCGCAATTCGCTCCCCGGCGCGGCTTGTACCTGGGCGTGCAAAAGGATTTCTGAGTCAGTCCTGGCGGGTCGGGGCCATCCGCTATGCTGGCCGCGCCATCAGCCACCAGCAACGAGCCATGCAAGAGCGACTTCCCGAACCCGACGCCGACGAGCGCGCGCATTCCGACCGCCTGTTGCAACTGCTGCATGAGCTGATCGCGCGGCACGGACCGCTGCCGTTTTCGCAATACATGGAACGCTGCCTGTACGCGCCGGGTCTGGGCTATTACAGCGCCGGCAGGATGAAGTTCGGCGCAGCCGGCGATTTCGTCACCGCGCCGGAACTGGGCAACGTGTTCGCGCATTGCGTGGCCAGGGCCGTGCTGCCGACCCTGGCCGCGCTCGGTACGCATGCGTTTTTCCTCGAACTCGGCGGCGGCAGCGGCGCCTTTGCCGTTGCGGCCTTGCAGGCGTTCGCGGCGGATGGTCACGTGCCGCACCGTTATCTCATGCTCGAACCCAGCGCCGACCTGCGCGAACGCCAGCGTGCACGCATCGAAGCCCAGCTGCCGCCCGAACTGGCGTCACGCGTGCGTTGGCTGGAGCGGCCGCCAGAACACGATTGGCACGGCGTACTGTTCGCCAACGAAGTGATCGACGCGCTGCCGGCCACGCGCTTCGCCATGCGCGACCACGAGGTGCATGAGGAATACGTTGCCGTGGGCGAAGGCGGCCGCCTGCACCGCGTCGACCGGCCGGCCGACGCGCTGGTGGGCGGCGCCGTCCGCCACCTCGAGCGTTCCCTGGGCGCGGAGTTCCCTGACGGCTACCGCTCGGAGCTGCTACCGCAGTTGCCGTACTGGATCGACGCGGTGACCGGATCGCTGCGCAGCGGCCTGATGCTCTTCGTCGACTACGGCTACGTGCGCCGCGAGTACTACCTGCCCGAGCGCAGCGACGGCACGTTGATGGCGCATTATCGCCACCACGCGCATGACGACCCGCTGTGGCTGCCGGGCATGAACGATCTCACGGCGTCCGTGGATTTCACCGCCCTGGCCGAGGCCTGCAGCCATGCCGGCGGCGAGATTGCCGGCTACTGGTCGCAGGCGCAATTCCTGCTGGGTGCCGGCCTGCCGGAAGTGTTTGCGCGCGAACAGGCCTTGGCCGCCGACACGCAGGCGCAGCTGCGGCTCGCGGGCGAGGTCAAGCGCCTGACCCTGCCCGAGGCCATGGGCGAGCGCTTCCAGGCCATGCTGGTAGCCAAGGCCCTGCCGGAATTGTCCCTGCCTGCCGGCCTGCTCGCCGCCGATCGCCGCGACCGCCTCTAACCGGCGGGAGCCGACGTAGGGCGGATCAAGGCCGCAAGGCCGGATCCGCCATGCCTGCTGCACCGAAACATTGAACCGTGGCGGGCAAGGCGGATCCGTCGCTGCGCTCCTTGATCCGCCCTACGGACTCTCCCCTGGCTCCGCCGGGGGAGAGGGAGTCAAGGCCGTCGCTACAGGGCGGTCGGCGCGGAGGCCGCAGGGGCGGGTGCCGACGAGGCCGGCGCGGGTGGGGGCAGCGGTTCCACCTTGGTCGCATCCGCGGGCCGACGCTTCATCGCGCCGCTGGCAAAGAGCTCGCTGGCCACCTGGTAATACGCCACCGCGTCGTCGACCAGCGCCTGGTTAACCGGCTGCACCGGCGTCGCGTCGCCGGTCGCATAGTCGGGTCGCAGCTGCTCCAGCCGGCGCCGCGGCTCGAGGATGGTGAGCACGTCGTCGTGCAGGTAGCCAAGCTTTTCATAGGTGCCGGGAAACGCATGCTCGCGCCCGGGCGGCAGCTGGAACACGTCCTGGCCAAAGAAGCGCGTGCGATAGCTGAAGTTGAGCATGCCGAGCAAGGTGGGCGGAATGTCCAGCTGGCCCATCAGCCGGTCCACGCGCTCGGGCTTGAAATGCGCCGGCGCGTAGATCCACAGCGGGATGTGGTAGCGGTTGATCGGCAGGCTGGTCTTGCCCGCGCTGGAGGCGCAGTGGTCAGCGGTGATCACGAACACGGTGTCATTGAAATAGGGCTTGGCGCGCGCGCGGCGGATGAAGTCGCCAATGGCCCAATCGGTATACGCCACCGCGCCTGCGCGCGTATGGTTGGCGAACTTCACGCGGTCGTCGGGGAAGGTGTATGGCCGGTGGTTGGACGTGGTCATCACATGCAGGAAGAACGGCTTTCCCTCGGCATGGATCTGGTCCATCTGGCCCAGCGCCAGCGTGTAGAGATCCTCGTCGGCCACGCCCCACACGTTCTGGCCGTGGATCGTCGCGGTCTTCGGGATGTCCCGGCGATCCACGTCGCGGTAACCGTTGTGGCCGAAGAAATAATTCATATTGTCGAACTGGCCGTAGCCGCCATAGACGAAGTCCGACTGGTAGCCACGGTCATTGAACACGCTGGCCAGGGAGAACAGGTCCTCGTTGTTGTGTTCACGGACCAGCGAGTCGCCCGGGGTCGGTGGCACCGACAGCGACAGCGCCTCCAAGCCACGCACCGTGCGCGTGCCGTTCGCGTACAGCCTGTCGAAGAACACGCTCTGGTCGACCAGTGAATCGAGATACGGGGTGAGGTGCTCGGTGTTGCCGAACGTGCCCAGGTAATCGCCCGACAGGCTCTCGACGCTGATCAGCACCACGTTGAGGTGCTTCTCCGGTCCGACGTGGCGGATCGCGCGCGTGAGGTCACGCGGATCGTCGCTGATGAAGCTGGCGTCCGGCGTCTGCAGCAGTTCGCGCAAGCGCGCATAGGCCTGCTCGTCAGGCAGCGTGCGATAGAACTTCGCGTAGTCCAGGTGGGAACTGCGGAAGGCGGCAAAGAACTGGTAGATGCCGTTGCCGGCCAACTCGTTGACGTAGTTGTTCGCGCTGCGGTCCTTCATGCCGCCGTTGACCGCAAACACGGAGACCACGGTGAGCACCAGCCACAGCAGCACCAGCTTGCCGCGCTGCCATAGCCGGCTGCCGCGGTCCTGCACACGCAAGCCGCGCCGGCCGACGAAGAACACCACCATGGCCAGCAGCACCAGCAGCGCCAGCCAGCGCCCAACCGGGTACGACTCCTGGATGTTGCCGATCACCTCGGTGGTGTAGACCAGATAGTCCACGGCGATGAAGTTGAAGCGCGCGCTGAACTCGTTCCAGAACACCAGCTCGGACGCCGCCACGAACAGCAGCCCGTAGACCAGCAGCAGGCCAAACCCGTACAGCACCCATTGCCCCAGCCGCGAGGTATAGGTGAACGCCGCCAGCGGCAACACGAACAGGAACGGCAGGATCGCCGGCCAGGTCACCTTGAGGTTGGCGTGATAGATGAGGTGCAGGCTGGTCACGCACAGGAAACAAGCCAGCGCCACGCCGCAGGCATACAGCAGCCAGCGCAGCAGCGGTGGCATGGCCCCGGAACGCGTCGGCACCAGCCACAGGAACAAGACCAGCGGCCAGGCCAGGTAGACGAAGGTCACCAGGTCGTAGCCCAAGCCGACCCCAAACACATACAACAGGTTCAGCGGCGTATGCGCCACATTGCTGCCGGACATGACCAGCAGCACGATCCGGGTGGCCAGGCAAATTGCCAGGTAGGTGAACGCCAGCCACCACAGCGGCCGGAAGCGCTCACGCAAGGGCGAAGGGGGACTGAAGAGCTTGGCCACGAACGGCTCCGGCGGCAATGAGGGTGACCGATTCCCGCGATCGGCAAGGCGCCCGCACTTTATACCGCGGATTGGGGCCCGGCATGGCTGGCCTTCACCGCGGCAATCGCCGCAATCCGCGCCGCGCGCATCGCCTCGCCAATCGCCGGCCCGGTCATTCCGGCAGCAGTGAACGCCGTCGCCTCGACCCCGACCGCTGCGGCGTGGGCAGCACGCAGATACTCGGCTTGTGGGTAGGCATCGTCCTCGTGGCCCAGGCGCCCACGCTTGTCGGCCAGGCACGCGGCGAGGAACGGCTCCAGCCGTTGCGGCCGGCGCAGCGCATCGAGCGCGCCCAGCAGCTTCAGCACCGTGACCGGTTTCAGCTCCAGCGCACGATGCACGTTCAAGTGCTCGCGACACACCTGCTCGGCCAGCGCCGCATGCCCGGTCGGCACCTTGAGTCGCGCACACAGCGCGCGCAGCGGCGCCACGCCGCGCTGCTCATGGCCGACATGCCGCGGCCACTCGGCGACCGGTGTCAAAGCCTTGCCCAGGTCGTGGGTCAGCGCGCAGAAGCCGACCAGGTCATTGCCGGGGGCAATCCGGGCCGCAGCATCGAGCACCAGCTCCAGGTGTGCGCCGGTATCGATCTCCGGATGGAATTCCGCGCGCTGCGGCACGCCGTACAGCGCATCCACCTCGGGCAGCAGCACCGCCAACGCCGCGCACTTGCGCAGCACGCGCAGGAACGCCGACGGCCGGTCCTCGGCCAAGGCCTTACGCAGCTCCGTCCACACCCGCTCGGCCACCAGGTGAGCCACCTCCCCGGCCTCGACCATGCCACGCATCAGCGCCATGGTTTCCGCCGCAACGGTGAAACCCTGCGCGGCCAGGCGCGCGGCAAAACGCGCCACGCGCAGCACGCGTACCGGATCCTCGGCGAACGCCGGCGACACGTGCCGCAACACCCGGTCGGCCAGGTCGCGCGCGCCGTGGTACGGATCGATCAGCCGTCCATCCGCATCCTGCGCCATGGCATTGATCGTGAGGTCGCGCCGCGCCAGGTCCTGCTCCAGGGTCACCGTGGCATCGGCCTGGAAGACGAAGCCGTGGTAGCCATGGCCGTGCTTGCGCTCGGTACGCGCCAACGCGTATTCCTCACCGGTGCGCGGGTGCAGGAACACCGGGAAATCCTTGCCCACCGGTTTGTAGCCCTGGGCCAGCATGGCCTCAGGCAACGCCCCCACGACCACGTAGTCGCGGTCCACCACCGGCCGCTGCAACAGCTGGTCGCGGACGGCGCCACCGACGAGATAAATCTGCATCGGCCGATTGTGCCACGCCGGCACCATCGTTCCGCCGCACCACGTCCGGCTGGCGCCAAGCCGTCAGCATTGGCATTGCCGATCCAGCGGCTGCACGGCCGGCTAGACTGAGCGACGATCCGCGGGCATGGCTCATCTCGCAGTGCCATCCGCCTGCCCAACGGACCCGCAGCGGCCAAAGGAATGCGCATGTACGCAGTACAGATCGTCGACATCGGCAGACCATTGCAAGGGCGCGAGCTGCCGGTGCCGGAACCCGGACCGGGCGAAATCCGCGTCAAGGTGCAAGCCGCCGGTCTGTGTCATTCCGATGCGCACTATCGCGACGGTACCGGCCACGTGGCCTACCTGCCGATGACCCCGGGCCACGAGATCGCGGGCGTGGTCGACGCGCTTGGTGCCGGCGTCGACAGCGTACGCGTCGGCGAACATGTGGCCTTGCACTATCTCCTCACCTGCGGCCGCTGCGATTACTGCAACCGCGGGCTGGAACAGTTCTGCGCCAGCGTGCGCATGCTCGGCAAGGATGCCCCCGGCGGCTATGCCGAATACGTCGTGGCGGCGGCGCGCAATGCGATCCCTGTGGCCGACGGCGTCAGCATGGCCGAGGCAGCGATCATGATGTGCTCCAGTGCCACCGCCTTCCACGCCCTGCACCAGGCGCGCCTGCGCGCAGGCGAGAGCGTGGCGGTGTTTGGCGTCGGCGGCCTGGGCCTGTCCGCCGTGCAACTGGCGTGGGCCTGTGGCGCCGGCGAGGTATTCGCTGTGGACATCGATCCGGCCAAGCTCCAGGCCGCGTCGGCCCATGGCGCGATCGCCATCGACCCGGCCGACGGCGCGCCGGAACTCCAGCTGCGCGATGCCACGCAAGGGCGTGGGGTTGACGTGGTGTTGGAATTTGCCGGCTTGCCGGTGACCCAACAACAGGCTGTGGCGGCGCTGGCCGTGCACGGCCGCGTCGCGCTGGCAGGGATTTCACGCGCAACGTTCGCCGTGGACAGCTACGCGCACGTGATCAACCGCGAGGCCTGCATCGTCGGCGTCTCCGACCACCTGCGCAGCGAGCTGGTCACCTTGATGGAATTCACCCGACGCGGCGTGCTCGACTTGAAGCGCGTGATTGCCGACCGGCTGATGTTGGATGCCGGAGAGATCAACCAGCGCCTGGACGCCTTGGCGACATTCCACGGCCGCTCGCGCTCCGTCATCGAGATGCCCTGAGTACCCGCAGCCCGACATCCGGTGGCGTGGCAACTACCTCAGCGTGCCGCAGCGTCCATCGCTGCTATGCACTCGATTTCCACCTGCGCGCCAATCGCCAGGCCGTTGACGCCCATTGCGCTGCGTGCGGGATAACGGCCGTGGAAGTAGGTCTTGTAGACCTCGTTGAACTCGTCCCACTTGGACATGTCGGCGAGCATCACCGTGCACTTGACCAGGTCGCGCATGCCCAGACCCTGCGCCTCGAGCACGGTCTTGATGTTGTCCATGGCCTGCCGCGCCTGCGGCTTGAGGCCACCCGGCACGAGCTGCATCGTGCGTGGCACGATGCCGACCTCGCCGGACAGGTACAAGGTATTGCCAACGCGGACCGCCTCGGAGAACGGCAAGCCCTGCCCCACGACCTTGCCCGAGTTCAGGAACTCAACCTGCGGCGGCGACTGCGCCCAAGCGGTGCCGGCAAGCCCGCAGCCAAGCAAGGTGGAAAGCAGCAGGTATCCGATCTTCATGGCGCGACTTCCCGTAAGCGGAACATCGTGCGCCATCGTCCAGTAACGGCGCAGGCGCGTCAACATGGTGCACGATGTGGCGCGCATGACGCGCGTGGAAACCCGGCCCGTGCCGCCCGCGACCAGGTAGCCACAGGTGTCAGCCGACCGGAGCCGGCGTCGTGGCAGTTGCCGCCGCAGGCGCCGGACAGGCGACCGCGGTGCGCGGCGTCTGCGCATCCGGCACGGTGTAGGCCTGGCCGATCGCGCCCATGCGGACAGACAGGGGCACGGCATCGCCGTTGAGGCGCCAGTCGTAGATGACGCTGAAGGCCATGACCCGCGCCACGTACTCGCGGGTCTCCTTGTACGGAATGGTGGCCACGAACACATCCGGCGCGAGGTTGCCGCGCGCGGCGATCCACTGCGCCACGCGGTTCGGCCCGGCGTTGTAGGCGGCACTGGCCAGCCACGGGGACCCGCCGAAACGCGCGGCGACCTGGGCGAGGTAGCGCGTGCCCAACACGATGTTGACATCGGGGTCATACAGGCTTTGCGCCCCGCCCCAGGGCAGGCCGTTGCGTTTGGCCACCTGGGCGGCCGTGGCCGGCACCAGTTGCATCAAGCCCCGTGCATCGGCGCCCGAACGGGCATCGCTCATCCATGCGCTCTCGGCGCGCAGGATGCCGTAGGCCCACGGCGGGTAGACGCCCGCCTCGCGCGCCTGCACGACCAGGCCGTCCTGGCTCGCCAGCGGAAAGCGCAAGTCGTAGAGCTGCAAGGCATCGCCGCTGCTGTAAGTAAAGATGGCGCGGTCGTACCAGCCGCGCTGGTTCGCCAGCTTGGCGGCAATGCGTTTGCTGGCCTCGTCGCTGCCGCGCAGCGCACGCGTCCACTCGCGTCGCGCATAAGTGGGCAAGTCGACCGCGTACAGCTCGAAGGCGCGGCGCAAACCCGCATTGGCCAGCAGGTCGCGCTCGCGCTGCGGATCGGTGGCCAGCGTCGCCGGACACAAGGCGTAGGGCTGGCGCACCTGGTCCGCCGCCAGGAAACCGAAGAACGTCGCCTCGTCGGCGAGCGCCGCATAGTCCTGGCGGGCCTCTGCTTCGTGCCCAGTGGCGGCGAGCGCGCGTGCGCGGAAATACCGCCACTCGCCGTCCTGACGCTCGCTTTCCGGCATCGCCTCGATCGCGGCCAGGACTTCAGGCCACGACTGCCGCGCCAGGGCCACGCGCACGCGCCAGGCGCGCGTCGCCTCGGACTGCGCCGCGGCTGGCAAGGCCGCCAGCCCGGCCAGGGCTTGGTCATCGAAGTCGGTGGCGTGGAACAGGGCAAGCGCATGCAGCACCTGGTCACGCTGTTCCACGCTGAAGGCGAAGCGGGCCTGCAGGTCCTGCCACGCGCGGTCGGCGCTGGTGGTCTGGCGGCGCGCGAGCTGGGTCAGGGCCAGGGTGGCGGCCTGCCGATAGCGCGGGGCATCCGGCCACTTGGCGGCGGCGCTCACGGCCGCTGCCGGGTCGCGCAAGGCCAGCGCCAGCGCCCGGGCATCCGCAGCCTGGTCCGCGGGCAACCAGCCCGCCAGTGCCGCGATCGTACCGCCCTGGCCGGCCGCGGCCGCGCGGTCGATGCGCGCCCAGAGCCGCGCGGCAGTGAGCAAGCCCTGCGTCTGCGCGGCGCTCAATACTGGATCACACGCCGACGGCAGGGCCGCGCGGGTCCACAGCGCCGCCAGGTCGGCGTCGAAATCCAGCGCCTCGCCGCGGCTCAGGCGCGCCTGCAAGGCGTCGCAAGCCAGCGTGTCGCCGAGGCCCGGCTGGTACATCGCGCTGAAGCCGGTCCAATCCTGGCGGCGGGCCAGTTCCAGCAGGAAATCGCGGCGCAGGTCCTCGGCCGGAAGCCAGTCCGGATAACGGCGCAGATAAGCCTCGACCGCAGGCGGGTCGAGTTGGCGCAAATCATGTTCCAGCGCCGCGGCTTCCAGATAGGGATACAAGGGGTAGTCGACCAGGCCGGTCGCCAGCGCACGCCACTGCGCGTCACCGGCCTGTGCCGCCGCATAAGCCTGCATGAAGGCCTGGCGCTGCGCGGTATCGGCATCGGCGGCACGCAAGGTGCAGGCCGGCGACAGCCAGGCCACGCCAAGCAGCAGGCCGGCCCATGCGGCGCGCCAGGACGAGATGACAGACATGGCGGCTCCCAGACGAAACGCCGGGCATTGTACGGGACCCTGCTTGAACCGCACCGGACCCCGGCCCTGCATCCGGTCGGCGGCCCCACGCTGCAGCGGCATGACCCCGACCGCCGGCTGCTAAGCTGGGCGCGTTTTTTTGGCAACGGATCGACATGGCAGCGCCAGTGGGGCTTCGTGGCATGCGCGCATGGGTGTGGCTGGCGCTCGGCGTATTGGCGGCCGGCGCCGCCTGGGGCTGGTGGTGCCTGGGGCAGCCGGTGACGCTACCCGACGCGCCATCAGGACGCATTGCCTGCGTCTCCTACGCGCCGTTCCGCCTGCCCGGCGAAAGTCCGCTCGACGTGCACGCCTTCGTCAGCCCCGAGCGCATCAATGCCGACCTGCAGGCCTTGTCGCAGCGCTTCGATTGCGTACGCACGTATTCGCAAGGCCAGGGCCTCGGCGCCGTGCCGGCCATCGCCCAGCGCCATGGCATGCAGGTGCTCATGGGCATCTGGCTCGGTCGCGACCGCAAGGCCAACGCCGAGCAGATCCGCCTCGGCATTGCCGCAGCGCGCCGTTATCCCCAGGTGCTGCGCGGCATCGTGGTCGGCAACGAGGTGCTGCTGCGCGGCGACCTGTCCGAGGCCGCGCTGGCCGGCTACCTGCGCCAGGTGCGCGCCGCCGTCAGCGTGCCGGTGACCTATGCCGACGTATGGGAATTCTGGCTGCGGCACCCGGCCCTGGCCAAGGCCGTGGACTTCGTCACCATCCACATCCTGCCGTACTGGGAAGACCGTCCGGTCGGCCCGGAGCATGCGGTGCAACACGTGGCCGCGGTCTACGCCCGGATGCGCGCGGCGTTTCCGGGCCAGCCGGTGATGATTGGCGAAACCGGCTGGCCGAGCGCCGGACGGCCCCGCCAGACCGCCGTGCCGAGCGTGGTGAACGAGGCGCGCTATCTGCGCGAATTCCTCGACTACGCGGCCACGGTGCACATGCCGTACAACGTGATCGAGGCCTTCGACCAGCCGTGGAAGCGGGACCTGGAAGGTACCGCCGGCGGCTACTGGGGCATCTTCGACGCGCAGGCCCGGCCCAAGTTCAACATGACCGGCCCGGTCACCGAAGTGCCGCGCTGGTGGCTGGGCTGGCTGGCGGGTGTGCTGGGCGCGGGCGTATTCCTCGGCTGCGGCGGTCGCACACGCCAAGGTAGTGGTGGCGTCGCCCTGGCCCTGGCCGGGTTCGCCAGTGGCGCCGTCCTGGCCTGGCAATATCGCCAGCTCGCCCTGGCCGCGCGCGACGGGTGGGAATGGACGGTCTCGCTCGGCGCCTGTGCCGCAGCGCTGGCGACCGCCGTGCTCCTGGCCCGGACCCTCGCCGCGCGGCTGGCTGGCAGGCTCAAGGGGACGCCGGCCGCCACGGGCTGGTCGCCGCGGGAGACACCGCCAGGCCACTGGTGGCCCTGGTTGCAAGGCGCTTGGCTGCTGGCCCTGGCGTACTACGGCCTGTTGCTGGCCTTCGACGGCCGCTACCGGGATTACCCGCTGGGACTGTTCGCCTTGCCGTGCATCGGCTACGCGCTCTGCGCCTGCCTGCGCGCCGGGCGTGCCATGCCACCACTGGAGTCGCGTTTCCTCGCCTGCCTGGTGCCGCTGCTGGCCATCGTGGTGCTGGTCCAGGAGCGCGGCATCACCCACGCGGCATGGCTATGGCTGGCCTTGAACCTCGCCCTGGCCTGGCCGGTACTGCACGCTTGGCGCCGCGCCTGCCTGCAGGCGCAACAGGCGTAGGCAGCCCGCCAAAAAGGCCAGCGCGCCAGCCTGGTAGCAATACAGCTCGAGCGCAAACAGGCCGACCGCCGCCGCCAGCCAGGCCACGGCCAGGCGGTGCGAAAACAGCGCCAGCGCCGCCGCCACGAGCGCCAACACGCCATACACATCATGCAGGAAACCCAGCACCAGCCACTGCCGCCAAGTGCACCAGACCGGACTGCCGGCGTCGCTGCACAGCGCAGCGACGTGGCTGGGCTGGATCAACCCGTAGCGCAACCACGCGGTGGCGAGGCCGACCGCCAGCAAGGCCAGCCACGGCAGCAGCTTCGCCGTCGCCGACCGGCTCATCGACGCCGCCGGCGCCGCCGCGGCTTGCCGCCTACGTCGGCCGGCAAGCGGATCTCGGCGGCCAGCGGCAGGTGATCGGAAAACGCCTTGGGCAAGGCCCACACCCGATCCACCTGGATTGCCGGCGAAGTGAGGATGTGGTCCAGCGCACGCCGCGGCTTCCAGCTCGGGAAAGTCAAGGTGGACTGCGCCGGCGGCTGCAAGGTGGACTTGGCGAACAGCTGGCGCATTTCCAGGCTGTCCGGCTCGCTGTTCAGGTCGCCCATCAAGACCGCATGCGGAAAATCCTGCAGCAGCTCGGCAATGAAGCCGAGCTGGCGTGCGCGCGCCGAGGCGCTGAGCGACAGGTGCGCAATCATCACCGCCAGCGCCTGCCCGCCCTCGCCGAACCGGGCCACCAGCGCGCCACGTCCGGGGATGCGCGAAGGCAGCGGGTAGACCTGCACCGACTCGGGCTTCAGCCGGCTGATCAGGCCGTTGGCCGAATACGCCACCCGCGCCATCGCCCGGTTCGGCTGGTGGCTCCAGAACGGCATGCCGGAAGTCTCGGCCAGGTAGCGGGTCTGGTTGAGGAAGCCCGAGCGCAAACTGCCGGCGTCGGCCTCCTGCAAGCCGATCACGTCGAATTGCGGCAGCACTTCCGCCAGATGGTCGAGGTTGTCCATCTTCTCGCGCCCGGGCAGCAACGCCGTGACCGAGCGCGTCACGTAATCGCTGTAGCCGCCCACGCTGGCCCCGGCCAGGATGTTGCAGCTCAGCAGCCGCAGGCGGCGCTCGGCGGGTGCGGAGGCAACCGGCTTCGCGGCTTCAGGTACGGCAGCGGCAGGTTTGGAAGCATCGGTCATGGTCAGGCAGTGCACTCGAAAAGCGGCGCGCGCCCACCACCAGACGGCCGGCGCGTACTCCCAGCATGATCGCGCAGTGGTGAATGGGATGCCACCGGCCGCGGGAGGCAATTTTCAGGCCGGCACGCGCCACCGGCAACGCGCAAGCTACTTCGTGGCCAGTTCGCGCTTGGCCAGCCACAGGGCCACATCGGCCATTTCCTGGGGACTGTTGACGTCAGTGACCCGGTACTTGCCATCGACCACCATGGCCGGCGTGCCGTCGATCTGCCAATGCTGGATCAGCGCCAGGTCGCGCTTGAGCTGCGCCGTTGCCTCCGGCGAATTGGCCACTTGCAGGAACTTCGCCCGGTCGACACCTTCGCGCGCATAGAAGTCGGCCAATTCATCCAGGGTGTTCATCGGATAATGCTGGTCGAACTTCTGCTGGAACAGCTTCTGGTGCGTGCGCGCCACCACGCCCAGCTGGTTGGCCGCGTAGTAGGCCCGCGCGTACGGCAGCCATTGTTCGTTGAACGGCGCCGGGACCAGCTTGAACTCCGCGCCCTTGGGCAACTCCTGGCGGAGCTTCTCGGCGATCGGGGCGAAGTGCGCGCAGTGGATGCAGCCGTAGGAGAAGACCTCGACCACCTCGACCTTGCCGGCGCTGCTGTCGCGCTGATGCGGCGTGGGCAGGGTGACGTATTCCTTGCCCTCGGTATACGGGGCCGCGGCATCCGTCTGCGCCGCGCAGGCCGAAGCCAGGAGCACCCCGCCAAGCAACACCAGTACCCGCAACACGCTTGATCGCCCGAACATCGCGCCCACCTCCATGAAGACCTCAGTCAATGGCACCATAACCCGGAATCGACGGCAGGGGCGGCGCATGGCGCCAGATCACTTGCCGGCCGCTTCCTTGGAAACCAGCCACTGGGTGAGTTCGAACGCCTGCGGGTACCCGCCCGCGCTGGCCACCGTGAAGCGGTATTTGCCGTTGATCACGATGGTAGGCGTGGCGTCGACCCCGTACGCCTTGACCAGGTCGTCGGCCCGCTTCATCTTGGTGTTGACGGCAAAGGAATTGGCCACCGCCAGGAATTCCTGGGTGGAAACGCCGTACTTGGCATAGAACTTCGCGGCATCGTCGATCGTCGGCCACGCCGAGCGCGGCTTCGGCATGCCGGTCTGCAGGTTGTAGGTGGCCACCTCGCCACTCTTCCAGGTCGCGTCGAACATCGCATCATGGGTCTTTCCGACCAGGCCCAGCGCCTGCGCCGCATAGAACGCGCGCTGATACATCGGCCAGTTCTCGTCCGGGCGGAACGATGCCGGCACGTAATTCATGACCGCCCCGGCCGGCAGGTTGCTGGCGATGCGGTCCACGGTGCCGTGGAATGCGTTGCACGCCGGGCACACGTAGGAGAACACCTCGGTCACCTCGATCTCGCCCGGGTGGCCGGTGGGCTGGGGCGGGTCGATCAGGAAATAGTTCTTGCCCTCCACCCACTTGCCGGTGTCGACGAACGGCGCGGGAGGCGGCGCGTTGGTGGCGGCGGCAGTCTGCGCCGGGGCGGGCGCGCTGCTGGCTGCAGGTGCGGCAGCGGCCGGCGCCGCCGGCGTGCTGGCTACTTGCGCCGGCGCCGAGGAGTCGACCGTGGCCGCCGGCGCGGATGTGCCAGCCTGGTCATGGCTGGTGCATGCCGCCAGCGCCAACAGCGCCGCGCACACGACAGGTAGATGCTTGAACATGATTGGAAACCTCGGGGGTATGGCGTATCCCGCAACGAGCCCCGCCACGGCCAGCGAGGCCGTGCTCAGGGCAGGGTGGCGCCGGCTGGCTCGTTGGTGTGCAGGCCTTCGATGTAGCTGGACAACGCGGCGATGTCTTGTGCATCCAGTTTCTTGGCAATGGTCGGCATGATCTGCGCGTGTGCGCTGGTGCCCCAGACCGTGCCGTCATGCCAGGCCTTCAGCGTCGCCTCGACGTACTGCGCGTGCTGGCCGGCCAACTGCGGATACATGGCCCCGGGATTGCCACGGCCGTCCGGGCTGTGGCAGGCCATGCAGGCGGGGATGCCGCGCGCGGCATCGCCTTCGCGGAACAGGGTCTGGCCGTGTGCGACCAGGGCGTCGTCGGCCACGCCCGGCGTCGCCTTCAGGGTGGCGAAGTAGGCGCCGAGATCGCGCATGTCCTGCTCGGAAAGCGGCATGGCCATGCCCATCATGATCGGGTTCTGGCGCACGCCGGACTTGAAGTCCGCCAGCTGCAGGGCGATGTACTCCTCGCTCTGCCCGGCCAGCTTGGGATACTGCGCATCGGTGGAATTGCCGTCCATGCCATGGCACGCGCCGCAGACGGCCGCCTTGCCCTGGCCGGCGGTGGCGTCACCGGGCTTGACCGCCGCACCACCTGCCGCCGCCACGGCCGGAGCCGCCGCGCTGCCGGCATTCGCCGGTGCCGCGGCGGACTGGGCGGCGGCCGGGCTCGTCTGGGCCTGGGCCATCAGCACACCGACTGGCACGGCGAGCGCGAGCGCCATTGCCGACCAGAGTGCGGCAGGTCGAAAACCAGCGATCTGAAACCTCATACACTTCTCTCCCGAGACGCGTGCGAACACGGCCGTTGGTTGCAGGCCGGAGGCATGCAGGCAGCGGAAACTCTGGAATTATCCCTGCGGTCCCCAACTTGGTCAAACGGCAGCCATGTCCCAATCACTGCAAGGCGCGCAATTCGTGCTCGCCGCACACCGGCTCACGCAACTGCCCGCCGACGACGGCGCGGAGGTGGCCTTTGCCGGCCGCTCCAATGCCGGCAAGTCCAGCGCGCTCAATGCGCTGACCAACCACAAGGGCCTGGCGCGCACGTCGCGCACGCCTGGACGCACCCAGCAAATGGTAGTGTTTGGACTGCCGCAACCGCCGCCAGGCACCGGCGTGCCACCGTCGGCGCTGCGCCTGGTCGACCTGCCGGGGTATGGCTACGCCAAGGTGCCGCACGCCATGCGCGAGCACTGGCAGGTGGAGATCGACGCCTATCTGCACCAGCGCCGCAGCCTGCGCGGCCTGGTGCTCATCGTCGACATCCGCCATCCGCTGAAGGAGTTCGACCGCAACATGCTGGCGTTTTGCACCGCCACCGCGCTGCCCTGCCACGTGCTGCTGACCAAGGCCGATAAGCTCTCGCGCAATCAGGCCGCGCAGTCCTTGGCCCGGCTGCTGGCGCAATGCACCGCCGAGGGCCTGACCGCCACCGCGCAAGTGTTTTCCGCCACAGCCGGGACCGGCGTGGACGCGGCGCGCCAGGCGGTGATCGATTTGCTCCTGGCGCCGCCGGCCGCGTGATCGCGGCGCGGCCACCGCATCGCGCCGGCGGCGCCGCGCTCAGGCGTGCGGCAGCGCGTCCATGAACACGGCGCACAAGGCCTCCATGCCCGCACGGTCCTCGTCGTCGAAGCGGCTGAGCTGGGAGCTGTCGACATCCCATACGCCGAGCAGGCTGCCGTCCGGCTTGAACAGCGGCACGACGATCTCCGAGCGCGAGGCGGAATCGCAGGCAATGTGCCCGGCAAAGGCGTTGACGTCCTGCACCACCTGGGTCTGCCGCGTCGTCGCCGCGGTACCGCACACGCCGCGGCCGAGCGCGATGCGGATGCAGGCCGGCTTGCCCTGGAACGGGCCGACCACCAGCTCGGTGCCGTCGAACAGGTAGAACCCGGCCCAGTTCAAGCCGGCCAGGCTGTGATAGATCAGCGCGCCGAAATTGGCGGCGTTGGCGATCAGGTCGCGTTCGCCGTGCAGCAGGCCGCGCGCCTGCTGCACCAGGTCCGCGTAGTGTTCACGCTTGCTGGCGTAGCTCTGGGTTTTCAACTCGAACATGCGGCGCAACACCTGCATCAGCGGCAAAGTCCGTATTATGCCCGTACGGTCATGACGAGGCAGCCAGCATGAGCTGGAACGAGCAGCGCGAAGGCATCGAAGCCGGCCGCCTGGACACCTTCGTCGACGGCTCGTTCGCCTTCACCCTCACCTTGCTCTTGATCGGCGGTGCGTCGATCCTGGACAGCACGGCGAGCCTGCTGCGCGCGCTGGGCGGCATCCCGGCGTTTGCCATGTGCTTCTTCCAGATCGCCTTCTTCTGGCTCGGCCACGTGCACTGGCGCCGGCTGTGCCAGAGTGCCGATCCAGCCGGCCGTTGGCTGTCGTTGCTGCTGGTGTTCTTCGCCCTGATCTTCGTCTACCCGCTGCACATGGTGTTTTCGGGCGCCTTTGCCTGGCTGAGCGGCGGCGCGCTGCCGAGCAATTTTCACGCGACGGGCGGCCCCGGCGACATGCGCACCTTGTTCGCCTGCTATGGACTCTCGTACGCGTGCATGGCCGGCACGCTCACCCTGCTCTTTGCGCATGCGGCCAGGAGCGCTGCACGTCGGGGTTTCCACAACCTGGACGCCCGGCGCCAGATCCGCGTGTGGAGCGTGCCTGCCGTGATCGGCGTGATCTCCACGCTCACCGCGCTGCTGATACCTTCGTCGGCGCCGTCCTGGGTCTGGGCCATTCCGGGCCTGATGTATTCGCTGCTGTTCCTGATCGGGCCGGTGGTCGACCGCTTCAACCGGCGGCATGCGTCGGCGTGAGCACGATGGTTCGCGCCTGGCGCGCGTGGAAAAATCAGCTGCCACATGCCCTGGCGTGCGGCACCAGCCAAACCTGGAGGCCCCGTGACCCGCAACCACTATTACCTGTCGATTGCCGACCTGTCCAAGGCGCGCGGACCGGATCCGGCCCTAGCCTGGGACGGCAGCAGCCCGGCCGCCTTCGCCACCGCCTTGCAGCAGGCGCTGCGCACGGACCAGCTCTTCGCACGCTGGCGCCAGGCGCAAGCCGATCCGGACGCGGTGGACCAAGGCCTGGCGCTCACCGATCCGGCGGCCGAGGTCAGTGCGCAAATCCGCGACCTGCACACCGAGGTGGACGTGGTGACCGACCTGCCAATGAGCGTGCTGCGCCAGCGCCTGAACCTGCTGATCGGCAGCACCTGGCAACTGCGTGACATGCGCGCGGCCTGAGTGCTTCGCTGCTTCCGCCGTGTAGAGTGGAGCAACCACCCGCTGCCGACCAGCATCCACGCTTGGGAGTAGCCCATGATTCACCTGCGTATGGCCGCCATCGGCGCCACGTTCATGCTCGCCGCGTGTTCCCAGCAGCCGGCCAATCCGGCCGCGCCCGGACACCCCTCCACGCCGTCTTCGACCGCCGTGACCAGCTCCCAAGGAAACATCCCCGGCATGACCCGCAATCCGTTTCTTGCTCCCAGCAGCTTGCCATTCGAGGCGCCGCCGTTCGACCGGATCGAGGACGCTGATTACGCCCCGGCCCTCGAAGCAGGCATGCGCCATCGGCTCGTCGAGGTGGAGAAGATCGCCAACGATCCATCCGTCCCGACGTTCGCCAACACCTACGTGGCCCTGGAGAAAACCGGGACGCTGCTGAACCGCGTGAACGCCACGTTCGACGCGATCACCAGCGCCAACACGAACGACACATTGCAGAAGGTGCAGGAAACCTTCGCGCCAAAGTTGGCGGCGAACGACGATGCGGTGTACCTCAACGCCCGGCTGTTTGAACGCCTGCAGAAGGTTCATGACGAACGCGCTTCGCTCGGCCTCGACCCCGAATCGCTGCGTCTGGTAGAGGTGGTATACGGCAACTTCGTACGCCACGGCGCAAAGCTTTCCGCTGTGGACAAGGCCAAGCTGCAGCAGCTGAACCAGGAAGAGTCGACGCTGAGCACGGCGTTCACCAACAAGCTGCTGGCGGCCACGAAGGACGCGGCGCTGGTGGTCGGCGACAAGGCGCAACTTGCCGGCCTGTCGGCAGCCGAGCTCGCCGCGGCGAGCGATGCCGCGCACGCGCGCAAGCTCGACGGCAAGTACGTGCTGACGCTGCAGAACACGACCCAGCAACCAGAGCTGCGCGACTTGGGCGATCGCGCGACGCGCAAGGCCCTGTTCGAGGCATCGTGGGATCGCGCCGAGCGCAATGATGCGAACGACACCCGCAAGACGATCGAGCGGCTCGCCCAGCTCCGCGCGCAGCAGGCCCAGCTGCTCGGCTTCCCGAACTATGCCGCGTGGAAACTGGAAAACCAGATGGCGAAGACGCCGGCCACCGTCATGACCTTCATGGGCAAGCTCGCCCCGGCCGCGGTCGCCCGCGCCAGAAGCGAAGGCGCCGACATCCAGGCGCAGATCGACCAGGACCAGGCTGCGCTGAAACAGCCGGGCTTCCAGCTCGAGCCCTGGGACTGGAACTACTACGCCGAACAGGTACGCAAGGCCAAGTACGACCTGGATGAAAACCAGATCAAGCCGTATTTCGAACTGGACAACGTATTGCAGAACGGCGTGTTCTACGCCGCGAACCAGCTCTACGGGCTGACGTTCAAGGAACGCCACGACATCCCGGTGTACCAGCCCGACGTGCGCGTGTTCGAAGTGTTCGACGCCGACGGCAAACCGCTCGCGTTGTTCTATGCCGATTACTTCAAGCGCGACAACAAGGGCGGTGGCGCCTGGATGAGCAACTTCGTCGAACAGTCGAAGCTGCTCGGCACCAAGCCGGTGATCTACAACGTGGCGAACTTCCCGAAACCGGCCGCGGGCCAGCCGGCGCTGCTCTCGTTCGACGATGTCATCACGATGTTCCACGAGTTTGGCCACGCGCTGCACGGGATGTTCGCCGACGAGGAATACCCGACGCTGTCCGGCACCAATACGGCACGTGATTTCGTCGAGTTCCCGTCGCAATTCAACGAGCACTGGGCGACCAACCCGAAGGTGTTCGCGCACTACGCGAAGCACTACCAGACCGGCGCGCCAATGCCGGCGGACCTGGTCGCCAAGATGCACAAGGCGCGCCTGTTCAACTCCGGCTACGACATGACCGAAGCCGTCGCCGCGTCGCTGCTGGACATGAACTGGCACATGCTCGGCGCCGCCGCCCCGCTGCAGGATGCCGACCAGTTCGAGGCCGCAGCGCTCAAGAAGGACCACGTCGACCTGCGCACCGTGCCGCCGCGCTATCGCTCCAGCTACTTCCAGCACATCTGGGGCAACGGCTACGCCGCCGGCTACTACGCCTACCAGTGGACGCAGATGCTGGCCGACGATGCGTTCGTCGCATTCCAGGAACATGGTGGGCTGACCCGCGCGAATGGCGACCGTTTCCGCGCCATGGTCCTGTCCCGCGGCAACAGCGAGGACCTGGCGCAGGTGTACCAGGACTGGCGCGGGCATGAGCCAAGCATCGAGCCGATGCTGGAAAACCGTGGCCTGAAAGCCGAGGCGAAGTAGCGCGCCTGGGCACGTGGACGATAGAAACCGCCCACGATCCTAGTCTGCCGGCTGGGCCGGCCGTTGCAGGGTCTGGCGCACGCTGGGCACGGCGCTGCCGCGCACCGCCAGCTCCTGGGCCACGTCGACGTAGCCCAGCTGGCGTGCCACGTCGGCCGCGGTGCGCGAGAAGCCGTCGACCGCCGTGCGCTCGGCGCCATGCGCCAACAGGATGCGCGATGGCGCCACCAGCGCGTGCATGGCACAGGCGTGCAAGGCGGTGACCCCGCGCTGGTCGGCATGTTGGCCGTGGGCGCCGGCATCCAGCAGCAGCGGCAGCAGCGCGCCGATATGCGTGGCGTCGCAGTGGGAGCCAGGCGGCATGTGCGCACCCAGCAGCAAGAGCAAGGGCGTGGTGCCGGTGGCATCGGCAAGGTTCACGTCGGCGCCGTGCTTGAGCAGGGTGTCGAACAGGCGCCGCGCGCGAAGGCTGTCGTTGTGTTCGAAGCTGAACTGGGCCGCCGCGTGCAAGGCATTGCGGCCGTTGTCGTCGACCGTGTTGACGTCGGCGCCGGTGCCAAGCAGCACCTCGACGATTTCCGGATAGCCCAGCGCCGCGGCCACCATCAAGGCGGTGGCCGCGTTGGGCAGGCGCTGGTCGACGCCCACGCCGCGGCCCAGCAGCACGGCGATCACCCCGGTCTGGCGCGCGCTGACCGCCGCCGCCAGCGGGGTCGCCCCGCTGTGTGCGGCGAGCGTCGCGTCGGCGCCGGCATCGAGCAGGCAATCGACGACCGTCGCGTGCCCGTTGCCGCAGGCGCGCAGCAAGGCCGTGGCGCCCTGCGCATCCCGCGCGTCGACCGCGAAGCCGAGTTCCAGCAAGCGCTGCACGCTGGGCAAGGCGCCGGCGCCGGCCGCCGCCGGCAAGTCTTCGGCGCGCAACGCCCGCGCCGGCCGCGGCCAGTCGCGCCAGTCCAGCCAGCGCTCCAGGGCGGGATGTTCCAGCGCCAGGCCGCGCGGGGTCTCGCCATTGACGTCCGCCGCCTCGGGATCGGCCCCATGGGCAATCAGGGCGCGCACCATCGGCAGCGCCGCGGCACCGTGCTCAAGGGCGACGAACAGCGGTGTACGGCCGCCCGCATCGTGCAGGTTCGGGTTGCAGCCGAGCCGCAACAAGGCCTGCAACAGCTCTTCGTGCGCGGCGGCCGCTGCCAGGTGCAAGGGCGAGCGTCCGCGCGCATCGGGGCCGAACGGATCGGCGCCCGCCCCGAGCATGCGCAGGACCAGGGCCGTGCCAGCCGGCGTATCGGTCCCCGCGGACAAGGCAGCCGCCAGCAGGCCGGTGCCTGCCGGGCTCGCCCCCGCCTGCAGCAGATCGCTGGCCGCGTCGGCCGCGCCCGGCAGCAGGCGCAGCACCGCATCGAACAGGCGCTCGCCCAGCTGCGGCGGAACGACTGGCGGCGCCATGGCCGCCAGCGCGGCGTCGGTGGTTTCGGCAAGTGCCGGTGCCTCGGGCGCCTGCGGGTCCAGCCGGGCCTCGGGATCCAAGCCGTGGTCCAGCAGCCAGCGCCGGCCCATGACCAGGCCTGGTTCGGCGAGCTCCAGGAACAAGGCCGCACGCTGGGCCTGGGACCACTCGCGCACGCGCTCGGCAAATGTGGAGGCGATGGCCCAATGGCCAAAGCGCAAGGCATCGAGCAGATGCGCCGGTGTATCCGCGCCGGCCGGCAGCAGGCCGGCACTCAGGCTGGCCGGCAACGGCGTTTGCGGGTCGAGCAGTGCCACCAAGTCCCAGCGTCCCGCCGCTGCCGCGTGATCCAGCGCGCTGCGCCCGTCCGGATCGCGCGCCTTGGGATCCGCCCCGTGGGCCAGCAGCACCCGCACGGTCTCGGCCTGTGCGTGCGGTGACTGGCAGGCCAGGGTCAAGGCATCCCGCCCCAGCGCATCGCGGGCGTCGACGTCCGCCCCGGCATCGACCAGCAATTGCGCCACGCTGCCGGCGCCGGCCCGGGATGCTTCCATCAAGGGCGTACTGCCACGCGTATCGATGACGTTGACCTCGGCGTGGGCCTGGCACAGGGCCCGCACGATCTCCACGTGGCCCTCGGACGCGGCGACCGCCAGCGCGCTGCGCTGCTGGCCATCCACCGCATCGACCGGTGCACGCTGCTTGAGCAGCAGCTTCACGCCAGTCGCGTCGTCGTCGCCGACCCCGGCAGCAGCAACCAGCGCGGGCATGCCGCCAGCCGGAGCGGCAGCAGCGCCACGTTCGAGCAGGAATTCGACCAGCGGCCAGTTGGCGGCGTGGCAAGCCACGGACAGCGGGCTGTCACCGGCGGCATTCAGCACGTTGATGGGCGCACCGGCATCGAGCAGCATCGCGGCCACGCCCGGTTCGGCGCTCAGCACCGCACCGTGCAAGGGGGTGTTGCCTGCCCCGTCGACCAGCAACGGGTCGGCGCCATTGGCCAACAAGGTCAGCACCGCCTCGGCGCGGCCATGCCAGCTGTCGCGGGTGGCAGCCAGCAGGGGCGTGATGCCGCCGCTGGCGCGATTGACGTTCGCGCCCTTGGCGATGAGCGCGCGCAGCAGCCGGGTATCCGGCAACAGCGCGGCCAACATCAGCACCGGGCGCTGGTCGCGATCGCCCTTGGGCGGCACCGCATCCACGTCGGCGCCCTCGGCCACCAGGGCTAGGGCACGCTCGATGTCGCCCTCGCGGGTCGCCTCCAGCAAGCCCTCCACTGGCGCCGGGCTGGCCTGGACGGCGGATGCCACGGCTACGGGTGCCACGGCTGCGTCCACTGCGGCGGTTGTCGGTTCTTCTTCCGGTGCACCGGGGACGTCGGCCGCGGCCAGCGCCTCCGGGCAGGGATCGGCAAATGCCGCCGCCTCGCCGGCATGTTCACAGCGTTCGCGCAGCAGCGCGTTCAGGGTGCGGTCCACGATCATCAGGCAACCAAGCGGTAACACCACGATGCCGTACAGCACCAGCGCCGCCGTGCGCATTTCCGCAGGCAGGACCCCATACAGGCCGGCCAGCGCGATCGCCCCGAAAGCCAGCACCAGCAGGGCGATTGCGGTGGGCAAAAAATGGGTGAGTGCGCGCTCCTCACGCGACAAGTGGCGACCGAATGCAATGCTGCGGGCGACGGCGGTGAAGATCCAGGAGCCTTCCAGGCGGATCGGGTAGGCGTCATCCCAGACGCAGACCAGGCCAAACGCCGGCCACAGGCGCCACAAAACACCCATGGCCAGGATCAGCGTGGCCACCAGCACCATCGTCGCGCTGCTGCCCGACCAATCGTGCAGGCGCAGCATCGGCCAGGCCACCAAGGCGAACACCACTACCGTATAGGCGGTGAACAGGACCAGGTAGGTGGCGCCCCGCCTCAGCACCGTGCGGGCAAAGCCGGGCTCCAGGTCGAAACCCATGGCGTGGCAACTGGCGGCCATGCACAGCGCATTGGCCAGCAACAACGGAATCAGGGTCAAGGGATGCGTCACCGCACCCGCCATGGCGACTGCAACCAGGCTGGGCAAGAACCACAGCAGCGCTTGCACGGAAAGACGGCGACGCCGTTTGGGTTGACTCATCTTCACAGTATAGAAACCACTTTCTGCACAGACGGTAATCAAGTGTTAAACGCCGCCGGCAAAGCGGCATCGGGATTGGACCGCGCTACAGCCGTCCATGATCGCGCGGGAGCCGGGTCGACTCGCAAGCCCCTCGCCGACATGCTCCATGGGTGCGGCGGCACATTCGCAGGCCATCGCGGCGACGGGTCGCAGCCACTTGCAACGCACGCCGCGAATGGGCACAGTGGAAATGGAATTCAAACAACCGTATGACTGCCATTCGCCGCCCCTACCTCGGGCGGTGCCTGACCCTCAGGAGTCGCCGATGTCCAAGCCAATCCGTTCTTCTGCCCGTACGACTGGACCGCTGCTGCTGGCCTTGCTGAGCGCCAGCATTGCCGGCGCCTTGGCCCTGCCCAGCACGGCAGATGCGAGTGCGTTCCAGCTCAAGGAAAACAGCGCCAAAAGTATGGGTCGGGCGTATGCCGGCTCGGCCGCCGCCGGCGGTGACGCCTCGGTGGTAGTCAACAACCCGGCGGCGATGAGCTTGCTCGACGGCACCTATCTGCAGGCCGATGTCAGCGCAATCAATTTCAGCGCCAAGTTCAAAGGAAGTGCCCATGACGCCCTGGGCCGGCCGATCAGCGGCGGCAATGGCGGGGATGCCGGCACCACCTTGCCGGTGCCGGCATTCTTCGTTGCTTCCAAGGTGTCGGATCGGGTGAATGTCGGCCTTGGCTTCAGCGTGCCGTTCGGCTTCCAAACCGAGTACGACCACGACTGGATGGGGCGCTACGGTGCACTCAAGTCCCGCTTCCAATCCATGGACGCCACGTTCTCGGCATCCTTCAAGGTCAGCGACAACTTCAGCCTGGGCGCCAGCGTCATTGCCGAGAAGACCATTGCCGAGCTGACCAATGCCGTCAACTTCAACGGCGTCGGTCTGGGCCTGGTGCAGCAAGGCGTGGCCGCCGGTGCCATCCCGCCGGCCCAGGCGCCGGCCTTGCTGGGCGCGGTCAATACCCTGCTGCCGCCCGGTTCGGACGGGCACGCGCGCATCTACGGCGACAGCACGGACTGGGGCTGGCAGCTGGGTGCGCTGTGGAAGCTCACGGCCAATGACACGCTGACCCTGAATTACCGCTCGCGCATTACCCACCGGCTCAAAGGCACGGCCAATTTCACCAACACCCCGGCAGCCGTGGGCCTGCTGCTGTCCAACCCCGCCGTCGCACCGTTGCTGGCGGGTGGCATCCCGTTCCAGCACACCACCGGCACGGCAAATTTCACCACCCCGGCGACGGCCGGCCTGAGTTATTGGCACCAGGACCAGGCCTTTGGGCTCGGTATCGACCTGGGCTGGACGCAATGGAACGTGATGAAGCAATTGACCGTCAACTACGGCAACCCGGCGCAACCGCCAAGCTCGCTGGACTTCAACTGGCACAACACCTGGTACGCCTCGGTGGGCGCCGACTGGTACGTGACGGACAAGCTGACCCTGCGTGGCGGCCTGGGCCTCGACACCACCCCGACGCGTGCCACCACGCGTGAACCGCGGGTACCGGATTCGACCCGGCACCTGGCCTCGGTGGGCATCGGCTACAAGGCCAGCGAGCGCTTCGAGGTCAATGCCTCGTTCATGCACGTCTTCGTCAATGCCGCGCACCTGGACGGGGCACACAGCGCCACCGGCGACGTGCTGGCCGGCAACTTCGACGACTATGGCAACGTGCTGGCGGTGTCGGCCCAGTACAAGTTCTGACTTTTGTGGGAACCCGCTTGCGGGTGATGCTTTCCAGGCGTTTGCCCAACAGCATCGCCCGCAAGCGGGCTCCCACAGGCCCCAACCCGCGGCCCCTATCCGTCGCGCGCCCTACTCGCCGATGGTGAGCAGCGAGGCGTTGCCGCCGGCGGCCGTGGTGTTGATGGTCAGCGTGCGCTCGCTGGCGAAGCGCAGCAGGTAATGCGGACCGCCGGCCTTCGGGCCGGTGCCGGACAAGCCTTCGCCGCCGAACGGCTGCACGCCGACCACCGCGCCGATCTGGTTGCGGTTGACGTAGCAGTTGCCCACGCGGGCATGGCTCTGAATGAACTGCACGGTGTCGTCAATGCGGCTGTGGATGCCGAGCGTGAGGCCGTAGCCGGTGGCATTGATCTCATCGATGACCTTGCCGAGCTCGTTGGCCTTCCAGCGGATCACGTGCAGCACCGGCCCGAAGATCTCGCGGGTGAGCGTCTGCAGCGAGGGAATCTCGTAGGCGCGCGGGGCGAAGAACGTGCCGTTGCCGGTGGCCGCCGGGTCGAGCGGCACCTCGGCGATCATCGATGCTTCCTTGTCCATGCGCGCGGCATGCTCGACCAGGATCTTCAGCGCGTCGGCGTCAATCACCGGGCCGACGTCGGTGGAGAGCAGGCCCGGGTCGCCGACCTTCAGCTCGGCCATGGCACCGGCAAGCATGCCGATCACCTTGTCGGCGATGTCCTCCTGCACGAACAGCACGCGCGCGGCCGAGCAGCGCTGGCCGGCGGACTGGAAGGCCGCGGCGATCACGTCCTTGACGATCTGCTCGGGCAGCGCGGAGGAGTCGGCGATCATCGCGTTCTGGCCGCCGGTTTCGGCAATCAGCGCGGCGATCGGCGCGTTGCGCGCGGCCAGCGCGCGGTTGATTGCCCAGGCGGTTTCGGTCGAGCCGGTGAAGGCCACGCCGGCCACGCGCGGATCCTTGGTGAGTGCCGCGCCGACCACGGCGCCGTCGCCTGGCAGGTATTGCAGCACGCCGACGGGAACACCGGCTTCATGCAGCAACTTGACCGCCATGTAGCCGATCAGCGAGGTCTGTTCGGCCGGCTTGGCGATGACGGCGTTGCCGGCGGCAAGCGCGGCGCAGACCTGGCCCATGAAGATCGCCAGCGGGAAATTCCATGGGCTGATGCAGACGAACACGCCGCGCCCGTTCAGGAACAGCTGGTTGCTCTCGCCGGTCGGGCCGGGCAACTGGTCCGGCTGGCCGAACAACCGGCGCGCCATGGTGGCGTAGTAGCGCAGGAAATCGGCAGCCTCGCGAATCTCGGCAATGGCGTCGGGCAGGCTCTTGCCGGCCTCGCGCACGCACAGCGCGATGAACTCGCCGCGGCGCGCCTCGAGCAGGTCGGCGGCGTGTTCCAGGATGGCCGCGCGGCTGGCAGCCGGCAGGCGGTCCCAGTCCGGCTGCGCGGCGACCGCGTTGGCCAGCGCCTTGTCCGCCGCCGCGGCATCGCCGGACACGTAACTGCCGAGGTTCTGGCGGCGGTCGGCCGGGTTGGTGACCTGCACGGTGGGGCCGGCGCCTTGCACGCCAGGCACCAGCGGCGTGGCCTGCCACGGGCCTGCATGGCTGTTGACCGCTTCGGCGAGGGAGCGGAGTTCGTTGTCGTTGGAGAAGTTCACGCCCATGGAATTCTTCCTGGATACGAAATTTGAGTGCTGCGCAAGCGCAGCACTGTCCCCGTACAGGTTGACCGGCAGGGGAATACGGGGATGCGGGATGGAGGCGAAGCCGCGCACGGTCTCGCACGGGTCGGCGACCAGCTCGCGCACCGGCAGGCTCTCGTCCACCACGCGGTTGACGAAACTGGTGTTGGCGCCGTTCTCGAGCAGGCGACGCACGAGGTAGGGCAGCAGGTCCTCGTGCGTGCCGACCGGCGCATAGACGCGGCAAGGCACGCCGAGCTTGTCCTTGCCGATGACCTCGGCATAGAGATCGGTGCCCATGCCATGCAGGCGTTGGTACTCGAACGGCCGGCCCTGTGCCAAATAGTGGACCGCGGCGATGGTATGCGCGTTGTGCGTGGCGAACTGCGGATAGATCAGCTCCACGCCGGCGTCGAACAGCTTGCGCGCGCAGGCCAGGTAGGAGACGTCGGTGTTCGGCTTGCGCGTGTAGACCGGATAGCCGGCCAGTCCGTTCTCCTGCGCCCGCTTGATCTCGGCGTCCCAGTAGGCACCCTTGACCAGGCGCACGTACCAGCGCCGCCGACTGGCGCGGGCCGTCTCGATCAGCCAGTCGATGACCAGCGGCGTGCGCTTGGAATACGCCTGCACCACGATGCCGAGGCCGTTCCAGCCTTCCAGCGAAGGGTGCGCGAAGACGTCGCCGATGATGTCCAGCGACAGTTCCAGGCGGTCGGCCTCCTCGGCGTCGACGGACAGCGCGATGCCCTGCTGCATCGCCAGCTGCGACAGTTCCAGCAGCTTGGCGGTGAGGTCGCGGCGGGCATCCGCGCGGCGTGCCACTTCATAGCGCGGGTGTAGCGCCGAGAGCTTGACCGAGATGGACGGCGCATCGGTGTGGTTGGCGAACGGGCCGCGTGCGCCGATGCGGCCGATGGCGCGGCGGTAGTCTTCCTGGTAGCGCTCCGCGGTTTCGGCGGTGAGCGCGGATTCGCCCAGCATGTCGTAGGAATAGCGGTACATCGCGTATTCCTTCTTCGCGCAGCGGTCCAGCGCCTCGTCGATGTTGCGGCCCATCACGAACTGGTGGCCCATGATGCGCATGGCCTGGCGCACGGCCAGGCGAATCGCCGGATCACCGGCGCGCGCGACCAGCCGCTTGAGCGCGCCGGTGAAATCGCGGCGCGTCTCCTCGGCCAGGTTCACCAGATGGCCGGTGAGCATCAAGCCCCAGGTACCGGCGTTGACGAACAACGATTCGCTCTGGCCCAGGTGCTTCTTCCAGTCGGCGTCGCCCAGCTTGTCGCGAATCAGCTTGTCGGCGGTGATCTTGTCGGGAATGCGCAGCAAGGCCTCGGCCACGCACATCAGCAGCACGCCCTCCTCCGACGACAGATCGTACTGGCGCATGAAGGATTCCACCGCGCTCTGGTCCTTGGCGCGGGCGCGCACGCGCGTGACCAGGCCTGCGGCGAGGTCGATCACCTGCTCGCGTTCGACGGCAGGCAGGCTGGCCTGGGCCAGCAGGTCATTGACCGCTTCGGTTTCGTCGCGCAGCCATGCCGCCGTAATGCGCGCGCGCGCGGGTGTGACGTCCGCCGGAAGCTCCGGACTGAGTATGGGTCGATTCACGGGTACGCCAGTGTGGTTGAGCAAAGGACTTGCCGAGGCCGGCAAGGACGGATTGTACGGCAGCATGGAAATTCCGTCGCCTTGGTCACATATGGACGTCTGCACACCGCGCTACAACAGGTTCTTGATCCATGTCAAGACGCTGCGGCGTTGTTGCCCGCCGACCCGGCGCGGCCTATCATCTGTCAGTCCCGGACCAGTCGGACAGTTCATGGTGGTGCTTCGACCAGCTGGTGCAGAGCGGCGGTGCACGACGATGTGGCTTCAGCCCAATCGCACACTCAGCCAGCGCAGCCTGCGTCGCGTGATCATGGTGTTGGTTGTGCTGGTGCTGGGTACGGCTGGTTTGGGAGCGTGGCAGGGGAACGTCTTCGCGCCCTTGTTTGCCGCCCTCGAGTCGATGGTTCTGGCGTATGCGCTGGGCATCGCGTGGCGCGCAGGCGATCGTGGCGAGCGCATTACCCTGGATGGATCGTCGCTGGAGGTAAGTGAATTGCCCAGCGGCCGCAGCACGCGTTTTCCGTCGTATTGGGTGCGTGTGCGACTGGAACCGAGCCATGGACGGCAGCGGTTGGTGTTGTCGTCACATGGACAGGCGTTGGAAATCGGCGTGTTTTTGGCGGAGCCCGAACGCGTCGCACTGTCAAAAAAACTCATGGCGTTGCTGACCAGATACCACAATCAGCTGCATGAACCGGTTCAACAAGGGTGCAAGACATGACATTTGGCGGCATCAGTCGATTCATCAAGGCAGGTACGGCGCTCGCCGTCGTCATGCTGTGTGGCGCAGCGCAAGCGCATGCGCCGACGGTCCCTGGACCGTGGCAGCTGAACCTGACGCCGGGCGACAGCACCTGGTCGCACGTCCCGTATTCGCTCAACAACATCGCCCTGGGCGTCTGCGTGGTGCTCGGCGTGCTCGTGTTCGGCGCCATGTTCATTTCCATCATCCGCTTCCGCAAGTCGCGCGGCGCAGTGGCGGAGAAATGGTCGCACAACACCACGGTCGAAGTGATCTGGATCACCATTCCGGTGATCATCCTCACGGTCTTGGCCTACCTGGCCAGCGGCGGCCTGGTGTCGTGGGCAAATACTGAAAATTCGCAGATGACGGTGAAGGTCACCGGCTACCAGTGGAAATGGCGCTACGACTACGTGTCGTATCTCGACAAGTCGATCGCCAACGTCGGCTTCGTGTCCAAGCTCGACCAGCTGAGCGACGACACCCGCCAGCTCGGTTCGGGCCTGAGTCCCTGGGCGGTGAAGACCGATGGGGAGAACACCTATCTGTTGAACGTGGACAAGCCATTGGTCATCCCGGTGGATACCAAGGTGCGCTTCCTGATCACCAGCGGCGACGTCATCCACTCATGGTGGGTGCCGGCCACCGGCTGGAAGCTGGACGCCGTGCCCGGCATCATCAATGCAGCCTGGACCAACATTACCAAGCCTGGTACCTATCGCGGCCAGTGCGCCGAATTGTGCGGCCAGGACCATGGCTTCATGCCGATCGTGGTGGTGGTCAAGTCGAAGCCTGACTTCGCCAAGTGGTTGGCCGAGCAGGAAGCGGCCGGCGCCAAGCCGGCCACCGCTGCCTCCACCGCCACCGCGGCCGAGACGCCCGCCGCCCCCAGCGTCGCTGCAGCCGTCGTGGCGGGTAATACGCCGCAGCACTGACCTCCGCGCTTGGCGGACGTCCACCCCGTTGCATTCACAACACCAGGTTCCAGAGGTACAAGGTCATGTCCTACGCAGCCACCACCGATCAGCACGACGATCACCACGGCGCACCGAAGAACTTTTTCCAGCGCTGGTGCATGTCGACCAACCACAAGGACATCGGCACGCTGTATCTGGTCTTCGCGCTGACGATGTTCTTCATTGGCGGCAGCTTCGCCATGCTCATCCGTGCCGAGCTGTTCAAGCCCGGCATGCAGCTGATGCAGCCATATTTCTTCAACCAGCTGACCACGATGCACGGCCTGATCATGATCTTCGGCGCGATCATGCCGGCGTTCGTGGGCCTGGGGAACTGGATGATCCCGCTCATGATCGGCGCGCCGGACATGGCGTTGCCGCGCATGAACAACCTGTCGTTCTGGATCCTGCCGTTCGCGTTCGTGCTGCTGCTGTCATCCATGTTCCTCCCGGGCGGCGGTCCGTCCGGCGGCTGGACCATGTATCCGCCGCTGTCCCTGCAAAGCGCTTCGCTGCCCTATGCGGTGTTCGCCATCCACCTGATGGGTATCAGCTCGATCATGGGCGCGATCAACATCATCGCCACCATTCTCAACATGCGCGCGCCCGGCATGGACCTGATGAAGATGCCGATCTTCGTCTGGTCGTGGCTGATCACCGCGTTCCTGCTGATCGCGGTGATGCCGGTGCTGGCCGGCGCGGTGACCATGCTGCTGACCGACAAGTTCTTTGGCACCAACTTCTTCAACCCGGGCGGCGGCGGCGACCCGGTGCTGTACCAGCACATCTTCTGGTTCTTCGGGCACCCCGAGGTCTACATCATGATCCTGCCGGCGTTCGGCGTGATCTCGGAGATCATCCCGACGTTCGCCCGCAAGCCGATCTTCGGCTACAAGGCCATGGTGTTTTCCATCGCCTGCATCGCCTTCCTCTCGTTCATCGTGTGGGCGCACCACATGTTTGCCGTCGGCATGCCCGTTGGTGCCGACATGTTCTTCATGTATGGCAGCATGCTGATCGCCGTGCCCACCGGCGTGAAAGTGTTCAACTGGGCGGCCACCATGTGGGGCGGTTCGATGACGTTCGAAGCCCCCATGCTGTTCGCGATTGCCTTCGTCGTGCTGTTCAGCATCGGTGGCTTCTCAGGCCTGATGATGGCGCTGGTGCCTGCTGACTTCCAATACCACGACACCTACTTCATCGTGGCCCACTTCCACTACGTGCTGGTGACCGGCGCCCTGTTCGCGATCATTGCCGCGGCCTATCTGTGGTTGCCGAAGTGGAGCGGGAACATGTACAGCACGTTCTGGAGCAAGATGCATTTCTGGAACAGCCTGATCTGGGTGAACGTGCTGTTCTTCCCGCAGCACTTCCTGGGCCTGGCCGGCATGCCACGGCGCATCCCCGACTACAACGTGGCGTTCGCCAACTGGAACATGGTCAGCTCGATCGGCGGCTTCCTGTTCGGTGCCACCCAGCTCATCTTCATCGGTGTGGTGATCCATTGCGTGTTCTTCTCCAAGAAGCGCGCCACCGAGCGGGTCTGGGAAGGCGCCAAGGGGCTGGAGTGGACGGTACCGTCGCCGGCGCCGTTCCATACCTTCACCATTCCACCGGTAATGACCGAGGCCGCCCATGGGCACATGGGTGAGTGAAAGGTTCATGCGCAGCAAGGTGGTGCCGTCTGCGGTACTTGACGAGGCGGCCTTGCAGGCACGGCGCAAGCGCGTGCGCCGTACCGTGGCCATCTTGGTTGTCATTGCGCTGGTGTTTTACCTGATTCTCTTCGTGCAGATCATCATCGCGAAGATGCAATAAACGGCCTGGCTGCCCGTCACTCGCAGCCAGGCGCACCTACAATTCCCCGCGCGTCTCGCGGGGCGAGTCAGTTCGGGAAGTCCGCGGGGTTCTCCATGGATCAGCAGCAAGACGTTTACTTCGTCCCGGCCAAGAGTTACTGGCCGATCGTGGCCGCCCTGGTCATGTTCGTCACCGTGTTCGGCATGGCGCACTGGTTCAATGCGCTCATCAGCGCCGAAAGCACGGCGCTGGGCAAGACCGCGTTCTACCTCGGCCTGCTTGGCATCTTCGGCATGCTGTTTGGCTGGTTCCGCTCGGTGATCCATGAATCCATGGGCGGCAACTACAACGACCAGGTGGACACCTCGTTCCGCATCGGCATGATGTGGTTCATCTTCTCCGAGGTGATGTTCTTCGGGGCGTTCTTCGGCGCACTCGCGTACATCCGCATGTTTTCCATTCCCAGTCTCGGCGGCGAGATGGGCCACGGCGTGCTGACCCACCAATTCCTGTGGAGCGACTACGCCGCCTCATGGGGCACGGGCGGCGGCAACGGCCCCGAACACATCGGCGGCGCCTTCGAGACCGTGGCGCCGTGGGGCCTGCCATTGCTGAATACGGTGATCCTGCTCAGCTCGAGCGTCACCATCACCATTGCCCACCACGCCTTGCGGGCCGGACATCGCGGCAAGATCCTGTTGTTCCTCGGCCTGACCGCCCTGCTGGGCGCCCTGTTCCTCTACGCTCAGGCGCACGAGTACATGGAGGCCTACCACGAATTGAACCTGACGCTGCACAGCGGCGTGTACGGCTCGACGTTCTTCATGCTGACCGGCTTCCACGGGCTGCACGTGACCCTGGGCACGATCATGCTGATCGTCATCTGGCTGCGGGTGTTCCGTGGCCACTTCGACAAGGACCACCATTTCGGCTTCGAGGCGGTGGCCTGGTATTGGCACTTCGTCGACGTCGTCTGGTTGTGCCTGTTTGTCCTGGTCTACATCCTTTGAGCGACCCGGCCCGCGCCGGATGACGAGAAGAGCCCGCCAAAAGCGGGCTTTCTCTTTCCCCGGAACGGCTCGAATACACGGGCGATTCCCGTCTCGGCGCAACGCGACGGGGATCGTCGGGGACAACACGCGCATGTGGACGGCCAGCTCCAAGTCCCGGCCGTTGGCGACACCCCCAGCAGGGCCGGCTACAATTACTGGCCCAGGCCGTGGGGCTGCAACCACCCCATCCAAATGCCGAACGCAACCATCGCGATGAACAACAGCGACAGGCCAATGCGGCGGGTCAGCGCCCACACCGTGCGGCGATCGTCGTCCTTGTCGACCATCATGAAGTACAGCGCCTGTCCCAGGTTGAAGATCACCACCAGCAACAAGACCAGCAACACGAATTTGTAGATGGTTCCCACGACAGACCTGATTCAATGGAGTGGCGGCAGTATAACGGCCGCTGGGGGGTGCATGTCGTGATCGGCCTGCGCCGTCCGCCGTGGTGGGCCATGGTCCTCACCGCTGCGGGCATGCTCCTGTTCGTGCGCCTCGGCATCTGGCAGCTGCATCGCGCAAGCTACAAGGAGCAGCTGCTGCAGCATTACGCGCAAGCAGCGTCCGAGCCAGTGCGGGATTTCCGCAGCGTGGCCAATTCCGGCCCCGGCGACGGCTTCCCCCGGGTCAAGGCGAGCGGCCACTACCTGGCCGACCGCCTGTACCTGCTGGACAACCCGAACCACGACCGGCGCGGTGGCGTGGAAGTCTTCGCGCCGTTTGTCGTGTATGGCGAATCGCGCCTGCTGCTGGTCGACCAGGGCTTCCTCGCCGCCGACAGCAGCGGCCGCACGCTGCAGCCGCCGCCCTTGCCGACGGGCGGGGTCAGCCTGCAGGGGATCTACGTGCCGCCGCCGCCGGTGGGCTTCGAAATGGGCGGCAATGCCCTGGCCCGGCAAACGCAATGGCCCAAGAACAGTATCTATCTCGACCTGACCCAGGTCGCCCAGGATCTCGGCCGCGCAGTGTACCCTCGGGTGTTGGCACTCGATGAGGATCCGGCCTCGATCTACGTGCGCGTGCACCAGCTCGACTTTTCCTCGATGCCGCCGGCGCGCCATCGTGCCTATGCATTCCAGTGGTTCGCCTTCGCCATCGCCGCGCTGGTGATCCTGCTGGTGGTGAACCGCGACAAATCACGACATTGACGATGAATACGACCCCGGACCCCAGCATGAATGCCGTTGATCCCGCCGCCGCCCCGCGCAGGAGCCGCACGCCCCTGGTGCTGATGGCCCTGATCTTCATCGCCCCGGTACTCATCGCCGGCGCCCTCGTGCTTGCCGGCTGGCATCCGCGGGTCGCCGGCGAAGGCGAACCGATCACGCCGCAACGCAATTTCGCGCAGGAAGGCGTGCAGATCGTGCTCGAGGACGGCTCGACCTGGCCATGGCGCGACAGCAAGCCGCGCCTGACCCTGCTGGCCCTGGCCGGCCCGGATTGCACCAGCCAGTGCATGACGGCAATCACCCACCTGGCCGAAGCGCGGCTCATGCTCAACCAGAACCAGCCGCGCCTGCGCCTGCTCTACGTGGGCGCGCCGCCGGCTGCGGCCGACAGCAGCGGCATGCGCAACTACTGGCAGCTCGGCCGCGACGTGCACGGCAGCCTCGCCGCCTTGCGCCCAAGCGGGCCGGACACGGTCAACGCCGTCCTCGTGGAATCGAATGGCACCGCGCTGTCGCTGTACCCGGCCGGTACGGATGCCGCCGGCGTCCTGCGTGACCTGCGCAAGGTCATCCGCTGATGCCTGGGCGCGATCCACGGCTGCTGCGCGGCCTGTCCTGGCTGGCGGCGGTGTTTGCGCTAGGGCTCATCATGTTTGGCGGCTTCGTGCGCCTGTCGAACGCCGGCCTCTCCTGTCCCGATTGGCCAACCTGTTATGGCCAGGTGACCTGGCCCGAGCACGCGCACGAGATTGCCCGTGCCGATGCCGCCTACCCCGATCGTCCGTTCGAGACCCACAAGGCCTGGCGCGAGCAGGTGCACCGCTTCCTGGCCGGAACCCTCGGCGTGATGGTGCTGCTCATGGCCTTGCTGGCTGCCTGGCGCCCGCGCCTGGCGCGCGCCGGCGTGCTGCTGAGCGCGGTGTTTGCCGCCACCGCGGTGGGCTTGTACATCGGCGGCGAACACATCTGGTCCTCGGCGCTGGCCGCAGGTGCCTTGGCACTGCCGCTGCTGGTGGCGCTGGGCCTGCAGCGGCCGGCGGCGTGGCGGATCAGCGTCCTGACCCTGGCGGTGATCATCTTCCAGGCCATGCTCGGCATGTGGACGGTAACGCTGCTGCTCAAGCCGGTGGTGGTCATGGGCCACCTGCTGGGCGGCATGGCCACGTTTGGCCTGCTCGCCTACGCGGCGCTGCGCCTTGCCGGTGTGGGTGCGCCCGACGAGCGCTACGCGAGCCTGCGACGCCTGACCGGCATCGGCATCGTCCTGCTGGTCGCGCAGATTGCACTCGGCGGCTGGACCTCGTCCAACTACGCGGCCCTGGCTTGCGGCTACGGCCCCGGCGCCTTCCCGCAATGCCTCGGACAGTGGTTGCCGACCACCGATTTCCACCAGGGCTTCGTCCTATGGCGCGGCATCGGCGTCAACTACGAAGGCGGGGTCCTGGACATGGCCGCGCGCACAGCCATCCAGATGGCACACCGCTTCGGGGCGCTGGTGGTGTTCTGTTACGTCGCCGTGCTGGCGATCCACGCCGCGGCACGCGGCTTGCGCGGCTACGGCATCTGCATGGTGCTGGCGCTGGTGTGCCAGGTCCTGCTTGGCATCAGCAACGTGTATTTTGGCTTGCCGCTGGCCGTGGCCACGGCGCACACCGGCATGGCCGCGGTCTTGCTGCTGAGCCTGCTCGCCACCCTGGCGCGCACGCAACCGCACCACGATCGGGCGATGTTCTCCTCGCTGGGGCAGGTTTGAGATGAGTGTGCTGCACGAATATTACGAACTGACCAAGCCGCGCATCGTCGCGCTGCTGGTGTTTTGCGCGGTGATCGGCATGTTCCTCGCCGTACCCGGCCCCGGCCTGCTGCTGCCGCCATGGCGCGCGCTGGTGCTCGGCACGCTGGGCATCTGGCTGGCCTCGTCCTCGGCTGCCGCGTTCAACCAGCTGATCGACCGGCGTATCGACAAGGTCATGATCCGTACCGTGCATCGGCCACTGGCCACCGGCACGCTGACGCCGCGCCAGGCCTTCGTGTTCGCCTTCGGCCTGGGCATCGCCGCCATGATCGTGCTGGCGACCGGGGTCAACGTGCTCACCGCCATCCTCACCTTCATCGGCCTGATCGGTTACGCGTTGATTTACACCGCCTTCCTCAAGCGCGCCTCCTCACAGAACATCGTGATCGGCGGCCTGGCGGGCGCGGTGCCGCCCATCCTCGGCTGGACCGCGGTGACCGGGTCGCTGCATCCGTACGCGCTGCAGCTGTGCCTGATCATCTTCGTCTGGACGCCGCCGCACTTCTGGGCGCTCGCCATCTTCCGCCGCGAAGACTATGCGCGGGCCGGGATCCCCATGCTGCCGGTCACACATGGCGTGGTTTTCACGCGCTGGCACATCCTGTTCTACACGATCCTGCTGATCCTGGTGACCTTGTTGCCGGTACTGACCGGCATGAGTGGGTGGATCTACCTGGTCGGCACGCTTGGCCTCGATCTGGTGTTCCTGTGGTATGCCATCCGCCTGCTCGATCCGCCGGACGAGTTATACGCGATGAAGGTGTTCAAGTACTCGATCTGGTATCTGATGCTGCTGTTCGCATTCCTGCTCGCCGACCACTGGCTGGTGCTGCCGCTGGCAGACCGGATCTGAGGCTGCGGCGCGAGCCCATTGCGCTCGGCCAGCGCCAGCAGACCATTACCTTTGGTATTTGAAATCATCCAGGCAGCGGAGTAGGTTTCAGCCGGCCGTCCAAACGACGGTGCGCGCGTCGCTCCCCTGGCACCCGTTCTGACAGACCGGAGCCATCGCCGATACGGGCACTGCGTATGCAGCGGCGCGGTTTCCGGCCTTGCGGCCGGTTACAGCTGGTGGTTGCCGAGGCGCCTTGGGGTGCCCGGCCCGGTGTTGTCTGCGACGCGATGATCGCCGCGACAACTTCCGCGGCAACATGGCCCGGTGGCATCGACATCGGGTCGACACCTCGTTGCCAACTGGCGGCACATGACGTTCTCAAACGGGGAGACGCAACAATGAGTAAGCTGCGGCGCACGTTGGGCTTCTGGTTCACCTTCACCTTGACGCTCGGCGGCGGATTGCTGCTTGGCCCTCCCCCGGTCTCAGCCACCCCGGTGTCAACCGCGCAGCTGACCCACGCGCTCAAGTGGCGCAGCGTCGGCCCGTACTACGGCGGACGCGTGACGAGCGTGGCCGGCATCGCGAACGAGCCCTACCACTTCTACGCCGCCTATGCGGGCGCCGGTGTCTGGGAGACGACCGACTACGGCGTGCACTGGAAGCCGATCTCGGACCAGCACTTCACCAACAACAACGTCGGCGCGATCGCGATTGCGCCGTCCAATTCCAAGATCATCTACGCGGGCACCGGTGATCCGGCCATCCGCAACACCTTCCTGACCGGCGACGGCATGTACAAGTCGACCGACGGCGGCAAGACCTGGGCCCACATCGGCCTCAAGGACACGCGCATCATCAGCTGGATCGTCGTCGATCCGCACAATCCCGACGTGGTGTATGCGGCGGCCATGGGCCACGTGTGGGCACCGAACGCCGAGCGTGGCGTGTACAAGTCGACCGACGGCGGGCAGACCTGGAACAAGGTCCTGTTCGTGAACAACGACACCGGCGCGATCATGCTGGCGATGGATGCGTCCAATCCCCAGGTGCTGTACGCGTCAATGTGGGAGGCCTATCGCCGGCCGTGGGACTTCTCCAGCGGCGGCAAGGGCAGCGGTATCTACAAGACCACCGACGGTGGCGCGCACTGGACGAACCTGACCAAGAATCCCGGCCTGCCGACGGGCATCTGGGGCAAGGCCGGCATTGCCGTGTCGCCGGCCGATTCCAACGTGGTCTACACGCTGGTGCAGGCCGACTACAAGGGCAAGCCCGGCGGCCTGTTCCGCTCCAATGACGCCGGCAAGACCTGGAACTTCGTCAACGACGACGAGGAGATCACCCAGCGCGCGTTCTACTACATGCGCGTGTACCCGGACCCCAAGGATCCCAACACCATCTATATGCCGAACGTGAACATGTTCGTCTCGCACGATGGCGGCAAGACCCTGAAGGAGCTCAATCCTCCGCACGGCGACAACCACGCACTGTGGATCAATCCCACGAACACGCAGACCCTGATCCAGGGCAATGACGGCGGCGCGACGGTGTCCTTCAACGCCGGCGAAAGCTGGAGCCCGGAAACCAATCAGCCGACCGGGCAGTTCTACCACGTCAACCTGGACGACCAGTTCCCGTTCCACATCTACGGCGCGCAGCAGGACCGCGGCTCGGTGGAGTCGGCCAGCGCAGTCGATGCCGGCGGCATCCCGGGCGAATGGCACAAGGTCGTGGGCGGCGAGGAGAGCTGGGTGGTACCGACGCCCAAGCAGCCATGGGTCAGCTACGGCGCGAGCTATTACGGCAAGATCTGGCGCGAGAACCGGCGCCAGGGCATCACCGTCAACGTCGATCCGTGGCCAGAGTGGAAGTTCGGCCTGGCCGGCACCGAAGTGCGCTACCGCTACGGCTGGATCCATTACGCGATGGGCTTCTTCTCCAAGCAGGATCCGCAGCAGTACCTGCTGGGCTCGAACGTCCTGCTGGAGACCCGCGACCAGGGCCTCAACTGGAAGGAGCTGAGCCCGGACCTGACGCGCAATGACAAGACCAAGCAGCAGCGTCCCGGCGGCCCGATCAGCGCGGACGTGACCAGCGAGGAAATGTTCGACACCATCTCGGCGATCGCCGTGTCGCCGCTGGACAAGGACGTGATCTGGGTCGGCACCGATGACGGCCTGGTGCAGCTCACCACGAACGGCGGCGCGAAGTGGACCCAGGTGCGGCCGCCGAAGCTGCCGGAGTGGTCGACCCTCACCTCGGTCGAGGCCTCCCACACCGACAAGGGCACGGCCTATGTGTCGGCCAGCCGCTACATGTGGGATGACCACCATCCCTATGTGTACAAGACCACCGACTACGGCAAGACCTGGACCGACATCTCCAACGGACTGCCGAGTGACCAGTACACCCTGAGCGTGCGCCAGGATCCAGACCAGCCCAACCTGCTGCTGGCGGCGACGCGGGCGACGGTGTACCTGAGCCTGGATGATGGCGGCCACTGGCAACCGTTGACGCTCAACCTGCCCACGGTGGAAGTGACCGACATACAGTTCCAGCCCGAACAGCACGCGATCGTGATCTCCACGTTCGGCCGTGCCTACTGGGTGCTGGACGATGCGCAGTTCCTGGAGCAGCTGGCGGCGGCCAAGGTCGACGATGCGTCGCCGTACCTGTTCAAGCCGCAGCAGGCTTGGCTGCTCAAGCGCCGGGTCGGCGGGTTCGGTTCCAGTACACGCACCGGCGATGCCGGCGAGAACCTGGCCCCGGGCACCAAGGTGTTCTTCAACCTGCCGGCGGACTACAACGGCCAGCCGGTGAAGCTGAGCTTCACCGACCAAAGCGGCAAGCTGGTCAACAGCTACACGCTTCCGCTCAAGCCAAAAACCACCAAAGACGCAAAAAAGCCGGCCAAGGTGGAATCGCTGCATGCAGGCATGAACCAGTTCTTGTGGAACATGCGCTACCCGGATGCGGTGGACGTGAAGGGCATCAAGAACACCGGGTTCTCAGCCAGCGAGCCGGTTGGTCCGGAAGTGTTGCCTGGTACCTACACCGTGGCGCTGGAATACGCCGGCAAGACCGAGCAGCAGACCGTCGAGGTCAAGCTCGATCCGCGCCTGGATACCACGCCAGCCGGCTTGCAGCAGCGTTTCGACGCACTGATGCAGGTACATGACGCCATGAACCGGTTGAACACCAGCCTGAACGCGGCGCTCGATGCCCGCACGGCGCTGCAGAACGCTTCCGGCGGCAAGGCCAAGAAGGCCACGGAGGCGCTGAACCGCGACATCAACAAGTTCGTGAACCTGCAGATCCAGTCGGGCGAAGGCGGCCTGGTGTATCCGCCGCGCTTGCGGGCATGGTTGTCGTACATCACCACCGCCCTCGGCGAGCAGTTCGTGCAGCCAACCCCGGCCATGATCAAGGTAAAGGACATGTTCGTGGGCGAGGCGAACGCCGCGGTGAAGACGCTGGATGCCGACATCGCCAGCGCCAAGGCGGTGACCGGCGCCTGAGGCGGCAAGCGGACCGGAGGCCGATGTTGGCCTCCGGCAAGTGCATCGACGGCGGTGCTCCGTGAATCCGGGACACCGCCGTCGTTTTGTGAGGCCCTGACGCGTGTCACCGGCTTGAGCTGGCCAACCCGTCATCGTCATGCCCCGTCAATCTCGCACAAGCAGGAATGACAGGATGTGGGAAACTCGCGCTAAAGTGCATGTCGTCTGGGGTTGACTATTTGCAACTGCGTACACGGCGCTGGCCGCACGCGTTCGACCGCACGGCGCCGCGCAGGGCTGCGGTGTGGCGTTGATTCTTGTTGACCAGGGGAGTGATCGTCATGAAACGACAATTGTCCATCGCCGCGTGCACGGCCTGTGTCGTGTTCCTCGGCACCTCCGGCGCGTGGGCGCAGAATCCCTACGCCGCGATCGGCACGGGACCCGACAACCCCTACGCGCGCGCTCCGGACCAGGCGGTGGACCAGGCGTATACGGCGAAGATCGCCAAGTACACCACTGAGCCCTACTTCAACACCGCGCTGACCGACTACCTGCCGGCGTCGACCACGGTACCGACGCCGGAAGTCGTGCTCGGCGACGTGGCCGGCGCACCGGACATGCTCCCCTACGCGGAGGACGTGTACCGCTATTTCCGCATGCTGGAAAAGGCCAGTCCGCGGGTCAAGGTGTTCTCGATCGGCAAGACCGAGGAAGGCCGCGAGATGATCGCGGTCGCAGTGGCAAGCGAAGCCCTGATCAAGGACCTGGACGCCAACAAGGCGCGCATGGCGCAGCTCGCCGACCCGCGCAAGCTCGGCATGGACGACGCCAAGGCGGCCGCGCTGATCAAGCAGACCGCACCGGTGTATTACATGGCCGGCAGCATCCACTCGCCCGAGACCGGCGCGCCCACCGCGCTGATGGAGCTGGCCTACCGGCTGGCGGTCGATGATGCCCCCTACATCAAGAACATCCGCGAGCACGTCATCACGCTGATTACGCCGGTCATCGAGGTGGACGGCCGCGACCGCATGGTGGACGTCTACAACTGGCATCGTGCCCACCCCAAGGACAACTATCCGGGCCTGGTCTACTGGGGTCATTACATCGCGCACGACAACAACCGCGACAACATGGCCATGACGCTGGCCCTCAGCCGCAACATGATGGGCGCCTATATGGACTGGCACCCGCTGGTCATGCACGACCTGCACGAGTCTGTCGCACTGCAGTTCCAGAGCCCGCGCAACGGCCCGTACAACCCGGTGTTCGACCCGATCCAGGCCGCCGAGTGGGAGCAACTCGGCTCGAACAACGTCGAGCAGTCGAGCAAGCTCGGCCTGCCCGGGGTGTGGAACCGTGGCGGCTTCGACAACTGGAGCCCCGGCTACATGCTGCTGATCGCCTCGCTGCGCAACAGCGCCACGCGCATGTACGAGACCTACGGCAACGGCGGCGCCGACACGGTCGAGCGCACCTTGTCGCCCAGCGAATACGGCCGCGCCTGGTACAAGACCAATCCCCCGCTGCCGAAGGTCCTGTGGTCGCAGCGCAACAACAACAACTACGAGGAGACCAGCCTGCTGGTCGCGCTGGATTACTTCGCCAAGAACCGCCAGCACCTGCTCGACAACTTCTGGATGAAGTCCAAGCGGACGGTCGAGAAGCCGCAGATGGCCGGGCCGGCCGCCTACGTCCTGCCCGCCGACGAGAAGCACGCGGGCGCGCAGCGCATCATGTTGCACGTGCTGCAACACACCCAGCAGCTGGAAATCCAGCAGGCGACCGCCCCGTTCACGGTCAAGGTGGCGAACGTCACCGGCGACCTGGCCGCCAAGCCCGCCGACAAGGACGCGAAGAAGACCACCCCGCCCCAGGTCGCCGCGGTCGAACGCACCTTCCCCGCCGGCAGCTGGATCATCCGCATGGACCAGCCGTATTCGCGCGTCGCCGACACCCTGCTGGATCGCCAGTACTGGGCACCGAACGACGAGCAGAAGCAGCCTTACGACGACACCGGCTGGTCATTCGGCGACATGTTCGGCGTCACCGTCGCGCGCGTCGTCGATCCCGCAGTGCTGAAGGTACCGATGCGCAGCGCCGCCGGAAAGTTCGACGACCCCGCGTTCTCCCTGGCCTCCATCGGCGTGACCGCCCCGGCAAAAATGCCGCGCATCGCGCTCATGCACACCTGGCTGCGCACCCAGGACGAGGGCTGGTGGCGGCACGTGCTGGATGATCTCAAGATTCCCTACGCCTACATCAGCACCCAGGACGCCTCACGCGAGACGAACCTGCGCAGCAAGTACGACGTGATCCTGTTCCCGCCGGTGGGCAATGCCTCCACCCGCGACATCGTCGACGGCCTGCCGATGTACGGCAATCCGCTGCCCTGGCAGAAGACCAAGCTCACGCCGAACCTTGGGCTGCTCGATTCGACGCCTGACATGCGGCCAGGTCTGGGCGAAAGCGGGGTGGCCAACCTCAAGCGTTTCGTCGCCGCCGGCGGCTTGCTCGTGGCTTCGCAGGACAGCGCCGCGTTTGCCGTTGACGTGGGCCTGGCACCCGGCGTCACGGTGGCTGATCCCGGCAAGCTGCGCGTGGTCGGCAGCGTGCTGCGTGCCGAGCTGGTGGACAAGGCCGGCCCGATCGCGCGCGGTTACGACGACGCGTTTGCGCTCTACAGCTCGCGCGGCCTGGCGTTCAAGGTCTCCAACGTGGACGGCGCCAGTCCCTACTTCCGCCCGCTGACCTCCGCCGACTACAAGCGCCCGACCGGACGCGGCGGCCCCGACGATATCGACGTGCCGCAAGGCCGACCCTTCCAGCAACCCGAGGCGCTACCGGACGTCAAGCCATGGCAGGCCGTTCCGCTCACCGCCGACCAGATGCGCAACAACCCGCGCCTGATTCCTGACGACGCCCGCCCCGACGTGATCGCGCGCTGGGGCGACGCCAAGCAGTTGCTACTCTCCGGCCTGTTGGAAAATCCCGAGGGCATGGCGGGTCGCGCGGCTGTGGTCAACGCGCATTACGGCAAGGGCAACGTGCTGCTGTTTGCGAACAACCCCATCTGGCGCGGCGAGACTATCGGCAGCTATGCCCTGGTCTTCAACGCCATCGCCAACTTCAGCCGCCTAGATGCCCACTCCGGCACTGACGCCATCAAGCAGGCACAGTAGTAGAACCAACGCTTTGCCAAACATGCGGGAAATGACATTACGTCATCTCCCGCTGCCAACCCGGCCACTAACCCTGTAGAACTCACCCAGTTAGTACTGCACCGCTGGGCCATGACGTTATGGCCCAGCTTGGCCTATCGTCATGGCGCCTTTCGCGCATGCATCTATAGCGGCTTCACGCTAATGGAATCGGTTCTGAGCGTCGGAGCACCGGCCGCCAGCGCAGCGGCATTGTATTTAGCCACGTCACTTGCGACCAATGCACTGAACTTCTCAAGTGTACTTTTCACCTCTCCCCAAACAGTATTAGCAGTCGCAAGCAATTCAGGAGTAGGCGGTATTGTTCCATTGCGCCCGAATGCTCCGTAGGGGCCGAAAAAGCTACTGAAGCTGGTCACAGCTCTATTCAAACGTGGGCTTTCATAGCTGGACTTACTGTACACGCTGTCCTTGAGTGCGGTTAACTTCTTATCCAGCGATTGAGCTTCGGCTATAAGCTCTGGGCTCGTCCCTGAAGCCTGCTCAGTCTTCTCTAATGAGGCATGCATGGCCGTAATGCGGTTCAGCATCTCATTGAAGGCACTCTCATTATTTCGGACTTGCAGGAAAAACTTCAGGTTCGCCTGCAAAACACTCATAGGTACATCCACGTTCGGGTCACCGAGCACGGCTACCGTCGTCTCTTGTGTTTTACCATTAGTAGTCACCGCCACGTGGTACGTGCCTGGTACCACAGCTGGACCCTTCGATACCGGCTCTCCCTCCATTGGATTCTTCGTCCCAAAGCTAAGTTGTGTTGGGCCGTCGTAACGCAAGGACCAAGCGTGTTCGTTGACGCCTGTCTTGGATGGCCCATACTCGGTCGCAACCGGCTGTCCAGAGGAATCGGTTATCACAATCTTTACCGGCGTCTGATGCTGCTTCAGTTCAGCCGGCGTCGCTTCGCTCGCATCTTTCAGGTAGTAGTCAATCTTCACGTCTCGCGGGCGATACCAGCTCGCACTTGTGTACTGGATGCCCTCAGCAGGAGTGAACAGATGAAAGCTCTGTTCCGCAATCTGGCTGCTCATTTCCTCAAACGGGCGAAGATTCTCCAGTACGAACAAACCACGACCATGGGTCGCTACTACCAAGTCGTGATGTACGAAATCGATATCGAACACCGGTGCAGTCGGAAAGCCGGACTGGAATTTTTGCCAATGAGCGCCGCTGTCACGGGAAAACCACAGACCAGTCATATTCCCGAGCACCAGGAAGCCCTTCATGTTCGGGTCTTCACGCACTACGACCACAGGCTCATCAGGCAATCCGTCGGAAATGCTATGCCAGGACTTCCCATAGTCGTCAGTCATGTATACGTGGGGCATGCGGTCGCCAATCTGATGACCGTCAAAAGCCGCATAGGCTGTGCCCGCATCGAAAGGGGACACACCAATCATGTTGACGCGCTCCCACTTGGGCGCTCCGGACGGTGTAACGTTGCTCCACTGCGCGCCGCCATCCCGTGTGACGTGGACTAGTCCATCGTCGGTTCCCACCCACATGACGTTGGGGTCAGCGGTAGCGAGTACGAGCGACAGAATAGTCCCTTGAGTTTCCCCTTCTGCCGGCTGCGGCGATATTTGCCTGTTCTTGTCGTTGTGAGTGAGATCCGGACTTATAACGCTCCAGTGCTGACCACTGTCCGTGCTCTTGAATACGACATTCCCGGCGACATACACGGTCTTGGCATCTGTGGGCGAAATGGCGATGGGCGACGTCCAGTTGAAACGATACTTTTTATCCTGTGTTGGTTTGGTTACCAGTGATTGAAAGGGCTTGATGCCAACCTGTATGCCGGTCTTCAGGTCGTGGCGGGCCATGTTAGCGCCTTGGGCATCGCCATATATAATGTTGGGATCGCTCGGCGCGGGCACTATGTACATACCGTCGCCATCGACGACGGCTCGCCACTCGTGGTTTGGGCCTGAGCGTTGGAAACCTTCGGTATTGTAAGGAAGAGCGGAGGGACCGCACCAGCCATTGTTATCCTGTAGGCCGCCGCACAACATGTAAGGCATCCCACTGCTGGCTGCCACTTGGTAAAACTGTTGAATCGGCAGCGTATCTGCGTGCCGCCAATGCTCTCCACTATCGAGGCTGAGATACACGCCACCGTCGTTGCCTTGAATCATGCGTGCAGGGTTTTCTGGATCCTGCCAGAAGGCGTGATGGTCCACATGCACACCTTTGTCAATCACACGCGCAGTCTTCCCGCCGTCGTCTGACTGCACCAGGTTAAACGAAGAAAAATAGAGTTTATTTTCGTCATGTGGTGCGACGGAGAGCGTCGAAAAATACATCGGCCGCGTGTCCAGCACCTTGTTGTCACTCACCTTATGCCAATTTTCACCGAGATCCCTGGATTCAAACAGCACTCCGTCCCGTGACCCGATGAGCGCGTACACCCGGTCTGGGTTGCTCGGCGCGACTGCCAATCCGATACGTCCAATTGGTTGCTTGTCGGGAATACCCTCGGTAAGTTTGGTCCACGTGTCGCCGCCATCGACAGAGCGCCATATACCGCTGCCCGGTCCGCCATCATCGAGCCCTGAGGGGTGCCGCATCACCTGCCAAGTAGCCGCGAACAGCACCTGGGAATTGCTGCCGTCCGTGGTGAGATCGATGGCACCGGTGTGGTCGTTCACAAACAGCACTTTCTTCCACGTCTTGCCTCCGTCGCTGGTCTTGAATACGCCCCGTTCGGTACTCGGACCCCATATCTGACCCAACACCGCCACCCACACCACGTCACTGTTGTGCGGGTCCACAACCACCTTCGCGATGCTTCCGGCATCCTTGAAACCCATGAGTTTCCAGGTCTTGCCGCCATCCGGCGAGCGATACAAGCCGGCACCGTTCAGCACACTCTGACGAGGGTTGGCTTCACCGGTAGCTACCCACACGATGTCTGGATTGCTGGGATCCAGCGCAACGTTGCTGATAATACTGGTGGCTTCCTTGCTGAAGATCGCGTCCCAGTGATAGCCGCCGTCTGTGCTCTTCCAAACGCCCCCGCCAGCCGCGCCAATGTAATAAACCTTGGGATTACCCGGTATACCCACTACGGAAGTAACCCGTCCACCCGCAATAGTCGGGGTCACGTTCCAGAATTGCAGGTTATTGAATGGCTCAGCGGGAGCCGGCTTGGACGGCTCAGCCAATGCGGCCGTGGACAGCATAACCAGCAGGACAAACAGCAGGCCCATAATGGGCTGGACGTTCAGCTTTTTCATTCCTGATTCCCCATACTATGCATCTAAGATCGCGAAGCGATAACTCAATGGGAGGGTTCGCGCCGCTGAGATCCGGTTATTGCGCGTGCGGTTTGATGTACCCCGCCGGGACGCCATCGGAGTGTTGGAGTTCCTGCAGATAGCGGTCGCGCAGCAGCGTCTGCCGGCTGACCATCGGGATCTTTTCGCCGGCGATGAAGACCTGCTGGGCGGACGTCGCGATCTCCAGTGGATCGCCACTCCAGATGACCACGTCAGCGGCCTTTCCCTGGGCCAGCGAGCCCAGACTCTTGTCCACCCCGTAGATCTTCGCCGGGTTCAACATGATCGCCTTGAGTGCGTCGAGCCACGGCAGGCCATAAGCCACCGCATTGCCGGCAGCCTGGGTGACGTTGCGCGCCTTGTGGGTGTCACCCGTGGCAAACGCGATCAGGACCCCCGCCTTCTGCAGCCGTGCCGCATTTTCCAGCGTCGACCCCAGCGACTCGAAGTGCGCCGGCAAGTCTTCGAACGGGTTCAGCAACACCGGCACATGCGCGGCAGCCAGCTCATCGGCAACCATCCACGCCTCGGCGCCCCCGGACACGATCAGCTTCAGCCGGAAGTCCTTCGCCAGCCGCAATGCGGCTTCGATATCGCTGGCACGATTGACTGTGACGACCAGCGGCTCCGTGCCCGCAAGCACCGGACCCAAGGCCTCGAGGTCCGGCTGCGACAATGCATAGTGCCGCCGCTGATTGCTGGCGTATGCCTTCTTGTTGTCCGCGTAGTCCTGCGCGTCCTGCAGCGCCGTGCGCAGCGTCAGCAGCGCGCCGATGCGTGAGCCACCGGCCAGTTTCGCTCCGTTTTCCCCGAGCACGGCGAACATCGCCGCCGCATCATGGTGGATGAAACCCTTGGTAGAGCCCAAATCAATGATGGCGCCACGACCGGTGATGATATGGCCCTCGCCACGGCCTGCCGTCGGCGACACCATGGCCCGCGTCACCCCGGCGATGCGGTTGACCGGAATCAGCACCGAGCGGGGGTTGATGGCATTGGCCACATCGAATGCGGCACTGAACCGGGTATCCGTCAGCGCCGCATCCCGGGTCTCCGAGACCGCCGACACTTCCACGAGGCCAAACTGGCTCTCCGGATCGAAAATCCCCGGCGTGACGACCTTGCCCGTCGCATCGATGCGTTCGGCATCGGCCGGAATGCTCACGTCGGCGCCGACCGCGGCGATCTTGCCGTCCTTGATCAATACCGTGCCGTGCTCGATCTTGCCGGCGTCGCCGAGCGTGTAGACCGTGCCGCCGGTGATGGCATAGGTCGCGGAGTGGCTGGCCGCCCCGGCCGTGGCGCTGCCGGCGTCGGCACGCCCGGCCGAACCGTCGGTGGGAGCGGGACTGCAAGCGACGCAGAGCATCGCGACCAGCATGATCAGGTATCTCATCGTGTGCCCTCCCCTGTGGTGGCGGTACCGGCATGCGGGCCGATCGAGCTGCCGAGCATGAAGTCGGACGTTGCCTGGCGCGCCGGATTGCTCCGGTCGTAGACGACCGCGCCGTCCAGGAACACCTTTTCCGTCCGCGCGTAGACGCTGAACGGGTCGCTGCTCCAGATCACCACGTCGGCATCCTTGCCCTTCTCCAGCGATCCGATCCGGTCGTCCAGCCCTAGTACCTTGGCGGGATTCAAGGTCATCCACATGACCGCATGCGCCTCGCTGATCTTCAGCCCGGCCTGGCGACCGGCTGCCAGCGCCTTGGCTACTTCCTGGTTCAGCCGCTGGATGCCATTGGGATCATCCGAATGGATCAGGGCGCACGCGCCGCCGGCATCCACCAGCGCCAGGTTGGCGCGAATGCCGTCCCATGCCTCCATCTTGAAGCCCCACCAGTCCGCCCACACGGCCGCACAGGTCTGGTTTTTCGCCAGCAGCTTGGGAATCTTGTAGGCCTCGACGGCGTGGTGGAATGCCGCGATCTTGAATCCAAACTCTTTGGAAATGTCGAGCATCACCGCCATTTCGTCGGAACGGTAGCAATGGATCTGCGGACGGACGGTGCCGGCGAGCACTTCGGCCAGCGTTTCCAGCTTGAGATCGCGCTTCGGTGGCGCCCCGGCTTCACCCGCTCCCTTGCTCCTGACCTTGGCTTGCCAGGCCTTCCACTGGTTGTCGTAGTTTTGCGCATCGGCAAACGCCTGCCGGTAGCCGGCGACGTTGCCCATGATCGTCGAGGGGAACTGGTGGCGGCTGCCATAGACCCGCATCGGATTCTCGCCACACGCCATTTTCAAACCATAGGGCGCATCGGGAAACTTCATCGCCTGCACGGTCGTGGCGGGGATGTTCTTCAGGACCACGCCTCGGCCGCCGATGAGGTTGCCGGAGCCCGGCAGAATCTCGAGGGTGGTCACGCCACCGGCACGGGCCGTATCGAAACCGGGATCCTGTGGCCAGACCGAATTTTCAGCGCGGACCTGGGCCGTGTCCGGATTCGTCATCTCGTTAACCTGAAGGGTCGATGCGACTCCGGGCGAAGGATGGACCCCGAGATGTGAATGCACGTCAATGAGGCCGGGGGTGACAAATTTGCCCTTGGCATCAATCACAACCGCGCCCGCAGGCGCCGCGATCTGCTGAGCGACTTCCACAATCTTGCCGTCACGCAGCAGGATCGAACCATCGTCTATCTGCGCGCCGGTACCTGTATAGATGGTCGCATGCTCGATCAACGTCGCCTGCGAGGGCATCGGTTGATACGTGGACGGAAACGGTTCGGCAGGAAACTCGGTTGGCTGGGCCGTGGCCGCGAGTGCGGCACCACCGGCCGACAGGAAAAACGACGTGGCCATGACCAGCGTCGACAGGTAATGTCGCGACATTTTCAATTCCCCTATTCTGCCCAATTGCATCGATGCCGACCGCAGCAACCGACCGCAAGCCCTGACACCTGACCGTCCGTGTACAGCCCCTCTTACCCGCCACGAGCGCCAACTGTGGGTGAGCCGACGTCATCGACCAGGCTCCCTGGTTCGGACAGCAGCCGCAGCCACGAAACCTGGGAGCCCCCAACACGTCATCATCGAACACCCGATTGTCACCATCGAGTGAAGTGACACTCAAAAATGTACCCTCACCCCGGTTGTATAATAACGCCCTATCACGTCATAGTACGCATTATATTGGGTCGCAACCGGCGGCCGCTTGTCAGCCAGATTCTGTATATTCGCAAATATCTCGACCTGACCTTCAGGTCCAAGTTTGTAACTTCCACCAAGATCGACGTAAAAGTAGTTGGGAATGTCATTGTCTATAATATTCTGTGTGACACTGTACTTGCCCTTGCCAATCCATTGAACGCGGCCAGTGAGTGTAAACTTGTCACTGGTAAAACCAGCATTCAAAACACCTCTCCAGCGTGGCATCCCGTTCTGGAACGCATTAACGCCCTGCTGCGTAACATAGTTGATACTGCTCTCCCCGTCGCTTACCGTCAGTTTGTGTACCCAAGTCGCCATTCCGCGTACCGCATAGGTTCCACTCACGCCAAGCAACGAACCAGCAAATCTGTAAGATGTATCAAGATCCACACCATCGGTCTTGTACTGCGACAAGTTAACCACCCTGACGTCTATGGTATCAATCGCCTGCGTCGCCGGGTCCCGATGAATCAATTTGCACAGAGTGGCATTACCTGCGAAGCAACGATTGAGTATGGTCTGGCCGGCTATCGATGAAATGATGTCATCAATTCTTATATTGAAGTAATCGGCTGAGAAGGCTAGTCCCTCAACCGAAGCGGGCTGCCAACTCAAACCGGCGGTCAATGTGTTACCAGTTTCAGGTAGCAAATTGGGATTACCACTGAAAATCTCCTTGACAAACGCTGTGCTATTGGTAACCGGATCGACCATCGGGTCAAATCCAACCGATGAGTTGGCAAAGAGTTCACCAGCGTTCGGTGCCCGAATATCCCTTGAGTACCCAACCCTGCCAGTAATTCCACCACCAAACTCGTTGACTAGTCCCGCCTTCCACGACCATATGGATCCCGAAAGATTGTAGTCCGAATATCGCGCTGCCACATCCAGTGCCAGGTCCTTTACGCCCGGCATGTCATTCAACAACGGCATATTCACTTCGCCGAACGCTTCCTTGACAGAAATGGTCCCCCCATAGGGCAGGTTATGACGTGTGACAAACGCTTCTGCACGATCAAGTGGACCCACTGACTGATCGTATTTATCACGCCTCCAGTCCACACCGAAAGCAGTGGAAGCAAAACCCGCCGGCAGCTCAAAGGGTTGTCCGTTCACGACAAAATTAAACACATCGAGTTTCGTCAAAGTATTCGTAATTGCTGTTCCTGTAACATAATCCTTGGCAGCCTGTGAGGGAGCACCGTTACCAAACAGGTCAATTGGGACACAAGCAATACTTGGATCCAGGTAAGTGACCCTGCATTCCGCACTGTGAGTCACCGGATTGATAATGGAATCGGCGGCATTCCTCCACGGCACCGTGAGCATCCAGCCTGGCGAGGTTAGTATCTGACGGTTCTGTCCATGCGAATACTCGACGGACCAGGTCCAATCATCGGACATGCGACCATCAAGCCCGAAGGTCTCTTCGGTACTGCGTCTACGCGTATTGTTTCGCGGAAACATATCGGCGTTGAATCGTCCCATGAGAAAGCCTGTTTCCCCCGCCTGAAGCATGGCTTGCCGTGCCTGTTCGGGCAAATAGGCATTATCAATACTGATGGGATAATTCGTGCGGTTGTCACCGAAATACGGTTGATTATTGGCCATGCGAGCTCCGAGGAATTGGAACGTAGCTCGCAAGTCGTCGGTGAAGCTGTACTTGATGTTGGTCAATACCGTGTCATGGTTCTGTGGAGCAAGGATATTGCCATAGTCTTCATTATTTGGCCCATGCTCGCCTCCACTCATAAGCGTGCCGTTGACCTGGCCAAACTGGAAGTCCCGCATGCTGCCATCTGGATCGAAGGTCTTCCCTTTCAAAACTCCGCTGGTAATCAATCCTCCGGTGCTCATGTTGGACTGACCGACATCAGGCACATTGATGAATCGTCCACCACCTGCCGACATCAACGCCCAGCGATAAACATTCGGGCGGGAAGACTTGAGGATTCCCTTCTGCCGGACAGCTTCGACTCCGAGCAGAAAGTGACCCTTGCCGTTGGCGAAGCTGTGCCCAATGGCGATGGCACCGGTGCCGTTTTGGCCGTCATGCTTGCTGCTGATCCCACCACTCATCTGACCGCGAAAGCCATCGAAATCGTTATCTAAGATCAGGTTGACCACTCCGGAAACCGCATCCGACCCCCAGGCTGCTGAGGCACCACCGGTCACGACATCGACCCTCTGCAGCAAGATCGACGGTACCGTATTGAGATTATTCGACGTGACAAACCGCCGGCCGTCGAGCAACACCAATGTTCTGACCGCACCCAGGCCACGTAGGTCCGCTGAATTCATGCCGGACGAAGTATTGGTTACCGAGGTCGCGGCAGTTCGCGAGCCTTTGAACTGTGGCATGGCAAGCAACGCGTTGCCCACGTTGACCTGAGTATCAAGACGCAGCACCTCTGGAGTGACCGGGACGACTGGCGTCGGTGACAGCAGATCGATCCGACTGATTCGCGATGCGGATACTTGAACCGTTTTGAGCTGTACGGCCGTCTTCTGATCCGTTGTCATCTCGCTCTGTGATTCAGCCGCAGACTGTTCCATGGGCTGCGCATAGGTAAACGAACATATCCCCAGTGCCAAGCTGATGGCGGCGGCAATGCGAGTGCTGTTAACAGATTGTTTCATAACGAGATACTCCCCTTTGATGTCAGTCACTCCGCTGCTAACGGGCTGCTGAAAACCTGCTTGATCAACTTGTACTTGAGCGAGGAGGCGCCATGGCCATCCGTTGTGGCGATGTCGTCCGGCACGGCGAATGTAAGTGACTGCTGTAGAACACCCGCAGCGGCTTCTCCGGTACGATGCTGGGCCGACCTCCATTGGTATCGTCGGCGTGCATCTGGGCGGACAGACCATCAAGCTGGACCAGCGCTTGGTTCGCTCGCTCACGAACTGGTCGCAGTGAATGCGCCGGTAAAAGGTCGTCCGGCTTGCGAACGATAAACAGGCTTTCTTGCTGGACGTCCCCACGCATCCGAAGGCCCCCGTTAGGCGGGAGGTATCAGCAGCCTGCTCGGCGGTGGTACTCCCCGTACCGATCCGCATTGGCGTGCTGGTACCAAAGCTGTTCGCGCATGCTTGAACCGAGACAACATCAGTCCTGTCCGGGACAGCATCACTTCACGCTTGCGTTATAGCAAATCAAATTTGTATTTGCAAGCGTAATTTGTCAAACGCGAGTGACTGGCTTGTAAAAATGGATCGGGTCTCCGCCGTACTTCGTGGTCCGCATGCCCCGTTCCGCGCCTCATGCCGCTTTTGCCAACCGCCTGCAGCAAGCCTGCGACGAGGCGGGCGTGCCCGACGGACGTCAACGCGTGATTGCGGTGGCCACCCATTTCGGCGTAGCCCGCGAAACGGCCAGACTGTGGTTCGCCGGGCGCGCCCTGCCCGAGCTGTCGCGGCTGATCGAGATCGCCGAGGAGTATCGCTGCAGCCTGGACTGGCTGGCGATGGGGCGCGCGGCAGCCTCCGCTCGAATCGGCGAACAGGCTTCAGGCTACGGAGCGCTATCGGCGCAGGAGCGGCGCGTAATCGCGATCATGCGCGAGCTCACCGCGAAGCGCCGCAACGGTCTGGTGGCGTTCCTCGGCGAGCAGTGAACTGCCCGCGACCTTCCGGCCCGCCAGCGTCGCGAAGCTCGGCAAACTCTTCTCGCCTGCCGACGCGCCTGGTTCCGCGGCCAGTGTGCGACCACGCCGTTCGGCGGGTTGCCTCCGGCGGCGTCCGCAGCCGATGGAAGCCTGCTGGGCCTACGGCATGGACGGAACCGGCTGGCGTCCCCAGTGGCCTGCCGGGGTTCCCGGCAAATCCCGGGAGCATCGCCCACGAGCGGGCTCCCACAACCGGCGCAACCCAACCCGCAAGCAAACGGTGCACCGCACAGCACGCAAGCGCGCCGTCCCGCGTTGACTCGCGCGACACCACGCCGCACAATACACGGGTTGGGGCGGAAGCTGCATACCGCACCAGCACCCAGTCCTTACTAAACAAGGCATATGGACGTTTACCCTAGTCGCAACGTCGGCATCCGCTCGCATCGGGTGTCGGCTCTGCAAATCAAGTTGAACGCTTGCGGTCTTCGCTTGCGGTCGGCTGGCGTGTTTCCCGGCTAGGGAACCTCCGGCCCACCCCTGACAACGCCGCTGGCGTCGTTACGAGGAGATGGGCCATGAAACTCCTTCGAGCTGTTATCCGTTTCTGCGGCGTACACACCGCAAATGGTCGTGTCGGCATGGCTGTGCCACATGATTTTCGCGCGACGGTACCGGCACCCCGGGCCATGGCGCACACCGCCGATACCGGCATGGCTGCCGCATGCCCGACCACGGACATAGTGGCCACCACCCCGTATCGACCCCCTGCGACCTCCCTGGCTGCGTCCCTGCACTAGGAACCTGGGCCGCGGAAACCGTCCGGGCCGTGAATGGACTGTGGGGGCCCGCTGGCGGGCTCCCACGAAGATACAGTCCGGGCACGGACAGTTCCTTTTCTGCCGCCCACGCTCCTAGGCAGCTGCAGCTGCGCTGCCTGGCAGCGCCCCGCAGCGGATTGCTGCACCAGGTGACACGTCGCTTCGCGCCGGGGCCTTCCCCTCCCCGGCGGGGATGCACAGAATGGCTCTGTGCATGAAGCATGCACAGTTCGACCGCAAAGAAGCCATCCATGAACAAGCATTTCGCTCCGGCCGCCGTGGCCCGGATAGTGGGCAAGAGCGCGCCACCGCCGGTGCGGGCGGCGGCCTACGCCTACCGCCCGACCGAGGAGTTGCTGGCCAACCTAGGCACCACACACGATGGCCTGGATGCGGAACAAATCACTGCACGGCTGCATCGCGACGGCTTCAACGAGGTATCGCACGAAAAGCCGCCGCACTGGTCGCGACAACTGCTGCGCTCGTTCAAGAACCCGTTCATCATCGTGCTGCTGGTGCTCGCCGGGGTGCAGCTGGCCAGCGATCGCAGCGACCTGACCGGACCGGTGATCATCGCCGTGATGGTGGCGATCAGCGTCGTGCTGAGCTTCACCCAGGAATTCCGGTCCTCGCGCGCGGCTGAAAACCTCAAGGCCATGGTGCGCAACACCGCCACCGTGACGCGCCAGGCGGAAGACGGGCACAGCGAGCAGATCGAAGTTCCCGTGGCCGAGCTGGTGGTCGGCGACATCGTGCACCTGGCCGCAGGCGACATGGTGCCGGCCGACCTGCGCCTGCTCAGCGCAAAAGACCTGTTCATCAGCCAGGCGATCCTCACCGGCGAGTCGCTGCCGATCGAGAAGTCCGCGCCGACACCGGGGGCCGAAGCTGGCGAGGGTCAGGCCAATCCGCTGGACCTGTCCAGCATCTGCTACATGGGCACCAACGTGGTCAGCGGCACGGCCAGCGCCGTGGTCGTGACGACCGGTGCCCACAGTTACCTGGGTTCGCTGGCGCACAGCATGACCGGCCGCCGCGTGCAGACCAGCTTCGACCGCGGCGTGCGCAGCGTCAGCTGGCTGCTGATCCGCTTCATGGCGGTGATGGTGCCGGTGGTGTTCCTGATCCAGGGCTTCAGCAAACACGACTGGACCGAGGCCTTCCTGTTCGCGCTGTCCGTCGCCGTCGGCCTGACGCCGGAAATGCTGCCGCTGATCGTCACCGCGAACCTCGCCAAGGGCGCGCTGGCCATGTCCAAGCACAAGGTCATCGTCAAGCAGCTCAACGCGATCCAGAACTTCGGCGCCATGGACGTGCTGTGCACCGACAAGACCGGCACCCTGACCTTGGACAAGATCGTGCTCGAGGAACACCTCGACATGCACGGCGAGGAATCCGACGAGGCGCTCGAATTCGGCTATCTCAACAGCCGCTTCCAGACGGGCCTGAAAAACCTGATGGACAAGGCCGTGCTGGCCCACCGCGACCTGGAAATCGCGGCCGCCCGCTACCAGGTGGTCGACGAGATTCCGTTTGACTTCAAGCGCCGCCGCATGTCGGTGGTGCTCAGCCGCGGCGACGGCGAGCACCTGCTGATCTGCAAGGGTGCGGTGGAGGAGATGCTGACGATCTGCGCGTTCGAACGCGTCGGCGACATCACCACCCCGCTGACCGACGCACGCCGCAGCGAGATCAAGGCATTGACCCGCGGCCTCAACCAGGACGGCCTGCGCGTGCTGGTGGTGGCGGTGCGCCGCGAACCCGACCACACGCGGCCCTACAGCGTGGCGGACGAAGTCGAGCTGACCGCCGTCGGCTGCCTGGCCTTCCTCGATCCGCCGAAGGATTCGGCGGCCACCGCGATCCGCGCCCTGCACACGCACGGCGTCGAGGTCAAGGTCATTACCGGCGACAACGAGGCGGTCACGCGCAAGATTTGCCGCGAGGTCGGGCTGGAGGTCGCGCACTCGGTCCAGGGCCAGGACATCGAGGGCCTCGACGACGCGGCACTGGACGCGCTGGTGGCGCGCGTCACCGTGTTCGCCAAGATGTCGCCGCTGCAGAAGGCCCAAGTGGTGCGCTCGCTGCAGCGCCAAGGCCACACCGTGGGGTTCCTTGGCGACGGCATCAACGATGCACCGGCGCTGCACGACGCCGACGTCGGCATCTCCGTGGACACCGCCACCGACATCGCCAAGGAGTCGGCCGACATCATCCTGCTGGAAAAGAACCTGATGGTGCTGGAGGAAGGCGTGCTGGAAGGGCGCATCACCTTCGGCAATGTCATCAAGTACATCAAGATGACGGCCAGCTCGAATTTCGGCAACGTGCTCAGCATCCTGGTGGCCAGCCTGTTCCTGCCGTTCCTGCCGCTGCTGCCGCTGCAGATCCTGGTGCTCAACCTGCTCTACGACATCTCGCAGCTGTCGATCCCGTTCGACCGCATGGACGAGGAGTACCTGCAGACGCCGCAGCGCTGGGACGCCAGCGACATCGGCCGTTTCATGGTCTGGATCGGCCCGGTCAGCTCGATCTTCGACATGACCACGTTCGCCGTGCTGTGGTACGTGTTCGACGCCAACAGCGTGGTGCAGCAGAGCCTGTTCCAGTCCGGCTGGTTCGTCGAAAGCCTGCTGACGCAAACGCTGATCGTGCACATGATCCGCACGCGCAAGATCCCGTTCCTGCAGAGCTACGCCGCCGCGCCTGTGCTTGGCCTGACCACGGCCATCATCGCGGTCGGCCTACTGATTCCGCATACGCTGATCGGCGCCAAGCTGGGCATGGTCGGGACCCCGCCGGTGTATTTCGCCTGGCTCGCGGCCACGGTGCTCGGCTACGCCGTGCTGACCCAGCTGGTGAAGGGGCTCTACATACGCCGTTATGGCCGCTGGCTGTAAGCTGCCCCTGCCCATCACGGGCTGTTTACGCGCCAGGAACATATAGTGCACCGCGCCCAGGCGCGGCCTTCCGCTTCGTCAATCCAGGGAGAACCAAGATGACTGCCACCAGCTTGATCATCCTCCTGCTCATCGGCGCCATCGCCGGTTGGCTGGCCGGCGTCATCGTACGCGGCTTCGGCTTCGGCCTGATCGGCAACATCGTCGTCGGCATCGTCGGCGCCCTGCTGGCGAGCTGGCTGCTGCCGCTGCTCGGCATCTCCTTCAGCGTGGTCAACCCATTCGTCACCGCCGTGCTGTACGCCTTGATCGGGGCGGTCGTGCTGCTGGTGATCGTGGGCCTGTTCCGTCGCGCGCCGCGGGTGTAGCGCGCGCGCCGCGGGTGTAGCGCGCGCGCCGCGGTCAGCCCCACCGCTGCGCACCTCGACTACACTCGACCTGGTGGTGGCTGCGTTGCCTACTCCATCTCCCCTGGCTCCGCCGGGGGAGAGGGGGGTCAAGACCGTCGCTGCGTCCCCATAGACACCCATGGGAGCCCGACAAGTCGGACCCCGCCCACCGCTGCCAGCCATGAACGGCACGACCCCGACTGCTGATCCAAACTCCCGCATGCACCTCGACGACGACGTGGTGCACGTGTGGCATTTCCCGTACGCACGCGCTCAAGGGCGTACGCCCCTGCTGGAAATCCTTGCCCGCTATGTAGGCAGCACGACCGACGAGGTACGCCTGGTCGCCGGCGAGCATGGCCGGCCCCGCATCGCGGATGCGCCCGCCACGACGCTGGATTTCAACTGGTCGCATTGCGCGGACCGCGCCGCGGTGGCGCTGGCGCGCGGGCTGGCGCCTGGCATCGACATCGAGCGGCTGGACGAGCGCGCCAACGCGCTGCGCCTGGCACAACGCTATTTCCACCCGGCCGAGACTGCCGCCCTGGCCGCCCTGCCGGCGGAAGAGCGAGCGCACGCGTTCCTCGAGCTGTGGACGGCCAAGGAGGCGCTGCTGAAGGCGCTCGGGCGCGGCCTGGCTTTCGGGCTGCATCGCCTGCAGATGTCCGGTGGACCTTTGCCGCGGCTGCTGGCGTTCGAAGGCGAGGACCCGGCGGCGTGGCAGTTGCAGCGCCTGCCGCTGGGTGACGCGCATGTCGCGGCACTGGCCTGGCGCGGCGGCCCGCGCAAGCTCATCATGTGCGGGGCGGGCACCGACCCGCCTGCGCCCGGCCAGGACCCGTATCCCGTCACGCCGTATGGAGCAATCCCAGCCAAGGCCGGACCCACTGCATGACCAAGCTCAGCGTCAACGTCAACAAGATCGCCGTCCTGCGCAACTCGCGCGGCGGCAGCGAACCCGACATTTGCCGCGCGGCGCAAACCTGCATCGACAACGGCTGCGGTGGCATCACCGTGCATCCCCGGCCCGACCAGCGCCACATACGCCCGGACGACGTGCGTGCGCTGGCAGAGTTGCTGCAGGAGCGCGTGGAATACAACATCGAGGGCAACCCGTTCGCGCCCCCCCGCGGCAGCTATCCCGGCCTGCTGGCGCTGGCGCGCGAGGTGTTGCCCACCCAGGTGACCCTGGTGCCGGACGGCGACGGCCAGATCACTTCCGACCATGGCTTCGACCCGCGGCGCGACATCGATGCGCTGCGGCCTGTCGTCCGTACCCTGCGCGACCTGGGCTGCCGCGTCAGCCTGTTCGTCGATCCAGTCGCACAGGACTTTTGCGGCTTTGCCGCGATCGGCGTGCAGCGTATCGAGATCTACACCGGGCCTTATGCCCACGCCTTTGCCGACGGCGCGCCGGACGCGGCGCTCGCCGCCTGCGTGCAGACCGCCCGCAGCGCCCATGATGCCGGCTTGCGGGTCAATGCCGGACACGACTTGAGCCAGGCCAACCTGGGCACGTTTGCCGCCGCGCTCGACGACTTGGCCGAAGTGTCGATTGGCCACGCCTTGATCAGCGAGGCGCTGTATGACGGCCTCGCGACCACGGTACGCAACTACCTGCGGATCCTGGGCTGACACCCATTCCCGCTCCATGATGGAGCTGGCCGTGTCGCCATTCCCCGACTCCACTTCGGCGTCATTCCCGCGAAAGCGGGAATCCAGTGCCTTCGTGTGAACGCCCGGGAACAACCAAGAACACTGGATTCCCGCTTTCGCGGGAATGACGACGGAAGAGCTGGGACGGCCGGCGGAGGGCTGGACGGCTCAGGGACGCTCGAGGATCGCGGTGACGCCCATGCCGCCGGCGGTGCAGATGGAGATCAGGCCGCGGCCGGCACCCTTCTGCTCCAGCAGCTTGGCCATGGTGGCCACCAGGCGCGCGCCGGTGGCGGCAAACGGATGGCCAACCGCCAGGCTGGAACCGTGCACGTTGAGCTTGTCCGGATCGATGCTGCCGAGCGGCGCATCCAGGCCGAGCCGCCGCTGGCAATACTCCGCGCTTTCCCAGGCGCGCAGGGTGCACAGCACCTGGGCGGCAAACGCCTCGTGGATCTCGTAATAGTCGAAATCCTGCAGGCGCAGGCCGTTGCGGGCCAGCAGCCGCGCCACGGCAATGGTCGGCGCCATAAGCAGGCCTTCGCCATGCACGAAGTCCACCGCCGCCACTTCGGCGTCGCGCACGAAGGCCTGCACCGGCAGCCCCCGCTCCGTCGCCCAGGCCTCGCTGGCCACCAGCACCGCGGCCGCGCCATCGGACAGGCCGGTGGAATTGCCGGCGGTGAGGGTGCCGTGGCCCGAGGTCTTGTCGAATGCCGGCTTCAACGCGGCGAGCTTTTCCAGCGTGGAATCAGGGCGCAGGAAGCCGTCGCGCTTGAGGCCGCGGAACGGCACCAGCAGGTCGGCAAAAAAGCCCTGGTCGTAGGCCGCGGCGAGCTTGCGGTGACTCTCCAGCGCCAGGCGATCCTGGTCCTCACGGCTGATGTGCCATTCCTTGGCCATCAACTCGCAGTGGTCGCCCATCGACTTGCCGGTGCGCGGCTCCATCACACCCGGCAAGGAGGGCTTCAACTCGCCGAGCGAAAAGCCCCGCACCGCGACGCGCAGCTTGTCCATGGGCGTCTTCGCCCGGTGCATGGCCAGCAGGCGCTTGCGCAGGCGTTCGGAATACACGATGGGCACGTCGCTGGTGGTGTCTGCGCCCGCGGCAATGCCGGCCTCGATCTGCCCACAGGCAATCTTGTTGGCGACGATGATGGTGTTGTCCAGCGACGTGCCGCAGGCGCGTGCCGTGGTGATGCCGGGCGTGGTCGGCGCCAGCCCGGAGCTCAGCAGGGCCTCGCGGGCCAGGTTCCAATCGCGCACCTGGCGGATCACCGCGCCCAGGGCCACCTCGCCGAGTTCCACGCGATGCAGCGCAAAGCGTTCCACCAGGGCGCCCAACACCTTCACCGACATGCCGAAATTGCCGACCTCGGCATACGCCGTGTTGTTGCGGCAGAACGGAATACGCACGCCACCGATCACCGCAGCCCGCCTCAGCGTCTTCTCCATGCTCGCAACAGCCTGCCTGTCAAGTCATCAAAGGCTAACCCGCCGCGCATCCCGGCGAAAGGCCAAAACGCTGAATGGGCGGACATGCACGCACCTTGTTGCCTGGTGTGGAAGATTCCATGTTGTCGATCAAGCTCGCCCAGCAGCCACGCTACCTGCTCTCCCCTGGCTCCGCCGGGGGAGAGGGAGTCAAGGTCATCACTCGCGCGCGCGCAGGCGCAGGCCGCGCGGGGTCAGCACGCGCTCGACGAGCTCGAACCCGCCTTGCACCAGCAGGGCCAGGATGGCCGCCGGGACGGCGCCTTCCAGGATCAGGCCGATGTCGTTGAGGCGGATGCCGGTGAGGATAGGCTGGCCATAGCCGCCCGCGCCGATCAACGCCGCCAGCGTCGCCGTGCCGACGTTGATCACCGCGGCAATCTTGACCCCGGCCAGGATCGAGCGCAGCGCCAGCGGCAGCTCCACCGTGCGCAGGCGCACCATGGCGGGCAGGCCCAGCGCCGCCGCCGACTCGCGCAAGGCCGGCGGGATGCCGACCAGCCCGGCATGGGTGTTGCGCACGATCGGCAGCAGGCTGTACAGGAACAAGGCGGCCACCGCCGGCCAGGTGCCGATGCCGAACAGCGGGATCATGAACACGAACATGGCCAGCGACGGCACCGTCTGCAGCACGCCGGTGAGGCCCAGCACGACCTGGCCCAGCCGGCGCAGGCGCGCGGCCAGGATGCCCAGCGGCACCGCCAGCAACAGGGCCAGGCCGAGCGAGATGGCCACCAGCCGCACGTGCTCGAGCGTGCGTCCGAGCAGCCGCGACCAGAAGCCGGTGCCGTCCGCATCGACGTGCACGCCGAGCAGGCCGGCGGCCACCGCGCCCTCGCGCATGCCGTGCAGCTTCACGTCGGCATTCATGCGCCGCATGGTGTCCGCGTCGATGCGTCCGGCCAGCCCCTGCAACGCGTGCAGGAACGCTGGTGCGCTGCGTGCTAGCGCCAGGCGGTAGAGGTACACCGCCTGGTAGCGTGGAAAGTAATGCAGGTCATCGGTGAGCGTGCGCAGGCGGTAGTACGGAATCTCGGCGTCCGTGCTGTACAGGTCGATCACGTCGACCGCGCCGCTGGCCACGGCGCGATAGGACAGCGTGTGGTCGAGTCCGCGCACCTGGGTCTGCGGCAGGCCGTAGCGCGTACGGAGCCCCGGCCAGCCGTCCTGGCGCTGCATGAACTCGTTGGAGAAGCCGTAGCGCAGTTCCGGATGGGCGCGCAGGTCGGAAACGCTGCGGATGCCCAGGGCCTTCGCGCGCGCCTCGCGCATGCCGAGCGCATAGGTGTTGTCGAAACCCAGGCCATCGGTGATGCCGATGCCCAGCGGCTGCAACCGTGCCCGCAAGGTGGCGATGTCGGCGTCCGGCGCGACCTGCTTGAGCAACTCCTGGGTCAAGGTGCCGGTGTATTCCGGATAGACGTCGATATCACCGTGCAGCAGCGCGGCCCAGAGGATGCTCGTGCCGCCCAGCTCGCGCTCATGCACCGCCGGCACGCCGGCATCCTGCGCACTGATGCGCGCCACCTCGCCCAGGATCACCGACTCGGTGAACTGCTTGGAGCCGATGCGCACCGGTGCGGCCCAGGCCAGGCCTGGCAGCACGGCGGCAACCAGCAACCAGGCCAGCCAGCGTTTCACGGTGCGCGTCCCGGCAACTGCCGCCCGGCCTCGACGAAACGCGTCACGAAGCCGTCGGCCGGGCGCTCGCGGAAATCCTCGAGGCTGCCGTCCTGCACCACCGCGCCGTCCCGCAGCAACACCAGCCGCGGCGCAAACCAGGCGGCTTCCGCCAGGTCGTGGGTCACCAGCACCACGGTCTTGCCCAGGCGCCGGAAGATGGCAACGAGCTCGTCCTGCAGATCGTGGCGCACCACCGGGTCGAGTGCGCCCAGCGGCTCGTCCAGCAGCAGCGCGGCCGGATCCGGCATCAAGGCGCGCATCAAGGCCACGCGCTGGCGCTGGCCGCCGGAGAGCTCGGCGGGATAACGCGGCAACACGTCGGCCGGCAGGTCGGCCAGGGTCAGCAGCTCGTCCGCGCGCGTGCGGATCCGGTGCCGGTCCCAACCCAGGTAGCGCGGCAGCAGGGCGAGGTTGCCGAGCACGGTGAGGTGCGGAAACAGTCCCCCATCCTGGATCACATAGCCGACCAGCCGGCGCAAGGCCAACACCTGGTCGCGCTCGAGCACGCGGCCATCGATGCGCACGCAGCCGTGGTCGGGCCACTCCAGGCCCAGCAAGAGGCGCAACACCGTGGACTTGCCCGAACCGCTGCTGCCGATCAGCGCTGTGGTCGTGCCAGCGGCAAACGCCAGGCTGAACTCACGCAGCGCGAGCACCGCGCCAAAGCGTTTGCCCACCCGCTCCAGCGCAAAGCCGGACGCCGCGTGCGTATCCCCGGCGGACAAAGCGGATGATGCTGCAGCCATCGGAGCAGCCTACACCAGCGCATGTGCGTGCCGTGCCCGGCGCATCCGGTCGACCATACCCTTGTGCTTTGTGGTCTGCCGGTCCAAGGTCATTGGACCGCCACATCGGGTTCCTATGGGCGTAGGCGCTTGCCGGGCGGCTTGGCGCCGGCACCAATCAGCAACATGTCCATTTGCGTCTCGAGGCGGATGACGCGTTCAGTCAGGCCTTCTATTTTCGCCTGCTGGTCCGCCAGTACTCGCGCCTGCTGGGTCACCCGACTTTCCATCTGAATGATGGTGGTCAACGCATTCCAGATGGTCTGCGCGCCACCCATCACGCCTGCCCCTGACGGGCCAAGGCGGCTGCCTCCAGGCTGGCGATGCGGGCATTGCTCGCAGCGATCGTGGCAAAGGCGTCGTCCATCGCGGCCATCGAACGCTCAGCCGATGCCTGGGCGGCTTCGGCCAAGGCGACCAAATCGGCGTCGGCTGGCAAATACGCGCGTACGCCAGTACGTATCAACTCCGAGACAGTCATGTCCAACTTCTTGGCTTTGGCGACGATGGCGCGCTTTTCTTGTGGCGTAGTCTGGACAACGATGCGTTCGATGGCGGCAGGCATGGACAGGCTCCCAGTCAGGACCTATGTCCATAGTATGTACATGCCGACAGACACGCAAGACCGGGTCGATGCGCAGCGGCGTAGACAGGCTGTGGTAGCGCGAGAACCTTACGGCGCAGGCTCCCCGGCGGGCGCCGGGTCCTTGCGGCGCAGGCGCATGTAGGCATACAGCGGCAGGCCGATGGCAATGAGGCCGAGCGCATACAGGAACGGTTCGCCGCCGATGCCGACGAGCGCAAAGACCACATAGAGGACACCGATGGCTGCCAACGGCAACCCGCGCGGCAGCACGCCACGCCGCCAGAGCACGAGCAAGGCCAGGCCGCAGCCCAGGTACAGCGGCAGGTTCGCGGCCGTCACCATGAGCGTGATGAAGGTGAAGGCATCGACCAGGGAGCGGCTGTAGCTCATGCCCACCATGATCGAGGCCAACACGCCGGTGACCAGCAACGCGCTCACCGGCGCGCCATGACGGTTGGTGCGGGCAAGCATGGCCGGCATCACCCCATTGCTGGCCAGGGTGCGCGTGAGCTCGCCGACCAGCAAAGTCCAGCCGTTCAGCGCGCCGAGCCCGCTGACCACCACGAACACGGCCAGCCAACGGCCCAGGCCGGCGCCGGCAAAGCGGTCCATCAACAAGGAGAACGGCGCGCTGGATGCCGCCAGCTCGGACTGCCTGATCAGCAGTAAGGGCACCGTGGAGACGATCAGGTAGATGACCGCCAACACGATCGCGCCGGTCATGGTGGCGCGCGGAATCGTGCGGCCGGGATGCTCGACCCGCGCTGCCGGAATGGTCGCCGACTCGAAGCCGAGCATGGCGTAGAGCGCGATGGTCGAGGCCGCCATGATCCCGGACAGGGTGATCGGCGTGGTGGGCGGATGGGCCACATAAGTGGCCGGCGCATCCAGCAGGATCCAGCCACCCAGCGCCGCGACCGCAAGCATGGGCAACAGCTTCAGCACCGTGGTCACGACCTGCACGCCGCCACCGGTGCGCACGCCAAACAGGTTGACCAGGATCAGCAGCCACACCAGGCCCAGGGCAAACACGAGCGGCGGGATCGCCTGCGTCGCAGGCAGCACCACGGTGAAATAACCGACCACGCCGGTCGCCAGGGCCGCATTGGTGAGCCACATCGACACCCAGTACGCCCACAATGCGAGGTAGGCCGGCAATTCCCCCAGGGTGTCGCGGATGTAGCCGTACGGCCCCTCCGCGTCCGGCAGCACGCGCGCCAGGCACGCAAACACACCGGCCAGGGTCAGGCAGCCGGCCAGGGTGATGACCCAGCCAATCAGCGTGTTCAAGCCGAACGGCGCCAGCGACGCGGGCAGCAGGAAGATGCCCATGCCGATGACGTTGCCGACCACCAGGGCGGTGCAGGTCCAGTAGCCGATCTTGCGCTGGCTGCCCACGGCGGAGTCAGCGGCCCGCAGTCTGCCGCGGGCGACAGGCGGCCACGCCTTCACCATCCTCATGGCGCGCCGGCAAGGCATGCGCTGGCTCATGTGCTTCGGGCGGCGTGTCGCTGGGCATGGTGATCCGTGCTGGATGGTGACCGAGCCATCCTAGTGCACGGCGATCCTGCATGGTGCTGCCCGCGCCACCGGCGCGGAGGACAACCCTGCTGCAAGAACCGAATGGGCCTGTCCCCGATGCCGATTTTGCACCGGTGTCAAGCATGACTTTCAGCAGCTCGCGGGCCGGGCACCAGCTGGATACTCTTGGGGCCTTGCGCCGGTGCGACCTGGCGCGCAACCCCTCGAGGCTCGGCAAAATGCTCATGAACAAGACTTCGCGTGTTGTCTTGCCGACTGTATTGGCCTTGGCACTGGCCTCGTTCCAGGCCAATGCGACGCCGGCTGCAGCCGGCCTGCCGGGGCCGCTGCCACCGGAGGCGAACCAGAAGGTCGCCCACGACATCTTCCGCGACCTGGTGGAGATCCGCTCGGTGCATGACGTCGGCACCCAGGGCACGGCGGACGTCATCGTGAAATACCTCAAGGCCAACGGTTTCACCGATGCCGAAATCCACGTCGCCCCGGAAACCAGATACCCGCACCAGGTGAATGTGGTGGTGCGCCTGAAGGGCAAGGGCCACGGCAAGCCGGTGATGTGGATCTGCCATATGGACGTAGTGGACGCGCGGCCGCAGGACTGGAGCGTGCCGCCGTTCAAGTTCACCCAGAAGGACGGCTATTTCTACGGCCGCGGCACGGCGGACATGAAAGACGAGGACGCCGCCGTCGCCGCCGCGCTGATCCGGCTCAAGCACGAGCATTACGTCCCGGATCGCGACATCGTGGTCGCCTTCACCGCCGACGAGGAAGTCGGCCTGGAGCAGGACGGTCCGCAGTTCCTGGTGCAGCAGCGCAAGGACCTGGTGGGCGACGTGGGCCTGGTGATCAACCCCGACGGCGGTTCGGGCGAGATCAGGGACGGCAAGCGCCTCGACTTCGCGGTCGAGACCGTGCAGAAGACCTATATGACCTACCACATGGAGACCGCCAACAAGGGCGGCCACTCCTCCGAGCCGCGCCCGGACAATGCGATCTATGAGCTCGCCGGCGGCCTGGGCAGGCTCGCGCACTACGTCTTCCCGTACAAGACCAATGCCACCACGCGTGCGTATTTCGCCAGCATCGCGCGGGAAGCCGACGGGCAGCGCGGAATGGATTTGCTGGCCTTGTCGAAAACGCCAGTGGACACCGCCGCGGCCGCGCGCCTGGCCCAGGACCCGGCATTGAACGCGATCCTGCATACCACCTGCGTGGCCACCATGCTCAAGGCCGGCGTACAGGAGAACGCGCTGCCCTCGAGCGCGACGGCGACGATCCAATGCCGCGTGTTTCCCGGCGAAAGCCCGGAGCAGGTGCGGGCCACGCTGGCCAAGGTCGCGGCCGACCCCACGATCAAGGTGAGCCTGGCCGAACCGGTCATGCCGGCGCCGGAAACCGTGCCGGATGCCAAGGTCATGGATGCGGTGGCGGCCGTGGTGCACGGCATGTGGGGCAAGAGCATCCCGGTGATGCCGGTGATGGCGGCCGGGGCGAGCGACTCCATCTTCACCCGCGCGGCCGGCATCCCGAGCTATGGGGTGGGTGGTGGCTGGAACGACGTCGACGACATCCGCATGCACGGCCGCGACGAGCGCGACGCCATCGGCAACTTCTACCAGACCGTCGAATTCAGCTACCGCCTGATGAAGCAGCTCACGACCGCGTCCTGACCGCGCCGCGGCGGCCGGCTTCAGAACCGGTTCCTTGCAAGAGCCTCCTGGCGTGCCTTCGGAACAAGGGCGCCGTCCGCACGTGGGCCGCCACGGGTGTCCGTAGCGACGGCCTTGACCCTCTCCCCCGACGGCTTCATCGTTGGGGGAGAGAGGGGGCGAACTCCGGACCGCCGACATCCTCACCAAGGAGCAAAAGCCCCCCTTACCCTGCCCTCTCCCCCGGCAAAGCCAGGGGAGAGGAAGGCAAGCCTGCAACTGCTCCGCACTCCAAAGACTGCCCACGGGACTTGCTCGACAACTATGGAGGCTCCCGCGGCGCGCCACGTTTGACGGCTGCTATAGAATCGACTGGCAATGCGCCGGGTCCGCATGCGGCGGTTTGCCGAGCCTGGCTCACCAGCGCGCGACGCCCCCGCTTCTGACCGAGCCGACGACGGACGCCGACCTATCGTGCCAAGCCTCATCCTCTGCCTGCCGTTCCTCGCCAGCATCCTGGTGTATGCGCTGCGCAGTCGTGGGCGCAACGTGGCGGCGGGCTTGCTGGTCGGCACGGCGCTGGTCGGGCTGCTGCTGTCGCTGGCCCTGTACCCCGCCGTTGCCGCCGGCGACGTGGTGCACCAGGCATTCACCTGGGCACCTTCGCTCGGCCTGGACTTCAGCCTGCGCGTGGACGGCTTCAGCTGGTTGTTCATGCTGCTGATCTGCGGCATCGGCATGCTGGTCGGCATCTATGCGCGCTACTACATGCCGGCCGACGATCCGCTGACGCGCCTGTGCGCGCTGCTGCTGGCCTTCATGGGCGCCATGCTCGGCATCGTGATGTCCGGCAACGTGATCCAGCTGGTGTTTTTCTGGGAGCTGACCAGCCTGGCCTCGTTCCTGCTGATCGGCTACTGGCACCACGGCGCCTCGGCGCGCGACGGCGCGCGCATGGCGCTGATCGTCACCGCCGGCGGCGGCCTCGCCCTGCTTGCCGGCATGCTGCTGCTCGGGCACATCGCGGGCAGCTACGACCTGGACACGATCCTCGCCGCCGGCGCCCTGGTCCGCGCGCACCCCTGGTATACGCCGACCCTGATGCTGATCCTGCTCGGCGCGCTGACCAAGAGCGCGCAGTTCCCGTTCCACTTCTGGCTGCCACAGGCGATGTCGGCGCCAACCCCGGTATCGGCCTACCTGCATTCGGCGACCATGGTGAAGGCCGGCGTGTTCCTGCTGCTGCGCTTCTGGCCGGTGCTCGCTGGTACCGAGCAATGGTTCTGGCTGGTCGGCGGCACCGGCCTCATCACCCTGGTCATGGGTGCCTGGGCGGCGATCTTCCAGCAGGACCTGAAAGGCCTGCTGGCGTATTCGACGATCAGCAACCTCGGGCTGATCACCATGCTGGCCGGCCTGGGCAGCACGCTCGGTGTGGTCGCGGCCATCTTCCACATCGTCAACCATGCCACCTTCAAGGCCTCGCTGTTCATGGCCGCCGGCGCGGTCGACCACGAGGCCGGCACGCGCGACCTGCGCCAGCTCGGCGGCCTGCGCCATTACATGCCGATCACCGCGACGCTGGCCCTGGTGGCCGGCGCGGCGATGGCCGGCGTGCCGCTGCTGAACGGCTTCCTGTCCAAGGAGATGTTCTTTGCCGAGGCGCTGACCACGCGCAATGGCTCCGCGCTGGATGCGGTGCCGGCAATACTCGCCGTTGCCGCCGGTGCGTTTGCCGTGACCTACTCACTGCGCTTCGTGCGCGATGTGTTCTTTGGCCGCGTATCCACCGCCATGCCGCGCCAACCGCACGAGCCACCGCGCTCGATGCGCGTGCCGATCGGCCTGCTGGCGCTGGCCTGCCTGCTGGTCGGCATGTTGCCGAACCAGGTGATCGGTCCGTCGCTGCACGCCGCGGCAAGCGCGGTACTGGGTGCGCATATGCCGGTCTACAGCCTCGCGGTCTGGCATGGCTGGAACGTGCCGCTGCAGATGAGCATCGTCGCCACCATCGCCGGCGCCCTGCTGTATCTCGCCTTGCACCGGCGCCTGCAACGCACCGAGTCCACGCCCCTTATCGGCGTGCTGAGCGGCAAACGCATGTTCGAGCGCACGCTCACCGTGCTGGGCGCGGACTTGCCTCATTGGCTGCTGGAACATTGTTTCCCGACCCGGCGCCTGCAAACCCAGCTGCTGCTGATCGTGCTCGGCGCCTTGCTGGTTGGCGGCCTGGCCGCCAACAGCGCGCCCATCGCCAGCATGCCGCACTGGGACAGCATCGATCCCGCCTTCGCACTGCTGTGGCTGCTAGGCGCCGCGTGCGCGATCGGCGCTGCCAGACAGGCGAAGTTCCACCGCCTCGCGGCGCTGGTGCTTGCCGGCGGCGCGGGCCTGGTGTCGTGCGTGAGCTTCGTGTGGCTCTCGGCGCCGGATCTGGCCGCCACCCAGTTGCTGGTCGAAGTGGTCACCACGATCCTGATCCTGCTCGGATTGCGCTGGCTGCCCAAGCGCATCGAGGGCATCTCGCCGGACGGCCCGCTGACGCGTACCAAGCGCTACCGCGACCTGCTGGTGGCCCTGGTAGCCGGCGTAGGCGTGGCCAGCCTCGCCTACGCGGCCATGATGCATCCGGTGGCCGACTCGATCTCGCGCTATTTCCTCGAGCATGCGTTTACCGAGGGCGGTGGCCACAACGTGGTCAACGTGATCCTGGTCGACTTCCGCGGCTTCGACACGCTGGGCGAGATCAGCGTGCTGGCGATCGTCGCGCTGTCGGTATTCGCCCTGTTGCGCCGCTTCCGCCCGGCCGCGGAAAGCATCGACGCGCCGCAACGGCAGCGCCGCCGGGCTCGCGATGCCGCGCCACCGGAACGCGGGGACGACCATTCCTTGATCGACTACCTGGTGATCCCGGGCCTGATCATCCAGCTGATGTCGCCGGTGATCCTGCTGTTCGGGGTGCACCTGTTCCTGCGCGGGCACGACTTGCCGGGTGGCGGCTTTGCCGCCGGCATCACGGTGTCGGTGGCGCTGATCCTGCTGTACATGGCGCGCGGCGCACGCTGGGTGGAAGCACACCTGCGCGTGCTGCCAATGCGCTGGATCGGGCTGGGCCTGCTGCTGGCCGTGGGCACCGGCCTGGGCTCGCTGGTGGTCGGCCATCCCTTCCTGACCTCGCACTTGTTCTTGTTCGACTTGCCCCTGCTCGGGCGCCTGCCATTCGCTTCGGCAGTGTTGTTCGACCTCGGCGTGTTCTGCCTGGTGGTCGGCGCCACCACGTTGATGCTGATTGCCCTGGCCCACCAGTCCCTGCGCCGCACGCGCGCAGCCGCAGCAGCCGCGGCCACAGCCACGACGCTGACGGAGGGTGGCTGATGGAGCTGGTACTGGCCATTGCCATCGGCGTGTTGATCACTTCGGGCACCTGGCTGCTGCTGCGTCCGCGCACGTTCCAGGTGATCATCGGGCTGACCTTGATTTCCTACGCGGTGAACCTCTTCATCTTCGCCATCGGCGGCCTGCGCACCGGCGCCGACCCAGTGCTGCACGCGACGGCCGGCGACTTGGCGCAATACACCGATCCACTGCCGCAGGCGCTGGTGCTGACGGCGATTGTGATCGGCTTTGCCACCACTGCCTTGTTCCTGGTGGTGCTGTTGGCGTCGCGCGGCTTGACCGGCAACGACCACGTCGACGGCGCGGACGGCACGCCATGAGTACGCACCTGGTCATCGCCCCGATCCTGTTGCCGCTGCTTGTCGCGGCACTCCAGCTGCTGGCCGGCGAGCGGCGCCGGCGTACCGTGGCGGCCTTGAGCCTCACCTCGTGCCTGGCGCTGGTGGGCATCGCCACGACCCTGCTGCTGGCCGCCGCGCAGCAAGGCGGCGGCGCGCTCACTGCGGTGTACCGCATCGGCGACTGGCCGGCGCGCTTCGGCATCGTGCTCGTGGCCGACCGGCTGTCCACGCTCATGGTCTTGTTGACCTCGGTAGTGGCGCTGGCCACCCTGCCGGCGGCGCTCGGCCGCTGGCAGCACCGCGGCAATTATTTCCAGCCGCTGTTCCAGTTCCTGCTGATGGGTCTCAACGGTGCCTTCCTCACCGGCGACCTGTTCAACCTGTTCGTGTTCTTCGAGGTCACCCTGGCCGCCTCCTATGGGCTGGCTCTGCACGGCTCGGGCGCGCGCCGGGTCAGCGCCGGGCTGCATTACATCGCCGTCAACCTCACGGCGTCGATGTTGTTCCTGCTTGGCGTCAGTTTGATCTTCGGCGTCACCGGCACCTTGAACATGGCGGCGCTGGCCGAGCTGATCCCGAACGTGCCGGCGCACACGCGCGCGCTGCTGCATGCCGGGGCAGCCATCCTCGGCGTGGCGTTCCTGATCAAGACCGCGATGTGGCCACTCGGCTTCTGGCTGCCGCGCACCTATGCCGCCGCCGCACCGGCCGTGGCGGCGATGTTCGCGCTGATGACCAAGGTCGGCATCTACGTGCTGCTGCGGCTCAGCCTGCTGCTGTTTGGCAGCGACGCCGGCCCGGCGTCCAGCCAGTTCGGCAGCGACTGGCTGCTGTGGGGCGGCGTGGCCACCATCGGCGCCGGCACGATCGGCATGCTGGGCGCGCGCGACCTGGGCAAGCTGGCAGGCTACAACGTGGTGATTTCCTCCGGCACCCTGCTGGGTGCGCTCGGCCTGCAGCAAAGTGCGGTGACCGTTGGCGCCCTGGCCTACCTGGTGATCTCCACCCTGGCCCTGGCTGCATTCTTCCTGGTCGCCGGCTTGCTGGTGGTCGAGGACGATGATGAAAAAACCGATGACGACCTGGTGCTGGAACCTTACGACCCGGTCGACGCCACGACGCGCAGCGAGGCGCTGTTTGCCGACGAGGACGAGAGCCGCGTCGTCATCCCGGCGCCGGTGGTCATGCTGGGGGTGAGCTTCTTCGCCTGTGCGGTGCTGCTGTCGGGGCTGCCGCCGCTGTCCGGCTTCATGGCCAAGTTCGCGCTGCTGGCGCCGATGCTGGATGGCCAGGTCCGACCTGGTGCGCTGGTGCTGTTTGCGATCACGATCGCGGCCGGCTTTTGCACGGTGATCGCCATGTGCCGCGCCGGCATCCAGATCTTCTGGACCGAGCCCGAGCGGCCGTTTCCGCAGGCGCGGGTGACCGAAGTCAGCGCGATCGTGCTGCTGCTTGGCCTGTGCCTGGTGCTGACCGTGGTGGCGAAGGCGCCGCTGGATTACCTGGGCGACACCGCACATCAATTGCATGCACCGTGGCACTACATCCAGGCCGTGCTCTCGCCGCTGCCGGAGTCCCCTCCATGATCCGGCGCTGGCTGCCCTACCCGCTGCTGTCCCTGCTGCTGGCCGTGATCTGGCTGGTGCTGAACCAGAGCGTGGCCCCCGGCACCTTGCTGGTGGGCGCCTTGCTCGGCATTGGACTTGGGCGCGTCTATCACTTGCTGGAGCCGCCGAAGGCGCACATCCGCAACTTCCTGCTGCTGGGCCGGCTGCTGCTGCGGGTGATCGGCGACATCGCGCGCTCGAACTTCGCCGTGGCGCGCCTGATCCTGCACCGCGAGCGACGCGTGCGTTCCGGCTTCGTGGCGATACCGCTGACGCTCACCGAGCGCCACGGCCTCGCCATGTTGGCCGGCATCATCACGTCCACGCCCGGCACGATCTGGGTCAGCCACGACCCCGACCTGAGCATCCTGGTGATCCACGTGCTGGACCTGGTCGATCCACAAGTCGAGATCGACGCAATCAAGCAGCGCTACGAACGCCCCCTGCTGGAGATCTTCCAATGAGCCACACCTTGCTGGCCGCCGCGATCGTGATCGCGCAAATCCTGCTGCTGGTGGGCATGGGCTGCTCGATCGTGCGCATGGCGCGCGGGCCGCGCGCGCAGGACCGCGTGCTGGCACTGGACGCACTGTACGTTAACGCCATGATCCTGCTGCTCACCATCGGCATCCGCACCGGCAGCCTCATGTACGTGGAGGCCGGCATGATCATCGCCCTGCTCGGCTTTGCCGGCACCTTCGCGCTGGCGAAATTCCTCATGCGCGGCGAGGTGATCGAATGAACCAGCTCGATGCCCTGCCGCCGTGGGCGGCCATCGCAGTGGCGATCCTCATGCTGCTCGGCGCGTCGTTTGCCTGCATCGGCTCGTCCGGCCTGCTGCGGCTGAAAAACTTCTACCAGCGCGTGCACGCCCCGACGCTCGGCACCACGTTGGGCACGTACTGCATGCTGGCCGCCTCGATAACCTGCTTCTCCGTGCTGCACGGACGCCCGATCTTCAACGAGATCCTGATCGGCGTGTTCATCACCCTGACCACGCCGATCACCTTGATGCTGCTGGTTCGCACCGCGCTGCATCGCGACCACGAGGCCGGCTCCGACTACGTGCCCAAGTCCCCGCGCCAACCGTAAACAACACCGGCCTTGGCCCCCTCTTCCCTGACTTGTCGGGGAAGAGGGAGTAGGCAGCGCGGTTGCCTCGCCGCTTGATTGGCAACATGGAATCTCCCCTGAGCAACAGGGTGTCAACCAGCCGTCTGGCCGTCCATGGCCAGCGTGGCGTGCGACGGTGCTTCCGTGGCCTGCAGGCGCTTGGCGACGGCTTCGGCCTGGCGCATCACGCGCAGCAGGTTGTTGCCGGCCAGGGCGGCCAGGTCGTCGTCGGACCAGCCGCGGCGGGCAAGCTCCACGAACAGCGCCGGGTACTTGTCGACCCCGTCCAGGCCCACCGGCGTCGAGCCGATGCCGTCGAAGTCCGAACCGATGCCGACGCTTTCCACGCCCGCGATCTTGCGGATGTGCTCAACGTGGTCGGCGACCTGGGCAATCGTGGTCTGCGGCTGCGGGTGCTCCTGCAACCACTGCGCCAGCGCGGCACTGGCACGGTCGGGCTGCCCGGCGTAGCGCGTATCGAACTGCGCCTTGGCGCCGGCACGCGCGGCATTCCAGTCGTTGTCGGCCTGCGAGATGAAGGTCGGCAGGAAGTTCACCATGACGATGCCGTGGTTGGCCTTGACCAGGGCCAGGACGTCATCCGGCACATCGCGCGGGTGGTCGTCCAGCGCACGCGCGCTGGAGTGCGAGAAGATCACCGGCGCCTGGGTGGTCTTGAGCGCCACGCGCATGGTCTCGGGCGAGACGTGACTCAAGTCCACCAGCATGCCCATCCGGTTCATCTCGTGCACCACGGCACGACCGAACGCAGTCAGTCCGTTGTGCTTCGGCGCATCGGTGGCCGAGTCGGCCCAGTCGGTGGTGCGCCCGTGGGTCAAGGTCATGTAGCGCGCGCCGAGCAGGTAGTAGTCGCGCAGCACCGGCAGGGAGTTGTCCATCTGGTGCCCACCCTCGACGCCGATCAGCGAGGCGATGCGTCCGGCCTTGTGGATGCGCACGATGTCGTCGGCCGTATAGGCCATCTCCATGTCCTTGGGATACTTGGCCACCATCGTGCGGACGATGTCGATCTGCTCCATGGTCCGCTTCACCGCGGCCGGACCGGTGATCGAAGCCGGGATGAACACCGACCAGAACTGCGCCCCGAGCTGGCCCTTGCGCATGCGCGGGATGTCGGTCATCAGGGAGACCTTGCCCACGCCGCCGCCGCGGGTCTTGCCCTGCAGGTTTGTGGTGTCGGCGGCCAGGTCGATGTTGCCGACGTTGTCGAAACCATTGCGGATGGCGCCTGGAAGGTCGTTGTGGCCGTCGGTCAGCGGCGTGCGGGTAAGCACCCGCTCGACCCGTTTCTGCAACTGGGCGTCGTTGGCGGACGAGGGTGCGCCTTGGGCAAATGCCGCCAGCGGCACGCTCAACAGCAGGCAAGCAAGGATTGGAAGCTTGGTCATGGTGGGTTCCGGTCAGGCCAAGTTGTGGAGGGAGCCCGGAGTATTGCAGATTCACCCACGCCGATGGACACGGACGAACGAGGCGGTAGTCAAGCCGACTGGACACGCCTGGCCAGCAGCACACTGGCGATCGCCAGGATGGTAGTGACGGCGAAACCAGACAGGTAAGCGAGCATGGGCAAACGCTCCACCAGCACGGTGAATAGCGACCCGCCCAGCGCGAGCACTGTCGCCGTGGCCAGCGAACCGCTCAATTGCAGCGCCGAAGAATGGATTCCCTGCAGCTCCGGAGGCGACAGCTCCAGCGTCAGCACCGACAAGGTGGGGAAAGCCAGCCCCATGCCCAACCCGGCCACGATCCATCCAGTCATGGCCAGGGTGACCGGCATGACTGGCCACACCGCTGATGCCACCACGACCACCCCAACCGCAATCAGGCCCTGGCCGACCTGAAGTATCCGCACCGGCGCCGGATCGCACATGCGCCCGCGGTACCAGGAGCCGCCCGACCAGCCCACCGCACCCAGGGTCAGCACAATTCCTGCGAGGGCTGGCGAGAGGCCACGTTCGCGGGACAGCAGGAGGGGCAGGTACACCTCGGTGCCAAAGAACGCGGCCGCGGCCAGGCCACGCAGAGCCATCACCGCCGGCAAGCCTGGCGCGGCATGCAAAGATCCGGGTGGCAGCAATCGTCGCGTGCATACGACCAACGTGATCACCGCAAGCAGTAGCCATGGCACGACGTTTGCGCCATGGCGGTGCCCCGCATAGTGCAATAGCAGCACACCACCCGCCGCGCCCACCGCCCAGAATGTCCGCCACCGGTCGGTATTCGCCGCCGTCTTGCCCTCTAAGGGGCCGATGCCGCGCAGGGCGGGCAGCACCATCAACGCCGCCACTACGGCAACAACCGGCACCGACAGGAACACCCAGCGCCAGCTTGTGTATTGGACGATCAAGCCACTGACCAGTGGGCCAACCACGGCGGGCAGCACGTAGGCGGCGGCAAACGCGGCGAAGATGCGAGCGCGCAAGGCAGGCGGATACACTCGCCCGACTACCACATACAGAGCCACCGACATCAAGCCGCCGCCGTAGCCCTGGAGGATCCGCCCAAAGACCAGCACCAGCATCGTCGGTGCCAGGCCGGCGATCACCAGGCCAAGGCCGAACCAGGCGAGGCCCTGACACAGCGGCGCCCGCGGACCACGTCGGTCTGCCGATCGCCCTGCCACCACCATGCCTACAACCGAGACCGCCAGCGTGCCGGCAAAGGCCAGCGCGTACAGCGACAGGCCATCCAGCGCCCGCGCCACGGTCGGCATGGCGGTGGCCACCGCCAGCGTCTCGAACACGAACAGGGCCACCAGCGTGACCATGCCGAGGGACAGGGCACGATAAGGTTGCGCAAAGATGCCGGCCGCTACCGAGGCGCGGACCTCATCACCACGGCTCACTCCAGACGGGTCCGCGGGACGGTTCTCAGTTGCGTCCGGATTGCCCATGGGATTTGCCTGACAGAGCCCTCCGGGGCCACTTGCCAGCCCGGATAACCTATGCAAATATGAAACCGAATTCAATTTCAATATAGCAGAGTTCGACGCCGACCAAACACGATCCAACTTCAACGACGGGGGCCCAAAACATGTTGATCCAAAGACGTGGTGCAAAGGCGTGCGGCAACATGGATTTTTTGCTGGCGGGAGCGGCGATCGGACTACTGGGCCTGGGGGTAACGGTCGCGACGCAGGCCTCCCCGGTACCGACGGATGGCGCTGGTACCGGCACCGCAGCAACGCAACCGGCGGCACTTGTCCCTGACTCCGCCGACGAGGCGGAAAACCAGGGTACCCCTGCCGGGACAACCAACACCCACGCGCCGGACGATAAGGCGGTGGTTCTGAGTGAGGTCTTGGTCACCGCGCGCAAGCGTCCGGAGCTGGTGCAGAACGTACCGATGTCCATATCCGTGGTCACCGGCGACCGCCTGGTCCGGGACGGCGACAGCGACCTGCGTGACATTGGCACCCAGTTCGCCGGCGTGTCGTTCAACGACAGCAATGGCCAGGGTGGCGAATTCAGCATACGCGGCCTCACCTCGACCGGCTCCGGCAGCGACACCAGCATCGGCATGTACGTCGACGGGGTCTACATTGGCGGCGAGTCGGCGATCAGCCAGCGGCTCTTCGACCTCAGCAACGTGCAGGTCCTGCGCGGGCCGCAAGGCACCTTGTTCGGCCGCAACACGGTGGCGGGCGCGATCAACATCGAGACGCGCAAGCCGGAGTCGACCTTCGGCGGCCACATCGATGCCACGGTCGGGAACTATGGCCTCCGCCAGGCCGGCGCGACCCTGAACGTACCGCTGATCTCGGACAAGCTCATGACGCGCATCAGCTTCGTCGACCGCAAACGCGACGGTTATCTCGAGAACACCGCGCAGCCGGGCAAGGCCGGCAACAACGAGGATGGCCGCAGCGCGCGCCTGGAGGCGCTGGCCAAGCCCACCGACACGCTCGACCTCCTGTTCACTGCGGACAAGTCCTGGGACAACACTTGCGACAACATGTTCAAGGTCGTGGGCGGCACGCTATACGACGGCAACACCGATCCCGACATCTCCGCCTGGGACGGACCATGTCGGGATAACAGCCGCATAGGCGGCTATTCCTTCCAGGCGAACCAGAAGCTCGGGGACCTGACCTTCACCTCGATCACCGCCTACCGCTACCGGAAGCAGGACTTCCTGACTGATCGCGACTTTACGGCCTTGCCGATTCTGTATACCGGGCTGCAGTTGAAGGATCGCCACTTCACCCAGGAATTCCGCCTGACCAGCCCTGGCGACGGGACCTTCAACTGGGTCGTGGGTGCCTTCTTCTTCAATCGCCACAATCACCAAAACACCATACTCGATCTCGGCCCTGGTTTCCTCGGGCCCGGCAACGAGAATCTGGTCAATGCGATCGCCTACAGCACCGACAAGAGCTATGCCGGCTACGCCTCCGGGGAATACCGGCTGACCGACAACTTCAAGATGGACGTGGGTCTGCGTTACACCTCCGAATCCAAGTCGGTGGACTACGTGCAGACCGCCACGCTGCCCATCCCTGGATTCAGCACCGTCGCGCCGTTCTACAAGACCCTCAGCGGCGGGGAATGGTCGCCCACGCTGACCTTCACCTATACCCTGGATCCAGACGCGAACATCTATGCGCGCATCGCGCGCGGCCACAAGGCGGGCGGGTTCAACGCTGGCCCGAGTTCGAACCCCGACCAGGTCGAGTTCAAGCCCGAAACGCTGACCAGCTATGAGACCGGCTACAAAACCAAGCTGCTCGACGGCCGACTGCACTTCGACGGCAGCGTCTACTACCTCGACTACAAGAGCATTCAGCTGTCGCAGCAGGACGGCGCCGGGTTCTTCATCAGCAACGCCGCCTCGGCGCGCAGCTACGGCGCCGAGACGCAACTGGGACTGCAGCTGAACCACAATGCCATCGTCAACGCCAGCCTCGGTTACGTTGACGCGAAATACGAGCAGTACGGCTCGAAATCCGGCAACTTCCTGCCGCGCGCGCCGAAGTGGACGGGTGCGCTGAACCTCGACCTCAGCTGGAACGCGGGGCCGTCGGGATCGATCTTCGTGATTCCCGAGGTCGCCTATCGCAGTGCCAACTTCGTGGATAGCGCGAACACCCCGTTGTTCGTGCAGCGTGCGCACACGGACGTGAATCTGCGCGCGGGGTACGAGAGCTACGACGGCTGGTCGGTCACGTTGTGGATGCGGAACGCGACGAACCAACGCTATACGCTGGGCGGCTTTGCCGTTGCGCCGATCGTCTACGCCACCACGTCATCGCCGCCGCGCACTTACGGAGTCGACTTCCAATGGAACTTCTGAGCGGCGTCGACGGGCTCGACCGCGACACGCGGCGCCGGCTCCTCATCGACCTGCTGATCTTCACCGGCGTGACCTTCGCGCTGACCTGGGTGATCGTGGGCCTGTACATCTGGAACGCTGAGGCGGTCACGCGCGCCATCGGTCCGATGCAGGTGGGTGCGCCGGCGTTTTACCTTGCGGTATTCGCGCCGGCGCTGACGGCGATCGTGGTCACTGCCGTCCGCTACGGCCGCGCCGGCCTGGCCAGCCTGTTTGGTTCCTTGATACGGGTCAAGGTCCGGTGGATCTGGATTGCCATCAGCCTGCTGGGCTACCCGGCTCTCTGGCTCGTGGTGAGCCTGGTACAGGCTGCCACCGGCGGGCGGCTCGCGGACTTCAGTTTCCATCCGTGGCTGGTGGCCCTGCCTTTGCTGCTGCTGCAAGGACACATATTCAGGGATCCGGGCGCGCTGGGCGAGGAGCTGGGCTGGCGCGGCTTCGCGCTGCCGCGCCTGCTGGAACTGACCAACGCACGGGCCGCGTCCCTGCTGCTGGGCTTCGTGTGGGCGATCTGGCACCTGCCGGCCTTCTACGTCGGCAGCCTGTCGCAATCGGGCTTCGCCTTCGCGCCCTTCGTCCTGCAGGTGATGGCGTTCTCGGTGTTCATGGCCTGGCTGTTCGTCAACGCCCGCGGCAGCGTGCTCTGGGCGGGCGTCGTGCCGCACGAGCTGTTCAACGTCGTCGGCCACGCCGGCATCCATCCGGTCGGCTGGATCTTCATCGTGGTGGCGGCATTGATCCTGGTCTTCGGCGGTAAGCATCTGCGCGGCGTGGGCCGGCCGAGGGCCGTCCTGCCGCAGTCCGCATTGCTGCGCAGGCAGGGAGGAGCAGCCTGATGGGCGCCAGATACACTCTCCAGGAGATGCGTGCGCTCGTCGGCTCGGAGCTCGGGGTCTCTGGGTGGCTCAACGTCGAGCAGCCGATGATTGATGAGTTCGCGCGATCCACCAAGGACCTGGATTGGCTACACGTGAACCCGACATGGGCGGCCCGCGAGACGCCCTACGGCGGGACGATCGCGTTTGGCTTCTGGACGCTGTCGATGCTCACCCATTTCTCGCACGAAGTCGGCATGTGGCCCACCGACGTCGCCTATGGCTTGAACTACGGGCTGGATCGGGTACGTTGGGTGCATCCGGTGAAGGTGGGTTCGAAAATCCGCATGCGCTGCACGCTCACGGAGCTGTCGGAGCGTGATGACGCCCGCCTGCTCATCCGCACCAGCAACCTGGTCGAGATCGAAGGTGAGACCCGGCCGGCGCTGACCGCGGAGTGGATCGGCTTGTTCATACCGGAAAGCATGGCGTCCGACGGCGCCTCCACCACGGCGCGGTTGCCCAAGCCCGAGCCTCCAGAGGCCGCATGAACCGGATGGCCGACCTCGCGCGGATCGAAGACGATCTGGCACGCGGATGGGCCGGAGCGGCGGCGTTCGGAGCGGCGGTGGCCCTGGTGCTGGGAGACCGCAGCTGGGTTTTCACCCATGGCCTGGCCCGGCCTGGACAAGCGGTCACGGCGTCAACGCCGTTCCATATCTGCTCGTGCGCCAAGACCTTCACCGCCGCGGTCTTCTCGCGGCTGGTGCAGGACGGCAGCACGACGTGGGATACCCGGGTGCATGGAATCGTGCCCGAGTTCGAGTTCAGCGACCCGGCGGTGACCCGCGACTGCACGTTCCGCGACCTCGCCACCATGCGCACCGGCTTGACCCGGGACGGCATCGCCGAATGGGGCATCCGCCAGGACCTGTCCAAGGCAGTCCGCCTCGCCCGTGCACGGCACATGGGTTTCGTCTCCCCGTTCCGCAGCGCATTCAGCTATTCCAATCTCGGCTACATCGCGTTGTCGCTGGCCGCCGAACGGCTGGCGGACAAGCCGTATCCACAGTTGGTGCAGGAATTGATTTGCGCGCCACTGGGGTTGGCGGACAGCTATTCGGCGGGATTCACGGCCAGCCCGGACGACGACACTGCCATCCCGTGCCTGCCGATCGGCGGTGAGCCGATGACGGTGCGCGACCTGACCGGACCGAACTCCGAAGGCTCGGCCAGGATGCAGTTGTCTGGCCGCGATGCTGCGCAATGGATGCGCTTCCTGCTGGCGGCGCACGACGGATCGGACGTCGGGCCAATTTCCTCGGCCTCGGTGCGGGCAATGGCCACGCCGCAGATCGCGGTCGAGAATCCGGACATCCGCATGGCGCCACAGGCCGGTGCCGGCTGCGCCTACGGCATGGGGTTATTCGCGACCCGATGGCACGACCGGACACTGCTGCGGCACGGCGGCGGCGGCCGCGGCTGGCGGCATGCCATGGCACTGGTGCCGGAAGCCAAGGCGGGCGTGATGCTCATGGCCTCCGCCGAAAGCCCGCTCGTGGATGGCCTGGCCTTGCAACTGCTGGAGGCGCTCATCGGCAGGGAGCCCGCTGACTGGGGCACGGCGTTCGCGCAGGCCGCCACGGGCGCGGCGAGGGTGGAACAGGAACGGCTGGCATCGTTATTCCCGGCGGACGCTGCCATGCTGCCGCAACCGCTGCGCACAGGCACCTACGCCAATGCGGTGACCGGCGAGGTACAGCTCCGCGTGGACGAAAGCGGCATCCGCCTTGTCCCCGCAGATGCCCCGGATTTCCGCGCCAAGCTGCAGCCGCTGGGCGGTGCTATCTACCGGTTGGACTTCGACGAGCCCGCCTTGTCTCCGCAACCACTCGATCCGCCGTTTCGCCTGCGCGTGGCCGGGACGGCAGCGGCTCCGGTCCTGGAAACCAGCTACTTCGGTGGCCTGCGGAGCACGGCATGACACGGCCTGCGGGTCCGGTCGACGCGCGTCCGGGATTTGCCCGGTTCGCCACTTTTGCCCTGCCTGCCCTGCCGCTGGCCGTCGTGGTGTTCCCGTCGCATGCGGTCCTGCCGGGCTTCTATGCCCAGCACACCGGCATTTCGCTGGCCACGATCGGCGTGATCCTGATCTTCGCGCGGGTTTTCGACGCGGTCGTGGATCCACTGATCGGGTTCATGTCCGACGCCACGATCGGCCGCCTGCATTCGCGCAAGCCCTGGCTGCTGGCCGGCATGCTGGTGCTGGCCGCGTCGGTGGTCCCGCTGTACGTGCCGACTCCCGACGTCGGGCCGGCGTACCTGCTCGGCTGGTTCCTGGCCTTCTACCTCGGCTATTCCCTGATCGAAATCCCGTTCAAGGCCTGGGGCACCGAGCTCGCGCGCAACTATGTCGATCGCTCGAAGATCGCGGCAAGCCTCGCCGTCATGTTCGGCCTGGGCAACCTGGCGTTTGCGCTGGCACCGTTCTTCTCCGCCGCGGACGCCCGCTCCTACAGCGCCGACACGCTCACCGCGGTGGGCTGGGGCGTGGCCATCGCGCTGCCGCTGACCGTGCTTGCCGCCATCAGCCTGGTGCCGAACGGCATGGTGACACCGACGCACAAGACCGACGTGCGCGCCGTGCTCACGGCCATGCGCCGCAACCGCCCGCTGCTGCACTTCGTGGCGATCTTCATGCTGACGGGGCTGGGGCAAGGCGTGTTCTACGGCCTGGTCTTCCTCTACGTCGGTTCGGTATTGCAGCTGGGCACGGGGTTCGTCTGGGTGCTGCTGGCCGATGCGCTGGTGACCCTGGCCAGCGTCCCGGCGTGGTACGGCCTGGTTCGCGGCATCCAGAAACACCGCGCCTGGGCCCTGGGGCTGGCGATCTCGGCGGTGGCCCTGCTGGGCATGCTCGCCTTGCCTGTTGGGGAACCGGCGTTGGTGCCGCTGCTGGCCCTCGTCTGCCTGCGTGCCTTCGGTTCCGGCGTGACCCAGGTAGCGCCGAACGCGCTGCTCGGCGACGTGGTCGACTACGAGCTGTTCAAGCGCGACGTGAACCAGGCGGCGAATTTCCACGCCATGGTGTCGCTGATCACCAAGTTCACGGCCACAATCGGCGCTGGCGCCGGCCTGCTGATCGTGGGCCTGGCCGGCTTCGACCCGAAGCACGCCAACACCGCCGCGGCCCTGCTGGACTTCAAGCTCGTGGCCTTGCTGGTCCCTGCCTTGATCCTGGTGGCCGGTACGTTCACGGCCATGGGCTTCAAGCTGGACCGGCGCCGGCATGCCGTGGTGCTGCTGCGTATCGAGAGGCGGGTGCGCAATGTCCAGCCCGTCTGACCGCGGCCTGCGGCCGCTGCGCGCGTTCACGGCCGGCCTTGGCGTGGAGACCAACACGTTCAGTTCGCTGTACGTCGGCATGGATGCGTTCAAGCGCACCTTCCTGTACCGGCCCGGGGAACATCCGCAGGCGCTGACAGAGGTGTCCGCGCCACTTTACGTCCTGCGCGAGCGCGGCCAGCTGCGGCAATGGGACGTGGTCGAGGGCACCTACGCGTTCGCCCTGCCGGCTGGGCGCACCGGGCGTTCGACCTACGAGGCCCTGCGCGACGAGATCCTCGCGCAGCTGGCGGCGGCTCTCCCCGTGAACATGGTGGCGCTGTCCCTGCACGGCGCGATGTGTGCATTCGGCTACGACGATTGCGAAGGCGACCTGCTGGCGCGGGTACGCCAGCTGGTGGGCCCGGACACGCCGGTGGGAGTGGAGTTCGATCCGCATGCGCACCTGTCCGCCGCCATGTGCGCGCAGGCCGATGTGCTGATCGCCTTCAAGGAGTATCCACACACCGATTTCCTCGAGCGCGGCCACGAGCTGATCGACCTGCTCGAACGCTGCGCCCGCACCGGATGGCGCCCGGCGCGCGCCGTCTTCGACTGCCGCACGATCGGTCGCTTCCACACCATGCACGAGCCCATGGCGGGCTTCGTGCGCGCCATGGGCGAAGCCGAGCGGCGTCCCGGCATCGCCTCGGTCTCACTTGTGCACGGCTTCCCGTGGGGCGACGTCGCCGACATGGGCGCGAAATGCCTGGTGCTGGCCGACGACGAGTCCACCGCCGCGGCCACGGCGGAGGAATTCGGGCGCAAGCTGCTCGCGATCCGCGAACACACGTTCACGCCGCCACGACCATTGCGGGAAGCGCTGGCCGCGGCGCTGGCCTGCCCGCCAGGGCCGGTGGTGCTGGCCGACGTCGCCGACAACCCGGGCGGCGGCGCGCCCGGCGATTCCACCGTATTGCTGGAACAGGTGCTGGCCGCGGGCGTCGACGCCTGCCTGGGCCCGCTGTGGGATCCGGCGGTCGTGGACGCCAGCCACGTTGTCGGCCTCGGCGGGCATTTCGCGGTCAGGTTGGGCGGCAAGGCGGGCGTCGGGTCTGGGCGGCCGCTCGACCTCGAGGCCGAAGTCATCGGCCTGTGCGAAGAAGCGTCGCAATCCTGGGCCGGCACCCGGATGTCGCTGGGTCGCGCCTGCGCGCTGCGGGTCGGGTCCGTCGACGTTGTCGTGGTATCGATCCGCGACCAGGCGTACAGCCCCGACCTGTTCGAGGCCGTGGGCATCGACCCGCGCGCGCACCGGCTGGTGGTGGTGAAGTCGGCGCAGCATTTCGCCGCCGGTTTCGCCCCCATGGCCACGCAGATCGTCCTCGCCACCGGCGGCGGCCCGCTGGAGACGGATTTCCGCCAGATTCCCTACCGGCACGTGCGGCGTCCCATCTGGCCGCTGGATCCGGACTGAGCCCGGGGGCACGCCATGGCACACGATGGAACAAAGGAACGGCCCGACCGGCTGCACGACCAGATCCGGCAGTGGGCGTCGACGCGGCCGCAATCGGAAGCGGTGGTCGCCCCTGGCTGCCGCCTCGACTATGCCGCGCTCTGGACCGCGGTCGACGCCTATGCCGCGGCCATGGTCGCGGCCGGGGTACAGCGCGGCGACCGCGTCGCCACGCTGGCCGTACCCGGACCGGAGTTCCTGCTCACGTTCCTTGCGAGCGCCGCCATCGGCGCGATCTGGATCGGCTTGAATCCACGTTACGCCGAACCGGAGCTGGATGCGCTTATTGCCCGCGTCGAGCCCCGGCTGGTGTTCTCGGCCAGCCGCATCGAGGGTCGCGATTACCGCAATTGGGCGACTGCCCTCCACGGCGACATCCTGGCGGTCGACCTGGACGGGGTGTCGGCCAGCACAGACCGGTTCATGCCGTTCCCCGTGTTCGTATCGCAGGGCGCAGCCGTCGCGCGCGCTGACCTGGAGCGGCGCTATGCGGAAACCCGTGCGGCCGATCCCTGCCTCATCGTTTTCACTTCCGGCAGCACCGGCACGCCGAAGGGTGTCCTGATCAGCCATGCGGCCCTGGTCGGCGCCAGCCGGGTGCAGTTGCGCCTGTGGCCGGCCGAGCCCCTGCGCGTGCTGGTCAACTTGCCGATCAACCACATTGGCTGCGTTGGCGACCTGTGCTGCTACACCCTGGTCGGCGGCGGCACCGTGGTCTTCACGCCGCGCTTCGATCCCGCGGCCTCGCTGGCAGCGATCCGCGACGAGCGCGTGACGGTCTGGGGACAGGTGCCCACCATGTTCCAGCTCACGCTGGACGCGCCGCAGTTCGATCCGCGGTGGCTGTCGACCCTGCAGTTGGTGTTCTGGGGCGGCGCACACGCAAGCCCTGAACTGGTGGCCCGGCTGCGCGAACTCGCGCCGCGCCTTGCGACGTCCTATGGGCAGACGGAGACCGTCGGCTCCGTGACCTTCACCGCGCCGGACGCCGAATCCACGTTGCTGCAGGAAACGGTCGGGCGCGTGGCGCCCCCCTACGGCCTGCGCATCGTGGATGCGGACGGCCAAGTGATGGCTGCGGGCGAGATCGGCGAGATCCAGGTGCGCACGCCATTCGGCATGAGCGGCTACTGGCGTGACCAGCAGGCCAGTGCCGGGATTGCGACGGCCGACGGCTGGCAACGCACGGGCGACGTCGGCATGCTCACGGACGCAGGTGACCTGCGCCTACTTGGCCGAGTGCACGACGTCTTCAAATCCGGCGGCTACAACATCTATCCGCCGGAAATCGAGGCGGCACTCGGCTCCCATCCGGGCATTCGCAAGGCCAGCGTCGTGGGGGTCCCCGATACGCTTTACGGCACCGTGGGCGTGGCCTTCCTGGTCGCTGCGGACGTCCCGCCGCTGGTGGACGCACTGCGCGAGTACCTGCGCGGCCGCCTGGCGAACTACAAGCTGCCCAAACGCTTCATCTTCATCGATGAGCTGCCCTACCTGGCCGTGGGCAAGGTCGACAAGCAGGCGTTGCAATCGCGGGTGGCCGCAGCATGACCGCGCGCACCCTAGGCCTGCTCGGCGGCATGGGCCCGGCGGCGACGGTCGACGTGCTGGACAAGATCGTCAAGGCAACCCCCGCAGCCCGGGATCAGGACCATATTCCGATCCTGGTGCGCTGCGTCCCGCAGATACCCGACCGCACCGACGCGCTGCTGGGTCGCGGCCCGTCCCCGCTGGACGACCTCGTGCAGGGCGCGATGGATCTTCGAGTCTGGGGCGCCCAGATCCTGGCGATCGCCTGCAATACCGCCCATCACTGGTACGGGCCAGTGCGGGAAGCGTTCGGCGGACCCGTCGTGCATATCGCCGACGCGGTGGCGCAGGCACTGCGGGAACGCGGCAGCATCGGCCCGATCGGTATCATGGCGACGAGCGGCACGATGGCTTCCGGTTTCTACCAGCGCCACCTCGGGTCCTCGGGTTACGAGGTGCTCGTACCGCCGCCGGTGGACCAGTCCAGTCTCGTCGATCATGCCGTGGCCCGGGCCAAGGCAGGAGACTGGAACGAGGCGCGATATGCCGCGCGGTCCGCGGCGCGCCATTTGCTGCGACGGGGGGCGAAGCAGGTGGTGCTGGCCTGCACCGAGCTCCCACTGGCATTGATGCCGGTAACCACCGATCGCGACCTGCTGGATGCGAACGTGGCGCTTGCACACGCCTGTGTGCGAGCCGCGCTGAATCTGGAATGCGACGTTGCCGAAAACACCATGACAGCGAACACAATGCCTCCATACCGGCTGAAGGAAGCGAAATGGCAGTAATCGCCCCCAGGATTGACGACATTCGCGCCGCCCGGGAACGCCTCGGCGACCGCGTGCGGGAAACCCCGGTCTGGCACTGGCGCGGTCGCGCACTCGAGGCGGTGGCCGGCGCAGCGACCCAGGTGTTCCTGAAGCTCGAGCTGTTCCAGTACGGCGGCACGTTCAAGCCGCGTGGCGCGCTGCTGAACGCGCTGGCCCTGTCGCCTGAAGCGCTGCGCCGGGGCGTGACGGCCGTCAGCGCAGGCAATCATGCGGTCGCCACCGCGTTTGCTGCACGCCAGGTGGGTACGAGCGCCAAGGTCGTGATGCCGAAGACGGCCAATCCGGTGCGCGTCGCGCTGTGCCGGGCCTACGGGGCCGAGGTCGTACTGGTCGACGATACGCGACAGGCCTTTGCCGAGGTCAAGCGCATCGAAGCCGAGGAGAAGCGCAACTTCATCCACCCGTTCGAAGGCGAGTTGACGGTGCTGGGAACGGCGACTGTCGGCTATGAATGGTGTCGGCAGGTAGAAAACCTTGACGCCGTGATCGTGCCGATCGGCGGTGGTGGCTTATGCGCGGGCGTTGCCAGCGCGGTCAAGCAGATGCAGCCGCATTGCCAGGTGTTCGGCGTTGAGCCGGAAGGCGCCGATTCCATGCACCGCAGTTTCGCCGCGGGCTCGCCGCAGGCCATCGACAAGGTCGCCACCATCGCCGACAGCCTGGCTGCGCCGCATGCCGCACCCTACAGCTTCGGCTTGTGCCAGCACTTCGTCGATGGCCTGGTGAAGGTCAGCGACGATGAGATACGGCATGCCATGGGCCTGTTGTTCGCCGACATGAAGCTCGCCGTCGAACCCGCCGGCGCGGCGGCCACGGCCGCATTGTGCGGGCCGCTGCGCGAGCGCCTCGTGGGCAAGCGCGTCGGCGTCCTTGTCTGCGGCACGAACATCGACCTGCCCACGTTCGCGCACCAGGCCATTCCGTTCGAGTCGTGACGGTGGAACGGATAACCACCGAGTAATGTTCGACGGGAACGAGAGCCACCCACATGCGCGGCGCGTCTGGCCGCCCAAATCGTCGCATCGCTGCGCCGGCAGCGCTGGCTATGTATCGCCATCGCCCGTCAAACTTGCAATGACGGGGCGCAGCCTCGAACATAAATTCGACTTCATGCCCTTACTGTGTGCCGCGGCGAGTTCGGTCATCGGGCACAGCGGCGGGAAAAGGTTCCACCCGGAGAATGCGTCGTCGTGAGCGAGAAGAAGCCATCGAGCAAAAAAACGCAGGGCATGACTCCGAGGCAGGTCAGCGCGGACAACGCTGTTGCCCCGGTGCGTCCGGGACGCAACCGGCGTCGCAACGCGGTGAAAACCAAGCCGCCGCAACCGATCACCAGGCGTGGCCGCGCCACCCGACAACGCCTGAAGGACGCCTTGGCCAAGTTGTTGCAGACCTGCACCTTCCATGAGATCCGCCTTGAGGACATCACCCGCGAAGCCGGTGTGCGCGTCAGCCTCTTCTACCACTACTTTCAGAGCAAGACCGACATCACCCACGAGGTCTTGTCCGACCTCCTGGGTGCGTTTCGTGAGGAAGTGGCTGGACGACCGAAGGATGACGGCCCGCTGGCGGCGATCCACTACGCGAACCAGCGCATGGTTGCCCTGTGTGCGGCGAGCCCCGGGGCAATGCGCTGCCTGCTGGAGGTCGACCAGGCCGTGGCGCCATTTGCGCCGATGTGGCGGGAATTGACCCTGGACTGGAACCGCCGAATAGCCACCAACATTCGGCGGCAGATGCCGAAGGCGTTCAAGACGGACGCGAAATACCTGGCTCTGGCTTATGCGCTCGCCGGCACCGCCGACAGCTACCTGTTCGAATACTACGTGCAGAAGAACCCGGTACTCCAGGAGGCCCATCCGACCCAGGAAGAAGTCGCCCGCTTCCTGACCATCCTCTGGTACCGCGCGCTGTATCTGGCCAATCCGCCGGACGATTTCCTGGACAGCCTCGTCGGCTTCAAGTCCCTGGGAAAGCACAGCACCACCGCGCGCTCCACCAGGCAAACAAAGAAAAGGCCATCCTGAAGCGTCTTACTGGAATGAGCTGGCCGACTCTATCACCCGATCGTTCCATACAGTATCAACACAGTATCGACCACACCGGGTTCAAGGTGGCGGTTCGCTGCGGCTAGGCGCTCGGGAGCCGCCAAGCGCAGGCTTCACCCGGAGCGCATACGGTGCCAAAGGGCGCAAGCAGATCATCACCGCCAACGCGCCGACGATCGAATCCAGGGCCGGGATGTCGGTGAGCCGGAACAAGGCGCGACTGCTCGCTATCCCCACCGCGGCACCGACGATCCATGCCGCGACCGCGACCCACGCCAATCCTGGAACGGCGAGCGGGTCCGATCCCGCTTTGCGCAAGGGCACCAGGACCACGTAGCACTGCACTGCCGCCACCGGCGGCAAGCTGATGCTGAGGACCTGGAGAAACGACATGAAGAACTGCTCGGCGTGGAGCACGGCCAGCAACGCCCCCAGGCAGCCGGCGGCAACAACCGCGATCCGGAAGCGCAGTTTCGGGAACAGGGTGGCCAGCGACAGGCAACCGGAATAGAGGCTGGCCGAGGCATCCATCCATGCCGCCAGCAGGAACACCAGCAACGCCGGCAGGCCAATGCCCAACGAGACCATGGCGAGGATGACGTCGTCCTCGCGCAGCAGGGCCATCGGCAAGGCCGACATCAGCAGGCTGAGCGGATACACCGCCCCCAAGGCCACGAAGGTCGCCAGTGCCGCACGCCGCGGGCGGCGGACGAAGCGCCCGTAGTCCGGCTGGATCACGATGCCGACGATGTATGAGCCTACGATGGCAGACACGGCATCGCCAAACGTCAGTGCCCCGGAGCCGTCGGCCAGCGGTGCGGCCAGGTCGGCCCGGCGCAAGGTCATGACCACCGCGGCCACGAGCATCACCACCGCGCACGGCACGACCACCTGGCCGAGCCGCTCCAGGCCAAGGACGCCCTTCAATACCACCAGCGTTATCAACCCGGTCAACGGCACCGAGACCCACGCCGAGCCGACATGGACGGAAAAAATCTTCTGCACCAGTTCGGTGGTGGTGGCGCCAAACAGGCTGGTGATCACGGCAAACCAGCCGATCAGGGAAATCGCCAGTAGCACCCGGACCGCCTGGCCGCCCCAGAAGCCGAACGTGCGCTGCGCCAACAAGGCCACCGACATGCGCATCCGTGCGCCGACATACACGCTGACGCCGCCCAGAACCCCGCTGATCCCGGCTCCGACGCCGAAGGCCAGCAGCGCTTCCCGCAGGCCGAGCCCGGACACCACCAGGGAGGCCAGGATGAATACCGACAGGCCGAAGCAGGCTCCGGAGACGATGAAAAACACCTTGAGCGCCGATCCGGTGGCTTCGGTCGGTACGGCGCTGTGGGCGAATTCCTGCGCGGACTCGACAGCTGCCCGCTCACTCATCGAAGTCTCCGTTTGGACATCTCCCCATCATCGTCGCTGGCGCCTTCACGCGACTGATATACTCGAACGCTCGGGCAGTGGACTCGCAGTATGGTGCTCGCTGCGAACCCGAAAAAGCTCGTCGCCGGGTAGCTTTTGAAGATACTGTCCCGAGCGCTACCCGTATGGGTGGCACCGACACACTTGCTTGGCGTCACTGGCACCAGACGTCGCATTGATCAGCACCCAAGGACCCGTATGGTGCTTCCGGTACCGTGTCGACTGCACTGACGACCAGCATCCTCTCTATCGGCAAGTTCGAGCCGCCGGGCCAGCGCGTCGCGCTGACCACGCGAGCCGCGTTGCTGCGGCGCCTGTCCGCATGGCGCGAGCATGCCCTGACCCTGGTCCTGTCACCGCCCGGGTTCGGCAAGACCACCCTGCTCACCCAGTGGTACAACCGGCTGGCAGGCCAACCCGGCGTGGCGGCCGCGTGGCTGACCTTGAACGAGGACGACATCGAACCGTCGCGCTTCGTCGCCGACGTCATCCTGTCGCTCAAGGTCGCCGGGCTGGACGTCGGCGCCCTCGAGGCCGTCGCCGAGAACGTGCTGCTCGAAACGCCGGCACGGGCCATAGCCTTCAACCTGCTCGACAAGATCCACGCCAGCCCGTCGGCGGTCGTCCTCATCCTGGACGACTACCAGCGTGCCGAGTCGGCCGGTACCGGCGAGATCGTCGAAACCCTGCTGTGCCACCCCACGAGCAAGCTGCACCTGGCCATCAGCTCGCGGGCCTCGCCGTCGATCCACCTCTCCACCCTGATAGCGCGTGGCGTGGTGCAGGCCGTGAGCACCTCGGACCTCACGCTCTCGCCGAGCGAGTCGGAATTGCTGTTCGACGGCGTACTGACGCCGGCGGAACATGCCGCGCTGTACTCGCGCACCGAGGGCTGGGCGGTGATCTCGCAACTGGCGCGCATCTGGATACAGCGCGGCACCGAGCGCGAAAGCCCGCTGATCAAGTTCGGCGGCCGCCATTCTGAGGTCGCCAATTACCTGAGCGAACAAGTGTTGGCGGACATGGCGCCGAACGCACGGCAGTTCCTGCTGGACGCGTCCCTGTTCGAGCGCTTTTGCCCGGCGCTGCTGGACGAGGTGCGCGAGTGCAACGACAGCGCCACCCTGCTGAGCCAGCTTTTCTATCTCGATGCCCTGCTGGTGCCGATCGACCAGCAGCGGGACTGGTTCCGCTTCCATCCGCTGTTCGGTGATTTCCTGCGGGACCATGCGCAGGTCCACGACCCGCTGCGGGCGCGGGCGTTGCGCCTGCGCGCGTCCAGCTGGTTCCTGCGCAACGGCGACCTGCTCGAAGCGGTGCGGCAGGCGGTCCGCTCCGGTGACGTCGCCTGCGCCGTGGACCTCATCGACCGGGCGGGCAGCTGGCAGCTGATCATGACCCGCGGGATCGGTTTCGTCAGCAACCTGATGAGCCTGTTTCCTTCCGCGGCGTTCGATCAGTACCCGCTGCTGTCGATCGTACGGGCCTACCTGTGCATCAAGCGCGGGGAATGGGCAAGCGTGCAGCAGTGCCTGGGCAAGGCCCGCGCCCTGCTGGGGCCGTCGGGCGGGAAATACAGCCGCGAGTACACGATCGTCAGCGCCCTGGACAGCAGCTATTTCGACGAATGCTCCGGGCGCAGGCAGATGCTCCAGCTCGATCGCTTCGTGCAGACCCTGGGCGATGACGACCATGTCATCCGCGCCACCGCCTACGCGGTATGCGCGCTGGAGGCCATCGCCCTCGCCGAATTCGCCAAAGCCCAGCAATACAGCCAGGCCGGGGTGGAGGACATGCATGCCGGCAACTGCATCGTCGGCGCTACCTACTGCATGTTCCACCTGGGACAGAGCCACTACTACCAGGGCGACTGGCAACGCGCGGAAGATGTCTTCGCCGAATCGCTGAAGATGGCCGTAGCGAATTTCGGCCGCGACAGCATGCTCAAGGCCGTTGCCGACAGCCTCTCGGCCCGGCTGCTCTACGAGCGCGGACGCCTGGACGAGGCCAGCGCGCTGGTCGAAACCTCGCTGGACGTCATCGAGCACCAGGATGGCTGGTTCGACGTCTATGCGGCCGCCTACGAAACCTCGGTGCGCGCCACATTTGCGACCCAGGGCCCGCAGAAGGGCTTCGCCAAGCTGCAGCACGCACGCACTTACGCGAAGGTGCGCGGCCTCAGCGAACTCGAACACCTGGTCGAGGCCTGGCAGGTCGAATATCAGGCCGCGGAGGACGGCAGGCTCGGCATTCCGGCCTCCCGCACCGCGCCTGAATCGCCGCAGGCGGCCCGTTCCGGTGCCAGCTGGCGCGAATGCCATGCGTGGACCTTGGCCTTGATCCGGCACGCGCTCGCCAATGCGCAACACGCGCACGCACTGCAGTTGGCCGATGCGGAGATCGCGCGCTGCACGACCGAAGGGAGGCGTGCGCACGCGGCCATGCTCGATGCCCTGGCGGCGGTGGCATTGAAGGCCCAGGGGCACTCGTCCCTGGCAAGCGAACGTGTCTCGAGGGCGCTGGACTTCGCCGTGGCCGCCGATGCGGTCGGCATGTTTTTCCAGTTGGGCGCCACGGCCAAGTCGATCATCCACGATGCCCTCAACGACACCGGTACGGTGCCCGCGCTGGGTCCGCGGCGCGAATTCCTCCTTCGTGTCCAGCATGCGCTGCGCATACGGCAAAGCGCGCTGAACACGCAGCTCAGCAGCCGCGAGCTCGAGGTCTTGCGCGCCCTCTGCCAGGGATGCTCGAACAAGTCGATTGGCCGTCTCCTCGGCCTCTCCGACAACACCGTGAAATTCCACCTGAAGCATCTGTACCGGAAGCTCGGAGTAGCCTCGCGCACGGCCGCGATTTCCAAGGCGCGGGAACAGCCGCTGCAGCTCGATGCCGGCTGAGGGGGACACCTACCCGCGCGGGTAGGCGAAGCCCCGGCACCCGCCATACCTACCCGCAACGTCGATAGACAATTCCGCTTCGTCGTCCTACTGCTATGGGGGTAGCGCCATTCGCCTGCCCATCGCACGGAGGACCACCAATGAACTTGTCGTCCCGACGTCGCCAATCACGCCACGGGGAAACACAGCTCGCATCACCGGCACGGCCTGGATTGGGTTTGACCCAGCTCGGTCTCGGCATTGCCCTTGGGCTGTGTGGGGCACTGGCGGCGACCCAGCAGGCGATCGCCGCACCCTCCGGGACCGGCACCGCGGAACAAGTACAAGCCGATCAGACGGCCGCTGCGCCCGCAGCGAAGGACGACGACACGAAGCGTCCCAGGCCGAACGCGAAGAACAGCACGACGCTCGGAACCATCACCGTGACCGCGCGCGAACGCTCCGAATCCATACAGAACGTGCCGATCGCCATCACCGCTTTCACCAGCCAGCAGATCATCGACGCCGGCATCCAGTCGCCAGCCGACTTCGTGCAACTGACACCGAACGTGAGCATGGTGACGGCGCAAAACCGGGGCACCGACTTCCTGACCGTCCGCGGCATCAGCCAGGTGCGCAACGGGCAACCACCCGTGGCCACCGTCGTCGACGGGGTACAGCAGGTCAGCCCCAACCAGTTCAACCAGGGCCTGTACGACATCCAGAGCATCGAGGTGCTCAAGGGCCCGCAAGGCGCGCTGTACGGGCGCAACGCAGTCGGCGGCGCCATCCTCATCACCACCAAGCCGCCATCGGCCACTCCCGAAGCCTGGGTGCAACTGGGGGTCGGCAACGGCAACAGCCGAAGCGGCTCGTTCAGCCTCAGCGGCCCGATCGGCGACGGGCGCGTGCGCTACCTGGTAGCCGGCATGGACGACTACTTTGGCGGCCTCATCGAGAATACCTATCTGCACAAGCCGGTGGACGGCGTGACGGACCAGGGCTTGCGCGCTCGCCTGACCGCGGACATGGGCGACCGTTTCACCCTCGACACCCAGGCCAACTACTCGCGCAGCATCGGCCACGCGCTGCAATACGTCTTCCAGCCGCTGTTCGGCATCAACGACGCCAACGACACGTCCATACCGATCACCTCGAACAACCCCGGCTACGACCGCCGCGTACTCGGGCACTTCTCGACCAAGGGCGACTACCGCACCGATTTCGGAACGCTGACCACGGTCGTGGCCCTGGATCACATCAACGAGTACTACGACGGCGACAATCTTCCATATACGCCCGCCATTTCCGCGAATGCGCCGCTCGGCCCCGGGACGGACGGGACGCAGAACCAATACGTGGACACCAACGCCGAACAGGCGGAACTACGCTTCACCTCGCCTTCCGACCAACGGCTGCGCTGGATTGCAGGCGTTTCATACCTGCATAGCCGGACCTACCTGTCCACCACGACCGGACTCGACCTGGGCCTGGGCATCGCCCACGTACAGAAATTTCCCGCCCCGGCCGACAGCATCAGCCCCACCACCGCATTCTTTGCCGACCACAACACCGAGAACACCGCCTCGGTATTCGGGCAGGTGGCCTACGATCTCACCCCTCAGCTCGAGGCCGACCTGGCGTGGCGCTACGACCGCAACACCCACAGGCAGCTGAATGCCGCGCCGGTGGCCTTCGACCCGAATTCCGGCCAGGTACGCCGCGCCACCTTCAGCAAGGGCCAACCGAAGTTCACCTTGACCTACAAGCCGGACAGCGGCTTCACGCTGTACGGCAGTTACGGCGTGGGCTTCCGCGTCGGTGGCTTCAACCAGAGCGGCACCGGCGCACTGGCGGCCACGGTGGGGGTGCCCGGCGTTTCCGACAAGTACGAGCCGGAAACCGCAAAGACCGCGGAGCTCGGCTTCAAGAGCCGGCTCGCCAATGACCGGCTGGAAATCCACGGCGACGTGTTCGACACCGAAGACCGCAACCAGCTGTATTTCGTCTTCGTGGGCGATCTCGGCGCGCAGGTGCTGGCCACGATCGACAAAGTCAAACTGCAAGGGTATGAGCTGAGTGCGCAGTACCGCCTGGTCGATGACCTCACGCTCTATGGTGCCTATGGCTACACGCAGAGTGAAATCAAACGCTACACCCTCAATCCAGCTGACGTCGGCAATGTCGGCCCCTATACGCCCCGGTATACCTCGAATGCTGGTTTGCAATATTCACCAACATTGAGCAACAGCCTCAACGGCTTGTTCCGCATCGATTATCAGGTCATCGGCCCGCAGTACTGGGACCTGGAAGACAGCACCCGGCGCGACGCCGTCAAGCTGCTGGGCCTCAGGGCCGGCATCTCCAGCTGGGACGGCAAGTGGACCGCAACGCTGTGGGCCAAGAACGCGACCAACACCCGGTACAACGCCGAGTACGTGCTCGGCGGCTTCGCCCAGATCGCGGAGCCGCGCAGCTACGGCATCGACTTCCGCTACAACTTTTTCTAGATAGGCGCGGCGCACGAGACGAAACGACAGCCTGCCGACCTTCACGCCAATCGGCTCGGCACACCGTATCGGGCGGTGTGCCGCAGGCCCCGCCCGGGACGCTTTGCCTGGAATCACACATGAGCATCGACAACGCTATTCACGTCGCCACGGACATCGGCGGCACCTTCACCGACCTGGTCTGCTTCTACACCGACAAAGACACCGGCCGCGGGCACATCGTCACGGCGAAGACGGACTCCACGCCGCCCAATTTCGAACAAGGCGTACTGAACGTCATCCGCAAGGCCGAAGTCCAGGCGGCGGACATCGCCTTCCACGTGCACGGCACCACCGTCGTTATCAATGCGCTGGCCGAGCGCAAGGGGGCGAAGGTCGGGTTCATCACCACGCTGGGCTTTCGCGACTCCATCGAGATCGCACGCGGCAACCGGCCGGATTTCTTCAACCTCTCCTACCGCAAGCCGGAACCCTTCGTGCCGCGCCACCTGCGCCGCGAACTCCCCGGTCGCCTGGCCCCCGACGGCAGCGAACGCGAACCGCTCGAGCTCTCCACGCTGCCGGCCATCCTCGACGACTTCCGCCGCGAAGGGGTACAGGCCGTCGCGATCTGCCTGTTGAACTCATACGCCAACGCGGCGCACGAGAAGCAAGTGCTGGACGAGGTACTCCGCCTGTGGCCAGAGGTGTCCGCGGTGGCCTCCCACCAGATCATCCGCGAGTGGCGCGAGTACGAACGCAGCAGCACGACCGTCCTGTCCGCATACGTCCAGCCGATCGCGGCGCGGTATCTGGCGGACCTCAAGCATGGGCTCCGCGAGGACGGCTTCAACGGTTCCTTCTACGTGATGCAATCGAATTGCGGAGTGGATTCGATCGAACACGCACGCGAGATCCCCATCACCATGATCGAGTCCGGCCCGGCCAGCGGCTTCTGGGGAGCCGCGGAACTGGGGCGCCTGATTGGCGAACCGAACGTGCTGGCCATCGACATCGGCGGCACCACCGCCAAGTGCTCGCTGATCGAGAACAACCAGGTCAAGATCCTGACCGACTACTGGATCGAACGCAACGAGAAATCCGCCGGCTACCCGATCATGGTGCCAGTGGTGGACCTGGTCGAAATCGGCAACGGCGGCGGCAGCATCGGTTGGCTGGACGAGCTGGGAAAGCTGCACGTCGGGCCCCAGTCGGCCGGCTCGATCCCGGGTCCGGCTGCCTACGGCAACGGGGGAACGCAGGCGACGACGACCGACGCGAACCTGCTGCTGCGCAGGATCAACCCCGGATTCTTCTGTGGCGGTGCGATCGCCGCGGACTTGCCCGCGGTGGACCGCGCCTTCGCCGAGCTGGCGGCGGGCCTGGACATGACCCCGAAGGAGGTCGCCCGGGGCATCGTGCGCATCGCCAACAACAACATGGTGAACGCCCTCAAGCTGGTGTCGATGAATCGCGGCCATGATCCGCGGGATTTCGCGTTGGTGGCGTTCGGCGGCGGTGGCCCGATGCATGCGGTGGCCCTGGCCACCGAGCTCAACATCCGCAAGGTGGTGATTCCCTACGCGGCAGACGTCTTCAGCGCCTGGGGCATGCTGATGTGCGAGCTGCGCCGCGACTACTTCGTCACCCGGGTCGCCAGCCTGGAGGCATCCCAGGCGCCCCACATGGAGCAATGGCTCGGGGAGATGACGGCTACGGCATTGCAGCAGCTTGCTGCCGAAGGCTTCGACCGGCAGCAGGTAAGGTTCCTGCGCTACGCGAAACTGCGCTACGAAAACCAGGAGCACCACGTCGAGGTCGCCTTGCCGGATGGCGCATTCGACGCGTCCGGCATGCGGCAGCTGGTCGACGCCTTCCACGTCGCCTACGAGCACGAATACACCTACCGGCTGGATGCGGCGGTCGAGCTGGTCGGGTTGCACCTGGTGGCGCTGGTCGACGTCGGCAAACTCAACCCGGCGAAGCTGCCGGTGACCGGCCGCGCGCTCGCCGCGGCGCGCAAAGCCCCGCGCGAGGTCGACTACGACATGCAGGGCGTGCATGAAGCGGCCATCTACGATGGCGCGCTGCTCGAGCCGGGAATGAACTTTGCCGGTCCCGCCGTCGTCGAGACCTCAGGCACGACCGTACTCATCCATCCGGGCAACCGGGTATCGGTCGACGACTACGGCAACTTGCACATCGAGATCAGCGGGGTGGCGGCATGAACAAGATCGACAGCGAAATCACGGCGCCCGGCGCCATGCCGGCGCGGGAAAAGACCGGGCGGCCCGCGAGCCACCGGGCCGACGACCAGATCACCATGGAGATCATCCAGAGCTCCCTGCAGTCGATCGCCGACGAGATGTTCGCGGCCATGCGCAAGACCGCCATGAGCGCGATCATCTACGAAGTGCTGGACATGGGTACCGGCATCACCGACGCGCACGGCAACCTGGCGTCCAGCGGTGCGGGAATCCCCGGCTTCGTCGGCGTGCTCGACAAGTCGGTCAAGGCGATCATCGAGGCCCATGCGCGCGAGCATATTTACCCCGGCGACATCTTCATCACCAACGACCCGTATTTCGGCGGCGTCACCCACCTGAACGACACCGTATTGCTGATGCCGGTGTTCGCGGCCGACGAAATCGTCGCCTGGACGGCGGACATCGCCCATTGGACCGACATCGGCGGCGCGGTACCGGGGTCGCTGTCGCCCAACGCCAAGGAGATTTTCCAGGAAGGCATACGCTACCCCGCCATCAAGCTCTTCGAGCGCGGGGAATTGCTGCAACCGGTGTTCGCGATCATGAAGGCGAACAGCCGCCTGCCCACCCTCTTGGAAGGCGACATGTGGGCCGGCATCGCCGCCATCCGCATCGGCGCCAAGCGCATCCAGGGCCTGGTCGAAAAATACGGCAAGCCACTGTTCCTGGAAGCGATGAGGCAGTTCATGGATTACGGCGAATCGGTGTCCCGCCGGGGCCTCGCCAGGCTGCCCAAGGGCCGCTTCACGATCGAGGAGGAGCAGGACAGCGGCGTGACCTACAAGGCCGCCATCGACATCAGCGACGACCGCTTCGTCGTGGATCTCAGCGACAACCCAGCGCAGGACAGCGGCCCGAACAACGTCAGCCGCGACGACAGCATGGTTTCGGTGCAAATGCTGTTCAAGAACGTGACCGATCCCAACGGGGTCGCCAACGGCGGCACGTTTCGCCCGATCGAGTTGCGGACCCGGGAAGGCACCGTGTTTGCGGCCAAGGCGCCGGCGGCCGTCGGCATCTACTACGAAGTCGGGATCCGCCTGTACGACCTGCTCTGGCGCTGCCTGGCGCCGTACCTGCACGATGCGCTGCCGTGCGGGCATTTCTCCAGCATTTGCGGCACGCTGATCGGCGGGGTCAACCCGGATACCGGCCGCTGGTTCAGCATCATCGAGCCCGAGGTGGGCGGCTGGGGGGCCAGTCATGCCGCGGACGGCAACAGCGCCATGTTCAGTGCCATGCATGGCGATACGTTCAACTGCCCGGCCGAGATCGCCGAGTCCCGCTACGGCCTCTATGTCGACCAGCTGTCGCTCAACGACGAGCCCGGCGGCGAAGGCGAGTTCCGCGGCGGCAAGGGCATCGTCCTAGATTACCGGGTACGCAGCGATGGCTGCTTCCTGACCGCGTCGTATTCGCGCAACAAGCATCGGCCATGGGCCATGGCGGGCGGCCGGGAAGGCTCGTCCAACTATATCCGGGTGATCCGCGCCAGCGGGGAAACGCAAGACTTCGCCATCGCCGACGTGCTGCAGGTCGACCGCGGCGACGTCATCCGCATCGTCACCGCCAATGGCGGCGGCTATGGCGACCCGGCGAAGCGCAAGCCCGAGGCGATCGAGTCGGACATCAAGAACGGCTACCTGACCCGGGAGCGGGCGGCCGCGGTGTACAACCATCGCTGACTCGCCAGCCCATGTTCACGGATAGCGCATGGCGCAACGAATTCGGTTCGTTGATGCGACTTGAAGCCGGCGAGGGCGGCCGGCTCAGGGGGCTGTACCGCTCCACGACCGGGGCCAGCGGCGACTATCCCGTCGTCGGATTCATCGAGCCCGGCGCCACCGCGCCGGGACGGGGGCGGGCCATGGCCCTGGCCATCAGCTGGCGCCAGCTCGACGACCCGGTGGACGAGGACGGTACCCATTGGGTGTCGGGCCTGTGCGGCCAGCTCATGCCTGCGGCAGCGGGCGGGCGCATGACGCTGCTGCACAACCTGGTCGTTTCGACCTCGGACACGCCGCTGCACCACCTCGGCTTTCATCTCGACAAGCTGGCCTACGACGCCATGGACGAACCGGACCTTCCTTCCGCGAGGCCCGCCGGGCGCAGCGGCATTGCCGCGGACCACCCGCTGTCCGGCAGCTGGGTCCTGGCCTCGGACGAGCCCCGGATGCGGCTGGAACTCCAGGTGACGGAGCACGGCGAAGTCCTCGGCATCTGGAACGAAGCCGGAATCCATCCGCGACATGTTCCAGGCGAGCTCCGCGGCTTCACCGACTGGCTGGCGCCGATGCCCCCGTTGCGCAGCGTGGCGCTCTGCGGCTGGTCGGCGCAGCGCCGGTGCGCGTGGAACCTGTCCGGCTGGCTTGAGCCGGGAAAGGCCGATCTCCACCTGCTCCAGCTCTGCAGCTACGGCACGGAGTACGGCGACCGCTACTTGCAGACCCAGGTGCAAAGCCTGCACTTCCACCGGCCGGGCGGATAATGCCTTTCGACCGATCGTCCGCCGTTCCCTTCGCTACGCAAGAAGACCGCCATGTCCGCGCCACTCGACACGCTTTATCCCGACCACCTGCGCACGCTGAGCGCGCGGGCGGACCAGGTCCTGGCGCGTACGGGTTACGACCACCTGCTGATTGGCGCCGGCTTGCCGCCGCTGAAATTCCTCGACGACCAGGACTATCCGTTCATCGCCAATCCGTGGTTCCGACATTGGCTGCCGCTCACCGACGCGCCCGGCAGCTGGATCGTGCACACGCCCGGCGACCGGCCCAGGCTGATCTTCGTCCAGCCGCGCGACTACTGGCACGTGGTGCCGCAAACTCCGGACGCGTACTGGACGCGCGAGTTCGACATCAGCATCGTGCCCGGCGCGGCCGAGGCTCGTGCGCAGCTGCCGGGCGGGCGCAACGCGGTGATCGTCGCCGAGGTCACGGCCCAGGGTTTCGCGGCAGAGGCAAACCCCGCCGATGTGCTGGCCGCGCTGGACTGGCAGCGCAGCATCAAGACCCCCTACGAGCTCGCGCTGCTGCGTGAGGCGAACCGCATCGGCGCGCGTGCGCACCGCGCCGCCGGGCAGGCATTCCGCGCCGGCAGCAGCGAACTGGACACGCACCTCGCCTACCTCGCCGCGGCGCGCCAGATCGACGCGGAGCTGCCGTATGCCAGCATCGTCGGCATCAATGCGCACGGCGCGATCCTGCATTACTCCGCCTTCGACCGCGTCGCGCCCGAGCGCAGCCACTCGCTGCTGATCGACGCCGGCGCCAGCTGCGCCGGCTACGGCAGTGACATCACCCGCACCCATGCGGATGCCAAAGCCTGGGAGTTCCAGGCCTTGATCGACGCCGTGGACGCAGCGCAACGTGGTTTCGTCGACCAGGTGCGCACGGGCCAGGACTACGTACAATTGCACCTGCACGCCCATCTCGCCCTTGCCGGCATCCTGCGCCAGCAGGGCTTCTTCCGCATGAGCGCGGAGAGCGCCGTGGAATGCGGCCTGAGCCGCGCATTCTTCCCGCACGGCCTGGGCCATATGCTCGGCGCCCAGGTGCACGACGTCGCCGGCCAACAGCAGGACGAGGCTGGCGGGCGCATCGAGCCACCGGCCGACCACCCGCACCTGCGTATGACCCGTGTGCTGCAGCCGGGCATGGTGGTGACGATCGAGCCCGGCGTGTATTTCATCGACATGCTGCTGGCCGAACTGCGCGGACAGCCGTTTGCCAGCGACCTGGACTGGGTGCGCATCGGGCACTTCCGCCAGTTTGGCGGCGTGCGCATCGAGGACGACGTCGCGTGCACCGACGGCGCGCCGGAGAACCTCACGCGCGACGCATTCAACGTGGCGTGAGCCCGGCTGCCGGCGCCCCAACGACGCCGCGCACGCGTCTATCATGGGCCGCCACAGGCAACGTGAGGGATCCCGGGCCATGATGGGCGGCAGGACACTGGAAAGCTGGTACGCGAGCCATCCCCTGCTGCGCGACGTGGTCGCGCTGCGCGAAACCACCTGGTTCAACCCCGCGCTGGCGCCCGCGGCCCTGGCGCTTGGCGACGTGGGCCTGACGGCAGCGGACGTCGCCGCCGCCAGCGCGCGGCTGGCGCGCTTCGCGCCCTACCTGGCGCGGGTCTTCCCGCAGACCGCCGCGCGTGGCGGCAGCATTGAATCGGACGTCCAGCCGGTGCCGGCACTGCACAAGGCATTGGCGGCACGTTATGGCTTGAACCTGCCGGGCGCGCTGTGGCTCAAGCGCGACGATGCACTGCCGGTGGCCGGCTCCATCAAGGCGCGCGGCGGCATCTACGAGGTGCTCAAGCACGCCGAGGACCTGGCGCTGGCGGAGAAGTTGCTGGCGCCTGGGGACGACTACGCACTGCTGGACAGCGACCGCGCGCGGGCGTTCTTCGGCCACCACCGCATCGCCGTGGGCTCGACCGGCAACCTCGGCCTGTCGATCGGCATCATGGGCGCGGCGCTCGGCTTCCAGGTGGCCGTGCACATGTCCGCCGATGCGCGGCAATGGAAGAAGGACCTGTTGCGCGCCCGTGGCGTCGACGTCATCGAGTACGCCAGCGACTACGGCGCGGCGGTCGCGGCGGGGCGGCAGCAGGCAGCCGGCGACCCCAGCTGTCATTTCGTGGACGACGAGAACTCGGTCGACCTCTTCCTCGGCTATGCCGTCGCCGGTGAACGGCTGCGGCAGCAGTTCGCGGCCGCGGGTGTGATCGTGGATGCGCGGCATCCGCTCTTCGTCTACCTGCCCTGCGGCATTGGCGGCGCGCCTGGCGGCGTGGCGTTCGGCCTGAAGCTGGCCTATGGCGGTGCCGTGCATTGCATGTTTGCCGAACCGACGCACGCGCCGTGCATGTTCCTCGGCATGGTCACCGGGCTGCACGACGCGGTCGCCGTCGCGGACCTCGGCATCGACGCGCATACCGTGGCCGATGGGCTCGCGGTCGGCAGGCCATCGGGCTTCGTCGGCAAGGCCATGCAGCGCCTCGTGGACGGCTGCTACACCGTTGGCGACGAGGAATTGCTCGCCCTGCTCGCGCTCATGCGCGATGGCGAAGGCGTGCGCCTCGAACCCTCCGCGCTCGCCGGTGCGCCCGGCATCGCCCGCGTCGTGGGCGAGCGCCAAGGCTACCGCACACGCCTCGGCCTGGACGCGGAGGCCATGGCGCAAGCGGCCCATCTGATCTGGGCCACGGGCGGCAGCATGGTGCCGCCGGACGAGATGGAGACGTACCTGGCCAAGGGCCGGCGGTACCTTGCGGAAAGTTCAATCGGGTGAGCGGAGGACCACGCGAAATCGGCTGACCACGCAGTAAGCCGGTTCGCAACCGCACCCCGCTTCCAGCTTGCAAGCATCAGCGCGATCGGCCACGGCGCAGGCGAAATCGAACATCGCACCGCAGTGCTGCACCGCCGGCAAGCACGAAGTCGCCAGACCGTCGACGCTGCAACAGCGTCTTGCCAGCGGCAGCCACGGCCACCAGCACGCCGTCGCTGGAATACCGGTCGCCGGCTGCGTACAGTGACGCAGTCGCCGCCCGCCACGGGTGGCGCCGCTGCCGTGGTCGTGGCGCTGCGACGTCAAGCGCAGGCGGCGGCGCCCCGAGTCCGCGGGAACATTTTGCAGATTGTCCCTGACACCACCGGAAGAAACCGATGCCCATCACCCGCCGTCAATTCCTTGCGACCTCGGCTGCTGCGATGGCCTCCGCCACCACATTGGCTTCCCCGGCGCTGGCCGGTTTGGCTGGACTGGGCCCGAGCCGCGACCCGCTCGCTGGCCTGACGGTGATCAATGCGCTGGGCGGCATCAACGACCCCAACTTCCCGGACGCTCCAGCGTGGGTACTGACGCCGCGCATGCTGGCCGACGCCCGCGCCTCCGGCACCACGGCGGTGAATTGCACGATCGGCTATGTCGCCGGACCGCAGGAACCATTCCAGAAGTCCGTCGCCGACATCGGACACTACGACGTGATGATCCGCCAGCATCCGCAGGATCTGGTCAAGGTGCTTTCGGTTGCCGACATCCGGCGGGCAAAGGCCGAACACAGGATCGGCCTGATCTACGGCTTCCAGAACGCGGCGCAGATGGGGGACGACGCCTCCCGCGTGGACATCTTCGCGAACCTCGGCGTGCGCGTGATCCAGCTCACCTACAACGTGCGCAACCAGCTCGGCGACGGCTCCATCGTCCCCGAGGGGCGGGGCCTGACTCCGTTCGGCCACGAGGTGGTCGAACGCCTCAACGCGAACCGCGTCATGGTCGACCTCAGCCACTCCGGTCGCCAGATCTGCCTGGACGCCGCGCGCGCGTCCGCCCAGCCGATCTCGATCAACCACACCGGCTGCCGCGCGCTGGTCGACCTGCCGCGCAACAAGACCGACGAGGAGTTGCGCCTGGTCGCCGAGAAGGGCGGTTTCGTCGGCATCTACTTCATGCCGTTCCTGAACACGTCGGGCCATGCTACGGCCGCCGACGTGGTTACCCATATCGAACACGCGCTCAAGGTCTGCGGCGAGGACCACGTCGGTATCGGTACCGATGGCGGCACTACGCCAATCGACGATCTCCAGGCCTACGGCGCAGCCCTGGCCAAGGAACACGCAGACCGCGTCGCCAAAGGCATCGCCGCGCCCGGCGAGCGGGCCGACACCCATCCATTCGTCGACGACCTGCGTGGCCCCGACCAGTTCCGCAAGCTGTATCGGCTGCTCGCCGCGCGCGGCCACAAACCGGCGCGCATCGACAAGATCCTGGGCGGCAATTTCGTGCGCTACGCCAGCGACGTCTGGGGCGCGTAACGCGAGCTGGAACAGAAACCAGAGCGCCCCCTCACCCCAACCCTCTCCCCCGGCAAAGCCAGGGGAGAGGGAGTCAAGCCCACAGCTGCGCCATAAGTTCAGGTAGCTGCGCGCAGCAAGTTCTCTCCCTGCTGGCTACTCGCCACTGGCGCCGCATGCCTTTGCTTCTCTCCCACCCCAGACGTTATTGGCCGACCGGCGCCGCGCGCTTTTGCCTCCTCTCCCCTGACGGCTTCATCGTTGGGGGAGAGGGTGGGGGTGAGGGGGCGAACTCCGACTCACCGGCATCCATATCGAAGAGCAGAAGCCAAAGCGTGCGTCGTCAGGAGTAGCTGGTGGCGTAGACGCTTTCGACCGGGACCAGGCCATCCTGCTTCCTGGCGTCGCACACGGCATAGGTGAAGCCGCGCTGGATCGCGTAGGCACCGACTTCGCCGGCACGGTTCATGGCCAGGAAGCCGACCTGGATGGTCTTCGAAGCCTCGCGGCGGCGCTTGACGATGCGCAGCACCGCCTCCTTGCATGCCTCGTGCGGCGAGCGGCCCTGGCGCATGAGTTCCACCACCAGGAAGCTGCCGGCGTTGCGGATCACCTCCTCGCCCACGCCGGTGGAGGTGGCGCCGCCAATCTCGCCGTCCACGTACAGGCCGGCGCCGATGATCGGGCTGTCGCCGACGCGGCCGCGCATCTTCCACGCCATGCCGCTGGTTGTGCATGCGCCGGCCAGGCGGCCTTGCGCATCGATCGCCAGCATGCCGATGGTGTCGTGGTTGTTGGCGCCGCCCGGCATGCCCGTGCCGGCGCCGCCAGTCTTGCCGTAGTCTCGCACCTCGCTGTTGATCGCGGGCTGGTAGTGCGCCGTCTTCAGCCACTCGTGCCAGGCCGCCTCGGCCTCGGGCGTCAGCAGGTTCTGCTGCTTGAAGCCCTGGGCGATCGCGAACTGCAGCGCGCCCTCGCCGACCAGCAGCACATGCGGCGTGTCCTCCATCACCCGCCGCGCCACTGAGATCGGATGCTCGATGTTCTCCAGCGCGGCGACGCCACCGCAGTTGCCCTCGGCATCCATGATGCTGGCGTCGAGCGTGACGTGGCCGTCGCGATCCGGGTAGCCGCCCTTGCCGACGCTGTGGTTCTTGAGATCCGACTCGGGCACCTGCACGCCTTTTTCCACGGCGTCCAGCGCATGCCCACCCGCGCCGAGGATGGTCCACGCCGCCTGGTTCGCGGCAACACCGAAATCCCAGGTGGAGACCACGCGCGCCACGGTGCTTGGCGCGCCCTGTGGCGCGGGTGCGGCAACGAGCTTGCCGCTGCGTGCCAACAACGGCGCGGAAGCGCCCAGCAGCGACGCCTTGAGAAAATTCCGGCGATTGGTCATGGTGTTCTCGAGCCTCTTGGTAAGTCGCTCAGCCCTCGGCGACGGACGGCTGGACGGCCGCGCCCAGCGTGGCGTGCGAGGGCGCCTCGGTGGCCTGCAGGCGCTTGGCCACGGCTTCGGCCTGGCGCATCACGCGCAACAGGTTGTTGCCGGCGAGTGCCGCCAGGTCATCGTCGCTCCAGCCGCGGCGCGCCAGTTCCACGAACAGGGCCGGGTACTTGTCCACCGCATCCAGGCCGACCGGCGTGGATTCGATGCCGTCGAAGTCCGAGCCGATGCCGACGCTCTCCACCCCCGCCACCTTGCGGATGTGCTCGATGTGGTCGGCCACCTGGGCCAACGTCGCCTGCGGTGCCGGGTGCGCCTGGCTCCACTCGACGAGCGCCGCGTTGGCCCGCTCGGGCTGGCCCGGGTATTGCGTATCGGCACGCGTCTTGGCGCCGGCCTGCTCGGCTTGCCAGTCCAGCACGGCCTGGGAGATGAACAGCGGATAGAAGTTGACCATCACCACGCCGTGGTTGGCCTTGACCCGGGCCAGGATGTCATCGGGCACGTCGCGCGGATGGTCGTCGAGCGCACGCGCGCTGGAGTGCGAATACATCACCGGCGCCTGGCTCGTCTCCAGCGCAGCGCGCATGGTGTCCGGGGAGACGTGGCTGATATCCACCAGCATGCCCAGGCGGTTCATCTCGTGCACCACGGCGCGCCCGAACTTGTTCAGGCCGTTGTACTTGGGCGCATCAGTGGCCGAGTCGGCCCAGTCCGTGGTGCGCGCATGGGTGAGCGTCATGTAGCGCGCGCCCAGCAGGTAGTAGGCACGCAGCGCCGCCATGGAGTTGTCGATCTGGTGGCCACCCTCGACCCCGATCAGCGAGGCGATGCGCCCGGCCTTGTGAATGCGTTCGATGTCCGCGGCCGTATAGGCCATCTCCATGTCCTTGGGGTACTTGTCGACCATGGTGCGGATGACGTCGATCTGCTCGATGGTGCGCTTGATCGCTTCCGGCCCGGTGATCGTGGCCGGGATGAAGGCCGACCAGAACTGCGCGCCGAGCTGGCCCTTGCGCATGCGCGGGATGTCGGTCATCAGCGAGATCTTGCCCACGCCGCCGCCCCAGGTCCTGCCCTGGAGGTTGGTGGTGTCGGCCGCGAGGTCGATGTTGCCGACGTTGCCGAAGCTCATGCTGATCGCGCCGGGCAGGTCGTTGTGCCCGTCGATGAGCGGCGTGCGCGTGAGCACGCGCTCGACGCGCTTCTGCAGCTGGGCATCACTGGCGCTCGACGGCGCAGCCTGGGCAAAGGCGAACAGCGGCGCGGCCAGGAGCAGGCCAGCGAGTAGCGATAGCTTGGTCATGTCGGCATTCCATTGGGGCCGGTTGGCGGGGAGCGTGAAGTATTGCGTGAATGCGGCCCATCGACAATTTCCGCGTCAGCCGTGGATGAATCCTCTAGGTTTGCCGGTAGTGGGAGCAAGCCCGCGCGCGGCTGCCTGGACTCCCGGCGCAGCTGCGGCCTTGGCGCCCTCTCCCCTGGCTTTGCCGGTGGAGAGGGCGGGGTGAGGGGGCGCTTTGGCTTCTACTCTCCGGTATGGATGCCGGCAAGTCGGAGCTCGCCCCCTCACCCCGGCCCTCTCCTCCAACGATGAAGCCGTCGGGGGAGAGGGAGTAAAGGCAGCAACGTCGCCGTCAGGAGAGAGGCTGACGCACACCCAGGTCGCCGGCGAGCTGGCGCTGGATGTCGTTGATGGAGGCGCGGATGCGACGGGTGAAGGCCGATTCGGCGTGGTGCAACAGGAGCAGCTGTTCGGTGGCGCGGGTCATGGCCACGTAGAGCAGGCGTGCCTCCTCGTTCTCGTCCTCGCCGGCGGCCGGCATGGCGCCCAGGTCGGGGATGACGACGAAGGGGAACTCCAGCCCCTTGCTGGAATGCATGGTGACCAGCTTCACCGTGTCGCCGCCGGCAAACAACGCGTGCTTGCCGTTGCCCTTGGCGAGACTGCAGGGGATGTCGGCAGCTGCCAGCAACCTGGCCAGCGCGTCGCCCTCCCAGCGGTGGCGATGGATCACCGCCATGTCCTGCCAGGCGCGGCCGCGGTCGTGCTCGTCCACCAGGGCGGCCACCAGCATGCGCCCCTCGTCACGGGCATCCACCGCACGCGCGAGTTCCGGGAGCGGGCCATGGCGACCAGCACTCTCGGGGGCGATAAGCGGTATGCCCTCATCGTCGTCCGCGCGCTCGGCCAGCAGCTCGTGGGTGAAGCTCTTGGCCAGCGCCAGCACTTCCACCGTGTTGCGGTAGTTGATGCGCAGGATGGTGGTGTGGCCATGGGCCTGCACGCCCAGGCTCTTCCAGGTGGTCTTGCGGCGGTCGCCGCGGCCGTAGATGTTCTGCGCGTCGTCGTAGAGCACCAGCAGGGCATTGGTGGCGGGGTCGACCATCTGCACGATGAGCTTGTACCAGTCGGGCTCGAAATCGTGACCCTCGTCGACCAGGACGGCGCCGTACTGGAAGCGCGGAATCTGTCCGCGCTCCACGCCAGCCATCACCCGCGCCACCATCTGCCCGAAGAAATCCTCCGCGCCGTCGGGCGGCAGCTCCACGTGGTAGCTCACCAGCATGTGCCGGCACCAGCGGTGGAAGTTGTACACCTGCACCTTGGCGTCGAGCCCGCGCGCGGCCATGAGTTGCTCCAACCGCGCCGCCAGCGTCTTGTTGTAGCAGAGCACCAGGATCGGCTTGTGCAGCGCCAGCGCGAGGTGCGTGGCACGAAAGCCGAGGATCATGGTCTTGCCCGAGCCCGCCACGCCATGGATGACGCGGTGCCCACTGCCGAGGGAGCGCGCCAGCGATTCCTGCTGCATGTCCATCACCTTCACCAGGTCGGGGATGGCCATCGCACGCGGGTCGGCGGCACCGCCGTCGAACAGGCCGAACTGTCCGTTGCCCGGCTCCACGCGCAATTCCGGGAACAGGTGCCAGCGCACGCGATCGATCTGCGGCAGCGTGAGCGCCACCGGGAACACCTGCGGGAACATCGCCCATAGCCGCTGCTGGAACGCCTCGGTGTCCACCGCTTCGTACATCTCGTCCTGGCAGATCACCAGGTGCCCGGGCAAAACTTCGCCCAGCCCGCCAGCCTCGAACTGCCGGCGGCTGATGCCAGCCAGCACCACGCCCCAGGCCCACGGCATGACCAGCTTGCCGGCGTAGCGGTGGCCCTCCGGATGCCGGAGCGCAGGGTCGCGCTCGAGCAGCACACCCACCTCGAGCGCGCAGGCGCGGGCCTGCAGCAGCGGGTTGTTTTCCGTCACCAGCCCGCGTGCGGTGACCAGGGTGAACTGGGTGCGGTCCGCATGCTGGATGGTGTCGGCCTTCCAGTCCTTCACCTCCAGCACCAGCAAGCCACGGCGCGGATGCAGGATGACGAAGTCCGGGTGGCGCTGCTTCAAGCCGATCGGCACGTCGTACCAGATGACGTAGTCATCCTCGAGCTTTTGCTCCAGCCGCTCGGCCAGGCGCCGCTCGCCGCCGGTCATCCGCGCCACGCAACTGCCGCGGGTGGGTATAAGTGAAGTCATCGCTATCCTGCCGTGCGTCCCCTTGCCGACTGTAGTCCACGGCCGCCGGCAGCGAAACCGTGATTGCGACCCGCGTCACCGAATCGGCGCGAGCCTGCCCAGGTACGCCAGGGCGTGGGCCAGGTCCACCACGTCGGCGTACTTGGCGTCGATGTCGAACAGGCTGGCCAGGTGCGGCAGCAGTGCGCGGTCACCCACCGCCTCCTCGACGACGATGGTGTGCAGGCCATGCGCGCACGAGTCCACCGCACTGGCGCGCACGCAGCCGCTGGTGGTGCAGCCGGCAATCAGCAACGTATCGACCTGCGCCGCGTGCAGCCGCGCGGCGAGGTCGGTACCGAAGAACGCCGAGGCCTGCTTGCGCACCACGGTCGGCTCGTCGGCGCGCTGGCCGAGCCGGCTATCCACCTGCACCCATTCGCTGCCCGCCTGCAGCCAGCTGAGCGACGGAATCTTGCGCGGCCACAGGCCGGCGTCGTGCAGGTCGGGCGCATAGGCAATGGTGGAGAAGAACACCGGTGCACCGGCCACACGCACCGCGTCGAGCAGCGCCACGGAGGCCTGCAGTTGCGACTGCAAGTCACTGGCCATCGGCGAGCGCAGGTCGGTGAAGCCCGCAATCAGGTCGACCACCAGCAACGCCGGACGCTGGCCAAAGCCAACCTGGCCGACATAACCCTTGCGCCGGAACTCCGCCCGCAGCCGGGCGAATTCCTGGGCGGCGTCCTGGGTCACGGCTGCGCCGGCGCGGTGCCTGGCGCGACAGGCGCGGCAACACCGCGCTGCTGCCGCCAGGCCTCGGCAATCTCGTCGCTGGTGGCCAGCCAGACGCCCTCGTGGCCGGCGATATAGGCCAGGGCCTGCTCGAAATACTTGTGGCGGAAGGCCTGGCCGGTGCTGAAGGGATGCACGGCCAGCGCCATCACCCGCCCGGAATCGGACGCCACCGCTTCTGCATACAGCTGGTCCAGCTGGTCGCGTATCGCCTGCAGGAATTGGGGTCCGGTATAACTCTTGACGGCAAACATGGTGACGTCGTTCAACTCGATCGAGTACGGCACGCTGAGCATGCCGGGCACGGCCAGCGCATAAGGCTGGTCGTCGTTGGTCCAGTCCAGCGTGTAGCCCAGGCCCAACTCGGCCAAGAGCGAGGGCGTGTCGAAACTCTCGGTGAGCGCCGGCCCCATCCAGCCCTGCGGGCGACGTCCGGTGGCCGCGGCGATGGTTTCCACCACCTCGACCAGGTAGGCGCGCTCCGCCTCCCGCGTCATCCCGGCCTGCACCGTGGAATTGTCGCGCCCGTGCGCGATCCACGCCCAGTCGCGCTCGACCCCGGCGCGGATAACCTGCGGATAGCGCGCACAGACGGCCGAATTGACCAATGCGCTGGCGCGCACGCCGTGGCGATCCATTGCCTCCAGCATGCGCCACAAACCCACGCGCACGCCGTAGTCGCGCCAGCCGTAATTGAGCGCATCCGGCACCAGCGACGCCGTGCCGGCAAAGATGCTCGTGGACGGCTTGTCGATCTGGTAGTGCTCGACGTTGAGGCCGAGATAGAACGCCACCCGCGCGCCGCCAGACCAACGGATCGGCGCGCGCTCCGGCAATGGGCTGTACGCAAACAACTGGTTGTCCATGCTCTCCTGTCCCGCAGACGGCTATTGGGGGAACGTCCGAACAATATGCTCTTGATCGTCATTCCCGCGAGGAGCTTCGCTGTTGTGAAGCTCGTCGCGGGGATGACGCCGATAGATCAGACTTTCCTCAGGGAACGCCGATTCTAGCTTGCAGCTCGCTGGGCGCGGCTTGATCCGCGTCAACGCGCGGATTTGCGTCAGTTCACCTCTACAATCCCCGTTCGCAGCCGACCGGAGCAAGGGCGTTGCCTAGTTTGGTGTTTGACGATGTGGCCACGGGGACCTGCCGGGTCTTCGAGGAACCCGTCGCCGTCATACGTGCCGACGACGCCGGCGAAGTGCCTGCCGCCCTGGCGCAGATGGCGGAACGCATCGATGCCGGCTTTCATTTGGCCGGCTATTTCGGCTACGAGCTCGGCTACCTGCTGGAACCGCAGCTTGCCCTGCAGCTGCCGGCGCCGCGCAGCTGCCCGCTGCTGTGGTTCGGCGTGTTCGGCCAGCCGCCGCGGGAGCTGCGCGGCGACGCGCTGGAACACGAATGGCAGCGCTACCGCGCCTACGCCGGAGCGCCGCAGTTCGAGTGGGACGAACCAGGCTACGCGGCAAGGTTCGCCCAGGTGGCGCGACACATCCGCGACGGCGACATCTACCAGGCCAACCTCAGCATGCGCGGCCGCTTCACTGTCGTGGGCGATCCGCGCGGACTCTACCTAGCGCTGCGCCGGACGGGCGGCGGCGCCTGCAGCGCATACGTGGATGACGGCACACGCCAGGTCCTGAGCTTCTCCCCGGAATTGTTTTTCGACCTGCGCGCCGACGGCACGATCACCTGCCGCCCGATGAAGGGAACCGCACCCCGCGCCACCCACGCACCTAACGCTTCCCGCAGGAGCCCGTTCGCGGGCGATGCCCTCCCCGCCCCCCTGCTCCAGTCACACCCCCACCACCACGCGTGTCCACCTGCACCCGAAGGCAGCTTCCCGCAAGCGGGCGATGCCACGGATGCCATGGCGCGCACCGCCCTGCAATCCAGCCCCAAGAACCGCGCCGAAAACCTGATGATCGTCGACCTGGTGCGCAACGACCTGGGCCGCATCGCGGTCACCGGCAGCGTGGACGCCACGCGACTGTTCGAGATCGAAAGCTACCCCACCGTGCACCAGATGGTGTCCACCGTATCGGCGACGCTGCGCGCAGGCACGTCCGTCCGTCGCCTGCTGGAAGCGCTGTTCCCCTGTGGCTCGATAACCGGCGCGCCGAAGATCCGCGCCATGCAGATCATCCGCGAACTCGAAGCCAGCCCACGCGGCATCTATTGCGGCGCCGTCGGCTGGTTCGCCCCCGACCGCAGCGCCCGCTTCAACGTCGCCATCCGCACCCTCACCATCACCGGCAACCGCGGCGAGCTGGGCGTGGGCGGCGGCGTGGTCGCCGACTCGCACGCCGCCGCCGAATACGCCGAGTGCCGCCTCAAGGCGCGCTACTTCGACGCGGCACGGAGACCCTTGAAGTTGATCGAGACGCTACGCCACGAAGCCGGCGGCTACTGCCGCCTGGAACTGCACCTGCAGCGACTGCAAGCCAGCGCCGCCGCATTCCGGTTTCCGTTCGACCGCGACCGCGTGCTGCACGCCCTGGTCGAAGCCCGCCGCGATCGTGTGTCGCACACCCTGTCCCAAGCTCCGCGGGACATCACACCCTTGCGCGTGCGCCTGACGCTCGACGAGCATGGACAGGTCGAAGTGAGCTCCGCGCCACTCGCGCCAAATCCCGCCACATGGCGTTACAGGCTGGCCGAACATGCGCTCGACAGCCAGGACCCGCTCCTGCGCCACAAGACCGACTGGCGCGAACTCCACGACGCCGAACGCGAACGCGCCGCGCGCCAATCCGGATGCGACGAAGTGCTCTTCCGCAACGAACGCGGCGAACTCTGCGAAGGCTCACGCAGCAACCTGTTCATCGCCATCGGCGACGAACTCCTCACTCCCACCGCCAGCTCCGGCCTGCTCGAAGGCTGCCTGCGCCGCGAATTGCTCGCCACCGGTCGCTGCCGCGAGGCCGTGCTCACCCCCACCGACCTCAGCGCCGCCAGCCAGGTCTATTTCGGTAATTCCCTGCGCGGGCTGATACCGACGCTGCCGGCAAATGTCGAAGCGGGGCATAGCCCGTTTCGTGGCCGGTGACTGCAAATCCCCGAAAGGGCGGGCGGCATAACGGGCGAAGGGCTCTGAGGTTGTCCGGCTTTTCGGAATGAGCCGTCTCCGGCTTTCGCGGAGGTTGTTTGGTGTGGGTCAGGCCGCCATGGCCATACGGGTACGCCCACAACAACCCTTGGGGCGCACCTCCTGACCCTTTTTGATGGCCTCAAACAGAACGGGAACGAGCCTCGTGTTGCGCCCGATACGGCTGAGGAACCCGTCCCTGATCGTCACCTCCGTTGGTATCAGGGTTGTCGATCATCGAGTGGATGCGGTCGTCGCGCATGAATAGAACCGCGACAAGGCCAAGGACTGCGATAGCGACGAAGTACCATGGAAAAACTTCTTCGTAGCCATAATTTTTCATGGACAGTGCGACGTACTCGGCTGACCCACCGAACAGCGAATTGGCCACCGCATATGTGAAGCTCACGCCCAGACCGCGGATGTAGGCAGGGAACATTTCCGCCTTCACGATTCCGGAGATCGAGCTGTAGAAACTCAGGAAAGTCATCGCCACGAGGATCAATAATCCGGCGGCAACTATTGAGGTTTGTGCGCCGATCGCGGTGAGCAGCGGGACCGGCAGGATGATCATCCCGATCACAAAGATGAGCATGGAATTCTTACGCCCGATCTTGTCCGACAATGCGCCGACCAACGGCTGCATCAACATGAAGATGAACAGGCAGACGGTCATGACCTCGGCGACATGTCCTCTTGTGAACCCCGCAGTGTTGATGAGGTACTTCTGCATATAAGTAGTGAACACGTAGAACGACAACGAGCCAATGCTGGTAATGCCGAACACGACCCAAAAGGCCCGTCGGTGACGGAGCACGCTAACGAGCGTGCCTGCATTCTTGTGTCCGCGGTCTGACTTCGATGTCGTCTCGAGCAAGCCCGAGCGTAGCCACAATGCGACCAGCGCGGCGACCGCGCCGATCAGGAAAGGCAGCCGCCACCAACCTGCGGTGATACGCGCGTCACCGAGGGTGGTTGTCATCACAACGGCGAGCGCACTCGCCAGCAGCTGACCACCCACAAGCGTGACGTACTGAAACGACGAGTAAAAGCCGCGCCGGCCCTTCTGCGCTATTTCGGACATGTACGTCGCGGTCGACCCATACTCTCCGCCGACTGCGATGCCCTGGATGCAGCGCACAATCAGGAGCAGTACGGGCGCGAGCGCACCGACACTGGCTGCCGTTGGGAGCGTAGCCAGGCACAACGACCCGAACCCCATCATGAGGATGGATGAAACCATCCCGACCTTGCGTCCATGGCGATCGGAAATTCGGCCAAAGATGTAGCCGCCAATGGGCCGCACGAGGAAGCCGACGAAGAACACGCCGGCTGCCAGCATGAATGCGCCGGTCTGTCCGACTCCCGTGAAAAATGCCTCGGCGAAGTAAACGCTGAAGAACGCGTATATATAGAAATCGAACCATTCGACCAGGTTGCCGCTTGACGCCACCATGACAGCCTTGACCGTCTCCCACGTCGAGAGCTGGCCCGTGGGCGGCTGTCGCGCTCGCGCTGGGCCGGGTAGAGATTGCTGAGTCGTCTGCGTCACATCGGCTCCCAAGTGGGCATGCATCGGCCGTACGTCAATACCACCCCATCTGCGCACGGTGCCACGTCGATCACCGGATTCAGGCGATCGCAACGACACCGGGCGCTTCAGTGCACGAATTGGCGGGATCCAAAAGGAGTGGCAAGACGATCGCACTACCTACTGCGCAGAATTACCCGGAAGCCACCGTCTTTGGCATCAATAGCCAGCGGACAGGCCCGCTGGGTACCGTGGATCGTTGACGCTTTCGAGCTTGCCCGTCTTTGGATTGACTACGATCGCCGCCACGTCACCAAGATGGCCCACCGGACGGATCTTGTAGCCCATGGTTATGAGGGTCTTTTCCAGATCCGCAGTAAATGCGCCAGGTTCGGCAAAGATTTCGTCCGGATACCACTGCATGTGGATGCGCGGCGCATTGATAGCCTCCTTCACGTTCATTCCATACTCGATGACGTTCAGGATGCTCTCCATCGTGGTGGAAATGATGGTCGAGCCACCCGGGCTGCCGGTGACCATGACGAGCTTGCCATCCTTCAACACGATGGTCGGGCTCATGGAGCTTAGCGGACGCTTTCCTGGCTCAATCTGGTTGGCTTTACCCTGCACCAGTCCGAACTGGTTCGGCACGCCCGGCTTCGATGTGAAATTATCCATATCATTGTTCAGGAAGAAACCAGTGTCACCGGCCATCTGTTTGACGCCGAAGAAGCCATCCAGTGTGTAAGTGACGGCTACCGCGTTTCCTTTGCCGTCAACGATCGAGTAGTGCGTGGTGTTGGTACTCTCGAATTCACCGAGACTACCCTTCACCTCCGAGGACGGCGTTGCCCGATCGGCCTCGATGCCGGCACGAAGCTTTGCCGCGTGTTCGGATGAAAGCAGCTTGTCAACGGGATTCCGCACAAATGCCGGATCGCCGAGATACGTGTTGCGATCGGCAAACGCTCGACGCTCGGCTTCGATGAAATAGTGCACACTCTGCGCTGACAGGAAGCCCCATTTCGCAAGCGGATACGGCGCGATGATCTGCATGGTTTGGCACATCGTCAGTGCCGAACTCGGCGGCGCGGCCGTGACGATGGTGTAGCCGTGGTATTCGCACTCGACCGGCTCCCCCCATTGGACCGTGTAGTCTTGGAAGTCCTTCAGGGTAAGGAGGCCGTGATTCGTGTCGCTTTCCTTGACGATGGCAGCCGCGATTGGGCCGTCATAGAACGCACGGGTACCGTCCTTCGCGATCAGTTCCAAGGTTCTCGCAAGCGCTGTCTGCTTCAGTACCTCTCCAGCCTTCCAAGGTTGCCCATGGTTGAGGAAGATGGCAGCAACGTTGGGGAACTCGGCGAAATGCTTGGTCGAAGTGTCAAGAAGCCGTACATCGTCCGGCAATAGTTTGTAGCCATCCCGCGCCAGCTTGATGGCAGGCGCCATCGCCTGCTGCCGCGTCATGGTGCCGTACTTCTCCAGTGCCTCGTTCAGCCCCATCACGGTACCGGGCACACCCACCCCGTAAAAGGTGGTCGTGCTTCGACCTTTCACCACCTCCCCGGCCGAATCCTGCATCATGTTCGGCATTGCCTTCAGTGGCGCCTTTATACGAAAGCTCTCGAACAGGTTTCGACCATCGGCAAGATGGATCGTCATGAACCCGTCCCCGCCGATATTTCCGCAGCACGGGTCCACCACTGCCAGTGCATAGCCCACCGCAACGGCCGCGTCAATCGCATTGCCGCCCTGCTTCAATATGTTCACACCCACTTGGGTTGCAAGGTGCTGGGCGCTCGCAACCATGCCATGTGTGGCTGTGACCAGCTGTTGATTGGTGTCATACGTCTGCACCCGCGGCACGACGCCATGCTGCAGCGGACCATCCTGCGCAGCATCCTGGGCGTAGGCCAGCGGTTGCCAAGAGCCCGCCGCCAAAACGACGATAAGCGCAGGCACAGCCATGCGCGATGTCTGCAAAACCCGCCGCAGCGCGGAGGTGATGGCACTCCAATATGCGTGCACCGACGGCCGGGTTCTGATCCACGCCGTGCCTGGATGGGCGTGTACGCCCATTGTCACTCGCACGCGGGGGTCGGATTCGTATTCATGCCGGTCCCGCAGTTCATTCGTTACATTCATGGCGTCAGTGACCTCTGGTTACTCGACCTTGTCGAACCATTCGCGAAATGCTTTTGACGTGCCGTCTGGCGCCTTGGCTACTCCCCAGCGAAACAGTGATTTGCCGTCCTCCGTAAAGTGCCAGTACTGGCCAACGACGACATCCCCATCCTTCTGCTCCAAAACCTGGAACGAACGCTTATCAAGCTGCTTGACGCGAACTTCGTTGAATCTCGTGTTGTTGCGTAACGGCGCCACCGTATCGTCAAGCTTGGCAACGAAGTCCCTCACCATCGGCTTGGACTTGTTCGTGTCGTTCACCGAGTGGTAATCCAACTCTGACGGTGTCCATTTCAAGTGAATCGTCAAACTGAAGCCTTTGGGCATGGGGCCATTAGTCCAATAACTCTTACTCATATTGGACTTCCATGCACCGTCAAGTGGCGACGCCGCATAACTGACGGACGCCGCCAACATCAGCGCTGCCGACAACACCAAAATCGCAAATTTAGTCATCATTAGACCCTCGGTTGTACCGCATACGGTGCAATGTCGCGCGGATGCTGGTGACGCAAATGCCACCAACCCCGTAATTGGAAATAGCCTTGATGAGGACCCGTTCACCCCTCAAAATGTGGCGGCGATGCGGGCGTAGTAAGAAGCGCCGGTGAACCCATATGGCGAAGCTGTGTCGTACCGCCTCGGACCAAGCGTTGGGTTAAACGTTTCGTGTGGTATACGAGGGTAGACATTGAAAAGATTATTGGCGCCAAGTGCAAGGCTGATACTCGGTGTCAGCTGATAGTCGGCCTCGAAATCGAAGACCCAAGCACCACTGATGCGACGATCGTCAGCCGGCGACAGGGATGGAAGCAAATAAGACGCATAGTGACTCAAGCGAGGAGACAGCGTCACTTTCCCGAACTTCCAGACATCGGTCAGGAAGAGCTTGCTCTTCGGCAATCCTTCCGTCATGGCGAGTCGGACACGGCGATCGAACACCACAAACCCTGGACCGAGAGCGCTTAAGGCCGGCGGGTTCGGGATGACATGTGTTATGGACGTTTTGGTGTAATTGAATCCAGCGCTCAACCGCATCGTGCCCAAGCCGCCGAGATCCCACATGTACTCGCTGACGACATCAATGCCTTTGGTCTTCGTGTTGATGGCGTTCGTATAGTATTGTGCGCTGATGTCGGGCGGCAGCCCATTGGCAACCAATATTCCGGATATGACCGGGCCTGTCAGGGTCCCGGTAAGAGCGATGCGCTTGTCGACCTTGATTTGGTACAAATCGATGGTGGTAGTGAAATTTGGCGCCGGCTGAAGGACGATGCCAGCTGAAAGATCTTTGGACTTTTCAGGCTTCAGCGGCACCGCTCCCAGGGCTACAGCAGCCGGTGAGCCCACGGGAAGGGTTTTTATCTGCAACAGGTTGATGACCCCGTTCAGGGTGCGAAACTGCCCCGTTGTGGTTGCATAAAGCTGCTGGGCCAGTGCGGGTGCGCGAAAGCCTGTGCTTGCAGCCCCTCGTACGGCAATCCACGGGGCGAATTGATAGCGGCCGCTGGCCTCCCCAACAACCGTGTTGCCGCTGCTGTCATCGAAGTGTTCCGCCCGCCCGGCAAAATCGAGGGTCAAGTTGGGGGTCGCGTCGTAGGTGACTTCACCGTAAGCAGCGAGATTGTTCCGACTCAAATTACCCGCGTCGTCGGGTGTGAATCCAGAGGTCCCTTGTGATCCGGGCGCGGGCCGCTTGCCCGCAAATGGTTGCCCTGCCGGGATGACGTACGTGCCTGCCGCGTAGGATGCGGGGTCACCGGCGCCGATCCTGTATCGCTCCAAGCGGTGTTGCACTCCTGCGGACACTTGAAGGTTTTCACCGACGTTGAATCCACGGGTAATGTCAAGCGAGTTGATCCATTCCGTGGACGTCAAGCTGCCAATGTAGAAGCTCGTCGGACTGGCTGGGCCAAGCGACGCATTGATCGTGTCGGATTCATTCTGACGCGCCTGGTTTCGACCGTAGCTCGTGCTGAGATCCCAATCCCATCCTGCAACCGTACCCTTGGCACCGACAACGGCCTGGTAATCCTGTTCGGAAATCTTGTTTTGTGGGGCGAAGCCGTTTGCATAAACCTGGGGAATATCATTTAGATTCGTTGGTCCCCGAAACGTAAAACCCAGATGCGAACGACGCCAGCTGTAGGTTGCGAATGAGTAGAGGTCGACCGACGGCAGCTTCCATTCCGCGTTGTAGCCCAGATTCATCAATTGCTGCGGATACTGTCCAACATTCCGCGTCACGAGGCGGTTGATCGTGGCCTCCCTGGGATCGCGTTGGCCATCGACCAGCGGGTAAAGATTTACATCCGGTGCAACTGGTCCGGCGCGATTGGAGGCGCTTTGGTCTCTGGATTGGAGGAAGAAGTCGAAGAAACTGCCTTGGGTACCGAAAGTCTGGCCCAAACGTAGATCGGCCTGGTGAAAGTCACCGTCGCCGCGATCATGGTTACGTCCGCCGGTAACAGCGGCGTAATTGGATTGCCCCTGCTTGAGAATGATGTTGACGACGCCAGCGATGGCGTCGGATCCATACTTGGCTGCTGCGCCATCACGCAGCACCTCGATGTGATCGATTGCCGACACAGGTATCAGACTGAGGTCCGAAGGAACGGAGCCTAGAAAGATCAAAGACACAGCATTGATGAGCGACGTTTTATGGCGGCGGTGCCCGTTGACGAGCACGAGCATCTGATCCGGGTTGAGCCCTCGGAGAGAGCCGGTCGCGATGACGCTGGCGGTGCCACCACCGGCCCGGGTCGGGCTGGTGAAAGACGGGATCAGGGTTTTGAGCGCGTTGAGTGCATCTGGCTCGCCCGTCTTCAAGATGTCCGTGGAGGTGATCACGTCGATGGGAGCGGGACTATCGGTGGCCGTTCTCACCATTCCCCGTATCCCGGTGACGACCACCCCTTGCAGGGTCTCCGCTTTTGCTGGGGATGGTGGAGATGGCAAGTTGGATGCTTGACGTGGTGCGGTTGCCGATTGCTGCACAAGCGCCGTGGGTACCGTGCTGGGACTCCGCTTGAGGGTGTAGGTCTGGCCGTTGACGCGCTCCGACGTGAGCCCCGTGCCGTCAAGCACCTTCGCCAATGCCTCTTCGGCGCCGTAGCGGCCGGAGACACCACGGCTCTGCTTGCCAGCGGTCAGGTCCGGGGTGAACACCAGCTGCAGGTCGCTTTGTGCGCCCCACGCACTAAGCGCGGTAGACAGTGGGCCAGCGGGTATGGCGTATTGATGGACCGATTCGGCCGCCGCGGAAGTTTGCGCCTGCGCCAGCGGATACGCTGTGTACAGCGCCATGCAAAGCGCCATGCTCAAGACGTTCCGGACCACTCGTCCACAAGACCGATGACCTGATGTGCTCATGTGCCCCTCCCCAGGATTGGCTGGCGCCTAAGGAGCGCCTGTCATGGGAGGTAACACCTGAGCAACGCGCGACCCTACCCGGCTCGGCGATGGGGCCTCAGCGCCGCATCAGCACGATTTCGTTCGCGTCGCGGCTGGCCACGCGCAACGGAAGCGCAGCGGAAAGGGCGTCGGCGATTTCCGAGTTGTCACCGGTGCGCAAGCTGCCGCCCACGTGCAGGTCGGCCAACCGTGTGTCGCCCAGATGCAGCTTGACCGCAGAGTACCGGTTGACCTCTGCGACGACCTTGTCCAGCGGCCAGTCGGTGAAGTCCAGCCGTCCATACATCCAACTGGTGACGATAGTCGTGTCAACCTGACGCACACGCACGCCGGCAACGTTGGCACCGTAATGGGCCTGCTCCCCCGGCACCAATTGCTTGGTGTCGGCCTCTGTTGCAACTTCGACGCGCCCTTGCAACAAGGTGACCAGCGCCGTGCCATCTTCGTCACGAACCAGAAATTTCGTCCCAAGATCAGTGATACGGCCGCCAGCGGCAGTAATGATGAAGGGGCGCTTGGCATCATGCACGACATCGAACATTGCCTCACCGTGCTGCAACCTCACCTCGCGTCTGTTGCGGTCATAGCGCACCTGCATTTCGGTCCCCGTGTTGAGGACGATCCGGGTGCCGTCGGGCAGTTGTTCCGTTCTTTGCTCGCCGACACCGGTACTGTAGGTCACCGCTGACGCATGCATCACCTGCGGCAATAGCCGAATACCACCAAGCACGGCGATGGCAGCCAGGCTTGCAGCTGCGAGCAGCGGCCACCAGCGCCTGCCGCTCGCCTGTCGTTGCCTGCGTGCGGCAGCTTCGATGGCGGCAGCGGTCATCTCGCGCATACGCACGGAATTGCGCAGCTGCCTCCACTGTTCCCACAAGCGTTCGATCTCGGCGTAGGCGCGCACATGCGCATCACTGCGACCGCGCCACGCTTCGAACGCTGCCTCCTCGTTGCAGACGCCGTCGCGGCGCTTGGCGAACCAAGCCGCGGCTTCCTCTTCGATGGCGTCTTGAGTGGGATTCATACCGTGGCCAACACTCAATGATTGAACTCCCCTACCTGCATACGACACTGGGCGATCGCCTTCGCGAGATGCTTCTCGACCATTTTCACAGAGATGCCACAACGCTGGGCCACTTCGGCATTGCTCAATTCTTCGACGCGGCTGAGCAGGAATACCGTGCGACGCTTGTCCGGCATGGCGGAGACGATCGCTTCCACCGCCCTGAGGTAACGGTGCGTCTGCCACTGCCGTTCCACGCCTGGAGCATCGGAAACGACGTCCTGCTCGGTGAAGTCAGTAGGTTGTTCGAGCTGATGCAGTGATCGCCAGCGCCAGTGATTCTTCAGCACGTTGCGCGCGATGGTGAACAACAGGCTGCGCAACGCGCTTGGAGGCTGGTCTTGCCGGTACCGCATCAGCCGGCTCCAGGATTCCTGTGCCAGATCGGCGGCGTCCTGCGACTGCGTCAAACGATGACGAAAGAAGTTCAACAGCTCGGTCTGGTTCTCACGAACGAAGGCGCTGACGTCCGCATCACGCGACGACTCCGACCTCACTTCCAACCGATTGGTCCAGGACTTTGACACGCTCGCTACCCTCGAGGCGGACCACTTCAATGTGCCGCTACATCGAAGGTCGTGTCAACGGAAAGTCGTTGAAATACGCGGATTTGCTTCGCCCATGAGCGTGATGGCGCCCAATGCATCTATCGGATAACACGCAGGAGCGAGGACACCCTACCCTTGATTGAATTGCCCCAGGTTCCGTTGGGGCTGTTTGGTTCAAGTCAGGCCCAAGCGCGACGACGACGGTAGCCCCGTGTTGCTCCAACCGATCTTCGGTGCGATCGACTCTATCGCTGCCCACTGCGAGGGATACTCGCTCCGGTGCTCCTGCACCATGCGCACTGTGCGCTCACGGACCTCAGGGGAAAACTTGACGGACTTGTTCATGGCTCCATTCTCTCAAGAGTTGGAGCCTCCACCGAACCCGGGGCGGTTCAATACTGCAAGTAGTAGATGTTGGTGCGCCCAACAGGATTCGAACCTGTGACCCCTGCCTTCGGCGGACAGTACTCCATCCAGCTGGGCTGGGGCGCGTGGTGACTGGTGGACTCGCACGCCGCTGTCGGGCCACATCACATGACGCGCGGAATCCTTCCTCTCAGCCGATGCGCGAGCGGGTCCAGGCGGGATCACGTCGGCAATCAAGCACGGCATATACGGTCGCCGTGGTCCCATCGACGCGGTAATACACCGCGAATGGAAAGCGCTTGGACAGCAGTCGGTGATAGGAGCCGAAGTACCGCGGATGGATGCCGCCACTCACTATCAAAGAATCGATGTCGGCGTAGAGGGTATCGAGGAAGTAGGCGCCGACGCCCGGCGCCTGCTTTTCGTAGAAACGATAGCCCTCGGTGAGATCGCGAGCTGCCGCCGACAGGATGCGGATTTTCACTCCAGGCGGTCACGAATTCGACGCTTGGCCGAGTCCCAATCCTCGATATCTTCTTGTCCCGCCGACAATGCCTGCTCTCGTCTGGCGAGTTCGTCGCCGTGCCAGTCGCATGAACTCGCGAGCTCGGCCCGCGCGCGCAGATCGTCCCAGAGCAGTTCCATCGTGCGCAGTTTCTCGGCAACGGACATGGCTTCGATCGAGAGCGGCGCTGACATACGACCTCCGATGCACGATGTGCACAGTGCTGGGCGATCATATCGTCATGACCGCTTCAACGACGTTGTTCGGCATTTTACCGAATTCCATTGCAGGCACGTTGCTCACGACGGGCACCGGGCAACCCTGACAGATTCCAGGTGTGTGCCACACCCTGATACGACGATCGGGACTGTCGGCCGCGAGTGCACGGCAACCCGGCTGCACGCCCCACCACGATGACACCGACGACTGGGCATTGCACTGGGACACGGTGGCGCCTGTTGGTGGGCCTCCCCAAGTCCGTCCCAGCCGATTTGGTGCGCCCGACAGGATTCGAACCTGTGACCCCTGCCTTCGGAGGGCAGTACTCTATCCAGCTGAGCTACGGGCGCATGGTGACTGCGTAACCGGCGGTGGTCGGTCAAGTATCCCGACGGCCGGTTACGGACGGGCAGTATAACGGAGATGCCGGTCGCCCTTGGGTGGAACGGAGCCCCGGACGGTAGCCAAGAGCATCGCCCGCAAGCGGGCTCCCACAGAGAGCTCGAAGCGATGGCCCTAAGCGTTGGCCTGACGTGATGGCCCGAGGCACCAGCCCGAGCCATCACGGTGTGAGTCCTTTCACCGCGCCTTGAGCAGCTTGCTCAGGGTGTCGGGCTTGCTCTCGTCGCGGACCAGGTGCGGGTATTGCAGGCCGTCGTGGTAGGCCACGCGCAGGGTGCGGTACTCGTCGAAGTTCTTCACCAGCAGCTCGATCGGCTGGTTGCCGCCCTTGGCGGCCTTGATCGCGTCCTTGAGCCCGTCGGCGTCGTAGTCGTGGCCGTTGACGGCGACTACGGTCATGCCCGGGGAGACGCCGGCCTTGAACGCCGGGCCGTCCCAGAGCACGTCGTTGATGGCGCCGCCCTTGCCGACCACCAGGCCGATGGAATAGGTGAGGTCCGCCACCTGCCGCCGCTCCTCGTTGCCCTTCACCGCCACGGACGGCTCGTCGGTGTAGACCAGCTTCCAGCCATGGCTTTCGATGCCGCCAATGAGCGGGCCGTGGCCGTCCAGACGGCTGCGCAGGAAGCTTGCCCAGTCGAACGCGTCGATCGCGTTCAAGGCTTGCACCACGTCCTCGAAGGTGTAGGTCTTGACCGCGTAGCTGCCGTCATCCATGCCGAAGAAGGCCTTGGCGAAATCGTCGATGGCGTGCTTGCCGCGCGAAAGCTCGCGCAGCTTGGCGTCCACGTCCAGCCAGATCATCATGCCGGCGTTGTAGTACTCCTCGCTGGCCTGGTAGTTGCGGTAGGGCAGCGGCGCACGCTCGGCAATGACCGGGTCGTTGGTGGTGTCCTGCACGTTGCGCCAGCTCTGCAGGCCAGGGCGGCCGCGGTCATAGGTGGCCGCGGTCAGCGCGAGCACGTCGCGCGCCTGCTCATCGCTCCACAGGCCGGAGCGCGCCGCCAGCACATTGCCCCAGAACTGGGTCTGGCCCTCGTACACCCAGAGCAGCGAGCCCTGCATCGGCTCGTTGAAGGTGGGGCGGTACAGGTCGGCCGGCTGGCGGAACTTGCCGTTCCACGAGTGGTTGAACTCGTGCGGCAGCAGGCCGCGCAGCATCGGCTGCTTGTCCCATTCGGTGAAATAGCCGGGCTGGCTGCCGTTCTCGCTGGAACGGTGGTGCTCCAGGCCGATGCCGCTCATCTTGGTGCTGAGCGCGAGCAGCAGGTCGTAATGGTCGAAATGTTGCGAGCCATAGAGCTTGTAGAGCTGCTGCACCAGGTTGCGGTGCGCCTGCAGCTGCTCGGGGGTGATTTCCAGGTTCTTCGCCGCGTCGGCAACGATGTTCATGTGCACCGGCCGCTTCGCGCCGGGATCGAGATCCACGCGCTTGAAGTACTTGCCGGCAAACATCGGCGAATCAACCAGGGTTTCGTAACTCACTGGCTTGAAGTGCACGGTGTCGCCCTCGCGCGAGGCCTCTTCCAGCGCGCTGCCGAACTGCCAGCCGCTCGGGAACTTCACGCTGGCCTGGGTCGTGATGCGGCTGGCGTAGTAGCCGGCGGGGTACAGCGTGTTCGAGGACCATTGCAGGTTGATGATTTCCGGGGTCATCACCACCCGGCCTTCGCGCGTGTTCTGCGGCGAAAGGAACTGGAACGCCACGTCCACGCTGCTCGCGCCCTGCGGCACCTCGACGTGGAAGGCGTTGACGTTGAGCGGATCGCGCTTCCACGGCAGGATCTGGCCATTGGCGCTGATCACCAGGCCGGCCACCTTGTCGATCGGCCCCACCGGGGAATGGTGGCCGGGGAGCCAGGCCGGGTACAACAAGGTCAGCGGGCCGGGCTGGGCCGGCACCACCTCGCGCACCTGGAAGATGCGCCGGGCCACGTCGGTGGCGTCCACGCTGACCTGCAAGGTGCCCTGGTACGGCACATCCTGCGGTGGCGGGACGTCAGCATGCGCCGACCACGAGGCCATTCCGCACACGGCGGCAGCCAGGGTGGCACGTCCCAAGCAAGCATTGATCACGACATTCTCCGATGGAAACCAGTCAAATCCAGGGTCCAACCTACCCCCGGGCACGGTTTCCCGTGCCCGACGCAAACGTGGCCACACCGTGGGCGGCAACAGCTGGCGCGCCTGGCAGACTACCATGCCGGTAAGCGGGTCCATGCTCCACGCGGGCGCCGGACCCGTCGCCGGTCGCGACGCAGGGGCCGCGGGCCAAACCAGGAGAGGGGGTGTCATGGCATTCAATTTGCTTGAGCAGTGGCAATACCGCGCCTGCAATCCTTGGCCATGACCCTAACCTCACCTGCCGCCCGCAAGAATGCCAGGAGCATGCATAGCCTGCGCGTCAGCGACCAGCAGCAATACCAGGATTACCTGGCCCGCAGCATGGGTCCCTCGATCCACGCCTTGACCGTGCTGGCGGTGTGCGGCGCCATCGTGATCGCCGTGACCGGCACGCTCGCCGGACATCCGTCGTCGCTGTCGGCCTGGATACAGGTCTTGCCTCTGATCGCCATGTTGCCGGTGGTGATCGCCACCCAGCGTGTGCAGCGGCCAGGCCAGCTGCGGCTGTTGGGATTGTTGTGCGTGGCCTTGCTCGAGGTCGCGATCAATCTGCAGGGCCTGAACGGCAAGCCCGACTTGCCGTGGGTGTGGCCGGCCGCCCTGCTGATACCGGCCGCCTCGGCCATGGTGTGGCTCGGCAGTTGGGATTTCGCGCTCGGCATGCTGCTATGCGCGCTGGGTCCGCTGCCCATGCTGTTGTGGAACGGTACGGACGGCTCGCACCTGCTGCAGTACTTCATGTACATGGCGCTGACCATGGCCTTGTGCATCGTCCTGCGCACTTTCCTGGCCGACATGCTGATGGAGCAGTTCCGCCTGGAACGGCAACTGCGCAGGAAGGCGGCCACGGACGGCCTGTCCGGGCTGCTGCTGCGCAACCGCTTCCTGGAGTTGGCCGCGGATGCGATCGACGAATCCCATGTGCGGCGGCGCCCGACCTCATTGCTGTACCTGGATGTCGACCACTTCAAGGCAATCAATGACGACTACGGCCATGCGGCTGGCGACGCGGCCCTGGTGGCGCTGGCGGCCGCACTGCACGCGCAAAGCCGACAGGCCGACCTGATCGGCCGGGTCGGCGGCGAGGAATTTGCTGTGCTGCTGCCCGGCGCCGGACTGGAGCAGGCGCTGGCGCGCGCTGAACAGCTGCGCCTTGCGGTGCACGACATTCCCCGGCCGGATGGCCAGCTGTCGGTGAGCATCGGCGTGGCCGCCTGCGTGCCGGGCGCCTACCTGGGCGTGGAAGCGCTGCTGGCGCGGGCCGACCAGGCCATGCGCCACGCCAAGCGCGAGGGCCGCGACCGCATCGTCAGCGCCTGAGCCGGCGGCGTGCCAGGAACCTGGCGGCACCTGGGAAGCGTATTCGCCATCCCCGGCATCGCTCCATGACACCAAAACACTATCCCGGCGTCATTCCCGCGAGGCGCTTCACAACAGCGAAGCGCCTCGCGGGGATGACGCCGATGGAACAGGCCTCCTGGACGGCTGCTACCGCCCGCGCTCTTCCGCGCGCGCCAGCGAGCTGTGGCGCATGCCGAAGGCGAAGTAGATGACAAAGCCGATCGCCATCCACACCACGAAACGCCAGATGGTGACGATGTCGAGGCCGCCGATCATATGGAAGCGGCCATCGGTGAACCACGGCCAGCCGGTGATCAGGAACAGCGAGAACACGATGCCGAGCGGCGCCAGCAGCCACAGCGCCGGCGTGCGGAAGCGGCGCTCGAGGTCGGGCTGGCGGATGCGCAGGATGAGCACCGAGGCGCAGATCACGATGAACGCCGACAAGGTGCCGATGTTCACCAGCTCGGCCAGCTCGCGGATCGGCAGCAGGCCGGCCGCCAGCGCGGTGAAGATGCCGAGCCACATGGTCGGCCGGTATGGCGTGTGGTATTTCGGATGCGGCTTGGCGAACCAGCGCGGCAGCAGGCCGTCGCGCGCCAGCGCATACCAGATGCGCGCCGCGCCCAGCATGAAGGCAAACACCACGCTGGCTATGCCGGCAATCGCGGTGATGTTGATGATGGCGCTGACCCAGTGCAGGTCGCGGGCGGCAAACACCGCGCTCACCGGCGCGTCGCTGGCCAGGATCATCTGCGTGCACTGGCCAGCAGTCTCGCTCGGGTTCACGCAGCCGTTGTACGGCACCATGCCGGTCAACACCAGCGAGATCGCCAGGTACATGGCCATGGCCACGCCCAGCGAAGCCAACACCGCGAGCGGCAGGTCGCGCTGCGGGTTCTTCGATTCCTCCGCGGCGGTGGTCAGGGTGTCGTAGCCGAACACGGCAAAGAACACGATGCTGGCGGCGGCCAGCATGCCGTCCACGCCGTAGCGCGTGCCGCCGGTGGCCGCCGCGTCGTGGATCAACGGCGGGATGAAGGGCGACCAGTTGGCGGGGTTGATGAAGAACGCGCCCACCACCACAACGACCACCACGCCCAACACCTTCAGCGCCACCACCACGGTGTTGAAGCGCGCGCCGATCTCGGTGCGGGCGATCTGCAGCGCGGCGATCGCCAGCGCCACGATCATCGCGATCAGGTTGATGCCGCGGCCGCTGTCGGGCTGGGCCGGGTCATAGGCAGCCTGCAGGAACACCGGCAGGTGGAAGCCGGTGAGCTGGGCAATCAGCGATTGCAGGTAATTCGAGGTGCCGGCGGCCACCACGCCGACGATGAGCGCGTACTCGACCAGGAGGTCCCAGCCGATGATCCACGCCGGCAGCTCGCCAAGCACGGCATAGCTATAGGTGTAGGCGCTGCCGGTGACCGGGATCATGCCGGAGAATTCGGCATAGGAAAGCGCCGCGCAGGCGCTGCCGATGCCGGCCACCAGGAAGCTCAGGATGATGGCCGGGCCGGCATTCAAGGCCGCCTCGTTCGGCGCCAGCACGAACACGCCGACGCCGACGATCGCGCCGACGCCGATCGCGGTCAGCTGCCACACGCCCATCGTGCGCCGGAAATCCTTGCTCGCACCTGCTTCGGCCTGCAACTGCGCAACCGTCTTGTGCCGGATCAATTTGCGAAAAAAGCCCATGAAGTACCCCCCTACGACGAAGGGGGATCATAACAAGTCACCCAACAAAGGCCACGAATAAAGCGAATAAAGGGGACGTGGCAAATTAAAAAAGGGGACGGGGCAAATTAAATCAGCGCCGCCATTCGCCATCGACGACGATCTCGTCCTGATTTAATTTGCCCCGTCCCCTTTTTTAATTTGCCACGTCCCCTTTATTTATTGGTAGACGTGCAGGCGCTCGAACACCCAGGCCTCGTAGGACGCCAGCAAGCCCGGCACCGGGCAATCGTCGAAGCGCCCGCCGCAGCGATCGCGCAGCGTGGTCGCGGCGGCAAAATAGGCATCCGCCGGCAGGTCGGCGGCCTGCAGCACCAGGGTCGGCAGGAAGGCAATGTCCAGCATCGGGTAGTGCGGCAGCGCCGGGCCGGGGAAATTGCTCTTCAGCACGTAATAGGTGAGCTCGTCACGGTATGGCTGCAACCCTGGCGGCAATGTGCGCGGCAGGCCGCGCAACAGGCCGGCAAACGAGGGCTGGTGGTCGCCGAAATGCAGCAGGATGGTGGGCTGTGCGCGATCCAGGAACGTGTGCTCCAGCCCGCGCATGGCGAGATCCGAATCGTGCAGCCGCCACAGGTAGGTGTCGAAATTGAGCGCCGCGGCCGGCGCCAGTCCGCGCACCACGCCGTCGCGCCAAGGCTCGGGCAGCTTCGGCCGTTCGGCGTCGTCATGTGGACCGTGCTGGTTCACCGTCAGCACCATCATGAACACCGGATGGCCCGGCCGCTTGGCCAACGCATAGGCGTGCGCCGCGGCGGCAAACATCTGCGCGTCGGATTCCTCCCACTCGTCCAACTGCAGCTCGCTGGCGTCGTACAGGTGGTCGAAACCATAGGCACGGTAAGCGTTGCGGCCATTGAGGAAGCTGCCGACCGTGGGATATACGGCGATGGTGGTGTAGCCCAGGCGCCGCAGCAGCCAGGGCAAGGCGTCGCGCATGTGGGGTGCGAGCACGAAGGGCGCATACATGCCGCCGGGTCCGAAGATGTCGTGCGGCATGCCGGTCAAGGCGGCAAATTCGCTGACCCACGTACCGCCGCCAAAGGTGTGCACGCGCAGCACGCCCGCGCCGCGCGTGCGGGCATCGGCACGGAACAGCGCGAACTGGCACAGCGCCACGTCGTGGCAGGCGTCGAAGTTGGAAGGGTCGAACGTGCTCTCCTCCAGCACCTGCACGATGTCCGGATACGGCCCGCGCGAGGCGGGCCTGGCCGGGATGGCCGTGCCGGCCCACTGCCGCTGCGCCGCGTCGGCGCCGGACATCGGCGGCAGATGGACCTCGGCATCGTTCCAGTTGACGAAAAAGTCGGTCAGCAGCGCATCGTCGGACATCTCGTCCCAGGCCGCGCGCGCATGCACCTGGGCAAAGGCGCCATGCGGCAGCAGCAGCATCCAGAACATGCCCGCGAACCCGGCCACGCCCAACGCGCGCAGCAGGCGCGCCCGCCATGGATTCCGCCCGCGCCAATGCAGGTCGCCGCGCCACACCAGGTACAACAGCAGCGGCGCCAATACACACACACTGATGCCCAGCGCATACAGGTGCGGGTAATGGCGCAAGGTGTCGACCAGGCTGGTGCGCGCAAAGTAGACGAAGTCCGCCGGCAGCAGGGTGGACTCCAGATACTGCATCTTCAGCTCGGCAATGAATTTCAGCCCGACGAACGCGCCGCCGGCGAGCACCAGCGCAGTGGCTGGACGCGCGAACGCCGCCAGCAACGCGCCGAGCGTGCACAGCATCAGGCTGGCGATGAAGAGCTGCTGCAGGCGCTTCGGCTCGCCACCGGCAGCCAATGCCAGGCAGACGAGGAAAAACACCAGCGCGGCGCCGAGCACGATGTAGGGGCGCAGCAAACGCAACGAGGCAACTGGCATGGTGGGCACGCTCCCCGGTACGGCCCGGTGGCTGCCGCCATTTTAGTCGTCTTTGCCTGCCACAGCCGATGCCGCCGGCAGTCCGTTCGATTGGCGTTGTGCGGCCCGCGCCTCCCTGCACGCCGTGGGTCCGGTCATCCCGGCCGCGGGCGCGACGCAAGGCAGGTATCATCGGCGCATGACCCCCACGCCCCTGTCCTCCATCCCGGCCGCGTTTCCCGCCGAGTCCGCCAGCTTTACGCTGGACGGCCCGGCCGGGAAACTGGAAACCATCACCGACGTCGCCACGCGCAACTGCGCACGGCAGGGCGTGGCGGTGATCTGCCACCCGCAGCCCGAGCAGGGCGGCACCATGCACAACAAGGTGGTGACCATGGCCGAGCGGGCGCTGCGCGAGTCCGGGCTGGATACGCTGCGCTTCAACTTCCGCGGCACTGGCAATTCCACCGGCACGCACGACGGCGGCCCGGGCGAGAGCGACGACCTGGTGGCCGTGGCCGATTGGGTACGCAAGGTGCGGCCGGGCGACGTGCTGTGGCTGGCCGGATTCTCGTTCGGTGCCTGGATCACCTTGCGCAACGCCGTGCGCCTGCAGGCGAAGGCGCTGATCAGCATCGCCCCGCCGATCGGCCTGCGTCCGCTGGAGGGCGTGCCGCTGCCGACCTGCCCGTGGCTGCTGATCCAGGGCGAGGCCGACGAGATCGTGGACCCGCAGGCCGTGTTCGACTGGGTCGCCGCGCTCAAGCAGCCGCCCGAACTGATCCGCATGCCGGAAACCGGGCATTTCTTCCACCGCCGGATGATGGACCTGCGCGGCGCGATCAAGCACGCAGTGCGCGATTGGTTGCCTGCACCTCGGCATGCCTGAACCCGTTCGCGCATCTTGAATTCCCGCCACCGACAAGCAGCCCATGGCTGAGGGGCCGCCGCTCGCGCCCAGCGTCCGCTACGCCGAAGGCGTCGCCGCGCATCGCTGGGAAGCGGACCCGACGCAGCTCGCCCTGCTGCCCGAGTTCGATCGCCTGCACGCGGCCCTGTGCGCCGCGGCGGTGCGCCCCGAAGGCCTGTTCGGGCGCCTGCGCAGCATGCTTGGCAGCGAACCGGTCACGCCCATCCCGGGCCTGTACCTGTGGGGCCAGGTCGGCCGCGGCAAGACGTTCCTGATGGACTTGTTCGCCGCCAGCCTGCCGCACGGCGTGGCCTTGCGACGGCATTTCCACCGTTTCATGGCCGAGGTGCATGAGGCCCTGCGCGCGCTCGGCGAGCGCCAGGACCCGCTGCGCATCGTCGCTGCCGAGCTGGCTGGCCGCTGCCGCGTGCTGTGCCTGGACGAGTTCCTGGTCAACGACATCGGCGACGCGATGATCCTCGCCAACCTGCTCGACGCGCTGTTCGCCCACGACGTGGTGCTGGTGACCACGTCCAACACGGCGCCGGCGCAACTCTATCGCGGTGGCCTGCAGCGCGCGCGTTTCCTGCCGGCGATCGCCCTGCTCGAGCAGCGCTGCCGCGTGCTGGAAATGCAGTCGGCCCACGACTGGCGGCTGCGCGCACTGACCCAGGCCTCGGTGTACCTCACCCCGCCTGGGCCGGAGGCGCAGCGGACGCTGGAGCGCATCTTCGCCAGCCAGGCCAGCGGCCCGGTACGCGAGGGCGGCGCGCTGCACATCCTGGGCCGCGACATCCCGCTGGTGCGGCGCGCGGACCACATCCTGTGGTTCGATTTTGCCGCCCTGTGCGAAGGGCCGCGCGCGGTCGCCGACTACATCGAGCTGGCCAAGACCGGGCCCACGGTGATCATCGCCAACGTGCCGCAGTTCACCGTGTACAGCGAGGACCCGGCGCAGCGCTTCGTGCAACTCGTCGACGAGTTCTACGACCGCCAGGTCAAGCTGGTGCTGTCCGCGGCCGCGCCAATCACCGAGCTGTATGCCGGCGATCGCCTGCGCGCGGCGTTTGCCCGCACCGAATCGCGCCTGATCGAGATGGGCAGCGAGGAATACCTGGCCCTGCCCCACCGCCCGGAATAAAACGGCCGGCGCGCGGATCGACGACCACCTGCCCGCCCCGGCCATCCGCACGCTGAACGAGGTGCGGGTCGCCGTGCGCGCGAACAGCCTGCCGAAAGAATCGCCCGCCTAGACTGCGCGCCCGAAGCTGCTCCTGGGCACCGGGCGGGAGTTCGCCTGGTACTCCGGGACGGCGCCATCGCGGGCTGCGTCCAAGGCGCCAGACATGCAAGAAACCACCGTGACGACCGGCCGCCGCTTGCCGATCCTGATGTACCACAACATCGCCCAGGCACCACGCGGCTTGGTGGTTTACCGCAGCCTCTACGTCGGTCCCGCGGCGTTTGCCAGACAAATGGATCTGTTGCGACGTTTGGGCTATGTCGGCCTGTCGATGGGGGCGGCGATGCCTTATCTGCGCGGCGAGCGCCAGGGCCGCGTGGTCGTCATCACGCTCGACGATGGCTACGCCGACAACCTGTCCGCACTGCCGGTGCTGCAACACCACGGCTACACCGCCACGGTCTACGCGGTGAGCGGCGCGATCGGCCAGTTCAATACCTGGGATGCGCAAAAGCTCGGCATCCGCAAGCCCTTGATGAGCACGGCGCAATTGCGCGAGTGGGTGAACGCCGGCATGGAGGTCGGCGCCCATTCGCGCAGCCATCCGCGCCTGACCCGCTGCGACGAGTGCAGCCTGCGCGAAGAGATCCACGGCGCCAAGCGCGAGCTGGAAGATGCCCTGGGCGTGGCCATCACCCAGTTCTGTTATCCCTACGGCGACGTCGACGAGCGCGTGGCCGCCGTCACGCGCGAGGCAGGCTATGCCGCCGCTACCGCCACGCGGCGTGGCCGCGCCGTGCCTGGCGGCGACCTGTGGCGCTTGCCACGCGTGCAGGTCGCCCGCCACCACTGGCTGGGCCAGTTCGCGCTGCGCGTCCTCACCGCCTACGAGGACCGCCGCGCATGAACTTCCTGCTGGTCGGGACCAATCCGGAAAATACCGGTGCGGCGACGCACTTCGTCGCCTTGGCGCAGGCGCTCGCCGCAGCCAGGCACCGGGTGCACGTCATCGCGCACCCCGGCGGCCCGATCGCGCGGGAGTTGGCGGGCGCCCCTGGCGTGCGGGTGTACGCCGGCCAATTCCGCAACGTCCTGGACGTACGCGCCTATGTGCTGGTCGTGACGCTTGCGCGCCATTTTCGGCCAGATTGGTTGATCGGCAATTTCGGCAAGGAGTACTGGCCACTGCTCGCGCTAGGCCGCGCGCTCCGGATCCCGGTGGCACTCTTTCGCCACCGCACGCCGCCGATGAAGCATCTTTCGGCCTGGTTCGTGCCGCGCCTGGCGCAACGCTTCTTTGCCGTCTCCACGCATGCCCGGCAGGCCTATCTCGATCGCGGCATTCCGGCGGCACGCGTCCAGGTGCTATACAACCCGGTCAACATGGAGCACTGCCGTTTCGATCTGCATCGACGTACCGCAATGCGCGCCAGCCTGGGCATCGACGGGCAAGCGATCGTGCTCGGCTACGCTGGCCGCATGCAGCGCGGCAAGGGCGTGTTCACCTTGCTGGAAGCCGCGACGGCGGCCATGGCGCGGAATCAGCAGCTGCACTGCCTGTGGCTGGGCGACGGGCCGGACGCAACGGCCGTGCGCGAGCTCGCGCGCTGCAGCGTCCACGCCGACCGGCACCACTTCATCGGCTGGACCGATGACGTCCAATCCTGGTACAGCGTCATGTCCATGCTCGCCTTTCCGTCGATCGCCATGGAAACCTTCGGCCGCGTCTCGGTCGAGGCACAGGCCAGCGGCGTCCCCGTGCTGGGCAGCAACCTGGGCGGCATACCGGAGACCATGGATGCCGGCCGCACCGGCTTGTTGCTGCCGCCCGGCGACCCGGTCGCGTGGTGCGATGCGATCCTCGCGCTCTGTGACCCGGCCATCCGCGAGCCGATGGCAGCCGCCGCCCGGCCATTTGTCGAGCAGCACTTCAGCGGAGCAAGCATTGCCGCGCAGTTGGTGAGCTCGCTTGCGGCCGCGGGGGCCGCGACCACGAAGCACCATCACCCCGGTGGCGTGTTCCCCTGACCCGCGAACCCCAGGCCAAGGCGGGTACGCAGACGACCAGCCGCGGCCCCGGATCCGACCGGATTCAGCGCGCCTTGCCCTGGTTGGCGACGGCGGCCATCTTGGCCTCGATCTCGGCGCTGTCGCCCAGGTAGTAGCGCTCGGGCGGGCGCAGCTCCGCGTCGAACTCGTACACCAGGGGCACGCCGTTGGGAGCAAGGAATACCTGGCGCTGGAGCATCGGATCGGGTGAGCATGTACATTGGCCATCGAACCGTTCCGGCGCGATCCGCGACCACACCCACGCAACCACGCCGGCATCCACCTTTCCCGCAGTGGAGACGCCGCATGCATCGCATCACCGTCGCTATCGCCTTGGCGCTTGCCACCGCCGGCTCGCCCCTGTACGCCACCAGTACCAGCCAAGTGCAGGCCATGGTGCAGCAGGAACTGCCGCAGGTCACGGCGTGGCGCCGCGACATTCACCAGCATCCGGAGCTCAGCAACCGCGAAGTGCGTACCTCGGCGCTGGTCGCCAGGGAGCTGAAAAAACTGGGGCTGGAGCCACATACCGGCATCGCGCATACCGGCGTGGTGGCCTTGCTGAAGGGCGACCTGCCGGGGCCACGTCTGGCCATCCGCGCGGACATGGACGCCTTGCCGGTCACCGAGGAAGTCGACCTTCCGTTCGCTTCCAAGGCCAAGGGTGAGTACCGCGGCAAGCCTACCGGCGTGATGCATGCCTGCGGCCACGATGCGCATACGGCCATGCTGCTGGGACTGGCGCAGGCGCTGGCCGGCATGAAGCACCAGCTGCACGGCTCGGTGTTGTTCGTGTTCCAGCCTGCCGAGGAGGGCGCGCCGCCTGGCGAGGAAGGCGGTGCCGGGCTGATGCTGAAGGAGGGACTGTTCCGCGACTTCAAGCCAGACGCCATGTTCGGCATGCACGTGGTCAGCACGCTCAACGTGGGCACGGTGGCAGTGCGACCAGGGCCGACGATGGCCGGATCGGATTGGTTCAAGCTGGTGGTGCATGGGCGCCAGACCCATGGCGCGATGCCCTGGAACGGCATCGACCCGATCGTCACCGCGGCCGAGATCGTCACCGCGTCGCAGACCATCGTCAGCCGCAAGCTCGATATCAGCAAGCTGCCGGCGGTGCTGAGTTTCGGCATCATCGAGGGCGGCTCGCGCTACAACATCGTGCCCGACCGGGTCGAGCTGCAGGGTACGCTGCGCACTTTTGATCCAGCCATGCGCCAGCAGGCGTTCGACAACATCAAGGGCATCGCCGAACACATCGCCGCCGCCCATGGCGCCACCGTGGAGACCGAGGTCCCGGTGTACAGCAACCCGGTGCTGGTCAACGACGACAAGCTGGCCGCAAGCGTGCATGCCAGCCTGGTGCGCGTCGACGGCACCCCGCAGGTAGGCGTAGCGAAGCCATGGATGGCATCAGAGGATTTCGCGCTGTTCGCGCAAGCCGTACCCAGCGTCTATTTCTTCGTCGGGGCGACGCCGAAGGGCCAGGATGCGGCCACCGCGCCATCCAATCATTCGCCGAAATTCTTCCTCGACGAGGGTGCGCTGCAGGTCGGCCTGCAATCGATGCTGCAGGCAAGCCTGGATTACCTGGAGGCCGGCGCTTCGTAACGCGCCACGCCGGCCCCCGAGGCGTGGCGATCCCGCGCCTGCTCTCAGCGCGCCTTGCCCTGGTTCGCGACGGCAGCCATCTTGGCCTCGATCTCGGCGCTGTCGCCCAGATAGTAGTGCTCGAGCGGGCGCAGCTCCACGTCGAACTCGTACACCAGGGGCACGCCGTTGGGGATGTTGAGCTCGACGATGTCGGCATCGGAAACACCGTCGAGGTACTTGACCAGGGCGCGCATGGAATTGCCGTGCGCCACCACCAGCACGCGCTGCCCCGCCCGGATGGCCGGTGCCAGCACCTCGTGCCAGTACGGCAGTACGCGGGCCACGGTGTCCTTCAGGCATTCGGTGGCGGGAATCTGCTGCGCCGCCAGCCTGGCATAGCGCGGATCGCGCAGCGGCTCGTTCGCGGCCGGCTCTTGCGGCGGCGGCGGCACGTCGTAGCTGCGCCGCCAGATCTTGACCTGCGCCTCGCCGTACTTGGCCGCCGTGTCGGCCTTGTTGAGCCCGGTCAGGGCACCGTAGTGGCGCTCGTTGAGGCGCCAGTCGGTGAGCACCGGCAACCACATGGCGTCGATGGCTTCCTGCACGCCCCACAAGGTGCGCACCGCGCGCTTGAGCACCGAGGTATGCGCCACGTCGAAGGCATAGCCCGATTCCTTGAGCAGGCGGCCAGCCGCCGCGGCCTCGGCCACGCCCTGCGGCGTAAGGTCGACGTCGGCCCAGCCGCTGAAGCGGTTCTCCAGGTTCCATTGCGACTGGCCGTGGCGGATGAGGACGAGCTTGGACATGGGCGGCAACCGTGCACGAAAAACGCGATGGTGCGGCGCCGCGCCGCGCAGGTCAAACCTGCCGCGCAGCGGCGGCAGGATCAAGCCCAGTCGCGCGGCTGCAGGTAGGCGGCCAGGCGCGCCTCGGCGGAACCCGGCGCGGGCGCATAGGCATATTCGAAGCGCACGCGCGGCGGCAGGCTCATCAGGATCGACTCGGTGCGCCCGCCGGATTGCAGGCCAAACAGGGTGCCACGGTCGTACACCAGGTTGAATTCCACATAGCGGCCGCGCCGGTACAACTGGAATTCGCGCTCGCGCTCGCCATACGGCGTGTCGCGGCGGCGCTCGACGATCGGCAGGTAGGCATCGAGGAAACCGTTGCCGACCGCGCGGGTGAAGGCAAAGCAGCGCTCGAAGCCGCCGGCGTTTAGGTCGTCGTAGAAGAGCCCGCCGACGCCACGGGTCTCGTGCCGGTGCTTGAGGTAGAAGTACTCGTCGCACCACTGCTTGTAGCGCGGATAGACGTCCGCACCAAACGGCACGCACAAGTCCCTGGCGACCCGGTGCCAGTGCACGATGTCCTCGTCGTACGGGTAGAACGGCGTCAGGTCGAAGCCGCCGCCAAACCACCACACCGGCTCGACGCCCGGCTTGCGCGCCTCGAAATAGCGCACGTTGGCGTGGGTGGTCGGCACATGGGGATTTTTCGGATGCAGCACCAGGGAGACGCCGGTGGCGACGAACTCGCCGCCGGCCAGCTCCGGCCGATGCGCCGTGGCGCTGGGCGGCAGCTGCTTGCCGGAGACACGGGAAAAGTTGACCCCGGCCTGCTCGAACACCGCGCCGTCGCGCAGCACGCGGGTGTGCCCGCCGCCGCCTTCCGGCCGGGTCCACGCATCCTCCACGAACGTGGCGCCGCCATCGGCGCGCTCGATCGCGCCGCAGATGCGCAGCTGCAACTCACGCAGGTAGGCTGCGGCCTGGTCGGCTTGTTCGATCATCGTGGCATCCTCGGGCTTGGCGCCGAGCGTAGCAAGTCCGTTGTCCGGTCTCCGTGCGGCACGTCGTCGCGTGGGCCGGCTGGCGACCGCGGACACGGATTCGCGACTCCTTCATGCACGGTAGGCCAAGCTGGCGCCACCCAACCCCGTGGGAGCGCGCTTGCGCGCGATGCTCCTGTCTTGATCCCGGTGACGCAGGAGAGCATCGCGCGCAAGCGCGCTCCCACCGGACTTCGTTCCACGCTCCTAGGCAAGTTTCTTCATGACGACTAGTCTTCCGCCATGCCTGACCCGATGACCCCGCTGGCGATCAGCGCCTACACGGCGACCTCGGCCATGGGGCGCGGCCTGCACGCCCACCTGGCCTGCCTGCACAGCGAACGCACGGCGCTGCAGCTGAACGATTTCGGCCCGGCGCCCCTGCCATGTTGGGTTGGCCGCGTCGCCGGGCTGGAGGACGCGCCGCTGCCCACGCCGCTTGCCGGCTGGGATTGCCGCAACAACCGCCTGGCCTGGCTCGGGCTGCAGCAGGACGATTTCCTGGCCCGGGCGCTGGAGGCGCGCGCGCGCTACGGTGCCGACCGCGTGGCCCTGGTGCTCGGTACCTCCACCGCCAGTATCGGCGCCACCGAAGAGGCCTACCGCACGCTCGATGCCGACGGCGGCTTTGCCGACGCCATGCTGCGCCCGGAGCTGCACAACCCGCACTCGCTGGCGGCCTTCGTGGCTGCCGCCCTCGGCCTCGAGGGGCCGTGCCTGACCATCTCCACCGCGTGTTCGTCGAGCGCCAAGGCGTTTGCCAGCGCCGAGCGCCTGCTGCGCCTGGGCCTGGTCGATGCTGCCGTGGTCGGCGGCGTCGACAGCTTGTGCGCGAGCGTGCTGTTCGGCTTCAACGCACTCGAGCTGGTGTCGCGCACGCCATGCCGTCCGTTCGACGCCGATCGCGACGGCATCTCGATCGGCGAGGCGGCAGCGTTTGCCCTGCTCGAACGCAGCGTGGTCGCGCCGGGCCGGCCGCGCCTGATCGGCTACGGCGAATCGAGCGACGCCCACCACATGTCGACCCCGGATCCGGACGGCCGCGGCGCGGAGCTGGCGCTACGCGCGGCGCTGGCGCGGGCCGCGATCGAGCCGGCGCAGGTGGACTATGTCAACCTGCACGGTACCGCCAGCATCAAGAACGACGAGGTCGAGGCCGCCGTGCTCGAACGGCTGTTCCCGCCCACGACTCGCGCCAGTTCCAGCAAGGGCTACAGCGGCCATACGCTCGGCGCGGCCGGCGCGTTGGAGGCGGCGCTCAGCTTGCTGGCCATGGCGCACGACCTGCTGCCGGGCAACCTCGGCGCCACCAGGCCCGACCCGCGCTGCGGCCCCCGGTTCGCGTGGCGCAACGAGAGCCGGCCGATCGCCGTCGCGCTCAGCAACTCGTTCGGCTTTGGCGGCAACAATGCCTGCCTGCTGTTTGCCCATGCCGGCGTGGCGCCATGACCGGCCTGCCCCTGCGCTTCTACATCGAGGGTGTCGGCGTATGGTCGCCGCAACTGGCTGGTTTCCCCGCGCTGTGCGATGTCCTTGAAGGGGCAACGCCAGCGCCACCGGCGACGGCGCCCACGGCAGCCATCCTGCCGCCTGCCGAGCGCCGCCGCGCACCCACCTGCGTGCGCCTGGCGCTGGAAGTCGCGCAGCAGGCCGTGGCCGCGAGCGGCCGCGACCTGGCGACGCTGCCTTGCGTGTTCGCCTCCTCGCACGGCGACCAGGCCACCACCGACTACATGTGCGCGACCCTGGCCGACGAACCGCTGGCGCTGTCGCCAACGCGCTTCCACAATTCGGTGCACAACGCCGCGGCCGGCTACTGGACCATCGCCGTCGGCTGCCGCGCCGCCTCGACCGCGGTGAGCGCGGGACGCGCGAGTTTTGGCGCCGGTTTGCTGGAAGCCGGCAGCCAGGTGCTGGGCAACGGCGAGGCGGTGCTGCTCACCTGCGCCGACACCGTCGGCGCCGGACCGATGTCCGAGGTGACCGGCTGCCACGCGGCCTTCGGCTGCGCCCTGGTCCTGGCCCCCGAGCGCAGCGACGGGACGCTGGCGCGCGTCGACCTGCAGCTCACCGCCGCGCTCCCCGACCCGCCCTTGCCCGAGCCGCTGGCAAGCTGGCGCGCCAGCAACCCCTCGGCCCCGGCCCTCGCGCTGCTGGCGCTGCTGGCCCGGGGCGCGGGCGATTGCCAACTCGCCGCAGCGCCGGCACTTGGGCTGCACATCGACCTGGAGCGCATGCCGTGAACGAGCTGCCGGAACATTGGTGCGTGCTGATTCCCTGCCTCAACGAGGAAGCCGCGATCCAGGCCGTGGTCGAATCGGTGTTGGCCCTTGGCGTAGCGGTGATCGTGGTCGACGACGGCTCAACCGACCGCACCCCCGAGATCGTCTCGCGCCTGCCGGTCACCTTGCTCCATCTCGACACGCGGCATGGCAAGGGCGAGGCGCTGCGCCGCGGCTTCCGCGAGGCTCGGCGCCAGGGCTATGCCGCGGTGCTGACCATGGACGGCGATGGCCAGCACCTGGCCAGCGACATCCCGCGCATCGTCGCGGCGGCGCGACGCTATCCCGGGCACATCGTGATTGGCGCCCGCCTGCTCGACCGCGAGCAGCAGCCACATGGCCGGCGCCGCGCCAATGCCGTGGCCGACTGGGGCATCTCCTGGGCCTGTGCGCAACCCGTGGCGGATACGCAAAGCGGCCAGCGCTGGTATCCGCCGACGGTGCTGGACCTGGTCGAGCTGGCAGCCGAGGACTTCGTGTTCGAGGCCGCGCTGCTCATCACCGCCTCGCGGGAAAAGGCCGTCGGCGTGGTCTCGGTGCCCATCGCCTCGCGCTACCACTCCGAGTTCCGGGCCAGCCACCTGAACCCAGTCCGCGACGTCACCCGCATCACCCTGTATACGATCGGCCGCGTCGTGCACTACGGCGACATCATCGCCAGCTACCGCCGTTCGCGGCAAAAAGCGCTGGTGCTCGGCGACGACCAGCCCGGCGACGTGCTCACCACCTACTCGCCGTAGGAAGCCGCTCGCGGGCAACGCCTTGGCGGGTGCGCAGCTGTCGCTCTACGCCGTTGGCGGCCACTGCTGTGCTGCGTGCAGTACACGCAAAATGGTCACGGCCGCGGGGCCTTCCATGTAGACGACAAGATAATTGGATCGCACCACCATTTCGCACGTACCCGGGACACGACCGGTGCGGTAGAGCTGCGGGTGTTCCGACAACTTCGCGGTCTTGGCCTCGATATCGTCTTTCAGGCGCTGGGCGGCGTCAGGATTGTCGTCGGAAATATAATCAATGATGGCCAACAGGTCGGCGTACGCGGCCTTTCGCCACTCAAGCGCGACCACGGCGCTTACGACTGATCAGCGCCTGGGCTTCATCCATGACTTGTCGATGTGGAACCGCAGGGCGCGTGTCATTCAGCGCCTCGCGCACCTTGGCTCGAAACCATGCGTCGTGGGCAACCGGATCTGCCGTCAGGGCGGCAGGCAAACCACCTTCTTTGGTGACGCGCGTCAGCAGGATGCGCACCGCATCGGAGACGGTCAGACCCACGTTGGCCAGCTTCTCCGCCGCCTGGGTCTTCAGTTCGTCGTCGATTCGAACGTGGAGCATTGAGGTTTGTGCCATGGACGGATCCTCCAAGCTGTGGACTATTGTGTATCGCATTTGAGATACATGCAAACGCGGGTCGGTCAGCTTTCCCCGCTCCTAGCCCATGCCGCCGTTGACGCCGATGACCTGGCCGTTGATGTAGGCGGCCTGGTCGCTGCACAGGAAGGCCACCAGCGCCGCCACCTCCTCGGGCCGGCCGGCACGCTGCGCCGGCACCAGCTCGCGGATGCGCTCGGGGGGAAACGCCTGCTCGGCCATGCGCCCGGCAATCACTCCCGGCGCCACCACATTGACGCTGATGCCGCGCGCAGCCATCTCCCGCGCCAGGGAGCGGCAGGCGCCGTGCAGCGCGGCCTTGGCCGCCGCGTAGTTGGTCTGCCCGCGGTTGCCGAGTTGCGCGGCGACCGAACTGATGGCAACGATGCGCCCGGCGCGTGCCCGCGCCATCGGCAGCAGCAACGGCCGGGTGACGTGGAAGAAGCCGTGCAGCGAGACATCGATCACCGTATGCCATTGGGCGTCGCTCATGCCGGCCATCGGCGCGTCGTCATGGATGCCGGCGTTGTGCACCAGGGCGTGGATCGTGCCGCTGGCCAGCAGCGCCTGCAGCGCCGACGCCGTGGCCTCGGCGTCGGTGAGGTCGAATGCGGTCGCCTCGGCGCTGCCGCCGGCGGCGCGGATCGCCGCCGCGGTGGCCTCTGCCCGCTCCATGCCGCGGTTGGCATGCACGATCACATGGAACCCGGCGACGGCCAGCGCCTGGCAGATCGCGCCGCCCAGGTCGCCGCTGCCGCCGGTCACCAGGGCGCGGCGTGGAATTTCGGGATGGGACATGCAGGCCTCGCTCAAGCAGGATCCGGGTACATCACGGTGGCGCGGCCGCTGGCCAGCACGCGCCCGCCGTGCACGACGCGAAAACGGTATTGTGCGCCACCGGGGTCGGCATGCAGGCAGCTGGCATGGACATCCAGATGGCCGGCCAGCGTATCGACGTATTCCACCCGCAGGACCAGGTCGCGCACGCTGACGAGCATGCCCGCGCGTACTTGGCACTCGCCACGCGCGCGCGCCAGCAGCGCGCCATGCACGGCCATCGCCTGCGCGCCGTACTCGGCCAGACAGACCGCATGCAGGCCCAGGGCGCCGCGCAGCGGATTGTCCGCCCGCGCGTGGCTGGCGCTCGTGGCATGAATGCCCTCGGCATCCCAGTGCAGCACGGCGTCCAGCAAGCACATGCTGCCGGCATGCGGGATCAGCGCGGCCCAGTCACTCTGCGGCAGCATTGGCGTGCGGCGCCATCAGGATGGACAGACAGAAATGGAAGGCGACGCCGAGGCTCACGGTGAGGCCGATCGCCCGCAGCACCGGGATCGTCGCCCAGGCCAGCATGCCGAACACCAGCAGCGCCGACAGCACGCACACGAGCGTGGCGTGCAGCACGCGGCGCTGCTCAGCCGGCTCGCCGCTGTCGCGCTCGAAGAACAGCGCGTAGTGCAGGCCGAGACCGCCGGCAAGGATCAGCGCGACGAGGTGGAACAGGGAAATCTCGATCCCCGCCGCGCGCTCCACAGCCAGCACCAGGAAGGTCGCCAGGGTCATCGGCGCCAGCACATGCCAGGCCCGGCGCGCACTGCGCAAGGCGACGCCGATGGTCAGCACGAGCAGGAGCGCCGCCCCCAGCAAGGCGTGCAGGATGCGGCTGCGGTAGGCCGCCACCAGCACCTCCGAGGCGGCCTTGAGGTCGAGCAGGCGCACGCTGCCCTGGCTGCCCGTGCCCAGCGCCTGCAAGGCCGCGACGTCGTGCACCCCGCTCACGCTGCCCAGCCCGAACCATTGCCCGTCCTGCTCCACCAGCATCGCCGCCAGGCGCTGGCCTAGCGGGCTGCGCTCGAAATGTCCGGGAGTCAGCGGCGGCAGGTGGCGGGCTGCCTCCACATCAGCGACGAAGGGCGCGAACAGCCCCGGCTGGAACGGCAAGCCCTGCAGGGCCTGCTGCAGCTCGTGCTGCAGCGTGGCGCGGTCCGGCAGGCGTGCCTGGCGCTGGCGCTGCAGCGCCACTGGCGGCAGGTAGCGCGAGGGCAGCTCCAGCGCATCGACCGCATGCCGCGCGACCAGCGCATCGGCCCGCGCCTGCAGTGACTGCGACAAGGCCAGCACACCTTCTGGTGTGGACGCCTGCAGCACCAGCAGGTAGCGCACGTCCGGCGCGCCCAGCGCCTCGCGCAGGCGCGCGTCGCGCTGCAGCAGGTTCGGCGGCAGCGGCGTCAGCGCGGCAAGGTCGTTCTGCCAGAACGGCCCGGGTGCCACCGCCAGCAGGCCCACGATCAGTGCGCCCACCGCAAGCGGAATCCAGCGCGGCCGCGGCAGGCGATCGACCCACCGGCGCGCCCGCGCCAGCCAGCGCAGCCCGGCCACGTCGTGCACCTGCCGCGGCAGCAGGTGCACCAACAGGTAGCGCGTGCTGAAGCCGGCCACCAGCAGGCCGACGATGGTGAATACCGCCAGCTGCTCGAGTCCACTGACGCCCGAGGCATAGAACGCGAGGTAGGCGATGCAGGCCGAGGCGATCGCCGTGAGCAGCAGCGGCCACAGGCTGCGCACGCTGGCCACGGCATCCTCGCCGGCGCGGCGATGGCTGAGCACGCGTATCGGGTATTCCTGCGCCACGCCCAGCAGGGTAAAGCCGAAGGCCAGGGTGATGCCGTGCACCTGCGGGTAGACCAGGGTCAAGGCGGCGATGCCGGCCAGGGCGGCGCTCGCGATCGGCAAGGCCGACAACAGCAGCGAGCGCACGCTGCGATAGGCCAGCAGCAACAGCAAGATGAAGCCCACGGTGGACACGCGCCCGATCCATTCGGCCTGGTGCCGGGTCTGCGCGCCCAGCACCACGCTGAAGTAGCCCGGCCCGCTCAGCTGCAGTTTGGCCTGGCCGCGATCCGGCAAGGCCTGGAACGCCTGCTCGATGCCCGCCACCGCGGCCTCCTGGGCCCCAGGGTCGAAGCCGGCAGCAGCCGTCTGCACCAGCAGCATCGCGCCGTCGCGTGCGGAGAACCACACGCCGTCGCGCAACCCGGGCGTATGCGGCGGGGCCCAGGACTCAGCCAGCTTGAGCACTTCCAGCGTGGGGTCGCGCGGCAACAGCGGCTTCAGCAGGCTGGCGCCGGGGGAAGACAAATCCTCCACGCGCTGCTGCAACTGGTCGGCCAGGAACGCCTCGTCCAGCGGCTGACGGTCCAGGGTGGGCGAGAGCAGGTAGCGGTAAGGCAGCAAGCTGGGGTCGAGGACGCCAAGGTCCAGGTCGCCATTCAACACCTGGCTGTAGCGTGGGTCGTGCGCGAGGCTGGCGGCGAGGCCCCGGCTGAGCGCGGTGAGCGTGGCTGGCGGGGCGCCCTCGATGGCCAGCAGCAACAGGCGCGAGGCCGGCCCGGAACCCAGCTGGCCCATCAGCAGGCGCTGGTCCGGCGTGGTCGGCGCCGGCATGAAGCTGCGCAGGTCGGTAGTGACGTGCAACCGCTGGCCAATCAGCCAACCCAAGGCCGCCAGCACCAGCAGCCAGCCGAGCAACAAGAGGGCCAGCGCGCCGCGGCCCATGCTCAATGCGCGCCGTCGCACAATGCCTGCAGCGCCCCGATGGTCGGCTGCGCCGGCATGTCGGCCGCCAGTGCACCGAGCAGGTCCACGCTGAGGTCGCCATCGGCCTCGCGCACCTGCATGCAGTGCGCCTCGGCACCGTGCCCGTTGATGACGATGCCGGACACGCTGCGCGCGACCTTGGCGTCGCGCGGGGTCAGGCTGAGGCTCCAGGCCGCGGATGCCTCGCCGCTGGCATGGATGGCAAACGCCTGCTGCAGGCGTGCGCCGTCGCCACTGAGCAAGGCGACAAAGCTGTCCAGCAAGGCCTGCAGCTGCGGCGCCCGGTCGAGTGCAAACTGGCGGGGCGCCTGTCCCGGGCGCTGCTGGGTGACCTTGCCGTCGGCAATGCTGAAGCGCTCCGCCCGCGGCTCGCGCACCTCGCGCTCGAGGCGGTCGCCGCCCAGCCAGGCCAGCTCTCCGGAGACCACCAGCGGCCGGTCCAGCATGCGCATGAAGCGCGCCTCGGCAAATGCCGTGCGCGCCGGCGGCGGGCGGCCGAGCGCCGCGATCAGGGCTGTCGCGGGGGCAGCCGACGTCGTGCCGGCGCTGGCCGGGGCCTGGAGCTCATGCGCTGGCGCGGTCGCCAAGGCCGGCAGCAGCAGGGCCGGGATCAGCAGCAGCCGACGTCGCTTCCGCATGCGCGGGATTGGCTTGCCAGAAGTCATAGAAGTTGAACCAGTTGTAGGGCGCGACCCGCATGTAATATTCCAGCCGTTGGGCATAGCGGGCAATCAGCGCGTCGAGCGCCGCGTCGCGCCCGCGCCGCGGGATCTCGACCCGCTCGGCAAATGGCTCGAACACCAGGCGGTAACGGTTGCCGCCCAGGTACAGGCCGAAGCACAGCACCACCGGCACCCGCAGGCTGTTGGCCAGCAGCCACGGGCTGGTCGGGAATGGTGCCGGCGCGCCCAGCAAGTCCGCCCGGCGCAGGACTTCGCGTTCGCGGCCGCGGTCCGCCAGCAAGGCCACCAGCGCACCGTCGGCGCAGGCCTCGGCCATTGCCAGGGCCATGCACGGTCCGCCCTGCGCGGCATCGATCACGCTGGCGCCGACGTCCGGCGCAAGCACCTCCAGCAGCGCGGTCAGTGCCGGCGTCTGCTGCTTGTCCAGCACGACGCGCAAGGCGAGGTCCGGGCGTCGCGCGCCGAGCGTGCGCAAGGCTTCGAAACTGCCCTGGTGCGAGCCGAGCAGCAGCACGCCCTGGCCGCGCGCGACGAGGGCTTCCAGCCGGTCCAGGCCTTGCGTCTCGATCGCGAATGGCCGCTCGCCGTGGGTCAGCCAAAACACGCGATCGAGGATGGTGGCGGCGAAGCAATGCAGATGACGCAGCTCCTGCATGCGCGTCGGGGCGTGGCCAAACAGCCGCGTCAGGTAGTCGCGCGAGGCCCGGCGCTCGGGACCGCGGCGCAGGTAAAAATACAGGGTGATTGGATACAGACAGGCACGCGCCAAGCGGCGGCCGCCATGCACGGCGAGACTGCGGATCAGCCAGATGGCGAATCGCCCGCCGCCCTCGGGGCGCTCATGCCATTGCGTCGTGCTCATGGCGCGGCCTCGACGAGCCCGCGGGCCAGGACCTCGCCGGCGCACTCGATCACGAAGCGCACGCGCAGGCTGTCCGCAGGGGCCGTCAGGCGCAGCTGCGCCGCCTTTGCCGGCAGCAACGGGGCGATGAACTTGGCCTCCACTACGCGCGCCAGGCGTTGCTGCCGCCATGCCCGCAACGCCAGTGCCACCTGCTCCAGCAGGGTCACGCCGGGAACCAGCGGACGCTGCGGAAAATGCCCGGCCAGGGCCGGATGCCGCGGATCGATGCAACACGCCTGGGTGAATGTCGTCATATCCGTCATTCCGACGCGACCTGGTCATGCAGCAGGCGCGGCCACTGCGCCGCCAGGCGCAGCAGCATCTGTGCCAGGCCTGGGTGCTGCAGGTGGCGCCAGCGCCAGCGCCGGTAGCCGTACTCGAGCACGAAGAGCATGGCCGGCAGCGCATAGCCGCCTACCTCCAGCCAAACCGTGGCCCAGGCATCCAGGCGCAAGGCGGGGTCCAGGCCGAGCCGCGCCAATACCCCGACTTGCGGCACGCAGACCAGCAAGCAGCCCAGGAGCAGTGCGTTGGCGGCCAGCAGGGTCGCCCAGAACACGGTGAGCCGGCGCGCATAGCGCGCCACGCCAGGCTCGCGCAGGCGCGCCTCGCCCTCCACCGCAACGATGCAGCAGGCAATCAACGGCCGCGGCCGCGACGCGGTGCGGGCAAACAACCAGGCCAGGGCCGCGTTGACCGCCACCGGTACGGACTCCAGCAAGAGCCCGGCAAAACCCAGCCAGGCCACCGCCGCCAACACCGCTTGCACTCCCAGCCACGCCAGCCAAGGTCCCGGACGACGACGCGCCAGGGCCGGCAACATGGCCAAGGTGGTGAACAGGGCCAGCGCCAGCAAGGCCAGGGCGACGTGGTGGCTGAGCGCCCCGGCCAGCGCCAGCAACGGACAGGCCAGCAGCAAAGGCCAGCACGCGCGCGGCGAAGTCGGTTCCGGCATGGCGGCCGCCATCAGCGCCCTCGCCTGCGCGGCCAGGCCGCGCCGAAGCCGGATACGGCCAACCAACCGCGGCCAGCCGCGCGATCGCGCCGCGGCGACGGGGTCCGCATCGGAATGGCGGCGTGCTCCAGCCCAGTTCGACCCATCAAGACGCCCTGCAGCCACGGTCCGGCCGCCTCCCGGCGAAAACCGCAGCCTGCCATCGGCACCTGCAACGCGACGTGACGAAGCGGAGCGTGCTCAATGCGTGCGGTGTTGTTCGATGTGCGCGGACAGGCTGCGCAGGCTGGTGAAGATCCGCCGGTTTTCCGGATTGTCGGAACGCAGCTGGAAGCCGTAGTGTTTGGACACCGCAAGCGCGATCTCCAGCGCATCAATGGAATCGAGCCCGAGCTCGCCGCCAAACAGCGGGGCCTCCGGCTCGATCTGCGCGGCATCGAGGTCTTCCAGGTTCAGGCACGCCACGATCAAGGTGGCCAATTCGTGCTCGGCCTCGGTCTGCTCCGCCATGCTTTCCTTCCATCGGCAGGTATGTTGCCGCCCCCGGTGGCGGTGCGCGCGCAGTGTACCATGGCGGGTTTCTTGGCCAGAATGGCAGGCTATGGATGCAGGCCGCGAACATCCCCTCTTGACCACGCTTTCACGCCACGCCCCTCGGGTCTCCTACCGTGACCACGCCACCGCCGGCGCGCTGGACGCCGATGGCTTGCTGGCTGCCTTCAGCTTCGGCGGCCACGGCGCGCCGGCGCCCGACCCGCGCTGGTTGCACGTACCGCTGGAACCGCTGCAGGACACCGCGCCAGTGGAGGTGTGGCAGGTCGACGCGCCGGTCAACAGTGGTCGCGATGGCGCGCTGCAATGGTCGGCCGGTGGTGGCTGGTTGTTTGCCGCGATCGACGTGGACGAGCGCGAACACGGCGGCCCTCAAGGTGCAGCCGCACACGCCTACACACGTTTGTGTGCATTCCTCGATGGCCGCGCTGAACGCCAGGTGCTGCGCGTGTGGAACTACCAGGCGGCGATCAACCAGGGCAACGGCGACGCCGAACGCTACAAGCTGTTTTGTGCCGGACGCGCGCAAGGCATGGGCGCGTTCTTTGCCGACGTCTTCCCCGCGGCCAGCGCGCTCGGCCACCACGGCCCGCCAAATCTGCTGCAGGTTTACCTGCTGGCCTGCGACCAGCCAGGCACGTCGGTGGAGAATCCGCGCCAGGTCAGCGCCTGGCGCTACCCGCGCCAGTACGGACCCTCCTCGCCGCGGTTTGCACGCGCCACCATCCTGCCGGCGCACGACGCGCTGGCCATCTCCGGCACCGCGGCCGTGGTCGGCCACGCCTCGGCGCACCAGGACGACCTGCTGGCCCAGGCCGAGGAAATCCTGGTCAACCTGGACGCCCTGCTGGCCAGCACGCACATGCCGGCCGGGTTCGATGCGCACTCCCCGCTCAAGGTCTACGTGCGTCACGCCGAGGATGCCGCGGCCGTCCAGACGCTGCTGCGGCAGCGCCTGCCCGGCGTGCCCCTGCTGCTGTTGCAGGCGGACATCTGCCGCCGCGAGCTGCTGGTCGAGATCGACGGCTGGCGCTACCGCTGAACACAGTGGGCACGCAGCGCCGGGGCGTCGGCCGCTATTTCTGCGTCGGCCGCCGCCAGCCGGGTACGCTGCGCTGGCGCTCGCGCGAAACGGTCAGCTCGCCTGGCGGCGCGTCGCTGGTGATGACCGAACCGGCGCCGATCGTGGCCTGCGTGCCGACGGTCACCGGCGCCACCAGCGCGGTGTTGGAACCGATGAACGCGCCGTCGCCAATCGTGGTGTGGAACTTGTTCACGCCGTCGTAGTTGCAGGTGATCGTGCCGGCGCCCACGTTGACACCGCGGCCCACGGTAGTGTCGCCGAGGTAAGTCAGGTGGTTGGCCTTGCTGCCCTCGCCGACGTGCGTCTGCTTGGTCTCCACGAAGTTGCCAATGTGTACGCCCGCGTCCAATTCGGTGCCGGGCCGCAGCCGCGCAAATGGGCCAATGACGCAGGGGCCATGGGTGACCACGCCCTGCAGGTCGCAATGCGCGCGCACCACCGTGCCGGCGGCGAGCTGCACGTCCTGCAGGCGGCTGAACGGACCGATGGAGACGTCGTCGCCCAGCGTGACCTGGCCCTCCAGCACCACGTCCACGTCGAGCTCGACATCACGTCCGGTGTGTACCTCGCCACGCACATCGAGCCGCGCCGGATCGGCGAGACGTACGCCACGATCCAGCAATTGCCGGGTGGCGCGATGCCGATAGGCCGCTTCCAGCCCGGCCAGCTGCACGGCATCGTTGGCCCCGAACGCCTCCTCCGGATCGGCGCACTCCACACTGAACGCGGCCTGGTCGTCGTCGGCGGCCATGCGAAAGATGTCGGTAAGGTAATACTCGCCCTGTTCGTTGTTGCGGGTGAGCCGGCCCACCCAGCCCCGCAGCGCCCGTGCCTCGGCCACCAGGATGCCAGTGTTGACCCGGTCGAGCGCGCGTTGCGCGGTGTCGGCATCGCGCTCCTCGACCACCATCTGCACGCGGCCGATGCCGTCGCACAGCACGCGTCCATAGCCGCGCGGAACCGCCAGGCGCGCGGTCAGCAAGCGAAACACACCGTCGGCGTCCAGCAGCTGGCGCAGCGTGGCCACACCGATCAGCGGCACGTCGCCGTACAGCACCAGCACCTGGGCCGCGTCGGGAATCGCCGCCAGACCAAGCTGCACGGCGTTGCCGGTGCCCAGGCGCTCGGGTTGCAGGACCCAGTCGAGGTCGGGCTGGTCGGCAAACGCCGCCTGCACCTGGTCGCCGTGGTGGCCATGGACGATATGGATGGCTACCGGCTGCAAGGCCCGCGCGGCATCCAGGACATGCGCCAGCAGGGGGCGCCCGGCCAACGGCATCAGCACCTTGGCGCGGTTGGAACGCATGCGCGTACCAGAACCGGCGGCCAGGATGAGGACGTGCAGGTTGGAAGTTTTCATCGCGAGGGACCGCCGGACCGTAGCAGTCATGCAGGATAGCAGTCGCTGCCGCGCCCGCCACGGCAGGCGCGCTCAAGACTTGTCGGGCGCCGCCGGCAAATGTTCCAGCTGCGGCGTATAGGCCTGCACGAAGGCGTTGCGCAGCACGCCGACGATCGCGTCCCAGGTGCCCAGCTGCCTGTCGTCGATGCGGCCGCTGATCGGCACGCGGGTGGCGAACTGGTCCTGCTTGTGGTTCTTGAAGATGGAGGTGATGGCCTGCGCCGCCGCCTCCCAGGCCGCGCGCAGCGGGTTCTTGTGCTCCTGCTCCACGTCCTGTTTCCAGCTGAAGATCCTGACCCCATGCAGCAAGGGCTTGGCGTAGCCTTCCAGCAGGCCGTCCTTGGCCTCGAGCTGCATCACGAACTCGCCATTGCCCCCGGCAAAATCGAGCTTGGCGTAGGCGCGCGCCAGGTCGTTGAGCTGGACCAACTGGATGCCGGTGATGCGCAGGTCCAGCTTGAAATCACCCCGCCGCTCCAAGGGGTCGAAGTTGGCGCTGGTTTGCAGCGGCGCATCCCCCAGGACCTTGGCGCTGGCCTGCATGCTGGCCACGCGCTGGCCTTGCCGCCGGTCGGCATTGCTGAGGTTGCGCACCGTGCCCTCGACGTCGGTCATCTTCAGGTCGACCGGTGGCTCGGACACGAAGTTGTGGAACGTCACGACGCCATCGTGCACCGTCAGCTCGTCGAGCTGCATCGGCATCAGTTTCTGCAGCTGCAGGCGCCAGTTCACGCCCTCGCCCACCTGCTGCTCGGCATCACTCTGGCCATCGACGAAATTGAGCGTGGGGTGCCCGAAGACAACCTTGCCGCGCAGCCGCCCATGCACGAGCGCATGCCAGCTGAGCGAGATGTCGGTACGGGTGGCGGCAAACAGGGGTACCGGCACCTTGCCGCTGACCTTGTCCACGCGCAGGTCGCCCAGCGTATAGGCGCCGCGCCAGAGTGCGATGCCGACGTCCGCAACCTGGCCGTGGTAGTCGCCCATGCGCTCCATGTGCCGGTTGAGGTAGTCCTTGACCAGGTACGGTAGGGCCAGGCGCAAGGCAACCAGCACGACGATCACGACGAGCAGCCAGGCGGCCGTACGGCGGGAAAACAAGGTCATGAAGAACTCCGCTGATGCGCATCGGCCATCTTATAGGTCGCTTCGTCAATGCTGCGTGGCGGATGGAATGGCTCCAGGGATGGCACCGCCACCTAGGAGCTCTGGCGGCGCACAAACGCACACGAAAGCGCAACAATAGGCATGCCAAGCTTATGTCGTCCCCTCTTGGAGGTGAAAACATGCAACGCCCGAGCTTGCCAAGTCTTTTCACCACCGTGTTGCTGGCCGTGGCCGCGCTGTCGATGCCGGCTCCGGCGCCGGCACATGCGGCGCAGGAAACCTCGTCACCGGCGCGCGTCTCGGTGACCTACGTGAATCCGGAGAAATTTGCCGAAAACCGCATGTTCGGCATGCAGGACCGCTTCAACCACATCGACTACCTGACCCAGTTGAAGGACTACCTGGTGAAGCGCGGGGAGAAGATCCTGGCACCCGGCCAGGAGCTGCACGTGAACATCACTGATATCCGGCTGGCCGGCGCCTACGAACCCGGGAGCGGGTCGCAATCCGACCACATCCGCATGATGCGCGATGTCTACCCGCCGCGGATCGACCTGGACTTCCAGCTGACCGACCAGGATGGCAAGGTATTGCGCGAGGGCAAACGCACGCTACGCGGCCTCAACTACCTGCAGGATGGCCTGAATGCACCCGGCGCGCGCAGCGGCGAATCGCTGTACTACGACAAGGCGCTGTTGGAGCGCTGGCTGCGCGGCGGGCCGGACAAGCTCTGAAAACCCGAACCCGAAAACCCGAACCAGAGTGCACTTTCGGCTGGCGGCCCAGAACGATCCGCGGCTCCCTCGTGCCGAAAGTGCACTCTGGTTCGGGTTTTCGGTCCGTCAGTGGCGCAGGTTGCGGCGCAGGCGCTCCAGCTCCTGCAGCTGCGCCATGGCCTGGGCCAGCTTGATCTGCGCCTTGGTGACGTCAAGCTCCTCGCCGCCATTGGCAAGCGCGTCCTCGGCCTGCTTTTTTGCCGCCAGCGCGGCCGCCTCGTCTAGGTCGGCGGCGCGCGCGGCCGTGTCGGCCAGCACCGTCACCACCTGCGGCTGCACTTCAAGCATGCCGCCGGAGACATAGAACTGCTGGCGCTCACCGTTGGCCAGCAACACATCCACATGCCCCGGCTTGAGGCGCGTGATCAGCGGCGTGTGCCGGGGCGCGATGCCGAGCTCGCCCGCCTCGCCGGTGGCAATCACCATGGTGGCGTCCGCCGCATAGATCTCGGCCTCGGCGCTGACGATTTCGACACGGATGGTTGCCATTGATCTTCTCTCGCTGCGCTCGTTCGACGGGAATGGGGAGTGGGGAATCGGGAATGGTCAGGAGCGGTACGGCTGCTTTTCCGATTCCCTACTCCCGACTCCCGGCTTTTCAGGCGGCCTTCTTGGCGGCCATGTCCTCGGCCTTCTTGATCGCCTCGTCGATGGTGCCGACCATGTAGAACGCCTGCTCGGGCAGGTGGTCGACCTCGCCGTCGATGATCATCTTGAAGCCGCGGATGGTCTCCTTGAGCGGCACGTACTTGCCGGGCGCGCCGGTAAACACTTCGGCCACGTGGAACGGTTGGCTGAAGAAGCGCTCGACCTTGCGCGCGCGGGTCACGGTCTGCTTGTCGGTCTCGCTTAGCTCGTCCATGCCGAGAATGGCGATGATGTCCTTCAATTCCTTGTAGCGCTGCAGCGTGCCCTGCACGCGGCGGGCGACATCGTAGTGCTCCTGGCCGATGACCAGCGGATCGAGCTGGCGGCTGGTCGAGGCGAGCGGATCGACGGCCGGATAGATGCCCAGGCTGGCGATGTCGCGGGACAGGGCCACCGTGGAATCCAGATGCGCGAACGTGGTGGCTGGCGACGGGTCGGTGTAGTCATCGGCGGGCACGTACACGGCCTGGATCGAGGTGATCGAACCGGTCTTGGTCGAGGTGATGCGCTCCTGCAGCACGCCCATCTCCTCGGCCAGCGTCGGCTGGTAACCCACGGCTGAAGGCATACGACCCAGCAGTGCGGACACCTCGGTACCGGCCAGCGTGTAACGGTAGATGTTGTCCACGAAGAACAGCACGTCCTTGCCCTTGCCGCTCGCATCCTTCTCGTCGCGGAAGTACTCGGCCATGGTCAGGCCGGTCAGCGCGACGCGCAGGCGGTTGCCCGGCGGCTCGTTCATCTGGCCATAGACCATCGCCACCTTCGATGACGGCAGGTCGTCCAGCTTGACCACGCCGGCTTCCTGCATCTCGTGGTAGAAGTCGTTGCCTTCGCGGGTACGCTCGCCGACACCGGCAAACACCGACAAACCGGCGTGCTGGGTGGCGATGTTGTTGATCAGCTCCAGCATGTTCACGGTCTTGCCCACGCCGGCGCCGCCGAACAGGCCGACCTTGCCGCCTTTCGCGAACGGGCAGACCAGGTCGATCACCTTGATGCCGGTTTCCAGCAGGTCGTTGGCCGCCGCCTGGTCGCTGTAGGCTGGGGCTTCGCGATGGATTTCCCAATGGTCCTCGGCGTCGATCGGGCCGATCTCGTCGATCGGATTGCCGAGCACGTCCATGATGCGCCCGAGCGTCGCCTTGCCGACCGGCACCTTGATCCCGGCGCCGGTGTTGCGCGCCTCGAGACCGCGCTTCAGGCCTTCGGTGGAACCGAGCGCGATCGTGCGCACGATGCCGTCGCCAAGCTGCTGCTGCACTTCCAGCGTGATCTCGGTGCCGTCGATCTTCAGCGCGTCATACACCTCCGGCACCTGGTCCCGCGGGAACTCCACGTCGACGACCGCGCCGATGATCTGAACAACTTTGCCCTGGTTCATGCTGATAACTCCGGATGTTTTGACTGCCGGAGGCGCAGCCGCGGTTACACCGCGGCCGCGCCTCCTACGATTTCGGAAATTTCCTGGGTGATGGCCGCCTGGCGCGCCTTGTTATAGCTCAGCGTCAGCTCGTCGATCACCTTGTTTGCGTTGTCCGAGGCGCCCTTCATCGCCACCATGCGCGCGGCGTGCTCGCTGGCCAGGTTCTCCAGCGAGGCCTGGTACACCACCGATTCGATGTAGCGGTCGAGCACATAACCAAGCACCGTCTCGGCGTCCGGCTCGTACAGGTAGTCCCAGGTGTGCGCGCGCTCCAGCGCGACGCCGGCATAAGCCGATTCGCCGGCGGCCTGGTGCGCCTCCATTTCGGCGGCGACCAGCGGCAGCGGCAACAATGCGTCGATGGTCGGCTTCTGCACCATGGTGTTGACGAAATCGTTGTAGGCCAGGAAGACACGCTGCACGCCATTGCTGCGGTAGGCGTCGAGCATGACCTTGATGGCGCCGATCAGCTTCTCCAGCTTCGGCTGCTCGCCCAGCTGGCCGACGCTGCCGATCAGGTTGACACTCTTGATGTGGCTGAAGAACTGCACCGCCTTCTGCCCGATCGCGACCACGTCCACCTGCACGTGCTGCTGCTGCCACTCGTGGATCTGCGGCAGCAGGCGGCGGAACAGGTTGGAGTTCAGGCCGCCGCACAGGCCGCGGTCGGTGGATACGACGATGTAGCCGACGCGTGCGACCGGGTCACGCTGCTGCAGGAACGGATGGCTGAAATCGGTGTTCGCCTGCGCAATGTGCGCGATCACCTTGCGCATCGCCCGCGCATACGGCCGCGACGCCTTCATCAGGTCCTGCGCCTTGCGGATTTTCGAGGCCGAGACCATTTCCAGCGCACGCGTGACCTTGCGCATGTTCTGCGTGCTCTTGATCTTGGTTTTGATCTCGCGTCCGCTGGCCATGATTTACTCGCTCGCTGTGCTCACTCGTGGGAATCGGGAATGGTTCAAAGCGGATCGCGATGCGTCGTTGCTCTTCCGATTCCCGATTCTCTATTCCCGATTCCCGGCTCCTCTTACCAACTGCCGGTCTTCTTGTAGTCGTCCAGGGCAGCCTTGAACGCGGCCTCGGTGTCCTTGTCCCACTTGCCGGTGGCGACGACGTCCTGCATCAGCTGCTCGTGGTTCTGGTGCATGAAGGCGTGCAAGCCGGCCTCGAAGGCCAGCACCTTGTCCACCGCCAGGTCGTCGAGATAACCCTGCTCGGCGGCGTACACCGACACCGCCAGCTCGGCGATCGACAGCGGCGCGTACTGCTTCTGCTTCATCAGCTCGGTGACGCGCTGGCCACGGTCGAGCTGCGCCCGCGTCGCCGGATCCAGATCGGAAGCGAACTGCGCGAACGCCGCCAGCTCACGGAACTGGGCCAGCGAGAGTTTGATGCCGCCGGACAGCTTCTTGACGATCTTCGCCTGCGCCGAACCACCCACGCGCGACACCGAGATGCCGGCGTTCACGGCCGGACGGATGCCGGCGTTGAACAGGTCGGTCTCGAGGAAGATCTGGCCGTCGGTGATCGAGATCACGTTGGTCGGCACGAAGGCGGACACATCGCCGGCCTGGGTCTCGATGATCGGCAGCGCCGTCAGCGAACCCGTCTTGCCCTTGACCTCGCCGTTCGTGAATTTCTCGACATAGGCGGCGGACACGCGCGAGGCGCGCTCGAGCAAACGACTGTGCAGGTAAAACACGTCGCCCGGATACGCCTCGCGGCCTGGTGGCCGCTTCAGCAGCAGGGAGATCTGGCGATAGGCCACGGCCTGCTTGGACAGGTCATCGTAGACGATCAGCGCGTCCTGGCCGCGGTCGCGGAAATACTCGCCCATCGCGCAGCCGGCGTACGGCGCGATGTACTGCAGCGCCGGCGATTCGGAGGCGGAGGCGACGACCACGATGGTGTTTGCCAACGCGCCGTGTTCTTCCAGCTTGCGCACCACGTTGGCGATCGACGAGCGCTTCTGGCCGATCGCGACGTAGACGCACTTGATGCCCGAATTCTTCTGGTTGATGATCGCGTCGATCGCGAGCGCGGTCTTGCCGGTCTGGCGGTCGCCGATGACCAGCTCGCGCTGGCCGCGGCCGATCGGGATCATGGAGTCCACCGACTTGTAGCCGGTCTGCATCGGCTGATCGACCGACTGGCGCCAGACCACGCCCGGTGCCACTTTTTCCACCGGCGCGGTCAGCTTGGCGCCGAGCTCGCCCTTGCCGTCGATGGGATTGCCCAGCGCGTCGACCACGCGGCCGAGCAATTCGGGGCCGATCGGCACCTCGAGGATGCGGCCGGTGGTCTTGGCGGTATCGCCTTCGCGCAGGTGCGTGTAGTCGCCGAGCACCACCGCGCCGACCGAGTCACGCTCCAGGTTCAGCGCCAGGGCAATGGCGTTGCCCGGCAGCTCGATCATCTCGCCCTGCATCGCGTCGGCCAGGCCATGGATGCGCACGATGCCGTCGGAGACGCTGATCAGCGTGCCTTCGTTGCGCGCCTCGGCACCGAGCTTGAACTGCTCGATGCGGTTCTTGATCAGTTCGCTGATCTCGGATGGATTCAAGGTGGTGCTGGACATGGTCGTCATCCCAAATTTTTGATAGCGAAATTCTGTTTTGGAGCGCGGCCCGGGGGAGCCGATCTTGCGGTCGCGAAACCGGTTTCGCGCCGACTCACTGTGCCAAGCTGGCCGACAGGCGCGCCAGTCGGCCGCGTGCGGAACCATCGATCACTTCGCTGCCGGTGTCGATCACGGCGCCAGCCAGCAGGGCCGGATCCACGTGCGACTCCAGCTCGATCTCGCGGTGGAAGCGGCGCTGCAGCGAGGAGCGGATCTGCTCGATCTGCGCCGCATCGAGCGCCATCGCGCTGGTCACCTTGACCAGGAGCTGCGACTCGGACTCGCGCTTGTACGCCTCATACAGCCGCGCCACTTCCGGCAACACAGCCATGCGCCGTTGCTCGGCCACTTCACCGAGGAACTGCGCAAACGGTGCATCCGCCGCGACGTCCGCCGGGCGATGCAGCGCCACCAGTTGCTCGGGCAACACGCGCGGATCGTTGCCCAAGGCGGCAATGCGCGGGTCCTGCGCCACGTCCGCGGCAAACGCCAGGGCCTTGGACCAGGCCTCCAGCGAGGCCGTGTCCCGCGCCACTTCGAAGGCGGCGCGCGCGTAAGGTCGGGCCAGGGTTGCAGTCTCCATGGCGGTCAGATCTCGGCGACCAGCTGGTCGAGCAGCGCCTTGTGCACCGCCGGGTCGACCTCGCGCTGCAGGATCTTCGCCGCACCCTGCACGGCCAGGCTGGCGACCTGGTCGCGCAACTGCTCACGGGCGGTCTGCGTCATGCGCTCGAGATTGGCTTGCGCGGTGGCCTGCTGGCGGCCGACCTCCTGCTGCGCATCGGCACGTGCCTTTTCCATGACCTGGTTGGCCTGCTGCTGCGCCTGGCCCAGGATCTCGTTGGCCTGCTGCCGGGCCTTGCGCACCTCGTCGGCCACTTGCGTGCCGGCCTGCTTCAGCTCGACGCGCGCGCGTTCGGCGGCATCGAGGCCGGCGGCAATCTTCTTCTGGCGCTCGCTGATCGCATTCAGCAGCGGCGGCCAGATGAAGTGCATGCAAAACCAGATCAGCAATGCAAAGGCGATGACTTCGCCGATGAGCGTGGCATTGAGGTTCATGGATACGCTACCCGTGGTTCAGCAGGAATGGACACGAAGTCGATCGGACCAGACGGCATCAGCCGCCGGCCGCAGTCCTGACCGCTTGCAGCAACGGATTGCTGAAGGCGAAGAACAGGCCGATGGCCAGGGAGATCAGGAACGACGCGTCGATCAGGCCGACCAGCAGGAACATGCGCGACTGCAGCACCGGCATCAGTTCCGGCTGGCGCCCCGCTGCTTCAAGGAATTTGGAACCCATCACGCCCATGCCGATACAGGCGCCGAGCGCGCCCAGACCGACCATGAGTCCCGCGCCGATGGCGGTAAATGCCTGGATGTTGCCGATGAGCTGTTGCAAAGTTTCCACGGGATTCTCCTGCAGGGGAAATCGGTTGATCGAAAGTGAGATTGCAGTCAGTGATGTTGCTGGGCCATGGCGATGTAGACCACGCTCAGCACCATGAAGATGAACGCCTGGATGAGGATGATCAGCAGTTCGAAGATGCCCCAGGCCAGGTAACCCACGACACCCAGGCCGAACAACACGGCGCTGCCCGCGCCGATCATGCCGGCCAACAGCATGAACACCAGCTCGCCGGCGTACATGTTGCCGAACAACCGCATGGCCAGGCTGACCGGCTTGCTCACCATCTCGATGAGGTTCATCAGCAGGTTCAGCGGCGCCAGCAACGGCCCGAAGGGTTCGGTGAAGATCTCCTTCATGTAGCCGCCAAAGCCCTTGGCGCGGAAACTGTAGAAGATCGTCAGCACGAAGATCGTGAGCGACATGGCAAACGTCGTGGTGATCTCGGCGGTCGGCACGGCGCGGAAATGTTCCACCCCGACCAGGCCCAGCACGCGCGGGATCGCGTCGATCGGCAGCACGTCCATGAGGTTCATGAACAGCACCCAGAGGAACACGGTCAAGGCCAGCGGGCCGAGCAGTCGCGAATCGCCATGGAACACGTCCTTGACCTGGCCATCGACGAACTCGACCACGATCTCGACGAACGCCTGGCCGCGCGAGGGCACGCCGGAAGACGCGCGGCGGGCAAAGCTCCACAGCCAGAGGCTGATGAGCACGGCAAAAATCAGGGAAACCGCAAGCGTGTCCACCTGCAGGGTCCAGAAGCCGCCCGGGCCCACCTGGACGGTCAGGTTGCCGAGGTGGTGGGTGATGTACTCGGAGAGCCCCATGGGCGCTTCGGTGCTCATGCCTGTTCCTTGAATCGCAGTGCGAACAAATTAACCGCCATGGCCGCTCCCATGCCCGCCAGTACCGCCAGGGCGGGCATCCGCCAAAGCGCCAGCAACACATACAAGCCCACGATGAAAACCATCCATTTCAACATCATGCCGACCAGTAGATCGACCAACGCCATGCCTGCACCAATCCGTTGCCGGCCAGCAAACAAGCGCAGGCCCAGCACCGCCGTTCCGAGCACAACCAGCGTCCCGCCCAGTGCCGCCGCCGATGCCGCACGCACGCCCTGCAGCAGGAACAGCGCGGCGGTCACCAGGACCAGCGCCAGCTGCCATGCCAGCACACGTGTCGCCAAACGGCGACTTGCAGCAATGGAGTTGATCATCCGGACTCATCCGCCAACCAGACCCGGCCTGGACGCATGCAGTGGAACCAAGCTGGAAACCGGACCACAAAGCCTTTGAAGTTTAACAGGCCGCGTTTGTTTCTACAAACCGCCAAGGTCGCCGCCGCGGCCACACGATGGCGGCCCAAAATGGCCATGCCATGGGGTCGCCGGCCTCGCCACCGGACATGAAAAAGCCGGGCCTGGGGCCCGGCTCCTTCATGCGGCAAAACGACGCGCCGCGTGTAGCCATACTTGCTTACTTGGCAGCCTTCTTGGCAGCGGCAACCGGGGCGGCAACCGCATCGTTGGCAGCCTGGCGCTGCTCCTGCAGCAGGGCGTTCAGCGACTCGGCGGTCTTCTGCGTGATCGCCAGGATTTCCTGCGACAAGGCGACCGAACGCTCGGCGCTCTCGCGGCTCAGGGCGGTGCCCTTTTCCCACAGGCTGCGCAGGCCGTCGACATCGCGGGTGTCCATGGCTTCGGCCACGAAATCGGCGGAAACCTGGCTCTGCTGCTCGAGCGCCTTGAGCTGCTTGCCGGCGACGGCTTCCAGGCTCTTCAGCGCCAAGGCCTGGGCCTTGAACGCATTGTCGGTGAGCTGCTTGGTGAAGGTGAACAACTGGTTGTTGAGTTGCTGGGTCATGGTGGTGTCCTCACTCGGGTGGGTTGTTGAGGCACACTGTAGCAAGGACTTTTGTGCAATGCAACATATTTCGCCTTTCGCCGCCATGGATTTATAAAATATTCATTTTTACCAATGTGTTGCATGATTTCCTGTTTTCATTGCACCGCCGCATGTCCCCAGCTTCAATCCGGCTGATCCGCGTACCCGCCGCGGTAGCGGCAGCCCGAGGTGCAGGTTTCGCGCACGACGACCTCGGACAGCAAAGGCAGACTCGGTTGCAACCTCTCCCAGAGCCAGATGGCGATGCGCTCGCTGGTGGGATTGTCCAGGCCCTCGACCTCGTTGAGATAGTGGTGATCGAGCAACTCGTGCAGGGGCCGGAACGCCTGCTTGATGTCGGCGAAATCGAGCACCCAGCCGCTGTCGGCCCCGAGCGGGCCGGTGACATGGATTTCCACCACGAACGAGTGGCCATGCAGGCGCGCGCACTTGTGCCCGGCCGGCACGTGCGGCAGGCGGTGCGCCGCCTCGAAGCTGAAGGTCTTGAAGATTTCCATGCGCGGCATGGTACCGCGGCCAGGGTGGGAGCCCCTGCCGCTGCCGTATGTCGTACCGGTTTCAGCTGGCCGCTGGCGACGGCAGGACCCCGGCCAGCGCCTGCCGGGTAAAGCTCGGCAGGTCGATGTTCGATCCGCACACGATCACCGCCACCCGCTGGCCCTCCAGGCGTTCGCGCAGCGGACCGCACAGCGCGGCCGTGGCGGCGGCGGCGGCCGGTTCGACGGCGAGTTTCATGTCGGCAAACAGCAAACCCATGGCTTGCTGCATGGCCGCGTCGGGCAGGGTGACGATGTCATCGACGAAGCGTCGAGCCAAGCCATAGGTGTAAGGCAGGGCATACGGCGCGGCCAGGCTGTCGGCAATGGTGTCCACGCGCTCCAGCCGCTGCGGCGAGCCGGCGCGGAAACTGCGGCTCATGCTGTCGGCGCCGACCGGCTCGACGCCGTAGACCTTGCATCGCGGCTGCATCTGCTTCACCGCACAAGCAATGCCGGCGATCAGCCCGCCGCCGCCAACCGGCACGATCACCGCGTCCAGGTCCGGCACCTGCCGCGCCAGCTCGTAGCCCACCGTGGCGGTGCCGAGCACGGTCAGCTCGCCCTCAAACGGATGCACGAACGTGCGGCCTTCCTCCTTGCGGATGCGCTCGACCTCTTCGAACGCGGCGTACACGTCGTCGGCCAGGACGACCTCGGCGCCATAGGCACGACACGCGGCCACGCGCGCCGGATTGGCCGTCTTCGGCATCACCACCTTGGCGCTGGTGCCGACGGTGCGCGCGGCAAACGCGGTGGCAATGGCATGGTTGCCGGCACTCACGGCGGTCACCCCTCGCGCTTTGGCAGCCTCGTCCAGCGCCAGTGCATTCAACAGCGCACCACGGGCCTTGAACGTGCCGGTGTACTGGAACAGTTCGAGTTTTAGCAGGACCTGCGTACGCGACCCGGCAGCCGCGGCAATCGAATCGCCACGCCACGCCCACACCGGAGTTTCGCGGATATGCTCGCCGAGGCGCTGGCGGGCCTGGCCGATATCCTCGGGCGTCGGTGCCGTGTCGGTTGCTGCGTTCATGCCTGGTCCCGCCTCCCGCCGCTGCGCATGTCCCGCCATCGTATCGCGATCATGTGGCATGGAGTGGCTGCAGCGTGCCGGTGCCGGCATGCGCGTGACCATGGGCACACGCGTGCTTCACCTGCGTGCGCGCACACTTGGTGCCTGGCCGCGGCCCCGGACAACGGTGGCAAGATGCATGTTCCGGGCGACCCCGACGCCGACCATCGACGCCGCCAGATCCCTTCCTTGGCATGGAGCACCCAACCGTCATGGCTACACCCCGTTCGGATGCGTTGGTTTTCTTTGGCGCCACTGGCGACCTTGCCTACAAGAAGATCTTTCCCGCGCTGCAGGCATTGACCCAACACGGCGAGCTGGACATGCCGATCATCGGCGTGGCGCATTCGGCCTGGAGTGTCGAGAAACTGCGGCAACGCGCGCATGACAGCCTGGCGCAGGCCGCCAAGGACAGCGGCGGCAGCCTCGACGAGGAGGCTTTCGCGCGACTGGCCAAACGGCTGGACTACGTCGACGGCGACTACAACGACCCAGCCACCTTCACCAAGCTGCGCCAAGTACTCGGCGAGGCCAAGCGGCCACTGCACTACCTGGCCATTCCACCCAGCTTCTTCTCCACGGTGGTGACGAACCTCAAGCAGGCCAGTTGCGCGGGCAATGCGCGCGTGGTGGTCGAGAAGCCGTTTGGCCGCGACCTGGCCTCCGCGCGCGAGCTCAACCGCACCCTGCACGAAGTGTTCCCCGAATCGTCGATCTTTCGCATCGACCACTACCTGGGCAAGGAGCCGGTGCAGAACCTGCTGTACTTCCGCTTCGCCAACACCGTGCTCGAGCCGGTATGGAACAACCGCTACGTCGACAGCGTGCAGATCACCATGGCCGAGAATTTCGGCGTGGCCGGTCGCGGCGCGTTCTACGACAGCGTGGGGGCAATCCGCGACGTGCTGCAGAACCACCTGCTGCAGGTCACCTCGCTGCTGGCCATGGACGCCCCGGTCGGCAGCGACCCGACCTCGTTGCGCGCGGAAAAACTGCGCCTGTTCCGCGCCATGCGCCCGCTCAATCCGCGCGACGTGGTGCGCGGGCAATTCAAGGGCTACCGCGAGGTCGCTGGCGTAGCCGCCGATTCGGACGTGGAAACCTTCGTGGCCCTGGCGCTGCACATCGACACCTGGCGCTGGGCCGGGGTGCCGTTCTACATCCGCGCCGGCAAGCACCTGCCGCTCACCGCCACCGAGGTGGTGGTGGACATGAAGCCGCCGCCGCTGTCGATCTTCGACCCGATCACCCCGCCCTTGTCGAACTACTTCCGCTTCCGCCTGAGCCCCGACGTGGTCATCGCCGAGGGCATGCGCGTCAAGCGCGCCGGCGAGGCGATGCAGGGCGAGCCGGTGGAGCTGGTCGCGCGGCATCGCCCGGGACCGGTCAAGTCGCCGTACGAGCGCCTGCTGGGCGATGCCTTGCGCGGCGACAATGCCCTGTTCACCAGCGACGAAAGCGTGGAGGCGGCGTGGGCGGTGGTGGACCCCACCCTGAAGCACGAGCATGGTGTCGAGCTCTACGAGCCGGGCAGTTGGGGGCCGGCCGCGGCGCAGCACATCATCACCAGCGCCGAGGGCTGGCACGACCCGGCTGCCGAGGCCACCAAGCCATGCTGAGCCGCGGCGCTCCGGACGACAGTTGCGTGTTCCTGCTGGACGTCGACAACACCTTGTTCGACAACGACCGTTTCGCCGCCGATCTCGGCACGCGCCTGCGGGATGACTTTGGCACAAGCGGCCACGACCGCTACTGGCAGCTCTACGAAACATTGCGTGATGAGGTGGGCTACGCCGATTACTTCGGCGCGCTGCAGCGCCTGCGCGTGGAGCTGGAAACCACGCCGGCAATCCTGCAGTTGGGCGAATGGATCCTGGCCTATGCCTACGTCGGCAACCTCTACCAGCACGCGCTGGAAGTCGTCGCCCACCTGCAGGCACTGGGCACCACGGCGATCCTGTCCGACGGCGACGCCGTCCTGCAGCCGCACAAGATCCGGCGCAGCGGGCTCTGGGCGGCGCTGCGCGGCGAGGTGATGGTCTTCGTGCACAAGCAGCACATGCTCGATGCGGTACAGGCACGCTATCGGGCCAGCCACTATGTGATGTTCGACGACAAGGCGCAGGTGCTGGCGCAGATGAAGCAGCGCATGGGTGCACGGCTGACCACGGTGTTCGTGCGCCAGGGCCACTACGCGGAACAGGCCGGGCCGGACATCGACCCCGCGCCGGATCTCCAGGTGGCACGCATCGGCGACATACGAAATTTTGCGCCCGAGGACTTCAGGCGCGCGGCAGCGGCCGTGTCGCTGGACGACATTTGATCGCAGCATCTGCAAGCTGCAAGGAGAATCCCCATGCAAGCCACCCAAGCACTCCACCAGATGGGCCAGAGCCTGTGGCTGGACAACATCACCCGTACCCTGCTCGATGACGGCACGCTCGCGCGTTATATCGCCGAAGACTCGATCACCGGGCTGACATCCAACCCCAGCATCTTCGACAAGGCCATCGGCAGCGGCAACGCCTACGACACAGGCATCCGCGATGGTCTGGGACGCGGGTTGTCCGGCGAGGCGCTCTTCATCGACCTGGCGCTGGACGACCTGCGCCGCGCCGCCAAACTGTTCGAGCCGGCCTTTGCCGCCAGCTCGCATATGGACGGCTGGGTGTCGATGGAGGTCTCGCCGCTGCTGGCCGGCGACACCGCAGGCAGCATTGCCGCGGCGCGGCGCATCCACAACCAGGCGCAGTGCACGAACCTGCTGGTCAAGATTCCCGGCACGCGCGAAGGCGTACCGGCGATCGAGGAGGCCATCTATGCCGGCGTGCCGATCAACGTCACCTTGCTGTTCTCCGCCGCGCAATACCAGGCCGTGGCCGAGGCCTACATGCGCGGCATCGAGCGGCGCCTCAAGGTCGGGCTCGATCCGCGCGTGCACTCCGTGGCCTCGCTGTTCGTCAGCCGCTGGGACGTGGCCGCCAACCCGCAGCTGCCTGAGGAATTGCACAACCGGCTCGGCATCGCCGTGGCCGGGCAGACCTACCGCGCCTACCGCGAGCTGCTGGCTTCCCCGCGCTGGAAAAAGCTGGCCGCCGCGGGCGCCCCGATGCAGCGCGTGCTGTGGGCCAGCACCGGCACCAAGGACCCGGCCGCACCGGACACCATGTACGTCGACGCCCTGGCCGCGCCGGACACCATCAACACCATCCCGGACAAGACCCTGCTGGCGTTTGCCGACCATGGCACGGTCGGCCGTACCCTGCCGGCCGACGGCGGCGATGCCGACGCGGTGATGGCCAAGGTCACCGCCGCCGGCGTGGACACCGACGCTCTCGCCGAAAAGCTGCAGCGCGACGGCGCCGCCGCCTTCGTCAAGTCCTGGAAGGAACTGCTGCAGCGCCTCGTCGACAAGGCCGGCGCCCTGGATTCGGGCGCGGCCGGCGGGAAGACACCGTGAGCACCACGGAACTCACCGCGCGCCCGCAGTGGCAGGCGCTGCAACGGCATGCCACGCAGATCGGCGGCCGGCACCTGCGCGAGCTGTTCGCCGACGATCCGCAACGCGGCAACCGCTACACCGCCGAGGCCGTCGGCCTGTACCTGGACTATGCCAAGCAGCGCGTCGACGGCGAGACCATCGCCCTGCTCGACGCGCTGGCACAGGCCTGCGGCCTGCCGCAGCGGATCGCCGCCATGTTCCGCGGCGACGCCATCAACACAAGCGAGGACCGGCCGGCGCTGCACGTGGCCCTGCGTGCGCCCAGGGGCGAGCAGATCCTGGTGCAGGGCCACGACGTGGTGCCCGACGTGCACGCGGTGCTGGACCGCATGGCCACGTTCAGCGCGGGCGTGCGCAGCGGCGAGTGGCGCGGGCATACCGGCAAGCGCCTGCGCAACATCATCAGCATCGGCATCGGCGGTTCCGACCTCGGCCCGGTGATGGCGTACGAGGCGTTGCGTGCCTACAGCGACCGCGCCATAACGTTCCGCTTCGTGTCCAACGTGGACGGCACGGATTTCGCCGAGGCCACGCGCGACCTCGATCCGGCCGAGACCCTCTTCATCATCTGCTCCAAGACCTTCACCACGCTGGAGACGCTGACCAATGCGCATGCCGCGCGGCGCTGGTGCCTGGCCGCGCTGGGTGACGAGCAGGCGGTCGCCAGGCACTTCGTGGCCGTGTCGACGAATGCGGATGAGGTCGCGAAGTTCGGCATCGCCGCTGAGAACATGTTCGGCTTCTGGGACTGGGTCGGCGGCCGCTACTCGATGGATTCGGCGATCGGCCTGTCCACCATGCTGGCGATTGGCGCGCAGCACTTCGGCGAGATGCTGGCCGGCTTCCACGCCATGGACGAGCACTTCCGAAGCACGCCGCTGGCGCACAACCTGCCGGCGCTGATGGGGTTGTTGGCAGTGTGGAACAGCAACTTCCTGGGCGCGACGACGGTGGCCGTGCTGCCCTACGAACAATACCTGAAGCGCTTCCCGGCCTATCTGCAGCAGCTGACCATGGAGAGCAACGGCAAGCACGTCACCCTGGAAGGCGCGCCAGTCGGCACCAGCACCGGCCCGATCTACTGGGGCGAGCCGGGCACGAACGGACAGCACTCGTTCTACCAGTTGCTCCACCAGGGCACGCGCCTGGTGCCGTGCGACTTCATCGGCTTCGCACAAACCCTGAATCCGGTACCGGTGCACCAGGAAGGCGGTGGCGACCAGCACGACCTGCTGCTTGCCAACCTGATCGCGCAGGGCGAGGCGCTCGCCTTCGGCAAGACCGCGGCGCAGGTGCGCGCCGAGGGTGTCGCCGAGGCGCTGGTGCCGCATCGCACGTTCGAGGGCAACCGGCCGAGCACGACCATCCTCGCCGAGCGGCTCACGCCGTACGCGCTCGGCACGCTGATCGCGCTGTACGAGCACAGCGTGTTCGTGCAGGGCGTGATCTGGGGCATCGATTCGTTTGACCAGTGGGGTGTGGAACTCGGCAAGCAGCTGGCCAAGGCCACGATTGCCGAACTCACCACCACCGAGCTGCCGGCGCTGCACCATGACGGCTCCACGAACGAGCTGATCCGGCGCTATCGCGCACTGCGCGACGGCGCCCTATCCACATCCGCAGCAACGGCCAGCGAAAACCCATGAGCCAGCAGATCAGTCCCCTCGCGGGCAAGCCCGCACCCAAGTCCATCCTCGTCGACGTGCCCGCGCTGCTCGCCGCGTACAGTGAGCTCACGCCCGATCCGTCCGAACCCGCGCAGCGCGTGGCGTTCGGCACCTCCGGCCACCGCGGCAGCTCCTTCACGCGCAGCTTCAACGCCGCGCACATCCTGGCCATCAGCCAGGCGATCTGCGAATACCGCAAGGGCCAGGGCATCGACGGACCGCTGTTCATCGGCGCCGACACCCACGCCTTGTCCGGGCCGGCGTTCGAGAACGCGCTGGAGGTGCTGGCGGCAAATGGCGTGGAAACCATGATTTCCCGCGGCGGCGAATTCACCCCGACGCCGGCGGTATCGCATGCGATCCTGGTCTACAACCGCGGGCGCGTCGGCGGGCTCGCCGACGGCATCGTCATCACCCCGTCGCACAACCCGCCGGACAACGGCGGCTTCAAATACAACCCGACCAATGGCGGCCCGGCGGACACCGAGGTCACCGGCTGGATCCAGCGGCGCGCAAACGCGCTGCTGGAGGCGAAGCTCGCCGGCGTCAAGCGCATACCGTACGCACAGGCACGCCAGGCCGCCACCACGCACGAGCACGACTACCTCGACGCCTACGTCACCGACCTCGCCAAGGTCGTCGACTTCGACGCGATCCGCGGCGCCGGCGTGCACCTGGGCGTCGACCCGCTGGGCGGCGCGGGCGTGCACTACTGGGCGCCGATCGCCGATCGCTACGGCTTGGACCTGACCGTGGTCAGCGACGTCGTCGATCCGCAGTTCGCCTTCATGAGCGTGGACTGGGACGGCAAGATCCGCATGGACCCCTCCTCGCGTTACGCCATGCAGCGCCTGATCGGCCTGAAGGACAAATACGACATCGCCTTCGCCTGCGACACCGACCATGACCGCCACGGCGTGGTCACGCGCAGCAGCGGCCTGATGGAGCCAAACCATTACCTGTCGGTGCTGGTGGATTACTTGTACCGTCACCGGCCGCAATGGAGCGCAAAGGCGGCGGTGGGCAAGACCTTGGTCAGCACCGCGCTGATCGACCGTGTGGTCAAGCGCCTGGAGCGCCGGTTGTACGAGGTGCCGGTCGGCTTCAAATGGTTCTCGGCCGGCCTGTTCGACGGCTCGCTCGGCTTCGGCTGCGAAGAGAGCGCCGGCGCTTCGCTGCTGCGCCGCGACGGCACGGTATGGACCACCGACAAGGACGGCCTGGTCCCGGCCCTGCTCTCCGCTGAGATCACCGCGCGCCTGGGCAAGGATCCCGGCGAGCTGTACGACCAGCTGACAAGGGAGCTTGGGACGCCATACAGCGATCGCGTGGAGGCGGCAGCGACCCCGGAACAAAAGGCCAAGTTGGCCAAGCTTTCCCCTGCGCAGGTGACGGACAAGCAGCTCGCTGGCGAAAAGATCGAACAGGTGCTGGACAAGGCCCCCGGCAACGATGCGCCGCTTGGCGGCATCAAGGTCGTGGCCGCCAGCGGCTGGTTTGCAGCGCGGCCGTCGGGCACCGAGGCGATCTACAAGATCTACGCCGAAAGCTTCAAGAACAAGAGCCACCTGCAAAGCCTGCTCAAGGAAGCGCAAACCATAGTGGATGCCGCCCTGGCCTGAGGCCGCGCGTGGGAGCCCACCCGTGGGCGATGCTCCTGTTTCAATGCCACATCGAAGGAGCGCAAGCAAAAGCATCGCCCACGGGGTGGGCTCCCACGAACACGTCGTCGCCATTGCCGGCGTGTCGCCACCTACAATAGGCGTATTTGCCCTTACCGCATCCCATCTGGAGTAACCCATGTCCAACGCACTCGACCAGCAATGCATCAATACGCTCCGCTTCCTGTCGGTGGACATGGTGCAGCACGCGAACAGCGGCCATCCGGGCCTGCCGCTGGGCGCGGCGCCAATGGCCTATGCGTTGTGGACCAGGCACATGAAGTACAACCCGAAAGACCCGCATTGGGTCGATCGCGACCGCTTCGTGCTGTCCCCCGGCCACGGCTCCGCCCTGCTCTACAGCCTGCTCTTCGTCGCCGGCTACGACGTGTCGCTGGACGACATCAAGCACTTCCGCCAGTGGGGCAGCAAGACTCCCGGGCATCCGGAATACGGCCACACGCCCGGCGTCGAAGTCACCACCGGGCCGCTCGGCCAGGGCCTGGCGAATGCCGTGGGCATGGCGATCGGCGAGGCCCAGCTTGCGGCGCGCTACAACCGCGACGGCCACGCAGTCATCGACCACCACACCTGGGCTATCGTCAGCGATGGCGACCTGATGGAAGGCGTGGCCGCGGAAGCCGCGTCCATGGCGGGACAGCTCAAGCTCGGCAAGCTCATCTGCCTGTACGACGACAACTACGTAACCCTGTCCGCCGGGACCGACATTACGTTCTCCGAGGATCGCGGCGAGCGCTTCGCGGCCTATGGCTGGCAGATCATCCACGTGGACGACGGCAACGACCTGGACGCACTCAACGCGGCGCTGGACGCAGCCCGTGCCGACACCGCGCGGCCCTCCCTGATCCTGGTGCGTACCCACATCGGCTACGGCTCGCCGAAACAGGACAGCTACAAGTCCCACGGCTCGCCGCTCGGCGCCGAGGATGTCAAGCTGACCAAACAGAAGCTGGGCTGGCCGTTGGAGCCGGACTTCTTCGTGCCCGAAGACGCGCTGGCGCACTGCCGCCAGGCCGTGGTGCGCGGGCAACAGGCGCAGGCCGCCTGGACCGCGCGGATGGACGGCTATGCGGCCGCTTTCCCCGAGCTCGCCCGGGAACTGCGCGCACGCCTGCAAGGCGAACTCCCGTCCGGCTGGGACGCGGACATCCCCGTCTTCCCGGCAGACCCAAAGGGCATCTCCACGCGCGTCGCCGGCGGCAAGGTGATGAACGCATTCGCCACGAAGCTGCCCGCGCTGACCGGCGGCTCGGCCGACCTCGACCCGTCCACGTTCACTGCATTGCACGGGCTGGGTGATTTCAACCGGCCGCCGCAGCCCGGCGAGGACACCGAGGGATCGGATGGCGGCGGCTGGAGCTATGCCGGCCGCAACCTGCACTTTGGCGTACGCGAGCACGCCATGGGCGCGATCGCGAACGGGCTGGCGGCGCATGGCGGCTTCATTCCGTACGGCGCCACGTTCCTGATCTTCTCCGACTACATGCGCCCGGCAATCCGCCTGGCGGCATTGATGGGTTTGCACGTCGTGCACGTGTTCACCCACGACAGCATCGCACTCGGCGAAGACGGCCCCACGCACCAGCCGATCGAGCAGCTGGCCAGCCTGCGCGCGATCCCCAACCTGACGGTGATCCGCCCCGCCGACGCCAACGAAACCGCCGAGGCCTGGAAGGTCGCGGTGCATTCCAAGGGTCGGCCGGTGCTGTTGTCGCTGAGCCGGCAAAACCTGCCGACCATCGACCGCCAGCGTTACGCAAGCGCGGCTGGATTGCAGCAAGGCGCCTATGTACTCGATCCCGAACAGGGCAAGGACCCCGAGCTGATCCTGATCGGCACCGGCTCGGAAGTCAGCCTGATCCTGGCCGCAGCCCAACAGTTGCGGCAAGACAAGGTGGCCGTGCGCTGTGTGTCGATGCCGAGCTGGGAGCTGTTCGACGCGCAGCCCCAGGCCTACCGCGACAGCGTGCTGCCGCCCACGGTCGGCGCCCGCCTGGTGGTGGAGACCGGCATTGCCCAGGGCTGGGAGCGGTATTACGGCCCGCAGGGCGGCATGCTCTCCATCGAGCACTTCGGCGCCTCGGCGCCCAGCGACGTGCTGCTGCGCGAGTTCGGCTTCACCGTCGAGCACGTGGTGCGGAAGGCGCGGGCCTTGCTGAAGCGCTGAACAGGCCATAGCCACAGGGGAGAGAAGTGGGCAGCGAGAGGGAACCGGCCGGGGCTTTCTCTCACTGTCCACTCCTCATCCTTTTCATGTCCTTCCCGCATCCCCGTTCATGCCTATTTCATGTACTGGCTATATCTAAACCGGCTAGTATGGTATTGTGCGCCGCGCAGCAATTTCGCCCAGGGCTCCCCTTTGCATACCAACCTGCTCCAACGACGCTCCGCCGCCCTCGGCTGCAGCGCACCCCTGCTGGCAGGCATGCTGGCGCTCGCCGGCTGTGCGGTGGGCCCCGATTACCGGCGCCCGCCGCCGCCTGAGGTCAACCGCTATACGGCCCAGGCGCTGCCGGCGGCGACGGTCGCCAGCAGCGACGGCGCCAGCGACGCGCAACGTTTCCAGCAAGGCCACGACGTACCGGCCCAGTGGTGGACGCAGTTCGACAGCCCCGAGCTGATCCGCCGCGTCGACCTGGCCCTGGCCCATAGCCCGAGCATTGCCTCGGCCGATGCCGCATTGCGCCAGGCGCTGGAAAACGCCCGCGCCGCCGGCGGTGCGTTGTGGCCCGCGGTCGACGCCGGGACCGGGGCCACCCGGCAAAAGCAATCGGCAGCATCGTTTGGCGGCGCCTTCAAGTTCCCGCCGTTGACCGTGTACAACGCCTCGGTCAGCGTCAGTTACGGCCTCGACCTGTTTGGCGGCACACGGCGGGCAATCGAGAGCCAGGAAGCGCTGGCCGACGTGCAGCGCGCGCGCACCGATGCCACCTACCTGACCCTGGCCGCAAACGTAGTCACCGCCTCGCTGCAGGAAGCTTCGCTGCGTGAGCAGGTGCAGGCCACCGAAGACATCGTCGCGGCCCAGCGCCAGAGCCTGAAGATCGCCGAACAACAACAGCAGATCGGCGCCAAGTCGCTGTCCGATACGCTGGCGGTGCGCACCCAGCTGGCCAGCACCGAGGCCAGCCTGCCGCCGCTGCGCGCCCAACTGGCCGCCACCCGCAACCAGCTGGCGACCTACCTCGGCACCACGCCGGCGCAATTGCAGCTGGCCCCGCTCGAGCTGGGCGAGGTCAAGTTGCCGGCGGATATCCCGGTCAGCCTGCCCTCGCGCCTGGTCGAACAGCGCCCGGACATCCGCGCCGCCTCAGCGCAATTGCATGCAGCCACGGCCCAGGTCGGCGTGGCCACCGCTGCCATGTTGCCGCAAATCACCCTGTCGGCCAGCGGCGGCTCGCAGGCCCTCAAGGCCGGCGACCTGTTTGCCGCCGGTACGCGCTCGTGGTCCCTGGGGCTCGGCCTGACACAGCCGCTGTTCCACGGCGGCGAGCTGCGGCACAAGAAGCGCGCGGCCCAGGCCGGCCTGGACCAGGCCGCTGCCGACTGGCAGCAAACCGTGCTGGTGGCGTTCCAGAACGTGGCGGACGCGCTGCAGGCATTGCAGTTCGACGCCCAGGGCCTGGCGGCACAGACCACCGCCGAACACGCTGCCGCGCAACAGCTGGAACTGACCCGCAGCCAGTTCAAGCTTGGCGCCACCGGCTACCTCGAATTGCTGCAGGCCGAACGCAGCCACCAGCAGGCGCGCCTGGCCTTGATCCAGGCACGCACCGCACGCCTGGCCGATACCGCGGCGCTGTACACCGCGCTCGGCGGCGGCTGGCAGGCCGCTAGCGACGACGCCAACCAGCAACCCTAGGACCCCGCGCTCCTCCCCGACTGCCCATCCGACCACCGCACCAAACACAGGAGTACCGCGCATGTCCACGCGCGCTGAACACAAGCCCAGTACCAGGAAACGCATGTTGTGGATGATCGTCGGCGTGCTGCTGCTGATTGCGTTGATCGCCGGCGTCAAGGTGCTGCTGGTGATGCGCATGCTGCACAACATGCCCAAGCCGACGCCGGCAACGGTGAGCACCGCCACGGCCAGCGAACAGGCCTGGCAGCCGGCGCTGCAATCGGTGGGCTCGCTGCGCGCCGCCAACGGCGCCGACCTGGCCATGGACGTGGCCGGCGTGGTCGCCGCGATCAACCTGAAATCCGGCCAGGACGTGGAAAAGGGCCAGTTGCTGCTGCAACTGCGCGACAGCGACGACGTGGCCGCCCTGCAGCAACTTGAGGCTGCCGCACAACTGTCCAAGCTCACCTTCGACCGCGCGCGTCGGCAGTTGGCCGCCCAGGCCATCAGCCAGGCCGACTACGACACGGCCGCGGCCGATTTCAAGGCCAAGCAGGCCGCCGTGGCGCAGCAACAGGCGCTGGTGGCCAAGAAGCAGTTGCGCGCCCCGTTCGCCGGGCGTGCCGGCATCATCACGCTGAGCCCGGGCGACTACCTGAGCGCCGGTACCGCCGTGGCCACACTGCAACAGCTCGACCCCCTGTTCGTCGACTTCAACCTGCCGCAACGCGAGCTGGGCCGCCTGCGCGTCGGCCAGCACGTGCACCTGGCGCTGGATGCCTATGCCGGGCGCACGTTCGACGGCCAGGTCAGCGCCATCAATCCGCGCGTCGACGCCGCCAGCCGCAACGTGCAGGTCGAGGCGCAGGTCCCCAACCATGACCAGGCCCTCACCCCTGGCATGTTCGCCAAGCTCAGCGTGGATGTCGGCGAGCAGCAATCCCGGCTGACCCTGCCGCAAGCCGCGATCGTCTACAACCCCTATGGCGACACCGTCTACGTGGTGCAGCCGTCCAAGGGCAAGGATGAGCAGGGCAAGCCGCTGCCGGCCACCGTCGAGCAGACCTTCGTCACCCTCGGCGACACCCGTGGCGACCAGGTGGCGATCGTCAAGGGCCTCGAGCCCGGGACCGTGGTGGTGACCAGCGGCCAGATCAAACTGAAGAACGGCGCGCCCATCGTGGTCGACAACAGCGTGCAGCCGGCCAACAGCGCACAGCCCACACCGCAGGAACAGTGAGTCGCAAAGATGAAGTTCACCGACCTGTTCATCAACAAGCCGGTGCTGGCGATCGTCGTCAGCGCGCTGATCCTGGTGCTGGGCGTGCGCGCCGTCACCAGCCTCAGCGTGCGCCAGTATCCACAGACCGAGAACGCCACGGTCACCGTCAGCACCGCCTATTACGGCGCCGACGCGCAGACCATGGCTGGCTTCATCACCCAGCCGCTGGAGCAGGCGATCTCGCAGGCGCAGGGCATCGACTACCTGTCCTCCAGCAGCGTGTCCGGCATCTCCACGATCACCGCGACGCTGCGCCTGAACTACGACGCCAACCGCGCGCTGACCGAGATCACCACCCAGGTCAACTCGGTGAAGAACCAGTTGCCGCCGCAGGCGCAGCAGCCGGTGCTCAACGTGCAGACCGGGGAAACGGTCGACGCCATGTACATCGGCTTCTACAGCGATGTGTTGCCGACCAACAACATCACCGATTACCTGGCCCGCGTGGTCAAGCCCAAGCTCGACGCGCTCGAGGGCGTACAGACCGCCGAGCTGCTGGGCGCGCGCCAGTTTGCCCTGCGCGCGTGGCTTGATCCGGCGAAGATGGCCGCCCACGGCGTGACTGCCAGCGACGTCAACGCGGCGCTGGCGGCCAACAACTACCTGGCCGCGGTGGGCTCGAGCAAGGGCCAGTCGGTGACGGTGGATCTCACCACCGACAGCAGCCTGCACACCGTCGATGAGTTCAAGCAACTCGCGATCCGCGATGTCGACGGCGCCATCGTCCGCCTGCAGGATGTGGCCACGGTCACCCTGGGCTCGGAAAACTACGACTTCAACGTCGCCTTCAGCGGCAAGCGCTCGGTGTTCATCGGCATCAAGGTGGCGCCGGACGCGAACGTGCTGGACGTCGCCAAGCGCGTGCGCGACGCGTTCCCGGAGATCCAGCAGCAACTGCCGAACGGCTTGACCGGCGTCATCGTTTACGACGGCACCGACTTCGTCAACAGCTCGATCAGGGAAGTGGTCAAGACCCTGCTCGAGGCGCTGCTGATCGTTACCGTGGTGATCTTCCTGTTCCTCGGCAGCCTGCGCGCGGTGATCATCCCGGTGATCGCCATGCCGCTGGCGTTGATCGGCGCGTTCTTCGTCATGCTGGTGCTCGGCTACTCGATCAACCTGCTGACCCTGCTGGCATTGGTGCTGGCCATCGGCCTAGTGGTGGACGACGCCATCATCGTGGTGGAAAACGTCGACCGCCACATGAAGGAGGAAGGCAAACCGCCGCTGCAGGCGGCGCTTCTGGCCGCGCGCGAGCTCGGCGGCCCGATCATCGCCATGACCATCGTGCTGATTGCGGTCTACGTGCCGATCGGCTTCCAGAAGGGGCTCACCGGCGCGCTGTTCACCGAGTTCGCCTTCACCTTGGCCGGCGCGGTAGCGGTGTCCTCGATCGTCGCCCTCACCCTGTCGCCGATGCTGACGGCAAAATTCTTCCGCGCCGAGCAGGAAGGCGGCCGCTTCGTGCAATTCATCGACCGCCAGTTCGACCGCGTGCACCACGGCTACCAGCGCCTGCTGCACAACGTGTTGTCGACCTGGCCGGTGGTGATCGTCATGGCCGTCCTGTTGCTGCTGGCCACGATTGCCCTGGGTGTCACCGCACAATCGGAACTCGCGCCGGAGGAGGACCAGGGCGTGGTGGTGGGGCAGATCGTCGGCGCGCCAAACGCGACCGCGCAACAGATGAACGTGTACTCCGCGCAGATGTTCAACCTGGCGGCGCAGTTGCCGGAATACGATCAGATGTTCCAGATCACCGGCGTGCCGACGGTCAACCAGGGTATCGGTGGCGTGGTGTTGAAACCCTGGGACGAGCGTCATCGAGGCGCCCACGAACTGCAGCAGGTGTTGCAGCAGAAATGGAACGGCATTGCCGGCGCCCGCGTGGCCGCGTTCCAGTTCCCGCCGTTGCCGGGCGCGCAAGGCCTGCCCATCCAGGTGGTGATCACCACCACCGAGCCCTTTGCCAACCTCAACGAGGTGGCCAGCCAGGTCCTGGACAAGGCACAGGCTAGCGGCAAGTTCTACTTCATCGATTCGGACCTGAAGGTCGACAAGCCGCAAGCCACGGTGAGCCTGGACCACGACCTGATTGCCTCGCTGGGCATGACCCAGGCCGACGTGGGCGCCTCGCTCGGCGCGGCCCTGGGCGGCGGCTACGTCAACTACTTCTCGATTGCCGGGCGTTCCTACAGGGTCATTCCCCAGGTGCTCCAGGTCGACCGGCTGAATCCGGACCAGGTGCTCGACTACTACCTGCGCGTGCCAGGCGGCAGCATCATCCAGGCTGGCACCGTGGCCAAGGTCACCCATCAGGTGGTGCCGCAATCCTTGAACCGCTTCCAGCAGCTGAATTCGGCGACGATCTCCGGCGTGTCCGGCATGTCGCAGGGTGATGCGCTCGCCTATCTGCGCGACCTGGTGCACGAGGTGGCGCCGAGCGGCTACAACGTCGATTACGCCGGACAATCGCGCCAGTTCGTGCATGAGTCGGGCGGCTTCGGCGCCACGCTGCTGTTTGCGGTGATCATCGTGTTCCTGGCCCTGGCGGCGCAGTTCAACAGCCTGCGCGATCCGATCGTGATCCTGGTCTCGGTGCCCCTGGCGTTGTTCGGCGCGCTGATCTTCGTCAACCTGTTCACCAGCCTCAACATCTACACCGAGGTCGGCCTGGTCACCTTGATGGGGCTGATCAGCAAGCACGGCATCCTGATCGTGCAGTTTGCCAACGACTCGCAGCGTGCCGGCATGTCCAAGCGCGAAGCGATCGAACACGGCGCCGCCGTGCGCTTGCGCCCGGTGCTGATGACGACCGCGGCCATGGTGCTCGGCGTCATGCCGCTGGTGATCGCCGCCGGTGCCGGCGCCGCCGGCCGTTTCAACATGGGTCTGGTGATCTCCACCGGTCTCGCGATCGGCACGCTGTTCACCCTATTCGTGGTGCCGGCGTTCTACATGTTGCTGGCCCAGGATCATCATGCGGAGGCGGTGTCGGAATCCCAGGTGCCGGCCTGACCGCCGCCGCCGCGTCGGCCCGGGCGCCGCGCCCGCTCCTGCCGGCATACACCCGCGGAGCAACTACGCGACAATAAGCAGTTGCCGATCACCAAGGAGCGCCGCATGAGTCCGTCGACCTTGCGCATTGCCACGCGCAAAAGCGCGCTTGCCCTGTGGCAGGCGGAATACGTCGCCGGCCTGCTGCGCCAGAAGTACCCGGGGCTCGGCGTGGAGCTGGTGCCGATGACCACCCGCGGCGACGAGGTGCAGGACCGTTCGCTGGCGTCGCTGGGCGGCAAGGGCGTGTTCCTCAAGGAACTGGAGCTGGCCATGCTTGAAGGACGGGCCGAGCTGGCCGTCCATTCACTCAAGGACGTACCCGCACAGCTGGATGCCGATTTCACGCTTGCGGCCATCCTGCCCCGCGCCGACGCCGCCGATGCCTTCGTCAGCAACCATTTTGGGGCGCTCGCCGAGCTGCCCGCCGGCGCGCGCGTGGGTACTTCCTCGCTGCGTCGGCGCGCCCAGCTGCGCGGTCTGCGGCCGGACGTAGAGGTGCTGGATTTGCGCGGCAACGTCGGCACCCGCCTGGCCAAGCTCGATGCCGGCGCCTACGACGCCATCGTGCTGGCCTGCGCCGGGCTGCAGCGCCTGGGCCTGGACGGGCGCATCCGTTCGCGCCTGGTGGCCCCGGCATGGCTGCCGGCACCCGGCCAGGCCGCCATTGCCATCGAGGCCTGTCACGCCCGCGCCGAAGTCATCCCGCTGCTGGCGGCGCTCGACGATCCGGACACCAGGATCACGGTCGACGCCGAGCGCGCCATGAACCGCGCGCTTGGCGGCAGTTGCAGTATACCGATCGGGGCATGGTGTACCCGCAGCGGCGACACCCTGCAGCTGCAGGGTCTGATTGGCGACCCGGACAGCGGCCGTGTCCTGCGTGCCGGAACCAGCATGGACATCAGCCAGGCCGACGCGCTCGGCGAGTCGGTCGCCGAAATGTTGCTGGTGCAAGGCGCAGGCGCATTCCTGGGCGCTTGACCTGCGGCCCGGCACACGCATCCGCGGGGAGCATGGCTCCTAGGAGCGTGGGCGGTAGAAGCCGTCCGGGCTCCTAGAAGTTGTAGACCAGGTTGGTCGTGGTCAAGGTATCGGTGCGCTTCACGCCCGGAAGGACGTTGCTGTGGTGGCGGATCTGCAATGCCAGCTTCAGGGCCAACTTGCTGGTCATGGTCACCGACAAGCCGGCGTCGTTCTGCACGTACTTGTCTTCGGAGCCGACTTCCATCAGCAGCTTGTCTTCGAACGCGGTGTTTTCGGTGAGCTTGTAGCGATAGCTGACCAGGCCGCGGCCGACCGCCTCGTTGACCGTGGGCTGGTGCTGGCGCACCACCTCGCCATCCACCAGGGTGCTGACCGTGGCCGGCTGATAGCGCTTGTAGCCGGGGCCGACTTCAAAGGAGAGCTCGGTGCGGGCAGTCTTCAATGCGATATAACCGTAGCCCAGCGAGACCACACCCTGCCAGAGGTTGGCACCGAATTCATCGTGCTCGTAACGGGCAGCACCCACGATGTAGCTGCGTGGATCGAGCTTCAGACCCACCGACGCACCGCCGTCGTAACGGTCCGCCGTGGTGTTGAATTGGGTCACCGTAGCCCCCGATTCATCGACGATCTTCTGCTGCGACTTCGAACGCAGGGCATCCAGGAAGAACGCATTCTTCCAGCGGTCGTTTTCCTGGTTGAGGCCAAGCTTCGCATCGACGTTCTGCGAGCGCGTATTGCCGGTGGTCGATGCAAAGCCAAATTCGCCAGAGCCGGTCCAGCCGCCATTCTGGGCCGCGGTGGAGGCATCCTGTGCCTGGGCGGCAAAGCTCGCGCAGGCGACCAGCAAGGCAGCGACAAGCAAACTTCTCTTCATGGCAAACGTCCTTGAACATGCGTCGAACAAGCGCACACATTAATAACAGGCGTTGAACTCGCAATGAACGATGGGACGGTGCAATTCGCGCCATGGTGATTGCGCCACGCGAATGCGCAAAAGAAAAGGCCCGCCGAAGCGGGCCTTTTCGGTCTGGGCGCAAGCCCAAGTCCACGCAAACCTCAGGCCACCTGGACTTCTTCCGCCTGCAGGCCCTTCTGGCCCTTGGTCACGATGAAAGTGACGTGCTGGCCTTCCTGCAACGACTTGAACCCGGTGCCCTGGATCGCACGAAAATGCACGAACAGGTCATCACCGCTTTCTGGGGTGATGAACCCAAAACCCTTGGCGTCGTTGAACCACTTGACTGTACCGCTTTGACGATCCGACATGTAACTTACCTTTGAAGCGTTTGGACGATTTGCCGCCGACTGCAAACGCAGCTCGGGCCGCAATACCATGCAACAACCTGCCGGTCGCCCGGCAGTCGTGCCGGCGCAGCATACACCAGAAACCACGATATTTCGGCACATATGGCCATGACCGGTGCGCGTCGACGCCTCGCCATGCCCACCGGATAGGGCCGGCACATCGCCTACAATGCAGTCCATGAAGATTGCTTCATGGAACGTCAATTCGCTGAACGTACGCCTGGCGCAGCTGCTGCAATGGCTCGCTGCGACGCAGCCGGACCTCGTCGCCCTGCAGGAAACCAAGCTGGAGGACGTGAAGTTCCCGGTCGCCGAGCTGGCCGCCGCCGGCTACCAGGCGGTGTTCTCCGGCCAGCGCAGCTACAACGGCGTCGCCCTGCTCGCCCGGCAGGCCAGCGCCAGCCACCTGGTCGACGTGGTCACCGACATCCCGGGCCTGGACGATCCGCAACGCCGTATCCTGGCTGCCACCCTCCCTGCCTCCCCGCTGGGCGCGTCGCGTCCGCTGCGCGTGGTGAACCTGTACGTGGTCAACGGCAAGGCCGTCGGCGATACCAAATACACCTACAAGCTGGAATGGATGGCCGCGGTACAGGCCTTCCTGGCCAACGAGCTGGTGCGCCATCCGGACCTGGTGGTACTCGGGGATTTCAACATCTGCCCGGACGACCGCGACGTCTACGATCCGGCAGCGTGGGGCGACGCCATCCTGTGCTCGCCGCCCGAGCGCGCCGCACTGAAGGCCATCACCGACCTGGGCCTGCACGACAGCTTCCGGGTACTGGAACCGGGAGCCGGGCATTACAGCTGGTGGGACTACCGGCAGGGCGCCTTTCGCCGCAATATGGGTTTGCGCATCGACTTGATCCTGGTTGGTGCAGCACTTAAATCCATGATCAGGAGCGCCGCCATCGACCGCGAACCACGCCGCTGGGAACGGCCGTCCGACCACGCGCCCGTGACCCTGGAACTCGCCCAGACAGCTGACCCGAGATGACTGCCAAGACCGAATGGCCCAGTTCGCTGGACGAAGCCGAGCTGCAGGAGCTCGACCGTTACCTGCGCAGTCACTCCGCGCAGGACGCCCTGCTGCTCGATGGTGTACATGGCCTGCTCAGCGCCTTGGCCGTGGGGCCATTGCCGGTGTTGCCCGATGAATGGCTGCCCGAAGTGCTGCACGAACCGTTTGCCGACGAGCAGGAAGGCAACCGCGTGCTGGCCCTGTTGGCCAAGCTCAACGATTCCATCAGCGCCGAGCTCGATGTCGACGCCTATACGCCCATCGTCGGCGAGGTGGACATGGAAGCCGGCCCCACCGTCTCCGCCGCCGGCTGGTGCGAGGGCTTCAGCCGCGGCATCGACCTGCGTGCCGACCTGTGGGAAGCACGCTTGACCCAGGATCCGCATCTGATGGAGCTGCTGGGGCCGGTCATGGCGCTGGCCGTGGACGAGGGCATCCTGCGGGCCGAGGTCCAGTTCGAAAAGCTTGGCGAGGATGAATACGACGAATGCCTGGCCCAAGTTCCCGACGTGTTGATGGCGGTCAACCACTACTGGGAAACCAAGCCAGTCACCGAGGACGAAGTCCGCAGCCTGACCCTGGCCGCCGACGCCAGGCAGGAGCGAGGGCAGGCGGCCCAGCCCCCGCGGCACCGCGCAGGACACTGGCTGCACTGAGTGCGGGACGTCCGCCCCGAAGCAGCACGCGCGTCGGTATGCGCCGCTGGCGGTCACCCACCGTGCGGTCGACCAGCCAGTAACGACTGGCACGGCGCCATTGTCGGCGCCGTGCCGGACGCATAGCGAAATCACCCGCCCACCGGCACGGAACGTGCTTGCCACGATTGGGGGGAAGCTCGTCGACGCGGCGGCTTGAGTCATACGCGTCACCGCCGATGTACTGACCTGACCTGGTTGGCGCGCCCTGTTCGTGCGCTATGGACGACACCGTGAAATTTTGTTAAGTTCACATTAACCGGTTGTGTTACAGACTACTTGCGTACCACACCTCGAGCTGGATGCATTGGGTTTCGACAACTCGTTGATCGATATCATGACTATACTCACGCTCAGCATGTTCACGGGGATCCTGGCTGCCATCGCCGCGGCCTTGAAATACGTTCCTGCAGGCCATGTCTATAGCGTGCATCGTGGCAAGCGGCCGCCCCGACTGTTGCAGCCTGGCCTGCATTGGGTCGTTCCCGGTCTCGACCGCGTGGCCAACCGCATCGATCTTGGCGGCCAGACCCTGCACTTCGAGGATCCCGGCACCGGTACCCCACCCGTGCAGGGCACGGTGTATTGGCAGGTACTGGAGCCCGAGCGCGCCGACCCGGTGATGGCCGAGGCGGAACAGCTCATCCGCAACAGCGTCCTGGCGGCACTGCGCAACGAGACCATGGACGAGGGCGGGCGTGGCCGCACAGGCCGCGTGATGGACGGCCGCGTCAAGCAGCAACTCAACCACGACCTGCGCCAGCGCGGGATGATGGTCACCCGGGTGGAACTGGCGACGGCTGCCTGAACCTTCCCGAGGAGCGTGGGCGGTAGAAACGTTCGAGGCGAGAAGTCCTATGCGTGAGGACAGTTTTTCGACGATTCGCCGGCCCATGGTGGTTCCATGGGCCAAGAAGCGGCGGAAAAGTGGACCACGCAGAGGGCTTCGCAGCCCGGACGGCTTCTGCCGCCCACGCTCCTGACTTGCGCCAGGCGCCACAGAGCGTCGCGTCAAGGGGACTGCTTCGAGCCATCCTGGATGAGGATGCGGCCCGCCACGGCGGGCCTTCTTTTGTACCCGCACAGCCGTACCGTTAAGGTAACTGGCTTGCGGCGACGAGGCTTGTGACAGCGCATGAACCCGGATCCCCTGGAACACCTGCTGCGCGCCGGCATCGACCGCCTGGGCCTGCCGCTGGGCGACGACGTCATCCGGCGCCTGCTCGACTACCAAGCCTTGCTGGCCCGCTGGAACCACACCTACAACCTGACCGCCGTGCGTGACCCGCAGCAGATGGTCGTGCGCCACCTGCTCGACTCCCTGGCGGTGCTGCCCTATGTCCGTGGCGCCACGCTTGCCGACCTCGGCACCGGTGCGGGGCTGCCCGGCATGCCGCTGGCCATCGCCAGACCGGAGATCCAGGTTTCTCTGGTGGATGCCAATGGCAAGAAGGTCCGCTTCCTGCGCGAGGCGATCCGCGCGCTCAAGCTCGACAACGCCAAGGCGGTGCAGGACCGCATGGAGAACCTGGGCGGCCCATTCGACTGCATCACCTCTCGCGCCCTCTCCAGCCTGGGCGACATGCTGACCGCGGCCGGGCACCTGCTGGCGGCCGACGGCATCTGGCTGGCGCTGAAGGGGCAACTGCCGGAGGCCGAGCTCGCGGCCCTGCCCCCTGGCTTCGCCCTGCGCGCGGTGCACGCGCTGCGCATCCCCGGACTGGACGCCGAGCGTCATCTACTGGTGTTGGCGCGCGTGCACTGAGTACGGCGTACGGCAATGCTAATCTAGTGTTCTTACCTGCACGCTGACTATCCTCCATGGCCCGCATCATCGCTGTCGCCAATCAAAAAGGCGGCGTCGGCAAGACCACCACGGCGGTCAACCTGGCTGCGGCCCTGGCCGCGGCCAAGCGCACCGTGCTGTTGGTGGATCTGGACCCGCAGGGCAATGCCACGATGGCTTCGGGCGTGGACAAGCGGGAAGTCGCGGCCAATGGCTGCGCCGTGCTGCTGGAGGAAACGCCGATTGGCGCGGCCATCGTCGGCACGGCGGCGCACTTCGACCTGTTGCCCGGCGGCTCCGACCTTACGGCAGCCGAACTCAAGCTGATGGACGCGCTGGCCCGCGAGCATCGACTGAAGGACCAGCTGGCGCCGGTCGCCGGGCGCTATGACCTGATCCTGATCGACTGCCCGCCGTCGCTCAACCTGCTCACCTTGAACGCCTTGACCGCTGCACACGGCGTGCTGATCCCGGTGCAATGCGAATATTTCGCCCTGGAAGGGCTGTCCAGCCTGCTGGAGACGATCAAGGCCGTGCGCCGCCGCCTGAATCCCCTCCTGCAAATCGAAGGACTGCTGCGCACCATGTACGACGTCCGCAACAACCTCGGCAACGAAGTGTCCGCCCAACTCACCCAGCATTTCGGCGACAAGGTGCTGCGCTCGATCATCCCGCGCAACGTGCGCCTGGCCGAGGCGCCGAGCCACGGCCAGCCCATCCACCTGTACGACCGCAGTTCGCGCGGCGCGATCGCCTATATCGGGCTGGCCGGCGAATTGATCCGCCGCGAACGCCAGCGGCATGCCGCCGGTGCGGATACCGGCTCACCGCCGCCAGCGGCACGCGAAGACCACGTGCTGGCGACCCCGACCCCCAACCACCTGGACTGAGCATGGCCGCTGCAAAAAAACGGGGACTGGGGCGCGGGCTCGATGCCTTGCTGGGCGGTGACGGCGAGGCCGCCGCCACCCGCGCCGAGCCGGAAGGTGAACTGCGCCTGCTGCCGATCCAGCACATCGAACCGGGCAAGTACCAGCCGCGCCGGCACTGGGACGAGGCGGCGTTGGACCAGCTGGCCGCCTCGATCAAGGCCCAGGGCCTGATCCAACCGGTGGTGGTGCGCGCCTTGGGCGCACACCGCTACGAGCTCATCGCCGGGGAGCGCCGCTGGCGGGCGGCGCAGCGCGCCCAGCTGCAGGAACTGCCGGCCCTGGTGAAACAGGTTGCCGAATCCGCCGTGCCGGCAATGGCGCTGATCGAGAACATCCAGCGCGAGGATCTCACGCCGCTGGAGGAAGCCGACGCGCTGCAGCGCCTGATCGACGACTTCGGCCTCACCCACCAGCAGGTGGCCGACGCCGTCGGCCGCTCGCGGGCGGCCGTGTCCAACCTGCTGCGGCTCATTGAACTGCCTGACTCGATCAAGCAACTGCTGGATACCGGCGCGCTGGACATGGGCCATGCCCGCTGCCTGCTGACCTTGCCAACGTCCACGGCCGAAACCCTGGCGCGGATCGCGGTCGACAAGGGCTGGAGCGTGCGCCAACTGGAGCAGGCCGCACGTCACGCCCCGGACGGCAAGCACGACAACAGCAAGCGCAAGCCCCGGCGCGACCCGAACATCGCCAGCCTGGAGCGCGAGCTCGGCGAGCGGCTGGCCACCCGCGTGGAACTCGCCCAAGGCAGCGGCGGCCAGGGCAAGCTGGTGATCCATTACCACAGCAGCGACGAGCTGGAAGGCATCCTGGGCCGCATCCGCTGACCCTGTCACGTTATTACCGTAGGCACCGCTGCGGCACACCTCGCCTGCGCGGGCGATAATGCATGGCGGCGAGTCCGTCGCTGCCTGCCATCCGTTGGCGGGGCACAAGCCGCGCGCCGCGCCGGCCAAGCCCGCCTCCACTCTAGGGTCGTCCCATGCTGGAACTCTCGGTCATCGTTCCCGTGTTCAACGAACGCGACAACATCCCGCCGCTGCTGGCGGAGATCGCCGGCGCCCTGCGCGGCCGGGTCGCGTTCGAAATCATCTACATCGACGACGATTCCAGCGACGACAGTCGCGCCGTGCTCGAGGCCCAGCGTGCCGTGTATCCCGAGCTGCGCATCCTGCACCACCTCACCCGCAGCGGACAGAGCACGGCGGTATGGAATGGTGTGCGGGCGGCGACCGCACCCTGGATCGTGACCCTGGACGGCGACGGCCAGAACGATCCGGCGGACATCCCCAAGCTGTTGGCCGCGCGCGGAGCTGCGGCCGCGGACGTGCGGTTGTTTGCCGGCTGGCGCACAACGCGCCGCGACAGTTTCAACAAGCGCATCTCCTCGCGCATTGCCAACGCCGTGCGTTCACGCATGCTGCGCGATGCCACGCCAGATACCGGCTGTGGGCTCAAGCTGTTCGAGCGCGAGACCTTTCTGCGCCTGCCCTATTTCGACCATATGCATCGTTACCTTCCGGCCCTGGTCAAGCGTGCCGGGTTCGCCTGCCAGAGCGTTCCGGTCGGGCACCGCCCACGCACCGCGGGCGTATCCAAATACGGCATGCTAGACCGGCTCTGGGTGGGCCTGGCCGACCTGCGCGGCGTGGCCTGGCTGATGCGCCGCGCCAAGGTCACCCGGGTCGAGGAGTTATAGACGGCCAAACCTCGGCAGTGACCGCGACGCTGGCGCAGCGCGCGGACGCGACGTATGCTGCAGGCCTTCGCGCAAGGAGGTTCGCGCATGACTATCGTGGTCGAAAGGGTTTATTCGGCCGCCGCGGATACGGACGGCTATCGCGTACTGCTGGATCGCCTGTGGCCGCGCGGCTTGAAGAAGACGGACGTTGCCTATGACGTCTGGGCCAAGGACCTCGCGCCATCCAACGAGTTGCGCAAGTGGTTCGGCCATGATCCGGCGCTGTGGGATGAGTTTCAGCGCCGCTACGCTGCCGAGCTCGACCCGCTGGCTGAGCATTGGCGCCCGCTGGCCGAGCGCGCGCGGAAGGACAAGGTGGTCTTGCTGTTCGGTGCCCGCGACGAGGAGCACAACAATGCCGTGGCGCTGAAAGCCTATCTGGAACACTGGCTGCGCACGCACCATGCCCGCTAAGTTCCCGCCTGCCCGCAGAGCACCTATGCGCCGTCCGGCTGCCGCGCCGGTGCAGCCGGCCACGCCGCCAAGGCCGCGCGTGCCTGTTCCCTCCCGCGCTCGATCAACTCGCTTGCGCGGTAGAACTCGTACACGTTCGCCATGTCGCGCGGCAGCTGGATCAGCAGATCTGGTTCGTACACCGCCAGGCGCAGGCGCGACAAGTGCGCCTGCATCAGGTCGATCGACTGGTTGAGCAATTCAAACGTACCGTGTGCGGGGACATGCGCGGCGCCATGCGGCACCAGCTGTCCGGCCCAACGCGCCAGGCGTTCGCGGTAGCTGCGCGGCGGCTCCAGGGGTTCCTTGGCAATCTTCGGCGTACCGCCGCCGGCCACGCCGTCCAGGGCGACGGCAACCAGATAATCCGCGCTGGCGCGGATCAAGGGCGTCACCGGCACCGGATTCAGCAAAGCGCCGTCCACGAGGCGTTCGCCATTGAGCAGATACGGCCGGAATACCGTAGGCAACGCAGTGGAGGCGCGGATCGCATCGAACAGCGAGCCCTGGGTCAGCCATACCTCCCGGCCCCGGTCCAAGTTGGTGGCCACCGCCGTGTAGGCAATTGGCAAGGCCTCGATGCGCATGTCGCCGGTGAGGTGGCGCAAGGTGTTCATGATGCGCTCGCCCTTGATGAAGCCGCCGCCGCTCAGGGTCCAGTCGACCAGGCGCAGCACGTCGAAGCGCGCCAGTTCGCAGGCCCAATCCCGATACACCGACAGCTTGCCCATGGCGTGGATGCCGCCCACCAGCGCGCCCATCGAGCTGCCGGCGATGGCGACGATCTCGAAGCCCTGGCGTTCGAGCTCCTCGATGACCCCGATATGCGCAAGCCCCTTCGCGCCGCCCGAGCCCAGTGCGAGGGCGACCGTGGGTTTGCCTCCGGATCGGGGCGAGGTGGTGAGCGAGGTGTGCATGGCCATCGCCTGACAGGCTGACCTCATTGCGCGGTATCGGCAATGGCGTGCCAAAGCCGCGGCGAGGACCGACCTCGCGCACGATGCCTCACGCACGGTTGCCGCGCAAGCCCACTATCATGTGTCGAATGCCTGTCTTTCCCCATCCCCGCATGTCGTTCCACCACCGTACCGCGGGGATCCGGACATGACCTGGCAGGCCTGGGCCACCGTGGCGGTGGTGGTCGGTGCCATGGTCTTGTTCGCCAGCGAAAAGCTCCGCATCGACCTGGTGGCACTGGTGGTGCTCGGCACCCTGGTGGTGCTGGGCATCGTCACGCCGGTCGAGGCGCTTTCCGGATTCAGCAACGAAGCCACGGTGACGGTGGCAGCCATGTTTGCCCTGAGCCTGGGCATCGAGCGCTCCGGCGTGCTCGATCCGCTGACCCGGTTGCTGATGCGCATCCGCAAACCATGGTTGCTGACCCTGGCCATGATGCTGGCCATCGCTCCGCTCGGGGCCTTCGTCAAGAACATCGCCCTGGTCGCGACCTTCCTGCCCCTGGCCTTGCGCGTGTGCCAGCGCACCGGCACCTCGCCGGCCGGCGTGCTGATGCCGATGGCCTATGCCGCGCAAATGGGCGGCGTGTGCACGCTGATCGGCACCTCGTCAAACCTGCTCACCGACTCGCTGGCTCAACAGAACGGGCTGGAGGCAATCGGCGTGTTCGAGTTCACCCGCATGGGCGCGCTGCTGGCCGTGGTGGGCATCGTCTACCTCATGCTCATCGGCCGGCACCTGCTGCCCAAGGCCATCCCCGCCGACTTGCCGCAAAGCACCGATGCCGGCAAGTACGTGACCGAGCTCGAGGTGGTGGACGGCTCGCCACTGCTGGGTACGCGGATCGCCGATGCCCGGCTCGGCGAGCTCTATGGCGTCTACCCGCTGGAGCTGCTGCGTGGGGACCAGCGCATGTGGACGCCCCGCGAACAGGAGCTCAAGGCGGGCGATGTGCTGCTGGTGCGCGGCGACTGGGACAAGATCGAGGAGTTCCGTCGCCGCGCGAAACTGCGCAACGCGCCGGAGCGGCGCTATACCGAAGCCGACGACCAGCACCGGCGCCTGATTGCCGAGGTGATGGTGGCTCCGGCCAGCCCGCTCGAAGGGCAGCGGATTTCCGACATCGGCCTGGACTGGCGCTACCGCAGCACGGTGCTGGCCGTGCACCGGCGCGGGCAGGTCCTGCGCGACAAGATCAGCGAGATCCAGCTCGCGGTCGGCGACGTCCTGCTGATCCTGGTGGAAGACGAAAGCGCCATGCCCGAACTGCGCAAGAACGATGCCTTCATCGTGCTCAGCGAACGCGAGGATGTGCGCGGCATGTCGCGCAAGGCGTGGCTGGCCGCCAGCATCATGGCTGGCGTGGTCATCGTCTCCGGCTTGCATTGGCTGCCGATACCCATGGCCGCGATCTGCGGCGCGATCGCCATGGCGCTCACCGGATGTTTTGGCCGTAAAGATGTCTATGAGGCCATGGACTGGAAGATCATCGTGCTGCTCGGTGCGATCCTGCCGCTCGGCATCGCGATCGAGAAGACCGGCCTGTCCACCGTGCTGGTGCGCGAGGCCATGGAGCTGGTCGGTGGCCATGGGCCGCTCGCCGCGCTCCTGGTGGTGTACCTGCTCACCGCCTTGCTGACCGAGTTAATGGGACACAATCCCGCGGTGGTGCTGATGGTCGGTATCGCGGTATCCATCGGCCATGCCATGGGCGTCGACCCGCGGCCGTTCGTGGTTGCCGTGGCATTTGCCGCCGCCACCTCGTTCGCCACGCCGGTGGGTTACCCGACAAATACCATGGTGTATTACGCCGGCGGCTACCGCTTCACCGATTTCATGAAGGTCGGCATCCCGCTGATCGCGATTTTCTGCGCCTTGTCGATGTGGCTGATCCCGATGTTCTGGCCGTTCCACCCATAGCAACCGGCATGGGGTCGGTCAGCCGTCCAGGTAGCTGCCCAGCGCGAGCTGCAGCAGGATTTTCATCTCCTCGCGCAACGGCAACGGCGCGACCACCTCGGCATCGGCGCCATACTTGAGCACGTCCATCAACAGCTCCTTGGACTTGGCATACGGCACCTGCAACTCGTAGCGCCCATCGGCCAGCCAGGTGCCTTTTTGCTGCGAATGCCAGCGCTCGTCGGCCACCCAGCGCGCCGCATGGGCCGAGAAGCGGATCGTGGCCCAGGCCTTGGGCAGGCCGGAAAAAATGCCGTATGCGGACGCCAGCAGCTGGTCCAGGTCTGCCTCCGCCACATCCCGGCAGGCCTGCTCGACGGTATGCGGGGCGACGATGCGGTCGACGGCAAAGCTGCGCAGCGCCTCGCGATCGTGGTCCCAGGCGTCCAGGTACCAGTTGTCCCGATAGTGCGTCAGGCGTTGCGGGGAAACCTGGCGCGTGCTGTCGGTATTGGTCGTGCGTGCGCGGTAGTCGAAACGCAGGCGGCGCCGCTCGAGCACCGCACCGGCGACGATGCGGAACACCTGCTGGTCCAGCCGGCGCTCGCCCCAGGGAATGACGCGGATGCGCTCGATCGGCAAAGCCTTGCCGCTGCCCTGGTCGGCAAGCAGGCTCTCGATGCGCGAGCGGAACGGGGCGAGGGCTCCGGCCAGCACGCCCGGGCCGGAGCGACTGATCAACTCGTTCAGCGCCAGCAGCGCCGCCAGCTCGTCCGAGGTCAGCCACAGGCCGGGCAGCTCGAAGCGCTCGCCCTCGCCGAGCGCATAGCGGAACGCCGCCTGTTCGGTACCGGCGCTCTCGATCGGCGCACCAAGCGCGTCCCTGAGGAAGGCCACGTCGCGGTACAAGGTAGCCCGGGAACACCCGAGCTCATTCAGCAACTGCGGCAGCGGCACCGGGTAACGTGCTGCCTTCAACAAGCGGTGCAGACTGAGGATGCGTTCGTATCGATCCATGGCGTCGTTGCCGGCTGCGGGCCCGGCCCATTGTGCGACAAGAGCGGCCGGCGTGCCGCCTACGCTCCCAGCCCATAACTCCGTAACAGGGCCTCGGGTTCAGGCTTGCGGCCGCGAAAGGCGACGAAGCTCTCCAGCGCCGGGCGGCTGGCGCCCACCGCCAGCACCTCGCGGCGGAAGCGCTCGCCGCTGTCGCGGTCGATCACGCCATGCTCGGCAAAGGCGGCAAAGACGTCGGCACTGAGCAGTTCGGCCCACAGGTAACTGTAGTAGCCGGCCGCGTAGCCGCCCGCAAAAATGTGGCTGAAGCCGTGCGGAAAGCGTTGCCAGGCGGGCGGGTGCAGCACCGCAACCTCGTTGCGCACCGCCTCCAGGATCTCCAGCGCACGCGCACCGCGCTGCGGGTCGTATTCCAGGTGCAGACGGAAATCGAACAGCGCGAACTCGAGCTGGCGCACCAGGAACAAGCCGGCATGGAAATGCCGGGTCGCCAGCAGGCGCTGGAACAGCTCCTCCGGCAGCCGCTCGCCGGTCTGGTGATGGCGGGCAAACAAGTCCAGGGCTTGTCGATCCCAGGTGAAGTTCTCCATGAACTGGCTGGGCAGTTCAACCGCATCCCACTCCAACCCGTCGATGCCGCCAATGGCCGGCAGGTCGATCCCGGTCAGCAGGTGGTGCAGGGCGTGGCCAAACTCGTGGAACAGGGTCTGTACCTCGTCATGGCTGAGCAGTGCTGGTGCGCCGGACGGCGGCGGCGCAAAGTTGCAGGTCACGAACGCCACCGGCAATTGCCGTTGCGGGCCATCGACGAAACGCGCGCGGCAGACGTCCATCCACGCCCCGCCGCGCTTGCCGTTGCGCGCATACAGGTCGAGGTAGGCGCCGGCAAACGTCCGGCCATCAGCGTCCAGCAGCTCGACATAGCGTACGTCGGGGTGCCACACGTCGACGCCGTCGCGCACCATCACGCGTATCCCATACAGTTTCGCCACCAGCGCGAACAAGCCGTCGAGCACCGCCGGCAGCGGGAAGTAGGCACGCAGCTGCTCCTCGTCTAGGGCGTAGCGGCGTTGCCGCAGTTTTTCCGCCGCATAGGCGACGTCCCAGGGCTCGAGGTTGTCCAACCCAAGTTCGGCCTGGGCGAACTCGCGCAACGCCGCCAACTCCTGGCGGGCCACGGGCAGCGCCCGTGCGGCCAGGTCATGCAGGAACTCCAGCACCTCGGCCGGCGAAGCCGCCATCTTGGTGGCCAGCGACTCCTCGGCCGCATTGGCGAAGCCGAGCAGCTGCGCCGATTCGTGGCGCAAGGCCAGGATCTTCTCGATGCGCGCGCTGTTGTCGAAATCACCGGCATTCGGGCCCTGGTCGGAAGCCCGGGTCTGGTACGCCCAGTACACGCGTTCGCGCAGGCCGCGCACTTCGGCGTGGGTCAGCACGGCGTGCACGCTCGGCTGCTTCAAGGTCACCAGATAGCCGTCCAGATCCTGCTCGCGGGCGTATTGGCGCAGGACCTCGCGCCCTGATTCGGGGATGCCAGCCAGGTCGCGCTCATCGGCGATGTGCTCATGCCAAGCCTCGGTGGCATCCAGCACGGCATTGGAAAATTCCGTGGACAGGCGCGACAGCTCCACCTCGATGTCGGCAAAGCGCGAACGTGCCGGTTCCTCCAGCGATACCCCGGACAGCCGGAAGTCACGCAGCGTATGTTCCACCAACGCCCGCTCCGGCCGCGGCAGGCCCGCAAAGTCCGCGGCCTCGGCCAGTGCTTGCACCGCCGCGTACAACTCGCGATTCTGACCCAGCTCCACGGCGTGCTCGGCCAGCAGGGCCTCGGCCGGTGCATAGACCTCACGCCAGGCGGGGCTGTCGGCCACCGCGTGCAGATGGCTGACCGGTGCCCAGGCGTTGGCCACGCGCTGCTCCAGGTGCTGCTGGGCCAGGAGCAAGCCGGCAAAGCTGCGTGGTGCACCCGGCGCCAGCATTGCTGCCGTGGCCTGACGGAAGTCGCCCAGGATCGTCTCGATCGCCGGCATGACGTGCTCGGGCCGGATGCGCGGGAACGCCGGCAGTGGTGTGCTTTCGAGCAAGGGGTTGTCCTGGTTCATGGCAGCTCCGCAAAACCGGAAAGATGGTGTTTGCCGGCGGTGAACGCAAGCCTGCTGCCGGCCCGCTGCAACGCCGATGCCAGCCGATGTGCGGCACCGGCACGCCGGCTATCATGACGGCATGAATCCCTTGCGCGCCTACCGCGGCAATACCCCCAGCCTTGGCGCGCGGGTCTACGTCGATCCTGCCGCCAGCGTCATCGGCGACGTAGTGCTGGGCGATGACGTCTCCATCTGGCCAGGGGCGGTGCTACGCGGCGACGTCCAACACATCCGGGTCGGCGCGCGCAGCAATATCCAGGATGGCGCGGTCCTGCACGTCACCCATGACGGTCCCTACACTCCAGGCGGCAGTCCCTGCGTGATCGGGGTCGGGGTCACCATTGGCCACGCCGCCGTGGTGCACGCCTGCAGCATCGGCGACTACTGCCTGGTCGGCATGCACGCGACCGTGCTAGATGGCGCGGTCCTGGAGCCCTACGCCATGCTCGGCGCGAACAGCCTGGTCACCGCCGGCACGCGGGTCGGTACCGGTGAACTGTGGCTGGGCTGTCCCGCCCGCCGGGTGCGCCAGCTCAGCCCCGGCCAGATCGAGCAGCTGCGCTACTCCGCCGAGCACTACGTAAGGCTGAAGGACGATTATCTCGCTGCCGCCCAGGAATCTGGGCAATAGCAACCACGCTCCTGGGGGGCGGTAGAAACCGCCTAGACCGCCAGCGCGGCTGGCTCGTGCGCCGCCGCGGCCAGATGTCCGCGCAGCTGTTGGAACACCGGCTCGGTGACCGGGCGCAGCCCATGCCAGATGGCAAACGAGTCGGCCGCCGTTTCCACCAGCATGCTCAAGCCATCCACGGCATGCCGCGCCCCGGCCGCACGGGCCCAGGCCAGGAACGGCAACGCCGCCTTGGCATACGAAACGTCATAGCAAAACACCTCTGGCCCACCGAGCGCCAGGGGCAAATCCAGGCTGTGGCCAAGCAGGCCTGCCGAGGTGGCATTGATGATCAGGTCGAAGTGTTCGGCTCCCGGGAGCCGTGCCAACGGGGAGGCCTGCACCCGCCCGGGATGTCCCAGCGCGTGGGCCAGCCGCTCGGCCGTGGCCGCCGTGCGGTTGGCAATGGTCAGCGCGCGCACGCCGGCATCGAGCAGGCTGAACGCCACGCCCCAGGCCGCGCCGCCGGCGCCGAGCAGCAGCACCGTGCTGCCCTCCAGCACCTGTCGGTGGCGCTCGCGCAAATCCCGCACCAGGCAGGCACCATCGGTGTTGTGGGCGGCCAGGCGGCCATCCGGCAGGCGACTGAGCACATTGGCGGCGCCGACCCGCGCGGCACTCACATCGCGTTCGGCAGCCAGGGCAAAGGCCGCGTGCTTGTGCGGCACGGTGACATTGGCGCCGGTACCGCCGTCGGCAAAAAACTGCCCGACCGCAGCCTCGAAGATTTCCGGCGTCGCATCGACGGTATCGAACTCCAGCTGCATGCCGAACTGGCGTGCAAACGCCTGATGGATACGCGGCGACAGGCTGTGCGCGATGGGATGGCCGAACACGGCAAACCTGGTTGACGCCACGATGTTCTCCAATTCCTCCACGCCCAAAGCGGCGTGGAGCGCGCCAGTCTACAAGATCATGCCACCACAGATTGCCTGCGCTGTCGCAATCCTTGCGACCGGCGAGGCGCACGCTTGGGCTACAACCCGAGGAGCGCAAGCCATGCCCATGCAACGATCGTCCCGTACCGTCACGGCCGTCCACCGGCAGGACCTGCTCGGCCCATTCGGGCTGTGGCTGGGACTCGGCAGCGTGGTGCTGGCGACCGGCCTGCTGCCGGTGCACAGCATCCTGCTTGGCTGGAGCGCGCCATTCTGGCTGCTGCTCACCCCCTTGCTGTTGATGCTGGGCCTGGCCCCGGAACTGCCCCGACAGTGGCTCGACCGGCATCGCTCTGCCCGGCTCGCAATGCGCGAGCGCATCTGGAACTGACATCCGCGCGCCACCCGGCACCGGTCAATCAGACAGCCGCACCCTTGGCGCCGGTCACGTACTCAAGCCTTGCCGCTTGCGCTCCATGCGCCGCAAGAACTCCTGCATGATCTGCAGGTACAGCTTGTCGCCGAGATAACCGTCCTCGACACCCGCATCGATCGACGGGTTGTCGTTGACTTCGATCACGACCGGGCGGTCGCCGATCTGTTTCAGGTCGACCCCATACAGGCCGTTGCCGATCAACGCTGTGGCCTTCAGCGCCAGCTTGACCACGGCAGCGGGCGCCTGGCTGACCGCAACCGTCTCGTAGCCGCCGGTCATGTCCGCGCCTTTGGCGCTGTGGTTGTAAATCTGCCAATGTCCGCGTGACATGAAGTACTTGCATGCGTACAGCGGTTGCCGGTTCAAGATGCCGATGCGCCAATCAAACTGCGTGTACAGGTACTCCTGGGCCAGCAGCAAGGCGCTGTGCTGGAACAAGGTGCCAGCGGCCCGCTCCAGCGCTTCGTCGTCCTCCACCTTGACCACGCCACGGGAAAACGACCCGTCCGGGATCTTCAGCACCAGCGGCAAGCCCAGCTTCTCGACCACCTCGCGTATGCCCTTCGGATCGTCGCGATAGAGGATTTCGGTGCGTGGCACCGCGAGCTTGTGCGACTCCATCAAGTCCTTGAGGAAGATCTTGTTGGTACAGCGCAGGATCGACCCGGGATCGTCGATCACCACCATGTTTTCCTTTTCCGCCCGGTGCGCGAAGCGGTAGGTGTGGTTGTCCGACGCCGTGGTTTCGCGGATGAACAGGCCGTCGTATTCGGCCAGGCGCTGGTAATCGTTCTTGCCGATCGCATCGACCTCGATGCCGAGCTGGCGGCCGGCGCCGACAAACGCCTTCAGCGCCTTCTTGTCCGACGGCGGCAAGGCCTCGGCCGGATCCACCAGCATGGCCAGGTCATAGCGGTACAGCTTGCGCGCCCGCGGCTTGCGCCACAGTTTCTTGGAGAAGCGGTCCAGACCCTCGGCAAAGGCGTCTTCCTGCGCGTCATCCAGGGTGTGGAGCCCGACCGGCTTGATCGATGCCACCTGCCACACCCGGTCGCGCACGAACTCGATGCGCAACAGCGGACACGGGAAGGACTCGAACACCTGCCGCGCCAGATCCTGCAGCGCCGGGTAGGCGGTCTCGCCGAAGTACACCAGGATGCCGAAATCCGTGGTGTCCCGGCCACCGGCCGGCAGGAAGTTGGTGAGCTTGGCGTTGAGGTCGCCAATGTCCACGCCATACAGCGACCGCCGCCGCAGGTCATTCACCGTGCGCACCGAGGGCAGCACCTTGTGCCCGCGCGCCTCGGCCAGCAGCGAAACGTAGTAGCCCGTACCCAGGTATTTGTAGCTGCGGCACAGGTTCAACACATGGGTGCGCTCGTCGTCGCGCAACGCCGGCAAGCGCAGATAATCCATGGCGCTCATGACGTCGCCGGACGGGTAATACGAACCCCAATCCGAGACCTTCTCCACCACGATGACCAGACGGGTCATGACAGCCCTCGACCAGGGCGGCATGCGCCGGAATTCCCCGGGCCTGGCCGCGCAAAGCGTGCAGTTTCGCACACCGCCGGGCGGACACAAGCAGGCATGCCGCCACGACACGACGCGGCGAACCCATGCGCTGACCGGCTGCACGATGCGGGTGTCTGCCGGCCGGTTTCGCGGTGCCGGGGAGTCCCCCAGCCTGGTCGCGGCTGCTAAAGTTCGCGAATGTCCACCCCCCCTCCTGGCGCCAACAAGGTTTTCCGCGGCCTGACCCGGCGCGAGCCGCAGCCGACGGCGCAGGTCGCCTCGCCCTATGTCGGCGTGCGCGTGCGCCGCGGGGAAAACACTGACCTGGACGAGCTGCTGAAGCTGGAAGAGCGCACCTTCGACAGCGATCGCCTGTCGCGTGCGCAATACCGCCGGCACCTGGACAGCGACTCGGCGCAAGTGCTGGTGGCCAGCGCGCCCCACAACCATTTCCTTGGCGCCGCGGTGCTGCTGTTCCGCAAGCGCAGCGCGGTGGCCCGGGTGTATTCGCTGGCCACCCAGCCGCAGGCGCGCCACCAGGGCGTGGGCACTGCGCTGTTGCAGGCCGCCGAACGCGCGGCCCGCCGGCGCGGCTGCCGCGCGCTGCGGCTCGAGGTGCAAGTCGACAACACCCAGGCCATCAAGCTCTACGAGCGGTTCGGCTTTGTGCGCATCGGTGGCCATACCCGGTATTACGAAAACGGTGCCGATGCCTGGCGCTACGAGAAACTGCTGGCCTGAACCGGAACCATCGCGGCGCCATGGCAGAACTCCCCATCCGCTGCACCATGGCCTCCGTGGTGGTGCTGCGACCCGCACAACCCGAGCCGCAAGTCCTGCTGCTGCGCCGCGCCGGCAATTACCTGCATGGGGCGTGGAGCTACGTGGCTGGCCACCTCGAGGCGGGCGAGACCTTGTGGCAGTGCGCGCTGCGCGAACTGGCCGAGGAGACAGGGCTACGGCCGCAGGCGTTGTATTCGGCCGACTGCTGCGAGCAGTTCTACGACGCGCAAGGCGATTGCATCCAGCTCGTGCCGGCCTTCGTCGCCATGCTCGAGGCGGGCGCCAGCGGGCGCCTGAACCATGAACACGATGCCTTTCGCTGGCTGAGCCTTGACGCCGCCCTGCCGGAACTGCTGTTCGACGGCCAGCGCGAACTCTTTGCCCGGGTCCGGCGCGAATTCGTCGAGCGGGCACCACCCGCGTTGCTGCGCCTGCCGCTGCCCAGCGGCGATTGACCCGCGCTCAGCGATCCAGTCGCTGCGCCAGCAATTGCTCAGTGGCGGCATCCGGGCGCGCCACCAGGGCGCCGGTGCGCATCAGGCTCACGCTGTAATGCCCCTGGTCGACCAGGGGCAGGAAGACGCCGCTGCCGTAGATCGTATCCACGCCCGGCACCCAGGCAGGGTGGCGCCGCTGCAGGTCGACAATGTCGAGGCCGCCTTCCGGCGCCAGATCGACGACGGCGCGCGGTGCGGTGGCCTCCTGCCGCGTGTCATCGTAGCGGCCGGACAGCCGATCCAGCCGGTACAGCGGCGGGATGCCGGCGAGCATCGCCGGCAACTTCCACTTCAACACGATCGCCTCGACGCGCCAGGCGTCGCCAAGCACGATGGCATGCCGCGTCGTGCCGTCAGGCCAGGTCAACGTGAGCGCCCAGTTCTGCGGCGAGAGGATCCGCGCGTCGACATCCACCACCGGCGTCTCGTCGGTCAGCACGCGATAGCCGCGCAGGGTCAAGGCGCCGCCCGCCAGGAGCAGGCTCAAGACCACGCAAACCGCGCAACCCAGGGCATGCACGCTGGCAGAAAATGTCCGGCGCTCACGCAGGCGTTGCCGCAAGCGGAGCAATTGCACCAGCGCCAGCAACAACACCAGCCCGGCCAACAGCAGCAGCAACGTGGTCGGCAGGCGCAGCAGGTTGCTCCAATCCATCACGGTTCCTCGGCGCACGGCGCGCCCGTGGCGCCATGATACGACCCGCGTGGCGCGGCGCTGCCGCGGCGACGGCGGCTATACTCCAGTTGCACCGACGCCTGCAGACCCTGCCCGCGCCGGCGACGTCGAAGCGGTTTGCGAGGTCATCTTGAATACAGCACAACCTGCCCGCAGGCGCCGATGGCCATGGTGGTTGCCGATACTGGCTGCCATCGGCGTGAGCGCCTGCGGCAACAAGGGCCCACTGCGCCCGGCGCCAGCGACCGCATCGGCGACCAGTGCCAGCGCGCCGGCCGCGGCAGCCAGTGCGTTGTTGCCCCAACCATGATGTCGCGGGTGGACTTCTGGACGGCCACGATGATCCGGCAGTCAAGCCCGCAGCAACGACCCCACCCGCTCGCCCGCCGCACCACGCCCATCCCGACGGATGGCCAGAAGGAACCATGCCATGCCCGCTATCGTGACTGACCCGGTGCTCGACCCCGCAGCCGTCGCCGCCTACCTGCGTGCGCGCCCCGACTTCCTCGGCGACTATCCGGACCTGGCCGCGCAACTCACCGTGGGCCGCTCCGAAGGTCCGGTCGCCTCGCTGGCTGCCTACCAGTTGCAAAACCTGCGGGACAAGAACGCCCAGTTGGAGCAGCGCCTTGCCGGGTTGGTCAAGGTCGCCGCCGAAAACGAAGCCCTCATGGAACGCGTGCACGCCATGACCGTGGCTTTGCTGCGTGCCAATACCCTCGAGGTCACCTTGCGCACGGTCTTTGCCCGGCTGAGCGCCGACTTCCACAGCGAGCAGGTGCGCCTGCTGCTGTTCGGCCCGCAACCCGAGCTGCCGCGCGGCGACTGGCTGGTGCAGATCCCGCAGCGCCTGGACGACGTGCCGGAATTCGCTGGTTTTCCGGACAGCGCGGAGCCGGTATGCGGCCGCCTGTCGGACGAGAAGTTGTCGCGCCTGTTCGGCGGCCAGGCCGCCGGGATACGTTCGGCAGCCGTAATGCGCCTGGGCAACGCCGGCATCCTCGCCATCGGCAGCATGGACATGGACCGGTTCCAGCCGGGCATGGGCACGTTGTTCCTGAAGATGATCGCCACCACCATCACCGCGGCGCTGACGCGCTCCTACGACGTGGCCTGACGTGTCGGTCGATGCCCAGCTTTCCGCCTGGCTCGCCGGACTGGCGGTGGAGCGTCACGCATCGCCACATACCATCGCTGCCTATCGCCGCGACTTGGGCAAGCTGCGCCAGTTCATGGCGGCGCAGGGCATCACCAGTTTTGCCGCGCTGAACGAGCATGCGCTGCGCACCTTCATTGCCGCCGAGCACCGCCGTGGGCTGGCGCCGCGGAGCGTCCGGCGCCTGTTGTCCTCGTGCCGCAGTCTGTTCCGCCACTTGAACCGCGAAGGCCTGCTGGACCATGACCCCGCACGCGGCGTGCGTGGACCGAAGGTGCAGCGCACCCTGCCCGTCGTGCTCGACGTCGACGAGGCGGCCGCGCTGATGGAAAGCCCAGTGGACGGCGCCCTGGCGGTGCGCGACCGGGCGATGCTGGAACTGTTCTATTCCTGCGGCCTGCGCCTGTCCGAGTTGGCTGGCCTGCGTTGGCTCGATATCGACCTGGACGAAGGTGAAGTGCGCGTCCATGGCAAGGGCGACAAGACCCGCATCGTGCCGGTCGGGCGCTTCGCGGTCGCCGCCTTGCGCAACCTGGGCGCGCAGGAAGGCATGCGCCCCGACTCGCCGATTTTCCGTGGCCGCGGCGGCGCCGCCATCAGCCAGCGGGCGGTACAACTGCGCGTGGACCAGCTTGCCCGCCAGCATGGCCTGCCCAAGCACGTGCACCCGCACATGCTGCGCCACACTTTTGCCAGCCACCTGCTGGAATCCTCCGGCGACCTGCGGGCGGTGCAGGAACTCCTCGGCCATGCCGACATCGCCACCACCCAGATCTATACCCACCTCGATTTCCAGCACCTGGCTAAGGTCTACGATGCCGCCCATCCGCGGGCGCGGCAAAAACACTGAGGCCGGCACATGCAGCTCACTGGCCTGGAACCCGCCCGGGGACCCGGTGTGGCGCGGCTGCGCGGCGTTGAACCCCTGCCACACCGACCCCATGTGTCCGGTTCACGCTGCAAGCAGGACCACCATGGAATCCTTCCACGCCACCACCATCCTTTCCGTGCGCCGCAACGGCCGGGTCGTCATCGGCGGCGACGGCCAGGTCACCTTGGGCAACACCGTGGCCAAGGGCAATGCCTGCAAGATCCGGCGCCTGGGCAAGGCCGGCAACGTGCTGGCCGGCTTTGCCGGCGCCACCGCCGACGCCTTCACCCTGTTCGAGCTGTTCGAGCAAAAGCTCGAGAAGCACGGCAACAACCTGACGCGGGCCGCCGTGGAAATGGCCAAGGAGTGGCGCACGGATCGCCGCTACGGCAAATTGGAAGCCATGCTGGCCGTGGCCGACCGGGAGGCCTCGCTGCTGATCTCCGGCAACGGCGACGTGCTCGAACCCGAGCACGGCCTGATCGCGACCGGCTCGGGCGGTCCGTTCGCCCAATCCGCGGCCCTGGCCCTGCTGGAAAACACTGAGCTCGATGCCCGCGCCATCGTCGAGGCGGCGCTGAAGATCGCCGGCGACATCTGCATCTACACCAATCACCACACGACGATCGAAGAGCTGGGAATAGGGAATGGAGAGAGGAGCAGGGAATAGGGAATGGAGAATAGGGAATCGAAAAAGCCAGCATTCCCACCATTCCCACACCCTCCTAGCCCGCCCTGTCTATTCCCGATTCACGATTCCCCATTCCCGGCGAAGCCCATGTCCGAACTGACTCCACGCGAAATCGTCAACGAACTCGACCGCTACATCGTCGGCCAGCACGACGCGAAGCGAGCCGTGGCCAACGCCCTGCGCAGCCGCTGGCGGCGCATGCAGCTGGCCCCGGACATGCGCGACGAGGTGACGCCGAAGAACATCCTGATGATCGGCCCCACCGGCGTCGGCAAGACCGAGATTGCACGCCGCCTGGCCACGCTGGCCAACGCGCCGTTCGTCAAGGTGGAAGCGACCAAGTTCACCGAGGTCGGCTACGTCGGCAAGGAAGTCGACTCGATCATCCGCGACCTGGCCGACGTGTCCTACAAGCTGACCCGCGACCAGGCCGTGCGGCGAGTGCGCAGCGTGGCCGAGGACCATGCGGAAGATCGCATCCTGGATGCCCTGCTGCCGCGCCGGCAGGCGCCGGCCGACTGGAGCCAGGACGCGCCCAAGGCCGGCGGTGACCTTGCCGAGACCCGGCAGAAGCTGCGCAAGCAGCTGCGCGAGGGCGCGCTCGACGAGCGCGAAATCGAGCTGGACATGACCTTGAACGTCGGCGTGGAAATCATGTCCCCACCGGGCATGGAGGAGATGGGCGCCCAGTTGCGGCAGATGTTCCAGAACCTCGGCGGCGGCAAGACCCAGCAGCGCAAGCTGGCGATCAAGCTGGCGCGCCCGCTGCTGATCGACGAGGAGGCGGGCAAGCTGCTCAATGACGACGAAATCCGGGCCCGGGCCATCGAGGCGGCGGAGCAAAACGGCATCGTCTTCATCGACGAGATCGACAAGGTCGCCCAGCGCAGCGACTACGGACACTCCGGGGTCAGCCGCGAGGGCGTGCAGCGGGACCTGCTGCCCTTGGTGGAAGGCTCCACGGTGTCGACCAAGTATGGCGCCATCAAGACCGACCACATGTTGTTCATCGCCTCGGGGGCATTTTCGCTGGCCAAGCCCTCGGATCTGATCCCCGAGCTGCAGGGCCGCCTGCCGATCCGGGTGGAGCTGTCCGCGCTCAGCGTGGACGACTTCAAGCGCATCCTGCGCGAGCCGCACAACGCGCTGACCAAGCAATACACGGCCCTGCTGGCCACCGAAGGAGTGGAGTTGAGCTTTACCGACTCGGGCATCGACCGCCTGGCGGAAGTGGCCTTCTCGGTGAACGAGCGCACCGAAAACATCGGCGCCCGGCGCCTGCACACGGTGATGGAGCGGCTGCTGGAGACGATATCCTATGAGGCGGCAGACAAATCCGGCGAAAAGTACATCATCAGCGCCGAACAAGTCGATAAAAACCTGCAAACTCTCGCCCAGGACGAAGATCTCAGCCGTTATATCCTCTAAGCCGGCAGCCAGCGCCCAATCTGCTAAAATACCCATCGTGAACAACGTCGTCGAACTCAAGACCACCGGGCCACGCGTACAACTCCGGACCGCCCTGAAAGACCAGACCTTGGTCAGGCTGTGGCGGGACGAATTGGAGCAGGGCAGCTTCTGTGGCTATGTCTGCGGCATGGGCCGTGAGTTCTTCCTGCTCTGGGTGGTCGGCGACTGCGTGACCTACGACGGCATGTACGTGATGCGCCACCGCGACGTGACCGAGCTCGAGGCGCCGGACAAGCACCAGGCCTTCCTCACCCGCGCGCTGGCGCTGAAGCAGCTTCAGCCCGAGGCTTGGCCGGCGTTCCCGCTGGACAACGTGCGCGACGTGGTCGAGGCGGCCGGGAAGGCGGCGCCGGTCATCGGCGTGCACGTCGACAGCGAGGACGACTGCGAAGTGTGCTACATCGGGCGCTGGGTCAGCGCGGACGATGACGGCTTCTACATGCAGGAGCTCAGCCCGGATGCCGAATGGATGCACGAGGTCTCGTTCTTCAGCTGGGACGAAGTGTCCACGGTCAGCCTGGAGGATGGCTACGCGCTGTCCCTGCTGGCCGTCGCCGGACCGCCGCCGCCGCTGAAGCGCAACGAGGCCGGCGAGCAACGCGTGCACTGACCCGCCGGCGCGATCCTGCGCGGCAGCGGCAACCGGTAAACCCAAGCGATAGTCCAGCCCTAGAGGGGCTGAGCCGCTTATTTGCCGACGCAGAACGAGCTGAAAATGGCTCCCAGCAGGTCGTCGCTGCCGTAGACACCGGTGATCTCGCCGAGCGCCTGCTGGGCCAGGCGCAGCTCCTCGGCTGCCAACTCACCGGCACGGCAGGTGGCCAGCTGCGCTGCCGCGGCGGCCAGGTGCGTGGTGACCGCGGACAAAGCCAGCACATGCCGCCGCCGCGCGCTGAACGCGCCATTGTCGCCGCCACCCAGGCGACGCAGCTCGGCACGCAAGGCATCCAGCCCCGCGCCGGTCTTTACCGACAGCCACAGCCAGTCCACCGCCCCGCGCCGCTCGTGCCGCGGCTCGCCGCCGTCGCGATCAATCTTGTTGACCAGCACCATGCGGCGCACGCCCTCGCCCAGCGTGGCCAACAGCGCTTGGTCGCCTGCCGCCTCTCCCGCGTCGGTGACCAGCAGCACGGCATCGGCCGCGGCCAGCTCGGCACGGGCCCGGGCCACGCCTTCGCGCTCGACCTCGTCGGCGGTGTCGCGCAAGCCGGCGGTGTCGACCAGCTCCAGCGCGACGCCGCCCAGACTGAGCTGCTCGCGCAGCACGTCCCGGGTCGTCCCCGCCACCGGGTTGACGATGGCCCGGTTGCTGCCGCTCAGGGCATTGAGCAGGCTGGACTTGCCGACGTTGGGACGGCCGACGATGGCAACACGCGCGCCATCGCGGAGGCGCAGGCCGCGCTCGGACTCGCGCAGGATGCCTGCCACGGTCTCGCGCACGCCCTGCAGCCGCGAGCCGAGCACCGGGTCGGCGAGGAAATCGATTTCCTCCTCCGGGAAGTCCATGGCCGCCTCGACGTGGACGCGCAGCGCGATCAGCTCATGCAGCAGCGCGTCGACCCGTTGCGAGAACACACCGTCCAGGGACTGCAGCGCCGCGCGCGCCGCCGCCTGCGAGCGCGCGGCGATCAGGTCGGCCACCGCCTCGGCCTGGGCCAGGTCCAGCTTGCCATTCAGGAACGCGCGTTCGGTGAATTCCCCCGGCCGGGCCAGCCGGGCGCCCAACTTACACACGCGGCGCAACAGCAGGTCGAGCACGACGGGGTTGCCGTGGCCCTGCAGCTCCAGCACGTGTTCACCCGTATACGACGCCGGGGCAGGGAAGAACAGCAACAGGCCGCGGTCGATCAGCCCGCCCCTGGCATCGCGCCAGGTGGCGAAATGCGCGTGCCGGGGCTGCGGTGGGCGCCCCAGCAAGGCCTGCGCAATGTCCGGCACCCGCGGTCCCGATGCACGCACGACGCCGATGCCGGCCTGGCCGGCGGCGCTGGCGATGGCCGCAATGGTGTCCTGCGGTGCGCTGTCGACTCCGGCCCACGGGTGCGCCGATGCCATCGGGGATTGGCGTTGCGTCACTGGCAGACATCCATCCTGCGGCGCGCTCAGGCCGGTTTGGTGGCGGGGCTCTCCCGGTCGACGTGATGCGTGACCCACCATTGCTGACCCAGTCCGACGATGCCGTTCACCGCGTAATACAAGCACAGGCCCGAAGGAAAGAAGGCAAACACCACCGTGAACAATAGGGGCATCACCTTCATCATCTTGGCCTGGGTCGGGTCCATGCCCACGGCCACGGGATTGAGCCACTGCGTACCCAGCATCACGATCGCATAGATGATGGGCAGGATATAGAACGGGTCGGGGGCGCTCAGGTCGGGAATCCACAGGAACGCGGCGTGGCGCAGCTCCAGCGAGTACTCCAGCACGTAGAACAGGCCGTAGAAGACGGGCAGGGTGATCAACACCGGCAGGCAACCGCCCATCGGGTTGACCTTCTCCTTCTTGTACAGCTCCATGGTGGCCTGCTGCATCTTCTGCTTGTCGTCGCCGTAGCGCTCCTTCAGCGCCTTGAGGCGCGGCGCCAGCTTGCGCATCCTGGCGCTGGAGCGGTACTGCATCGCCGTCAGCTTCCAGGTCAGGCCCTTGATCAGCAGCACCAGCAGGATGATCGCCACGCCCCAGTTGTACGCCAGCCCGTGCAGCAAGGACAGCACCGCGTGCATGGGCACGGCGATGATCTTGAGCATGCCGTAGTCGATGGTGAGATCGAGGCCCGGTGCAACCGCGTCCAGCTTGCCCTGCACGTTCGGGCCGACGTAGAGACGGGCGTGTGCGTCGACGCTTTGCCCCGGCGCCACGTGCAGGGCTGGACCGATCGCGCGGATCAGGTAGCGCGGGTGGGCGCTGCCGGCGTCGATGGTTTGCGTGACGTACTGGGCAGTCTGGTTCGCGGGCGGGATCCAGGCGGCAAAAAAGTACAGGCGCAGCATGGCCAGCCAGCCGCCAGTGATCGAGCGGTTGAGCTGGTCCTTGGGTTCGGCAAAATCCTTGAACGACAACTTCTCGAACTTCTCGCCGGTGTACCAGGCGGCACCCTGGAAGCTGCGGTTCTCCGGGTCGATGTAGTTCTTCAGCCAGCTGGTCGCCCGTGGCGGCTCGGCACGCAACAATTGTTCGTAGGCGTTGCCGGCCCATGTTTGTGCGCTGCCATTGTCGATGTGCTGGGTCACGTCGATGACGTAACTGCCCCGCTTGAACGCATAGGTCTTGGTCACCTTGAGGCCGGTGTCGCCCTGCCAGGTCAGGCTGACCTCGAGCTTGTCCTTGCCTGGCGCCAGCGTGTAGCTCGTCTGGCCAGGCTGGAACAACGCCAGGTGATTCGGCTGGTTGGCCGGCGTCGTATCGCTGCTGCTGACCAGGCCGCTTTGCGCCACGAAATAGGTGGGGTCGTCGGCATTCAGCAGCAGCGTGGCCGGCGGCCGCGGATCGGCGTGCGTCGGTGCACGTTGCGGATAAGCCGGCAAGGACGCGCGCACGATGCTGCCGCCGCGGGCATCCAGCACCAGGTCGAGCACGTCGGTGCTTACCGTGATCTGTTGTGACGCACCTCGCACTGGCGCAGCGGACACCTGGCCGATGCTTGCCGCAGCGACCGGCAGTGCCGGCTCGCCGGGGATGGCCACCGGCACGCTGCCGTCCGTCGAGCTCGCGCCAGCCGGCGCGGTAGCCACCGGCGATGCAGCCGATGGTTTCACGGCGTAATCGCCCTGCCAGGCAAGGAACAGGAGATAGGCGACGGCCAACAAGGCGAACGTGAGGAAGGTGCGCGTTTGATTCATCGCAAGGGCAAATCCGATGGCGGCACGCGGCGCGGCGCGGCAACGTGGCAGGATGGGCGTGGCCAACGCTCGATTGTGGTGGCGCTCCGGTTTCGCATCAATGGGGGAGGGACGCTGTGCGTCCGGCACTGGCGCTCAACAGCTTGTCCCACAGCTCGTCGACCTGGGACAACAATTGCGCGCCGTCCATGCCCGCCGCCTGTGTCCGCGCCATGACCACCAGATCCACCGCCGGCAGGCGATGACGCACCCGGCGAAACGACTCGCGCACCAGGCGCTTGAGCCGATTGCGCTCGACGGCACGTCGGGAAACCTGCTTGGAGATGGCCAAACCCAAGCGCGCCACACCTGAGCTGTTCGGCGCGTAACGCATCTGAAAACAGCGGACGCCGACCCGGCCACCGCTGCTTTTCAGTGCCGCGAAATCGGCGCGCCGGCGAAGTCGTGCCTGGCGCGGCAACCCGGCAGGCGCCAAGGTCATGATGCCGCGTTACGGTGTGAGCCGCTTGCGACCCTTGGCACGGCGCGCGTTGATCACGGCACGCCCATCGGCGGTCGCCATGCGCGCACGGAAGCCATGCGTCCGGGCGCGTTTGATTTTGCTGGGCTGGAAGGTGCGCTTCATGTTCGCTCCGAACAGAATGGGCTCAAAAGGCTGAGAAGTATGTGGCGTCGAGGCCAGCGCTGTCAAACCGCATGTCTTTCGCCGGACACGGCAATTTCCGGCCCTGGGGTGGTCGGTGGCTGCTGCTAGACTGGTGTGACTTTGCGTGCAAACGACCGAGCCGGTGGCTGACGAGTATTCATGAGCGAGTTGTGGCGGCGCTGTCTCGAGCGTCTCGAAGGCGACCTGAGTCCCGAGGACGTGCACACGTGGCTGATGCCGCTGCAGGCGCGCGACGAAGGTAATGGCCTGCACCTGTTCGCGCCCAATCCTTATACGCTCGACGCCGTGCGGGAGCGCTACCTGGCCATGATCGAAGCCACGCTTCGGCAGTTGAGTGGGCATCCCTGTGCGGTACATCTGCAGGTTGGCTCCAGCGCGCCGGTGGCCTCACCGGTACCGTCTGCGGCGAGACCGGCAGCGGCCCCAACGGCCACGGCGGGTGTCCTCGCGTTCAGCGCCAACCTTGATCCGCACTACACCTTCGATACCTTCGTCGAAGGCAAGTCGAACCAGCTGGGGAAAGCTGCCGCCATGCAGGTCGCCACCAACCCCGGCCGCGCATACAACCCGCTGTTGCTGTACGGCGGCACCGGCCTGGGCAAGACCCACCTCATGCATGCCGCCGGCAATCTGATGCGCGAACGCAACCCGGCCTGCCGCGTGCTGTACCTGCGCTCCGAGCAGTTTGTGGGCTCGATGATCGAAGCCTTGCGTGCCAAAAGCATGGACGCGTTCAAACGCCGCTTTCGCTCGGTCGATGCCCTGCTTATCGACGACATCCAGTTCTTCGCCGGCAAGGACACGACACAGGAGGAATTCTTCCACACTTTCAATGCCTTGTTCGAGGCCAAGCAGCAAATCATCCTGACCTGCGACCGCTACCCCAAGGAAGTCGACAAGCTGGAACCCCGACTCAAATCCCGCCTCGGCTGGGGCTTGTCGGTGGCCATCGAACCACCGGATTTCGAGACCCGGGCTGCGATCCTGCTGGCCAAGGCGCATGAAAAAGGCGTGGCAGTCGACGAGGAAGTGGCCATGCTCCTGGCCAAACGGATCCGCTCCAATGTTCGTGACCTCGAGGGCGCGTTGAACACCTTGGCTGCTCGCGCCAACTTCTACGCCCGGCCGATCACGCCGACATTTGCCCAGGAGACCCTGCGCGACCTGCTTGCCACCCACGCCCAGGCCGTCACCATCACCAACATCCAGAAAATCACCGCCGAATACTTCAATGTGCGCCTGCAGGACCTGTTGTCGAAGCGCCGGGTGCGTTCCCTGGCGCGACCGCGACAGATGGCCATGACCCTGGCCAAGGAGTTGACCGAACACAGCCTGCCGGAAATCGGCGAGGCCTTCGGTGGCCGCGACCACACCACGGTCATGCATGCATGCAAGACCATACACAAGCTCATGGACACAGATCCCCGGATGCGCCTGGACTTCGAACAGCTGATCCGCACCCTGACCGGTTGAGCCGAGCCCGCTCGCCTCGGGCGAGGTGAACGAGTCCGAGGAAAAGCTGGGGATAAACGTACAATAAGTCGGGGTGGGTAGTTATCCACAAAACGCGCACAGGACAACGCCACCGCTCCGCACAAGGGGAAAAATTACAAGTAATTGATATATAAGAACAAAGTCTGTGTAACCGCTTTTCCACAGGCACTACAACAACCAATACCTCTTACTTAAAGAAAACAACAGCTCATAGAGGAAGGCCAGGCCATGCAATTCAGCATTCAACGCGAAGCACTACTCAAGCCACTTCAGCAGGTTGTTGGAGTCGTTGAGCGGCGACAGACGCTGCCAGTCCTGGCCAATGTCTTGGTCAAGGTTGTCGGAAGCAAGCTGGCGGTCAGTGCGACGGATCTTGAAGTGGAGATGATTGCTTCGACCGACGTGGACATGCCTGAGGACGGTGAGGTCACCATACCGGCCCGCAAGCTGTTCGACATCGTCCGGGCCTTGCCGGATGGTGCGCAGCTGGAAATCAAGCTCAAAGGTGAGCGGGTCGGACTGCAGGCCGGTCGAAGCCGCTTCACCTTGACCACGCTACCGGCATCCGAATTTCCGACCGTCGACAACATCGACTTGGTCGAGAAGGTGAGCCTGCCCGAAGAAGTGCTGCACGACCTGATGGAGCACACGGCATTTGCCATGGCGAACCAGGATGTTCGCTATTACCTCAACGGCATGCTGCTGGATTTGCAGGAGCACACGCTGCGTTGCGTGGCCACCGACGGCCATCGCCTGGCCATGAAGGAAACGCAACTGCAGACGACGGTGAGCACGCGGCGGCAAATTATTATTCCGCGCAAAGGGGTCAACGAGCTGGTCGGTTTGCTGGAAAGCGATGGCGGTGTAGTCGAGCTGGAGTTCGGTCGCAATCATCTGCGGGTGCGCCGCGGTGACGTCACTTTCACCACCAAGCTCATCGACGGCAAGTTCCCTGATTACGAGGCAGTGATTCCACTCAGCGCAGACAAGACCGCGGTGCTGGCGCGCGACGTATTGCGCGGTGCTCTGCAGCGCGCGGGAATCCTTTCCAACGAGAAATACCGGGGAGTTAGGTTGGAGCTGTCGCCTGGCAAGCTGCGTATCGTGGCGCACAATCCAGAGCAGGAGGAAGCCGTGGAGGAAGTCGAAGCCGAGACCCAGGTCAGCGAACTTGCAGTGGGTTTCAACGTTGGCTATCTGCTTGACGCGCTTGGTGCCCTGCAAGGCGAGAAGGCTCGACTCAGCCTGCGCGATGCGCAGTCCAGTTGCCTGGTACAGGAAGTGGATGACGAGCGGGCGCAGCACGTCATTATGCCTTTGCGGCTTTGATGCCCGCCTGCGACGGCCCAGGAGGACGCTTGACCGCACATGGCGCCGGCATGCAAAGGCTGATCTGGCATAGTGCCATCCTCGCATGAACCTGCTCGTATTGCGCATCCGGAACCTGCGTTGCCTGAGCCAGGTCGAGCTGGAGTTGAGTCCGGGCATCAATGTTTTCCTGGGCAACAACGGCGCCGGCAAGACGAGCCTGCTGGAAGCGGCTTTCCTGCTCTCCCACGGCCAGTCCTTTCGCAGCGGCAGCAAGGAAACCCTGGTTCGCCGCGGCGCAGACCAGCTTTCGGTATACGCGGAGCTGCAGCGAGCAAACGGTTACACCAGCCAGCTGGGTCTGGGTTGCAGCGATGAGCGCTGGTCAGCGCGGATCGACGGCAACACGGTATCGCTTGGACAGTTGGTGCATGCCTGCGCCGTGGTGTGTTTCGAGCCGGGAACGCATGCCCTGCTGGGCGGAGGGGGCGAACACCGACGACGTTATCTCAACTGGGGCCTGTTCCACGTGGAACAGGGCTTCCTCGAGACCTGGCGGCGATATGAGCGCGCGCTGAAACAACGTAACAAGCTGTTGCGTTCAGGCCAGCCCGCCAATCAGCCATTGTTCGCGCCTTGGGAGCGGGAACTGGCTGAAGCGGGTACAGCCATCGACCGGCAACGTGCGTCATACCTGCAGCGTCTGACGCCGCTGCTGCAGGAGAGCGCATCCAAGTTGTTGCCCGAGCTGGGACCTCTGGAGCTGCGCTACCGGCGTGGTTGGCCGGAAGCCGTCGACCTGCAGCTGGCGTTGGCCGAGCAGCGCGGCAGGGATGGCGCAAGGGGGCACACGAGCCTGGGCGTGCATCGCGCCGATTGGAACTTGGTGTTCGAGGGGGCACCGTTACGCGAGCATCTTTCCCGGGGCCAGGAAAAATTGGCCGCACTTGCCTGCGTTCTCGCCCAAGCCCGGCTTTATGCCCTTGAGCGTGCGGAGTGGCCGGTGGTGTGCTTGGACGACTTTGCCTCCGAGTTGGACGAACTTCACCAAGAGGCCGTGGCAGCTGAGCTCCTGGATGCAGGAACGCAAGTGCTTCTGAGTGGAACACATGTGGCCGACAGCCTCGCGGCGGCCTCGTCGGCGCGGTTTCACGTGGAACGAGGCGAGGTTGCGCGCCTGCTATAATTGGCGTTTGCGCCGTGCCTTACTGGACTTGGCAGTCAACCCGCCATGCGCAGTGCAATGGCGCTCGCCCCAAGAGTTGAGCTATACATGACTGAAGCCACCTACGATTCCCGCAACATCAAGGTACTGCACGGCCTGGACGCGGTGCGTAAGCGTCCGGGCATGTACATCGGTGACACCGACGATGGCACCGGGCTGCACCACATGGTGTTCGAAGTGGTGGACAACTCCATTGACGAGGCTTTGGCGGGTTATTGCGACCGCATCATCGTGACCCTGCATGACGACGGTTCCTGCAGCGTCGAAGACAATGGGCGCGGCATCCCGGTGGGCATCCACCCGGAAGAGGGGCGCTCGACTGCAGAAGTGGTCATGACCATCCTCCATGCTGGCGGCAAGTTCGACGCCAATTCCTACAAGGTGTCGGGCGGGCTGCATGGCGTGGGCGTGTCGGTGGTCAATGCGCTGAGCGAACACTTGTGGTTGACCATCTGGCGCAACGGCTTCGAGCATCAGCAGGAATACACCCACGGCACGCCTATCTACGCGTTGCAGGTCAAGGGTGCATCGAGCCGGCGGGGCACCCTGGTGCGCTTTCGGCCAAGCCGGGAAACCTTCGGTGACAACCTCGAGTTCCGGTACGAGGTGCTGGTCAAGCGTTTGCGCGAGCTGGCGTTCCTGAATTCAGGCGTCACCATCGAGCTCATCGACGAGCGCGGTGAAGGGCAGCGCGAAGTCTTCGCCTACGAAGGTGGCATTCGCTCCTTTGTCCAATACCTGGCCAAGCTGAAAACGCCACTGCACCCGAATGTCATCAGCCTGATCGCCGAGCAGGACGGCATCACGGTCGAGGTTGCGATGCAATGGACTGATTCTTATCAAGAATCCATGTATTGCTTCACCAACAACATCCCCCAGCGGGATGGTGGTTCGCACCTGACCGGCTTTCGCGCGGCCCTGACCCGCTCGCTACAGAACTACGTGGAAAAGGAAGGCCTGGCGAAGACGGCCAAGGTGGCCTTATCTGGCGATGACATGCGCGAGGGCATGATTGCGGTCCTGTCAGTCAAGGTGCCTGATCCCAAGTTTTCCTCGCAAACCAAAGACAAGCTCGTTTCCTCGGAAGTGAAGACGGTGGTCGAGCAGGTGGTCAACGACAAGCTCGGCGAGTTCCTGCTCGAGCACCCAACCGAAGCCAAGGCCATCGCCTCGAAGGTGATTGATGCGGCGCGCGCGCGCGAGGCAGCGCGCAAGGCGCGGGAAATGACCCGGCGCAAGGGCGCGCTGGATATCGCCGGTTTGCCCGGCAAGCTTGCCGATTGCCAGGAAAAGGATCCTGCCCTGTGCGAATTGTTCCTGGTCGAGGGTGACTCGGCAGGAGGCTCGGCCAAGCAGGGCCGCAATCGCAAGACCCAGGCCGTGCTGCCGCTGAAAGGCAAGATCCTGAACGTCGAGAAGTCGCGTTTCGACCGCATGCTGGCTTCGGCCGAAGTCGGCAACCTGATCACCGCGCTGGGGACGGGCATAGGCAAGGACGACTACAACCCCGACAAGCTGCGCTACCACCGCATCATCCTGATGACCGATGCCGACGTGGACGGCTCCCACATCCGCACCTTGCTGTTGACTTTTTTCTACCGCCAAATGCCGGAGTTGATCGAGCGCGGGCATATCTATATTGGCCTGCCGCCGTTGTACAAGATCAAACAAGGCAAGCAGGAGCTCTACATCAAGGACGACGCTGCGTTGCACGACTATCTCATTTCCAGTGCCGTGGACAACGCCGGACTCAGCTTCCAGCCAGATGCGCCGCCAATCACCGGCGCCGCATTGGAACAACTGTTGCGCGACCACCAACGGGCGCTCGACCAGGTGGCCAAGTTGGCGCATCGCTTCGACCCGGTGATGCTCGGTGCCTTGCTCGAGCACGCGCCCCTGGAAGCCGCCCTGTGGAGCAATGCTCCGGCAATGCAGGAATGGCTGGAGGGGGCGATGGCGCGGCTGGCCGCCAATGGTCTCGGCCGCGCGCACTACCAGGTGAAGCTGCGCCCCGCCACGGTCGACCAAGCGGGTGGCCTGGAAGTGCAACGCGAGCAGCACGGCCTGGTCCACGCCTGGTTGATGCCACAGACGTTTTTCAGCAGCACCGACTATCGGCCCATTCTGGAAATCAGCCGCGAACTGCACGGTTTGATCCAACCCGGCGCCGTCGTGCGTCGCGGCAGCGCTTCGCGCGGCGTGCTGGATTTCGCCGCCGCCCGCGACTGGCTGATGGAGGAGGCGAAAAAGGGCCGCAGCATCCAGCGCTTCAAGGGCCTGGGCGAAATGAATCCCGAACAGCTGTGGGAAACCACGGTTAATCCGGATACCCGCCGCATGTTGCAGGTTGGCATCGAAGACGCGCAAATTGCCGACGAAATGTTCTCCATGCTGATGGGCGAAGCGGTGGAGCCGCGACGCGAATTCATCGAGACGAACGCGCTGAAGGTCTCCAATCTCGACGTGTAAATTCGATGTCGCGATGCAACTTGAGCTTTGCCGCACTTTCCGTTTAACTATGCGCTCGGCTCGCCAGAAGAGCCGTCTACTTACACGCACGGGTGATTGCATGAAGAAGAAGCTGTTGACCAGCGCATTTGCAGCGGTGTTGTGCATGGGCACTGGCTTGGCCACGGTATACGTCACGCCGGTGGCTGCGGCGCAATCATCGAAGAGCGACAAACCCGAACCGTTGTATCCCAACGCGACGCGCAAGGAGCCCAAGCTCGATCTGACCAGCCAGCGCGACCAGAAGGCCATCAACGAGGGTCTGGAAGCTGCAAACGCGGGCGATACCGAGAAGGCGGAAAAGGATCTGCAGCCGATCATCGACAAGAGCAAGAGCAAATACGCGAAGGCGATGGCCTTGCAGGGCTTGGCCGGCCTGAAGTACCAGGCTGGCGACGTGAAGGGCGCCATCGCCATGTTGCAGCAGGCCCTTGATCTCGGGGTCATGCCGAACGACACCTACTTCCAGCTGATGTACATGCTGGCGCAGTTCCAGATGGCCGATCAGGACTACCAAGCCTCTTTGGACACGTTGACCAAGTGGCGGGAAGAAGGCAAGAAGGAAACAGCTGACTCCTACGCACTGGAAGGCAATGCCGATTACCGCCTGAAGAAATATCCAGAGGCCATTGCGGCCATCCAGAAGGCCAAATCGCTGGGTACCAAGTCCGAGCCCAGCTGGGACCAGATCCTGATGGCGAGCTACGCCGAAAGCGGGCAGACCGACCAGGCGGCGAAACTGGCCATGCAGCAGGTGGCTGATGCGCCGAACGATGCCACAGCGTTGAACAACGCCGTTGCCATCTTGACGGAGGCAAAGCAATACCCGCAGGCCATCGACCTGATGGAGAAGGCACGCGCCAACGGCACGCTCAAGACCGAAACGCATTACGTGAACCTGGCCAAGCTGTACCTGATCACAGGTCAGTCCAGCGACGATCCCAAGCCGAACGCCATCAAGGCGGCGCAAGTGCTCGACGACGGCATGAACAAGGGCATCGTCAACAAAAGCACCGAGAACTACACCCTACTGGGCGAGGCGGCGCAGCTTGCCGACAACAACGCGCAGGCAGTGGACAACTACGTCAAGGCGTCCGCTACGGCGAGCAACGGTGATGCCGCCTTGCGTGCGGCCCAGGTGTTGATCACCGAAAACAAATATACGGATGCCAAGAAGTATGCGCAGGAGGCGTTGGACAAGGGTCTCACCGACCACAAGGGCAATGCCTACATGGTGCTTGCCGCCAGTGAGCGTGGCTTGAAACACAAGGCCGAAGCGATTGCCGCCATGAAGAAAGCGGCAGAGCAGCCGGAAACCGCAGCCAGGGCCAAGGAGTGGCTCAAACAGCAGGGTGGCGGCCGCTGAATGGAAGGCCATATCGGCTGACCAGCACAACACCAGATGGACGTCCATTCGCGACGTCCAGACAGGGGAAAAATGCTATACATGGGTTTCAGGTTGTTGTAGTATCGGTAGTCTTATCCTCGCGTTTCCTCGGTGGCGCGTACCACCCGCAAGTCAGGGGTGGTTGCGTGTCACGGCTCGTGGTGACGTCCTTATCCCGCTCGATCAGCTTCAGACAGTGACAGATGGCCTCTCGTAACGATGAAAACAGGCGGTTTAGTTGGAAGCGCACCTGGGCATTGGCCGTGGCGGTCGGGCTGCATGCTTTCGCATTTCTGCTGATGGTTGCGCCGGTCGCCCCGGAACAAGCGGCGAAGGTGAAGAAAGAGCAGATTGTGCAGGTGAACTTCATCGAGCCGCCGCCGCCGCCGCCGCCGCCGCCGCCGCCGCCGCCCGAACCCCCCAAGCAGCCGCCGCCGAAGGAACCACCTCCGCAGCCGCCGCCGACTCCGACCCCACCGCCCGTGGCGGAGGTTTCGCAAAACCAGGTGCAGGCCGTACCGCCGGCGCCACCGAAGCCCGCACCGCCGCCTGTGGCAGACACCCAGGCCAGCCAGGACTTGAGCTACAACAGTCAGATCCAGCCCAAGTATCCGCCGCAAGCAGTACGGGCCCGGCATGAAGGAACGGTCATCCTGTTGATTCTGGTGGGCACGGACGGCTCGCCGAAGGACATCAAGGTCGAGAAGTCCAGTGGTTATCGGGAACTTGATCGCTCCGCCATGGATGCGGCGAAACAGTGGCGCTTCAACGCGACAATCCGTGATGGAAAGAAGGTTGAAGGCTATGCTCGTGTACCAGTGACTTTCAACCTCAACCAGATGTAACCCAATCGGCTGTAACCGGCGGTGATCGATTACAGTTACAGTTCACGCTTGACTTCCTTAGGGTAGCGTTATGTTCCTACAGACTCCTGATACGACCGGTGCCGCGCCAGCATTGGGTGGCAATAGCAATGCTGAAGCCATGAAGCAGATGGGTTTCGGCGACTTGATGCAACACTTCGACTGGCTCGGTTGGGTCGTTTTCGTCACCTTGATCATCATGTCGTTCCTGACGTGGTATTACATTGTGGTGAATACGATTCGCAACATCGTGGTGAGTCGGCGTGCCGACAAGGTGATCGATGGGTTTTGGGCGACGTCCAATACGCAGGAAGCCATCCGCGAATTGGAGGCGCAGCCGAAGAGCGAGCCGTTCTCGAAGATTGCCCTTGACGCGGCAGCGGCGGTTGCCCATCACCAGCAATCCCAGGCCTCGGCAACTGCTGATGGTCGGGTGGCCAGTGCGCTCAGCCGTTCCGAGTTCATCGACCGTGCGCTGCGTCAGGCCATTGCCCGCGAGAGTCTGCGTCTCGAAGCTGGCTTGACTTTGTTGGCAACGGTTGGCTCAGCCGCACCGTTCGTCGGTCTGCTCGGTACGGTGTGGGGCATTTACCACGCGTTGATTCGTATTGCCGCATCCGGCGATGCTTCCATGGCCGTCGTGGCTGGTCCTGTCGGTGAGGCGTTGCTGATGACCGCGTTCGGCTTGTTCGCCGCCATTCCCGCGACCTTTGCGTTCAACGCCTTCAACCGGGCGAACCGGGTGACGTTTGCGCGCTTCGATGAGTTCGCGAATGACCTGCACGACTTCTTCGCCACGGGTTCGCGCATCGAAAGTCAGAATTGAGGGCTTAACCCATGTCGATGAGTGCCGGAGGCAATGGCAGTGGGATGATGGCGGAAATCAACGTCACCCCACTGGTGGACGTGATGTTGGTGCTGTTGATCATTTTCATGATCACAGCTCCCTTGATGACCCATTCCATCAAGATCGACCTGCCGATTGCCAACCCACATGCCAAGGAAGACGCGCCGAAGACTCCACCCCTGGATTTGGCGATCAAGCAGGATGGCAGCTTGTATTTCAATGACCAACCGATAACCAGTTCTGAGCTGCGGGCCACGCTGGCCGTGGCGGCACAGAAAATTCCTCAGCCCGAGTTGCAGATTCGGGCTGACCAGAACACCGAGTTCAAGCTGGTCAGGGCGGCACTGAATGACGCCAAGAGCCAAGGCATGGTCCATGTCGGCTTCATGACGATCGGCAAGCCGCACCAGGAGTAAGCGTCATGGCCAAATCAAAAAAGATCGAACATGCAGGCCCGATGAATGAGATCAACGTGACACCGTTGGTCGACGTTCTGTTAGTGCTGCTGATCATCTTCATGATCACGGCACCGATTCCGGCCTTGAAGATCAAGGTCGACCTGCCACAACCCAACCCGAATCCGCCGACCACCAAGCCCTTGGATCCCATCCATTTGCGGATTGACCGTGCTGGTTCCTTCTACTGGAACGATGTGCCGGTGGACGATCAGGGGTTGCAGGCGCAGCTGGCCGTGATTGCGCAGCAGAAGGAGCAGCCCGAGATCCAGATCGGACCGGATGACGCTGCGGCGTACAAGTACGTCGCCCACGTCTTGGCTGCAGCCAAGACTTACGATCTGGTAAAGATCGGTTTCGCGGGCGGCTAGCCAGAAACGAGCTGTCGGATTGAACCCGAAAAGGAAGGGAAGCGGCCCGCAATAGCGGGCCGCTTTTCTTTTGGGGAGTGGAAGCTGCTGCACGAGGTGCCCGCACCATCCCAGCCATGACCGACCCGTACGGCATCGTCCGTGATGAACGCTTCCCACGGTGTCCGCTCGGCCCGAACGGATGCCTGGCGGCCCACCTGCCCAATATTGGCGTGGTGCTTTACCAGGATGTTCTGCCGCCCTGACGGCTGGCATCGGCTGGGAGTGTGGGCGATAGCAGCCGTCCAGGCTGCAAGGTCCTCTGTGCGGTCCCGACTTTCGCCGCTGGTTGACCCTTGGAGCCACGATGGGCGGCGCGGTGCCGAAAATGACCCTCGCGCGCAAGCCTTCGTTTTACCGCCCAAGCATCCTAGAGGATGCTGCTGGCTCCCGCACCAAAGGCGGTGAACAAGCGGGTGTAAATCCACTTGCCGGATAGGGCGACGTCCGGGAAGTCGCCGACCGCGGTGTAACACGAATAGAAGGTGGGATCCGAAATCGGCAACGGGTGGCAGCCGGGGTTGAGTTCGTAGCTGGTCGCGTAACGGAATGGCCAGAGGTCAAAGATCGGCAGGTGCGAGGACACCTCGGCCATGGCCTGGTTGACATTGGTGAGCACCGGTACGCTGGCACGCCGTGGCGCGATCACCCAGGCATTGTCGGGGGTGGTGCTGCGCAGGATCGATGCCCGCACCTGCCGGGCAAAGCGCTGGTCGTGGACGATGACCCCTGCCTCGGTGTTGTAGTGGTCCGAGCGCGGGTCGAAGTTGTGCGAGCCAACCATGGCAAAGGCCTCGTCCACGACGATAGACTTGGCATGCAAGCTGAAGCGTTGTCCTTCGCTTACCAAGGGCACCGGGCGGTGTCGTTGGCCACGGCTGCCAAACAATCCGCGCCCCCCGGTTTCGGCTGACTCCCCCGCGACTGGCCTGGACTGCGCTGCACCTTTGACAATGCCTTGCGGTCGCTCCGGATCCTCGCTGTTGGCATCAAGATAAGCCTCCACGGCGATGGGCGCATGGGGTTTCAACTCATAGATCTCGAAACCATAATGCGCCAGGTAACGCTTGCGGTGCTTGTATGACATCGCATAGGTGACGAAGGCGTCCGTCGAGGCCAGAGAGTTGGTCGACACCAGGATGCGAGGTGGCGGCTGATCCGCATGCAAACGCTCGAAGATCTTGCCGGCGCGCTTGCTGATGACCAAGTAGGGCGTCTGCAGGACGACCTCGCGTTTGGCCTCGCCCACCATCTGCACGACATGCCGCGTGAAGGCGACGGCCGCGGTCTGGTCTGGGTTGTCGGTCTTTGCTGGCATGTCGCTGAAGAATTCGACGTCGCCGGTGCGCAAGCTCTGCGCCAGGACATGCGCCGCCAGCCACGGGTCGTCGCTCGCCTCGAGCTGCACGCGCTCCACACGCTGCGGGCGCTCGTAGACCGGAGTGACCCAGCCCGGTCCCAGCGGATGGGCTGCGATGTAGCGATTGACATCGCGCAGACGCGTCAAGCCAACCGAGCGTCGATGGTTCCAGAACAGCCGAAAGCTTTCGGCCATACGTCGCACGGCCGGGCCACCCACCATGACGTCGCGGTCGATATAGTCGAACGTGGGGTCCCAGTCGAAGTAACGATCCTGGTAATTACGACCGCCGGTGATGCCGACGCTGTCGTCGACCACGAATACCTTGTTGTGCATGCGCTGGTTGAACTTGAAGAAGCAGCAGGCGATGCCGGCAGCCCATTGCAAAGCCGAAGTGTGCGCGTCATCGAAGGTCGGGTTGTAAAGCTTCAGGCTCAAGTTGGGGCTGGCACGCGCCAGAGCGGCGAGCAGGTCCAGATCACTGAACGCACCCAATTGGTCAATCAGGATGCGCACGCGTACGCCACGCCGCGCCGCCTCGACCAGTGCGTCCAGCACGACCAGCCCGGCATCGTCGTCATCCCAGATGTACGTCTGGACGTCCACGGTACGCTTGGCCGCCCGAATCAGGTTCAGGCGCGCCACCAAGGCAGCTTCGCCGTCGCCAAGCAGGCTCACCACATGCACCGGATGTCCCGGTGAGGAATCGCGCATGGCCTGGTCGGCGGCTTCCAGCAACGGCGAAGGCACGGCGCAGTGCGCCGGTCCGGTGCAGGTGACGCTGCGGTCGACCGTCGCGGCAATAATGCCGTTGGCCTGACGCACCTGCGCCTGCGTCAGCGTGCATCCCGAAATTCCTGAGCCGATCAGCAACAATGCCAGTGCGAGGCGAACAACAGTCATGCCTGAGCCATCAATCCGGTATCTTCTCTGACCTCGTAGCCGCAGCTGCCTGCGCCTTGGTGGTGACGCGTTGCCAAGCGGTCATGGTGACCAGAACGCGCCAAGGCGCGCATTGCCGGGCTCGAGCGGTCCACTGAATTGCAGGATCGCCAAGCCAGCGGGAGGCATGCCGCGAAACTGGTCGGAGCGGCCCTCGACCAGCAACGCCACCAGCCGCTCCATGCCCGGGTTGTGGCCGATCAACAGCACCGCCCGTGCGTCGCCGTATTGGTCCAGGAGCGCCAGCAACTCGCCCGGCGTGGCGTTGTAGATTTCTTCGGCTTGGTCCGGAATCGACGTGCTTCCCAGCTCCTTCAACAGCAGGCGTGCGGTCTGTTCTGCGCGCCTGGCGGGTGAGCACAGGACGTGGTCGGGCACTACGCCGTGGGCGGCCAGCCATACACCGGCAGCGCGTGCCTCCTCCATGCCATGCGGGGTCAGCACGCGATCCTGGTCCTTGCCCGACGCCGCTTCCGTCTCGGCCTCGGCGTGCCGCACCAAAATCAGTTCTTGCATGGAAAGCACTCCGGGTTCTGCCTAGGAGCGTGGGCGGTAGAAGCCGTCCGGGCTGCGAAACCCTCTGCGTGGTCCACTTTTCCGCCGCTTTTTGGCCCATGGAACCACCATGGGCCGGCGAATCGTCGAAAAACTGTCCTCACACATAGGTCTTCTCGCCTCGAACGTTTCTACCGCCCATGCTCCTGGGCGCAAGCGTGGCCGTGGTGTCGCGGGTGAAGACGCTCAGCGCCCTTGCCGCCGGAGCCAGCGCAGCAAGGGCTTCCAGTCTTCCTGGTGGCTGCGGACCTGTTCGGACTGGTAGTCGAATATGCCCTTGCCAAGCGCGCTCAACAATACGTACGCCTGGCTATCGCGCAGCTGGGCCACGACCGGGAATGGCGCACTGGCGGAGAGCTCGGTGATCGCGTCCTGGCTGGCATGGGTCCACGGCTTGAGCCGGTTGCCCACCAGGGCGACCGGCAATTTGCCGCGCTTGATGTCCGGCACCTGCTGCAGTTCGGCAAGGAAATCCTGGGTCGCCCCCAGGTCGAACGAGGAAGGGAGCACCGGTATCACCAGCGCGTCGGCCAGTTCCAAAAACATGGCCAGCTCGCGTGATCCAGCGCCTGCTGGCGTGTCGATGAGCAATTGCCGGGTTTCGGCGGGCACCCGGCCCAGCGCCCTGCGGCCCCCGGCCAGGCCCGTCACCGCCGGGACCGTGTCCGGGCGCAGCGTAGTCCAGCGCAAGCTGGAGCCCTGGCGGTCGGCGTCGATGATCATGGGCTGTTGGCCCGCCTGGGCCCACTGCGCGGCCAGTTGGGTCACCAAGGTGCTTTTCCCGCAGCCACCCTTGCTGCTTGCGACGAGTGTCGTGAACATCGCTCGATCCTTGTCACCATGCACGACACAAGCCTAACCGGGAAGCCTCTGCGAAGGAACAGGCAGGGGATCCCAGCCACGGCACCGCGGTTCACGCCACTTTGCGGAGGCCTCAGGGCTTGGGCGAAGGCGACCAGCCCGCCGGCGCTTCGGCGCTGATCTGGTTTTCGCGCAGTGCCGCAAGCATCAGGCTCATCTCGGTGCCGCCACTGCGCGCCAGGGCCAGCAGTCCCTGGGCGACGGCGCGCTCCTGCAGCGCGCGCGCATTCAGCTCGGCGAAGCTTTTGACTTGCCAGGCCAGGTTGATCCGCTCCTGGGCTGCATCGCGCTGCCGCGCCGGGTCGGCGTCCAGGGTCTCGCGCAAATGCAGACCCAGGGATCGCGCCAGCGGGCTCGAGCCCCACTCCAGGGTCTTGCCCAACTTGAGGCAGCCCGCCTTGGTGTCCACATCCGCATCCGGTGCCGTGCAGAGCTTGGCCGCGACCTGCATGGCGGGCTGCGGCAGCGTATGCCCCAGGCCGAATACCAGCATGACCTGGGTTGCCATCGCACCCGAGGCGTAAGCTGGATTGAGCGTGGCGGCTGGTGGCGGCAGGGTACCCACGGTCTTGGCCAGCGCCTCCAGGCCGGTGCCCACGTAATCGTCGTAAACCTTGGCGGCGGCGGCGTTGGCCAGATCCTCGCGCGTGGCAGCGTGGTCGCGTGCGCGCACATCGATACCAAGCTTGAGCAGCCAGATCGCGGCGTTGTCCGGTGCTTCCAGCACCAGGGCCTTGCTGGCATCCGGATTGGGGCATTTGCCCGGGTCTGGGGCGCAATCGGCCAGGCGCGCCCAGGTGACTGCCGGCCCGGCACCGGGTGCCGCGGCGGCACGCCCGATCAGTTCGTGGAAGTCCAGCGGTGCGGGCTGCCCGGCCAGCGGTCGCGCCAGCAGTGCGGCAGCCAGCAACGGCTGCGCCTCGGCGCGCAAGGCCAGCACGCTGACCAGGTCGCGCTGGAAACCCAGCAAGGCCTGGTCCTGGGCGAGGTCGGCGGCAGTGACGCGCTGAAGCGTGGGGGCGCCGCGTTCCTGTGCCCAGGCAGTGGCGCCCATCGTGAGCAGCACCGCACCGGTGAAGCCAGCCAGCCAGGTGAGAACCCGCGTGCCGCGCATATGCCTTCCCTTCAGGTGGACAACGGCGGCAGCATACAAGGGGCCGCTTGAACGCGACCCGTCGTCCAGGTGAGCGGGGCTCGTATGCCTTACTCGACCAAGGCTTCGCGCATGAATTCCGGCTGGGCCAGCGCCGCCTTGTGGATCTCGGCGTTGTAGTAACGGGTGCGGAATTTCTTGCTGAGTGCGCCGCGTTCGCGGAAATCATGCAGTTCGCCGCCCTTGCGCGCCATCGTGCAACTCCACCAACCGGTGGGATAGCAAGGCTGCGGGAACGGCAAGGTGCGCCTGGCGCTGAATCCTGCAGTGTGCATGGCCGCACGCATCGACTGGATCAGCTCCAGGTGCACCAGCGGCGATTCGCTTTGTTGCACCAGCAGCCCGCCGTGGCGCAAGGCCTTGAAGCAGGAAGTGTAGAACGCCGTGTTGAACAGGCCGGCGGCCGGCCCTACCGGATCGGTCGAATCGACGATGACCAAGTCGATCGATTCTGCCGGCGTGTCGGCGAGGTACTTGATGCCGTCCTCGAAACGCAGTTCCGCACGTGGGTCGCTGTTGCTCTCGCACAGCTCGGGGAAATACCGTTCCGCCAGCCGGGTGACACGCTCGTCGATTTCCACTTGCACCACGTGCTCCACCTCGTCATGGCGCAACACTTCGCGCAGCGTGCCGCAGTCGCCGCCGCCGATGATCACCACCTGCTTGGCGCAGGCATGGGTGAACAGCGCCGGATGCGTCATCATTTCGTGATAGAAGAAATTGTCCCGGGTGGTGAGCATGACGCAGCCATCGATGACCATCAGCTTGCCCCAGTCTGTGGTCTGGTAGATGTCGATGGTCTGGAACGCGGACTTCTCGCTGTGCAGCAATTGTTCGGTGCGAAAACCGATGGATGAGCCGGAAGCCTGGTGAGCCTCGGTGAACCAGCCTGGCTGCTGCGACATGGCGAGATCCTGCAAAGTGGGTGAGTCGACCCGCAAGTGTAACCACAAGCCACCGCGGTGGGTGCGCGTGCTCCACATCCCCGGTGTGGCTCATTACAATGGCTGCTTGCGGTGGATGGCCCTGCGGCGACGGGCCGGACCGGCGCCGCAGGCCCGTCATGCTCTTGCGCGGAGCAAGGGCGGAAACCTTCCGTGCGCGAATGCGCGCTAGCCAGCGGCTGCCAGCCCAGGGCATGGCTGACATGAGGAGAACTTGCGTGGATGCCGCATGGACCATTGATGACGCCCGTCGCACCTACGCCGTACGCCATTGGGGCGATGGCTACGTCGACGTCGACGCCCACGGCCGGCTGCGGATGTATCCCCAGGGTGCGACAGGCCCGGGTCTGGCCTTGTCGGCCATCGTCGAGCGCGCGCATGCTCAGGGCCTGCGCCTGCCGCTGCTTGTGCGTTTCCCGGACATCCTCGCCGATCGCCTGGCGCGCATGCAGCGGGCATTTGCGCAGGCGATGGCCGCCACGGCGTATGCCGGGAGCTATACCGCGGTGTACCCGATCAAGGTCAACCAGCAGCACAGCGTGGTTGGCGAGCTGGTTGCGGCCGGCAGCGAAGGCTTTGGCCTGGAAGCGGGTTCCAAGCCCGAGCTGGTGGCCGTGCTCGGCATGGCTCGCCCCGGCTGCACGGTCGTCTGCAACGGCTACAAGGACCGCCAATACATCCGCCTGGCCTTGCTCGGACGCAAGCTCGGCTTGAACGTCTACATCGTCATCGAGAAATTGTCCGAGCTCGACGTCGTACTGGACGAGGCCGCGGCGCTAGGCGTGGAGCCGTGGCTTGGCGTGCGCGTGCGTTTGGCCTCGATTGGCGCCGGCAAGTGGCAGAACACCGGTGGCGACAAGGGCAAGTTCGGCCTCTCGCCCTCGCAGGTCCTCGCCTTGGTCGCCCGGCTGGATGCGGCTGGCCTCAAGCACATCCTGCGCCTGCAGCACTTCCACATGGGCTCGCAGATCTCCAACCTGCACGACATTGCCAATGGCATGCGCGAGGCCACGCGGTATTACGTCGAGCTGCTGCGCCTGGGTGTACCGCTGGACGTGGTGGACGTGGGCGGTGGCCTGGGCGTCGACTACGAAGGCTCGCGTTCGCGCAGCTACAACTCGATCAATTACTCGCTTGAGCAGTATGCCCAGGCCATCGTCCAGGCCCTGGCCGAGGCCACGCGGGCCGAGGGCCTGCCGGCGCCGCACATCCTGACCGAGGCCGGGCGGGCGATGACCGCGCATCATGCGGTGATGGTGGTGAATGTCTCCGAGGTGGAGACGCTGCCGCCAGGTGCGGTGGCACCTGCGGGCAGCGACGAGCCGGCCGTGTTGCGCGACATGCGCGCCACCTGGGCCCAACTGGACCAGCGCCCCGCACTGGAGTTGTTCCATGAGGCCAAGCAGCTGCTGGCCGAGGGCCAGGGACAGTTTGCCGCCGGGCAGCTCGACCTGGCCCATCGCGCGCGCCTGGACGACTTGTACTACGCCGTCGCCAATGCCGTGCGCGGCCGCCTGCTGCCGGCCGAGCGCGCGCATCGGCAGGTGCATGACGAACTCGACGAGAAGCTGGTGGACAAGTACTTCGCCAACTTCTCCGTGTTCGAATCGATACCGGACGTGTGGGCCATCGGCCAGATCTTCCCGATCGCGCCGATTGCTCGCCTGGACGAGGCACCCACGCGGCGCGGCGTCATCGTCGACCTGACCTGCGATTCGGATGGCCGCATCGACCACTACGTCGATGCCGAGGGCGTGGACGTGAGCCTCGCCCTGCATCCGTTGCGCGAAGGTGAGCGCTATTGCCTGGGCATCTTCATGGTGGGCGCGTACCAGGAGACCCTGGGTGACATCCACAACTTGTTCGGCGATACCGATGCGGTGAACGTGCGCATCGACGGCGACGGCTTCCGCTTTTCGCATGTCCGCCGCGGAGATACCACCGACCTGATGCTGGATTACGTCGGCTACGATCTCACGGCCTTGCGCGCCTGCTTTCGCCAACGTATTGCCGATGCCGGTTACGCCGGCAGCGAGGCCGAGGCGCTGTATGCCACGCTGGAAGCCGGGCTCACCGCCTACACCTATCTTGCCGACGGCGCACGCTGAGCGACGCGATACCTCAGTCGCGATGGACCTGCAGGCCGGCGATCGACTGGCTGACCGGCATCACCTCGATGCGGTTGATATTGAGGTGCGGCGGCAGGGTCGCGATCCACCAGATCGTCTCGGCAATATCCTGGGCGGTGATCGGATGCGCGCCGGCATACAGCTGGTCCGAAGCGGCCTGGTCGCCGCCGGTGCGCACCAGGGTGAATTCAGTCTCGGCCATGCCCGGCTCGATCGAGGTCACGCGCACGCCGGTGCCATGCAGGTCGGTGCGCAGGTTCTGCGAGAACTGGGTGACGAAGGCCTTGGTGGCGCCGTAGACGTTGCCGCCGCGGTAGGCGTAGCTGCCGGAAATGGAGCTCAGGTTGACCAGCGCGCCGCGGCGCTCGATCAAACGCGGCAGCAACAGGTGCGTCATGGTCACCAGGGCCGTGACGTTGGTGTCGATCATCTGCTGCCATTGGGCCAGGTCCGCCTGTTGTGCCGGCGCCGTGCCCAGCGCCAGGCCGGCGTTGTTGACCAGCAGGTCGACGTCGGCAAAGGCTGCAGGCAGGGCCGCATAGGCGGCGCGCATGGCATCGTGGTCCCGCAGGTCGAAGGCGCAGGTGTAGAGCTGCGCGGTGTCGTGCTGCGCCGCCAGCGCTTGCAGGCGGTCGGCGCGACGGCCGCTGGCAATCACGCGCCAGCCGCCGCGGAGGAAGCGTTCGGTGGTGGCGGCACCGAAACCGGCGGTGGCACCGGTGATCCAGACGGTCTTGTCAGGCATGGGTAATGGCGTATGAGATGAGGTGGAATAGTTGTCGCTGGGCGCGGCGACGCTAGTTGCCTGCCTTCAAGGCAATGGCATTGAAGCCGGCACTGGCCAGCCGTTGCTTGACCGATTCCAGCTCGGTGGCGGAGCGGAACGGGCCAAGTCGCACCCGATGATAGGTCTGGCCTTCGATGGTGGCGGTCTGCACTTGGGCCACGAAGCCCTGCAGCGCGAGCTTGGCCTTCAGCGCATCGGCGTCCGCGGGGCTGGGGAACGCGCCAACCTGCAGCAGGTAGCCGCTGCCGGCCGCGGGCACGGGCAGCGCGCTGGCTGGCGCCGCGGTAATGTCCTTGCTGACGGTGCGCCCGAGGTCAGGCTGGGCTGCCGCCGGTGTGGCCGGAGGCGCGGCGACGGCCTGCGCGGCTTGTGCAGCCTGGGCCGCTTGTTGCGCGGCAAGCTGCTTCTGCTGCTGCTCGGCACGCGCCTGGGCGCTGATTTCGGCATCCGGGATGCGCACTTCCTTCTCGGACAGCACCGAATAGAAATCGTATTGCGGCTTCTTGCTGGGAGCCGTGCTGCTGGCGCCGGTGGCGACGCCTTGGTCGCCAGCGGCCTGGGCCACCGCTTGCGGGTTCGCCTGCGGGGCATTGTCCGGCTTCATGCTGCGCAACAGGTCGCCGCGCAACACCACGACCATCAGCAAGGCGCCGACGACGAAGGCCACCACGGCATAGCCCCATCCCGGGAAGCCGCCCTGCCGGTTGCGGACTGCCTGACGGTTTCCACCCTTGCGCGCGGCCATTACATTTTCTCCGGAGCGGTGAGCCCGAGCAGGCCCAGGCCATTGCTCAATACTTGCCGGGTGGCCACCACGAGTGCAAGGCGCGCATTGCGCAATGCCGCGTCGTCGACCAGGAACTGGTGTGAGTTGTAGTAGACATGGAAGGCGTTTGCCAGCTCGCGCAGGCCGCTGGCCAGCAGTTGCGGCTCCAGTGCCGTGGCCGCGGCCTCCACCAGCTCCGGGTATTTGGCCAGCTCGGTCAGCAGCAGTTGCTCTTGCTCGGTATCCAGGCGCGCCAAATTGGCCAGACCCTGGTCGCGGTCGAAGACCAGGCCTTTCTCATCGGCCTGGCGCAGCACGCTGCATACGCGCGCATGTGCGTACTGGATGTAGTAGACCGGGTTGTCGTTGCTTTTCGCCCGCGCCAGGTCGATGTCGAACACCAGCTGGGAGTCGGATTTGCGCGCGATCAGGAAATACCGGGTGGCGTCGCGCCCGACTTCGTCGATCAGGTCGCGCAAGGTGACGTAGGAGCCGGCGCGCTTGGAAATCTTCACCTCTTCGCCGCCGCGCATCACGGTGACCATCTGGTGCAGCACGTACTCGGGCCAATCCTTGGGAATGCCGACCTCGAGCGCCTGCAGACCGGCCCTGACCCGGGTCAGCGAGCCGTGGTGATCCGAGCCCAGCTCGGTAATCGCGCGCTTGTAGCCGCGCTCCCACTTGCTCAGGTGATAAGCCACGTCCGGTACGAAATAGGTATAGGTGCCGTCGGATTTGCGCATGACGCGGTTCTTGTCATCGCCGAAATCCGTGGTGCGCAGCCACAGCGCGCCGCCTTCTTCGTACGTGCAACCGTTCGCCACCAGCTGGTGCACGGTGTCCTCGACCTTGCCGCTGGCGTACAGGGAGGATTCGAGGAAGTGCACGTCGAAATGCACCCCGAACGCGTCCAGATCCAGGTCCTGCTCGTGGCGCAGGCTGGCCACGGCGTAGCGGCGGATCGCTTCCAGGTCCTCGACCTCGCCGCTGGGCTCCAGCGTGACGCCGTCGGCGACCACCGGCACCCGTTCCAGGTAGGCCCGCGCGACGTCCGCGACGTAGTCACCGCGATAGCCGCTTTCCGGCCAACCTGGATCTTCCGGGGCGATGCCGCGCGCGCGCGCCCGCACGGACGCGGCCAGGTTCGCGATCTGCACCCCGGCGTCGTTGTAGTAGAACTCGCGGCGCACGTTCCAGCCGTTGGCTGCCAGCAACCGGCTCAGGCAATCGCCAATGGCGGCTGCCCGGCCATGGCCGACGTGCAATGGGCCGGTCGGGTTGGCGGAGACGAATTCCACCCCGACGGTTTTCCCCTCGCCATTGCGGTTGCTGCCGTAATGCCTGCCCTCGGCCAGGATCCGCCCGATTTGCGCCAGCGCGGCATCGGTGGTGAGGAAGAAGTTGATGAAACCGGGCCCGGCAATATCGACCTTTTGCAGCAGCGGGCTCGGCGGCAGCGCCGCCACCAGCTTCGCTGCCAGTTCGCGCGGCTTGGCGCGGGCCGCGCCGGCCAGCAGCAGGGCGAGGTTGCTGGCGAAATCGCCGTGTTCGCGGTTGCGGGTACGCTCGATCACGAAGGCCGGCAGCGTCAGTTCGGCAGGGAGCTCGGCGCGCTCCTGGAGGGTTTGGAACGCCTCGGCCATCAAGGCGTGGAGCTGTACTTTCACTGTGGCGCCGTGGTCTGCATGGAACCGGCAATACTAACAGACGCCGCCATTCCCGAGGCGTCCGGTCGGGCGGCGCAGCGGCCGTCAGCGCGGCGCCGGGCCACCGTCGCGAGGCGGAAAGCCGGCTGTGGATAACTCTGTGGGCAAGGCCGGTAGTTCCTGCGAGCTCGTGGCCTGGCGGGGGATGGCAAACTGCATGGTATCTATATATATGAGATATTTCAATGAAATACAAACACAAGCTGAAGTGTTGCAGGTCATTTTGCGCGCAAGCGGGTGGTGCTCGAATTGTGCATAAGTTTCACGCACTTGCCGGCCACCGTTGGACCGGTGTTGACGAGGGACACGGTACTTCCGCCGAGGCCGATCCGGCCTGCGCGCTCCCAGGTGCTGCGTTCAAAGCAGGCCGCGGGCCGCCATGGAAACCGGCTCGCCGCTGCCGATCACCAGGTGATCCAGCACCCGCACGCCGACCAGCTGCAAGGCGCGACCCAGGTCTTGGGTGATCGCGCGGTCAGCAGCACTGGGTTCGGCCACGCCCGAGGGGTGGTTGTGCGCAAAGATCACGGCGCAGGCGTTGTGCCGCAGGCAGGCGCGGACGACCTCGCGCACGTGCACGCTGGCACCGTCGACCGTGCCGCGGAAGAGTTCCTCGAAGGCCAGCACCCGGTGCCGGTTGTCCAGGTACAGGCAGGCAAACACCTCGTAGGGCAGGTGGCGCAGCTGCGCGCGCAGGTAGTTGCCGCTGTCCTTCGGGTTGGCAAGTGCCGGTCGCTCCATGAGTTGTTCGGACAGGCTGCGCCGGGCCAGCTCGAGCGCCGCGACCAGGCGTGCACGCTTGGCTGGCCCCAAGCCCCTGCTGCGGATCTGGCTCTCGGGCTTGCCCAGCAAGGCACCAAGGCTGCCAGCCTGGGTCAGCAGCTCGCGGCCGAGGGCAACGGCGTCCTTGCCGCGGCTGCCGCTGCCGAGCAGCACGGCCAGCAGCTCGGCATCAGATAGTGCGCCGCTGCCGCGGCTCAGCAGTTTTTCCCGGGGACGCTCACCGGCCGGCCATTCGCGGATACTCATAGCGACGAGAATGCTGCGAGTCGCGCGAGCTCGGCAGCGGCATCGCCGGGCCGATCCGGTAAGCTAGCACTCTGCGTCACTGTCAGGCCGCCCCTACATGCGTCTTGCCCAACGCCGCATTCTCGTCGGGGTGTCTGGCGGGATTGCCGCCTATAAGAGTTGTGGACTGGTGCGGCGCCTGCGCGAAGCCGGGGCGGAAGTGCGCGTGGTGATGACGGCGAACGCGGCCCATTTCGTGGGTGCCGCCACGTTCCAGGCCTTGTCCGGACAAGCCGTGCGCAGCAGCCTGTGGGATGCCCACGCCGAGGCGGCCATGGGGCACATCGAATTGGCACGCTGGGCCGAGCGTGTCGTGATTGCCCCGGCAACGGCGGACTTAATCGCGCGCCTGGCCCACGGCTTGGCTGATGACCTGCTGACCACGCTGTGCCTGGCCACCACGGCGCCGCTGTATCTGGCCCCGGCCATGAACCGTCAGATGTGGGCGCATGCGGCAGTGCAGGCCAACCTGGCCGTGCTGCGCGAACGTGGCGTGCACGTGCTTGGTCCGGCCGCCGGCGAACAGGCCTGTGGCGAGATTGGCGCCGGACGCATGCTCGAACCCGAAGACCTGCGCGATGCCCTGGCGGCATCGTTCGTCAACGAGGTGTTGCGTGGGGTGCGGGTCCTGGTCAGTGCCGGCCCGACCTACGAGGATCTCGATCCGGTGCGCTATCTCGGCAACCGTTCGTCCGGGCGCATGGGTTTTGCGGTGGCGCAGGCGGCGGTCGAAGCGGGAGCCGCGGTCACCCTCGTGGCCGGCCCGGTGCAGCTGCCGACGCCGGCCGGGGTCATGCGTCGTATCGACGTGCGCAATGCCGGACAGATGCATGCGGCCGTGCTCGCAGCGGCGCCGGAAACGGACATCTATATCGCCGCCGCCGCGGTCGGCGATTACCGCCCGGCACACACGGCCGAACACAAGCTCAAGAAGCAGGTGGGCGAAGGGCTCACCCTGGCCCTGGTGCAAAACCCGGATATCCTCGCCAGCTTGGCGGCGCAGGAACCGCATCCCTTCCTGGTGGGCTTTGCCGCCGAGACCGACGCCGTGGCGGACTATGCGCAGGACAAACTGCGGCGCAAGGGCCTGGACATGATCGCGGCCAACCAGGTGGGCGCCGGTATGGGCATCGAAGTAGCCGACAACGCGCTGCAGGTGTTCTGGCCCGGGGGCTCGCAGAGCCTGCCTCGGGCCGCCAAGCAAGAGCTCGCACGCGACCTGGTGTCGAGCATTGCGCAGCGCTATCGGGCCAGCCGTCCATGAGCGCAGCTGGGCGCAACACTGTGGACGTGGCGCTGAAGATCCTCGATCCGCGGCTGGGCCAGAGCATCGCCTTGCCGAGCGTGGCTACGGCCGGCAGTGCCGGCATGGACCTGCGGGCGGCGGTGCCGGCGCCGCTGGTGCTGCAGCCGGGCGACACCGCCCTGGTGCCGACTGGCCTGGCCTTGCATATTGGCGACCCGAACTGGTGCGCGCTGATCGTGCCGCGCTCGGGTTTGGGCCACAAGCAGGGCCTGGTCATGGGCAACCTGGTTGGAGTGATCGACGCGGATTATCAAGGGCCGCTGATGATTTCTTGCTGGAATCGCGGCCGCGTGCCTTGCACTATTGCGGTCGGCGACCGGATCGCGCAGTTGCTGCTGGTGCCGGTGGCGGCGCCGCACCTGCGCGTCGTCACCGAGTTCGCGCCGAGCGAGCGCGGAGACGGCGGATTCGGTTCGACGGGAATCGGCTGACCAGGAAAAGGGTTGCGCGGGGCAGGGTCGACCAGGAATACCAGGCTCACGAGGAATGACATGGCACGCAGCGGATCGGGCAAGCGTCTCGCACTTGCGGCTTTGGACTGGCGCCGCCTGTTGTCGCTCGCTGGCGCCACCGCGCTGCTCGTGCTGGGCCTGTTCTGCGCCTGGCAAGCCTGGCTGATCGTGCATGAGCAGGCCTTGGTGCAGCAGGTGCGGGCGGCGCGGGACCAGGCGGCGCGGGCGCTGGCAGCGGAGATTGCACGGGAACGCGAGCCGGTGGAAAAGGTCCTCGCGGGCGTCGAGCCGGCGGTGGCCATGAGCGCCCCGCAAGCCACGATTGCCGCCTGGCGCCGGCAACTGCCACAGGTGCTGCAGTTGGAATTGTTCAGCGGCAGCCTGGATGAAGTGCTGCGCGCCAATTACAACGTGTTCGGCTACGCCAAGGCGGCACAGCTGATGGCGGCCCCGGAAGTCAATGGCGTACCGCTTGCGCAAAGTGTCATCAGTGACAAGGGCGACCGTCGCCTGAGTTTCGTCATCCCGCTCGGATCCACGCGGCCGGCCTTGGGCTGGGCCTGGGTCGAGCTGCCGTTTACCGGCCTGCAACAGCGTTTCGCCGCCTTGCCGACCAGCGGCGGCCGCCTGGATTTGCGCCAGAGCGGTCCGCAAGGCTATCTACGGCTGTTGACGCATGGCTCGCCGACCACGGTGGCCGGGCAGGACGGCGCCGCGGTCCGGGGTAGTGCGTTCAATGTCGGTGCGGCGTTGCCGCAGGCGTTCATCGTCCTGCCGCGGTCATTGACCCTTGCCGGCCTGCTGGCCTTGCTCGGCGTGGTCGGCGGCCTGGCCCTGCTGTACTGGCGTATGCGCCCCGCACGCCCGACGGCTCCGGCCGAAGAAGAGGCCGAAGTGGTGTTGCCGGAAGCGGCTGTTGCGCCAAAGGCGGTGCGCCCGGCGCCCCGGGAGCCCGCGGCGGCGGCTGGCGCTGCGAAACCAGCAGCGAAGACACCCGCGCCGGCTGCAGCCGTGACCGTTGATCCCGGCATCTTCCGCGCCTATGACATCCGCGGCGTGGTGGGCACGAACTTGACCAGTGCCGTGGCCGAACGCCTGGGCCAGGCGGTCGGCGCGCTGATGCTGGAGAAGAACCTGCGCGAGATCGTGGTAGGCAGGGACGGCCGCCTGTCCGGACCGGACCTGGTGTCCGGCCTGTGTACCGGCCTGCGTGCGGCGGGCGTCGATGTGCTGGACATTGGCGCGGTGCCGACGCCGGTGCTGTACTTCGCCACGTTCCATTGCAACACGGGCTGCGGGGTGATGGTGACCGGCAGCCACAACCCGCCGGACTACAACGGCTTCAAGGTCGTCGTTGGTGGCGAGACCTTGGCCGAGGCCGGCATCCAGGATCTGTACCAACGCATTGCCAAGGGTGACCTGCCGGGTGACGGGCACGGCAGCCTGCGCGAAATCGACGTCGGCCCCGATTATCTGGAACGGGTGGTATCCGACGTCTTGACGGAGCGCCGCCTGCGGGTGGTGGTGGATGCGGGCAACGGCATCGCCGGCAAGCTCGGGCCGGAATTGCTGTCGGGGATCGGCTGCGACGTGATCCCGCTGTACTGCGACGTCGACGGCAACTTCCCGAACCATCATCCAGACCCGTCTGTCCCAGCCAACCTGCGCGACCTGGTCGACGCGGTGACCAAGATTGGTGCCGATCTTGGTGTGGCCTTCGACGGTGATGGCGACCGCCTCGGCGTGGTCAGCCACGGTGGTGAAATCATCAGCCCGGACCAGGTGCTCATTCTGTTTGCGCGCGACGTGCTGTCCCGCCAGCCCGGCGCCACGGTCATCTACGACGTCAAGTGCACCAGCCACCTCAAGGGCCAGATCCTGGATGCTGGCGGCAGCCCGCTCATGTGGCGCACCGGCCATTCACTGATCAAGGCCAAGATGCGCGAAACCGACGCCGAGCTGGCCGGCGAGATGAGCGGCCACTTCTTCTTCAAGGAGCGTTGGTACGGCTTCGACGACGGCCTGTATGCCGCAGCGCGCCTGCTGGAGATTCTTGCCGGCGACCTGCAACAGCGCACGCCGGACGAAATCTTTGCTTCCTTGCCGCGCAGCGCGGCCACGCCGGAGCTGAAAATCCCGATGCGCGAGGGCGAGCCCTTCCGCTTCATGGAAAAATTCCGCGCCCAGGCAACTTTCGCCGACGCCGCCCTGACCACCATCGACGGCGTGCGTGCCGATTGGCCCGACGGCTGGGGCCTAGTACGCGCCTCCAACACCACGCCGGTGCTGGTGCTGCGCTTCGAGGCCGATACCACCGCCGCGCTGCGGCGGGTGCAGGATGTCTTCCGCCAGCAACTGCTGGCGCTGGAGCCTGGACTGAAGTTGCCGTTCTAAGCGCCGCCGGCATGCTGGCGACTGGCCCGGGCTAGGGCTGCTGCATGGCGTTGTCCTGCGCCGCTTTCAGCTCGCGGTAACGCGACAGCTCGGCTTCCTGCTTCTTCACCAGCGCACCCCGCGAAGCCTGCTGCTGGGCCAGGGTATTGCGTTGCCCGGTGACCACGGCGCGCTGGTTGGCGATGTCGTCGGTGAGGAATTTCGGCACGGTTTCCTTGGCGCGCTCGATCTCGGCGGCGCGGCCCAGCAGGTCGGCCAGCGATTTTTCCTGGGAACGCAGGCTGGTTTGGGTGGTGCGGATCTGGCTGTCCAGGGCGCTCAGCTGCTGCTGCTGGAAGGCGCGGTAGGACGCTTCATCGGGATAGGCATTGAGCATCTGCGCTTCGGCCATGGCCACGCGCCTGGCGCTGCGTTGTTGCGCGGCCTGCTGCTGCGCCACCTTGTCGGCCGCCGCACGTTCTTCGGGGGTCAGCGGCCGGGCTACCCGGCTCACCACGATACCTTGGTCGTTGATCACCGAATAGCCGAGCTTCATCGCCTCGGCATTCAGGCTGTCGCTGTAATGCGTCAGGCCCTGGGCATCCTGCCACTGGTAGCGCAGGTGGTTGCGGCTCTGCGCAAACGCGAGCGGGGTCGCGGCCAGCAAGGTCACGATGATGGGCAACAGGCGTAGATGCATGATTCTCACTCCCCCTGCGCAGGAGTATAGCCAGCGTCGGGGAATCGCACGAAGGACAGCCATGTTGGTCGGCGACAGCCGGTTGAACTTGAGCTCAGGCCCCGTATTGTGCCCGATAGGCCAGCAACGCAGCATGAGTGGCGGCCAGCTCGCCGCGGCTACCGGCAAACGCCAGGATGTCGGCCAGCGTGGCGATCGCGATGACCGGCACGCCCTCGTCCTCGGCCATCTCCTGGGCCGCCGAACGTGTGCCGCGGCCGCGCTCCTGCCGATCCAGCGCGATCAGGATGCCGGCGGGTATGGCGCCCTGGGCGCGGATCAGGGCCAGCGATTCGCGTACCGCCGTGCCGGCGGTCATCACGTCGTCCACGATGAGCACGCGGCCGGCCAGCGGGGCGCCGGCCAGGACGCCGCCTTCGCCATGATCCTTGGCTTCCTTGCGGTTGTAGGCCCAGGGCAGGTCGCGCTGCTGTCGCGTGGCGAGGGCGATGGCCGTCGCCGCTGCCAGGGGGATGCCCTTATAGGCCGGCCCGAACAGCATGTCGACGGCCAGGCCGGACTGCGTCAGCGCCTGCGCGTAGGCCTCGCCGACGCGGGCCAGCGCGGCACCGGAATCCAGGCGGCCGAGGTTGAAGAAGTACGGGCTGACGCGGCCGGACTTGAGCGTGAATTCGCCGAAGCGCAAAACCTCGCGCTGCAGCATGAGGTCGATGAATTCGCGCTGGTAGTCGTGCATGAAAACTCCCGTCAGGGCAGGCTGTGCCACAGCAGGTGCTGCGGCCCGGAACGGCCGCCATGGTACAACCCGCCGTCGACGACAAAGCCGTGGCGCCGGTACAGCGCCAGTGCGGCGGCGTTGCGGCAGTTCACCATGAGCACCAGCCGGTGCGTGCCCAAGTACCGCTGCGCGAGCGCGTCGAGGATGACCGCCATGGCCTGGTTGCCGAGGCCGCGACCCTGCCAGGCAGCATCGATCTGGAACGAGCGCAGGCCCAGGGCATCCGCGTCGGCCTCGCGGCCGGTGAGCACGCGCGCACTGCGCTCGATGCGGCAATAGCCCACCACCGCATCGCCGAGCAGCAGCGCCAGCGGCTCGCTGCCCGGGCATTGTTCGGCATCCGCCAGCGTGGCGGCGGGTGGACTGATGAAGACGTCCTGTTCCGGCCGCGCGCGCAGGCGCAGCACGGCGTCACGCAGCTCGGGCGTGACCGGCACGGCGCGGAGGGAGGGCGGCGGGGGCATGTTGCTATGATGCCCGCCATCGCTCCGGGAGTCGCCATGCGCATCGTCACCCTCAATGCCAACGGCATCCGCTCGGCCGCGAACAAGGGCGTGTTCGAGTGGCTGCGTGGACAGCATGCCGACGTGGTCTGCCTGCAGGAGACCAAGGCGCAGGAGGACCAGCTCGCCGACCCGATGTTCCGTCCCGACGGCCATCACTGCTACTACCGCGATGCCAGCAGCAAGAAAGGCTATTCGGGCGTGGCGATCTACGCCAAGCGCAAGCCCGACGAGGTGCGCACCGCCATGGGCTGGGATGCGTTCGACAACGAGGGCCGCTACGTCGAGGCGCGCTTCGGCAAACTGAGCGTGGTGTCGCTGTACTTCCCATCCGGCTCGTCCGGGGAGGAGCGCCAGCAGTTCAAGTTCCGCGCCATGGAGTGGATCGCGCCGGTGTTCGCCGACTGGCTTGGCAGTGGCCGCGACTACGTGATCTGCGGCGACTGGAACATCGTGCGCAGCGAGAAGGACATCCGCAACTGGAAGTCCAACCAGAAGAATTCCGGCTGCCTGCCAGAGGAACGCGCCTGGCTCAACGGCCTGGTCGATGGCGGCTGGGTGGACAGCTACCGCACCCTGCATCCCGAGGGCGAGGACTACACTTGGTGGTCCAACCGCGGCCGCGCGCGCGAGAACAACGTGGGTTGGCGCATCGACTACCAGATCATCACGCCCTCGCTGCGCAAGCGGCTCAAGGCCTGTTCGATCTACCGCGGCGAGCGCTACTCCGACCACGCGCCCTACATCGTCGACTATGCCGACTGAGCAGGTTGCGCGCCGCCCGGGCAAGCCATCGGTGTGGCGCGCGTTCACGCAGCCGGCGGCGTGGACCATGTGTTTCCTGGGCTTTTCCTCCGGCCTGCCGTTCCTGCTCGTCGCCGGCACCCTGGCCTACTGGCTGAAGGAAAACGGCATCCAGCTGAACGACATCACCATGATCGCCAGCGCCGGCATGACCTACGCGTTCAAGTTCGTCTGGGCGCCCCTGCTCGACCACGCACGGATTCCCGGCTTTGCCCGGCTCGGGCGACGGCGCGGCTGGCTGTTGTTCGCGCAGCTCGGTGTGGTCACGGGGCTGTTGTCGATGGCACTGCTGACCCCGGCCGAACTCTTGCCGTTCGTGCTGGCGACCCTGGCCGTGGCGTTCTTCGGCGCCACCCAGGACATTGCCGTGGACGCCTATCGCATCGAGATCGCGCCGATCGAGGACCAGGGCGCCCTGGTCGCCACCTATTCGCTGGGCTATCGCATCGGCCTGCTGGTGGCTGGCGCCGTGGCCTTGATCCTTGCCGACCATGTGTCGTGGCGCGTGGTGTATGCCGCGATGGCGTTGTGCATGATGGTGCCGGTCGTCACTACCCTGGTGGCGCGCGAACCGCTGGTCTCGCATGCGCGCCCGGTCGGTTGGCGCGCCGCCATGCGCGAGAGCGTGCTCGACCCATTTGCGGATTTCTTCCGCCGTTACGGCTGGGCGCTGGCCGGGGTGACCTTGCTGTTCCTGCTGCTGTTCAAGCTGCCGGAACAGGCCACGGTCGGCGGCATCATGAGTCCGTTCTACCGCGACATGGGTTTCTCCAAGACCGAGATTGGCACGATCACGAAGATCTACGGCATCTGGATCGGCATCGTCGGCGTGTTCATCGGTGGCGCGGCGGTCGCGCGCTGGGGTGCGTGGCGGCCGCTGGGCGTGACCATCGTGCTGTGCGGATGCAGCAACCTCCTGTACCTGACCCTGCTCAGCCAGCACGGCAACTTGCTGGCGCTGACCCTGGTGATTTCCGCCGAGAACCTCACCCTGGGCATGCTGGGGCCGCCGACCGTGGCTTTCCTGTCCTCCTTGGTCAGCCGTGAACACACCGCCACGCAGTATGCGCTGCTGAGTTCGCTGGTGAACCTGCCGGGCAAGGTACTGGGCTTCTTCGCCGGCGGCATTGCCATGGTCACCGGCTACGGCGGCTATTTCATCATCACCGTGCTGGCGGTCATTCCTTCCATGCTGCTGTTTGCGTTCCTCACCCCGCGCTTCCGACGGATCGAGCGGGAGCAGCTGGCGACATCCCGCGACAGTTAGGGGCGACGCATTCCGCTGCGGCTCGGGTGCAGCGCAGGCGGTCGTGGGGAGCCACCGATGCTTATGCCGCCGTGGTACCTGGGGCGCGATGCAGTGCGCCGAGGATGCGCGGGCCGCGCGCGCCGGTCACCGCCGGCAGGTTGCCGGGCCGGTCGTGCACGCGTTGGCGGGCCAGCCAGGCGAACGCCATGGCTTCGACGAAATCCGGGTCGATGCCGGCCTCCGCCGTACTGGCCACGCGGCGTGGCGCGAGCAGCGTACGCAGGCGGCGCAGTAGGGCCGTGTTGTGCACGCCGCCGCCGCAGACCAGGATCTCGCTGGCGTCCGCCGCATGTTTGGTGATGGCGGCGGCGACACTGCGCGCGGTGAGTTCCAGCAGGGTCGCCTGCACGTCCGCGGGCGGCAGACCGGCTGCCATGCCGAACTGCGCGAGCCAATCCAGGTGGAAGTATTCGCGCCCGGTGCTTTTTGGCGGCGCCAGCGCGAAGTACGGGTCGGCCAGCAAGGCATCTAGCAGGCGCGGATCGACATGGCCCGCGGCAGCGAAGGCGCCGTCGCGATCGTAGGGCTCGCCACGTTGCCGCAGGCACCAGGCATCCAGCAGCGCATTCGCCGGCCCGGTGTCGAAGCCGCGCACCTGGCCATCGGCGTGCAACACCGTGACGTTGGCGATACCGCCCAGGTTCAACACCACGCGGCATTCGCCGGCCAGCCCTAGCATGGCGGCATGGAACGGCGGCACCAGCGGCGCGCCCTGTCCACCGGCAGCCAGGTCGGCGCGGCGGAAATCGGCGACGACGTCGATGCCGCAGCGTTCGGCGACGAGCGTGGGGTCGCCAATCTGCATGCTGAACGGCGCATCGCCCAGCGGCTGGTGGCGAATGGTTTGCCCGTGCGAACCGATCGCATGTACGTGCCGTGGATCGACTCCAGCCTGTTGCAGCAAGGCCAGCGCGGCGTCAGCAAAGCAGTGGCCGATGGCATGGTCCAGTCGGCCGAGCGCATCCAGGTCGATGCCTTGTGCCGCCTGCGCCATCGCCGCGAGTCGGGTGCGGACGCCGGTGTCCCAGCGCTGGGTTCGGCTGGCCAGCAAGTGCGGCTGGCCGTCGCTGAAGTCGACCAGGGCGGCATCGATGCCGTCCATGCTGGTGCCGGAAATCAACCCGAGGTAAAGCTCGCGGGCGTTCGCCATGGTGGGATCAACCGCGGTGGCCGCTCGCCGTCGTGGTGCTCGCCAATTGCATGCGGTTGGCCAGCTCGGTGAGACGCGCCAGCTGCGGCTGCACAACCTGGGCCTTGAAGCGGGCCAGCTGCGCGGGCGCCAGCGGCTGCGACTTGGGCAGGGTCACTGTCTGCGGATTGCGCTGAACCCCGTCCACGCGGAATTCGTAGTGCAGGTGCGGCCCCGTGGCCAGGCCGGTCATGCCGACATAGCCGATGACCTGGCCCTGCTTCACATGCTGGCCGACGCGCTCGCCCTTGGCGAAAGCGGACATGTGGCCATAGGCCGTGCTGATGTCCTTGGTGTGCTTGATCACCACGAAGTTGCCGTAGCCGTTCTCGCGGCCGCGGAACTGGATGACGCCGTCGCCGGCAGCATGGATCGGGGTGCCCTTGGGCGCGGCGTAATCGACGCCCTTGTGGGCGCGGACCCGACCCAGGATCGGGTGCATGCGCGCCACGCTGAACTTGGACGAGATGCGGGTGAAGTCCACCGGGATGCGCAGGAAGGATTTCTCGATGGGCCGCCCGTCTTCGCTGAACCAGCCGACGCTGCCGTCATCCTTCTTGAAGCGATAGGCGGTGTAGCGCTTGCCCTGGTTGGTGAACTCGGCGGCGGTGATGTCGCCCTCGCCATAGCGCACGCCATCGCGATAGACGTCGTCATAGATCACGGTGAAGCTGTCGCCGGAGCGCAGGTCCTGCACGAAGTCGATGTCGTACTTGAACAGGTCGGCGAGCTTGCCGACCATGGCCGTGCCCATGCCGGCCTGCGCCGCCGCGGCATACAGGTTGCTGGTGATCACTCCGTGGGCGACCTGTTCGCGCGTTTCGATCGCCCGCTGTTGCGTGGTGACCTGGGGCTGCGTGCCGTCCAGGCGCACGGTGACCCGGCTGGTGTCACCCTGATCGAAGCGCAGGCCGTTGAGCTTGCCGTCGCTGCCGAGCAGGAAATCGAACTCCTGGCCGGGTTGGATGCTGTGCAACGCGGACTTCTCGCTGCCGGCGGCATCCATGACGTCCTGCAGGTCGGTCATGCTCAGGCCACGGCTGGCGAACATGTCCGAGAGCGTTTGTCCGGGCTTGACCCGGGCGATCTGCCAGTCATCCGCCACCGGCGGGGCCACCGGGGTCGTCACCGGCGGCAGCGGCAGGGCCAGCACGGCACGCGCTGGCGGCACGGGCGTGGGGCGCATGGCGCTGGCCCAGGCCGGCATCAGGAAACCGGAAAGCAGGGTGATCACCACCGCCGTACCCGCAAGGACCAGCCGTTCGCGGCTCCATTGCAGGGGCTCGACTTCACCGCTGTGGTTGAACGACCAATGCGCGCAGCGTGCGTAGAAGCCTGAATGTCGGCGCTGCGCCTTGCGGCAAATGGCCTGCTTGCGCGCGCGGAACGCTGCTCGCTTGGTTTTGGTCATGCTGGTTAGCCCCGCGTACGAGCTCGCAAAATATCCCGTACCATAACGGTCGTGTGCAAAGCGCGTCAATGCCTTTGCGGTCAATGATTTGCAGGGGTTTTCCGGTTAACGGACAATTAACGCCCGCGTGGCGTGCTTCCCGTGACGGCCGCCCCATTTGCCATCAAAAGTGAGAAATGCATGAGTGAGTTGGAGCAGGCGTTGGCCGTGATTGCGCGCGGCGCCGACGAAATCATCAAGCGCGAGGAGCTGCTCGCGCGCCTGCAGGCCGGCCGGCCGCTGCGGGTCAAGGCGGGCTTCGACCCCACCGCGCCGGACCTGCATCTCGGCCACACTGTCCTGCTGAACAAGATGCGCCAGTTCCAGGATCTCGGCCACCAGGTGATCTTCCTGATCGGCGACTTCACCGGCATGATCGGCGACCCCACCGGCAAGAACGTCACCCGCAAACCGCTGAGCCGCGAGGAAGTGCAGGCCAACGCGCAAACTTACGCCAGCCAGGTGTACAAGGTGCTGGACCGCGAGCGCACCGAGCTGCGCTTCAACTCCGAGTGGTTTGGCGCCATGGATGCCGCCGGCATGATCAAGCTGGCTGCGCTGCATACCGTGGCGCGCATGCTCGAGCGCGACGACTTCACCAAGCGCTTTGCCGCCCAGCAGCCCATTGCCATCCACGAGTTCCTCTATCCGCTGGTCCAGGGTTACGACTCGGTGGCGCTCAAGGCGGACGTGGAGCTCGGCGGCACCGACCAGAAGTTCAACCTGCTGATGGGGCGCATGGTGCAGGAGCACCACGGCCAGAAGGCGCAGATCGTGCTCACCATGCCGCTGCTCGAGGGCCTGGACGGCGTCAACAAGATGTCCAAGTCGCTCGGCAACTACATCGGCATCGACGAGCCGGCGATCGACATGGTCACCAAGACCATGCGCCTCGGCGACGCGGCGATGTGGCGCTGGTTCGAGCTGCTGAGTTTCGAGGTCTCGCTGGACGAGCTGGCGCGGATGCAGCGCGACGTCGCCGCCGGCGTGCTCAACCCGCGCGACGCCAAGCTGCGCCTGGCCCGCGAGCTCGCCACGCGGTTCCACGACGCCGCGACCGCGGAGCGGGCGATTGCAGGCTGGCATGCGGTGGTGCGCGGTGAGGGCGACACGGCGCTGCTGCCGCAGACGTCGATTGCCGTGCCCGCTGCCGGCTTGCGGCTGCCGGCCCTGTTGACCGCGGCAGGCTTGACCGGTAGCAACTCGGAGGCGAACCGCAAGCTCAAGGAGCGCGCCGTACGCATCGACGCGCAGGTGGTGGAGGATGCGCAGCGGGTGTTTGCCGCCGGCTTCGAGGGTGTGCTGCAGGTCGGCAAGCGCAATTTCGCGCGGGTGAAGCTGGTGGCCGGCTAGGCGCGTGGACGGCTTCCACCGCCCAGGCTCCTGAGGGGAACGAGCGTGTTTGTGCATGTGGAGACGCGCCGCCGGGCGCGGTGGCATTGGGCCACGTTGCTGATCGTCAGCATCTGCGTGCTGTGCTTCCTCGTGCTCAGCCTGTTGCCGCCGGTGCAGCGCGTGGCCCTGCTGCTGCAATGGGGCACGGTGCCGGCGGACATCATGCATGCGCATGCGCCGTTGTTGCCGCAGCTGACCAATCCAGCCCTGCTGCGCCTGTTCACGGCCTTGTTCATCCACGTGACCTGGCTGCATCTGCTCGGCAACCTGTTGTTCCTGGTGATCTTCGGCCTGCCCGGCGAGCGCGTGCTGGGCTCGTTGCGGTTCCTGTTCCTGTTCGTGGCCGGCGGCATCGTCGCCAACTTGATTGGCGCGCTGTCGCTGGCTGGAGTGCACTTGCCGATCATCGGCTGCAGCGGGGCGGTGTCCGCCGTGGTGGGCACTTATGTGGCGCTGTTCCCGCGGGCCAGGCTGGGCCTGGTCCTGCCACTTGGGCTGTACCTCGAGTTCGTGCGCGTGCCGGCGTTTTTGCTGATCGGCCTGTGGGTGCTGCTGCAGTTGCTGTTCAGCTATGTGGGGCCGAGCTACGGCGCCTATGTGTGGTGGGCACACATTGGCGGCTTCCTGTTCGGCCTGGTGTTCGCGTTCGTCTCACGCGGCGCCATTGCCCGCCGCCAGCGCGGCTGAAGCCGGCGGCTCGAGCCAGCCGGCGCGGCGCGCGAACCGCGCCAGCAGGCCGCGTGCCTCCGGCGTGGCCGCCACGTCGCGAAACACGTCCAGTTGCTGCAGCTCGCGGCGGGCGCCGCCGGCCGCCTTGTGCAGCACGTAGGCGCGCATCACTTCGGCGCTGAACTCAGGATGGAACTGCGTGCTAATGGCGTGCTTGCCATAGCGCAGGAGCTGGTGTGGATCGCGTTCCGAGCGTGCCAGCAACACGGCTCCGGGCGGCGGTTCGAGCACCGACTGCTCGTGTGTGGTGTGGGCGGCAAAGCTTGCCGACACGTTGCCGAGGAGGGCGTCCGGCGTGGCCTGCGCCAGGCAGGTGATCGTCTGCGTGCCGATTTCCCGCCCGCCTGGCAGGTAATCCACGCGTCCGCCGAGGGCATGGGCCATCAGCTGGTGGCCGTAGCAGACGCCAAACAGCGGCAGGTCGACGTCCATCGCCTGGCGGATCCAGCCCGCGGTGCGCTCGCTCCACGGCAGGCGCTCGGTGACCATGGCGCCGGAGCCGGTGATGATGGCGCCAGCCGTCAGGCCGGGCGCGGGCAACTCCTCGCCGGCGGCGACGTCGACGATGCGCACCTGCACGGCCGGCAGCCGCGCGGCGCGCTGGAACCATTGCGGGAAATCCCCGTGGCGCGCGCGGATGCGGTCCGGCGCGCGGCCGGTGCGGATGATGAGTACGGGTTTCATGGCTGGCCGCTGGCAGTGATGGCGAGGGACGGGGTGTCGTCGAAGCCTTCGACTGGCGGCAACACGCTCAGGATTTCCTGCACCGTGGTCAGCCCGCGCGCCACCTGGGTGGCGGCCGAGATGCGCAGCGGGCGCAGGCCTTCGGCCAAGGCGGCGTGGCCGAATTCGCCCAGGTCCAGGGTGGCGCTGATCAAGCTGCGCAAGGGCGACGAGAGCATCATCATCTCGTAGATGCCGGTGCGGCCGAGGAAGCCGGTGTTGCGGCACTCCAGGCATCCGGCCGGCTCGTACACCGTTTCCGGCAGCGGGATCGACCAGCCGTGGGTGAGCACGTGCCACGCCCGCGGATCCTGGGCGGCCGGCTCCTTGCAGTGCGGGCACAGCGTGCGCACCAGGCGCTGGGCGACCACGCCGGTCAAGGTGGACTGGATCAGGTAGTGCGGCACGCCAAGGTCGAGCAGGCGCGTGACCGCGCTGGGCGCGTCGTTGGTGTGCAGGGTGGAGAGCACCAAGTGGCCAGTCAGCGAGGCCTGCACCGCCATCTGCGCGGTTTCCAGGTCGCGGATTTCGCCGACCATGATGATGTCCGGATCCTGGCGCAGCAAGGTGCGCACGCCGGCGGCAAAGTCCAGGTCGATCGCGGCGTGCACCTGCATCTGGTTGAATTCCGGCGCCACCATCTCGATCGGATCCTCGACCGTGCAGACGTTGATTTCCGGCGTGGCCAGGTGCTTCAGCGTCGAATACAAGGTGGTGGTCTTGCCCGAGCCGGTCGGCCCGGTCACAAGCACGATGCCGTGCGGGCGCTCGACCATGGCCCGCCAATGTAGGGCTTCGTCGGGGGAGAAGCCGAGCTGGGCAAAGTCCTTGACCACGAGATCCGGGTCGAAGATGCGCATCACCACCTTTTCGCCGAACGCGGTGGGCATGTTCGACACGCGCAATTCCACCTCGCGGCCGGAGGCCGAGCGGGTCTTGATGCGGCCGTCCTGCGGGCGGCGCTTCTCTGCGACGTCCATGCGCGAGAGGATCTTGATGCGCGCGGTGACCGCGGTCATCACCGGCGTCGGCAGCTCGAACACCTTGTGCATGATGCCGTCGATGCGGAAGCGGATCTGCCCGGTTTCGCGCCGCGGTTCGAGGTGGATGTCCGAAGCGCGCTGCTCGAACGCGTACTGCAGCAGCCAGTCCACGATATGCACGACGTGGCGGTCGTCGGCGCCGACCTCGCCGGCTTTGCCCAGCTCCACCAGCTGCTCGAAGTTGAGGATGGCGGACCCCGGATCGGGCGCGCCGTTCGCGTCCTGGGCAAGCTGGATCGAGCGCTGCACGCTGTAGAACTCGAGCAGGTAGCGGTTGATGTCGATCGGGCTGGAGACCACGCGGTGCACATCGCGGCGCAGCATGTGCGCCAAGTCGGCGGCCCAGCCGGCGTCGAAGGGTTCGCTGGTGGCGAAGGTCACTTGGCCAGGAGCGGCATCAATGGGCAGGATGCGGTGGCGCTGGGCATAGCCGTGGCTCACCACCTGGGTCACGGCGGCGACGTTGATCTTCATCGGGTCGATCTTGCGGTACGGCAGGCCGGCATGCCGGGCGACCCACTCGGTCAGGGCCTCCAGGCTCAGCGGGCGGCCATGCTCGCGGGCGTTCTCAAGCTTGGCGTTGGCGATCAGCACCAGCGGGTGCAGCTCCACCGTGGAGCGCCCGCCACGCGCGCCCATGCGCACGCGCTTGGCTTCCTCGGCAGCCACGTAGCCATCCACCACCAATGCGGCCAGCACGTCGTCGAGCTGCAGCCGGCCGCGGCTGCCGAGCAGGGTTGCAATTTGTGCTGAAGCGGCCATCCGCGTCTTACCTCGCCCTTGCCCATGCGGCAGGTAGCGGAGAAGGGAATCGTGCTGGCGGTATACTAGCGCGCTTTGGCCGGGAGCCTCGGGTCCGCCATGCCTGCGCGCACATTCCAGGACGTCATCCAGACACTCAACCGCTACTGGAGTGCCCAAGGCTGCGTCCTGCTGCAGCCGCTGGATACCGAGGTCGGCGCCGGCACCTTCCACCCGGCGACCTTCCTGCGTGCGCTCGGTCCCGAGCCCTGGGCGGCCGCCTACGTGCAGCCGTCGCGGCGCCCGACCGACGGCCGCTATGGCGACAACCCGAACCGCCTGCAGCACTACTACCAATACCAGGTGGCGCTGAAGCCGAGTCCCGAGGATATCCAGGAGCTGTACATCGGTTCGCTGCGCGAGCTGGGCGTCGATCCGACTGTGCACGACCTGCGCTTCGTCGAGGACAACTGGGAGTCGCCGACGCTCGGCGCCTGGGGCCTGGGCTGGGAGGTGTGGCTGAACGGCATGGAGGTGAGCCAGTTCACCTATTTCCAGCAGGCCGGCGGCCTGGAGTGCCGCCCGGTGACCGGCGAGCTGACCTATGGCCTGGAACGCCTGGCCATGCACCTGCAGGACGTGGACAACGTCTACGACCTGGTGTGGGCGGACGGCCCGCGTGGCCGGGTGAGCTACGGCGATGTGTTCCACCAGAACGAGGTGGAGCAGAGCGCGTACAACTTCGAGCACGCCAACATTGCCGAGTTGAGCCGCTGGTTCGACGTCTGCGAGGCGGCCGCGCAGCAGCTGGTGGCCGCGCAGCTGCCGCTGCCAGCCTACGAGCAGGTGATGAAGGCCAGCCACACCTTCAACCTGCTTGATGCGCGCGGCGCGATCAGCGTCACCGAGCGCCAGCGCTACATGCTGCGCGTGCGCACCTTGTCGCGGGCGGTCGCCGAGGCCTATGTCGCGCAGCGCGAAAAGCTCGGCTATCCCGGCTTGGCGCGCAACCAGGAGCAGGCCCATGGCTGAGGGCAAGTCCCTGCTGGTCGAGCTGGGTACCGAGGAATTGCCGCCGCACGCGCTCGATGCGCTGGGCGCCGCCTTCCTGCGCGACCTCAGCGGCGCGCTGGCCAAGGCCGGCGTGCACGCCGGCTTCGATGCGGCCCGTGCCTATGTGACGCCGCGGCGCCTGGCCGTGCACATCCCTGACGTTGCCGCCATGCAGCCGGCGCAAACCCAGGAGCGTCGTGGTCCCGCAGTGGCCGTCGGCCTGGACGCCGCGGGCCAGCCAACGCCGGCGCTGTCGGGTTTCGCGCGTTCGTGCGGCGTCGAGGTGGAGGCGCTGGAACAGCTGGAGACCGACAAGGGTGCCTGGTTTGTCGCCCGTACGGTACGCCCCGGGCAGCCGCTGGCGGCGTTGTTGCCGGGCATGGTCGACGAGGCGCTCAAGGGCTTGCCGATCCCGCGGCCAATGCGCTGGGCCGATCACGACTACAGCTTCGTGCGCCCGGCGCACTGGCTGTTGATGCTGCACGGCAACGGCATCGTCGATGGCGACGTGCTTGGTCTTGCCAGCGGCCGCCGCTCGTACGGCCATCGCTACATGCACCCACAGCCGGTGCACGTGGCCGATGCCGACAGCTGGCTGGACGCCCTGCGCATGGCCAACGTGCTGGCCGATCCGGTCGAACGCCGCGAACGCATCCGGGACGAGGTGGCGCGTGCTGCCGTCGCCACCGGCGGCACGCCGCATCTGGACGAGACCTTGCTTGACGAGCTGGCCAATCTCACCGAATGGCCGGTGGCGATCGCTTGCACCTTCGACCCGGCCTTCCTGGACGTGCCGCCCGAGGCGCTGGTCGCCACCATGGTGGTGCACCAGAAGTTCGTGCCGGTGTTCGATGCCGACGGGCGCCTGACCGAGCATTTCATCGGCGTGGCCAACATCGCCAGCGCCGAGCCCGAGGCGATCCGCCGCGGCTATGAGCGCGTGATCCGGCCGCGCTTCGCCGATGCCAAGTTCTTCTGGGACGCCGACCTGCAAACACCGCTGGCGGACCATCGCGCCGCGCTCGCCAAGGTCACCTACCAGCGTGCGCTCGGCAGCCTGGCGGACAAGAGCGAGCGCATTGGTGCGTTGGCGCGCTCGATTGCCGGCGAGGTCGGCGTGGACGTCGAGACGGCCAGCCGCGCAGCAAGCCTGTGCAAGTGCGACCTGCTTACGCGCATGGTCGGCGAGTTCCCCGAGTTGCAGGGCGTGATGGGCCGCCATTACGCCACGCACAGCGGCGAGGCGCCGGCCGTGGCTGCGGCCTTGGACAGTTATTACCGGCCGCGCTTTGGCGGCGACGCGATTGCGCCCGACCGCGTGGGCCAGGTGCTGTCGGTAGCCGACCGGCTGGATACCTTGGCCGGCATCTTCGCCGTCGGCCTGAAGCCCAGCGGCAGCAAGGATCCGTTTGCCCTGCGCCGCGTCGCGCTGGGACTGGCGCGTACCTTGATCGAGGGCGAGCTGGAGCTCGGCTTGCGTGCAAGCCTCGAGGCGGCCCTGCAGCAACTGCCGGAGGCGGCGCTGGCCGCCGGCGTCAAGCCCGGCAAGAACGGCAAGCCGGTGCCGCTGGATGCGGCGCGGCGGCGGGCCGAGCTGCTCGACGAGCTGCTCGTCTTCGTCATCGAGCGGCTGCATGGCTATTACACCGCGCAGGGTTTCGACCACGGCCAGCTGGAAGCGGTGCTCGCCGTCGACCCGCCCAGCCTGCTGGATTTCGACCGACGCCTGCGCGCGGTACTGGCATTTGGACGCCTGCCCGAGGCCATGGCGCTTGCCGCCGCCAACAAGCGCGTCGCCAACATCCTGCGCCAGCAGGCCGAGGCCGGCGGTGGCGCGGTGGCGATGGATGTCGATCCGGCCTGCTTCGAGCACGACAGCGAGCGCGAGCTCGCCACCGCGCTGGCATCGGCGCGGCAGGAGACAGCCCTGGCCCTGGAAGCGCGCGATTATGCCGCGGTGCTGACCCGGCTGGCCAGGTTGCAGGCGCCGGTCGATGCATTTTTCGACAGCGTCCTGGTGAATGCCGAGGAGCCGCGCGTGCGCGCCAATCGCCTGGCCTTGCTGGCGCAGCTCAAGGCGCAGTTCGCCAGCGTGGCCGACATCGCGCTGCTCTAGCCGCGAGCGGACAGGCAGCAACCGGGACGATGGTCGCCAGCGCCTGGCTGGCTAGCGCCGGAGCCACGCATGAGCCAGTTCCAGCTGCTGCGCACGCGCCGCTTCGCGCCGTTCTTCTGCACCCAGGCGCTGGGTGCGTTCAACGACAACGCCTTCCGCAACGCGCTGGTGATGCTGGTGGCGTTCCACATGGGCCTGGGTGAGCGCAGCGTGGCGCTGTATACCAACCTTGCGCCGGCCCTGTTCATCCTGCCCTACTTCCTGTTTTCCGCCAGCGCCGGGCAACTGGCAGAGAAGTTCGAGAAGAGCCGCATCATCGGCTACGTCAAGCTGTTCGAGATTGCCGCCATGGTGCTCGCCTGCTGGGGCCTGTATCACCACGAGGTTGGCCTGCTGCTGGTGGTGTTGTTCCTGATGGGCGTGCACTCGACCGTGTTCGGGCCGATCAAGTACGCGATCCTGCCGCAGGCGCTCGCGCCGGCCGAGTTGATCGGCGGCAACGCGCTGGTGGAAACCGGCACCCAGCTCGCCATGCTCTCCGGCCTGATCGTGGGCAGCGCCCTGATGGAGGTGGGGCCGTCCGGACCACTGCTGGCGGGCGGCGTGCTGATCGCCGTGGCCGTGACCGGTTGGCTCGCCAGCCGACAGATCCCGCTCGCGCCGCCGACTGCGCCCGAGCTGCGCTTCAACTGGAATCCGGTGAGCGAAACTGCACGGGTGGTGGCGCTGGCGCGACGCGATCCGGTGGTGTTCAACACCGTGCTCGGCATTTCCTGGTACTGGTTCTACGCGACCGTGCTGATCGCGCAATTGCCGGTGTACACGCGCGCCAACCTGGGCGGCGATGGCTCGGTGGCGATCCTGGTGTTGACCTTGTTTTCCGTCGGCACCGGCATCGGCGCGCTGCTCTGCGAACGGCTGTCCGCGCGTCGCGTCGAGATCGGCCTGGTGCCGCTGGGCGCCCTCGGCCTGGCCGTGTTCGGCATCGACCTATACTTTGCCCGCCCGGGCGCATCGACGTTGCAAGGCCTGGACTGGCTCGGCTTCCTGCGCGGTGCCGGCAGCGCGCGCATTGCCTTCGACCTCACCATGATCGGCGCCTTCGCCGGCATCTACGTGGTGCCGCTGTTCGCCTTCATCCAGCAGCGCACGCCCGCCGAGCGCCTGTCGCGGGTGATTGGCGCCAACAACATCGTCAACGCGCTGCTGATCGTCCTGGCCGCGTGCTTCGGCCTGGGCCTGGGCGCGGTGGGTTTCAGCCCGCCGCAGATCTTCCTTGCGGCGGCGGTGCTCGGCGTAGGCTTCGTCGGCTACGTGTTCCTGCGCGTGCCCGACTTCGTCCGCCGCTTCGTCGCCTGGGTCCGCCGCACAAACGGCTAGCGCCGCCGGGTCGCTTTTACGCCCGCGCCATTGCCCCTCCTTGTTTGTGGGAGCCCACTTGTGGGCGATGCTCTCGCTCCAGCCTCGGCTGCGCACTCGCGTTGTGCCCTTGGGAGGCGGAGCCGGGGCAAAGACGAGGGGTTAGCGGAGCCAGCTGCCGATGACGATCAAGGCGACGACGCTCAGCCAGGCGAGCAGGGCGCGCGAAAGCGTGCTGCGCAGGCGCAGCAGCTCGGCCAGCGGTTCTCGCTGGTCCGCACTGTCGGCGTCCACTTCGTCCAGGTCGCCGCCGATGTCCGCCTGCGCCGCGGCGCCGAGGAAGCTGGGCCCCTCCTGGTACCAGCTGGTCGGCGCGGCATGGCTGCGCCACAGCTGCCAGGCGGCAATCACCGCCTCCCAGTGGCCAACCAGGGCCAGGGTGAAGGTCAGCACTTGGGCCGGGACCCAGTCCGCAGCATTGGCCAGGTAGCGCGGCGCCTCCGCGTCGTCGCGCAGCTGCAGCGCCGGATCGCGGGCCAGCTGTTGCAGCAGGTAGTAGGCCAGTGCGCCGGCTGGCCCGAGCACGAAAAACCACAGCAGCACGGCAAAGCGCCGGCGCAGCGCCGCATAGACCACGGCGCGGCCCAGAGGCCGCGCGCCCCAGCCCACCACCTCGCCGTCAGTGGACAGGCGCTGGGCCGCGGCCACCTGGGCAGCGAGATCTGGCGCGGTCACGATGGCTTCGAGGTCCGAGCGGAACTCGCGCGGCCCCAGGCAGTACACCAGCACGGCCAAGGCAAACAGGGCCTGCAGCCATGGCCCGGTGGCGATGTGGTCAAGCAACAGCCAGAGCAGCAGGCACACGATCACGACTGGCAGCACGGCAAGTGTGGCGCGGGTGTAACCGCGGGTCTCGGCGAGTTGCCCAACCCAATGCTGGAACAACCCGTCTTCCCGGCGCTGGGCCAGCCGCGGCCACGCATGCAGCAGCGCGAGTGCGATCAGGACGATGAGCAGCGGGACAGCCATGGCAACACCGGTCAGCGAAAGCCCTAGTGTAATCGTGCCACCCCGGGCTACCGTGGCGCGGGAGCGCGTCGTTGCGGCGCCGCGGCAGGCCAGTGGTCAGGCGTCGTGGCAAGCAGGCGGCCAGCCGACCCGCCGCGTTCTATGGCTTTGGCGCGGCGGCGACCATGGCGGCCAGGTCCAGCTTGGCGCGCTGCTGTAGCCAATCGGCCAGCAGATGGTGGGAAATCGACATGGCGCCGGAGGGCACGAAGCTGCCATCGGCAATGCCGTCGGCGATTTCCTGCGGCGTGAACCAGCGCGCCGCCTCCAGCTCGAGGTCGCGCATGGCGATGTTGCGCGAGGCTGCCGTGGCCATGAAGCCGACCATGAGCGACGCCGGCAATGGCCATGGCTGCGAGGAGTGGTAGCGCACGTGCTCGACCAGCACCCCGGATTCCTCCGCCACTTCGCGGCGCACGGCGTCTTCCAGCGCCTCGCCGGGTTCGACGAAGCCGGCCAGCGTGGACCAGCGGCCGGGTGGCCAGCCGGCTTGCCGGCCGAGCAGGCAGGCGCCGTCGTGCTCGACCAGCATGATCACCGCGGCATCGACGCGAGGGAATTGCAGGCGCGCGCATTCGGCGTTGGTGCATTCGGCGCGGTGGCCGGCGGCGACCAGCAGCAAGGGGGCGCTGCAATACGGGCAAAACCGCGTCTCGCGCTGCCAATGTGCCAAGCCCTTGGCATAGGCGAACAGCGCGGCCTGCTTCGGCTCCAGCTGCAGGCCGGCGGCGCGCAAGCCCATGCGTCGGGCTTGCAGGGTGGTGGCTATTCCCTCGGCGTCGTCTGCTGCATCCAGCACCAGCAACAGCCATGCCCGGTCGTCCATGATGCCGAGGAAGCTTGGTTTCAGCGCGCCAAGCAGGCGCTCGCGTTCGCCGTCATCGAGCAGGCGCAGCGCGGCGCGGTCGCGTTGCAGGAAGGCGTCGCCGTTGGCATCCAACAAGATGTAGCGGGCTTGGGCGGTATGCGCCTGGGCGGCAATCCACGTCGCGTCGTTGCGCCGCTCGGAACTGCGGTCGAGCGCGTGGCTGAGTCCGGCGAAGCAATTCGGGCGCGCCGCCAGGTCCTGATCCACGTCGCCGCCTCAGTCGGCGGTGAACGAGGAGCCGCAGCCGCAGGTGGTCTTCGCGTTCGGGTTGCTGATGACGAACTGCGCGCCGCTGAGGTTCTCAGTGTAGTCGACCTGGGCGCCGGACAGGTATTGCAGCGACAACGGGTCGCACACCAGGGTGGCGTCCTCACGCACCACGGCGATGTCGTCCTCGGCTTGCTCCTCGTCGAAGGTGAAGCCGTACTGCAGGCCCGAGCAGCCGCCGCCACTGATGTACACGCGCAGTTTCAGCTTCGGGTTGCCTTCCTCGGCCACCAGCTCGCGCACCTTGTGTGCGGCGGCCACGGTGAAGCGCAGCGGTGCGCCGGTGCTGCGGTAATCGGGAATGGCGAGATGAGTTTCCATGGCATGGAATCTGGGGTCGATGCAAGTGGGAACAAGCATACCGGGGCGGCCGCGTGGCCGCACCCATCGCTCAACTGTGGATCTTGCCCTGCAGGTAGCGCTCGGCGCCGATCTCGGCAATCAGCCGCTGCTGCGTCTCCAGCCAATCGATGTGCTCTTCCTCGTCGTGCAGGATGGTACGGAACAATTCCCGGCTGACGAAATCGGCAACGCCTTCGCTGTAGGCGATGGCGGCACGCAGATCCTGTGTGGCCGCCAGCTCCAGGTCGAGATCGGCCTGCAGGGCTTCGACCGCGTTTTCGCCGATGTGCAGCTTGCCCAGGTGCTGCAGGTTGGGCAGTCCGTCCAGGAACAGGATGCGCTCGATCAGGTGATCGGCGTGGTGCATCTCGTCGATCGATTCCTTGTACTCGTGCTCGGCCAGCTCGGCGTAGCCCCAGTTCTTCAGCATGCGCGCATGCAGGAAATACTGGTTGATCGCGGTCAGTTCGTTGAACAAGGTCTTGTTGAGGAACTCGATGACTTTCTTGTCGCCTTGCATGGCGCGCTCCGGGGCACAGGTGGATGCGGCCACTATACAAAGGTGCGCCGTCCCTTGCGTGATCCCCGTCCTGCCTGGGCGATGACGGGGCGGGCGCTTCCGGTGTCTATAGGGGAGTCCGCTGGCGGGCGATGCTTTTCAGGCCATCCGAACCGGCGGAACCCGCCCGCGACCGCAGGGAGTCCCTTGTGGACGGGCGATGCTACGGGGGGGGTCAGGCCAGGACGGGAATCGCCAGCGGCATACGGCCATCGGCGGCGCGGCTGGCCTTGGCCAGCGCGTCGCGCGCCTCGGCCTCGCATGAGCCGCAGCAATCGCTGCAACCGGTGCGTTCCTGGAGTTGCGCAAACGATTGCACGCCACCGGCCACCTCGCGGCGGATGTCGGCATCGGTCACGGCATTGCAGTTGCAGATGTACATGGCGCGCATAAGAACGCAAATGCGAACCATTGTCAATACCTCGAAGGCACCCGCCTTCCGCGGAGGCCGAAACGGCTCTGGATCAGCCTTCCGCGGTGGCCGGGGCAGTCGGGCGTGGCGGCTGGCTCCCCAGCTCCACGCTGAAGAGCTGCTCGACCAGGGGCGCGAAGTGGCGCAGCGCGCGCTCGTACACATCGCGCTTGAACGGCACGACATGGGCGGCCGGATACCAGAAATCCACCCAGCGCCACAGGTCGAACTCGGGCTTCTCGCTGGCGTCGAGTTGCAACGCATCCTCGGTGCCACGCAGTCGCAGCAGGTACCAGACCTGCTTCTGGCCGATGCAGGTCGGCCGCTGATGCCGGCGGACATAGCGCTCGGGCAGGCGGTAGCGCAGCCAACCATGGGTTGCCGCGACGATCTCCACGTGCTCCCCGGTGAGCCCGGTTTCCTCCTCGAGCTCGCGGAACATGGCTTCTTCCGGAGTCTCGTCCGAGCGGATGCCGCCTTGCGGGAACTGCCAGCCGTCGCGATGGATGCGCCGCGCCCAGAATAGTTGGCCGGCGTCATTGAGCAACACGATGCCCACGTTTAGACGGTAGCCGTCGATGTCGATCATGTCCTCTCCAGCCCAAGCACGCACACGGCGTGGGCTCCCCCACAGCAGGCCGATTCAACCACAGCGGGCAAGCCGGCGGCAACCGGCCGCGCTTGAACCAGCCCCGACGCCCCACTACACTCGTGCGCCCGCCGACGCGCAGTTGCCGCGTCCGCGCGGCACCCCAAGGCGATGTAGCTCAGCTGGTTAGAGCACAGCACTCATAATGCTGGGGTCGGTGGTTCGAGTCCACCCATCGCTACCAAGAACCTGTTTTAAGACACCTCAAGAAGGCCGGTAAACCCAGTAGCAGCAAGGGTTCTGGCTTTTTTCATGTCCTATGGCTTCCTATGAGGTACATTGCAATCTACCGTCACGCGACGGTAGCTTTGCCGGTAACTAGCTACCGTCAAAAAAGTTACCGTCGAAAGGCTGCCGTCATGTCACTTACCGACACCGCGATTCGGAACGCCAAGCCCGGCGACAAGCCGAAAAAGATGGCAGATGGCGGCGGTCTGTACCTGCTTCTGAACCCGAACGGTTCGCGCTGGTGGCGCTTCGATTATCGGTTTGACGGCAAGCGCAAGACCTTGAGCATGGGCACCCACCCAGACACCGGCTTGAAGGACGCCCGCGAAAAGCGCGACGCGGCCCGCAAGCTGGTTGCAGCGGGCTCCGACCCCGGGGCACAGCGCAAGGCTACCAAGGCTGCCGGACAGGACCGCGCCGCGAACAGCTTTGAAGTGGTGGCGCGCGAGTGGCTGGCCCTCAAACAAGGGGAGTGGACCCCTGGGCAGTACGCCAAGGAGCGCGACCGGCTGGAGAATCATGCATTCCCCTGGCTGGGCCACCTACCCATATCCGATTTGGGTGTGGCAGAGATTCGTCCGTTGCTGGCGCATGTGGTGAAGCGCGGGCATATCGAGCAGGCGCATCGCCTGCGGCATCAGCTAAGCAGGGTATTTCGCTTCGCCGTCGCCACCGAAAGGGCCAGTCGCGATCCCGCGGCGGATCTCCGGGATACTTTGCCCGCGCGCCAGCCGAAGAATTACCCGACCATCACCGATCCTCTGAAGGTGGGCGAGCTGCTACGCGCCATGGATGGGTTTACCGGTACGTTTGTGGTGCACTGCGCGCTGAAGCTGGCGCCAATGTGGTTCTGCCGCCCGGGCGAGATTCGCATGGCGGAGTGGGCCCAATTCGATCTGGAAGGCGAGCAGCCCAGCTATACCGTGCCGCCGATCATCCGCAAGCTGCGCAAGGCGGAGAAGGAAAATCCCAACACCCAGCCCCACATCGTGCCGTTGTCCCGTCAGGCGGTGGAGATCCTGCGCGAGCTGCACCAGCTTACCGGCCGTGGTCGCTACCTGTTCCCCGGCGCCCGTAGTGTCAGCCGCCATATGTCCGACGGCGCGGTGAACGCCGCGCTGGCGCGCATCGGCTACAAGGGCATCATCACCGGTCACGGCTTCCGCCACATGGCGCGCACTCTGCTGGGCGAACTGGGCTGGAACCCCGAGGCGCTGGAGCGCCAGCTATCTCACAAGGAGCCGGGCGTGGCTGGGGTCTACAACAAGGCCCAGCATCTGCCGGAGCGCCGGAAGATCATGCAGGAGTGGGCGAATTACCTAGACGGCCTGCGTGCAGGCGACAACGTAGTTCCGATGCGACGCAGTACGCCACAATTGTCATGATTCGTTGGGGGGAAGGTGCGTGGTTTGGGCCACATGAGTGCCCACAATCAGGCTACTTGATGTCCTTCAGGAGACACGACCTCGGACAGACTCTGGACATGCACTGTGGGCGCGACCTCTCTAACAAATTGATTACAAAAGAATTTTTTGAGAAGTCAAAAATGGGACAGGATAATGGTAGTAATGGTTATAAATTAAGCTGTGTGACAATAGGCCGGTATGCAGAGAATTGAAGACTATCTAGGGGCCGAAGGACCGCAGCTTTCTTCAGATCTTGCGAAATGGCTGGTATCCAACGGCCTGTCGCCTGACGCGGCACGCAAGCGGCTTTCGCGGATCAAGCCCCCGGTTAGGGCGTTCCCTGTTCCGTTACTACCAAAAGGCGCCCGTTTCATGTACGTGGAGGCCCAGCGTACGGAAGAGCGATTTTGGCAAGCACTCCAGCGCGACCTTCGCAGTACCGGGTCAGTCTATGGAATGGCCCTCGACGGTGTGCTTGCTCGCCAAGGCGCCGTAGCGATTGGGGACTTCTCTGTTGTGAGTGGTGCAACCGCACGGCCAGCCAAAGGGCAAGTTACCGCCGAAACCGTACTGGAGCGTCTCAAAACCGCTGGTCTGATTTCCGAGTTGCCAGTGGGCGACGAACGCGTCATTGCTATTGGACGTCACGAAATCGGTCATGCCGACGTCGGCGGGGTGAAGTCGCGTGGTGTCGCGGAGCGGATTATCTTGGACGGTGTCAGGGAGTGGGCACGACGAGTTGGTGCCGCTTCATACAACCAGATCCGTATTCGCGGCGAGATTGAGCTACAACCTATTCAACAATTTAAATTTGACCTCGCAGGCCCAAGCTACCTTCTACCGCTGCGACGAGGTCGCGCAGGGAGTCCGGGATTCTTGGTCGCCGACGTTTTTTCAGAGGGGGTATTGGACGAGTACCAGATCCGCTACTTCCTCAGGAAAGCCCAGGCCCTGCACGCAACCCTTCCTGGAGCGACCGTGCTGCCGATCTTAATCGCGGACGGCTTCACTGGCCGGGCACTGACAGCCGGGCATGCTGCAGGAGTGCTAATGGCAACCCCGTCCGCACTGTTTGGTCCGCGCGTTGGAGATGCACTGAGGGTTCTTCTAGAAACGCTGAATCGTGCAGCCGCCTACGCGTCATCAGAGACACCAGACCGGTTAGTCGGTCTCGTGAATAGTCTGAGCGAAATCGAAGGACGTGCAGGAAATCTGCGCGGCCCATTGTTCGAACTAATTGCTGCGTATCTTGCTCGGCGGGATGCAGTTTCAATAGATATGGGCATCCGTGCGAAAGACACTACAAGCGGAGCGCAGGCAGATATTGACGTCTTGAAAATCAGCGCCCACAAGGCTGATTGCACAGCAATCGAATGCAAGGGCCGCGAACCTGGCGGGGTTGTGACTGACGAGGAAGTTGGGCATTGGCTCTCGAAAATTCAAACAATGCGAGCCTACCTCAGAGCGCAGCCACATCTTAGAGAGTCCAACTTGTCGTTCGAGCTGTGGACTTCAGGAGATTTTTCCACTGATGCACTCGATCGCCTGAGCGCCGAGCAAAAGAAGAGGACCAAATACCCGATAAGGTGGAAAAGCGGTTCAGACGTTCTGGCCCTAGCGATCAAGCATCAAGAAAAGGCGATGGCGAATGCGCTGAGAGAGCACTTCCTCAGGCATCCTCTTAGTGAAATGTAGCCCCGAACGGAGCTGTCGACTTTATCTGGGCCTCATCAATCATCAAGCCGCTATCGCCATCGCCCGTATCCGCGCCAGCACCGCCACCAGCTCATCCACCTGCGCCGACGTGAACAGGCTATCCGGCCCCTGCGGCGCAATGTCGATGAACGGCGATTCGTAGAGCAGCGCCGCCTCCATTACGCCATGCTCGGTGAGGTGGTTGACGATCAGGTTGAGGAATTCGATCTGACTGGAATTGAGCGTCTTGCCCTCCAGGAAGCCACCCAGAGACTGCTTGGCGGCCTCGCGGTCCATGCCTACCAGCGTCCGCACAAACAGCCCCAAGCCATTGGCCTCCTGCTCGGCCCGTTTCAGCTCGTCGGCATTGCCGACACCGCTCTCGGCCAGCATGCGCTCCAGTTCGGCAAGATCGGCCGTGGTCAGCGCCTTGTTCATGCGTAGCTTGTGGATCGCCAGGTGATCCTGATGCGCGCGCAGGAAATGTCTCGCTTTGAGGCGGAACCGGGTGAGGTCGCTGTCCGTAAATACGCCCGGCAGCTCCACCACGGCCTCGTCGCCCAGTGCATCCTCGAAATCGGTGTACAGCGTCTTGCGTTCGCGCTTGTCGATCAGCCGCACCAGTAACCGCAGACGCAGGCGCAAGACCTCCAGCATCGGCACGGTCATGTCTTGCCACCAGATCTCATCCTGCACGTCATGGATCAGCTGCAGGTGCTCGCGCACCATGGGGATCGCGGACTTTTCTTCCAACAGGCTGGCGATCTCGCGAACCTGGTCGCGCATCCGCGCAAACCCGGGCTCCTTGCGCAGCAGTGCCAGCTGCAGGTTCAGCAGCAGCAAGTCAAAGCGTCGCGCCTCCTCCGGCTCGCTCTCCAGCTCGGATGGCAGTCCGGCCAGATGTCCGGCCAGCTCGCTCATCGCCTCGGCGTCCAGTCTCAGCCAGGCGTCGGCCCGTGCGAATTTCTCGACCGTGCGCCGATGCGGACGAACCACGAAATTGTCGAGATTCATGGCGACCACCTCGCCGTGCAGCAGTCCGCTCAAGGACTGGCGCAACTCCGGCAGCGACGGTGCGGCATACGGCGGCGGCTGATCATCGACACCACCGGCCAGCGCCTCGTCGAGCACACCGACCAGCTCCAGCCGGCGTTTGAACAGCCGCGCCCCCAGCGATTCGCCCAACCCGCCCTCGGTTGAAGGCAGGTCCTGGCTGAAGAACTCCAGGTTCTGGCAATAGTCGAACACGTAGAAGAAGTGCTTCGGTTCGCCCGGTGCGAACAGGTCGGGGCACAACCGTGTACCACGCCCCAGCATCTGCCAGAACTTGGTCTTGGAACGCACCGGCTTGAAGAACACCAGGTTCACCACCTCGGGCACGTCGATGCCGGTGTCGAGCATGTCCACCGAGATGGCGATATGCGGTGCCCGCTCCTTCTTGCCGAAGGCATCGATCAGGCTCTGCGCGTACTCGGTCTTGAACGTGATGACACGGGCGAACTCGCCCTTGTGATGCGGATAGTTGGCGTTGAAACGATCGGCGATGAAATCGGCGTGTTTCTGGTTCTTTGCAAACAGGATGGTCTTGCCCAGCCGATCGCCACCGGCCACCTTGAGTCCGCGCGTCATCAGGTGCGCCAACACCTTGTCCACCGTGTCCTTGTTGAACAACCAGCGGTTCATCGCCTCGGCACCGACGCTGTCGGGTCGACTGCCGTCTTCCTCATCCCACTCCAGCGCGTCCCACTGGTCCTTTTCCTCGTCGCTGAGCTGGTCGTAGCGGATGCCCTCGCGCTGGTACTTCAACGGCACCGACACCGCCTCGGGCGGCACCAGGAAGCCGTCGCGCACAGCCTCGTCCAGCGAATAGGCATCGGTCGGCACTCCGTTTTCCAGATCGAACAGTCGGTAGGTGTCGCGGCTCACTTCGTCGCGCGGCGTGGCGGTCAGCCCCACCAGCAACGCATCGAAATACGCGAAGATCGCACCGTATTTCTGGTATACCGAGCGGTGTGCCTCGTCGATCACGATCAGGTCGAAATGGCCCGGGCCGAAACGCTTGCCGCCGTCGTCGCGCTCGTCGATCAGCCCCATCATGGTGGGGTAGGTCGACACGTACACCCGCCCCTCGGTGCCCTTCTCGGTCACCAGGTTCACCGCCGCGGCATCCGGCAGAAATGCCTTGAACGCACCCGCCGCCTGGTTCACCAGCGCCACCCGATCGGCCAGAAACAGCACCCGCTTGACCCAGTTGCAGCGCATCAGCACGTTAGCCAGTGCGATCACCGTGCGGGTCTTGCCCGAGCCGGTGGCCATCACCAGCAGCGCCTTGCGCTCGTGGTCGCGCTCGAACGCCTCGCCGATGCGGCGGATCGCGCGGGTCTGGTAGTAGCGCTCGACGATCTGGCGGTTGATCTCCGCCGCGGCCAGCGGCTGACGCGTGCGTCGGCGCTGGATCGCCAGCGCCAGCTCGGCCTGCGTGTAGAAGCCCTGCACCTGCCGCGGCGGATAGTTCAAGTCGTCCCACAGCCAGTGCTCGTAACCGTTGCTGTAGAAGATCAACGGACGCTGGCCGAACTGCTGTTCCAGGCAATCGGCGTACAGCTTCGCCTGCTGTTGGCCCACCCGCGCGTCGCGGCGGGTACGTTTGGCCTCCACCACCGCCAGCGGCAGGCCGTCGTCGCCCCACAGCACGTAATCGACAAAGCCCTTGCCCTGAGCGTTCGGCATGCCGGCCACTTCAAACTCGCGGTCGCGTGGCTGGTCCAGCGCCCAACCCGCCTCGCGCAGCAGCAGGTCGATGAAGGCATCGCGGGTTTCGGCTTCGGAATAATCGTGCGTGTCCGGCTGCGCCGTGGCGGCCTTGCGCGCCTCGGCCACCTGCGCGCGCAGGCGGGTGAGTTCCTCGTCCAGCGCCGAGCGGTCGGCCAGCAGCGTCGACAGTTTCTCGTCGCGCTCGCGCAGTTGCGATTCCAGCGTTTGCAACTGCGCCGCCGTCTGCGCCGGCACCGGCGTGGTCTTCGGCAACGCGGTCGGGTTGAAGCGCAAACCCGGCTCCGGCCGGCTGTTGCGACCGTAAGTGCGCGCCAGCCAATACGCCACATGAAACAGCTCGCGCACCGCGCCCACCGCGTCGGCGGCGGCGATCGGCCGCGTGCTGTGCACCGCCTGGTTGCCCAGCGTCACGATCAACCGCGCCTTGGCAAACACCGCCTCGCCCGCCGCCTTCTTGAAACTCGGCTCGTGGATCAGCGCGCTGAGGTTGTCCTGATACGGCAGCTTCAGCACCGGATCGTGCTTGTACGCCCACGCCACCGCCAGTTCCAGCGCGCGCCGCGCATAGAAGCATGCCGTGCGCGGGTCGGGATACACCGCCGCCTCGGCGCGCATCGCGGCCGAAGCGACCTGCGGCCACTCCGTCGTCAGGAACACGAATTGACTCACGCCGACCGTCCCCTTGCCATGTCGGGCGGCTGCGCCAGCGCAGCCCGCCATGTCGCGATTACTTCACACGTGCAGGCTTCGCGCAACCATGGTGGCACGACAAACAATGACCGGGAACATGCGCATGCACTACGCACCCAGTACCTCCAGATACGGCCGCATCACGTTGTGCACGCGGTCGATGGTGGCGTAGTGCCACAGCTCGTCCATTGTCAGTTTGCGCGAACGCCAGGCTTCACTCAGCGCTTCCAGCGCCACATCCAGCCCCACCTTGTTGCGGAACTTGAAGCAGTCGGCCACCGTCTTGGCCACATCGGTCACGCGCAGCGTGGCACCGTCCACACGGTGTTCCAGTACGCCGTAGTCCAGCGAGGCTGGCGAGAAACGCTGCACCCGCAGCGTCGGATGCGACAGCCGCGGCGGGTGATCCTTGTTGCCAATCGCGATCCACACCTCGAACGGTGCCTGCGTAGTCAGCTCATGGAAGCGCAGCGCCGTCAGCAGGCAGAACACCACCTGCGGCGCACGCCGCGCCACCTCTACCAGCGAGGCATGCTGGTTCGGCGCATAGTCCGGCAGTGCATAGATGCCGTGACCCAGTCGCTGCAGTTCACCAGCCGCGAGCCAGCGCGACAGCTGCACCCGTGATACGCCGCGCGCGGTCAGCTCGCGGCTGCGCAGCGTGCCGGTGCGGACAAACAGGCGATGGATGGGTGCGGGGAGCATGTCGGCAGTGTTCCGTAGTTTCGGTAGTTATGGAAATGTACCGAAAATCTGGAACAGGTGGCGGTCTCGCGCAAGCGTTGCAAGGCTCAACCTTGCCTATCGGCCCGGATACTTCGCCATCGCCGCCATCGACCCGCCAGGCCACAGCGGCCCCTCCCCGCCGTCGACTACATCAGGTGCGGTGACGCCAAAACCCCGGTTTGCGGCTCTGATGAGCAACCGCAAGGATGCGAATATGCCCCTCGCTGAGGTAGTAGACGATGCTGTAGGGAAACCGCCGCAACGGAAATCGACGAGCCCTCCCGCGCCACGGCGCGCCGAGTTCGGGCTGCTCACCGAGAAGTGCCGCGGAACGCTCGAACTCCGAAATGAAGGCTCGGGCCAAATCCGCATTTGCCTCCCGCGAGTAGTACAAACCGCCCTCGACGAGGTCCTGTTCGGCCCCCGGCGCAAGCGAGCACTTCACAAGAGTGCTTGGCGCGCACGCTGGATCGCTTGCTCCACAGGGACAAGGCTGACCGTGCCCGCTTCAACTTCCGCCAGGCGCCGATCGACCTCGGCGCCCCAGGCTTCCTCAACCTCATCTCGCCCGCGCAAGCTTGCCAGCACATGATCGGCCAGTAGTACGCGATCCTCGGGGGACAACTTCAACGCTTCAGCTTCAAGGGTGGCGAGTTGCGTAGACATGGCCGTCTCCGTGAATGTGACTGTCTGAATTCTACCGCACGCGACTACTGTCAAAGCTCGCCGCGGAACGCGCGGTGCTGCAGGCTGGCGAACAGGGCGTCGAGTTCGGCGAGGGCGGCGCGGTGGGTGGTCTTGAGGGCTTCGATGGCGGTGACGCGGCGGGCGAAGGTTTGCTGGAGGGGGAGTGGCGGAATCATGTAGCCAAGCCGCTTGACTTCGCGCATGTGTCGCGAATAACCCAGGTTTGGGATGGAGCTCATGCGGAGTAGCCAGCACAGATATCGAGCGGTCACTTCTCGCGAAGGGGCGAGAACCTTTGCGCCATCAGCACCGATCACGAATGGATGATCGACATATTTCACGATCCTGGTGTGGTCGCCAAATACGATGGCCGGCAACTCCGAGACACACAAATAAGCTGGATCATCACAGTAGCCTGCGATGCTCGCTTGCCCCTGATCGATGACAGGGTATGCACCGTCTTTGTTGAAGTCAGACTGTGGCAGCTTCATGGATTTCGATGTTTCGTCAGCCATGGCGAAATCGAACGGCTGAGTCGTCCAGGCTTTTGGGTTGGTGACCGGATCGCCGAACATGTCGAGGAAGATGGATTGGGTGAGGCTGTCGAGTTGGGCGAGGGCGGCGCGGCGCTTGGCGCGCAGCGCCTCCGCCCGATCCAGCACTTCCGCAATCCGCCGCTGCTCCTGCAGCGAAGGCACTGCCACCTTCACGCTCTTGACCAAGTCGATATTCAGATTCTTGACTGTTGCGCCGGCGGCACGGCGTTCGAACTCGGAATAGACGGCATCCGAGCCCAGCAAGTGGTAAAAGAAATCCGGGTGTACGTTTCCCTTCCTTGGTGACAGTACGAGCCAACCGTCATGTATGCAGCCATCGGTACGCATGATGTACGGCTTGCCGAAGCTCATCGAGTTGGTTAGCAAGAAATCACCCGGCTTCACGCTGCGCGACCGCTTTGCTCCCTCGGGGCGGATGCGCTTCTTGGTGCTGGTGATGTATTTCGATCCCGCAGACGCGTCCCCGATCATGACCCAGTTGATGCCGGCAACATCTTCCGTGATGTAGGCCTCAATAGGCCGCGGTGAGCCGCCGCGAGCAATCTCGAATACCTCGTCGAGTGCAACCAGAGGCCAGGCACTCACTTCAGCATCCCCTCCAGTTCCTTCATCCCCCGCGCAATCTCCTCCTCCAGCTTGGCCAGCTCGCCGAGAATCTCCTGCGGCGGACGATGCGCGATTTCCTCATGCACCACTTCCTTGTAGCGGTTGAGACTGAGGTCGTAGCCCTGGGCGGCGATGTCGGCCTTGGGCACGCAGAAGCTTTGCGCGGTGCGCGGGCGGGTGAGTTCGGAGCTCGAAATTGTAGGAGCGCACCCTGTGCGCGATAGCTTTCCGTCACGTGACGAAGAGCTATCGCGCACAGGGTGCGCTCCTACAGGGGCGTGCAGGCTTTGCCAGCGGGCGAGGATGTCGGGGAGGTTGTTTTTGGCGTGGTCGTCGGTGCTGAGCGCGGTGGCGGGCGTCGCGCCCAGCTTGTCGTCGGCCAGCAGCGGGTTGCGCTTGTCGTCGAGGCTCCAGCCGTCGGCCAGCATGTCGTAGAACCACACCTGGTCGGTGCCGCCGGCGTTGGTCTTGGTGAACAGCAGGATCGCAGTGGAGACGCCGGCGTAGGGTTTGAACACGCCGCCGGGCAGCGAAATCACCGCGTCCAGCTTGTGTTCCTCCACCAGCCGGCGGCGCAGCTCCTTGTGTGCCTTGCTGGAACCGAACAGCACACCGTCGGGCACGATGACCGCGGCGCGACCGCCGGTTTTCAGCAGGCGCAGGAACAGCGCCAGGAACAGCAGCTCGGTCTTCCTGGTCTTGACGATGTCGAGCAGATCCTTGGCGGTGTTCTCGTAGTCGAGACTGCCGGCGAATGGCGGGTTGGCCAGTACCAGGGTGTACGCCTCCTCGTCGGCGGCGTTCTCCTGCGCCAGCGAGTCGCGGTAGCGGATGTCCGGGTTTTCCACGCCGTGCAGCAGCATGTTCATGCTGCCGATGCGCAGCATGGTGTTGTCGAAGTCGAAGCCGTGTAAGGCGTGGTGGTGGAAGTGCTCGCGCTGTTTGACGTCGTGCAGCAGGTTGGGATTCTGTTCGCGCAGGTATTCGCCGGCGGCGACGAGGAAGCCGCAGGTGCCGCTGGCCGGGTCGCAGATGCTGTCGCCGGGCTGCGGCGCGGTCATCGCCACCATCAGCTGGATGATGTGGCGCGGCGTGCGGAACTGGCCGTTCTGGCCGGCGCTGGCGATCTTGCCGAGCATGTATTCGTACAGGTCGCCCTTGGTGTCGCGATCCTCCATCGGCACCTGGTCGAGCAGATCCACCACCTTGGCCAGCAACGCGGGCGTGGGGATGGTGAAGCGCGCGTCCTTCATGTGGTGGGCGTAGGTGGAGCCGTCGCCGCCCAGGGTGCGCAGGAACGGAAACACGTGCTCACTGACCACGGCGTACATCTCGGCCGGTGCGGCGTTCTTGAAGCGTGACCAGCGCAGGTCGTCGTAACTGCGGCCGCTACCCTTGCCGATGCCGTCCTTGCCCTCCGGAAAAACGCGCCGCTCAACCGGACGCTGGAGCCGGTTGGCCTTGTTCTCCTCCAGTGTCTGCAGGTCGTCCAGCCGGCGCAGGAACAGCAGATAGGTGATCTGCTCGATCACTTCCAGCGGGTTGGCGATGCCGCCCGACCAGAAGGCATTCCAGATGGCGTCGATCTTGTTGCGTAGTTCACCGGTGAGCATGTGGGAGATTCTTGTAGAGGTAGATGGGTTGAACGTAGGTATGGCTTGGGGAGTGGTGTGCACGGCGCGCGCTGGCGTGGGCCGGGCCGCCGGCCGGACCATGGCGGGTGCGTCGGCCAGCGCCTCGCGCATGCCATCGGACAGACGCAGGGAACCACCTCGACCACGCCCCTTGGTTACCGTGCCAGCCGACAACAGCGTGTCCCGGGCGGCCGTGAACGCCTCCCGGCCGACCGGCTGCCCAAGTGCCTCTGCCAGCATCCGCTGCACGGCGGCATTGCCCAGGCTGCTGCCGTCAGACGGAAGCAGTTGCAGCAGGCGCGTAGCGAGAGGGTCAAGGTGCACGGTCACGGGCGATCCGGGTCAAGCAAGACCTCAAGGATACGGGGTGACAGGCCACAAGGTGAGATCGGCAGGCGGGTGGCGCAGCGCGTGCCCGGCCGCGGGCATCACTTGCTCGCTTGCACCAGGCCCATCGCCAACATCTTCTGCACCACGGCTTCGGCCAATGCATCCGTGCTGCCTCCGCCCGCGCCGCCGGTTCCGGCGCGCAGCGTCTGGATGATTTCACCCTGGCGCTGTGCGGCGACTTCGCCATAGCTGGTGAAGGTGGTCAGTACATGTTCGTGCCCCAGGTTCTGGCTCCATGCCTTGAAGTCTTCCGGGTTCTTGCAGATCGTCTGGCCCAGCCGTACCAGCGTGTTGCGGAGGCTGTGCGGGTTGAAATAGGGATACCTAGCCGCGGCAAAGGCGTCGCGGAAGATACGCCGGATGGCATCGGCGTTGCTCCAGTGTCTCGGTTCCACGCCATTAGCTTCCCACTGCATCGCGCGGTTCAGCACCATGTGGGTGGCGGGGAAGAGGGGGTCTTCGTCGTCCCAGCGGCGCACCTTCCGCAAGTAGCTGATCCAATCGGCGAGGAAGCCGCGCACGTCTTCGCCGACGGGAAAGAAATAGGTGGTGAAGGTCTTGCTGAACTTGGTTTTCACCTCGCGTGCGTCCTGGAAAACGCTGCCCGCGATCAGATCGACGTGCTTGAGCTTCATCGAGGCAATGGCGCCATCACGGGCACCGGTCAGCAACGCGAACGCGACGACGGCGCGGTCCCGCTGCTCGATCTCGCTTGAGCCGGGCATGCCGCATAGCACCTGCCGGACCTGCTCCAGCGTCGGAACAGGTCGCGAGCGGCGTGCGGTGGCGATGCGGGAATCCTTGTCGGACAGGTTGAAATACTCGGCGTCCGAGTAGTTGAGCCTGGACTTGTAGCCCGGCTGCACGGCCAGCCACTGGAAGAAGCGCTTGAGCTGGGTGAGGGTGCCGCGCAGGGTGGCCTTGCTCAACTTCCGCTGGGTGACCGCGTTGTTCTGGTCAGCCAGATACTTCTTGAAGGCGATCGCCTGCTCGCGGTGGAACGTCTTGAAGTCGCGGTACTTGCCGTGCTCTTCGAACCGGGCCAGTGCCGCTGCGGCAGCGTCCACCGTGGGCTCGCCATGGCGCTTGGCTTCTTTCAGAAAGGTGAAGTACTCGCGCTTGATTCGTTCGTTGTTGGCGTTGTGCTTGATCATGGTCTGCTGCGTCCTATCTGAAGTCACAGTTCACGGAGGGCTTATGGCTCTCGTCTAGTTGCTCGCGTTCTCCGCGTACTGCTGGGCCTTGGCGCGATCCTCGGCGAAGAAGCTGCCAAGGGTCGACGTCGCGTGCGCCGTGGCGCTCCCTGACCGCGTCGGGTCGAAGATGTCGAAGTCATCGGCAGTGCCGTGATACACGATGCGCGGGTTGCCGTCCGCGCCCGCCACCTTGCTTGTGCCGAAGAACTCGCGAAAGGCTGGGGTATCAGTCACCACATCGCGGCTGTACTGCCCATTGCCCGTGATGAACGGCTTGACGATATCGGCGTCTGTGAGTAGCCTTCGAGAGGAAGCCCTCGATGGGTTGGCCGCCTTGAGCAATTGCAGCTCCCCGGTCGCCAACCAATCGGGGGTTTTGCTTTTGTCGATGTACAGCAAACGCCCGTCCCGCACCCAGTTGTTGTATTGCTGCTCCGGCCGGCCGTAGACCGAGCGGATGCTGTTGATTCGATACTTCTCGGCATGTCGGCTCATCTGGATCGCCACCATCACCGGTTGGCCAGAGGCATCCTTCAGCTCTGTAAGTAGCACTCGCGCGTCAGGCCGCGGGTACCCGCTCACGTCGCGTGATCCGAAAACCGCCACCGGTTCGTGCAGCTGGCGGACCAGCTGCTGCAACACGGTCTTGCCCAGGCCATGCTTACCGCCGTTGACCTCGGAGTCATTCATCACCTTGGTCATCTCGCGAGGAGCAATCTCGATGGGCAGGTCTGCCATGCCGAGCTGCCGTAATACGTCAGGCGTGCCCTCAGTGACGCGGATTGATTCGTCAGCAGGCAACCGGCCAGCATCGAAGTCGCTCACCGCCTTGGCAAACCGCTGGGCATCGCTGAAGGCGCTGCGCTGCTGTTTGGAGAATGCCAGCGCTGCCCGACTCTGCACCCGCTGCTGTTGTGTCTCACCGCGCTCCAGGTATTCCTTGCTTGCCACCAGCAGCTGGCGCAGCTCGTGCTCGCTCAGGTGCAGGTTCGGCATGACGCGGCGCAGCCAGCGTCGGATGGCCATCACTGCCCGGTCCAGCAAACCATTGCGAACACCTCGCTCCGCGGTAACTGCAAGAAACTCGCGCGCGAAAGTGGTCGCATTGGCCGGGGTGTCGCCGTTGCGATACCGCCGCTCCACCGACTCAATCACGCTGCGGATGGATTCACTGGCGCGGTCGGGATTGGCACGCAGCCGCTCGGTGGCAGCTTCGATCTTGGTCCAGGCATCAGCCCCGAGCTCGCGCGTGACAATCCGCTCGATGCCGTAGTGGCCAATGCCCTCGTGCGCCATGGTGGTCAACAGCTTGCGGATGCCGACTGCGTCGGCACCGTGGCGACTGGCGACGATGTAGTGTGTTGCTGTGCTTCTGCCGCGACATGCAAATGACCTGCAACGTGGGCCAGCTTTGCCAGATTCACGCGCCGAAACATCCGTGAACCACATGCCGGGCAGATGCCGACTAGGCTGCCGTTGGTGGGCGTGAGTGCTTGGTAGACCGCATACCGGCCCGCAGGGGATCGCGGCTCGCGACAGCCTACGCAGTAGATTTCACCTGGCCGGCAAGGACGTTTCTTGGCCGCGCGCCGGGACTTGAGGAAGTCGACAAGAACCTGGCCGTGGACCAGCAAGGGCCGACGCTGGTCAACCGTCGTGAGCCCTTTGAGCAACCAGTCGCGTACCGTGTTGCGGTGGATGCCGAACAACTTGGCTATCTCATCCACCATGTAGGTGCGGTGGATCTTCACCAGGCGGTGATTGGGATTGCGGATACCCATGGGTCACCACCCAGCGGCACGCACGATCGAGGCCAGATAGCGCAACGCGCGGATCATTTGCTGACCGTGCGGCTCGCCGCGACCTGCTGCTGGAGCCACGCCTCGATTTCTTCCTCCACCCAGCCGACGGCGCGCCCGCCGAGGCGGATGGGGCCGGGGAAGGTCCGCCCTGCAACGCGCAGGTAAATCGTGCTGCGCGAGAGTCCGGTTCGGGCCTCGACGTCACGCCGCCGGAGGATGGAAAGGCGCGGCGGAACAGGGTGGATGGGATGGGCCATGTCGTGCACTCCTTGGTGCGCTTGGGAACATGGCTTCCCCATTATGGGTAGAGAATTTTCATCAGCAACGCTAGGCTGCGGCGGCCGGCTTTCTCTACACCGAACCCTTGCGCGGCAGCTTGGCCGAGCGGGTGTTTTTCTCGCGGATCTGCTCGTACTTCTGCGCGATCGGTTTCAGCTGCGCGATCTCGGTGTGTGCGGCCTTGAGTTCTGCCCGGAGTTGTCCGTTCTCGCGCTGTGCATCCCTCAGCGCGTCTTGGCAACGTGGCAGATCGCCCGGCATCACGAACAACTGAGCTTCGTCGCGGAACATCGCTGTGGCTGTGGCCGTGGCGTTGTGTTCGGCGGGCAGGCCATCGAACTTGCCAGGCCACTTCTTTAACGACCAGGCAATTGCCTGAGGCACGTAGTACAGGCCGGCGTGGGCGGTCTGCAGGTCGCCCTTCTCCGTTGCATAGACCAGCCGCTTGCGAACCTTGTCGATCGTGGTTCGCAAGGGCTCGCCGGTAGGTTGGATGCGCAGGGCAATGCGCAGTGCCATCTCGGCAAGTGGGTAAAAAAGCTGGTGTCCCTTGTGCAATTCGTTTGTTGATTCCGGCATGAAGGCCCATCCGCGGTGTCTGGGAGACGAGGACTCATGGCATGCTGCCACTGTTGCTGGTCATAGAGATAGGCGTTTTGGATATCGAAAACATCACAGCGGGGGATAACCGTTGGTATGCCGGTATCGGCTCCCGCGACACACCTGAGGCTGAGCTTGAACTAATCGCATGGATAGCACAGCGACTGGCGTGCCATGGGTGGGGCTTGCGCTCTGGTGGTGCGCGCGGGGCGGACACCGCTTTTGAGCTTGGAGCGCTTGAACAAGGGGGGCCGACGGAAATCTTCCTGCCGGAGGCCGGTTACGCAAAGCGCACCATTGGCATTGACGCCTCGACCTTACCTTGTGCCGAACGCGCGGCGCAGCTGGCTGAGTCCTTACACCCCAAGTGGCACCGGCAAAATGCGCTGGGTCGCCGGGTGATCACGCGCAATGTCCACCAAGTCCTTGGTGTGGACCTGGAGAGCCCGGCGTCCTTTGTTTTGTGTTGGGCGCTTGGCTCAATATGGAGGGAAGATCAGATCATCAACGTATCTGGAGGAACCGGGCTGGCTGTCCGGCTTGCGGCGACTCGCGACATACCCGTATTCAACTTGTGCGTGCCAGAACATCGCCAGCGCATAGAACGCTGGTTCGGGCCCCGCTGAGTGTCGTCGGGACATCAATGTGAAGAGTGCGATCCAGCACCATGCATTTGTCGGTAACTTTGACGGTAGGTGACAATTGCACATCTATCGAAATGGCCTTGTGTAAGGCTTTGTCGGCTGTTATTCGAGTCCGCCCATCCCACTTCATTTTGCAAATCAAGCAACAAGAAGATTAACGACGAGCTCGCGGATTTGCGGGCTCTTTGTGCCCGAAGTAGCGAAGCTAAGCTCGGAATCGGGATTGTGGACAGCTCATTGACGTAGCCGATTTTGCTTCGGCAAGGCTCCTGTGACAGGTTTTGTGACACTTTTTCCTGTCACAAGAAACTTGTTTGCGGCCAAATGACCCAAGCTAAGGTGTGACAAGGGGAAACGCTCGGGGCGGATCCACGCGACTAGCGGATGAGCCGGCAAGGCGCTTTTCGATAACTGTCTCGGCGAATACATTCGAAGATCACCCAGGCCGATCTCACGAATCAGAAGCCGGAGTTTGAGCGCGCGGGCAAGATCGTCAAGGTGGATCCTACCGGCCCGCTCGTCGTCCGCGCCGGCGCGGACATCGACCTTGCCGTCGACGCCGCCATCGCCGGCAGCGGCATCATCTACCTGTTCGAGGATTGGCTACGACCGTATCTCGACCGCGGCGACCTGGAGCCCCTGCTGGAACCCTGGTGGCAACGCTTCCCGGGGCCCTTCTTCTCTACTACCCGGGCCGTCGCTACCTGCCCGCTCCGCTGCGCGCCTTCGTCGATTTTGTCCGCGCGCTGGGTTGATTCGTCGCCACCGGCTGGCGCGCTTTATCGCGCGAGCAGTAACGGCGAGAGCCGGTCCGGCGTGCCGGCAATGCGCTCCAGGTGTGGATAGCGCAAGCCACCTGTGTAGGGAATCGACACGATCCGCTTGCGGCCGCCGTTTTCGAATTCGACGCGCAAGGCACGGGAAGTGGGCGCGTCCACCGCGTCCAGCAACGCGCGGGTCGAGAACGGCTCGCCGTTGACCTCGACCACGCGTGCTCCCGGCGACAGGCCCGAGCGAAACGCCGGGCCGTCCCATTGCACCGATTTCACCTGACCCTGCCCGTCAATCTGTAGCCCGATCGAATCATCGAGATTGCTGGCGCCTGCCGCTTGCTCATCCTGGCGGAACGTTTCCGTCGGCACGTCGGTGTAAGTCAGCTGCCAGCCCGCGCGCGCCAAGCCTGCCATCGCGTCGGCCGTGTCATGGCTTTGCAGGTGATGGGTGAGGAAGGCCGACCAGTCAGCCGACGCGACCGCATCCAGCGCAGCGCAGACGTCCGCGAACGTATAGGTGCGGGTTGTTTCAGGACCATCGTCGGCCATGAAGAAGCGGCGCGCGAAGTCGTCCAGGCCACGACGCCCGCCAGTCAGCTCGCGCAGGCGCGCGTCGACGTCCAGCCACAGCAGCACGCCTTCGGCGTAGTAATCCTCCCGCCGCTGCCAGTCGCGCCAGGCCACCCGATGGCCGGCCATGTAGACCGCGTCATTGGTGCTGTCCTGCAGGGTCTTCCAGGACCGGCCACGGCGGTCCGCCACCACGTTCGCGTCCAGTGCGATCTTGTCCAGCGTCTGCTGCCGGTCGCGCAGACCCGCCCGGGCGGCCAGCACGCGCCCCCAGAATTCGGTCTGCCCCTCGTAGACCCACAACAGCGAGCCATCGACCGGCTGGTTGAAGGTGGGCGACCAGAGGTCGGCAGGCATCCGCCAGCGCCCGTTCCAGGCGTGGACGAATTCGTGGGCGATGAGGTCGCGGTTGTTGAGCTGTTGCCCGGTATCGCGGAAGTACGCCGCCGGGAGATTGTTTTCGCCCTCCTCCGAATGCTCGATGCCGCCGCCGGGGTTCAGCACGTCACTGAGCGACACGATCGCGTCGTAGTGGCGATAGGGCCCCGGGCCGAACACTTCCAGCGTCTGTGCGACCAGCGCTTGCAGCCGGCTCACGTCAGCGGTCGTCATGGCGAGATCCGCCGGCTGGTCGGCCAGCAGGTCCAGCCGAACCGGTTGTGTCTGGCCCGCGGTGAGCGGGATCTGGCGCGTGTAGTGCCCCGCGTAGACGGGTGCGTCGACCAGTCGCTCCAGCGTCACCGGCGCGAACGTGAGCATGCCAACGCCACTTCGCTCGAACGCGAGCGAGGTGAAAGCGCGCAGCCCATCCGCAAGCTTGAGCGTCGCCAGCACCGGAATATCACGTACATACCAACCTGCCGGATAGAGCAGCACCCGCTGCCACGGCACCTCGACCATGTCCGGTCGCAGCAGGTTGTCCCGGGCTGGCGCGAGGAACTGGAAATCCAGCGTGATGGAGCGCGCGCCGTCCGGCACGGCGATGTGGAACGCATGCATGTTGACGGCGTCGCGTCGCCATGCGGAACGCTTGCCGTCGATGTGCACGACCAGGCCGGCCAACTCGGCCACCGAAGCGGTCGGCGCATGGCTACCGGTCCCCCATTGCGGGTATAGCAGCACGATGTCTCCAGACTGCTGCACCGGGATCGTCTCGTGCACCGAGAACACTTGGTGGTCAGTGTCGGTGGCATCGACCGCGAGCGTCACCCTGCCGTTGAAAGCCTGGTCCTGCGGGATCGGTAATGCCGGTGGCGCAGCAGCGGCAAGCGGACCCACGCCCACTTGCGCGGCAGCCAGCCTGGGCGAGAGCGCCATGACGAGCGCCGTCAGACCAAGGGCCACGGCTGCCACGATGAAATGATGGCGCGCACGCCGATGAGGTTCGTCGTGGATGAGCGTGGCCAGTGGCGCTGTCATGGGCGGCGTGCCATTCGTGTTATGGAGACTTGGACCATACCGGACTGTCTACCCGAAGGTCCCTGGCATGCCGACTGGCGACGGCCAAAGTGTCTGGACCGGTTCCCGGGCGTTTCGACGCGCGCGGACATGCTTACATGTGCACCTCGGACACCTGCACCGGGTTGCCAGTCATCAACGTGGGCGCGCCGGCGGCAAATGCCGCCTGGTTGTAGCGGGCCACGTCGCCGGCAAGCATGGCGTTGAATTGCGCCAGCTTGCGGTCGAGTTCTGCGCGCGCCGTCGCTGCAGTGGCGCGTTCGGTGTCGTCCGGCGGCCTGGTGAAATTCGCGTTGCCCAGACTGCTGAGATCCCGGTTCAGGCGCCCGGGGAAGTGCACGGCATCGCCGGCGGCGCGCTGAATCTCCGGGTTGTACATGCTGTCCTTGAACGTGGTGAGTTTCTTGTCGAGCTGCGCGGCCTCGTCGGCGAGTGCCGCGTATTTGTCCTGGCCGCCGGGCGGCTGGGCCGCGGACTTCGCAAAGGCATCCAGTGTGTGCTGCATGCCCGTGAGGCGATTGAGCATCTCGTGGAATGCGCTCAACTGGTTGCGCACGGTGAGGCTGAAAGCCAGGTTGGCGCGCGCGGCATCCATCGGGATATCCAGGTTCGGGTCGCCGCGCACGGTTACCGTGGTGTCCTGCGTCTGCCCGTTCGCCGTGACGGCGACCTTGTAGGTGCCCGGCAATACTTGCGGCCCCGAACGCGGCCCGGATTCGTCCTCGTGTCCGGACGCCAGCGGCACCGCAGGAGCGTACGTCATGTTCCAGCCAAATTCGTTGACCCCGGCTTTTGCCGGGCCATGCCCGGTAGCGATGACTTGCCCGTCGCCATTGCTCACGACGATCTTGACGGGTTTGTCCTTGGCGGCCTTGTCACCCGGCGGGGGCGTGATCCCGTTTTTCAGGTAGTAGTCGATCAACACATCCTGGCGCGCACGACCCGCACCGCGGGAGTATTGAGTGCCGGATGAGGGCGTAAACAAATGGAAGTCTTGTTGCGCGACCTGCTCGTCCATTTCCTCGAACGGGCGCAGATTGTCGAGCACCCGCACGCCGAGGCCATGGGTGGCCACCACCAGGGCGTGATCGACGAACTTGAGGTCGAACACTGGAGCGGTATGGAAGCCGGCACCGAAGGTCTGCCAGTTGGCGCCGTCGTCGCGCGAATACCACAGGCCGGTCATGTTCCCCAGGACGAGGAAGCCTCTGCGGTTCGGGTCCTCGCGGACCACCACAACTGATTCGTCCGGCAGGCCCTTGCTGATATTGCGCCAGGACTTGCCGTAGTCGTCGGTGGCGTAGACGTAGGGCTTGCGGTCGTCCATCTCGTGGTTGTCGTAGGCCAGGTACGCGGTGCCTGCATCGAACGGGGATACGCCGATCTTGAACACGCGCGCCCACTGCGGGGCGCCCGGTGGCGTGACCTTGCTCCAGTGCTGGCCACCATCGCGGGTCACGTGCACCAGGCCGTCGTCGCTGCCCGTCCACATGACTTTCGGGTCCGTCGGTGCGATCTCCAGGGCCAGCAGCGTGTCGTAAACTTCTGCACCGGACAGGTCGTAGTTGATCGGGCCGCCCGAGTACAACTGCTTGGTCTTGTCATCGCGCGTCAGGTCGGGGCTGATGACGGCCCAGCTCTGGCCGGCATCGGTCGACTTGAACACGACATTGCCGCCCAGGTAAACGGTGTTCGCGTCGGTGGGCGACACCACGATCGGTGCGGTCCAGTTGAAACGCCAGGCGTGGTCCTTCGTCTCCAGGCTGGCGAGCGCCCGATATGGCTTGATGTTGACGCGGTTGTGCGTGCGGACGTCGTAGCGAATGATGCCGCCGTTCTGCGAGTCGGCGTAGATCCTGTCGGGATCGCTGGGAGCGGGAACGATGTACTGGCCATCTCCGAGCGGCAGCTCGAACCAGTCCTTGTTTTCCACCTTCTTGACGAAGCGCTGGTCCGGCGGCGGCGTGGAAGGTCCGCACCAGCCATCGTTGTCCTGCAGCCCAACGCAGACGTTGTATGGCTGGCTGCTGTCGGCCGCGACCTGGTAGGCCTGCCCGAGCGGCAGCGTGTCGGCGAAGCGCCAGTGCGCACCGGCGTCGCGGCTCAGGTACACCCCGCCGTCATTGCCCTGGATCATGCGGCCAGGATCGGTGGGGTCCTGCCAGAACGCGTGGTGGTCCACGTGCACGGTGACGTCGGTGTCGAGCGAGTGTGCGCTGTGGCCACCGTCATCCGATTCCATCAGGAAGAACGAGGTGAAATACAGTTTCTTTTCGTCATGCGGCGCGACAAACACGTGGGAAAAATAGAATCCGCGTTCATCGATGTTGTAGTCCTCGCTCACGCGCTGCCAGTGTTCTCCCAGATCATTGGAATCAAACAACAAGCCCTCGCCGTGCTTCGCTTCGACCAGCGCGTAGACGTGTTGCGGGTTGCTCGGCGCCACCGCCACGCCGATACGGCCCAGGGGTGCCTTGGGCATGCCATCGCTGAGCTTCGTCCAGGTGTCGCCGCCGTCGGTCGAGCGCCACAGGCCGCTGGCCGGACCACCGTCGTCGAGCTTCCACGGATAACGCTGTGCCTGCCACATGGCGGCAAACAACACTTGCGAGTTGTCGGCATCGGTGGTCAGGTCGATGGCGCCGCTGCGGTCGTCGACAAACAGCACCTTCTTCCAGCTCTTGCCGCCATCGGTGGTCTTGAATACGCCACGCTCGGCGTTGGGTCCCCACACGTGGCCGAATACCGCCACCCAGACGATGTTGCCGTCGTGCGGGTCCACGACCACCTTCGAGATATTGCCGGCATCCTTGAAGCCCATCAGCTGCCAAGTTTGGCCAGCGTCGGTGGAGCGGTACAGGCCTGCGCCATCGAGCACGTCGTTGCGGATGTTGACTTCGCCGGTGGCCACCCAGACGACGTCCGGGTTGGAGGGATCAAGCACCACGTCGCTGATCGAGGCGGTGGGCTGGTCGCTGAAGATGGCCTTCCATTGATAGCCGCCATCGGTGGTTTTCCACACGCCGCCACCGGCAGCGCCGGCGTAGTAGATCTTCGGTTTGCCCGGAATACCCACCACCGAAGTGACCCGGCCGCCGCCGATGGACGGGCCGATGCTGCGGAAGGCGAGGTGCTGGAACGGATCGGTCGGCGCGGTTGCCGCCGCCGCAGATGCTGTGCCGGCAAGCAACGACAGCATCAGGCCGCAGGCCAGGATCAGGCAGGAATGTCGCATGTCGGTCCCCTTTCAGGCCCCGACTCGACTTCAGCGTCCGTAGCGGGGAAAACAGGACGCAGTGGCGCAGGCTCCCCAGGGAGGATCCGCGTCAAGCGTTGCTCGATGTTCGGTTGCCACCCCTGCCGGAGCATGGAGCACCCGAACCGGAATCGTGTCGCCGGTCGTCGCGGCTGCCAGCTGACAGGAGCGCGGTTCGAGGACTCGCCAAGGTTACTCCCGCTGCGCCCGCGGTTTCACGACGGCTTGCGGAAGCGCAAGACAAACTGGTCGGTGTGGCCGCGGATGGACTTGTCGAAGACCGGGACGTTGAGCGGATCCTTCGGGTTGTGCAGGGCACTGCTGGAACCGGCGAACACGAAACCGGCCGACTCGAGTTCCTTTTTTGCGGCAGCAGGGTCGATGCGGTGCAGCGTGTCGGTATCGCTGGTGCCAGAACCCGCCGGCGCGGCGTGGTCGATGACGATGAACACGCCGCCAGGCTTGAGCGCGTCGAACACACTCTTGTTGAACTTGGCGATATCGACGCCCTTCATGTTGTGGTAGTCGTGGTAGTTGTCCGCGGTGAACACGACATCGGCCTTGGCGGGCGCCGTTACGGTCTGGGCCGACTGCTCCAGCGCATGCACGTCAGCGTAATGCGCGGTGGCCGCAAGCGTCTTCCATTCCTGCAGACTCTTGCTTGAATACTTGAGCATCTCCTCGGGCCAGATGGTGTAGACCGTGCCCTTGGGCTTGACCATCTGGCTGAACAGGCGCGTCCAATAGCCGGAACCGGGGACCAGTTCGACGACGGTATCGCCCGGTTTGACGCCGGTAAACGCCAGGATGTCCGCCAACTGCTTCGCGTCCATTCGCACGGCCTTGTCGACACTGTCGGCCTTGCGCGCCGGGTCGTTGATGGCGGCAGTGATGTAGGCCGGCGCGGCAGTATTTGCCATGGATTGCATCGACTGCGCGTGCACTGGCAGCGCCAGTGGCAACACCAAAGCTCCAATAGACAACGTCAGGATGGAAATATGCATGGGAGTGTCCTGTCAGATGAAACGAAGGGAACAAGCTGGGGCGGTATGCGTGAACTGCCTTTCGTACTGGACCACGTGGGACATAGTAGGCCTCGCTTGAAGGTGTCCACAATCGGGGCGCCGCCAGTTCGCGGGATTACCGGGCACAGTCCTTACAGGCTGTACAGAATCGTGAACGGTGAGGTCGAACCAGGTGACCCCAATGCTTCCATCCTCGCAGCTGTCCTACGCGATCTGCCAAAGCACATCACCGTCAACTCCTCCAGCAGATCCGCGCGCAATGACTGGGGCGCCTCGGCTTGGCCTTTGACATCGGCGTGGACTCCCAGCTCGAAGCTGGTGTCCCGCGCCATGTGCACCACGCGCCAGCGCGTGCCAGGGGCGAACCAGCGGCTTTCCTGCATGCCCAGTTCGACGCTTGTCGTTCCAATTGCGCGCAGGTATTCAATGACGAGGGAACCGCCGCTCACCCACAGCCGCTCCCAGCGATTGATGCGCGGCGCATGCCACTGGCGCAATTGCTCCGGCAGTTGGTCGTGGTGTACGCGCGCGAACGTCCCAGCAGGCGCGGTTGTTCCGGTTCTTCGCGCGGCCCAGGCAGCCCGATCGGCTGTGGGGTGGCTTCGCGTGCCGCGGCGTGCTTGGCCGGGTGCTCCACGCTCACGGCGCAGCATGCGGCCGAAAAAACCGACGGTGCAGCTCGCGGATTTCATCCGCCAGCTCCGGCGCGGGGCCATCGACTTCCACCACGCTCAACACCTGCCGGATCGACAGGTCGCGCACCCTGCTACGTGGCATGCCCCACTCCGCCAGCCAAGTTGTCAGTTGCGCCGCGGACGTCGCGTAGACGATGCGCCCCAGCCCCACCCATCCGTGCGCCGCCGCGCACATCGCGCAATGCTCGCCCGAGGTGTAAACGGTGGCGCGCGCCCGCTCAGCGGGTGCCAGGTGCGTGGTGGCCCAGCGTGCCACACCCATTTCCGGGTGGTGGGTGCGATCGCCGCCGCGGATCTGGTTGTAATCCTCGACCAGTACCTTGCCCTCGGCGCCCACCAGCAAGGAGCCAAACGGCGGGCTGCCGCTCGCCAGTGCCTGGCGCGCCAGTTTGATGCAGCGGCGCAGGTGTCGCAGGTCGATGTCACTCAACATGGTGTTCTCGAGAGCGTGGTTGCCGGTCGCAGCGAATCACCGACAACTTAGCGCAGCTGCAGCAGGGCGCATTGATACCGATCAAGGCGCCCGTATCCCGGCCGTACGATGCTGGCCCCACGTCCTGCACTGCCGCCCAAGCTCCCAGGTACCGCAGCTGCATCCGCCGTAGCCCGATCGCGACCGTGCAGCCGCGTCGATCATTGGAGACACCCATGCTGATTGAATCGATCCGTGCACTGGCGCAGTTTGGCCCCGGGCACTTCACCCCTGTCACCCTGGCCCGCACCGGGCATAGCGACATGAAAGTCGTTGGCCTCGAGGCTGGCCAGGCCATTCCGGTGCACCACCCGAACAGCGATCTGACGATGGTCGTCATCGAAGGCGAAGCGACGCTGGTGGCCGGCGGGGAAGAACTGGCCCACGCGGGTCCCGGCGCCGTGCTGCACGCCAAGGCCGGTGAAGCGCGCGATATCCATGCTGACCAGCGCACCATCCTGGTCGTCGTGGCCAGCCCGCCACCCACGCCGGAAGATCACCGCGAATTGGCGGAGCATTTCGCCAAGGGCACGTGGCGCTAGCAGCGCGGGCGGTTAGCCGTCCGGACGATGGCGCGGATTGCCTGCACCGGCGCGACCTGGATCGGCAACTGCGGAATGGCCCTGCGACTCGCCGGCCCCAACCACACGAGCGTAGGCTGGTTCAAGGCGCGCAGCGCCGGAATCGGCGTGGGCCGCGTCTGCGAGAAGCCCGGGACTGGGTGCGCGGCGCACAATCAGTGCTTTTTTGAAACGAAGAGGGCGCAACATGGATACGGAGCTACTCAGCGGACTGCTTGCCGCCCAACATCGGCATATTGACCAGGGCGTCGAGGGCATCGTCGATGGTACGGGCGGGCTGCCTGCCTTGGTCGCCGCGCTCAAGCTGCTGCGCGAACACGTGTACATGGAAGAAGCCGTCCTGTTTCCGCCACTGGTCAAGGCCGGCCTGGCGATGCCGGTGTTCGTGATGCAGCGTGAGCACGGCCAGATGTGGCCGCTGATCCAGCACCTGGAAGCAGCATGTGCTGCTCGCGCCGCCGTTGCCGACATGCACGAGGACGCGAGCCAACTGCTGCAGCAGCTCAAGATCCACAATCCCAAGGAAGAGCAGATCGTCTATACGGCAGCCGACCGCTACGCGTCCGCCCACGTCGACGCACCGTTGGCCGAGTCCATGGCTACCGCGCGCATGCCGCCGGATTGGGTCTGCGCGACGGCACCGCACTGACGATCCGACGCGCGTCAATCTGGGCCGGGCTGCGGCAACGCTGGATTTTGCATGCAACGCTGCCGTTCAAAGCCGTGTTGTGACTTTGTCCCACGCACGCCGACGTCTCGTTGCCCATGGGGCCCGCGATGCCGATGCCCGCCTGCCGCGAAACTCCCGGTGCGTCACACGCCAGGCAGCATGCGCCCCAGGACATGATCGTGGCGGATGAAGTGGTGGTACAGCGCCGCGGCGACGTGCAGGGCCACCAGCGGCAGGATGGCATATTCCGCGACCAGGGTATGGACGTCGCCAGTCCAGCTCCAGCCGGCCGCATGGGTGCCGACCAAGGGCGGCACGTCGACCAGTCCGAAAAACGTGATTGGCATGCCGCGATACGAAGCGTTGATCCAGCCGAGGAACGGCACGACGATCAGCAGCAGGTACAGCAGCCAGTGGACGACGTGCGCCAAGTGCACCTGCCACGGCGGGATGCCCGCCTCGTGCGCGGGTACGCCGTGGGTGATGCGCCAGGCCAGGCGCACGATGATGACGCCGATGATCAGCACGCCGAGCGAGAAGTGCAGGCTGATCAGCGTGGTCACCGGCGTGTTGCGGCCGATGTGCGGCATCGCCCAGCCGATCGCGTACTGGGCGACCAGCAGCGCGAGGATGAGCCAGTGCAGACCAATCGCGGTGCGCGTGTAGCGGCCTTGCGTAGTGGTGACCATGGTTGCTCCTCACCGGCGGTTTGCCGTGGTTTCGACGCCGCCGGCAAACTCTACAGCAGTCGACAGCCTTGCCCGCGGCAAGGCAGGATGAGCCGACGGCGTAGCCTGCAGCGCCATGGCTGCGAGACTGACGCAGGGCGCATATCGTGCTGGTAGGCCCGCATGATGAAAGGATCCTTGAGCAGGTATGGCGTCGCCTGAGTCCGGCGAGGAACCAGGATCGGGCTTATTGGCATGTGAATGCGTCCGGGCCAATGTTGGGTGCCGGCTGGCACAGGTCCGGCCAGCCGTTGCGCTTCCAGTAGTCGACCATGCCCAGGCGCTGGGCGAAGGCCTGGAAGGCGGCATCCCGGCGTGCCTTGCGCGACCACGGCTCCGGTTGCCACAACCAGTTGAGGTAGGCATCGGACAAGCCGCTGTGGCCGTGCTCGTACAGATCGAACGAGCGCCCCGCTGCGCCCAGTTGCAACAGCAAGGTGGGTGCCCACTCATCGTCCGTGTGCGCACCGACGATCTTCAGCGCCATTTGTTTTTGGCTGACGGTGCCAAACGTGCCGAGATAGATCACCTGCAATTCCTGCTCAGGGATTTTTGAGCCCATGCGGGCGGCGGAACTTGCGAAGTTCCGCTTGGCTCCCTCTTTGTCACCGTGAGCCACATCGTAATACCCGAGCATCAGTTCGCCGAATGGAGAGTCGGCCGTCCCGCTACGGTGGATGAAATCGAGTGCGCCCGCTTGGTCGCCTTCGCGCCAGCGAAGCATGCTCTTGTAAAACAACAACAGGGGGTTGGCGGGGTCGTTGGCCAGCGCGGCATCAAGCCGTGTTTCGGCATCGCGGGTACGGCCCATTGCGGCCAGCTCGTTCGCCGCCCAGTAACTCACTGCGGAATTCTCTGGAGCCAGTTCCAGCGCGCGCTGCATCGGTTCCACCATGGAGCTGTAGTGCCGCTGCGAGAACTGGTTGTAGCTCAGGGCGGCGTAAGCATCCGCGTCATTCGGGTCAAGCGCGAGTGCGCGCTGGGCCGCCTGATCGGATGCCAGCCAGCTCGTCTGCCAGTCGGCGTTGCGGTATTGGGGAAGCACGGCGTAGGCCACGGCCAGCGTCGACCAGGCGCGTGCGAAATTCGGGTCCAGCCGGGTCGCTTCATCCAGCAAGGCGATCGCGCGCGGCAGGCTGTCGCCCACGCGTTTCGTCACCAGCTCCTGCGCATCGATGAACTTGGCATAGGCCTGCGGATTGTCAGTGACCTTGTCGACCAGACGCCGGGCACCGGCATCGCTCAAGCTAATGTCCAGCTCGCTGGCGACGTCGCGTGCGCAGGCGTCCTGCAGCTTGAACACGTTGGCCAGGCTGCCGTCATATTGGTTCGACCACTGCTGCACGCCATCGCTGGTGCGTACCAGTTCCACTGTGATGCGCAGTTCATCACCCTGCTTGCGCACCGAGCCGGTCAGCACGTGGGCCACACCGAGTTGCTGGCCAACCGACTGCGGCGAGATATTCTTGCCCTGGAGCTGGAACGACGAGCCGCGGCCCAGCACACGCAGGCCCTTGATGCGGGTCAGCGCGTTGAGGATCTCCTCGGCCATCCCCGCAGAAAACAGTGCCTGGTCCTGCGCCGCGCTGAGGTCGGCAAACGGCATCACGGCAATCGAGTTCTTCGCCGCAGGTTTGGCGGCAATGATCCTGGCATCTGTGGCGTTTGCCGCGTCACTGGCCACCGCCACGGCTTGCGGCGCACGCGGCGCCACCCGCCACAACAGCACACTACTGACGACGACCAGCACCACCAGGATCAATTTTTCCGAACGCGGCATTTTCCGCGCACTGCGCTCGCCGTGATACCAGGCCAGCACCAGCACCACGAAGAAGCCCATGATCAACACCAGCGTGATCCCGCGGCGCAAACTCTCCGGCCAGCCGAACTGCGCGGCGACAATATCTAGCACCGGAATCAAGGCAACGGCTACTGCCGCGTAGCCCAGCAACCATTGCACGAGCTTGTGTGCCTTCAGGCGCGCAAAAAACTCTTCCACGGTGGTGACTACCCCGAGCCAGCCGCGAGTATAGCCATCTTTTGCGGCGCTCAGACGCAACCATCCCAGTGCAAAACAACCAGCAATATCTTGCGGCTATTGACTGAAAACCGCGCCATGCGGAATCGCGCTGCCGTGCCAGCCGTCCGGCCACGCGCGCGTGAAATCGATCGTGTCGGGGCTGAGTGTCAGTTTCCCGCTCCCGCGATCGACGGTAGCAAAGCGAGCCCGGGTGGCGAGTGCGCCGTAACCCGTGATGACGATACGGCCGCCGCCCGGTTCGAGTGCAAGCCAATGCGGATATTCATCCGGCAGCAGCAGGATACGGCTGACCTCGTGCGGATGTTCCGGATCGCTCACGTCGAGGCTCACGATAGCGTGTCCGCTTTGCGCGGCTTCCACCAGAAAATGACCCACGACCACCGGTACCTCGCACATGCGATAGCCGAGGTCGTAAACATGTTGCAGCGTCGGATCACCCTTCCCGAGATTGCGGACCAGGAACAGGCCACAGTTGAATGTCGGCACCAGGACGGTCTTGCCGTCTGCCAGCACGCGCGGCTCCGATGAATCGGCCGCCGTGTCGTAATACCAATCGCGTGGCGGCGGCAGTTGCATGGTCTTGAGCAGTTCCAGATCGGACAGCCGCCAGACCTGCGCCACATGACTGACTTGCGCGCCCATCATGTCAGCGCTGCCGGTGACGACGCGGTCGAGCTTCGGGACGATCGCCAAGCTGTACGGGCGAACGTTCGGATGGCCGGATGCCGCCGCCGAGGCGGTCCTCACGACCCTACCCTTGGGGTCGAACTCCACCAGTCCGCCCGCGGTGTGGTTGAATCCATCGGAATACTGGAACGTCGCCAACGTGTTGCCGTTCGGCAGGTAAACGAACGAGTGCGGATAACCGAGATCGCCGACGCTGCCGAATTTCCGCACGAGTCGCGGATGCACCGGGTCGTGCAGGTCGAAGACATACGTGCGATTGCCTAGCCAGTCGTTGGCATACAGCACATCGTTTGGAGGTTCCGCATAGTTCGTGTGATGCGCCTGTGCCGCGTCCCCGACCGGCAGCATCGCCACCAGCTTTCCAAACGACGGGCCCGGCTGGGCGTCGAATACCGCGAGGAAGTCCTTGCCCAGGCCTAGCCCACGGCGTCGCGCAGGAATGTCGGCTGGTGTCATCTCCGGCACCGGGGCGAGCGGATGCTTCGCTTCCATGGCCCACACAAAAAGATAGTGGCTGGGAGCTGACGCGGCCGCCGCGAACGGGGGCAAGCTGAGAGCCAGCAACAGCGCGCAACCGAGAACCATCGCAGTAAGGCGTTTCATGGAAAGTCTCTTGTCGATGAGGAATCGGGATGTCGTGCCAATGGCTGTGGTCAAGAGTCTGCGCGCGCCAATGAGGTCAGGTTGAGCGTCAAATACAGGCACAGCAGCGCCGATGCCGCCGGCAGCACCGGCGAGAACGGCGCAAGAACGGAACCAGGTTCACTTTTCCAGAAAAGGCCGAGACCCGACACGATCGTGGGTTCAGGGCTTGCGCGACGCGGCATATGCCGCCACGTCGATCATTTCGGGGACGGTCAAATGTGTAGCTTCCAGTTGCATCGGTGCCGCGGCGGGATTGGTGCGTTGGCGGGTCTGGAACAGGATCAGCTCGCGCACGATGTAAGTCGGTGAGCGCCCCGCCAGCGGCGGTATGTCGCCGACACCCTGCAGATCACCGCCGTGGCAGGATTCGCAGGCTTGCCCTCCGTGGACACCCTTGGCGGCAATCATTCCCCCACGAGCGATGCTGCCAGGCGGCACGTATGCAATGAAGCTTCCGCGGTCGTCGTTGGCGACGTAGTCCTGGAAGTCGGAGGGCGTTTCGATGATGCGCTCGCCGAGTAGTTCGCGCGCGCCATCGCGGTCCGGCCTCAACACGAAATAGTTCCAGTGCGCTTTGGGGACCGTAGCGGTCTCGACCACGCGTGTATGCGAAACGAATTTCATTTTCGAGAAATAATCCGCCGCAAGTTGCGCATCTGCGTCGTCGAGGCTGCGCACTTCCCCGGGCATCGTCTGCAGGGTCGGCACCGTGCTCACGCCGCGCTCGTCGTCCCGAAACGCTGCAATCTGCTCAAGGATATAGGTGCGCGGCAAACCCGCCAGTGCTGCCGTGGATGGGACGCCCGTGCCGGTGACGAGGTGACAGCCGCCGCATCCCTCCACGGCGGGCTTGTGGCCCGCGCTGACGATCTCCGGCATGGGCGGGTGGTCCTGGGGAAACCAGTCCGGGATGCTGTCGTCAATCTGCGCTTGGGTGTATGCGCGCGTGCTGCCCGCGACATGTACCAGCTGATGTGGATCCGGCTTCGGTGCAGACGGGCCCGGATCAGGCGATCCTTGTTCGGCAAACGCCCATACTTCCGCCGCCGTAATTTCCGCGCCTGGGGGTGGCGATTGGCTTTGTGCGAACGCTGCCATCGCACTACCGCCAAGAAAGGAAGCAAACACCATCCCCGCCAAGGCGATACGAGTCTTCGATTCCATGTGCACGTTGAAGCCCCTTTGATTGAGGTGGAGCGTCCGTCGGTCGATGCATCGTCTGCAGCTTTCATGAGTGCAGATCAGCGCATGTGCTTTGGGTAGAACGGCGATCACCCATCGATCATGGCCGCTCACCGGCTGGAAGCGGCCGCCACGGGTGGGGCGTATTGCTCAACTGAAAAACCTTCCTGGACGTTTTCAGCATGAACCAGTTGGTCGGGTTGGAACAGGGCATAAACGCGCGGCCTCTTCCTCGTCGTGGTCATACCACAGGCAGATCGTGTTCCTCTCCATCGTTACTCTGCTCCTATTGGCCCTGGACCAGGAAAAAGTTCGCACGCTGCGTAGCGGTGCCACGGGTATGTCGATCGTTCGGCATGATCCGGCGTGCCAGCATCGCGGTCGTTGAAGCACGCGGTTCAATCTGTCCGTTCCGGGTCGACGGCGACCACCGGGCCAGCATCTAAGTGACAGCCAGTAGCGGACGTCAGGCATTAGCATGGTCTGCCTCGAATCCCGACACCGGAGGTTTTCATGTCCCCGTTCTCGGATCCCCAGGCTGTCGCCGGGTACGCCGAAGGTCCGCTCAGGCTGGTCCCGGGCTTTCACGGCCTGCAACAGATGGCGCTGTTGCTGCTTGCCGAGTTCGTCCCCGAGGATGGCCATGTGCTGGTGCTCGGCGCCGGCGGTGGCCTGGAGTTGAAAGTCTTTGCCGAAGCGCAGCCCCGATGGCACCTCGTCGGAGTCGATCCGTCGGCCGAGATGCTGAAGCTGGCAGATGCCACGCTGGGTCCGCTCGCATCGCGCGTCGATCTGGTCGAGGGCTACATCGACACGGCGCCGGAAGACCCCTTTGATGGCGCCACCTGTCTGCTGACCCTGCATTTCCTGCCGGCCGAAGAACGTCTGCACACACTCAAGGAGTTGAGACGTCGCCTGAAACCCGGCGCGCCGCTGGTCATTGCCCATCACAGCTTTCCCCAGGCCGAACCCGAAAAGACGCGATGGCTGCATCGATACGCCGCCTTCGCGGTGTCATCCGGGATCCCCGCGTCCAACGCGAGCAGTGCGGTCGAGGCGATTGCCACCCGGCTGCCCTTGCTCAGCCCGGAGCAGGACGTTGCGCTACTGCTGGAGGCGGGCTTCGAAGGTACTGAATTGTTCTATGCGGGGTTCACGTTCAAGGGGTGGATCGCTTACGCGCCGTCGTAGAAAACGCGACCGTCATTACTCGTATTCCATTGAAAGCTGCAGGGGCTGTTTCAGGGCGCGCGCGCTCGTAAGCGCACTCGAAGAAACGCCCCAAGTCAATCCCGCCACGGGCACCCGCGAGTTCGCGTTGCGCGATCCCGATGGGTATGACGTCATGGTCAGCGCACTGGCCGCGACCTGATATGTTGTCCACGCTGGCGTGTGTGGCGCACGCGGCGTCACCATCATCCAGGGGAAATCCATGAGCTACGTCCAATCGGTCATCACGCCCGGCGAAGTCGTGATCGCGCAGGCGAGGACGCACTGGTTCATCTACGTCGGACCGGCGTCCTGGCTGCTGCTGTCGCTGATCCTGATGGTCTTCGTGTTGCCGCTCGGCGCCGTCCTGCTGGTGCTGTCGCTCGTGCTGTTCCTGCGCGCGTGGCTGTACGCCTATTCCACCGAGCTCGCGGTCACCTCGAAACGCATCATTGCGAAATTCGGCTTCATCCGCCGCAGCACGGTCGAGCTGCGCCACGACAAGGTCGAGAGCCTGCAGGTCGAGCAGGGCATCATCGGGCGTATCTTCGACTTCGGCAGCATCGTGGTGACCGGCTCCGGCGGCACGCATGCGCCGATCCCATACATTTCCCATCCGCTCCGGTTCCGCAGCGCCGCGCTGACCGGCGCCGAGCCCACTGCTTAGGGCGGTGCCGGCCCCGGCTCCTTCACTTTTAACCTGGGCAATTTCCTGACCACTGATGGCTCATCCATCACGGGAGTCTCCTATGGCTCCGGGGGCCTGGGAGGAGCTACCAGCGTCGGAGCCTGGGATGGACCAGCGCCCTGTTCACATTCAGCACCGGTGGCGATTACAACGCGATTGGCGGAAACACCGTCGTCTTCAACATGGCGATGGCAACCGCGGCGGTACCTGAACCCGACTCGCTCCTCCTGCTGATGGGGGGTATTGGCCTGCTTGGCCTCGGGCTGGTCGCGCGCCGCAAGTTGCCGCGCGACTGACCTCGACAAAAGAGGACCGCCTTCCATGGCGGTCCTCCTCCTTCGAGCCGAAGGTTCGAGGCGCCATCAAGTCGCCCCGGCGTGAGTCGACCGCCCAAACTTCGACCTGATCAGCAACTACACTCAGCCCGCCGCCCGCCGTTCCTCCCGGGCACAGGCCCGCAGCGCCAAAGTCAGCCATGTCGGGATCTGCTCGCGTACGCGGCCCATCGGGCGCGGAAACGGCGGCAGTAGCAGGTTCCATAAACGTCCCTGGCATCATCTCGCGGGGTACTTGCCGCGCGCCCGACAGCGGGGCGATGCTGCGCGGGCGCAATATATTCCGCCCGGCTGTTGATGTGGAGAACGTTCCATGAAGCGACGAGACGTGTTGAAAGCCGCCCTCGCCATTCCACTGCTGCCGTCCGCCCTGTCGCGTGGAATCGCAGCAGCACGGGCTGCACCGATGTCAGCCACCCGCTGGCATTCGCGTGTGCGACCTGGCGAGGCAGGTTGGCCTTCGGCTGCGCAATGGCAGCAGTTGCAGCACGACGTGGGCGGCCGCCTGCTCAAGCCGGAATCGCCGTTCGCCGGCTGCACCGCGACGCCGAAGACGAGTGCCGCCTGCGGCGAAGCGCTGCGGCAGTTAAAGGATCCGTTTTACCTCGGCGATCAGCCGGCCCTGACCCAGACCAGCGGTTGGGTGGACGCATGGACTTCGCAACCAAGCGCGTACGCGGTTGCGGCCAGCAATACCGCAGATGTGGTCGCTGCGGTGAACTTCGCGCGCACGCACAACCTGCGGCTGGTGGTGAAAGGCGGCGGTCACAGTTACCAGGGGACTTCGGACGCACCCGATTCGTTGCTGGTGTGGACGCGGCACATGAACCAGGTGAGCCTGCACGACGCATTCGTCGGCCAGGGCTGCGCCGGCACGCAAGCACCACAACCTGCGGTGTCGATCGGCGCGGGCGCGATGTGGATCGACGCGTACGACGCGGTGACCACTCGCGGTGGGCGTTACGTGCAAGGCGGCGGCTGCACCACGGTGGGCGTGGCCGGGCTGGTGCAGAGTGGCGGCTTCGGCAGTTTCTCCAAGAACTACGGCACCGCGGCAGCAGGTTTACTCGAAGCGGAACTCGTCACCGCCGACGGCCGGGTGCGCATCGCCAATGCCTGTACGAACCCGGATCTGTATTGGGGGCTCAAGGGCGGTGGCGGCGGCAGCCTGGGCGTCGTCACGCGCTTGACCCTGCGCACGCACGAGTTACCGGCGTACTTCGGCGCGGTGCTCGGCACGATCGAGGCTTCCACCGATGCCGCGTATCGCGCACTGATCGCGCAGGCGATCGCGTTCTACCGTCGCGATCTGTTCAATCCGCACTGGGGCGAGCAGATGGGCTTCAGCGCCCGCAAGCTGCACCTGAGCATGCTGTGCCACGGGTTGGACCAGGCGCAGATGGAAAAGGTATGGGCGCCGTTTCTCGCCTGGGTGAAGGCGCGCGCGGAATATCGTTACGCCGAATCAGTGAAGGTCTTCGCGTTGCCGGCACAACGCATGTGGGACGCGGATTTCATGCGCCAGCACGTGCCGGGCGTAATGGTTGCGGACGACCGGCCCGGCGCGCCGAAGCACCATGCCTACTGGGCGACGAACGTGGGGGAGGCGGCGTGGTTCCTGCACGGGTACCAGTCGGCGTGGTTGCCGGCCACGCTGCTGCACGAGGGTCGGCAGGCTGCGTTGGTCGACGCGTTGTTCGACGCCGCGCGCGAGTGGAGCGTGGGCCTGCACTTCAACAAGGGCTTGGCTGGCGCGCCCCCGGCGGAAATCGCTGCGGCGAAAGACACCGCGACGAACCCGCAGGTGCTCGACGCGTTTGCGCTGGCGATCATCGCCGGCGGTGGCGCACCGGCCTTTCCCGGCATGTCGGCCCCCGATCTGGCGGCGGCGCGGCGCGATGCCGCGGACATCGCCAAGGCCATGGCCGCCCTGCGCAGGATCGCCCCCGATGCCGGTGCCTACGTCTCGGAAAGCAATTATTTCCAGCGCGACTGGCAGATCGCGTTCTGGGGTACAAACTACCCGCGGCTGGCAGCGGTGAAACGCAAGTACGACCCGGATGGCCTGTTCTTTGTCCATCACGGCGTGGGCAGCGAGGCGTGGAGCGCAGACGGGTTTACGCGGTTGCGGCGGTGAAAGAATGTCCGGGACACCTGTGAAACGCCAGCGCGAAGGTGGGATCGACCGACAGCGGTGACAAGGTTTTCATGCGGCCTACTCCTGCATGGCGTGATCCAACGCAGTATTGGCCGCGTCCGGCAGGCCGAACGCGAACGAATCCATCGACAGCACGCCGTAGGTCATGCCGCCTTCGACCAAGCGCGTGGTGTCCGTGCCGGAACTTGCGCCCACGGCCACCAACAGCGGCAGGTAGTGCTCTTCGGTCGGATGCGCGCGCTCACCGTGCGGTGCGCGGTGCCGGTAGTCGACCAGCGCTTCGACATCGTGCGCGGCCATCGCAGCGCGGACCCAGTCGGCGAACTCCTGCGCGTACTCCGGGTCACGAATGTGCTGGCGGAATTCGTACAGGTTGTGGGTGAGGCTACCGGAGCCGACCACCAGCACGCCACGCTCGCGCAGCGGCGCCAGCGCCTGGCCCAGCCGCAAGGCGCCGGCCGCATCGATGTCCTGCGGCAGCGACACTTGGAACACCGGCATGTCGGCCTGCGAAAACAGGTAGCGCAGCGGTACCCACGCGCCGTGATCGAGGCCGCGGCGTTCGTCGAGCGCCACCTCGAAGCCAGCCTGCGCGAGCAGGCGAGCTGCGTCTTGAGCCAGTCCAGGTGCGCCGGGGGCGGGGTACTGCAGCTGGTACAGCGGCGGCGGGAAGCCACCGAAGTCATGGATCGTTTCCGGCGCGGCGCTGGTGCCGACGCGCACGCCCCGCGTCTGCCAGTGCGCCGACACCACCAGTACGGCGGTGATGCCGCGCAGCGACTGGCCCATGGCGCGCAGGTTCGGGCCGAGCCGACCTGGTTCCAGCGCGAACATTGGCGAACCGTGGGAGATGAACATTGAGGGCGCGATGGTCATGGTGGTTCTCGGAAAAGGGCAACGGGCGGAGGTGCGCCCGTTGCGTGGAACTGCAGATTGCGGAGCTCAGGCGCTGCGGCGCTTGTTCCACAGATGATCGAGGCTAAGCGCGCCGGCGCCGTACGCGGCGAGCATCAGGAAGCCGCCGGTCATCGCCACGTTCTTCCAGAAGTTGATCGCCTGCGCGGCGTCGCCGAGGTTGGCGTGGAACAGCGCGGCGCTGGCGAGCGAGAACGCGGCAAGCGCCAACGCAACCCAGCGCGTGAACACGCCGCTGAGGATGGCCAGGCCACCGCCGAGTTCGAGCGCGATCACCAGCGGCAGCAGCGCGCCCGGCAGGCCGGCGGATTCCATGTACTGCTGGGTGCCGGCGTAAGCGGCGATCTTGCCCCAGCCGGAAATGATGAAGATGAGCGAGAGGCCGACGCGGCCGAACAGCGCGAGTGATGCGTTCATGAGGATTCCTTGCTGAGTGGATTGATGGAAAGCGGGTGGACAGGGGTTACTCTATTAGTCAACCGAATGCCGATAAACTAGCTTTGTATTGATTGACTGTTCCGTATTCCGAGACAAAAGAAGGCGTCGTGGACAAATTCCAGGAAATGGCCAGCTTCGTCGCCGTGGTCGAAGCCGGCAGCTTCGTTGGCGCCGCGGGCGCGACCGGCCTGTCCAAGGCGGCGGTGTCGCGGCACGTCGCCGAGCTCGAGCAGCGCCTGGGCGCGCGCCTGCTGCATCGGACTACACGGCGGCTGTCGCTCACCGACGACGGCCAGTTGTTCTTCTCTCGCGCGAAGGAAATGCTGGCCGCGGTCGACGAGGCGGAATCGGAAATCAGCTCGCGCAGCGGCGAGCCCAGCGGAATGCTGCGCATCAATGCGCCACTCACCTTTGGCGTCATGCACCTGGCGCCGCTGTGGGGGCGCTTCGCGCAGCTGTATCCGAAAGTGTCGCTGGACATCGAACTCAGCGATCGCGTCGTCGACCTCGTCGAAGAGGGTTACGACCTGGCCGTGCGCATCACCAACCTGGCCAACTCGCAACTGGTCAGCCGGCAACTCGCCACGACACGCATGGTGGCGTGCGCATCACCGCAGTACCTGGCGCAGCACGGCACGCCCACGCACCCCAGCGAACTGGCGCAGCACGAGGTGATTTCCTACAGCTACTTCGCCGCCAGGGACGAATGGACGTTCACCGCAGCCGACGCCAGCCCGGTCGTCGTACGCACCCACGCGCGCATCCACGCCAACAACGGCGATACCTGCCGCGCCGCCGCACTCGATCACCAGGGCGTCATCCTGCAACCCAATTTCATCGTCGCCGACGACCTGCGCCGCGGCGACCTCGTCGAACTGTTGCCGACCTGGCGCACGCTGACGCTCGGTATCCACGCGGTGTACCCGTCGCGCAAGCATTTGCCGATCAAGACGCGGCGACTGGTGGACTTTCTGGTGGAGGCGTTTGTGGTGCCGGGATGGAATACGGTGCGCTGAACAGGGGTGGCCACTGAGTGTCGGTTTCCGGTGGGGAATCAACCCCGAAGAGCACGCAGACCGCGCTGCTCAACGGTGACGGCACTACTGCCGACGTCGCGACTCAATCAAAGACATTGATGAAGGCGGTGATGATCAAGGCGTTGGTGAAGTCGATGAAGAACGCGCCCACCAGCGGCGCGATCAGGAAGGCGCGCGGCGCGGCGCCATAGCGTTCGACCAGCGCGCGCATCACCGCCATCGCATTGGCGGTGGTGCCCAGCATGAAACCGATGAAGCCGCCGCCCATGACGGCCGCGTCGTAGTCGCGTCCCATCAGGCGGAACACGACCAGGCAGAACGCGCCCACGATCAGCACCTGCAGGCCAAGGTTGACCAGCAGCGGCGTCGCCAACCCCGCCAGCTCCCACAGCCTGAGGTTCATCAGCGCCATCGACAGGAACAGCGCCAGGCAGATGTTGCCGATCAGCTCCACGGTCGGCACCGACAAGCCGATCCAGCCGGTCGCGTCATCGAGGTTGCGGATCAGTGCACCGGCCAGCATCGCGCCGACATAGGCGGGAAGGGTCACGCCGGTGGCCGAAATCCAGCCGCTGACCCAGGCGCCGATCCACATCGCCACCAGGATGGCCACGACGCTCTTGAGCGCGCTGTACTCACGCTGGGTCTCGGTCATCGGCACGCCGCTGACATCGTCGGCGGGCGCGGTGTGGTCTTGCGGCCGCGTCGATACCAGTGCACGACGGCGGATCAGCATGGTGATGATCGGGCCGCCGACCAGGCCGCCGAGCACGATACCGCCCATCGCCGATGCCACCGCGATCGACTCGGCGCCGTGGATGCCCGCCGCCTCGAACAGCGGCGCGAACGCCAGGCCGGTGGCGGGGCCGCCAGTGAGCGTGGTCGAGCCGGCCAGCACGCCGAACAGCGGCGGCAGGTCGAAGCCGACCGCGACTGCCATGCCCAGCAGGTTCTGCAGCACGGCAAACACCGAGGCCAGCGCCAGGAACACCACCACCTGTTTGCCGCTGATCTTGAGCAGGTGCAGGCTGGCGTTGAATCCGATCGCGGTGAAGAACGCGATCATCAATGGTGTCTGCAACGTGGTGTCGAGCATAAACACGGCGGTGCCGCGGCTGTGTGCGATCCACGCGATGATGGCGATGACCAGGCCACCGATTACCGGCGGTGGCAGGTTGTAGCGCCCGAGCACGGGAATGGCCCGGCACAGACCGTAACCGAGGAACAGCGCGAGTCCGGCAAGGGCCAGGGTATGGATGGCGTCGAGTTGCAAGGCGCGCTCCTACGGCGGATGCACAGCGATGTTAACCCGTGCGCGCCAATGGGGTCGGGTGCAGGCCGGCCTGGTCATCTCATCCCCTTGCGTCGCAGGAGCGTGCCTCGACCCGGTCCGGGGGCGCGCTGCCGCAACGGCGCGATGATGGCCCGCCTACAGCGACGGCATGGGCTGCCTCGCGGCGGCAGGGCGGGGCAAACGTGCTGGCCGGATCGTGCCCATCCGCACGCCAGCTTTCCGGTAGCCTGTCGGACAGGCGGGCTCTCGGGGCGACAAGCCAAATGATCGAAGCGCTGAACGGATTGCTCTCGACCTACGGGCTGTGGCTCGTCTTTCTGGTCGTCCTGCTCGACCAGGGCGGGATCCCGATCCCCGCCTGGCCGCCGCTCGTCGTGGCCAGCGCGCACGCGATGGAGCGCCAGGAGGCGGTCTGGCCAATCCTGGTGGCGGCCACGGTGGCGGCGCTGATGGCGGATACGCTGTGGTACCTGGCCGGGCGTCGGTACGGCGCACGCATGTTGCGGCTGATCTGCCGCGTCTCGCTGTCGCCCGACAGCTGCGTGTCCAGTACGCGCGCGATCTATGCGAAGTGGGGGCCGCCGTCGCTGGTGCTGGCCAAGTTCATCCCGGGCTTCGCCGCAGTCGGCACCACCATGGCCGGACACCAGCGCACGCCGTTGCGCCGCTTCGTGGCGTATGACGGCACTGGCGCCGTGCTGTGGGCCGGCGTGGCGATCGCGACTGGCGTGGTGTTCCATGACGCCGTCAACGAGGCGCTGATGACGCTGGAATCGCTGGGTCGGGTCGGCATCGGCGTGGTGCTGGTCGCGCTCGCGGTGTTCATCATTCGCAAATACTGGAAGCGCCGATTGTTCCTGCGCGGGCTGCGCATGGAGCGCATCTCCGTGGCCGAGCTGCAGGCGTTGCTGGACCAGCCTGGCAGCCCACTGCTGATCGACGTGCGCAGCGAAGTCGAACGCGATGCGACCGGCTGGATTCCCGGCGCGGTCCACGCGAGCCGCGTCGCGGATCTCGCCGCCAGCGCCACCGGTGAAGTGGTGGTCTACTGCGATTGCCCGAACGAAGCCTCGGCCGCGCTCGTGGCCACCCAGCTCAAGCAGCTGGGTTTCGGCCGCGTGCGGCCACTGGCGGGCGGCCTGGAGGCATGGCGCTCGCACGGCCTGCCCATGGAGACCACCCGGCCCCACTTGCCCTCTGCCTGATCCTGTTTCACCAGCGCGTAGTAACGGTCATCCGCGACCCGACTACGCCGGCGGATCATCCGCCGCGCGCGCTTCCGCGATCAACGTGGGGATCAGTTCGGACACCGTTGGATGGATCGGCACGGTGTGCTGCAGTTGGGTGGCGGTGGCGCCCACGCTCATCATGTCGATGATGCCGTGGATCGCTTCGTCACCCTCGACACCGAGGATCGCGGCGCCAAGGATCGCCTTCGTTTCGGCGTCGACGATCACCTTCATGAAGCCCTGGGTCTCGTCCCTCTCCACGGCGCGACCGACCCGGCTCATCGGCCGCTTGCCGACCAGGAACGGACGGCCACGCTTGCGCGCCTCCGCCTCGCCGATGCCGACGCGGCCCAGCGGTGGATCGATGTACAGCGCGTAGCCGCTGACGCGTTCGCTGAGCCGGCGGCGTTCGCCGTCGAGCAGGTTGGCGGCGACGATCTCGAAGTCGTTGTAGGACGTGTGCGTGAACGCGCCGCGGCCATTGCAATCGCCCAATGCCCAGATCTCCGGTACGTTCGTGCGCAGCTCGTCGTCGACGGTGATGTAGCCGCGTGCATCGGTCGCCACGCCGGCCTGGTCCAGGCCGAGATCGTCGGTGTTCGGCACGCGACCCACCGCCACTAGCACATGGCTGCAGACGACGCGCTCGCCATCGAGTGTGACCGCGACCGCCTCGCCCTCGCGTGCAAATGCGACATCTGCGACACCGGTGCGGACGGCGATGTCCTCGCCTTGCAGAATGTCGCGCACGGCCACCGAGACGTCCTCATCCTCGCGTCCGATCAGGTGCGGGCCTTTTTCCACCACGGTGACGCGGGCGCCGAAGCGGCGGTACATCTGCGCGTATTCCAGGCCGATGTAGCTGCCGCCGACGATCAGTAGGTGTGCCGGCACCTGCTCCAGGCCCAGGATTGACGTGTTGGTCAGGTACGGGATGTCGTGCAGGCCAGGCAGGTCCGGCACCGCGGCGCGACCGCCGACGTTCAGGAAGATCTGCGGCGCGGTGAGCCGTTCGTCGCCGACGCGCAAGGTTTGCGCGTCGGCGAAACACGCGTGGCCGTCGATCACCGTGCAGCCATCCATGCCGTCCAGCCACGCACGCACACCCTCGCGCGCATTGGTGATGACGGTGTCGGCGCGCGACTTTACCTTCGCCATGTCGATGCCCACCTTGCCCGCCAGCAGCACGCCGAAATCCGCCGCGCGTCGGGCCATGTGTGCGGCACGCGCGCTGGCGACCAGGGTCTTGGTAGGCATGCAGCCGGTGTTGACGCAGGTGCCGCCGAACAACTTGCGCTCGATCAGCGCCACCGACTGCCCGGCCCGGGTCAATCGGCCGGCCAACGGCGGCCCAGCCTGGCCGGCGCCGACGATGATCGCGTCGAAGCGGCGGCTCACGACATCGGCTCGGGCTTCGCCCCAAGCTTCGGCGGCAACGGGATGAACTCGCCATTGTCGAGGTCGGGCAGCTTCATGCGCCCGGCCGCCCAGTCCGCGCGCGCCTGGTCGATGCGCTCCTCCGACGAGGACACGAAATTCCAGTCGATGTAGCGCGGCCCCACGGGCTCGCCGCCGAGAGCCATGACCACGGCGTCACCGGGCGCGGCGATGGTGGCGGCCTTGCCGGGCGCCAGCACCGCCATGGAACCGACCTCGACGCGCTGGCCATCGACCTCCACTTCACCGCTGGCCACGTAGACCGCGCGCTCGCTGTACTCGGCGGGCAACGACACGCGCGCGCCGGCACGCAACTGCCAGTGCACGTAGAACTGCGGCGAGTCGATCCGCACCGGCGACTGCACGCCCGCCAGGCTGCCGGCGATCAGGCGGCCGCTGGCGCCATCGCCATCGAGCACCGGCAGCGCGTCGCTGGCGTAGTGCCAGAAGCTTGGGTCGGTTTCCTCGCTCCCGTCGGGCAGCGCCACCCAGGCCTGGATGCCGTCGAGCGGCCCACCCTGCGCGCGCAATTTTTCGAAGCGCTCGGAATGCGTGATGCCGCGGCCGGCGGTCATCCAGTTGACCTCGCCCGGGCGCACCGCCTGCTCCGAACCGACGCTGTCGCGGTGCATAATCTCGCCCTCGAACAGGTAGGTGATGGTCGACAGGCCGATATGCGGATGCGGGCGCACATCCGCCTCGCGCGGCAGGCCCGGCGCAATGTCCTTGGGGCCCATGCGGTCGAAGAAGATGTAGGGCCCGATCATGCGGCGCTTGGCAAACGGCAGCACGCGGCCGACCTCGAAACTGCCAAGGTCGCGGCGGCGCTGCTGGATGATGAGTTCGATCATGGGTTCCTCCGAGGTGCATTGGGGTTTCGACGTTCGCATGGCCAACGGCCGAGCCACCATCGCCTGGGATAGTGGCTCATTGGTTGGCGTTAGCCAATCGGCTGCCGATCGCGCGGGCCCTACTGCAAGGTCACCGGCGGCAAATCGAACACCAGCACTTCGGCGCCGCTCCCCTGCGCGAGCGTGATCGTCGACTCGTCCTCCAACATCAACGCATCGCCCGCCGACAGTGGCTGGCCATTGACCGTCAGCTTGCCGCGCACCAGGTGCACGTAGCCAAGCCGCCCCGGCGCGAGGGCGTATTCGGCGCGCTCGCCGCCATCGAACAGGCCGGCGTGCATCAGCGCATCCTGGTTGATCGTCACCGATCCCTCGCGACCATCCGGGCTCACCACCAGGCGCAGCCGGCCGCGCTTCTCGGCATCGGGGAACGTCTTCTGCTCATAGCTGGGGGCAACCCCGGTCCTGGCCGGCAAGATCCAGATCTGCAGGAAGTGCGTGGTGCCGGTCTGGTCGTGGTTGAATTCCGAGTGCACGACGCCCGTGCCGGCGCTCATGCGCTGCACCTCGCCCGGCACGATGCTGGCGGTGGTGCCCATGGAATCCTTGTGCGCTAGGGCGCCTTCCAGTACGTAGCTGATGATCTCCATGTCGCGATGGCCGTGCTCGCCGAAACCGGCGCCGGCCTGCACGCGATCCTCGTTGATGACGCGCAGCGCGCCCCAATGCATGTGCTTTGGATCGAAGTAATTGGCGAAAGAAAAACTGTGCCATGAGTCCAGCCAGCCATGGTTGGCGTGGCCTCGTTCGTTGGCGCGGCGCAGGGTGGTCATGTCAGGCTTCCGTGGTTGCTGATGGGATCAATATGCGCTCTTGGCGGATAAAGGGAAGATGGCCACACGGGGAATCACCGTTCCCGGGTTGGGACAGCCGCGGGATCGGCGATGTCCAAGCTCCGGCGTCGAGTTCGGGAAGTGGGCCGGTGGCGGCGCTAACATGGGGCGACCGCGGCTGCGTGACGCGGTCCGTCCATGCACGAGGACATCCTCGACGGAGTCGGCAATGAACCACGAAATCTGGCCGGAACTTCCCTATACGGCGTGGAAGGATACGTGCACGACACTGCAGTTGTGGATGCAGGTCGTCGGCCAGATACGGGTCGCGCAGACGCCGTGGCTGTGCCACTCGTGGCACACCACGCTGCGTGTGACGGCGCGCGGGCTGACCACCACGCCAATTCCCTGTGGGCAGCGGACCTTGCAGACCGATTTCGATTTCCTCGACCACGTCTTGCGCATCGTGGTCGACACCGGGGCCAGCCGCAGCGTGAAACTCGTGCCACAGTCCGTGGCCGCGTTCCATCATGCGCTGTTTGCGGCCTTGGACGAGCTCGGCCTGCATATCACCATCCACGGCCGTCCAAACGAGGTGGTCGACGCGATTCCCTTTCATGAGGATACGGTGCATGCGGCGTATGACGCGGAATACGCACAACGCTTCTGGCGCATCCTGTTGCAGGTGGACCGCATCCTCAAACGCTTTCGGACCAGCTTCCTGGGCAAGTCGAGTCCCGTGCATTTTTTCTGGGGGAGTTTCGACCTCGCCGTCACCCGCTTTTCCGGGCGCCGTGCGCCGCTGCACCCCGGTGGCATCCCGAATCTTCCGGACGCGGTGACCCGCGAAGCCTATTCGCACGAGGTGAGCAGCGCCGGGTTCTGGCCGGGCGGTGGGCCTGTCGACTACGCGGCCTTCTATTCCTACGCCTATCCGACGCCAGCAACTTTCCGGACCCAGCCGGTGCGCCCCGAGGGCGCGTTCTTCCACGAAGGCGCAGGGGAATTCCTGCTGCCCTATTCGGTAGTGCGCAGCGCGGACGATCCCGAACGCGCCGTGCAGGATTTCCTGCAAAGCACCTACGAAGCGGCTGCCAACACGGCGGCGTGGGATCGCGCGGAGTTGGAGTGTGGCCTGGGCGTTCCGCGCGTTCCGCGCCAGGTTTTTCCCGCCTGACGCGGGATGTAGTGGTCGGGTCGCGCGACGCGTGTTGCGGCAAGACGCGGCCCGGGAAAGTCCCGGGCCGCGCGGGTTCACGCCGGCACGGCCATGTCCTTGGCCGCGATCCGGCCCATGCGGCCGGCGTTGAAGTCGTCGATGGCCTGGACGATCTCGGCCTGGCTGTTCATCACGAACGGACCGTAGCCAACCACCGGCTCGTCGATCGGTTCACCCGACAGCCACAGCACGCTGGCGTCGTTGTTGGCCTCGATCTCGACACCGCTACCGGCGCGGTCCAGATGCACCAGCTGCCCTTCGCGAGCAATGGCATCGCCGTTGACCATGACCGTGCCGTGCAGCACCACCAACGCCAAGGTGTGGCCGTCGCGGGTGGGCAGGCGTGCCGTGGCACCCTGAGTGATGCGCAGATCCAGGACGTCCATCGGCGTGAAGGTATGGGCCGGGCCGTGGTGGCCGTCAAACTCGCCGGCAATCACGCGCACGCTCCCGGCGCCGTCGGCCAGTTCCACGCTCGGGATCTGCGTGGACAGGATGGTCTGATAGCCGGGTGCGGCCAGCTTGTCGCGGGCCGGCAGGTTGACCCACAGCTGCACCATTTCGATGGTGCCGCCGCGCTTGGTGAACGCCGGCGAGTGGAACTCCTCGTGCACGATGCCGCCGGCAGCCGTCATCCACTGCACGTCGCCCGGGCCGATCGTGCCGCCGCTGCCGGTCGAGTCGCGGTGCGCCACCTCGCCCTGGTAGACGATGGTGACGGTCTCGAAGCCGCGGTGCGGATGCTCACCTACGCCACGCGGGCGGCTGGCCGGCTCGAAATGGGTCGGCTGCGCATGGTCGAGCAGCAGGAACGGGCTGAGGTGCCGGCCCAGGTCGTTGTAGCTGAAGAGCGAGCGCACCGGAAAACCATCGCCTACCCAGTGCGGACGGGGAGCGCTGTGGACGCCGAGTACCTTCTTCATGGCGAATCTCCAGTGGGGCGCCGCACCCTATGGCGGCGATGTCGTGCATCTTATTTCGGGAACGTAGACCCCGGTAGATAGTAATATTCGATCTTATCGTCCTATGTGTGAAACGATCGGCCATGCGCGACCTCAATGACCTCTATTACTACGTCCAGGTGGTGGAGCACGGCGGCTTTGCCCCGGCGGGGCGTGCGCTGGGCGTTCCCAAATCCAAGCTGAGCCGGCGCGTCGCCCTGCTGGAGCAGCGGTTGGGCACGCGCCTGATCCAGCGCTCGACGCGGCGCTTCACCGTGACCGAGGCGGGCCGCGCCTACTACGAGCGCTGCAAGGCCATGCTGGTCGAAGCCGATGCGGCCGACGAGGTGATCGCCCTGAACCAGGCCGCGCCGCGCGGCATCGTGCGCGTGACCTGCCCGGTGGCGCTGCTCGAATCCAGCGTAGGCGACATGTTCGCCGCCTACCTGGTCCGCTACCCGCAGGTGGAGCTGCATGTCGACGCCACCGACCGGCGCGTGGACGTGGTCGGCGAAGCGGTCGACATCGCGATCCGCGTGCGCCCGCCGCCGCTGGAGGACAGCGACCTGGTATTGCGCGTGCTGGCCGAGCGCAGCCAGTGCCTGCTGGCCAGCCCGGCCTTGCTGGAACGCTGCGACCGCGTGCCGGAGTCGCCGGCCGACCTGGCGGCGCTGCCAAGCATGGACCTGGGTACGCCACAAAGCGTGCATGCCTGGAACCTGCTGGGGCCGGATGCTGCGCGGGCCACGATCCGCCATCACCCGCGCCTGGTCACGCGCAGCATGCCAGCGCTGCGTGCCGCCGCGCTGGCCGGGGTGGGCGTGGTGCAGCTGCCCAGGATGATGGTGCGAGACGGCTATGCCAGCGGCGCCCTCGTACAGGTGCTGCCGGGCTGGGAGCCGCGGCACGAAATCGTCCACGCCGTCTATCCCTCGCGGCGCGGCCAGCTGCCGGCGGTGCGCGCCTTGCTCGATTTGCTGGTCGCCCAGTTCCAGGCGCTGGACGAGGAGTGAAGCGATGGTCGGTATGGCCGCCGCCGCATCATCTGGCCTGCGCGGGGCGGCGCTGCGCGCCGGCTGTCGCCGTGATCAGCGCTTGCTGCGCGCTTTGCGGACCACCGCGAAAGCGAGCACGAAGAACAGAAAAGCCAGCAGCAGCTCTAGCTCCAGCGCGCCCGAGCCGCCATCAGGTGCGACGTGGAAAATCCGTTCGATAAGGTGCATTGCCTGATCCTCAACCGTGGGCCGCACGTCCGCCGGCCTGGCCCGCCCAGCGCGGGGTGCTCACTCCTTGTCGTTCCCTGCGTCGTCGTCATCGTCGCCATCCTCGTCGCAGCAGCAGGGATAACCCTGCCGGCAACCCGGCTGATGGGAGTGCTTTTCACAGCAGCCCTTCCGGCACTCGTCGCAATCCTCCCCGGCGTGGTCGCACCAGACCGTGTATGCCACCACCCCCACGATCCTGACTGGCGTGGCCGGGTCGTCGCTTTCGATCACCAGCCGGCAATGTCTCGAGCACTTTTCCGTGGCCGTGTAGTGCAGCACCACCGACAGGCACGAGCCGGCGCGCAGCGTCGCCGGGAACGGGTTGTGCAGCAATCTCCAGTGGTGGCTGGGGCGCGCGAAGTGCACGCTCTTCACGTGCAGATCGCACTCGCCCACGTTGCAGATGGACAGCGTGCGGTCCGCGCAGCAGCAGGCGCTGACGCCGCCGAAGTAGGTGGAGCCGGTGACAGCGAGTTTGCCCGAAGGCGCCACGCCCGATACCGTCACCACCGCCGGACTCGCCGGGTCGTCGCTGGTCACCGTGATGGCCGCGGATGTCGCGCCGAAGCCCGTGGGCGCAAAGCGGATCGGGATCGGCAGCGAGGCCCCGGCGCCGATCGTGATCGGGTAGGACAGCACTTCCGGCACCACGAATTCGGCGGACGAGGAACTGATGCCGGTCACGGTGAGGGTGCACTTGCCGCTGTTCCCCAGGATCAAGGGCTCGTCCTTGAAATGGCCTACGCAGACCTTGCCGAAGTTGCCGGTGTCGGCAACGATCAGATCCAGCTTCGGCGGCGGGGCGACGCCGGAAACGGGGATCACATGCGGCCCGGCCGGATCGTTGCTGGTGATGGTGAACGCGCCGGCCTTCGCGCCGAAGCTTGAAGGCTGGAAGCGGCCCGGTACATCGATCGACGCCCCAGGCTGCACGACCAGCGGGTAGGAGAGCACTCCCGGCGCCACGAATTCCCCGGTGGACGAAGTGATGTTGAGGATCGACAGCGGGCAGGATCCGGCGTTGTTGATCGTCAGCGGCTTGTCGGCAAACGAGCCCAGGCAGACATTGCCGAAGTTGCCGGCGTCGGCGACGGCCGTCGCCACCTTGCCGGTACCTTGCCGGCCCGAGACGGAAACGTCGACGAAGGGAGCAGTGGGGTCATTGCTGTTGATGCGGATGATGGCCGTCTCGGTGGTTCCGGAAACGGTGGGGGAAAACTGCACGGTGAACTCGATGTCCTCGCCCGGGGCGAGGAACAAGGGCGTGGACGGCATCGGCTGCACCGTGAAATCGGCCGTGCCCATCAGCCGCTGCACGCTCGAGATCAGCAGGTCCGCGATCCCCACGTTGTAGATGGTAAGCGTCAGGGCCTGCGGACCGCCGCAAACCGTGCCAAAGCCCAGGCCGTGTTCCAGGGCGAGCGCAATGGAGGGCCCGGCCGGCTTGACGAACGAGAACACGCCGCGGCCGAACGTCGCCGCGCGCAGCTCGCCGTGGTGCAGCGCCAGGTCGAATATCGGCGCGCTCGGCAAGTGGATGGCGTCGCAAACGGACCAGATCGCACCGTTGTCCAGGGAGCGCAACACGCCAAAGTCGGTACCCGCATAGACCGCGGTGGGCGTCTCGCTGCCATCCAGTGCGATCGCGTTGAACGGCAGGTCGAGAGGCGGGGAAATATCGGTCCAGGTCGATGCAGCCAGCGAGGTGCGGAAAACGTGGCCTCCAGGGAAGCCGCTGAAGCCGCTGAGCACGGCGTACACCGTTGCCGGGTCGGTGGGATCGAACGCCACCCGGGCCACGTTCAGGCCCGGCAGGTTGCGGGTGATGTCCGTGAAGGTGAACCCGGGTGAAGCCAGCGCGTCGGTGGAAACGAAGACCTGGCCGCCCACCGCGACCGCCACGTTGTTGCCATTGGCCGGCGCGACGTCCGCCCCGTTCGCCGCGCCGGGTATGGGGAATTTGTTTGGCCACGTCGCACCGCCGTCGGTGCTTTGCCACAGGTTCTGGCTGCCGCTGGCGTAGACGACGCTCCCCTGGCTGGGATCGCTGGCGACGGCCGCCAGGTAGGTGGCCTGTTCGGGCGGCAGGAAGGGCGGGGTGATTCCGGAATACGAATCGCCGTCGTCGGTCGAGCGGAAGATGTTCGCGTTGCTTCTCGCGTAGGCCTGGTTGGCGATCTGGCCGTCGTGTGCCACGTCGAAACCGTCACCGCCCAGGCCCGATTGCCAGGCCGGGCTGGCGGCGCCCGCGGTGGTGGCGACGCCGTTGTCCTGGAGCGCCCCAAGCGTCACGCTCGCGGTTGCGTCAGGCTTGACGTCGAGGTTGTAGAACAGGCCGGTTTGCAAGTTGCCGGCGTTGAGCGAATCGAAGCTGGTGCCGTTGGTGGATTTGAATATCCCGCCGTCGTTGCCGCAATACACGATGGCCGGAAGGCTGGGCTGCTGCGCGAACGCCCAGGTGTGGGTGTCGGCATGGAGACCGCTGACCCCGGCGAAGCTCGCGCCGGCATCGGTGGAACGCGCCTGTCCCAGGGTGCCGAAATAGATGATGTCGCCCACGCCATCGCCGGGCGAATCGGGATCGACGGCCAGGTGGAACGCGTAGCCGCCGTAGCTGGTCGAGCCGGTACCGGTCGTGGAGCGCGCGGTCCACGTGCTGCCCTGGTCCTGGCTCAGGAACACGCCGACTGTGTCGGGGTTGCCGAACACGTTCGGGGTTCCCACCATCGACACATAGAGCACCCGTATGCCTCCCGGGTTGGCCGGCGAGGTCGGCGGGGCGAGCGCGACGATGATCTTGGAGAACGCGGTGTAGCTGCCGGCCGTGAGCTGCGCTGCCACCGCGGGCGTGGCCGCATTCAGGATCGTGGTCCAGTTCTGGCCGCCATTCGTCGACTGCAAGACGCCGACGCCGGCAATCCCGGCATACAGGATCCGTGCCGCTGCCGGCGAGGTGGGATCGAGGACCAGCGAGTTTGCGGCCCCGGCCGGCGCGGTGGCCTTCTTCCAGTTCAGGCCGCCGTCGGTGGAACGGAACAGGCCGCTGTTGGAGGCAAGGTAGACGGCCTGGTGGTTGTCCGGGTCGACGATGACGACATTGATCGACTGGTTGACGAACTGGGTGGCATTGCCGGTGTTGCCCGTCGGAAAACCGGACCCCAGCGCGGCCCAGCTTGCCCCGGCGTCGGTGGACTTGAACAGTCCTGCCGACGGCTGGGTGGACGCGCTCGAGAACTGCGAGCCTTCGCGGTTGCTGGTCCCGGCATAGATGATGTCGGTGTCGACCGGGTCGATGGCGATCGCAGCCGGCTCGCCGATGCCGAGCGCCGGCGCGTGGTCGAAAAGCGGCGTCCAGGTGTTGCCGCCGTCCTGGGTGCGCCAGATGCCCCCCCACGCCGTGCCGATGTAGATCACGTCGATGTTGTTCGGATGTACGGCGATGGAGGTGACCTGGCCGTTGACATCGATGCCGGCGTGCAGGGGGCTGGGGCCGATCGGCGCCCAGACTGTGCCTTTGAGGGCCATCACGAACCCTCCTTGTGGTTGTCGTGGTCGTCATCGGCTTCCGGTTCTGCCGCCGGCGGCTCGTTTGCGTCGTCGGGCGGCTGGCCTACCGGGTCGGGAGGAAAGCGCGGGACCGAGCCTGGAAGCCGGTTCCACTGCTCGCGTGCACGTGCATAGCGTTCCGGCGTCGGTGGCAGCCCGCCGTGGAACCGGCGCTCTTCGATCTCGATGTGGGCCGCGTTGCCTTCATCGTGCTCGAACTCGCGCTCCCCGCCGTCGCCGCCATCCTGTCCGCCCTTGTCGCCATCCTCGTCGTCACCGTGGTGGTCGTTGTTGTCGTGGTGGTTCTTGTGCTTGGGCATGGCCGAGACTCCGGTGTGCATGAAATGCCGCACGTGCCGCTCGATGGGGCCGGGCGTGTTGCCGGGGGTTACCGTGCAGCGGTGCGCCTCAGAGGGATGCACGCGGCATCTGGCGAATGAACGCTCCGGTTCCGGCCTGGCCTCGTGTCAGGCGTGGGATTGCATCATGCAGGTGGCGGATTACGGATCGCGTACCGATGGGTAGTCCCGCAGCCCGGCCGCGGGCGAAACGACGCCGGGACGCGCTTACCGCCGGGCCGCGCCGCGATGCCACGGCGTGGCAGTGTGGGCGCCAGACCTTTCCAGCAGCGACCGCAGCCCGGACGGCAGCGTGGCCAGGCTGGGGCGGTATTCCCCGGCCAATTCCCCGGACGCGAGGCCGCGCTCACAGCAGGCGATGGCCCCGCACTCGTCGCCGTGCGCATACAGGGCGTCGACCGTGGCGATCAGGCAGAGCAGCAATCGGTGGTGCAGGCGTTCGCGCAACGGCGAGGTCCATGGCGCTGCTTCGTCGCCGGGGAGAAACGGCCCCCGATGCAATTCGAGCGCCGACTGCAGCGCCGCGTTCGCACCTTCGGCGTCGCCACAGCGGAGCGCGCCCTCGGTCCGCGCCAGATGCTCCTCGTAGGACCATACGTCGACCCGGCATCGTGCGGGATCGAGATTCAGCAAGCCTTCCCGCCGCTGCACAGCCTCGGCGCCGACCAGCCGGCGCAGGCGGTGCAGGGTCGTGGCGAGGGCCTGCTGGGCGTCGTCGCCATCGGCGTCCGGCCACAGGGCGTCGGCGACGTGGCCTTCGGTGACATCATGCCCGCCCATGGCGACCAGCACCTTGAGCAGGGCAAGCGGGCGCTTCTGGCTCTTGCCGTCGAAGCGCAGCGGGATTCCGTCGAGCAGCACCTCGAAATGTCCGAACGTGATGATTTCAAGCGCCCACGGCCAATTCGCGAGATGGAGGGGCGGTTCGCGCGGGACGAGCTTGCGCAGGCGGACCAGGTGCCGCACGAAGCCGGTTTCGATCTGGTGCTCGAACGCTAGCACGCAGAGGCCTGCCATCACCTCGCTCCGCCACCAGGGGGAATTGGTGAAATCGTGCTCGCGGCAGAGCGCCATGAAAGCACGCAGCGAGGCAAGCGCCTGGTGCTGGTTGCCGCGCCCGCGCGCCAGTTCGGTGCGGGCCAGCAACACGCCATAGGAAATGGTCGCGCTGCGGCTCTTTTCGGCCAGCAGCTCGGCTTCGGCCAACGCCGAATCCGCACCCTCGCGGTCACCGTGAAGCTCGAGCGCGCGTGCGACGGCGGGCAGGACGATGCCTTGGACCCAGGGCACCCCGGCGCCGCGGGCGAGCTGCAGCGCAGCGCCAGCATGCTCGCGCATGGCCGCGGCATTGCCCCGGTGCAGCGCCATGACGAAGGCCTGGAAGTGGTAGATGCACAGGCCGAGCGCGCGGGCCGGATCGACGATGCGGTTCATGCGCGACATGATCTTGTCGGCATTGGCGAGATCGCCGGCGGTCATGGCGCCCCAGGCGGCCTGCGTCAGCAGCACGGAATCCCACACGTGGATGCCATGGCGCCGGGCCAGTTCCAGTCCGCGCTCGGCGGTGGCGACGCACTCCTGCGTCGCCGAGGTCATCCAGAGTTCCATTGCGTGGATCGCATGCCAGGCGACGGCGATAAGTGGTTCCGTGGCGCCGCGCCGCGCCTGCGGTTCGAGCAGCTCGCGGAGGCTGGCCGCTCGCGTCAGGTCGCCGGTCCACCAGAGGTAATACGGCACCAGGCGACTGCCCATCAGTGGCCGTAGCCGCGGATTGCCCTCGATCAGGCGATGGATTTCGCGGGTCCACGCCGGGAGGTCCGGGTGGTGCGGCTGGCGGTAGGAAAGTGCCGTGAAAATACCGGTCACTGCCCTCGTTTCGGCCTCCGCATCGGAAAACCGGGGATAACGCCGGCGCAAGTGCCAGAAGCGCTCGATCCAGCGGTCCAGCGCTGTGAAGTCGCCCCATTCGTACACGAAGGTGTCGATCACCCCGGCCCAGGCGAAGAAGCAACCCCGTTCGTCGTCCGCGGCTTCGAAACCGTCCAGAGCCGTCGCGTACAGTTCGCGCGCCTTCGCCGGGTCGAACGGCAGCCGGCATGCCGCGCACCAGTAGAGCAGCCGGGGCCGCGCCGTGATTTCGGTTTGCGGCAGGGACTGCAGGGTCGCTTCGAGGAGTTGCGTGCGGCCCTCCGAGAACCACTCCGGTGCCATGTTTTCGAGCAGGTCGGCGGCGCCGCGCCAGTCCCCGATTTCATGCAGCAGGTCGAGCGCGTCCGCGCCTTGGCCGTCGGCGATCATCAGGCGCGCCGCACGCCGGCGTACGGCATCCAGCCGCGCAGCAGGCCATTGCGCGCGCGCGCGCTGCAGCAGGCAATCCCTGAACAACGGCTGGAATTTGTAGACCGGGGCGTCGCCGCCGATCGCGCTGATGAAATAGTTGCGCCGGCACAGGGCAGCGATCTTTTCCGCGGCTTCCACGTCTTCGCATTGCCGGGCCAGGAGTTCCTTGGGCATGCGCGCCAGCCAAGCGCTCTGCAGCAGTATGTCCAACGTGCCAGGATCGATGCCGCCGAGCATTTCGGCGGAAAAATAGTCGAATACGCGCGAGGTGGATGCGGCGGGGACGGCGCCCCGGACTCCCGTTTGCTCCAGCATGAGCGTGAAGCCGGCAGGCCATCCCCCGGTGCGGCGGTGCAATTCCCCGATCGTGGCGGCTGCGAGCCGCCGGCCGAAATGCTGGCGTGCGACGGCGCGTGCCTCCTTGGCGTCGAAGGCGAGCGCCGCGTCGCCGATCGTGTGCAGGGACTCGCTGGCCAGGAGGTGCGCGAAGGCGACGCCTGGCGGGTGGCGTGCGGTCAGCAGGCAGCGCACCGAACGCGGCGCCTGTTCCAGACCCACCGCCAACAGGCGCATGCCGACCGAGTCCTCGCCCATGTCCTGGCAGTTGTCGAACACCAGGAGGCTGCCGGGCGCGAACAGGGCGAAGAAGCGTTCGAAGAAATTCTGTGCGAAGGCATCGAGGCCGGTGTGGTATCCCGGCGCCAGGAACGGCAGCGACGGTGCCGTTGCCGGCGCGAGCGACATGGCGCCGCGGCGCAGGTAGTGGAACAGCGTGGCCGGGTAGCGGTCGCGTTTGTCGGCGTGGTACCAGAGATGCGGGGCCTTGCAGGTTTCCACGTAGGTGCTGGCGAGCACGGTCTTGCCGCTGCCCGGGCCGGCGTCGATCCATACCGCGGAGCGCGCGAGCAGTTCGTCGAGTCGCTTCAGCAGGCGCTGCCGTGGGTACGCGCGATACAACTGTGGCCGTGCCAGCTTGGTTGGCAGCGGTGGTGTCGGAGAGTGGCCGGCTTTCTCCTTCATGGGCGACATTATGATCTCAGCCGCCATCCGCGCAGCCGAAATCACGGATCAGGCTTGGGCTCGGCGCGGTGGTAGCCAGGAAGCCAGGGCCTGCTCGGCCAGTTCGGGCCAGCGCTTGTTGGAATTGGGATTGGCCGGGCTGGGGTGGGGCAGGTAGCCGATGCCGGCGTCCACGCCGAAGAGCTCGGTGGCGCGGCGTTCGGCGTAGCGGCCGATGCCGACGATGGCGCTGGGCTGCAGGGTGCGCACCACGGCGCGCAGCGCACGGTCGCAGACGGCCCCCAACGCTGCCGCTTCGTCCCGGCCAAGTTGTTCCGGGATGAGGTTGCGGTTGTTGCCGATGAACAGCAGCGGGCAGTAGTTCCACACGAAGAAGCGCGCGAAGAAATCCTCGGGTGTGCCGAGGCGCTCGGCGGCCCAGCGCCACAGCCGCGATCCGCTGCCCTCGTTGCGGTGGCAGGCCATGCCGAGGATCGGGTACTTGGGGTGCTGCACTGGCAGCGGGCGTCCGAGCTTCGATTCGATCTGGAACCACTCGCGCACGGTCACCACATCGCCGAACGGCACGCCGGTCTGGGTCATGCCCCAGGGACCGGGATTCATGCCGAGCAGCAGCACGCGGCCGCGCGCCCCGGCGTAGCGTTGCAGATATTCACGATGCCCGGCCCAGGCGTACAACAGCGGGTTGTAGACGTGGCTGGGCGTGTGCCAGCTCAAGCCGTCGGCTTCGCGAGCCAGCCTGCGCGTGGCCCGCAATACGGAGGTTGGTGACGTCAGCGCGGTCAAGGTATCGTCAAACCACTGGCAATGGACGGGTGCGACCGGAGATGGCTGTCGGCACGGCGAACCGCTGGCGGCCAATGGATCGGGCGGGGTTCCGGCGTCGGAACGCTTGCCGGCCTGGATACTGTCGGCGGCGTGCACGTGGCGCGGGAACGGTCCGTACAGATTAACGTATCCGGCGTCGGTCGTCGTACCAAACCGATGCCCGTGTAGGGCGGCTCAAGGCCGTAGGCCGGATCCGCCGGGTGGTCTCAGCTACCGCCGGCCGGCGTCTGGATGCGGCCGCTCTTGACCACGAACACGATCTTCGTCGTGTTGTGGATGTCGCGGGTTGGGTCGGCGGCGAGTACGACCAGATCGGCGCGCTTGCCGGCGGTGATCGTGCCGCGCTGCGCGGATTGGCCCATGGCCGCGGCACCGACGGCGGTTGCGGCCTGGATCGCCTGCATCGGGGTGAAGCCGCAGTGCTCCACCAGCGCCGCCATTTCGGCGTGCACCTGCGGCAGCGCGGTCAGGTCGACGCCTTGTTTCGTGGCAGGCAGCCCCGAGCTGTCGGTGCCGACATCGACCAGCACGCCCTGTTCGTGTGCCAGCTTGGTGACGGTGTAGCTCCACGGCATGATGCCCGCGCCGACTTTCTGCGGGTGATGCTCGGCTTCATCGAGGAACGGCAACAACGTGGCGTCGAGAATCGTGCCGCGCTCATGCATGGTCTTCAGCAACGCGACGATCTGCGACGCGTTCGGGCTGATGTGCGTGAAGTCGCCCTTCGCGCGCACGCGGTAGTCATCCGGCACCTTCGCGACGGCCTCCCACACCAGGTATGGGCTGTGCGAAAGGACATCGACGCCGGCGGCGACGGCTGCGCTGGGCCGGGTCGGGAAAATCGTCGCATGCGACCACACCAGCATGCCCTGGCGGTGCGCCTCGGCGGTGACTTTCGCGACGAGGTCCTGGCTCAGGTTTGCATACAGCTTGAGTGCGGTTGCGCCGGTGCCCTTGGCCTCGGCGACGGCAAGCCGCAGGTCGGTGTCGGCGGTGATTGCCCGCATCCATGGCGCCGTGCCGAGCGGCACGCCCACGGTCGAACCCTGCGCACGCACGTCCTCGGTGAAGAACGACGGGCCAGCCATCAGCGCCACATAGAAGATGTCCGGCGACACGATCAGGTCCGAATTCGCCAGGCCGGCGAGGTAGCCGACCAGACGGTCGTCGCCGGCCATGTCGCGAATCGCGGTGACGCCACCGCGGACGAGCGCCTGCAAGTGGGCTTCGTAGTGCGCGATGTCGGGCTCGGCGCCGGTGAGGTGCACGTGCGAGTCGATCAGGCCGGGGATGACGAAGCGTCCGCCGAGGTCCTTCACCTGCGCGGCCTTCGGCGCCGCGCGGCTGCCATCCGGATAGACGGCCGTAATGCGTCGGCCGTCGATCGCGATGGTCATGTTCGGCTGCGGCGGCGCGCCACTGCCGTCGATCACGGTCGCGTGCGTCAGCAGCAGCGGTGGTGGTTCGGCAGCGAACGCCGGGGCGACCAGCGCTGGCAACGCCAGCCACGCCAGATACCGCAAGCGGGCCTTCATCATGATCGGATCCGCTAATCGTCGCCATGGAAGCACGCAGGATAGTCGTTGTGCGCCGCTTGCTGCCGCGGTAGGCCAGATCGCAGCGTCGCGCGGATTACGGGAACGCGATCACCGCTCCGCTCGCCCCGGCCTGGCGCGGGCGACAAGGCGGAGCGGGGCACCACCCGCCACGGCCACCGGGCGTCAACTTGCCGCCAGCGCCCACGCCACGGCTGCCCGCGCATGGAGGCTGGTGGTGTCGAACAACGGCACTGCCGAGTCGCGCTGTTCGACCAGCAGGGAGATTTCAGTGCAACCGAGGATGATGGCTTCGGCGCCGCGCTCCACCAGGCCGGCCATGATCTGGCGATAGGCGTCGCGCGAGGCGTCGACCAGGCGGCCAAGGCATAGCTCGTCGTAGATCACGCGATGGATGACCTCGCGCTCGGCAAGGTTTGGCACCAGGACTTCAAGTCCATGCCGCTCGCGCAGGCGGCCGACATAGAAATCGTCTTCCATGGTGAAGCGCGTGCCGAGCAGGCCGATCCGCGCATACCCCGCCCGCTTGATGGCCTCGGCCGTGGGGTCGGCAATATGCAACAGCGGCAGCTGCACCGCCGCCTCGATGGCCGGCGCCACTTTGTGCATGGTGTTGGTGCACACCAGCAGGAAGTCGGCGCCGCCGGCTTCGAGCGCGCGGGCGGCATGCGCCAACAGCGCGCCGGCGCCGTCCCAGTCGCCGTCAGCCTGCATGCGCTCGATCGGTGCGAAGTCCACGCTGTCCAGCAGGATTTGCGCCGAATGCAGTCCGCCCAGGGCTTGCTGCACGCCCTCGTTGACCAGGCGGTAATAGCTGGCGGTGGATTCCCAGCTCATGCCGCCAATCAGGCCGATGGTTTTCATGCGTGCTCCAGGGTGGGTCTCGTGGCCGTGGCCGGTGGCACGGCGGTCAATGCGCCGGGTCCTCGCTTGCATCCCAGGGCGGTCCCTTCAATTCGACCACGTTGCCTTCCGGGTCCGTCACGTAGATCGATGGTCCCTCGCCCTCGGCGCCATAGCGCGACTCGACCGGCCCGGCCTGGTGGCCGTGGGCACGCAGCTGCGCCAGGATCGCTTCGCCATCGAACGGTGCGACGCTCAGGCAGAAGTGGTCGAGGTTGCGGCCTTCCGCGCCAGGCGCGGCGCCGCCCAGGCTGCCCAGCTTGCCGTCCAACGGCACCAGGTCGATCAGCGAGGCGCCGGCGCGCACTTGGTACAGGCCGATACCATCTTGGACCTTCTCCAGCGTACAGCCCAGCACGTCAATGTAGAAATGCAGCATCACGTCGATATCGACGACGCGCAGCACCACATGGTCGATGTGCGTGATCTTGAACATGCCCTACCCTGGCGCCAGGCCACGGCATCGGACGGCGTCCTGAATGTTATCGGTCGGGATCATATCGCTACTCCTGGTTCGCTTGACGCCTGGACAGCGCGGCCCGCCATCGCGGGCCGTCGGGATGTTCAGCCTGCCAACCACTTGTACATGACATGGGCATCCACGAACCCCAACTGCGGATGCCGGAATGCCCGCGGCAAGGTGCCGACGATGTCGAAACCCAGCTTGCGCCAGAGTTGGATGGCGCCGCGGTTGCTGGAGACCACGAAGTTGAACTGCATGGCCAGGAAGCCGTTTTGCACGGCCATGCGCTGCGCGTGGGCGCACATCAGCGAGGCCGTGCCCTGGCCACGTGCGGACTCGGCGACGACGAAGCCGCAGTTGCCCACATGACCTCCGTTGCCTGGCTGGTTGGGTTTGAGGTAGTACGAGCCAAGCAGTTGCCCGGATTCGTCGCAGGCAACGAAGGTGGCCAGCGGGAGTTCGATCCAGGCGTGGAAGATCGTCTCCTCCGTTGCGTCCGGCGCGAACGTATAGGTGTCGCCCTTGGCGAATGTGGCGTGCAGGATCGGCCAGAGTGCCGGCCAGTCGTCTGCCGCGAACGGACGGAGGGTAGGAGCCATTGCAGCAGGATACACGCGCTGCGCCGCGTTCACTCCGGTTTGGTCGGTGTCCGGAGAGCCGCGTCGGGTCCAGGGGTTGCGGTCGAGACTGGGCAGGCCAGCGCCGACTCGTACCCACCGGTGATGACTGGACACTGGCCGTCGCAATGGAAGATCAGCGTGTTGCCGGCATCGGCGTCGATACCTTCAACCTTCCGGCTTTGTTTCTTCCGGTGGATAACCGTTTGGCCTGGCCGGTATGGCCTTGAGGTAGGCGGCGATGGCCTCGCGGTCGCTGGCCGGCAGCTTCGACATGTTCGCCTGCACTTCCACCATCGATCCGCCGACCGAATCGAAGTCGGGGGTGAATCCCGATTCCAGGTAATAGGCGATGTCCTTGGCCGACCAGTCGCCCAGGCCGTCCTCACTCGGCGTAAGGTTGGGGATGCTGCCCTCGCCATCCGGGTTGCTGGCGCCGGCCAGCCATTGTGTGCGGTCCGTGCCGCCGGCGGCATTGCGCGGCGTGTGGCACTCGCCGCAATGGCCGGGCCCTTCCACGATGTAGCGGCCGCGCCGTACGGCGGGGTCGGCATCCTGCGGCAGCGCAATCACCGGCTCGGTCCGCAGGAAGGCCAGGTCCCACAAGCCGATGCCGCGGCGGATGTTGTACGGGAACGAAACCCGGCTTGCCGGCGGCTTGTTCTTGACCGGCGGCAAGGTGTGCAGGAAGGCAAACAGGTCGGCCGTGTCCGTCAGCGTCATGTGCGCATACGACGGATAGGGAAAGGCCGGGTAGAAATGGCGGCCGTCCGGGGCGACGCCGCGTTGCACGGCGTTGGCGAAGTCGGCAAACGACCACTTGCCGATGCCGTCCTCGGGGTCGGGCGAAATGTTCGGCACCACGAAGCTGCCGAATGCGGTCTTGAGCTCCAGGCCCCCGGCCAGCTTGCGGCGGTCTTCGCCGGTGGCGCCCGGCGCCGCGTGGCACGAAGCACAGCCGCCGATGCGAAAGACCTGTTCGCCGGCCTGGGCGTTGCCTGGGCCGACGGCGGCCACGCTGGCCGCATCGAGCCGGCGCGGACTGCTGGCCAGCCAGCCGGCGGCGGCGATCAGCAACAGCGCCGCCACCGCGCCCAGCGCAAGCTTTCTCCTGCGGGACATGGTCGCGCGCTACTTCTTGGTGAGGCGGTAGTCCTTATGACAGGCCTTGCAGTTGGCCAGGACCGGGGTCATCGCCTCCTTGAAACTGGCGAGATCAGCCGGGCCGTCCTTGCCGGAGACTTCCTTGGCCTTGTCGACATCGGCGGTGAACTTTGCCAGTTCCGCGTCGAAGCCCGCGCGATCCTTCCAGATGTTGGGCGAGGCTTCGGTGTTGTTGCCGGTTTCCGAGCCTGCGGGGAACAGGTGGCCATAGTTGCGCGACACGGCCCACAAGGTGGTGATCGCCGATTTGGCCGCGGTGGGGTTGTAGGGAATCTCGCCCTTCAACATACCGCCGGACAGGCCTGCGGCGGCTGCAGTTGCGTCCATCAGCGCCTGGCGCTGGACGACCGGGTTGTCCGCGGCGAGGGCGGTGCCAGCGGCGGCCACGGCCAGGGAGACCCCGAGGCCAACGGCCAGGCTCATGCTGAGGAGGAGGGGACGGGGCGTTTTCGACATGGGAACTCCGGAGGTCTCGTCTCGTTGGCAGTCGACTGTAGCGTACCGGGTGGCGTCAATCCAGCACGGGTGCCGACGCGATCATCAGCTTGCGGGCAGTGGTTTTTCGTGGCAGCAGTAGTGCTGATGCCCCACCGGTAATGTGGGGTGTCATGGGTCCTTGCGCACGACCAGGGCCACGAGGCGCCGCGTCACGGGCATCAACATGACCATGGCCGGAAACGCGATGACCCATGACACCATCCAGGACTTCAACCAGCTTTTCAGCAGGAACAGGCTGAAGGACTCCACCACGATCCAGGTGCTGATGCCGGCGACCGCGAAGGTCATGAGAAAGGTGAGGATCAACGGCATCACGAACCTGCCGTAGCGTGCGGGTAGCTTGTTCATACTGACGGCATGGTGTCCAAAAATACCGCCCGGGACAAGGTTCCCTGGCGCAGCTTGTCCCTGACGGCACACACCTGCGCCGGGCGCTGCGCGATGGCGAGGGAAGACCGGGTAATCGCGCACCCAATACAGGAGCGCGGAACCGGTGGCACCTGGTGTCGACACCGAAATGCGATTCCGGACAAAGCTCGCGTTCCCGTTGAAACGGGCAGGCCTCCTTAGTCCGTGCCGGTGCAAAACTTGCGGGTCATGGCTCCCGGGAAGTGCACTCTGGTTCGGGTTTTCCCGGGCGCAGGCGGAACTTGGCCATGAGCGCGGCAAGGCCGATGGCCGGCAGGGCAAGGATCGAGAAGGCGACGAGGCCCAGTGGCAAGAGGCCGAAATCCGACCCGGAAAACACCAGCACCACCGCTTGCGCCAGCATCACGGCCAGCCCCCAGCGCCACGGTTTGGCGGGAAACCAATAACCCAGGCCGCCGGCCAGGGCAATGCTCAGCGGATACGCGAGCGTCCAATACAGCGAGGCGTCCCAAGCCTCCCGCCTGCCACCGATGACGGCGGTCAGGATCCACAACAGGGCGCCGCCGCCGATCGCGACAGTCCAGGCCCACGATGTCCGCTGATTCGTCGCCGTGGTCCCCATGTGCCGACTCCCCAAGTCCAACTGCTGGTCAGCCCGCGTCTTCCGGCATGGGGACCATCAGCCATTTGCCGGACTGAGGCCGAAATAGGCGTAGGCCGAGGCGACCGCCAGCCCCAACCAGGATTGCCCCACCGCCGTGAGCGCGGGCAATACCGAGGGGTGGTTCAGGCCGGTCCAGAACGCCCACGCCCCGGCGACCAGCCAGACTGCAACATAGAGCCACGTCGTCCAGCGGAGGATATTCCTGCCTCGATTGGATGTGGCCGGCAGGAGGCGCGCGGCAGGCGTTTCGCCCGGCTTGGTGAGGGCCAGTTCGGAAATGATCAGTGCCGACACCAGGCCGCCCAGTACCGACATGGCCTGGGACATCACGTCGTTGAACGAGGCTACGGTGGCGCCGGTGCAGCCGGAAGTACTGGCGCAGTCCACGATGTGGATGGCCGAATGGACGAGCAGGACATAGAACACCAGCAGGACGATGGCGATCACACCTCCGGCGACTGCTTTCATGTTGTTCCCCAGGGTAGTGCCAGGATCCAGCGGTCCGCGTGGACGGCGTGACAGGAGCGAATACAGGGCACGCGGCACCATGGCGATGCCCGCGGCAAGTCACGCACAGCCAGGTCCCGGCAATCGGCCGGACCTGCGCGGCTACGACCACGAAGGCAACGACCAGCAATACAAACGCCGCAAAGCATACATGCAACGCGATACCGGCCGGAGGACATCACGCGTCGACTCAGCGGTGCGGGCATCCAGGCCAGCAGCATGGTCTGCGCATGCCTCCCTGCATCTTGTCGATACCGACCCCGATGCGGCGTTGCCTCGTGGCTTCCTGCTTGGGCGACGTGACCCAGCAGATCCATTCGTTACGCGCGAGCGGGGTGATGTCGAGCCAAAGGTCCTGGACTGCCGCGTTCGACTTGATGGCGTCCCGGAAATCGGGCGGCAGCTTGTGCACCGTGCCGCCCGGCAGTGCTTTTGCAGTCATATGCCCATGGCTTCGCGAGTCATGTTTGATCCACTGCGTCCAACCGGAGACTGAAAAACCTGGTCCCTGGGAGGTGCTTGTCGTTATACGGTGAAATCTCGACGAAGCCAAGCCGACGATAGAGCGCCTGGGCCGACACCATGCTGGGCAAGGTATCCAGGCGAAGCTCCATATACCCGGCTTGGCGTGCAGCGTGGATCACGGCGTCTACCAGGCGCTGGCCAAGGCCAAGGCTCCGGTAAGCCGGGCGCACATAGAGGCGCTTCATTTCCCCGGTCAGGCTGTCCATGGGCCGCAACCCGACGCAGCCGGCCACGCCTGATGCGGCGTGTGCGATGAAGAGTGCGCCGTTGGGCGGCACGTAGGGACGGGGCAAAGCCGCGAGTTCCGCCGCGAAGCCTTGGTACTCGAGGTCAGTGCCTATGGCCTCCGCGTACTCACGAAAAAGATCGCCGGCGATTGCGGCTGACGCGGGGCTGTCGACTTGTACCAACCCGATTTCAGGGGCCGTCATGGCCACCTGACGCCTGGATTCACCGCCGCGCAGGGCGTGTTCATTCCTTGGCTACCATTGGTTGGCGTTCTTGGGAAAGCCGGGGCGTTGAGCCTGGACGACGCAAAAGCGCTGCCCGGTCGGCGCCTGCATCACGACCCAACGTTCCAGGCGACGGGCTACCTTGGCGCCCAGGTTCTCCAGGCGGGCCACCTCGGCAGGGATGTCGTCCGTCTCAATGTCGATGTGCACGCGGCTTTCATGTTCAACGCGCTGGATTTCCACGATGGGTTCGTCGGCAGGTGTCTCCAGCATGCGGTAGTTGCCGCGCGTTCCGGGGTGTTCACGATCGATCGCGCGGCCCAAGGCTGCAGCCCAGAATGCTGCAGCTTCGTCGACGTCCGGGGTGTTGCAGTCGATCAGCAGGGCACAGAGTCTGGAGTGGTGCATGCGGGAAATCCTCCGTCAGGTGCGACTGGCACGGGCCCAACCACCAAGGGCAGCGCTGGGGGCCAGGACAACGAGCGCCGCGACTTGGGACCAGATGGCGCCATGTCCGAGTGTGCTCGCAAGTGACAAGGCTGCTCCTAGTGCCAGGACCAGCGCAACGGCCACGCCGTGCGCGAGTGGTCTGCGGCCTGCGAGGTGCGCCGCGAGACAGCCGCCGGCGAAGGCAGCCACCATGCCGACCAGGATGCTGGCGAGCATGATGGAAAGCGGCGCTTCCGCGTGAGGCGGCTGTCCGGACAGCCGGAAGAATGCCACGGCAGCCAAGGCAAACACCAGGTAGCCCAGGATCACCGAGCCGATTGAGCGGAATGCCTGCATGATGTTGATCTCCGCTTGGGCTGTAAACCGCAAGAACCACTGGATGGCGAAGCCCCTGCACGGCGTCGAGTCTTCGAACCAGACCAGGACGCAGCGACAACCATGCAAGGTGGATGGACGTCCGTTGTCTTCGCTCAGTTGATGATCTCGCCCATACCTGCTTCGACGCGGCTTCTCAACTGCCGAATGAACTCCAGGTCGTAGGGTTCCCAGCTCTCAAGCTCGCCAATAATCTCCAAGGGGAGCGCGCTACGGTACGACCGTGTCGGGTTGCCCGGGAATTTCTTGTTGGTGACGTTTGGATCATCCTCAAATATTCCTATGGGTACCACGATATAAACCCGCGGCAGGCCATTTCCCTTGGCCATTTCAGCGGCAAGGCCGGCCCCCTTGGGCAAGGTCGTGAAATAGATATGGTTCATCACGACACGATCGTCGTAGTTGGATTTGAAACCGGCGTTCAGCAAATCACCGGCGGTCAGATTGGCCTTCGTTCCATGGTAGAACGGCCCGGCAAGCAAATGGCAGTTTTCAGGAGAGACGGGAACCCACTCGTCATCATGCATGGCCTTGGTTATCCCACGTATCCTGCCCTGGCGGCAGGGTCGCGATTCTAGTTTCCGCCCAGGGCCTTGCCGCCAGTCCCCGCGGTTGGTATAAATTAATGGTGGGAGGCGCAATGCGCCTCCTTTCCCGTTTTTGCACCTGATGGAAGTTCGCCCCATGGCGGGCTTCATCGAGCGGGTCGTCTCCGCCGGGGCGTCTCGCCGCCCTCGTGTCGCCAGGGCAAATCATCAGATCGTCCCGCCATCGGGTTTTCCTGCCGCCATGCAGGTGCATGACGGCAAACCGCACGGTGTAGGATTACCCTGGGCAATCCGGGGGTGACACATGGCTGACAATCGCGCTGTCCGCAGCTTGGCCGATTTTGGATTTCGTCTATTCCTTGCGCTGGCCTTCGCCGGCTTGGGCCTTGTCCCGCCCACGGCCGCCAGCGCGGCTACGGTAGCGGAAGACGGACTTGCCGCCCTGCATTTCAGGCACCTCGGCCCCATGGGCAACCGCGCCGACGCCGTGGTCGGTGTACCGGGCGACCCAAGCACCCTCTATTACGGTGCCGCGAGCGGTGGCATCTGGAAGTCCGTGGACGGCGGCGTGCATTTCAAGCCGGTGTTCGATTCCACCGACGCGGCTTCGATTGGTGCGCTCGCGCTCGCGCCATCCGACCCGAACACCGTCTGGGCCGGTACCGGCGAGTCGTACATCATCCGCGGCTATACCGGCTTCGGCGATGGCATCTACAAGTCCACCGATGCCGGGGCCCACTGGCAGCACATGGGGCTCGACGAGACCGGCCATATCGCCCAGATCATCGTCGATCCCAGGAATCCTCAGGTCGTCTACGCCTGTGCCATCGGCCAGGCCTACCGTCCGAACGCCGAGCGCGGCGTGTTCCGCACCGAGGACGGCGGAAAAACCTGGTCCCAGGTCCTCAAGATCAATGACAACACCGGCTGTTCCTCCATCAGCATGGACGCGCAGGATCCCAAGACCCTGTTTGCCGGTGCGTGGCCGCTGCAGATCAAGCCCTGGGACTTGAACAGCGGCGGCCCCGAGGGCGGCGTCTTCGTCACCCATGACGGCGGCACGACCTGGGCGCGGGTGGCGGGACATGGCCTGCCGGCCAAGGGCAGCATGATCGGTCGGGTCACGGTGCGCGTTGCGCCAGGCAACGGCAAGGTCGTGTACGTGCTCATGCAGGGCCCGAAGGGCAGCGGCCAGCTGTATCGCTCGTCCGACGGCGGCACGGACTGGACCCTCGTCAAGGAGACCAACGAGCTGGCGGTGCGCCCGGCCTACTTCATGAACTTCGCCGTCTCGCCGGCAAACGAGGACGAGCTCTACTTCGTGTCCCAGTCGTTCCTGGTATCGCTGGACGGCGGCCGCACGCTGATGAACAACAGCCGGCGTGGTCCTCCTGCCGCCGGTCCGGCCAAGAACCCCAGGATCGGCAACTACGTCGGCGGCGACACGCACGACATCTGGATCGACCCGAAAAATCCCGAGCGGATCATGACGGCCAATGACTTCCGCGGCGACATCACCCTCAACGGCGGCAAAAGCTGGGCCGTGGTCGACCTGCCGATCGCGCAGATTTACCACGTCTATACCGACAACGAGATCCCCTACAACGTGATCGGCAACCGCCAGGATGCGGACGGCGTCGAGGGCCCAAGCCGGGTGCTGACCCACGGCTTCGGCAGCAACGGCTTCATTCCCGCGAGCGCCTGGCACGGCTATGCCGGCTGCGAGAGCGGCTTCGGCGTACCCGATCCGACTGACAGCAACATCATCTGGACGGGCTGCTACAACGGCGACCTGATGCGCACCGACCGGAGTACCGGGCAGACGCGCAACGTGGCCGTCTGGCCGGTGGCGACCTACGGGGCGCCGCCCTCCGAGGCGCGGGACCGCTGGAACTGGACCTTCCCGATTGACATCTCGCCTGCCGACCACAACCGCGTCTACGTCGGCAGTCAGTATGTCTACGAGACCACCGATGCCGGCCAGCACTGGCAGCGCATCAGCCCGGACCTGACCACGGGGAAACACATTGGCGGTTCCGGCGGCCTGACCGCCGACAACCTCATGACCTTCAGCTCGGCGACGCTGGCGATCATTGACGAATCGCCGGTGACGGCCGGCGTGATCTGGGCCGGCAGCTACGACGGCCAGGTCCAACTTACCCGGGACGGCGGCAAGCACTGGACCAACGTGAGCGCCAACATCAAGGGCCTGCCGGCAGACAGCACCATCAACCTGGAGGCCTCCGCGTCCGACGCCGGCACGGCCTACGTTTCGGCCGATGCGAGACTGATGGGCGATTACGCCCCCTACATTTTCAAGACCACCGATTACGGCAAGACCTGGAAGAACATTTCCGGTGACATCCCGCATTCCAAGTTCAGCTTCGTGCATGTCGTGCGTGCCGATCCCGTGCGCCCGGGCATGCTTTACGCCGGCACCGACAATGCGCTGTACGTTTCCTGGAACGACGGTGGCCATTGGCAGCGCCTGCGCAACAACTTCCCGTCGGCACCGGTGAGCTGGCTGACGGTCGAGCCACGGTTCAATGACCTGGTCATCTCGACCTATGGCCGCGGCATCTGGGTACTGGACGACATCACGCCGCTGCGCAGCTGGCCCGAAGTCGCCAAGGCCGATGCCGCGCACCTGTTCGACCCACGCCCCGCCTACCGCTTCCGGACGGTGGTGACCAGCGCCCAGGATTATCCGAACGGCGTCACCATGGGCGAGAACGCGGCGGATGGTGCGGACTTGAATTATTACCTGCCCTCGGCCGCCGCCGTGACGCTCACCATCGCCGACAGCACGGGGAAGACCGTGCGGACGCTGCACGAGAACGGCAAGCCCGGCTTGAACCGCGTGACCTGGAACCTGCGCTATCCGCCGCTCACCAAGGCGACGCTGTTGACCAGCCCACCCGGGAAAGATTGGCTCGAGACCCCGGCCGCCGGCCGGCCGTTGGTCGTGTGGGGCGGACCCTCGCCGGCCGAGGGTCCGCGCATCCTGCCCGGGGCGTTCACCGTGAGCCTGGCGGTCGGCGGCTCCCAGGCCGGCAGCGCGAAACTGCGGGTGCTCCCCGATCCCAAGAGCTGGGGCGACGCCACCACGATGCGTGCCGGCCAGGCGCTGCTGCTGCAGATATCCGATGAGATCAACCAGACGGCGCAGCTCATCAACGAACTGGAAGCGACGCGTAAACAGGTCGCCACCCTGGTGGGCAAGCTGCCTCAGGGGAACGGATCTGCCGCAGTCAGGAAGGCAGCCGACGCGCTGTCCGCGAAGGCGGCGGTGATCGAGGGCCGCCTGTTCTTCTTCGAAGGCGGTGGCAATGGCACGGAAATCAGCTTCCAGGGCAGCCCGCAGCTGTATGAAAAGCTCGGCTCGCTCTACAACAACCTGCAGGACAGCGGCCGCTACAACACCGGTGCCGAACTCGGTCCCACCGCCGCGCAGGTGGAAGTGAACAAGACGCTGGCGCAGACCCTGGCTTCCGTCCGCCAGGCGGCCGATGCCTTCACGCAAAAGGACATCGCCGCATTCAACGCCGTCGCCAAATCAAATGGCGTGGCAGGTATCGCCCAGTAGCCGCGGACGCCGAAAAATGGGTCGGGTTCATTTGATTCGGCAAATAAACCTGATCCGAATGGCACTTACTTAAGCGCGAAACCCTCAATTTTCGTCATTCCCGCGAAAGCGGGGATGACGACGTTAAGTAAGTGCCATTCAAACCTGATCCCTTGTTTTTACAGGTTCGCGAGATAAACGGAAAGGTCGCTCTCTGGTGGCTTGGCGCCGACTTCAAAGAACATTTGGCTGACCCATCCGCGGTGGTACGTCTTATGGTTTATCACGTGCAGGAACATTGCGCCCCTCTGCATCTCGACAGGCTGGCCGTTCGTGAATGTGAATTGCAGGGCTACTGACAGCGAGGCTGGATTCTGCTGCTTCGCCCAGGTCATGAGCCACTGATTGGCCTCGGTCTGCGCCTTTGTCAAATCTTCAAGGCGCTCATGGAGCACGTCACGACGGGAAGTAAAGCCGTGCTTCTTCCCTGTCAGATGCGCCTGCCAAATCAAATCGACCTGGTAATTGTGGTTGAGGGTTCCAACCATGGAGCCAAACAAGGTATTCGACTTTTTATATATGGCGCCATCCGGGAGCCGCGCCATTGCATCAAACAACACCTGATCAGCCCAAGCGTTGTACCCAGCCAAGAGGCTCATGGTCTTTGTGTCAATCATTGTCAAATAACCTCAAGAACCCGATCCAGCACTTGGGTCAAGTGGTGCGTGGCTTCCCGCGCAGCCGTTTGGACGAACGGTCGGGTACAAGTGCCGCGCAGGCAAAGCACAGTGCCGCCGCGATGGGCAGGATGACACCCACGAAGAAGCCGGCCAGCAAGTAGGCCCATGCCGCATCCACAGCAGCTGCGACAGCCAACAATGCCAACAAGACGCGGGCACGGTGGCGGGAAAACGCCAAGACGAAACCGAAGGCGGCAAGAATGACGAGATGAATGGAGAAGTGTGCCCAGAGGCCCGGCACGACATGTTTGAGGAACCCGGAGGCGTTTGATTCGGAGATTGCATCACTGACCTGGGCATAGCCCGAGCCATGAAGCCACGCCGTCACGAGTAGCAGGATGCTGCCAATAACGCAAAAGATTGCAGCGACTCGAAACATTTCTTTGGCACCTGATGTTCGAATTACCCAAGCCGCGAACCTGGGATGACGCCTATCCGGGGAATGTGTCAAAGCCCGGTGCGAGCGCCAAGTCGCAGTCCCAGGTGGCCCTGCTTGCGGTGAAGATGTTGGCGTCGGGGGTCACCGCCGGCGGCGTATCCAGGCTGCCCGCAGGGACGACCAGCATCCTTGGGGATGCGTAGGGGAGTGCCGAGCCACAGACCGAGCAAAAGCACTTCGTGTGCCGCGTTTGCGGGAGGTTGAACGTGCTCACTTGCTCCTGCCCGGATAGCCATGTGAGCGTGGCTGTTGACGAGAAGAGGTTGGCGGCGTGCGCCGAGCCGGTGTCCTTGCGGCAGTACGAGCAATGGCAGAGGTAGAAGCGCTCGAAAGCGCCCGTGATCCTGAAACGCACTGCACCGCAAAGACACGACCCAAGATATTCCGTTTGCATGAGGACTCCAATGTACGCGTCAGCACCCGTTGCGGCACCTGACGCCAGGATCAAGCCGTGCCGCGAAGCCGCGTCGGCTCGAATGAACTGTCAGGCCTCAGAGCCGCCGAAGTGGCACGACATAATGCTGAGGTTTTCCGTGTTCATCCGTCCAACGCTGGGTGACTTTTGCGGTGGTTGGGGAGAGACGTCCCCAGCAGAAAGAGCTGGGGGCATTCACCGGGACAAAGCATGCCCTGCCGGGGACCAGTTCCGATGCCTCCCAGGTGAACTGGTCCCAGATGCAACCTCGCCTTGAACGCACTGTCAGGGCTCACGGCCTTCATCTTCAAGAGAAGATTCCTGGTCCGGGTCGGCAAGCCGGAATATCTCACCATTGGTTGCGGTAATGGTGGCAGTGCCCAGGCTGCGGATCTCCCACTTCCAGGTATCGTAACGGGTCTTCACGGTACCTTGGGCAGAGCATGATCCAAGCATGAAGAAGTCGTGTTGTTGGCTCCCGGAAATCAGTATGGCCTTGTGGAAGAAGGCGCGAACCTGTTCCTTGGCCAATACATAAGTATCGCAGCCATCGCTTTTGGGCCCGATGGCATTGGCAGTGATCGTTATCTTGCTAATCGAGCCGATCGGACTAGCCGCTCCCGCAACCGGGAGCAGAAGTCCGGTCACCAGCAGGAAGCATGCAAGAAATTGCCTCACGGAGGCCCGCACCCGAGTTAAGCCGAATTGCGGCGCACAGTCGACGACATGGCAAGCTTTATCGGCCATTGCCGATGCAGCACTGCAATTTCGGCTTGTACGCACTGTCAGGCACGTCCGGCATGATCCAAAGTTGCGTCGGAAAGGGCGTAAATATATGCGTCAACCACAGTCCCGTCCGCGAGTGTCGCAGGGACGAGCATGCGCGCGTAACCGTCGCCCTCGAAATCGTCTAGCCGCGTCCAATGCGCGGATAGATCCACCGATGTGAAGACGAAGCCTTGAACTTCATCACCCTCCGTGGATAACACAATACCCGGGTAGCCAACCTCCGCGCCCCAGCCCTCGTGGAGCAGTTTCCCCCGAACCGTAGCGGGCTCCCATGTGCCAGACAAATCGCTGAGGATGTGTTCGTTTGGGCGCCCTGGCGCCAAAGTGCCATATACAAAGAGTCGATCAGTCATGACGCACCCAAAAGGCCTCGTTTAAATTGAGCCGTGCCGAAGGCATCGGCTTGAATGGACTGTCGGGCTGCAATTCGGGCGCCATCGTCCGTGTTGTCTTCAGGATTGCGGGTCGGACCCGAAGACACGCAGTTCCTGGTCACAGCGGCAGGCCTTCGCGATGCGCGCGGCCCACCTGATCGCCTCCTCATGCGAGGGTAGTTCGAGCACAGTGAAGCCGCCGTTGAGCGGGGGTGCCCACGGATAGCCGCCTTCCGCAACCGTACCGCTGGCCGAGACGAGAACGGGTGGAACGTTTTCATCGATGCCGCCGGCGAATGCGTAGACACCGGCTGCCTTTGCTTCCTCGATCACTGTGTGCGCATCGCGGCCCACGGCTTCCCACTCGTCGTCGGGAACGACCATCGCCGCACTGGGAAAGGAGATCAGATATTTGGCCATGGCACGCCCATGTTCTGGAGATTGAGGGTGATCGCGATGCTTGTTTGCGTCCCAACGCTTGGGACCAGCGGCACGCTGAACGCAACCGGCGCCTTGACTCGCCGGGTCGCCTCACTGGCGCACATAGCGCAAGTGTGTGGCCGCCGGTCCAGCAAGCACCTTGTCGATGCGAAATTGTGGCAGGGGCTCTTGCAGCCCCTCGAAGAGCCGCCGCCCACCGCCGAAGAACACGGGCGCCAAGGCAATCTCCAGCTCGTCGACCACGCCGAGATTCAAGTACTGCTGGATCACATCCGCCCCACCCGCGATACGGATATCGCGACTGCCTGCCGCTTCCCGAGCCAGCTCCAGGGCGCGCTCGGGACCGTCATTGATGAAGCAAAACGTCGTTCCGCCAGGGCGCACCCAAGGTTCCCGCTTCTCGTTGGTAAGAACATAGACCGGCGTGTGGAACGGGGCCTCCTCTGGCCAGGCGCGCTCGCCTTGGTCGAACATTCGTTTGCCCATGAGGTTGGCACCGATGCGCTCGGTGGTGTTGCGAACCAGGTCGTTGACCGGACCGGTCTCGCCACCCGGCCCGAACTTGAGGTTCTCGCGGAAATACCGTTGATTGAGCAGCCAGGCCATCAGCGCGCCCCACTTGGCGCCCCAGTCCTTGTATCCGGGATTCGCCATCGTCATTCCTTCCGGTGCCATGTAGCCGTCGAGGCTCAGTGCAATGTTGACGAATACTTTGCTCATGCTTCTCGCCCCGCATGGTCGGATGTAGGTCTGACGCCTCGGTCAGCGGCACGCACAGCGCGTTCGCTGGACTGGCTTGTTAGGCGAGCGCCTTGCTGCGCCGCCTGGTGAAATACGGAAGCACGAACAGGTATAGGCCGGAGAACAGTTGAAGAAACAGCGGTGGCAGCGGCGAGTAAGTCAGCCACGATGGAGGCTCGCCTGATGCAGCCGCCCTGTATAGAAAGTTGACGATGACGGTCAGTGTGAAAACGATGGACAACCAGCGGTGGCTCTGTCGAATCCAAAGGCTCCAATTCATGGCTTTGCCATCGCTTCGATCATTTTCCACCCATTGCCAGACGGATCACGAAAGCCCGCGTCCACCGCGCCGTAGCGATCCACAGGCTTCTGCGTGAACTCCACGCCCAGTGCACACAGTCGTTCGTAGGTGGCGCGGCAGTTGTTCACCACGAGCACCAGGGGCGGCATGGCACCCTTGGCCACTACTTCGCACAATGTCCGCGCGGTTGCCGCGTCATGTACTGGCGGGCCCGGTTTGAACAATCCGAGCTGAAATGAGGGTTGCTCCGGGTGCTGCACTGTGAGCCAGCGGTAATCACCGTTGCGAACGTCCGCGTGGACGTGAAATCCCAGCTTCTCGACGTAGAACGCCATCGCTTCGTCCTGATCCCGCACGTACACGCCGACCACATCTATACCTTGAGTCATACATCCTCCGTTGGTTGGAGGTCCATTCTCCCGGCTGCCTTCTTCCGGCGCTTCTCCGAAACTGCGGTCTTGAGATCTGGTCGGTCTGCGGCGCGCATGACGCACTCGGGCACATGCTTCCGCCTATGCGGAACAGACTGCTCGCGCGCTCGAAGACTTCCGGGATTCTTGCCTGTGATATCGCGAAAAATGCGCCCAAAGGTGCCAAGGCTTTTCCAGCCAGTCTGGAATGCAACTTCCGTAATGGGCAGGTCGGTGTCACGCAGCAGCGCAACAGCTCGCTCGATGCGGCGTGCGAGCAGGTAGCGGTGTGGAGGCGCCCCGAAAGCTTCCTTGAATGAGCGCGCAAAATGTGCCTCTGAGACTGCGCTCACCTGCGCCAGCCGACGAATGGGCCACACCTCATGGGGCGCTCCATCCATCCGATCCTTGGCGCGCAGCAGCCGTCGCAATAGCTCGGGGCTTTGGTTCATGATTCTTCGCACCTGACCCTTCTTAGGTGCCGTCGGCGGCAACACCTTGGTGCTCCTTGTGATAGGTGGCTGGAAGGGTGACCATCGAAGACAAGAGCAGGTAACCGGCGAAGCTGGTGGCCCAGGCACCAACAAACATGTCCTCGGCGATGGCCATTGCCAAGATCAGGAGTCCGATGCCGCAGAGCCAAGTGAGAGCCTTGGCCGCACTTGAAGCGGCACCCCTCTGGATTGCTCGTGAGCGGAGGTAGCCGGAAACGCAGCCGAGGCTGATGCCTATGATCGTCAGGACCCACGGCCTCGGTGTGGTGGTGGCGAATGCCACAGCGAGGGCGATGGCCCAGATGCCGGCGACCCCGAGCTCCCATGCGGTTGTGGAAAGCTTGCTCATGGCACCTAACGCCCGAGTTCAGCCGCCGGTGGTCGCGCCGGCGGGTTGTCTGTAGGCTGCAGCGTCTTGTCAAGTTGCATGGCTCTCAAGCACCTGCTTTCGGTTCAAACACGGTGGGAGACGCGGATCGCGCCAGGGCGGACACCTCGTGTCCATCCTTGACGAGGTCCGGTATCAGGCGTGAGCCGAGGAAGCCCGAGCCGCCAGTGACAAGAATTCGCACGGTAGCTTTCCTCCTATTCGGGCAGGATTGTAGGCACACGACGCCAGTTCTTCGTAGACGGCTTTGTGCAGTGATCGCTGCCCGTTCATCGCCGGGGCCCACGCTGCATTCGGCTTGGATGCACCGTCAGGGCCGTTGCCCTTCATCCTCAAGGGAGGATTCTTGGCCTGGGTTGGCAAGACGGAATATCTCCCCATTAGTTGCAGTAATGGTGGCGGTGCCCAAGCTGCGGATCTCCCACTTCCAAGTATCGTAACGCGTCTTCACGGTACCTTGGGCAGAGCACGATCCATACATGAAGAAGTCGTGCTGTTGGCTCCCGGAAATCAGTATTGCCTTGTCGAAAAAGGCGCGAACCTGTTCCTTTGTCAAGACATAATCAGCACACCCCTCGCTTTCGGGTCCAATGGCATTGGCGGTTATCGTGATCTTGGTAATCGGACCGATCGGACTGGCTGCTCCCGCAGCCGGGAGCAGGAATCCGAACAACAGCAGGACACATACGGAAGATTTGCCCATGAAGCGCAATGCCTGAGTTGAGTGGCGTACGGCTTTTACGCGCCCGCCTGGACGAAATATTAATTGGCGGCGCGAGTGCCTTTGCCGAGAGGGCCGCGAAGCAGGAGTGCGCCGTAGGACAGGGCAAACGCCGCAGACACGATGAATGCCGGCCAAAGCCATAGTTGCGCCATGCCGTTGTCCAGCACCCGTACCAAACTAAGAGCGCTTATGACGTACAAGGCGAAATTTGCAAGCACGACCGGGCGACCGTAAACGCCGCCCAACGTGGCACGGCGGCTGAGCCAGTTGAGGCCCGCTACGCCCAACCACGCCGCTCCGAGCAATTGACCAAGCCATGCGGCGCTCGCGGTGAGCCCTGGCACTATAGAAGGGAGCACCACATCGGAGGCAAATAGCAGCGCAGCGCCAGCCACGGCGAGTACCAGCGCGCTCAGGTGGGAAATGACCGAAGAAATCATTGTCGAGTCCGAGAGGGCGTCCGAGCAGGCTGATGCGCGGGATAAGCCGAGCCGTGAATCGGCGGGTTTGCATGAACCGTCAGGCCGCAAGCAGTAGCTGCCAGTAACCCACGTCCACCCAGCGGCCTTGCTTGTAGCCAACCTGCTCAAAGTGGGCAACCTTCTTGAAGCCAAGGCGCTCATGAAGGCCTACGCTCGAAGCATTGGGCAGAGCGATGCCACCGATTACAGCATGCATGGAGCACGAGCGTATCGCGTCGATGAGTGCGGCATACAGCCGAAGGCCAAGCCCTTTGCCGATATGCGCAGGGTCCAAGTACACGGTAGATTCCACGGCGTATCGATATGCGCAACGTCCTTTCCATCTGGAGGCATAAGCGTAGCCAACGACTTGGCCCGAGGCCTCAGCGACCAACCAAGGCAGAGCGAGCCCCAGGTTCCCCGCGATCCGCTGCTCCATCTCTGGCGCATGGACCAAGTCCGTCTCGAAGGTGATGCACGTCCCCGACACGTAAGGGTTGTAGATACGGACGATGTCGGCAGCATCGCCTTGTCTTACGGAGCGGATTGAAATGTCCATGAGGCCCGACGCTGGAATTGAGCGGCCCCGCGGGGTCGTGAACACTTGCTGGACGAGTTGTTTGGCCGCAGTCTACTTGCCGCGGCCGTGGTCATTCGCCTTTCTGCGGGCGGAGCATGCCAATGGTGTGCAGCCACTGCTCCACCAGCACGGGCCAGCGGCCGATGGGCAGCTTGGTAGGGCGTAGGCCGAAGGCATGACCGCCCTGCGCGTACAGGTGCATTTCCGCGGAAACACCGGCCTTGTGCAAAGCGACATAGTAAGCCAGCGATTGCTCCACGCCATCCACGGGATCGTCCTCAGCTTGCAGCAGGAAGGTCGGCGGCGTATCGGCGCGGACGCGGATGTCTGGGCGCAGGCTCAGATCCGTCTCGTCGCGAGTGCCGCGGTCCTCGTCTTCATGCGCCCACAGATGGCCGGGGTAGAGGGCGATAGCGAAATCTGGGCGACAGCTGAGTTTATCGATGGCATCCACTGGTGGGTACGTTCGCTGCGCGAAATGCGTGCTGACGGCGGCGACAAGGTGCCCACCCGCGGAAAAGCCGATCACACCGACCTTATGCGGATCGACATGCCACTGTGCCGCGTGCTGGCGCACCAGTCCCAACGTGCGCTGCGCGTCCTGCAAGGCCGTCTGCACCTTCGGATAGTAGCGATGGCCGTCTTTCCACGTCGGACCCGAATCAGGAACACGGTACTTCAGCAGCACGCAGGTGATGCCTCGCGAGGTTAGCCAGTCGCAGATCTCCGTGCCTTCCAAATCCATGGCCAGGAACTGGTAGCCCCCGCCGGGAAACACCACTATGGCCACACCAGTGTTGCGGCCCTTGGGGGCGTACACGGTCATCGTCGGCCGGCTGACGTTCGTGATCTTCGCCCAATCAGTGCGAACAGACTCCGGTTCAGGATCGGGTAGCGCATCCGGCACCTTTCCGGGCCAGATCGATACCTGAATATGACCAGGCGAAGGTCGCCAGACGGCGGCGTGCGCTTGCGAATGGGCGCATACAGACATGAGCAGGAGAAGTAAGCAGACTGTGACAGCGATTGCACGCACTTTGTACGCCTCACGCTTGAATTAAGTCGCCGGCAGCCCGCGTAGCGGGATGACGGTGGGCTTGAATGGACTGTTAGGCGCGTGTTTTTTCAATACCATCTTGGACGGCTTTTTTGAGGGTGTCCAGGTTGATATCCTTGAGCGCCGTGAACTTGATGCAGTACCCGGTGACATTCGCCTTGCCGATGGAGTCACCGTACTTTTCCTGCAAATACTTCTTGTCGTCTATGCCCATGACGTAGACCGACAGTCCTGCCGAGTTGGCGCTGATTCCGGCTTGAAACGATTCTTTGGTCTTGCCGTTGGCGTACTGCTTGCTGAGAGTGCCGTAACCGATGCTGGGATTAGAGACGACCTTGCCGCTTTTGTCCCTCCCGTCGAGAAACCACAACTTGCAACCAGGGTTCATTTCAAGAATGACGCTATGAATTTTCCGCATATCGCTTTGCTTTGGCTCCGGAATCGCTCCAAGATAGCGGTTGATTCGGTCTTCTGTCGTCATGGCACGCCTGCGATAGGTTTGGTCATGCGCCTCCGCGCCGATCGTGGTCGTCCATGCCGGCACTCATCTCCGAGTCAGCGCGCGCGCCTAGGCGGCCAGCTCAGCGCCGTCATCGCTCATTTGCTTGATCGTCAGCTTCGCATCGGGCGACGGCGGGCTGCGGCCATAGGTCATGCCGGCGCCGCGCTGGTCCCATTGCACGAGAGTGAAGTCCCTGGTCCACGCTCCATATATCGCGTCCGAATACGGGCTGAGCGGGTTACCGGGACCGCCGCTGAGGAGCAGGATGATCGGATTGGCGCAGCTGTCGCCTTTTACAGTGACCCACTGCTCGATGCCGCCGATGGACACGAAACCTTTCTCGTTGACCTTCTGTGCGGGTGAAGTGCATGGAAGCGGCGTCACCTGGGGGGCAGACGCGGCACAGGCCAGGATGGGCACAGGCTGCATCGCCAGCAGTAACGCGGTGCAGAGCGCGGGGAGTTTGAGCATGAACTTCCCTCTCCTGTGAGCGGAGTCGGGCCTGTATCTGGGGCCAAACGCCTGAATCAAGCCGCGCGGCGAAGTGGTGCCGGCTTGAATGAATTGTCAGGCGTCAACCCCACAGGCCGAACACCACTCCAAAGAGCAGGAACTGCACCGCATGATATCCGCCGTCAATGAGCCAAAGCTTGAACGTACGCTGCGCGAACTGATAGTTGATGCCAAAGCTTGCCGCAACCAAACCAATCCCCGCCAGTGCACCGAGTTTGACCGAAGCCTCGAGCGTGGGAGAAGGCCCGACAAGGATTGCAAAACAAGCGGCTGCCACGAGAGAAAAGGCGAAGCTGACGCCAAAGATCTTTGCAGGGTGTCCCGCTCCGGCCGGGATACCGTTCTCGGAGTTCCAGGCCTTGCCGAAGAGCACGGGTGAGTACCAGACCCCACCGACCACGAAGCTCGACACAGCTGCGAGTAGAACAATCCAGATATTCATGGGATCTCCGTTTGACGCATGCGGTAACGAACCTTGCCGCAATCGCAGCCACCCTCGATTGGATACGCACCGGCCATGAAACCCTCCGCGTAAATCTAACGCTTGAGCCAAGCGGCACACGGGCTTTTCGCGCGTTCGCCTTGAACGAACTGTCAGGCCGTAGCCTCGAATGAGGCATGGTACTTGACTGTGCCCGATGGAATAGGGCCGCCGAAGGAGATGGCCAGAAAGTACTCCGGCGGCACGCCATTGAGCGCCAGCGACGAAGTGGCGAAACCAAAACGCCGGTAATAGCCTGGGTTCCCCAACACGACGCAGCCGGCCGCACCTAGTGCCCGCAGCCGCGCGAGTCCGCCTCGCGTGAGCAGCGTGCCAACACCACGACCCTGGTGCGCCGGTAGAACGGAAATGGGACCGAGGCCGTACCAGCCACCTGAAATACCCGCGATGGTAACGGGCGACATCGCAACATGGCCGATGATGACGCCTCCATCCTCTGCAACAAGAGCGACAACGAGTTGCCCCGAGTCGCGCAGCGCACGAACAATGAATTGCTCCGTGTGGCTTGTATGTGCAGCGTGGCGAAATGCAGCGATGGTGACAGCCCCAATGGCGTCCGCGTCGGAAGGAAGCTCGCTACGTATTTGCACCACGCTTCACCTACGGTCCAGCGCTGGAGTGAAGCGGCGCGCGCGGCGCGTCCGCCGGTATGAGTCGTTAGCCGCCGACAGGACGGTGCACTGTACCAGCGCCTGGAGTGAGGAACAGCATGGTGGTTGGCACCGACGTCCTGGCCGTGTGCCAGACATTCTCCGGTACCAGAACGTAAGCGCCAGGCGTATCCAGACGTACAGATCGTTCCTGGCCGGCTTCCTCAAACACGACCGTCGCAGAACCCGAGAGCAGCATCACCAGCTCCTCGCCGGCGGGGTGACGCTCCCACATGCTCCACGGCTCGGAGAAGGCGAAGGCCAACATGAGCCTGCCTTGATCCAGCTGGGGGTGTTTCCCCGCAGCCATCTCTTCCCAGAACGATTCCGACACCGGAAAAACATCGGCCCGCCCGCCATCTTGGAAATGCAGGTAAGTTCGGAGGATGTCATTGGCGGGATTCAATGCTGTCTCCACGGGTGCCTCACGCTGGAAGTGGGCCGCGTACTTTGGCGCGTCCGCCCGGATGAGCTGTCAGGCAGTGGATCTCGACAATGCTTGCAGAGTGTCCATGGCCGACTGTGCCAGCTCAACCGGCACGAACAGGTGGTCGTGATGAACGCCCGCCACAACATTGCAACTGATCCCAGCCTGCCCGAGTGCTTGTGAGAATGCGGCAGTCAGGCCGACGGCTGCAAGATCCGAATGGACGGTGAGGGTGATCCAGGCTGCGGTAAATGCGATTGGCAGGTCCAAGTCCAAGGCCGCCTGTTCCGCGAGGATCACCGAAAGCCCTTCGGGCTCGCGGATTGAAGCCACAACGTGGGCGGGGTCAAGCGCATGCCCAGCGGGCAGGGCAACGAAAGCGTAGCGGCCGGGATCGAGCGCCGGCTGCATCCTGGTCAGAAGCTCTTTGAGGTTGGCGATAGCCTGCATTCCACTGCCTAATATTTGGGTTCGCCCACGTGCGGAGGCTGGCGCAGCCAGCCGTGGCGCGTCGGTGTGCGGCGAAGAGTCAGGCCGCACCGCCCAGAGCGTTGATGACATACGCAAACAATTCGTGTGGCTTGTTTGTCAAGCCTTGCGCTCCCCGTTCGAGCGCCTCCGTCTTGTGCTCTGGTGCGTTTGAACCCGCATAGATGAAGAAAGGTACTTGATTGCCTGCCTCGCGAACGGCGTGCAGTAGGGTGTATCCCGCCTGGGAATCCGGTGGGCGACCCATATCCGAAATGACAACATCCACCGGCTGCGACCGCAACTGCAAGAGAGCTTGTTCTGTGGAGGTGGCGAGAATGAAGCGGACGCCCAGCGCCTCAAGGGATCGGCGCTCGTTGGCGTTGTTCGCGGGCCGGTCGTCGACCCACAGGATCACGGCGCGCTCTGTCTTGCGCAAAACCCGTGGCGTTACCTCCTGGAATACGACGGCTGCGGCGACGCGGGGATCAGACTTGGCATCCGGGCCAAGCTCCGGATGCGCTGCCGCAGCAGCGGCAAGGGCTGCAACTGCCTCTGCCTTGCGCTTGGCCGTGGCCTCGAACCCCGCTCCCTTCAATGAGAACTCACCCAGACTCTCAAAGAACGCCCTGATGGCAGGCCCGAAGCGAAGCAGAACTGAAGACCACGAGCAATGGCCAAACCACTGCAGACGCGAGCCTTGTCAGGGCGTCGATCATCCTCACGAAATCATCGATCGTCATGGAGCCTCCCTGGTACGGCCTGACGCTGGAGTTACTCAGAAGTCAGGAATATAGGCGACACCCCCATCTCGTCATTCCCGCGAAAGCGGGAATACAGTGTTTTAAGCCCGCGCCCCGAAAGAAGCTGGATCCCCGCTTTCGCGGGGATGACGAACTTTGATGATGGTCTGTGTTCCAAATGCGATGTGGCTGAAAGTGTTCCAATAGTTACTGACTTATGAGTAAGCGGTCGCGGCGCCGTCCGCCTTGAACGAATTATTAGGCATGGGACGGATTCATGTAGTTGAGCCGCCAAGCATTTCCGTCCATGTCAAGAAATCCATGGGTGTAAACGAAACCTAGGTCCTGTGGTGAATCGTAAAGTGTGCCGCCAAAGGAAATGGCTTTCGCCACCAAATCATCAACTTGCTCTTTGCTATTACAGTCAAGGCAAACCACTACGCCGGTTGAAATCGCCGGATCAGATATGGGTTTGGGAGTGAAGTTCTTAAGACTACTTGCGAGATGCACCATGATGCGAATTTGATCTGTCACGATCATGCATTGGCAGTCCGGGGCACGGAAGACTGGATGAGGTTCGAAACCAAGTGCGGAATAGAATTTGACGGCACGATCAAGTTGCGTGACCGGAATATTAACGGTGATGGTGGTTGGATTAATGAGATTTTCCTCGATGAGAAGAAGGGAATGCCTGACGCCCAAAATCAGTGGTGCGGGAACCGCATCCGCTGCATTGACATGCTAGGCCTTTGCCCGTTGGGCGCGCGATACAAGCTGCTTTGAACGCAATAGACGCTCTGACCGCATGACATAGACGATAAAGACTTTGCGCCCGTCGTAGCGGTAGAAAACACGGCACGGTGACTCCACAATTTGGTGATACCGCGACCGCCCCAATTCTTGCGGCCTGCTGCCACTCTCCGGGTGGTCCGCCAGCTGCTCAACGTGATCAAGTATGCGTGCAACGAGGGCAGACGCGGCCATTGGGCTTTCCAGCGCGATGTAGTCCGCGATTGCGTCAAGATCCCCCAAGGCGGGCTGCGACCAAATTATTTCAGCCATCGGGCGAGATGTTTCTTGGCTTGAACATGCGATGCCACGCGCCCTTCAGCGATTGCTTGCTCCCCACGGGCGATACCCTCGAGGATGGCCATGCGCTGCTCCATGAGTTCGTAGGTCTCGACATCCAGCAGATACGCGCTGGGAAGACCATGCTGTGTGATGAGGACAGGCTCCTTGTCCCGCTCAATGTCAGAGAGGAGCTCGGTGGCTCGACGTTTGAGGGTGGTAACCAGTTCAGTTCGCATGAAGTGACACTACAGTATCACTTTCAGTCGCGCAAGTAGTTCAGCAAAGGCCCAACGCCTGAATTTAGCGGCGCGCGCAGTGCGTTCGCCTCGAACGTGTAGTTAGAGATGTGCTACCTGGAAGCAACCGCTCTCACCATGATGATGTCCCGCTGAGGATCGCCGCCCAGAGGAAAAGTGTGCTCACCTACCGCAACAAACCCGAATTTTTCATAGAACGAAATGGCCCGTGGGTTGCGCTCCCACACACCGAGCCAGAGCGCGTCTGATCCACGTCGTTGCAATTCCTCGATGCAAGCGCTCATGAGCTCTTGAGCAATGCCCTTGCCATGCCAGTCGGCGATGACGTAAAGGCGTTGAATTTCACCGGGACGCTTCGCGGAGATGCACCCGGGGGCTTCACCCCAGCGAAGTTGGGCGTAACCGACCAACCTTCCTTCATGCTCACTTAGCAGCGTAACCACGCCGGGATTCGCGATCTCCGCTGCTTGAATATCCTCGCTGTAGCTGCTTCGGCAATGAATCTCCATATGTTCGGCAGTATTCATTGCGCCAAACGTCGCCCTGAATGTCGCTTCAGCGATCTCCGAGAGCTTCTTGGCGTCACGCGAGTGAGCTTTTCGTATTGATGGCACCGGTAGCTCCAAGAACATCTAACGCTGGAGTTAGGCATACGCTTGCCATAGTAACGCCGCCCCAACGAAAGCCAGCCCGACGTGCACACAAGCGATGAACGTCTTGGCGTGAAAACACTTATTTACGGCACGCCCTGCGAAAATTGCAATGACAACAACCGGCAACGTGAGTAGATAGTAGCGTGTTACGGATGAGACCCACAGACCGGCCACCCAGTAGCCGAACATTACGACGATACTGGCGGGAAGAAAGTACCCCTGTAGCGTTGCCCTAAAGTGCTGCGGAGTCCAGCGACGCAGCGTGCCGTACGCCACAAGCGGCGGACCATTCATGCCGTAAGCCCCACCGAGAATGCCGGCTACAAAGCCGAAGGCCGGAGCAGTCTTTTCGGTTTCTAGGGTCGTGGGTGACTTGTTGAGTAGGAAGAAAGCAGAGAAAGCGATGATGACAATTGCTAGAACGGACTTTACGACGTGCTCCGGTACCGCCGTCAGCAACCACAATCCGATTGGGATGCCGATGCAACTAGACGCGAACAGCAACCCTGCGCTGCGAAAGTGCAAATGCCGCCAGTCTTGAACGACTGCCACCGAAGCGACAGTGATTGAGACAAGAACTGCGACGGGTGCCGCAACATCAATTGGCATGATAAGCGCCAAAAGCGGAACCGCGACCAGTGCCTCACCGAAGCCAAATGCAGAGCGAATGAACGTAGCTACGAAGATTATCGCCATTACAAGTACAAGCATTACATTCCCAAATGTGCCTGGCCGTTTCGAAGTATGCCTAACGCTGGAGTTAAGCGGCGCGCGGCTTTTCGCGCGTCCGCTTGGACGATGGGTTAGGTGTGCTCTTTGCACTTCGCAAGCCTGTACGACGGATGCATGAGACCTGTAGGCGGGTAGAGCTCGTCGTGTGTATACGAAAACCCCAGTCGCAAGAGTAGCGCGCGTGAGGCTACATTGTTCGGATTGTGGCCTGCAAAGAGCGCCCGGTATCCGTATGCACCAAAAGCATGCGTAAAAACCAAAGACGCTATCTCGGTTGCGTAGCCGTGCCGCCAGTACTCGGGCAGGATATGCACGCCGAACTCTGGGGTGTCAGGCTCTTGTATCCGTGGCCTCAGCCCACAACAGCCCACAAAGCCATCGTTCTCCAAGAGGAAGACCGGCCAATACTGTATGCCATGTGTTGCTTGTGTTTCGATTTCCCGACGTAGGCGGAGCTTTACATCACTCGCGGTAAGTGGTCTCGTGGAAATGAATTGGGTGACGACAGGATTGGCCCAGAGCTTGAGGGCGAACGGCAAATCGGCACAACGCCAGTGGCGAAGACCCTGACGCTCCGATTTTAGGAAGTAGTCATTCAAGTTACTGATACCTAATGCCTGAATTAAGCCGGGCCGCGAAGTGGCGTCGGCTTGAATGAATTGTTAGGCCTCAGCCATGGCACTGATGGAAACGTAGTATCCGTCTGGGTCACGTACAGTGAACTCCCAAGCATGCGGACCTGGATTGATGTGTGGCTCCTCTTCAAACTGAAGCTTAAGCTCACGAGCTCGTGAAAGAGTCTCATCAAAATCGTCAACCCGAAGAAACAGGAGCAGGCCATTCCCCGGTTGCTCCTTGCCTGGCTTGGTTAGGGAGGGATGGTCATGATCACCCCACCTATGAAGGCACAGTAAAACAGAACCGTCGGTGTCAAGAACCTGACTATAGTAGTCGTGGTTCGGAGGGCTTGAAGCTAAGCCTAAGAGAGCCTGATACCACTTGAGGCTACTTGCCATATCTCGAACGGCTATCGTTGTCCACATACGCCTCATGAAAGCCCTCCTGCAGCCTAACGCTGGAGTCAAGCGGTGCGCGGCTTTTCGCGCGTCCGCTTGGACGAACTGTTAGGCGGTTACGCTCTTCGGATCCGTACCGTACTTGTTGTCGCCGGGAGTTCCATCTTGCGCATAAAGCACAATGAGCACGATAGTGCCAACGATCGGAATCAACCCAATAAGAAGCCACCAGCCGGAGCGTGATGTGTCGTGTAACCTCCGTACGCTTACAGCAATACTTGGTATTAATATAGCCAAGCTATAGAGTAAGCCAAGCAGACCACTCTGTATAACCGCATCGATTACTCCAAGAACTATAGCAGCGATAATGTTGAATAAAAAGAACATCTAATATTCTTTCCGGCGTGCCCTGCCAGAAAATACCGCGTACTTCTTTATCACCTCGATATACCAGTTCATGCTGACACCCCCTTCGTTGTTGTCAAACCCCAAGGTCGCTACCGATCCATGGCTGCCTAACGCTTGAGTTAAGCGGCGCGAGCCGCAGGCGAGTAGAGAGTTCCTGCGAAAAAGTGGACACCGTAGGTCAAACACATTGGGCCTCGAACTCGATCGGTGAACGATACCCCAAGGCCGAGTGTAAGCGATGCTGATTGTAGAAATCGATGTAGCTGCGCAGGGCGGATCGCAGCGTCCAGTCGTCGGTGAAGCGCTGGCGGTGAACAACGTGAGCCCTCCTGTTACTACGGCGCATGCACGTGTGGGCCCGAACTCGCCCTAGCTCCTAACGCTTGAGTTAAGCGGCGGCGCTGCCGTCCGCCTTGAACGAGATGTTAGGCCGCACGTCCTGTGGCTGCATAGAAAAGGGTTAGGTACGTCGCAGCGGCAGTGAAGTGATGATGAGCAGTGCGCCGAGCGCGAAGAACAGCCAGAAGAACACGATGCCGGAGTACCAGACAGACAGCAGGCCGGTCACGATATAGAACAGACCGATCAGGTCGCTGACGAAGAACGCGACGCGCTCGCCGCGACGGGCGCGCCACCATGCCCAGACGCACAGGGTACCGAACACGATCATGCAGCCGCTGACAAAATGCCAGACCAAGATGATCACCTTGGCGTCGTGCGCGTCGAGCGGCTGCCTTCCTAGCTCGGTGGCGAGCCTCGCCGCGTGCGAGTCGTGGCCAAGTGCGCCGAGCGCGATAACCAGTGCCGTTAGAAGAAAAAGAACTGAAGCGAACTTACGCAACATGGACTTCTCCGAATTAGCAAGGTGGGGATTTGTGCGCCTAACGCTGGAGTTAAGCGGCGGCGCAGCCGTCCGCCTCGAACGAGTGGTTAGCGCTCACCCTACGCATAACTGATTTGGAAGTCGATACCTGATACGAAAGTGGACGCTCGAAGCGCCTCTTTGTAGTCGGGAGCCTCGAGTGTTCCGGCACTAAAGTCCTCAAAGAAACTAGAAACCTGCTCTTGAGGTAACGAATAGCACTCAAGTTGCAGGGTCACATGGGCGCCGATTGAATCTGGGAACTGCTCTGCGAGCTGGCCATCGATTGCTGCATCGAGGCATGCGTAGAGCCGGCTCTGAATACGTTGCAGATTCGCTTGAACGTCCTCCCACGGCCCCTGTTCTACGAGCACCATGCGCCACGGATCTCTAGTGATGAAGTCGATGGTCACTTCAGGCATGGGCGCTAACGCTTGAAGTAAGCGGCGACGAACCCGCGCAGCGGGTTTGGCGTCCGCGTGACTGAACTGTTAGGCACCAGCGCCTACGACTTGCACACCCGGCACCCACACTTGCAACCACCTTGACACTTTTCCCTCCGGGCTCAACTGTTGCGGCGATGCAGGAACAGAAGCACCAAAGCGCGAGCGCTCATCGAGGCAGCCGACATTGACAGCGCCGTAAGTCTTGCCCTGATGCTCAAAGGTTACAGCGACCAGTACGCCGCAGCGACCGCACAGCCGGAAGCGTGCCACTTTTGAGCCTTGACGGTAGGAAAGGAGGATGTCTGGCTCTGCGACCGTAATGCGAAGGTGGCCTGATGGATCCGACACATACGCGGCACCGTGCTTTTGGCAGAAATTGCAATCGCACGCCCGAGGTGTCGTACTTGCAAGCTCCGTACTCGTGGTGAATTCGACCTGCACACGGCCACAGTGACAACTACCGTGCACTACCATTGATTGATCGGCTTGCGTCATATCTGCACCCGGTGCCTAACGCCGTGTTAAGCGGCCGCTGGCCGAAAGAACACTAGAAAGCACGAGAGCATCTCCCAGCGGTCCGCTTGAACACACAGTTAGGCGCGAACCACGAGGTTTCATGTCATTCGTCTGCAAACGCCAATTTACCACCGTGATTCGCCGGCTACTTGCTTCTACCCTCCAGCGCAACACGACCTAGTGTAATTGCAACAAACAGTACTATCTGGGAGACAGCCCACAGCACCCACCCAGCTCCGGCCCAAAAGGCGACAAGTGACGTCACCAATGAGAGAGCTCCCCAAAAAATTGAGCGGTCAGAGGCGCCACCACGTGCCTCGATCTTACCCGCATTGAAGTAGAGAGACATACCAACAATGCACAAGGCAATCTGCGTGTAAATACTCACAATCTCCCCCTAGAAACACCAAATGCAATCCTCTGTACGCGAAGCCATGTTCGAACGTGCATCCAACCATCATTCGCGCCTAACGCTGGAATTAAGCGGCGGCGTAGCCGTCCGCCTTGAATGAATTGTTAGGTGCCGCTTCGGAAAATTGACTTTGTTTTGGCCGAAAATAGCTGCTTGAGTTGATCAGATAAGATGCGGCACTTCTCGGCATGGTCAGGCAGCGCACGATTGGAAACAATCCTGATGATTGCTCGCGAGTAGCCGTTCATGTGGGCGCTGAAAGAGAATGAGCTTGAGGTCACTTCCTTGAAGATCTGCTGGCCTTCGACACCCTCACTGTACTCATAGATCGGGGTATTAACTACCAGTGTCGGGAATGCAAGCGTGATGTTTGTGTCATCATCCGCAACTAATGCATACGCTGCTTTGAGCGCGCTCATGCAAGCGGTGTAGGCATGATCAGTCTCACCGCAGAATGCTTGCTTAAGGGAAAATCCCCCTGTCGTTAGGCCGAAGGCTTGCTCATAAAAGTTCAAGTACTCGGTAACGTGATAAGCCATTGCTTCCCGAGCTTTAGGGGACATGGCGGCGATCCATAGGCCGCCGTACTGAAAATATTGTTCTGGATTGGTTAGAATTACCCAAGGCTTATCAGTGGCCTTACATTCAACTGGAAATAGTGCACCAAAAACACCCGTTTCATCCCGGCGATAGGCAAGAACGTCTATTTCTCGACTCTTCTGCGTTTCAGGGTCTGGGTAAACCGCTGAATGCTCTACGCCAAATCTCTGGCCAAAGAATGCCCTCGCCGTCTCGATCTCTAGCGGAAAGCCAGTCTTGTTAAACCAGGATTTAAGATTTTCTTGCAAATCGCGATTTGTCACTTGCGACACCTAACGCTGGAATTGAGCGGCGGCGAAGCCGTCCGCCTCGAATGACTGGTTAGGCTGGCACGCTGCAGGAGGAAACTAACATGCCGACACCTGAAACGCTCCACGTAGATGTCTAGCAACACTAGGCGAACCTGCCGGTGCTTAACGACCTAAAGATTGTGTAACACGACATATATGACGAAGGCGAAAAACGAGGAAAAAACGCTCCACCATACAATGCGCTGTGCTCTAGTTTTCGGGCGGGTTCCTCCGGTACCAGACATTTCGATACTCGTGTGATGAAGCCTAACGCTGGAGTTAAGCGGCGGCGAAGCCGTCCGCCTTGAACGAGATGTTAGTCCGCAACGTGATGTTCTGCCGCCTAGGAAATGACAACGTCTGGAACTGCACCGCACGAATTGCATTTGGCGGAGCTGATGGTTGGACCGACTGCACCTTCCTTGCCCCAGGTTACGGTGAACTGCGAAAACGGTTTGCCCGCCTGCCAAGATCCGCCATACGAAGATCCATGTTGAAGGATCTTTACAGACTCAGTAGCGCCACAGGCGCATGTGAGTGTATGCGTTGCATCATCTATGACTCCCACGGAATCCTCCTTTGCGGCCTAACGCTGGAGTTAAGCGGCGGCGAAGCCGTCCGCCTTGAACGAAATGTTAGGCTTTTTGCAAAAGCCTACGAGAGAGTTCGAGAATGGTGTTTGACGCACTCTGAAAGCAAGTGAATCCTTGTGCTTGCACCTCATAGAAATAGCCTCCTCGAGAGCCCAATTGCTTATGGATGGTTTTGGCTCCGAGCAGGGTGGCCAAATTGACCATGATCTCTTCGAGTGTTTCGCGCTGGGACAGATCGGTGTTCTTAGTGGTTGTACCGAACCAACCTTGTTGGGTAGGTGGTGCCTTTACAATTTGAGCTCGCGACATGTTTATTTCTCGCTGCCTAACGCTTGAGCTCAGCCGCCGGCAGCCCGCGCAGCGGGATGACGGTCGGCTGCAGCGAATTGTTAGATGCCGAACACGACTGAGTGTAGGTCAATGCCGAACTCCCTTACAAACTTGCAGCACTCATGGGCCTGAGAAATAGAGATGGACAGCCTATTCCCAACAATGTCAGAGTCTGCGTGATGTGTGATGCGATTCTTGCGCCGGTAATACGTATCGAGCGCACTTTTGACTTGCACGGGCGTCATGACGTCTTTGGAATACTTTGCCGCGACCTTTGCGTATATGTCGGCCACGCCAATTAACTTCATGGCTTTTGATATTTGTTCGGTAGACTGAAACGTTTGGTAGCGAACGCGCTCGAACCCTACCTGCCCGAGACTTCGCTCGAGTAACGCGTGGATGAGCCGATCGAGCGCCGAGAACGCCGTCACGACGGCGCCGCGCGCGACCCAAAACAAGTCGGAATGTTGGGCATCTAACTCGGCGTGAGATGTGACGCCGCGTGTTCGCTCAAGTTCTAGGAATAGCCAAATTTGAGACTCCACAGCGTCCATGTCGCTTTGGAATTGCACTCCAGGCGGATCCTCAATGCACGCGTTGAGTTTGGCAATGTCGGTGAAACTTTCCATAGACATCTAACGCTGGAGTTAAGCGGCGGCGCAGCCGTCCGCCTTGAACGATGTGTTAGGTGCGAACAGGGAAAGCGAGCATTGCCGCTGCCAACGATTGCACTGAAGTTTGAAGCTGAGTCTGATCAATGCCGATCTCAAAGATGAGCTTGTTGCCAATGCCTGCCTGGTCGAGCACCTCACCTGAAATCTTGATGTGGCCCAAGCCGTCACCTGTAGCTTGCAGCTTCAGTTGGCCCTCAAGAGTTTCGAATTTAGCGGTACCGACGAGCGTTTGGTGGAGCGAAATGAGCTGAGTATGGAAGCACTCAAGCTCACCGGTTAAAAACGCGGCGGGGAACTTGCCGTGAAGGGCTCTGCATTTGACAGATACCTCTACAGATAACCAGTTGTCGTCGTGATAGTCGCCAGATGCGGCGCGCTCATAGCCGAATACGGTGATCTCCAAGCGTTCATGCTCTTCACCACCAAACGCAATGGACTTCATTTAGCACCTAACGCCCGAAATCAGCGGCGCGAACCCGCGTAGCGGGTTTGCGTCCGCTGGATTGAGTTGTTAGGCCGCATTACCCTGGCGATGGGATTTGGCCTACAGCTCTACCACAGGATACGACTCGACGTAGCTCTCGCCACCCGAACCATAGTAGGTTACTTTTCTTGCGCCAAAATCCACCTCGTAGCTTACGACTCCGGCCTTCCAAGCGGCCAGTAAGAACTCTGGCAAGGTACTTTTACCTGCCTGGTCTGTCCGCAGCGCCGTGACCAAAGCGCCTTGATCGAATGTGGCTACGTCTTCCATACCCGTGATAAGAGGGTTTCCTTGCGCCATGACCGCGCCTTGCGTGGTCAAATACAAGCTCTGGCAGGCAGGTAACGACCAGATGTTGCGCGTTACTCCCGCTTTCCGAAGTGTCTCAGCGAGATACGGGAACCCACCAATTTTGGGACGGCCTGCCATCGCTCGCTGCTGGGCAGACTGCAGATTTTCGATAGCTTTGCTCATGGGCTCACCTGTTCGTGAGAAGTGAAAATGCCGACGTGTGGAAGTAAGTGTTTTTTGCGGCCTAACTTAAATTCTGTTATCGAATGAAGCCTAATCCCGCAACCTAACTCCGCCAAGCGGGCGCCGGTCGACGGACGCGTACTACACAAATCAACGAGTTCCCCTGATCGCGCTGCCTATTCCTGCCGCCTAATCATGCAACCTTTGCTTGGGGGCGGTAACTATGCAGCGATCCTCTCACCCGGAGTTGGCGCCTGCAAGCGCGGACGGGCGCGCGGTGGCGATGCGGCCGCGTCTGCTCGACCAGATGCGTGCGCGCATGCGGCGTCTGGGTCTGTCCCTGCGCACGGAGGAGGCCTACGTCGGCTGGGTGCGGCGTTTCATCCTTGCAAACGGCAAGCGGCACCCGTGCGGGATGGGTGCTCCCGAGGTGGAGGCGTTCCTGACCGGGTTGGCCACGCATGGGCAGGTGGCCGCATCGACGCAAAACCAGGCACTTGCGGCATTGCTGTTCCTGTATCGCGAAGTGCTCGGACAGGAGCTGCCGTGGCTGGACAATATCCGTCGCGCGAAGAAGCCACAGCGTCTGCCGACGGTGCTGACGCGCGAAGAAGTCGCGGTGGTGCTGGCGCAGATGAGCGGGGTGACCTGGCTGATGGCGGGCTTGTTGTATGGCGCGGGACTGCGCCTGATGGAGTGTGTACGCCTGCGGGTGCAGGATGTGGATTTCGTGCGGCGCGAGATCACGGTGCGGCAGGGCAAGGGCGGCAAGGATCGGCGCACGATGCTGCCGGCGTTGGTGATCGAGGCGCTGCAGGGCCAGCTGGCCGAGGCGCGGCGCCTGCATGAGCGCGACCTGGGTGCCGGTTTCGGCGCGGTGTGGTTGCCATATGCGCTGGATCGCAAGTACCCGGATGCGGCACGGGAATGGGCCTGGCAATACGTGTTTCCGGCCAGTGCGCGCAGCATCGATCCGCGCAGCGGCGTCGAGCGTCGACACCATCTGGACGAGACCGTACTGCAGCGCTCGGTGAAGGCGGCGGTGCGGCGCGCCGGTATCGGCAAGCCGGCCACCTGTCACACGATGCGGCATTCCTTCGCCACCCATCTGCTGGAATCGGGCAGTGACATTCGCACCGTGCAGGAATTGCTGGGCCACAAGGATGTTGCGACGACCCAGATCTATACCCATGTGCTCAACCGTGGCGGTCACGGCGTGCTGAGCCCGCTGGACCGCTGACGACGAAGCGCGACCTCATCGGTGGCATACGCAGCGTGGCCAACGGGGCCTGCTTCTTGCTCGCGTCGTGGCCGAAGGGTGTGGCTTGCCATTGATTCAGTCGAAGACGGAAGCGATACCGCAACACGGCTCGCCGGCTACGGCTGGCTTACGCCATGTCGCCTGCGGGGGTATCGGGTTTTGCGTCCATCAATCCCTCGACTTCGATGAGGGCGGTGAGCCAGATAGTGCGCCTACCCGGTCCGTCTCTCGCTCCAGGGGGTGATCTGGCGCAGGCTGGCGGCGATCGCGCTCTTGGTGATGGCCCGATCATGGTCGTCCTGCAAGCCCGTCCAGAAGCCTCCGGACGTGCCAAAAAACTGCGACAAACGCAGGCCGGTGTCGGCGGTGACGGCGCGTTTGCCGGCCACGATCTCGCCGATGCGGCGTTGGGGCACGCCGATCTCCTTGCCGAGACGGTACTGGGTAATGCCCATTGGCTTGAGGAACTCTTCCAGCAGGATTTCGCCGGGGGCTGGATAGGGGATACGGCGCATGCTGGTCTCCATCAGTGGTAGTCGACGATTTCCACGCCGTAGGCGTCGCCATTGCGCCAGGTGAAGCACACGCGATACTGATCGTTGATGCGGATGCTGTATTGGCCGACGCGGTCATGTTTCAGGGCCTCCAGCCGGTTGCCCGGCGGGATCCACAGGTCGGCGATACGCGCGGCACGATGCAGCATGGCCAGTTTGCGCATGGCGACGGTTTCGATGAACGTCCAGCGACGGATGCGGTCGCCGCGGAACAGGGCTCCGTTTCGGCGGGCGCGCTGCATCCGGTCAGCGGCTCGGGTCAAGGTGGCGTGGCCAATCGATCTCCACGCGATGCTCGCCGCCATCGTCGGCCAGCAGAACGCGGCCGTCGGCCTGCAGCACGCCATCCAACCTCACGCTGACCACGGTGCCGGCGTCACGCTTGTGCAGGTGGATGCGGTACCAGGTCTCGTGGTGGCGATAGTCCAGTTCATAGCGTTCCCAGTCCGCCGGCAGCACGGGCGCGAAGCGCAGCTTGCCGGCTTCCAGGCGCAGGCCGAGCAGGGATTCGACGAGCAGGCGGTACATCCAGCCGGCCGATCCGGTGTACCAGCTCCAGCCGCCGCGGCCGGTGTGCGGGGCGACGGCGTAGACGTCGGCGCTGACCACGTAGGGCTCGACCTTGTAGACGTCCATTTGCCCGGCGTCGGCGCCGCGGCGCACGGGCGTGATCATGTGCAGCAGTTCCCACGCGCGTTCGTGGTCGCCGAGTGCGGCGAAGGCCATCGTGGCCCAGATGGCGGCGTGGGTGTACTGGCCGCCGTTCTCGCGCACGCCGGGCACGTAGCCCTTGATGTAGCCGGGGTCGAGCGGGGACTTGTCGAACGGCGGGTCGAGCAACTGCACCAGGCCGGCGTCGCGGCGCACCAGGTGTTCGTCGAGTGCGGCCATGGCCTGGCGTTGGCGCTCCGGCGGGGCGGCGCCGGAGAGCACGGACCAGCTTTGCGCGATGGAGTCGATGCGGCATTCCATGCCGTTGCGCGAGCCGAGCGGCGTGCCGTCGTCGAAGTAGGCGCGCCGGTACCAGCCGCCGTCCCAGCCGTGCAGCTCCAGCGCCGCGCGCAGGCTGGCCACCTCGTCCAGGCAGCGTTGCGCGAACGCGTCGTCGCCGTGCAGGCGTGCGACGTCGGCGAACTGGCCGAACACTTCGCAGGAGAAGAATCCCAGCCACACGCTTTCGCCGCGGCCGTGTTCGCCGACGCGGTTCATGCCGTCGTTCCAGTCGCCGCTGCCGATCAGTGGCAGGCCATGCACGCCGCGCGGCAGGCTGTGTTCCAGTGCACGCACGCAGTGCCGGTACAGTGGTTCGGTAAGATTCGAGGGACGCGGCAGGTCGTAGTAGGACTCCTCGCCATCGCGCAGCGGACGCCCGTCCACGTAGCCGATGTCCTCGTCCAGGACACCGGTGTCCAGCGTGGCCAGCACGTAGCGTGCCGTGGCCAACGGCAGCCACAGGTAGTCGTCGGAACAGCGCGTGCGCACGCCCTGTCCCTGCGGCGGATGCCACCAGTGCAGCACGTCGCCTTCGGGAAACTGGTGGGCGGCGCAGCGCAGCAGCTGCTCGCGGGCGAGCTCCGGGGCGGCATGCAGCAGGGCCATGGAATCCTGCAACTGGTCGCGGAAACCGAACGCGCCACCGGACTGGTAGTAGCCGCTGCGCGCCCACATGCGGCAGGCCAGGGTCTGGTACAGCAGCCAGCCGTTGGCCAGTACGTCGACCGCCGGGTCGGGCGTGTGCACTTGCACCGTGCCGAGCACACGCTGCCAGTGTGCGCGCACGCGGTCCAGCGCCTGGGAGGCGGCGACGAGGCCGCGGAAGCGCAGCACCAGGGCCATGGCGTCGGCGTGGTCGCGGCCTAGGCCGAGGCGGAAGACGCATTCCTGCGCCAGCCCGGGCTCGAGCTCCAGGTCCACCTGCAGCGCACCGCACGGGTCGAAGCCGGCGCCAAGCCGGCCGGACAGGTATTCGCGCTGCATTGCCGCCGGAGCGCGCAGGCTGCCGTTGCGCCCGATGAACTCGGTGCGGTCGCCGCCGATCGTACGCTGCGGGTCGTCCACGTCGAAAAACGCCACGCGACCGGGGAAGGCCATGTTGTAGGCGTTGCGTGCGGTCAGTGCGCCGGTGACCGGATCGGCCTCGGTGACGACGTGCATGGCGGTCTTCTCGCGCAGATCGCCGAGCACCCATTCCACGTAGCCGGTCACGCTGATGCGCCGCGGTTGCGCGGATTGGTTGTGCACGAGCAGGCGCGAGAACTTCACGGACGCATCCAGCGCCACGTAGACCCACAGTTCGGAGCGGATGCCGTTTTCCGTGTGTTCGTAGACGCTGTAGCCGTAGCCGTGGCGTATCACGTATTCGCCGCTGCCGCGGCAGGGCAGCGGCGTGGGTGACCACGCGTGGCCGCTGTCCTCGTCGCGCAGGTACAGCGCTTCGCCGCCCTCGTCGCCGACCGGGTCGTTGGCCCATGGCGTGAGGCGGAATTCGTGCGCGTTCTCGCCCCAGGTGTAGGCGCTGCCGCTGGCCGAGGCCACGGTGCCGAAATGCGGATTGGCCAGCACGTTGACCCATGGCGCGGGCGTGGCGGCGCCGGCCTGCAGGCGGATCTCGTACTCCGTACCGTCGGCGTTGAAGCCGCAGTGCTCCTGGCCGAGCTGCAGTTCGCGCCGCGGCCCGGTGGCCGTGGGCGGTTCGGCCGGCGCGGCGGGGACGGCGGGTGGGCGGCGCGGTTTCACCGGCGCCAGCGGGGCGACATGGGTTTCCACTTCGCGGTGCGTGACCTGCTCGGCCAGCGTGCCGCGGCTGTCGCTGAGCACGATGCGCGCGCTGGCTTCCACCACCATGCGGTCCTCGTTCGACAGTTGCTGCGCGGCACGCACGAAGACGCCGCCGCCGTGGTCGAGCAGGTTCGCTTCGCTGCCGGAGGTGATCAGGCCCATGATCTGGTCGTGCAGCTCCTGGCGGTAGCCGGCGCGGTCCTCGTTCCAGATCACCAGGTCCACCGCCAGGCCCTTCAGCCGCCAGTACGCATGCGCGCGCACCAGCTGGCGCACCAGCTCGATGTGTGCCAGGTCGCCGATGCGCAGCAGCACGATCGGCAGGTCGCCGGAAATGGATTGCCCCCACAGCCCGGATTGCCCGCGCCGGTTGGCGCGCAGCACACCGGCGCCGGCGCGCAGTTGCGCGTTCGGGTAGACGATGGCGGTGGCCATGTGCTCGTAGAGCTGGGCGTCGGCCAGGCTGGCGTTGAGCTGGCGCAGCAACACCTGGCTGTGGGTCCAGGCCAGGTCGAAGACACGGTCGGCCAGGTTGCGGTCGCGGTACTTGCCGATCAGCTGCAGGCAGCCGGCGCGGTTGGCGGCGATGCCGGTGACCAGGTCCACCACTGCCGATTGCTCCGGTTCCAGGGTGATCCGGCAGCGGATCGCGACGACCGGGTCGAGCACCGAGCCCTCGCTGTTGGACAGGCGCGTGCAGGCGGCGTCCATTGCATAGGGCGCGGCCAGGTCGCGGTCGCGGCCGATGAAGCGCGCGCGGTCGGTCTCGTAGGAAATCTCGTCGATGCTCGCGTTGTGCACGGCCAGCAGGTGGCACATCCACGGCGTGTGCTCGTCGCGCGCGCGCGGTCGCCGGCTGCACACGATGGCCTGTAGCTCGGGCACCAGCTCGGTCTGCACGAACAGCTTGCTGAAGGCCGGGTGCAAGGTGTCGGCGATGGCCGGCGCCAGCACGACCTCGGCGTAGCTGGTGAGCTCGATCGTGCGCCGCACGCGGCTGTTGTTGGTGATGTGCGTACGGCGCAGCTCGATGTCGTCTTCGGGGGAGACCACGATCTCGGTGTGCGCGTCGAAGCCGCGTTCGCGCACGCGGAACTCGGCACGCGCGTCGGAGAAGATCGCCTCGAACTGCTCGGTCTTGCGCGCGGTCGGCTGGTAGGCGGTGGACCAGTACGCGCCGCTCGCCACGTCGCGCAGGTAGCAGAACGCGCCCCAATGGTCGCGCGTGATGTCCTCGCGCCAGCGCGTCACCGCCAGCTCCTGGCAGCGGCTGTAGCCGCCGCCGGCGCTGCTGACCATGACGTGGTAGCGGCCGTTGGACAGCAGTTGGACGGCCGGACGCCGGCGGTTCGGGTCGGCAAACACGCGCAGCCGGGTTTCCATGCTGCGGCTGGCGGACGTGGTTTCCGGCAGGCCGGAGACGCGCATGTACTCGCCGGTCGTGCGTGGGATGCGCTCTTGCAATAGGAGCACGGTGGCGCGGCATTGCGGGTCGGACTCGAAGCGTCGCTGCATCGGCTGGCCGTGCAGCGCGTGGTCCAGAGCAAGCAGGCTCATGCCCTGGTGGTGGGCCATGTATGAGTACACCAGGGCCGAGTTCTGGCCTGGCTGCAGCCGTGCCGGGGTGTAGTCGATCGCTTCCAACAGGCCGAAGCGGCCGGCGGCGCCGGCATCGGTCAGGCGCTGCAGGTTGTGTGCCGCCGCGCGCGGATCGACCAGCAGGGCGAGCGCGGTGGCGTAGGGCGCGATCACCACGTCGTCGCCCAGGCCGCGCTTCAGGCCGAGGCCGGGTACGCCGAAGGCGCGGTATTGGTAGACCAGGTGCGTGTCGCGGGTGTTGTAGCCGGATTCGGACACGCCCCAAGGCACGTTGTGCTGCCGCCCGTATTCGATCTGCCGGGCGACGGCGGCATGGCAGGTCTGGTCGAGCAGGGTGCCGGCATAGCTCGGCATCACCAGGGCCGGCATCAGGTATTCGAACATCGAACCGGTCCACGACAGCAGGGCCGGCGGGCCGCTGCTGCTGGTCAGCAGGCGGCCGAGCGCAAACCAGTTTTCCTGCGGCAGCTCGCCCTGGGCGATCGCGACGAAGCTGGCCAACCGCGCCTCGGAGGCGAGCAGGTCGTAGTAGCCCGGATCCAGCCGGCGCTCGCTGACGTTGTAGCCGATGGCGAGCAGGTCGCGGGTGCGGTCGTACAGGAAGCGGTAGTCCATCAGCGCCAGCTCGCCAGCCTGCTGCGCCAGGTGCTCGACCAGGGCGACGCGCTCCCGCGCCCGCTCGCGCACGTCCTCGGCGCGCGCGGCGGCCGGCCAGCACAAGGGCTCGATGCGGGCCAGTTGCAGCAAGGTGGGAATGCCACGCAGGCCCTCGCCATCGGGCGCCGGGTCCAGTTGCAGGGCGAGGATCTCGTCGTAGGCCTCGCTGCACTGGTCGATCAGCGCATCCATCCAGAACGCGCGGTCGCTGCCGGCGCCGACGGCAATTGTCTGCGCCAAGGCATGGGCCTGGTCGAGCAGCGAGCGCAGCAAGGCCGCCGCTGCGCCCAGGGTTGCCGGTGGCGCCGCCAGCGCTGCTCCCAGCGCTGCCTGCATTGTCTGCAACGCCTGGCGGGGGCTGTCGCCGTAGGTGTCCTCGAGCACATCCAGCGTGTCACGCAGGCCGTGCAGCAGGCGCAACTCGAACACCGGGGCATCGATGGTTTCCAGCAGCCCTGGGCGCAGGGTCAGCAGATGGCCGGCCAGGTTGCCGCTGTCCACGCTGGAGATGTACAGCGGCGCCAGCGGTTCCAGCGTCACAGTGTCGTACCAGTTGTAGAAGTGCCCGCGGTGGCGCGGCAAGTCGGCCATGGTGCCCAGGCTCTGGCGCGTGCGCTCGAGCAGGCGGCCGGTGCTGATGTAGCCGAAGTCGTGCGCTGCGAGATTGGCCAGCAGGGCCAGGCCCATGTTGGTCGGCGAGGTGCGGTGGGCAAGCGCGGTGGCCGGGTCCAGCTGCAGGTTGTCCGGCGGCAACCAGTGGTCGGCGGCGCTCACATAAGTATGGAAGAACGCCCAGGTGCGCCGCGCCAATGCATGCAACAGGCGCTGCTGGGCCGGGCCTGGCACGTAGGTGGCTGCTTGTGGGGACTGCCCGCTCCACCAGGCGATACCGGGCGACAGGAACCACAACGCCAGCAAGGGCAGCGCCACTGCCAGCGCCTCGGGCCGCAACATGCCCAAGACGACCAGCAAGGCGACCGCAAGCAGCGGCCCGATCCACATCGCCCGCCACAGCGCCCCCAGGCTGTCGCGGGTGCTGCGCATCACCTCCGCGGAGGTCTGCCATTGCAGCAGGTGGCGATGGCTGATCGCCATGCGCCACAGCGTGCGCGCGATCGCATCCAGGCTGTAGTGCACCTCGTGCGGCAGCCAGGCCAGGGACAGGCCCATGCGCAGCAGATGTTGCCCCGTGGCGTGCAGGTTGGCGCGCAGGTGGTCGGCGAACGGCACCTCGCGCGGTTTCTGCACCAGGTCGAGCAGGGCTGCCAGCAGCGGCGGCAGCAGGATCATGGCCAGCACCGCCAGCGTCCACGACACGGAGGGCTCGATGTACAACCAGCCGAACAGCAGCAGCGCCAGCGTCGCTGCCGGCACCAGGCTGCGCCGCAGGTTGTCCAGGATCTTCCAGCGCGACAGCGACGTGGTGGCGTTGTGGCGCCAGCCGCGCTGCGCCGTCGGCGCCCAGGGCAGCAGCCAGGGCAGCAGCTGCCAGTCGCCGCGGATCCAGCGGTGCCGGCGCTTGACGTCCACGCCGTAGTGCGCCGGATGCTCCTCGTAGACCTGCACGTCGCTCAGCAATCCCGAGCGCGCATGGCAGCCTTCCACCAGGTCGTGGCTGAGGATGCGGTTGTCCGGGAAGCGTCCGGCCAGCGCCAGCTCGAAGGCATCGACGTCGTAGATGCCCTTGCCGATGAACGAGCCCTCGCCGAACAGGTCCTGGTAGACGTCCGAAACCATGCGCGTATAGGGGTCGATGCCGGCGTCGCTGCCGTACAGCTGCGCATAGCGCGAGCGCGCGCTGCTGGGCAGGCTGATGCCCACGCGCGGCTGCAGGATGCCGTAGCCGTCCACCACCCGCTGCTGTGCCGGATCGTAGACCGCGCGGTTCAGCGGATGGTCCAGCGTGCCGACCAGCGCATGGGCCGAATCGCGTGGCAACTGGGTGTCGGTGTCCAGCGTGATGACGTAGCGGATCGATTGCAATGCGTCGAGGTCGCCGGCCATGAACATGAAGCGCTCGCGCCCGTGGCCACGCAGCAGGGCGTTGAGGTCGGCCAGCTTGCCGCGCTTGCGTTCGTGGCCCATCCAGCAGCGTTCGGTGGCATTCCACTGGCGTGGCCGGTGCAGCATGAAGAAACGGTCCGCGTCGGCGCTGGCGTAGCGCTGGTTCAGGCCCTCGATGCGCAGCCGGGCCAGGCGCAGCAGCGCCTCGTCGTCCGGCAGCACGGGTTCTGGCGCATCGCCGAAATCGGTCAGCAGGGCGAACTTGAGGTTGCTGTCGCGGTTGCCGAGGAAGCGCACCTCCAGCGCCTCGACCAGTTCCTCGAGCTCGGCCGCGTTGGAGCACAGGCTGGGCACCACCACCAGCGTGCGCGCGGTGTCCGGGATGCCGCCGGAGTAGTCCATGCGCGGCAGCGACTTGGGCGCCACGGCCAGGGTGACGATCCAGTTGAGCAGGCTCAGGCTGAGCTGGCTGGCCAACAGCACGGCAGGCACGCCAAGCAGCCACGGCGCCCACCATGCCAGACCGGCGTGCGCCGCCACCAGCAGCAGCGGTCGCGCGAACGCCGCGGTCATCAGCGCCAAGGCACCGAGGTAGAGCGGCAGCGGCGCCCGGGCGAGCAGGCGGCGCCAGCGCAGCCGCAGCGGCGGACGCACGCCCAGGCGCCGTTCAAGCTCGCGCTGGCCGCGGTCGATCAGGTAATAGCCGACGTGCTGCCAGCGCCCGCCCGGCCCCGGCTGCGCCGCGCGGCAGCAGTCGATCGCCGCCATGGCGACTTCCAGCTCGGGCAGGTGGTGGCGGCGTGCAAGCGCCTCCACCGCGTGGCGATAACGGTCACGGGTGCCGAAGTCCATGGCCGCATAGACGTCCGCCGGATCGGCGCGCAAGGCTTGCTCGACCGCGCTGGTGTGTTCGACGAAATCGCGCCAGTCGATCGCCGACAAGGTGCGCAGGCTGCCGATGCTGTTGCCGATGGAAACCTGGTTGGCTGCCTGGTCCTGGGTTTCCAGCTGCACCAGCTGCTCGATACTTTGCCCGCTCTCGGCCAGGCGCTGCTCGATCCAGCTCAGCGGCAGGCCCAGCGCCGGGCTCTGCCCCTGCAGGCGGCGGGCCATTTCGGCCACGAACGCGCTGCCCATCTGCGGCTGCGAGCGCGCCATGTCGGCGACCACCAGTACGACGCTTTTCGGATCGGTGCCGGCCGTGGTGGTCATGGCCTCGGCCCAGCGCGCCGCTTCGTTGCGCGCGCGCCAATCGGCCAGCACCCGTGCCGCCACACGCCGCAGGTTCTCGATCAAGGCCAGGCGCAGCATGATCGGGATTGCCCACAGCTCGCCCAAGGTCAGCGGCGAGACCGTCTGGTAGGCGCGCACGAAGCGGCTCAGGCCGATCGTGTCCACGCGGCCGTCGCCGTGGGCGATGATTTCCAGCGCCAGGTCGTAGACCCGCGGCAAGCCGGCCGAGGGACCATCGTGCAGGCGCGCCAACTCATGGCTGTAGCCTTCAGGCAAGTGCCGCCGCGCCGTGCGGATCTGCTCCTCGATCAGGTAGAAGTTGTCCAGCAGCCATTCTGCCGCGGGCGTGGTGCGCTGGTGCGCATGGCTGGCCGCGGTCAGGCGCTCGCCGGCCTGGATCAGCACCGCCTCGTTGTCGGCCAGGCGGCCGAGCAGGAGATCCGCGCGCGAGCGTTCGCTCAGCCGGTGCCGGGATGCCAGCAGGCGGCCGTGCTGCTCCATCTGCTCGGCACTGAACAGCTCGGCGCGCAGTGCGCGCTCCTGGGCGAGCGTCTTGTTCAATTCGCCGCGCAGCTCGCGGCTGGGTGGCGCGGGCCGGCGTTTGAACCAGTTGAATAGGTTGCCGATGTTCAAATCCCGTCGTTCCTGGCTACTGATGCCCGCACAAGCCGGGCGCACGGTTCCACGGTAGCCCGCGATGCCGCCGCGGCGAGCCTGGGTGGCTGCCCATGGCCGCGGCCATCAGCATAAGTGGGGGGACGTGAAGGCAATGCTTTGGCGCTGGCCTGGCGGACGGCTGCGTGACAGCTTGGTTTCTGGCGCTGGCGCTTCTAGCATGCGCCCATCGTCACTGCTGCGGAGTAAAGCCACGTGAGTGTCCGCCTGGCAACGGCTGCCGACATCCCCGACCTGTGCGCATGGAATGCCGCCATGGCCTGGGAAACCGAACACAAGCGTCTTGATCCGGAGTGCCTGCGCCGTGGCGTGGCTGGCGTGTTTGCCGAGCCCGGGCGCGGCCTTTACCTGGTGGCGGAAGTCGACGGCCAGCCTGCCGGCTGCCTGATGCTGACCCATGAGTGGAGCGACTGGCGTGGCGGCCCGTTCTGGTGGATCCAGAGCGTGTACGTGGTGGCGTCGGCGCGTCGCCGCGGCGTGTTCCGCGATTTGTACCGGGCTGCCCACCAGCGTGCGCGCGAGGCCGGCGCGGTCGGCCTGCGCCTGTACGTGGAAACCGAAAACACCACGGCCCAGGCCACCTACGCCGGCCTCGGCATGCAGCGTTGCCACTACGCCATGTACGAAACCGAGTTCGACCGCCCATCCGCTGCTGCCTGATGCGGGCCGCGCCCTTCGCTCGTCATTCCCGCGAAAGCGGGAATCCAGGGATTTTCGCCGGGCGGCCGGGCGGTCTAAAAAACAAGAGCACTGGATTCCCGCTTTCGCGGGAATGACGCCAGGGGCGCCCACGGGAATGACGAGGGGGAGCCAGGATGGCGGCGCGAGTCCAGGTTGCGCACCTCAGCCGTCCAGCTTCGCGACGGAGGCTCAGTGGAGCGGCGCGGCCGGCGCACCGAGCTGGCCTTCGGCGTCCAGCCACACGCGACCGAGCGCCTGGATGTTGCCCTGCGTGGTGTAGTGGTCGGCCAGCGCGGCGAGCAACGGGCCAAGCGCGGTGGGGCGCAGCGGGTAGCCATGCGCCAGCACGCGTGCGTTGCCGCCGGCACCGCGCTGGGCGACGGTCACGGCGACGATGCCCAGGCCCGGTGCCTCGTGCGCGAAGAGTTCCGGCGCGTCGTAGCCGGGATCGGTCTCGGCGAGCATTTCCAGCAGATAGCCAGGCCCGGCCGCGTTGGCCAGGCTGGTACCGGGCTGCAGGTGCAGCGGCACGCGATGGGCATCCAGCAGCACGCCGTACTGGCGCAACTCGAACAGGATGCCGGCGAAATCGTGCGCGCGCTGCGCAGCTTCGCCTTCCTGCTCGGCGAGCCATCGGGCGGGCGACTGCGCGAGCACGCGTCCGCCGGAAAACTGCAGCGGCAAGCCGCGCGCACTCAGGGCGGTGGTGGCCTGATCCGGACTCAGCAGCGCCGTCTCCAGCACGTCCCACAAGGCGGCCAGGTTGACGCTGGAGTATTGCGCGCTGGCCATGGCCAGCACGTCGTTGCGGCTGAGATAACGCGCGTGATCCAGGCGCATGCCCAGGTTGCGCATGAGCCAGTCCGCGGTGAGCTTGCCGGCCTCACCCTGGCCAATCAGCTGGTCTTCCACCGCCGTGGACAAGTCCGTGGCGAGTTCGGCCGGCGCGAGCAGGCTCATCGGCAACAGGCGCAGCGGCCCCTCGGCGAATTCCGCCGCCGGCTCCAGCACGGGTGCCGGCATCTGCCCTTCATGGTGGCCGAACGCCACCACGTTGCCGAGATGGCTGCGCGGCACGCGGCGGGCCAGCTCTTCGATCGCGGCCCAGACCGGGAAGCCGGGGCGCAACAGTTCGACGGTGTCGAGCAGGCTTCCCGCCACGGCCAGGCGCGCCTCGTCCACCATCGGCAGCAGCGCGTGCAGGTCGGCGGCGATCAGCCTGGCCAGATCCGCGGCCTGGTCGCGGCCCAGGGTGCATTGTGCGGGTGTCTGCCCCTCGCTGAGTTCGAGCGCGAGCGCGATCGGCAGGGCAACGCTTGGTGGTTGGGACACGAGTGGCAATCCATGCAATTTGACAGCACATTCTAGGACGTCGCACCCCTGCGCACCGGACGTATCCGCCTGTCGCAGGAGCGCGACTGCGGTAGCATGCGGCGACGACGTCAGCCGTGTGCGCCGGCAGCCGCGCAGGCGGCTCCGGGCAAGCATGGGTCTTGGTGTCCACGGCGACGGGGTTGGCAATGAGCGGCAGCAAGGGCTTGGGTTTGATTTGGGCGGCCATGTGGATGCTGGCCGGGGGAAACAACGTGACGATTGCGCAAACCGGGCCGTCCGCACCGCCAGCCCACGGGGCCACCGCGGCAGCCGCTGCCGCCACGCATTACGCGGACTGGCCGGCGATCGTGGCAGCCGCGCCGCCCGACGCCAAGCTCGATGCCCGCGCCCGCGCCATCGTGGCGCAGATGAGCCTGGCGCAAAAAATCGGGCAGATGACCCAGGCCGAGATCAAGTCCATCACCCCGGACGAAGTGCGGCAGTTCTACATCGGCTCGGTGCTCAACGGCGGCGGCTCCTGGCCACACGGCAACAAGCACGCGGGCGTCCAGGACTGGCTGACGCTCGCCGACCAGTATTACGCCGCCTCGATGAGCGTCGATGCCAAGGTGAAGATTCCGGTGATCTGGGGCATCGACGCCGTGCACGGCGACAGCAATGTGTTTGGTGCCACGTTGTTTCCGCACAATATCGGCCTGGGCGCCGCGCACGATCCGGCGCTGATCCACGCGATCGGCGTGGCGACCGCACGTGCCGTGCGCGCCACGGGTATCGGCTGGGTGTTCGCGCCGACCGTGGCAGTGGCGCAGAACGTGCGCTGGGGGCGTACCTACGAAAGCTTCTCCGACTATGGCCCGTTGGTGCATGCCTATGCGCGCGCCTACGTGGACGGGCTGCAGGGCGCATTCGGCGACGCGAACGTGATGGCCACGGCCAAGCACTTCGTCGGCGATGGCGCGACCGCGGGCGGCGTCGACCAGGGCGTTGCGCAGGTCGACAAGGCCGACATGATCAACGTGCATGGCGCCGGTTATTTCGGCGCGCTGCAGGCCGGCGTGCTGAGCGTGATGGCATCGCACAACAGCTGGGACGACATTGCCGACGGCGTCAGCTACGGCCGGATGACCGGCGCCCGCGCGCTCCTGACCGGCGCGCTGAAGGAGAAGATGGGCTTCCGCGGTTTCGTCGTCTCGGACTGGAACGCGATCGGCGAGGTGCCGGGCTGCACCAACGCGAGCTGCCCGCAGGCGATCAATGCCGGCATCGACATGGTGATGGTGCCCGATGACTGGCGTGCGTTCATCGCCAACACCACGCGGCAGGTACAGGCCGGCGAGATTCCCATGGCGCGCATCGACGACGCGGTGCGGCGCATCGTGCGCGCGAAGTTGCGGATCGGCGCGTTCGACCGGCGTCCCTCGCAGGGCGCGGGCGCCGGCGACGCCAGCCGGCTGCAGGATCGGCCGCTGGCGCGCCGCGCGGTACGCGAGTCGCTGGTGCTGCTCAAGAACAACCACGACGTGTTGCCGCTCAAGCGCGGCAGCCGGGTGCTGGTCGTCGGCAAGAGTGCCGACGACATCGCGAACCAGGTCGGCGGCTGGTCGCTCACCTGGCAGGGCACGGGCAACACGAACGCCGATTTCCCGAACGCCACCAGCGTGCTTGCCGGCATCCGCGAGGTCGACGGCGCCGCGCAGGTCAGCTTCAGTGCCGACGTCCACGGAGTCGATCCCAAGATCTACGACGCGATCATTGCGGTGATTGGCGAGACGCCGTATGCGGAGATGATTGGCGACCTCGCGCCGGCCGTGACCTTGCGCCACAGCGACCGCTATCCGGAAGACCTGGCCGTGCTGCAGGCGGCGGCCGCGACCGGCAAGCCGGTGATCACGGTGTTCCTGTCCGGACGGCCGCTCTTCGCCAACGACCTGCTCAACCTGTCCGATGCGTTTGTCGCGGCGTGGCTGCCCGGCAGCGAGGGCGCCGGGATTGCCGATCTGCTGTTTGCCGGTGGCACGGACCAGCCCAAGTTCAATTTCCGCGGCACGCTGAGCATGCCCTGGCCGGGCGCGCCGTGCCCGTATGCCGGCGCCGGCAAGGCGGACTGGTTGTTTGCCCGCGGCTACGGCCTGCGCTATCCGAGCCGGCACGAGCTGCCGGCGTTGCCGACGCACGCCGAGGTCACCACTTGCGCCAAGACCTCGACGTTGGCCGTGTTCCAGACCTTGGCCAAGCCACCCTTCGCGCTCTACTTCGGCAGCGCCGATGGGACGCAGGCGCAAGCCGTGGGCAATGACCTCAACGCCCGCATCGACTGGCCGGCGCAGCATCCGCAGCTCAGCCTGCGCACGGTGCAGGTGAATACCCAGCAGGACGCCAAGGCGGTCACCTGGCACGCGCCGGCCCGGTTTTTCGTGCGCAGCGCGCCGAGTGTCGACCTGCGGCCGCTGCTGGCCGCCCACGGCGCGCTGCAATTTGATGTCGTTGTCGACACGCCGGCGACCGGCCCGGTCCAGCTCTACCTGGGTTGCGGCGATGCCTGCACCCGCACGCTGGACGTGAGCCGGCTGTTTGCAAGCTATCGCTCCGGCACGCGGCATGCGGTGTCGATACCGCTGCGCTGCTTCAGCACCGCGGCGTTGGATTTTGCCCAGGTCGAGGTGCCGTTCGGGGTGCTCGCGGCGCAGCCGTTTGCGGCAGCATTTGCCGATATCCGGGTCACGGCTGGCGGCGACACCGGCGGGTCGGCAGCTTGTCCGGGGGTCGTGCCGCAGTGACGCACCGACCATCGCGATATCTTGCCCGTCGCGTCCGACCGGGCCGCCGTGGCTGAGCGCCACGGTCTTCCCGCCTGGGTAGGGGTTGCCGGTGCAGGCTTCTTGGCCCTGCTCGCGCTGGTCGTGCTGGTGTTGTGGAACCCCGCCGGCATGGTTTCCGTGCCGCTTGCCCTGCCGACGTTGCCGCGGCTCGAAACCCCGGTGCAGGTGTGGCTGAGTACCGCCGACCAGCGCCTGCTGCTGGCCCGCCAGCCGAACGTGGTGCCCGGTGCCGGCGCTACGCCCACAGCCGAGGTGGTGGTCGACCTGGGCCAGCACTACCAGACCATGGCCGGGTTTGGCGCGGCCTTGACCGACTCCTCGGCCTGGCTGCTCTACAACCAGCTCGGCAGCAAGCAGCGCGAGGCCTTGCTGCGCGACTTGTTCGGACCGCCGCCGGGGCTCAATTTCAAGCTGCTGCGGCTGAGCATCGGCGCCTCGGATTTCTCGCTGCACCACTACACCCTGGATGACATGCCCGCGGGCCAGGTCGATCCGCAGCTGGAGCACTTCAACCTGGCGGCCGCCCAGCCGGCCGTGGTGCCGGTGGTGCGCGAGCTGCTGGCGATCGATCCGCAACTGCGCATCATCGCCTCGCCGTGGAGCGCGCCGGCGTGGATGAAGACCAGCGCCAACCTGATCGGCGGCACCCTGCTCGAGCAATACGAGCCCGCGTACGCCGCCTACCTGGCGCGCTACGTGGACAGCATGCGTGCGCTGGGCATCCCGATCTACGCGCTCACCGTGCAGAACGAGCCGGCGTTCGAACCCCTGACCTACCCAGGCATGCTGCTGCCGGTGGCGGCGCGCGCGCGGATCATCGGCCAGTACCTGGGACCGCTGCTGGCCGGCGAGGCCTCACCGCCGGTCATCCTGGGCTGGGACCACAACTGGGACGAACCCGACCAGCCCATGACCGTGCTGTCCGATGTCGACGCCGCGCGCTATGTGACTGGCGTCGCCTGGCATTGCTACCGGGGCAGCCCCGCGGCGCAGACCGAGGTGCATCGCGCCTTCCCGCGCAAGGACGCTTATCTCAGCGAGTGCTCCAGCGGCGACTGGGCCTCGATCCGCAAGGACCGCCTGCTCTGGTACGCGCGCGACGTGCTTATGGCCTCGATGAAGAACTGGGCCGGCGGCCTGTTGTACTGGAACCTGGCCCTGGACCAGCGCCATGGCCCGCATGCCGGCGGCTGCGACGCCTGCACCGGCATCGTCACCATCGACACGCCGCAGAGTGCCGTGGTGGCGGCGATGCGCGGCACGGCCGCGCGGCTCGATGCGCTGCGCACGAACGGCGACCACGGCGAGACGTTCGATGCGGCCCTGGGCGTGGCCGACGAACTGCTGCAGGGGGCCATCACCCTGGGCGAACCGACCGCCGTGGTGCAGCGCAATGTCGAGTACTACGCGTTTGCCCACTACAGCCGTTTCGTCCTGCCCGGCGCGGTGCGGGTGAAATCCACCAGCAGCATCACTGGCGTCGACAGCGTGGCGTTCCGCAACCCGGGCGACGGCAAGGCGGTGCTGGTGGTGATCAACAGCGAGCCTCGGCAGCAGGTGCTGGCGGTGAGCCAGGGGGCGCTGCACTTCGACTATCCGCTGCCGCCCTACAGCATGGCCACCTTCGTCTGGCAACCCGACGCCGCCAGCGCCGCGGTCATGCCCGCACCGGCGCCGGCCAGCAGTTCGCCGTGGCTGCCACCGATACCGCTGCCGCCGCTGCCGGCGCCGCAGATCTCCGTTGCCGCCTCGACCTATGGCCCACCGCAGTAGCGCGGGCATGTCGGTGCCGGCAGTGCCAGTCTCGTGGCCTGAGATCGGCAGGTGCTTCCATGGGATCATGCGATGACAGCAGGCGGGCAGCGGTGCGGATGCAGCAGTGACAGCAGGCAGCGACAACGGGCAATTGCGTGCGGTGGATGCGACGGCACAGGCTCATGGCCTGGTGATTTATCGCGCGAGCCGGCTGGAGGCGCTGCTCTCGCCGCTGCGGCAGTTGCTCGCCGCCACGCTGCCGCTACACGCGCTGGCGCCGCACACCCTGGTTGCCGCCCATCCCGGCATGCGCCAGTGGCTGCACGGTGCACTTGCGCGCGAGTACGGCGTGGACGGCATCGTCGCGAACCTGGATATCCTCCTGCCCAGCGCGTGGATCGACCGGCTCGCGCAGTGCCAACTCGGCCAGCAGGCGGTGGCGTTGCCGCGCTACCAGCGCGCGCAGCTGCGCTGGACCCTGCATGCGGCGCTGGCCGGGGATGTGCGCGCGCTCGGCGTGACCGATGCGCGCGTCGGCGCCTACCTGGACACCCGCGATGGTGCGGATGCCGGCACGGCCGCGGATGTGGCGCGCCGACGCTTCCAGTTGGCGGATCGCCTGGCCGGCGTGTTTTCGCAGTACCTGGTGTATCGCCCGGACTGGTTGCGCGCATGGGAGCAGGGTCGTTACAACGTCGCGACGCATGGCGCCGACGATGCCGTGGCCGTCTCCACCGAGCGTCATCTGCTCGGACCGTTGTGGCGTCACGTGCGTGCGCGGCTCGGTGCGCATCGCGGCGACGTAGTGGCCGACTTGATCGCCAGCCTGACGCGTGACGGCGTACCGTCCGCGGATGGCGCGGCACTGCATGTGTTTGGCGTCAGCCACCTCGCGCCGTCGGAACTCGCCGTGTTGCGTGCGTATGCGCGGCAGCACCTGGTGGCGCTGTACGTGCCCGATCCGTGCCGCGAATACTGGGGCGGCCTTGCGCGCGAATTGCCAGACCTGCGCGCGCAGCGGCAAGCCGAGATCGCGCGCATCGATGCTGCCGGCGGCGGCGATTACTGGGTGGAGCAGACGCATCCACTGCTCGCGAACTGGGGCCGCATGGGCCAGCACTTCATCATGGCGCTGGCCGACGGCACGGGCGACGTGCTGGAAGACGTGCGGCATTGGCAGGACACGCAGGCCGCGCCGGCGCCGGACCGCCTGGGCCGCGTGCAGCAGAGCATCCGCGAGTTGCAGCCGGCGTTGATGGACGTCGACCTGCACGACGAGGCAGTGGTGCACGCCGAGCGCGCCGATGCCAGCCTGCGCATCCATGCCTGCCACACCCGGCTGCGCGAGCTGGAGGTGTTGCGCGATCAGCTGCTCGAGGCGCTCGCCATGCCGGGTACGGACGGCGTGCCGCTCAAGCCGTCCGACATCGTGGTCATGGCGCCGGACATCCAGGCGTATGCACCGCTGATCCCCACCGTGTTCGGGGTGCCCGGCGATGCGCGCGAACGCTTGCCGTATCACCTGGCGGACGTCGCGGTCGCCAGCAGTCATTCCCTGTTCGGCGCGTTCCGGCGCATGCTGGATGTGCCCGGCACGCGCATTACCGCGCCGCAGGTGGTGGACCTGCTGGCCGTGCCCGAGATCGCACAACGCCTGCAGGTGGATGCCGCCGGCCTGGACGAGCTCACCGGGTGGCTGCGCCAGAGCCGCGTGGCGTGGGCGCTGGACGGCCAGTTCCGCGCGCGCTTCGGCGTGCCGCCAATTGCCGCGCACACATTTGGCTGGGCGCTGGATCGCCTGCTTGGCGGCTACCTCATGGCCGATGCCGCGACAGACGAGCGCCAGGCCTGCGTGACCCTGGCCGATGGCAGCGAGCTCGTGCCGTTGACCGGGGTCCACGGGCCGGCCGCGGAAAACCTCGGCGCGTTGGCGCAGCTGCTGGGCGAGTTGCAGAGCCTGTGCGAACTGGCGACGACGTCCTTGCCGGCCAGCGCCTGGGCGCCGGTCCTGGAGCGGCACTTCGAGGTGCTGTTCCGCATTGATCCCATGGACCGCGCGGCGCGCGATGCGCAGACCCTGCTGTTGCGCTTCATCCGCGGCATCGCCAGCGAGCCGGCTGCCACCGGCGAGGATCCGCTGCTGCACTTTGCCGTGGTGCGCGACCTGCTGCTGGCGCGCCTGGCCGCCGCGCCGGAACGCCAGCGCTTCCTCATGGGCGGCATCACGTTCTGCGGCATGGTTCCGCAGCGCGCGATCCCGTTCCAGGTGGTCGCCGTGCTCGGCTTGAACGAGGGCGAATTCCCGCGCGCCGAGCACGACGGCGGCCTCGACCTGATGACGCGCCGGCGCCGCCTGGGCGATCGCGACGTGCGCAGTGACGATCGCTACCTGTTCCTGGAAACCCTGATGTCGGCGCGCACGCGCCTGCACCTCAGCTACATCGGGCAGGGCGTGCGCGACGGCAAGGTACGCAATCCGTCCGCCCCGCTGGCCGAATTGCTGGCGGTGCTGGATGCCGCCGCCGGCTTGCCGGCCGACGACCGCGCTGCCGATCGGCCGTGGTGCGTGCGCCATCCCCTGCAGCCATTCGATGCGCGCTACTTCAACGCGGGCGATCCGCGTCTGTTTTCCTACAGCGCGGCGTTCGCGGCCATGCATGGCCATGCGGTCGCGCCGGCGGTGCCGGCGTTCCTGGATGGGTCGACGGACGCCGCGGTACTGGCTGCCAGCGGCGATGCGCCGGCCGCGATGACGGTCACGCTGCGCGAGCTGGCCGGCTACTACAAGGACCCGGCGCGGCAACTGCTCGGACAGCGCCTGCATGTCGGCCTGGATGCGCTGGACGACGACCGCCTGCCGCAGGACGAGCCGCTGGCCGCGAAGTTTTCCGCGCTGGATACGGTCGCGAGGAAACTGTTCTTCGACGACGGCCTGGCCTCCGGTGCATGGACGCTGGAAGCGCCGCCGGCGTGGCTGCGCCTGGGCGGCATCATGCCGCCAGGGCAACCCGGTGCCGCTGCATGGCAGGACGAGCTGGCCGCGGTCAACGCGCTGCTGGCACAGGCACGAAGCCTGCCCGGCTTTGCGCCGGTGGCGCCGGTCGCCGGCCATTGCGCGATCGATCTCGAGCTGGCCGCCTGGCGCGTCACTGGCCAGGTGGAGCAGGTCTTCGCCACGACGGTGGACGCCGCCGTGCAATGGCAGCTGCTGCGCCCATTCTCTGCGTCCAGGGGCAAGCTGAAGACGGAGCCCGAGCTCAGCTTCAAGGATTGCGTGCCGCTGTTCCTGGATTGGGCGCTGCTGCGGCTGCAGACCGCGCGCGCCCCCAGTGGCGACGCCCCGCCGATCCGCCTGCGCGCGCTGGTGGCCGGCACGGATACGCGCTGGCAGGACGGCATCAATACGTGGGATGAGCGCTTCGTTGCTTCCCCGCCGCCGGCCCGTGCAGCACTGCTGGCCGAACTGGAACACCGCGTGGCGCAACTGCTGCAGTGGTGGCAGACGGCGCAGACCGCGCCGCGCTGGTATTTCCCGAAAGCCGCGTGGGAAACGCTCAAGGCCGAGCTGTACCCGAAGCCGGTCAAGCCGAACGCCGATGACGTCACCGCTGCGCGGGCGGCATCGCCGTCGATCAGCGTTGGCCAGGTCTGGGTTTCATCCCACGACAACGGTGGTGAGCGCAGCTACGCGCCCGGCTATAGCCAACTGCTCGCAGGTGATGTCGATTTTGACGATGGCACGCCCGAGCTGGCCGCGCTGCATGCGTTCGCGCAGCAACTGCACGCGTGCATCAGTTTCGATGCGGCACCCGGGGAGGACGCAGCTTGAGTCCAGACCCCGCTTCCACCGCCTCCGTCCCCGCCGATTGGCGCACGCTGAATCTGGCCGATGGCGGCCGCAGCCTGATCGAGGCCAGCGCCGGCACCGGCAAGACCTGGACCATCGCGGTGCTGTACCTGCGTTTGTTGTTGGAGCGCGGGTTGTCCCCACGCCAGATCGTGGTGACCACCTTCACCGAACCCGCCGCGCAGGAACTGCACGAGCGCTTGCGCAGCAAGCTGGAGTGGGCTTTGCTGCACGCCGACCCAAGGACGCCGCCGACTGCCACCCTGGCACCGGACGAGGCTTGGCTGCGGGCGCGCTGGATGGACACTGATACGCGTCGCAGTGACGATATCGCGTACTTGCGCCTGGCGCTGGCCGAGATGGATGTGGCGCCGATCAACACGCTGCACGGCCTGTGCCGGCGCGTGCTGGGCGAGCATCCGTTTGCCTGCGGCGTGAGCTTCGCGCTCGGCGACATGGTGGCCGGCGAGACCCTGCTGGACGAAGTGGCTGCGGACGTGTGGCGCCGCCTGCAGCAAGGTGACGGCAGCGACACCCTGCAAGTGCTGCAGCGCGAAGCCGGCATCGACTTGTCGCAGGCTACCCTGCACGCATGCTTGCGGACTTGCCTGGCGCCGGGTATCGCGATCGACGTGCTGACGCCGGAGGACATCGCGCGGATATTGCCGCGCGAGTGGGCGCCGCGCCTGCGCGCGCTGGTCGACAACGATGCGCTCTTCACCAAGACGTGCCCGCTGCGGAACTACTGGCGCGCGCTGGCCGATGTCATCGACGATCACGCGCAAGTACCGCCGAATCACCCGGTCGTCAAAGGGCTGCGAAAGGCGCCGTCGCTGAGCGGGGTGTCTGCCCGCGGCAAGCGGGAGTCCGAGGTCATCGCCGCCGCGGCATTTTCCGCACGCTGCGCCGAATCCATGGACGTGTTGCGCGAACAACCGACGCGGCGCTTCTGGCGCGCCGCCGCCGACCTTGCGCGCGCCGAGCTGCACTCGCGCCTGCAGGCCCGCGATCAGCTCACGTTTGACGAATTGCTGGGCAAGGTCGGCGATGCGCTGGCGCGCGAGTCCGCTGCGGGCGGTGCGCGGCCGCTGGCCGATGCGCTGTGTGGCGCGTGGCCGGTGGCACTGGTGGACGAGTTCCAGGATACCGATGGCCAGCAGTACGGCATCCTCGATGCGATCTATCGCGACGCGGCGGGTGCCAAACGCGGCCGGCTGGTGATGATCGGCGATCCCAAGCAGGCGATCTATCGCTTCCGTGGCGGCGACATCCACGCCTACCGGCTCGCGGCGGAACAGGCCGATGCAGATGGCCGCCTGACGCTGGACACCAATTTTCGCTCGTCACCGGCGTTCGTGGCAGCGTGCAACCAGTTCTACGCCCACGCTGGCGCGGTGCTCAGCGCCGACGCCAGCCATCCCATCGAGTACCGATGCGTGCAGGCCAGCGAGCGTTGTGCCGACCAGCCGTACACCATCGCCGGTGAGCCGTGTGCGCAACCGCTGCAGATCCACTACTTGCACGACGCCCCGGATACTTCGCCGAAACGCTGCGCCGCTGCGCTCGAGGTGTGCGCCAACCAGATCGCCGACATGCTGCAATCGGGCATGCATCGCATCGCCGGCAAGCCGGTGCAGCCGGCCGATATCGCCGTGTTGCTGCCGACCGCACGCAATATCGGCGACTTGCGCGACCTGCTCACGGCGCGCGGCGTGCCGTGCGTGACTTCCTCGCGCGCCAGCGTGTTCCAGACCGACCTCGCGCGCGAGCTGCAGGTGGTGCTGTACGCCGTGCTGCATGACGCCGACTTGCCGGCCTTGCGCGGCGCTGCCGCCACGCGCCTGTGGGGCGACAGTTTCCAGCAATTGCTGCAGCGCGCGGATGACGTCGCGAGCTGGCAGCCGGTGGTGCAGGTGTTCCGGCAATGGCACGGCGTGTGGCGCGAGCGCGGCATCCAGGCGGTGGTGGACCAGCTGACCGAGCACATGGCGCCGCGTTATCTGCAGACGCTGGGTGGCGAACGCGCGCTCACCGACCTGCGTCATCTCGGCGAGCTGCTGCAGGTGCAGAACGAAGGCGCCATGGGCGAGGAGGCCTTGCTGGCCTGGTTCAACGCGTGTCGCGAGGACGCGGCGGCAGCCGGCAACGAGGTCGCCGATGCTGCCCAGCTGCGTATCGAATCCGACAGCGCGCGCGTGCGCCTGCTGACGTTGCACGCGAGCAAGGGCCTGGAATTTCCCATCGTGTTCCTGCCGCTGATGTGGAATCACGGCGGGCGCGCGGGCAACGGCATGCACGTGGTCAGCGATGCGGTGGGCAGGCGCACGATTGGCTTCTCCGCCGTGGCGAAGGCGAGCGAACTGCAGGATTTGCAGGACGAGCGCTTCCGCGTGCTGTACGTGGCGCTGACGCGTGCGATCCACGCCTGCCACGTGTTTGCGCTGCAGCTTGACCGTCCGGCCGACGGGCGCAGCAAGGAGCCCGCCGCCGGCACCGCGCGCAGCGCGCTGGACGTGATGCTCGCGCGCATGCAGCAGCCGTTGCTGGCGGACGAGGCACTGTCCGCCGAGTTGCAGCTGGAGACACCGCAGATCCGCTGGATCGACGGTTGGCAGCCGACGGCGCGACGCGATTTCGTCGCCGCCACGGTCGATGCCGTCATCCGCCAGGCGCGTCCGCTGCCACCCCCGCGCGGCGGGCCTCTGGAGGCAAAGCACAGCTTCACCACCCTGGTCCAGGGCGGCTTGCACACTGCATTCGACCCGGGCGCGTCGGCGGGTGATGAGGCCGACAGCGACGCGACCGCGCCTGCCGCCGACCTGGCGGCAGCGAGCGGCGTGGCAGTACCGGAAACCATCGCGGTGTCGACGGCGCTTGCCCCGCCGGAGCCGCATCCCGAATTGCTCGCGCTGGCGCCCGTGCGGGGCACGGATATCGGCAATGCGATCCATGCGATCTTCGAGCGTCGCGCGATCGGCGTGCCGTTGGCCGAGCAGCGCGACTTGATCGGGCACTGTCTGGACGCTGCCGGCGTGCGCCGCCGCGGCATTCCACAACCCGCACTGGTCGACCTGCTCGCGCAGCGCCTGCAGGCTGCGCTGGAGGCGCCGCTCGGCCTGGCCGACTGTCCGTCGCTGTGTCTGGCGGACTTGCCTGCGGTCGACCTGCGCGCGGAGATGGAGTTCTACTTCGCGCTGGACCACGTCGCCATGGCCGCGCTGCAACGCGCTTGCGCGCAACACGGCGAAGCCGGACTCGTGCCGCCCGGCACCCGTGTGCTGGACGGACTGATGAACGGCAAGATCGACCTGGTCTTCCAGCGCAGCGGCTGCTTCCACGTGCTCGACTACAAGGGCAATTACCACGGCGACTGCGTCGCCGATTACGAGGGCGGCGTGCTGCTGGAGCACATGGATCGCAGCCACTACCGGTTCCAGGCGCTGATCTACACCGTGGCGGCGGACCGCTATCTGCGCCAGCGCCTCGGCGCGGCGTATCGCCGCGAACAACACCTGGGCGAATGCGTCTATCTGTTCGTGCGTGCGGCCGGGTTGGCGCCGGACGCAGGGATCTGGCGCCACCGCTTTCCCGACGCACTGCTGACCGCGGTCGGCAACGTGTTCACCGGACACGGCATGACCAGGGAGGTCGCATGAGCGTACGTGGCGATACCGCGGGTACGGACATGGACGGACGTCCAGGCGGCTATCACTTCCGCCCGTTGCCGGTCGACGCCGCGGCACCCGAAGCCTGGCGTGCGCTGGATCGCGCGGTCGCGCGCTGGGTCGTGATCCATGGCGGTTCGCCCCTGCTGGCGCTGGTCGCGGGCTGGGCCAGCCTGGCCGATGGCCATGGTGACAGCGCGCTGCCGCTGGGCGGCGGCGATTCCATGCGCTACGGCATGCCGGCACTGGATGCGGGAGCCATGGCCGTGCTGCAGCACGAGGCCCTGGTGTGGAGCGTGGCGGAGGGACAGCCGCCGGCTGCCGCCACGCCCTTCGTCATCGACCGCGGACACTTCTATCTGCGCCGCAATTTCCTGCATGAGCAGGCCGTCGCCGCCGCACTGCTGGCGCGCCTGGGCACGGCCGCGCCCGCGGGTCACGCCACCGAAGATGATCTCGACGTGCTGTTTGCCGGCGCGCGCGGCGCCGACGTGCAGGCGCAGCGTGACGCGGTGGCTGCCGTGTGTGGGCGGCGCCTGTTCGTGCTCACCGGTGGTCCCGGCACCGGCAAGACGTCGACGGTGTTGCGCATGCTGCTGATGCTGGTCCAGGACGCGCATCGCCAAGGGCAGCCGCCGCCTTCGATCAGCCTTGCCGCACCTACGGGCAAGGCTGCCCAGCGTCTGTCTGCTGCCCTGCGCCAGGGCGCGGCCGGCTTGTGCGGGGACGCGGATGATGGCGCGTCCGCAGCCTGGTGGGACGCGCTGGGACACGTGCTGCGCGCCGATGCCGGCACCGTGCACCGCTTGCTGGGCAGCCGCGGACGATCCGGCGGCTTTCGTCACCACGCCGGCTACCCTTTGCCCGCCGACATCGTCGTCGTCGACGAGGCCTCGATGCTGGATCTCGCCTTGTTGCGCGCGCTGCTCGACGCGCTGCGCGCGGACGCGACGCTCATCCTGGTCGGCGATGCCGACCAGCTGACCTCGGTGGATACCGGCTCGGTGCTGCTCGACCTGGTCCGCGCGCTGGAGGTGGACGGCGCACCGGAACTCGTGCGCCTGCGACACAGTTTCCGTGCACAGCCCGCGCTGGTTGCGATCAACCGCGCGATCCTGGCTGGCGACGCCGCCGCATTTTCCGGTGCCTGGCAGGCCGCCGATGCTGCCGCACAGCGTCAGGTCGTGGCCGATACCCAGGAGCTGCGCCGGGCACTGCTGCTTTGGGGCCGGCAAGTGCGCCAGGCGCTGTCGGCCTGCGGTGCGTTGAATTCCATTGCGCTGGGTCGCGACGATCTGGTGCTGGCTGCGTTGGATGGCCTGCGTCAGCAGCAACTGCTCTGCGCCCTGCGCGAGGGGCCGTTCGGTGCGCTCGCCGCCAATGCCGTGATCGAGGAGACTGTGCACGGTGACCCCGACGGCGATGCGCCCTGGTATCCCGGGCGCGCCGTGCTCATCACCCGCAACGACGCGGCGAGTGGATTGTGGAACGGCGACGTCGGCCTGTGCCTGGCGGATGCGGACGGCACGTTGCGGGTGTGGTTCGAGGCGGCCGCGGCCGAAGCGGAAGACGCAGCGGCTGTTGGCGGACAGCGCCGCGTGCGCGCGCTGGCGCCCGGCAGCCTGCCGATCCACGAGGGCGGGTTTGCGCTCACCATCCACAAGAGCCAGGGCTCCGAGTACGAGCACATGGCCTTGCTGCTGCCGCCGGACGCCGACAACCGCATCCTCTCGCGCCAGCTGCTGTACACGGGCGCGTCGCGGGCCAGGCGCGTGTTGGAACTGTGGGCCACCGATGCCGCGCTGGAGACGGCCATAGCCACGCCGGTGCGCCGCGCCGGCGGCCTGCGCCAGCGCCTGCTCGACCCGCCGCCCTGAATCTCCAACGTGCCAGCGCCAGGCCATAGGCGGGCGGTGTCTGCGGGGCGGCTATTTGCCGATGGTGAAGGCGCGGGTTTCGACCGGCTTGCCGTCGACGGAGATTTGCACGTCGTATTTGCCCTCGGGCCACAGGTCGGGGTTGTGCAGGGTAAACGTGGTGGTCGCCGGGCCATCGCTGGCCAGGCGCTGGGTGACGCTGCTGATCAGCTGGCCGGCGCCCTCCAGGTAATGCCAACGCGCGTTGAGCGCGATGCCGGAAGTCGTGCCGGTGCTGGCCACACTGGCGTAGATGGTCTTGTCGTCCGGGGCGAAATGCGTCGCCGGCGCGCTGACGTGTTGCTTCCCGTCGACAGCGTTGCCGAGGGTGACGCTGCGGACCTTGAATGCCGAGGTAGCCGATGGCGGCGCGGCGACGGTGATGGAACTGGCGTTGGAGCCGGCACGCGCAGGCGCTGACTTGGCGGCAGGCTGCGTCGTGCCTGGCGCGGCCGCAGCCTTGGTCGCAGTAGGCGGCGTCTCGGGCGCGCGTTTGCCGCAGGCTACGAGCGTGGCGGCCAGCGCCAGGCACAGCAGCGCGGGCACCATCTTGCCGACCGGCAGTGCGGTGCGGTCCGGCATCCGTAGGGTCGACACTCGGGGCGCCGTGCGGCGGTCGTCACTCAACATGCGGCGAGGGTAGCGCGCAGGAGGTGAACCGTGCCTGCCCCGGTGCTTGTGGGCGGGCGCCGCTCGCCGCAGGCCATCGGGGTGGCCTGGCTGGTCCGCGGTGCCGGACGCCGGGTACCGTTTACCGTGCCGAAGTCGCGGACGCCAGGCCCTTCAATCGGCGACCACGCAGCGGTCCTGTGCCCAGGCGCGCAGCGCGGCGACCTGCTCGTGCATCAGTACTGACAGCGGCCGCGTCTGCTGCAATGCGGCGAGCAAGGTGGCCTGGTCGACCGGCGTGCCCTTGCCGGCGGCGTCGTACAGCGCGCTGACGATGGTCTGCTCGATTTCCGCGCCGGGCCAGGTGCAGCGCAAAGATTTCCCCGCGCACGTCGGTGTCCGGAAGGTCAACGAAGAAGATCTCGTCGAAGCGGCCCTTGCGCAGCAGCTCCGCGGGCAGCTCGTGCACCGCATTGGCCGTGGCCACGACGAAGACCTTGGCCTTGCGTTCGGCCATCCAGGTCAGCAGGTAGCCAAGCACGCGCCGCGACACGCCACCGTCATCCCCGCCGCCGGCCAGGCCCTTCTCGATTTCGTCGATCCACAGCACGCACGGCGCCAGCAGCTCGGTGCTGGCGAGCGCTTCGCGCAGGTTCTTCTCGGTCTCGCCCTGGTACTTGTTGTACAGCGTGCCGAAATCCAGGCGCACCAGCGGCACGCCGAAGCCGCCGGCAATCGCCTTCGACGCCAGGCTCTTGCCGCAGCCCTGCACGCCCAGCAGCAGCACGCCGCGCGGCGGATCGAGTGCCGGGTCGGGGTCGGTGGCGAGGAATACCGTGCGCCGCCGCTGCACCCACTCGCGCACGCGGCTGACGCCGGCAACGTCGGCAAAGCCGGCGGTGGCGTATTCGTAATGCAGCAGGCCGGAGCGGTTGAGCAGGTTGAACTTCGACTGCAGCAGGACGGGCAGGTCGGTGCGGTTGAGCGCGCCGTCGTTGTAGATCAGCTTGCGCACGATGCGGCGCGCATCGGGACGGGACAGGCCCACCAGGTTGCGTACCAGGGTGCGCGCAGTGTCGTTGTCCACGTCGAGGCGGCGGCCCTGGTCGTTTTGCCAGGCCAGGGCTTCGCCGCGCAGGATGCCGGCCAGCTCCTTCAGGTCGGGCAACGCCAGCGGGACGCGCAAGGCCAGCGCTTCCAGTTCGTCGGGCAGTTCCACCTTGGCGCCGACCAGCACGATGGTGTGGGCGGCACAGCGCTGGCGCTGCACGATCTCGCGCAGCTGGCGCTGGCTCATGGCATAGCGCAGCAGGGCATGGAAATCGAACAGCAGGTAGATACCGCGCTCGCTCGCGGCGCGGATGGCATCGAGCGTGGTGGTGGCGTCCGGCGCGATGCTGGCCGCCTGGGCGAAATCCAGCCGCTGCAGCCCGTCGGTCAGCGTCCAACGCCACAGCGGATGCAGCGCCCGCGCGATCACATGGCGGAAGCAGTCGATCACGCGCTGCTCGTCCACGGTCTCGATCACCAGCAGCGGCGTCGCCGCGCGCACCAGCGTGGTGAGGTCTTCCAGCTCGCTCATCGTGTCCCCCGCACGGCAGGTGGACGCAGTGTAGCGGGGCAGGTGCTGCGGGCGCCCCGCTGGATCGGCTTGGCGGTGCCGAAGTACGCGCGGACATCGCGTTTTGCTAGATTGATTGAAGCTTCCTGACGGCCCGTCGGCACGCATCGGTTACACCGGCGACTGCTTCAGCCGTCCATTCCAGCGTGGAGGACCCAGCATGCAATTGCGCAGTGACAGTTTCGCCGATGGCCAAGCCATCCCCAGCGAATTCGCCTTCGGCAAGATGGCCGCACCATTCGCCTTGTCGGACAACCGCAGCCCGCACCTGGCATGGAAGGGCGCGCCCGCGGGCACGCGCTCGTTCGTGCTCACCTGCATCGACACGGACGTGCCCAGCCGCGGCGACGACGTGAACCAGGCCGACCGCAACGTGCCGGCCGACCTGCCGCGCGTGGAGTTCGTGCACTGGCTGATGGCCAACATCCCGCGCGAATGCGGCGAGCTGGTGGCAGGCGCCTGCAGCGACGGCATCATTGCGCGCGGCAAGCGCGCCCCGCTGGGACCGCCGGGCAGCGTGCAGGGCGCCAATGATTTCACCGGCTGGTTTGCCGGCGACCAGGACATGGCCGGAACCTACCTTGGCTACGATGGGCCGTGCCCGCCCTGGAACGACGCCTTGTTGCACCACTACCACTTCGTGGTCTCGGCGCTGGACGTCGCGGCCCTGTCCCTGTCGCCCGGCTTCGATGTCGCCGCACTGCGCGACGCAATGGCCGGCCACGTGCTGGCCGAGGCGACGCTGGTCGGCACTTACACGCTCAACCCGGCCGTGCGCGGCTGAGCGACCCGTATATTCCGCACTCTGTCGTCATTCCCGCTTTCGCGGGAATGACGGCGGAGGGTGATTCGCGGGAACGACGAAATGAAGGAGCCGCGGCGCTGACGGCGAGAGAGGCGTGGCTTAGGGACAGCCGCCGCCTCAGCCCCGGCCCCTAGAACCAATCGTCCTCGCTGCTGCCGATCGGGGCGCCGGGCGGTATCTCGACGCTGCGCGAGCGTGCGGACGACAGCAGTTTGTCGAGCTGCTGCGGATCGAGCAGCTGGCGCGACAGGCTCGTTGCCCAGGCCCGTTCCTCGGCGCTGCCCTTGCGCGCGGCGAGCGCGGTGGCCACGTCGTGCACGCGCTGGTCCAGCAGGGCGGCGACGCCGGGCGTGGTCTTCGGGTTGTGTGCAACCTGGGCCAGGGTGACCAGGGTGCGGTAGGCAATGCGCTGGGTCAGCGTATCGGTGCGCGCCGGCAGCGTGGTTGCGAGCAGCCGGTCGAGCAGTTCGCTGACGCCGAGCGCGTTCGGATCGACCGCATGCTGCGCTTCCACTCGCGCCAGGCGCTGCGGTGCCAGCAAGGCATCCAGGGTCAGCTCGGCAGCGGTGTCGGTGGCCACCAGCGGGTCGAAGACATTGCCGCCCGAGCCGGTGAACAGCTCGATCGAATATTGCCGGTTCCGGCTGCCGTTGCGCGCCGCCGAGAGCAAGGGCACCAGCTTCGCGGGAACGCGCAATTGATCAGGAGCGAGCGTCCCTAGTACGGCGTTGAGCGCGGCGCGCTGCGCTTGCGGCGCAACCGCGGCGGACACTTCGCGGCCGCCGCCGTTGACGGCGTAGGTCATCTCCACGCCGCCGATCGCCTTGGCTGCCGCGACCATCTGGTAGCGGTGCAGCAGCCAGATCGGCACGAAGCGGCGCTGCAGGTTGGCCATCGGCTCGCCCGGCGCCAGCTCGGCCAAGCCGAAGTCGTCGATCGCCTGGCGGCGCACGTCCATCAGACGCTTGAGCTCGGCGGTGGCGTCCGCGCCGTCATCCCACAGCGAGGCCCAGGGCTGGGCGGTATCGTCGTTGCGCGCGTTGTTGTCGTTGATGAAGCGCAGCCCCGAATCCACGATGGCCGTGGCTTTCGCCCAGGCCGCCTGGTCCGGGTCGACGCCGGGTGCCGGCTGGCTGTACAGCCAATCCACCGTGGCCATGTCCCAGCTGCCGACGCCGACCCCGTAGGCGTCGCTGAGGTCGAAGCGGCCATTGACCAGCTTGACGCGCGGTGCGGGGTAATCCATCACCGAGGCGCGGTCCTGCGTGCTCGCGGCGAAGTTGTGGGCGAAGCCGATGGTATGGCCCACTTCGTGCGCGCCGAGTTGGCGGATGCGCCCGAGCGCGACCTGCACCGGGTCGTTCGGACCGCCCTTGCCGATCCCGGCGGCGCCGACCAGGCCCTCCAGGATCTGGATGTCCTGGCGCGCGCGCAGCGAACCGATCACCACCATGCCCTTGACGATCTCGCCGGTGCGCGGGTCGGTGATCTGCTGGCCGTACGACCAGCCGCGCGTCGCGCGGTCCACCCAGTTGACGACGTTGTAGCGCACGTCCATCGGGTCGACGTCGGCCGGCAAGACCTTCACCTGGAACGCGTCGATATAGCCGGCCGCGTCGAACGCCTTGGTCCACCAGCTGACGCCATCGACCAGGGCCTGCCGGATCGGCTCGGGCGCGTGGCTGTCGATGTAGTAGACAATGGGCTTGCGCACGCGCGAGCGGGCAGCGGTGGGATCGAGCTTGTCCAGCCGGAAATGATTGGCCAGGTCGCGCACCACGTCGCTGCCGAGCGGCGCGCCGAAGTCCAACACTTGCGTGGAGGAGCCGCCGACGCGCGGGTCGAACTGGCGCGGCTTGAAGCCCGGCGCCGGCAGGCGCACCAGGCTGTGGTGCACGGTGAAGCTGACTTGCTGCGCGTCCGGTGCGATGTTCGACACCTCGGCGCCCGGCGATTTCGAGACGAAGGTTTGCACCGCGTCCGCTTCCACGTTGTCCGGGAACACCTTGACCGAGGCCGCATCGGCGGCGCTCAGCTTGGCGTCGAGCGTGAAGCCCTTGCCGGCCCCCTGCGCATCGCCGCCGGTACCGAAGCGGTCGCCGCTCTGGTCGAGCGACGAGGCGATGCCCAGCGTGTCGGCGGCGAGGAAGCTGGAGATGTCCACCACGATCTGGCCGTCCGGCAGGGTGGTGGCGATGTCGCCCATCCAGACGATCGAGGTCGCGAAATCCGGACTGGGCGCCGTGCCGTCGTTGGCGGCACGGAAGCGCGGGTTCTCGAAGACCGCGGCAATCTTCTTGCCGTAGCGCCGGAACGCGATCAGCTGCGTCCGGCCGACCCGGCCGCGATCGAGGAAGGTTGGCGCCGCGCCCAGCCCGGTGCGCAGCGCGGTGGCGTAGAGGAAGCGCCCCGAGATGCCGTCGGCCCCCGCGGCGGGCAAGGTGACCAGGATGCGTCCGTTGCGCTGGTCCACGTGCACCGGCAGCAAGCCCTCCAACGACGTCGTGTGCTGGAAGACGTCCTGCGCCGTCTTTGCCGGGGTGACCGCAGCCTCCCGCGCGGTGGCGGTGGTGGCACACCCCGACAACAGACCACCGCCAATGGCCATGGCCAGCACGGAAACAGCAAAGAGCCTGCCAGAAACTCGGTACATGTTCGATATCCCCCGACGGTGGTTGCAAACCCGACCCGCAGGGCCGGATGTCATGCCGCCAGGTCCCCGTGATCCGGCGTCGGCACGAATATAAGCGATTTGGCGCGACCGGGTGGCCGCGTGCCGTGTGATGTCTTGGCGTCGCGGCGGCCTTCGCCCAGCGTTGACATCCGAAGATTGCATGGGATAGGTTCGAAACCAGTCGGCCCAGGGGCTAGTCCGCCGACTCCGTTCGCTGCTTGGCGCTTGTCCGGTGAGCCGTGATGAGCAGCAGAGTCTTGTGCGCCAGCGAATCCCGTTGTTTCCACCACTCGTCAGGGACTTCATCATGAAAGCGAATCGACTTGTCGTTGCCCTTGCGGCAGCACTTTTTTGCTCCATGCCAGCGTTGGCCGCCGGAGCGGATGAGAGCAAGGCCGCGCCACCGGCAGCCCATGCGCCGCTGTCCTCCACGCAACTGGTGCAGAAATTGATGAAGCCGCAGTCGTCACTGACGCGCGGCCGCGTGACGGTCAACGGCAAGGCCATCGACTATCAGGCCGAAGCCGGCACGCTGGTGCTCGATGGCACAGGTGTCAACGAGAGCGTCCCCGAGCTCGCCATCGGCTATGTCGCCTACTTCCGCCAGGGTGCGGCGCCGGCCAGCCGGCCGATCACGTTCATCTACAACGGTGGCCCGGGCTCGGCCACCATGTGGCTGCATATGGGTTCGGTTGGTCCAAAGCGCGTCGTGACCAACGACGACACGCACACGCCGGCCGCGCCGTATCAGATCGTCGAAAACGAGTACAGCCTGCTCGATGCCAGCGACCTCGTGTTCATCGACATGCCCGGGACTGGATTCGGACGGCTGTTGCCGCAAGGCGCCGACGAGAAGGCGCGCGCCGCGAGCCAAAAGGAGCTGGCCAAGAAATACTGGGGTGTCGACCAGGACGCGCAGGCATTCGCACGTTTCGTCACCCAGTTCCTGTCCACGCACAACCGCTGGAACTCGCCAAAGTACCTGTTTGGCGAAAGCTACGGCACGCCGCGGTCCGCGGTTCTCGCCAACGCGCTGACGACGCAATACAACGTCGAGCTCAATGGCGTCATTCTACTGTCCTCGATCCTCAACTTCTCCCTGAGCGTGGACGGTGCGGACAGCAACCCGGGCGTGGACTTGCCTTATGTGGTCGGCTTGCCGACCTACGCGGCGACGGCCTGGTATCACAAGAAGCTGCCGAAGTACGCCAATGCCACGGTAGAGCAGGTGGTGGATGACGCGATCAAGTTCGCCCGCGGTGATTTGCAGCAGGCCCTGCTCGCCGGCGGCACCCTGGATCCGGCGCAGAAACAGGATGTGGCGCAAAAGCTCAGCGATCTGATCGGCTTGCCCGTGCCTTACCTCTTGAAGGCGAACTTGCGGGTGGATGGCGGCATGTTCGAGCAGCAATTGTTGGGCGATACGGACACCACGGCCGGCCGCCTCGACTCGCGCTTCACCGGGCCGAGCATGGATCCGCTGGCCAAGTCACGTGGCTACGATCCGCAGTCGGCAGCGATCAGCGGGGCCTACGTCGCCGCGGTGAACAGCTATATGCGCAACGACCTCAAGTTCGGCGACGGCTGGGTGTACCGGCCTTCGGCCCGCGTGGCTCCCAATTTCCACTGGGACTATAACCGGGCTCCTGCGCCTGGCCGGGGTGGTTTCTCGCGGACCATGGCGTTGAACGTCCTGCCGGATCTTGCGCATGCGATGAAGTACAACTCCAACCTCAAGGTCTTGTTGATGGGCGGCTATTACGACATCGCGACACCGTTCTATACGGCGATCTACGAGCTCGAGCACCTGCCCATCCAGGACTCCCTGCGCAAGAACATCAGCTACAAGATGTATCCGTCGGGGCACATGGTCTATGCCCACCTGCCTTCCTTGCAGAAGATGCACGGCGACCTCGCCGAATTCATCGAGTCGACCAGCCACGCCCCGCGCTGACCGCCTGACGGAAGGACGGCATAACGAACCCTCGGCCGTTCCGCGCAGCGGGGCGGCCGTGTGGTTTGCGCAGGCAGTGGCGCCGCGGTGGCCGGAGGACTAGCCTGCGGGCTTCCTTACGGGATTGGGGGCTTTATGCGCAAGGCATGGAAGTGGCTCGGCCGCCTCGTGGCTGGCGTGGTCGTGCTGTTGCTGGTCGTGCTGGCCACGGCGTATGGGCTGAGCGAACGACGCATGGCCAAGGTGTATCACGTCGACGTGCTGGTACCGCCGGTTCCCACTAACGCCACGGCCGTTGCGCGCGGCGCCCATGTCGCCCAGACACGCGGCTGCATCGACTGCCATGGGCATGATCTCGCCGGCGCCACGTTCATCGACGACCCAATGTTCGCCCGCTTCTCCGGCACCAACCTCACTGCCGCCGGCCCGGGCGGCCAGCTCACGGATACGGATCGGGTGCGCGCCATCCGCCACGGCGTGGCGCCGGATGGCCGCTCGCTGCTGTTCATGCCGGCGCAGGACTTCAGCGGTCTCAGCGATGCGGACATGGGCGACCTGCTGGCGTACCTGCACAGCATACCGGCAGTCCAGCATGTGACGCCGACGAACCGCGTCGGTCCGATTGCGCGCGTGTTGTTCGAACTCGGCCAGATGCCCCTGCTGCCGGCGGAGATTGTCGATCACGCCGTGGCCGCCAAACCGGCGCAAGCGCCGCCGGTTGGTCCGACCGCGGCGTATGGCGGCTATCTCGCCACGAGTTGCGCCGGCTGCCACCACGAGGATTTCGCCGGCGGCCATGTCTCCGGCACGCCGGCGAGCTGGCCGGACGCCGCGAACCTCACCACCGGTGCGGGCGGCCTGGCCGACTGGAGTGAAGCGGATTTCCGCACCGCGCTGCGTGACGGCGTGGCGCCGGGCGGCCGGAAATTGCAAACCGACTACATGCCGGTGCGCGTCACCCGCAATTTCAGCGACGAGGAAATCAGCGCGCTGTATGCCTACCTGCGCTCCCTGCCGGCCAGGCCGCAGCGGCACGGTTAGTCGTTCCGTTGGCAAGTTGTTTGCCCGGCGGTTTCCCTGGCGTAAGCCGCTGAGCCCGCCCGGCCGGAGCGCCGTGCCGCGCGCCAGCATGACGTACCGGAAAATTCCGTCGCCATCGCAGATGATCTTCACATGGACATGGCAAGTCCTGTGGCTGAATGGTGCGCGCCGGTCGGTTGGCCGTGCCAAGCGCGACTTGATGCCACTTGCATTACCTGAGGACATTGTCATGCTCTATTACGCTCTGGTTTTCCTGATCATCGCCATTATTGCTGCGGTACTCGGTTTCGGTGGGATTGCCGGTGCAGCGGCTGGAATCGCCAAGATCCTGTTCGTCGTCTTCCTGATCCTGGCCATCATTGCGTTTTTCCGCCGTGCAACCTGACACCCACGTCAGCGCTGACCGGCCTCAAACCCAACTGGAGTACTCATGAACAACCAGGATTCTCCAAGCGAATCGAAACTTGCGGGTTCGCGCATTGACGAACACGCCGAGCGGGTCAAGCAGGCCACGTCCAAGGTGGTGGCCGGGACCAAGGACGCCGTCGATCGCGCGGCTGAGCGTGTCGATCATGCCGCCGACCGCATGGAGGAAGGCTTGCACCGCACCACCGACAAGGCGGCCGGTGCGGCGCACCGCGCCAGCGACAAGGCGGCTGATCTCGGCGAGCGCGGGCGCGAGGCTTATGCGCGGACGGCGGACCAGACCGAGGAGTGGCTGGAGGCGGCCCGCGAATACGTGCGCGACAAGCCCGTGCAGTCGGTGGCCATTGCGCTCGGCGCGGGGTGGTTGCTGGGGCGCATCCTGCGTCGTTGATGGCGCGGCAACGGAGCGGCGTATAGCGATGGACGAGGAATCGCCCGGTACCCCCGCGGCGGCGCCGGGATGGCGGGCCGAGCTGGGCGAGCTCGGTCGTGCCTTCAAGCAGCTGCTGGGTGCGCAGTGGGCGTTGCTGTTGGCCGAAATCGGTCTGGCGCGCAGCGCAGTGTGGTGGCTGCTGGTGGCTGGCTTGGCGGCAATGGTCGCTGGGGTCGGCTTTGGTCTGACCGTGCTGGCCTTGGTTGGCGTGGCCTTGGCTAAGTGGTGGGGGTCCTGGCTGTTGGCGCTGTTGGCGTTGGCGCTGCTGCAGCTGCTGTTCCTGCTGGCCGCGATCTGGTTGTTCCGGCGTTGCCTGCATTGGTTGAGCCTGCCGCGCAGCCGCGAACATTGCGGCCGCTTGCTGCGCGATTCCTTGCGCGCGCCGCGCGCCGCGGGGCCGATCGCCGCACCGGACAGCTCCGCGGCCCCTGGCGGCACGGCCAGGGCTGCCGACGTGGAAGCGCAGTGAAGCTCTTCCGTCGCATGGCTGCGGTGCGGGCGGCGCGTGTCGACGCGGAGTCGGCACGCAGGCGGTGGCATACTGCGGCCGGCAGCTTGGTGACGCGCGCGCGCGCCCATCCGGTGGCGGTGTTGGGAGTCGCCGCCGGTCTCGGCCTGGTCATGGGCCGTTGGAACCTGCGTCCGTGGCGCATTCCCGGCCTGGGGGCACTGTTGGGCGGTGGAGTGGCGGAAGGTGTGGCCCTTGCCGCGCGACTGGTCGATGGATTTGGCGTGGCAGCACGTACGGCAGCGGACGACGCTGCCGAGGGCAGGCATGATGGGGACAAACGGGGCAGCTGACCTTGCGACCGGAGCCGCGGGCACCGGGCCGTTGCTTGCCGACGGCCCCGACGCCGACGCGCCTGCAGCCGGGATCGTCGCCGCTCCGGAGCACTCCTCCCAGCTGCCGGCAGGGCCCCGCGCGCGGGCCATACGCAGCCTGCGCCGTCACGTCCGGGCCATCCGCCTGGTGCTGAATGCCATGCTGTTGCTGGCCCTGCTGTATACGGTCGCCATCACCAAGGTGCTGCTCATACCGCTGGTGCTGGCCGCCTTCATTGCCTTGGCGCTCAATCCGGTGGTCGCCATCGCCGCCAGGCGGCTGCACATGCCGCGCTGGATGACCGCCGGCGTCATCATGCTGAGCTTGCTGGTCGCGATCGGGGCGGGCACCGCCTCGCTGGCGCAGCCGGCCATGGGCTGGTTCCACGGCGCCCCGGCGGCGATCAAGACCTTCGTGCCGAAGCTCCGCCGCCTGACCACGCCGCTGGAAGCGGCAAACCGCGCCACGCAGACCCTGGTCAGCGGTACCAGCCGGGCGCGACCGGTTGCACCGGCGTCAATTTCCATCACCCCGTGGGATGTCGTCTCCACCGCCCCCAAGATCCTGGCCGCGATACTCGGCGTGGTCCTGCTGGTGTTTTTCTTCCTGACCTATGGCGACACGATGTTGCGGCGGCTGGTGGAAATCAGCCCGAGCTTTGCCTACAAGCGCTACGCGGTCGAGATTGCACGGGACATCCAGACCGAGATCTCGCGCTACCTGCTTACCGCCTCCTTGATCAACGCCGCGCTGGGTGCGGTCACCGCCGGCATGCTCACGCTGTACGGCGTACCCGATGCGCTGCTGTGGGGCACGGTGGCCATGTTCGCCAACTTTGTCCCGTATGTCGGTGCCATGTTCACCACCATCCTGCTCGCGGTGGTGAGCATGTTGTATGCCCGGGACGTCAACCTGGACGTCTTCCTGCCGCCGCTCGCGTTTGCCGCCATCACCGCGCTGGAAGGCAACGTCATCACCCCGCTGATCCAGGGTCGCAGCATGCGCCTGAGTCCGATCGCGATCCTGCTCTGGCTGCTGTTGTGGGGATGGTTGTGGGGAATTCCGGGCGCCTTGCTGGCCGTGCCCATGCTGACCTGCACCAAGCTGGTTTGCGAGCGCGTGCGCGGCTGGGCGTGGTTTGCGGTCATCGTGGGCCGCTGACGGTCCATCAGCCGCCGGCCGGCAGCCACAGCAGCAGGGCGACACCAAGCGCGATGCGGTACAGCGCAAACGGTGTGAAGCGGTGCCCGACGATGTAGCCGAGCAGCCATTTCACGGCGATGAAGGCGACCACCAGGGACACGACGAAGCCGACCGCGAGCGCGGTCCAGTCCTCGTGGACGGCTTGGCCGCTGCCGAGCACTTTCAGCAATTCATAACCGGTCGCGGCATACATCGTCGGAATGCCGACGAGGAACGCGAATTCGGTAGCCGCGCTGCGGTTGCTGGTGCCAAACAACATTGCCGCAAAGATCGTCGCGGCCGAGCGCGAGGTGCCTGGAAAGATGCCAGCCAGCATCTGCGCGATGCCGACCAGCACTGCGACGCGCCACGTCACCGCGCTGCGGTCTGGCTGCCGCGCCGCCATGTGCTCGGCCCCCAGCATCCAGAAGCCACCGATGACCAGGGCCCAGGCAATCGGCGTGACGGTCTTGGGCAGCTCGAAACCAAGCTTCACCGCGACCAGGCCGAGCACGGCGGTGATCAGGAACGCCGCGAGCAGTTTCAACAGGTAGTCCTGGTTTGCCGGCACGCGCCAACGGGTCAGCAACTCCCAGATGCGTTTCCAATAGATCATGGTCACTGCCAGGATCGCGCCGGCCTGGATGCCGATGTTGAACAGGTCGGAGCGCGCCCCGAGTCCCAGGCGCTCGGCAATCAACAAATGCCCGGTGCTGGAAATTGGCAGGAATTCAGTGATGCCTTCGATGATGCCGAGGGCGATGACGCGGAGAAGATCGATCACGGGAACGTCCGCTTGTCGGAGTACACCGATGGGCATGGCCACGGTGGGAAGCCCCATAGCTTACGGGGATTGCGGCCGTGGCGGTGGACCGGTTCCAGACGCGGCGGAACGCTTGCATCGAGCATCCGGCGCGCGCGTCTTTCATCCCGGATGCAGTTCGTCGACGCGCGCCAATGGTGTTTGGGTGAGGCGTCGCGTGCGCAACGGCAAGTTGTCGCCGGTGCTGTGCAACGTTAAGAATTCGCCTTGAATTTAGACGGGGAAGCGGGTAGAAAGTAACAACTTCTGAACGTGTTGGACGGCTATACGGCAAATAACGCCGTGCTAACATCGAGCAGAATCAGCGTTGAACGTCGCCTTCGGGGCAGGATGCGCTGAGTCATGGAAACAGCGGTTTTCACAGGGACAAGCGTGCGGGGTCGCCTCGCGGGGACGGCACCAATCCAAGGTGAGCAGGGTGTTGCGGGGCAAGCCTGCCGATCGGTATTGCAGGTCTCGGGGCACGCGGGTTTAGGGGCTGGCGGTCTGCGACTGCAAGACCGTGCGGCATTCATTTGCACTGACCGGTGAAAGACCTTCACGTTGACGGGGAACCATACATGACGACGATTTTACGACGCGGCAAACTCGCGCTTTCGCTTTCCTTGGCGTTGGCGGCAGGTGCTGCCATGCAGAGCTCGGCGCTGTTCGCCCAGGACGCACCGCCAGCCGGGGCCGACACACAGGCCCAGGCCCCCCAGACCACCAATTTGCAGGCCGTGCAAGTGACCGGCACGCGCATCAAGGGCGCCGACATGGCGACCCAGGTCCCGGTGCTCACGATCACTTCCGACACCTTGCAGAAGACCGGCCTGACCAGCGTCGGCGACATCCTGCAGCAGGTGACTTCCGCCGGCGCGGCCTTGAACACCAAGTTCAGCATGCCCGGCAACTTCGGCGCCAACCCGAACGGCGGCGGCGCCGGTGCGGGTTCGGCAGCCATGGACCTGCGCAACCTGGGTTCGGGGCGCATCCTGGTCCTGGTCGACGGCATGCGCTGGGTCAACGAGACCTCTGGTTCGGGCATGTCCGGTTCGGTGGACTTGAACACCATTCCGGCCAGCATCATCGACCGCATCGACATCCTGCAGGATGGTGCCTCGTCGCTGTATGGTTCGGACGCCATTTCGGGCGTGGTCAACATCATCACCAAACGCACGCAAAACGGCGCGGCGGCCAGCACCTATTTCGGCACGTATCCCAGCATCAACGGGCAGGCCACGCAGTCCGATCTCTCCTTCGGTCACAGCGGGGACCGCTACCAGTTCTTCACCGACCTGAGCTATGTGACGCAAAGCCAGATCGAGGGCGCCGACTGGCACCGCACCCGCAACGAATGTGTTGCCGGCACCGGGACGGCCAACTGTAGTTCGACACAGCCGTGGGGCCGCTACACCTTCCTCGATCCCAGCGGAGTCCGACACGATCTGGCCCAGAACCAGAACTTTACCGGCAACGTCGCCAGCTACCCGAACGACTTCCACAAGTTCGGGACGCCAGACCGCTACAACTACGGTCCGGTCAATGCCTTGCTGACGCCGAACGACCGCTATGCCTTGTTCACCAGCCTGCGTTACGACCTGACCCCGTCGATCACCTGGTACGTGCGTGGCCTCTACAACAATCGCCGGTCGATGACGGATGCGGCGCCCAATTCCTTCTCCTATGGCGCAAATTCCACGAACCCGTTTTCCCTGACCTCGGTGATATCCAAGGACAATCCGTACAACCCATTTGGCTTTGACCTCGATCCGCAGAGCAACCTGATCAACATCAGCAAGCGCATCGTCGAGGCCGGCAAGCGCATATTCAACCAGACGGTCGACACGGCGCAGCTGGATACCGGGCTGCAGGGCATGTTTGGCTGGGGCGATCACGACTTTTCCTGGGATGTCAATTTCGCCCGTGGCAGCAACAAGGCAACCCAGACCACGCGGGGCATCTTCAACACCTTGCACGTGAAGAACGCGCTGGGTTCGGCCGCGTCGTGCGCCGCCATCTACCAGTGCGTGCCGCTCAACCTGTTTGGGCCGCCCGGTGCGATCACCCAGGACATGCTCAATTACCTGGAGTACATCGCGGTCGATCGCAGCCAGAACCAGCTCACCGACTGGACGGCGAACCTGTCCACCGACAACCTGATCAATTTGCCGGCGGGTGGGCTTGGCGTCGCTACCGGTATCGAGCATCGCCATCTCTATGCCGACTACATTCCGGACGCGGTGGGCATCGCCACCGGCGGCATTGCGCAGCCGGCGCAGGGCGCCTACTCGGTCAACGAGGCCTACCTCGAGGTCAATGCGCCGCTGCTGGCGAATCTGCCCGGCGTCAAGTCGCTCAACCTGTCGGCCGCCACGCGGTATTCCAATTACTCCACCTTCGGCAGCACCACGAACAGCAAGTTCGGCTTGCGCTGGCAGGTCTACGATGACCTGGTGCTGCGCGGCACCTGGGCCGAGGGCTTCCGGGCGCCGTCGATCGGCGAGCTTTACGGCTCACCATCCTCGTTCAATCCGACGCTGCAGGATCCTTGCTCGGCGCAGTTCCTGACCAGTCCGCAAATCACCGCGAACTGTCGGGCACTCGGCGTGCCGGAAGGCTATTCGCAGAACAACATCCAGATCGGCACCCGGACCGGCGGCAACCGCAACCTCAAGCCGGAAACCTCGACCAGCCTGACCTTGGGCACCGTCTACAGCCCGGGCTGGGCGCAGAACCTGGCCTGGTCCAGCCGGCTGGACTTTACGCTGAACTACTACCACATCCTGCTCAACAACGCGATCCAGCCACCGGATGCCAAGACCGAGCTGGTCAACTGCGTGGCCAGTGGCAATCCCAATGATCCGGACTGCCTTGCCGTCAACCGCTCGCGTACGGGTGACATCCAGTTCATCAGCGCGGTACTGCGCAACCTGGGCCGCATCGATACCTCGGGTTTCGATTTCAGCATTGACTGGCGCAGTCCGGAAACCAGCATCGGTTCGTTCAACGCGAACTGGACCAACACCTACGTGTCCACGTTCCGCGCCTATGACTCGACTGGCGTCAAGCAGCCGCAGCGCGTCGGTGCGGAGTTGAGCGACAGCTCGATCCCGTGGCTGGTGTCCAACCTGCAGCTGGGCTGGGCGCGCAAGGCGTGGAGTGTCACCACCATCCTGCGCTACAAGGGACCGGTCAAGGAGGATTGCGGCCCGGCGAAGGCCTTCCCGATCTGCAACGACCCCACGCCAGTACCGTTCCGGCCCAATGGCACGCATTACATGGGTACGTTCATCACCCAGGACTTGCGCGCCAGCTGGAAGGTGCCGACGAAGCTGGACCTGACCCTGATTGCCGGCATCAACAACATCTGGGACCGGCAGCCGCCGGTGTGCGTATCGTGCTCGCTGAACAGCTACGACGCCCACACCTACCCGTTGCCTGACCGCTACGGCTACGTACAGGCCAAGGTCAACTTCTGATCGTCCTGGTGTCCCGGCCTGCAGGTTCGCTGCAGGTCGGGACTCTCATGTGAGCCTTGCGCCACGGCGGGATCATCCGGCGGATGGATATGCTATCGTCGAATTTCAGGGATCCGTGGGACATGGACTTGAGGCGCTTCGGGTGGCCAGGATATGCGGGCCGCAACCGACCGAATGGCGGGTGACCATTGGCACTCTCGGTTCGCTTCGGTGGAGTGCATCCTGCTGCGGGGGACAAGTCGGCGAGCGTCGCCGCATATCGTCGCGGATGCCGCATTCCCGACGCCCCGGATGTAGGCAAACGATGGGATTGTTTCAGCCAACCCCGGAACAACGGCCTGGGTCGTGGTGACGGGATCGCAAAACCTACTTTGAGGAAGTCTTCATGGGACCAACCGACTCGGTAAGCTCTAGTCGTCGACGCTTCTTGCAGGCATCGGCCGTGGGCGCGGCGGCAGTGCCGGCGATGATGCTAGGTGGTAAGGCGCTGGCCGCGCAGGAGGCGGCGGCACCCAAGCTGCCGCCATCCATCATGGCGCTGCAGCCGGTCACCTCCAAGATTGTGCCGATCACCGACGATGAGCGCCGGGCGCGGCTGGCCAAGGCCCAACGGCTGATGGCGGAGAACAAAATGGACGCCGTCTTCATGGATGGCGGGACCACCATCAACTATTTCACCGGCATGCGTTTTGGCAACAGCGAACGCCTGATGGGCATGGTCTTGCCGAAGTCGGGCGACCCGGTCTACATCACCCCGGCGTTCGAGGAAGCCCGCGCGCACGAACAGATCAAGTTCGGTCACGACGTGCGTACTTGGCAGGAACACGAGGATCCCTACCGCCTGGTGGCCCAGGTGATGGCCGAGCAGCACGCGGCCACCGGCACCCTCGGCATCGAGGAGCGGGTTCCGTTCTTCCGCTCGGCCGGGATTGCCGCGGCCATGCCACAGGGACGGCTGGTGGTGGCCACCCCGGTGACTGCCGGCTGCCGTTCGATCAAGAGCCCGGCCGAGCTGGCGCTGATGCAGATTGCCTGCGACGCCACGCTGTCGGTGTACCACGCGGTGTGGGCGGGGCTGCAGCCCGGCATGACCCAGCAGCACGTATCGGCCTGGGTCGACGCCGCCTACAAGCGCCTGGGCGTGCGCGGCTTTGCGAGCGTCAACGTGGGCGAATTCACCGCCCAGCCGCACGGTTCGATCGTGCCGCAGCACATCGTCGAGGGCACGCCGGTGATGCTCGACGACGGCTGCTACGTGGAAGGCTACCTCAGTGACATCACCCGTACGTTCACCCTGGGCAAGCCCAGCGACAAGATGAAGAAGGTGTTCGACATCGTGCGCAACGCACAGACGGCCGCGCTCAAGGCCGCCCGCCCCGGTGCCGCCATGGAATCGGTGGACGCGGCGGCGCGCAAGGTCGTGGTCGACGCGGGCTATGGGCCGGACTACAAGTACTTCAGCCATCGGCTCGGCCACGGCATCGGCATGGACATGCACGAGTGGTACTACCTGGTGCGCGGCAACAAGCGCCAGATGCAGCGGAACATGACCTTCAGCGACGAGCCGGGCATCTACATCGCCGGCGAGTTCGGCGTGCGCCTGGAAGACGACATGCACATCACCGAGGACGGCGCGCGCTGGTTCACACCGCAGAGCCCGTCGCTGGAGCATCCCTTCGGCTGAGGCCTGCGCTGCGGGGCACGTTGCTTCCGGACGAGCGTGCCCTTCCTCGCCTTGATTTCCTTTCTGCGTCAACCGCGGGCTGCCTGTCCGGCGCCCCTATCGTCACAACAACCTGGAGTGGACCATGATCCGAATGACGACCAAGCCCGTGCTTCTGGCTTGCCTGGTGGTTGCGCTGGGCGCCGCGTGCTCGGCAAACGGCGACCAGTCCAGCAGCACCATGCTGGGCTTCAGTCCCAGCGCGGCGAGCAAGCAGCAAAGCCTGGAAAAGACCTTCGACGCGCAACTGCAGGCGTCGAATCTCCGCGACTGGCTGAAGAACATGGCTTCAGCGCCGAACCAGGTGGGCTCGCCGCACGACAAGGCCAACGCCGAGTTCGTGCTGCAGAAGTTCAAGGAGTTTGGTTGGGACGCGCACATCGAGACGTTCAGCGTGCTGTATCCCACGCCGAAGAAGGTGCAGGTCCAGCTGGTGGCGCCGACCAAATACGACGCCGTCCTGAACGAAGGGCCGATTCCCGGCGACCCGTCGACCGACATCACCAAGGACGTGCTGCCGCCATACAACGTCTACGGCGGCGACGGCGACGTCACCGGCGAACTGGTGTACGCCAACTACGGCCTGCCGGACGACTATGCGGAACTGGCCCGGCGCGGCATCGACGTCAAGGGCAAGATCGTCATCACCCGCTACGGCGGTGGCTGGCGCGGCCTGAAGCCCGAGCTGGCGCAGGAACATGGCGCGATCGGCTGCCTGATCTACTCCGACCCGCATGAGGACGGCTATTTCCAGGGCGACGTCTATCCCGAGGGCGGCTGGCGTCCGGAACAGGGTGTGCAGCGTGGCTCGGTGGCCAAGATGCAGATCCACCCGGGCGACCCGCTGACGCCGAACGTCGGTTCGACGGCCGATGCCAAGCGCCTGGACATCAAGGATGCCGAAACCATCCTCAAGATCCCGGTGCTGCCGATCTCCTATGGCGACGCCACGCCGCTGCTCAAGGCGTTGGGCGGCCCGATCGCCCCGGCGAGCTGGCGCGGTTCCCTGCCCATGCCCTACCACATGGGCGGCGGCCCGGCAAAGGTGCACATGGTCGTCGAGTCGGACTGGGGTCAGAAGACGATCTATGACGTGATCGCGAAGATCGAAGGCTCGACCGCGCCCGACCAGTGGATCGTGCGTGGCAACCATCGCGATGGCTGGGTGTTTGGCGCCGCCGATCCGCTGTCCAGCACGGTGGTGATGCTCGAGGAGGCCAAGGCCCTTGGCGTGCTGTACAAGCAGGGCTGGCGCCCGCAGCGCACGATCGTCTACGCCAGTTGGGACGGCGAGGAACCAGGCCTGCTCGGCTCGACCGAGTGGGTGGAAACGCATGCCGAGGAGCTGGCGAAGAAGGCCGTGCTGTACATCAACACCGACGGCACTTCGCGTGGCTTCCTCCACGCCGGCGGCAGCCATTCGCTGCAGCACCTGGTCAACCAGGTGGCCGTGGACGTGCAGGATCCCGAGACCAACGTCAGCGTCCAGCAACGGCTGCGCGCTCGCCTGATGGTGGCGGGCTATGAGGGTGGTTCGGCCGAAGCCAAGGCCGCGGCCAAGGTGGCTGCCGAGGGCGGCGACTTGCCGATCGGGGCCCTGGGTTCGGGGTCCGACTTCACCCCGTTCCTGCAGCATCTCGGCATCGCTGCACTGAATGTCGGCTTTGGCGGCGAGGGTGAGGGCGGCGTGTACCACTCCAAGTACGACACCTTCGACCACTACGCGCGCTTTGGTGACCCGAAGTTCGAATACGGCGTGGCCTTGGGCAAGGTGGTTGGCCGCCTGGTGCTGCGCATGGCGGATGCCAACGTGCTGCCGATGCGCTTCAGCGACTTCAGCGCCAAGCTCGGCGAGTACATGGGTGAACTGCACAAGCTGGTCGACAGCACACGGGCTGCCACCGACGCCCAGCACAAGTTGCTGGACAACAAGTCATTCGACTTGGCTGCCGACCCGACGCAGAAGATTGCCCCGCCGGCGCGCTTGTCCGACATGTCGGCCATCGACCTGAAGCCGCTGGACGAGGCGGTGCAGAAGCTGGCGCAGAGCATGCAGGCCTACGATGCGGCGTACAAGAAGGCCCAGGACAACGGCTACGACATCCCCAAGGCGCAAGAGCAGGAGCTGAACGAGCTGATCGGCAACATGGAGAAGTCGCTGACCAGCGAGGCCGGGCTGCCGGGCCGCACCTGGTTCAAGCACATGATCTATGCGCCGGGCATGCTCACCGGCTACGGGGTGAAGACCGTGCCGGGCGTGCGCGAGGCGCTGGAGGCGCGGCGCTGGGACGAGGCCAACCAGTACGCCGGGGTGACGGCGAAAGTCATCGACGGCTATCGCGCACAGATCGACAAGGCCACCGCCTTGCTCACCAAGTCATAAGCGGGGTATTCCGCTGCTGTTTTCTGTAGTCGGACAGCTCGACCACAGTCCCGCGGCACCCTGACCCTCGTTCGAGGTGTCAGGGTGCCGCGGGCGGCTTCGCCAGGTTGCGGGCTTCGACCTTCCACGCAGCGGAGGGCCGTCAATATACGGCAGGGCCGCTTACCAGAGAGGCCTGAGCCACGTCATGTCGTGCACGTATCCATTTTCCCGCGTCGCCGCCGGTGGCCGCTTGCGCCGCCCCGGCGCGGCCTTGGCCTTGGTGCTGGCTTCGTGCGCGGCATCGGCAACGGTCACCGTCGACGGGCGCATCGACCCCGAGGAGTGGCGCGGCGCCCGGCATATCACGGATTTCCGCAAGGTGGAGCCGTTCAATGGCGAGCCGGCACGGCTGCCGGTCGACGCCTGGGTGTTGTCCACCCCGGAAGGCCTGGCCATCGCGTTCCGCGTCGTCGAACCCGAGGCCATGCGTACGCGTCAACGCAAGCGGCGTGATGAAAACGCATCGGTCGACCGCATCAATGTCGTGCTCGACTTCAACGGCAATGGGCGTACCGCTTACAACTTTACCGTCACCAACACCAATGACGTGAGCGACTCGGCCATGAGTGCCGGGATGCAGTTCAACGGCGACTGGGACGGTGTTTGGGGGCATGCCGTACAGGACGATGCCGAGGGCTGGAGCGCGGAAGTCCTGATCCCGTGGTACACCGCGCCCATGCCCAAGGCCGACAACGGCATGCACACGGTTGGCCTGTATCTGGACCGCGTGTTTGGCTCCACCGGCGAGCGGGCCGCATGGCCGGCAACCACCACGTTTGGCCATCCGCGGTTCCTGCTCGACCTCAACCCCGTCGAGCTGCCGGCGTATCGGCAATCCCTGCTGGCCGTCACCCCGCATGTACTGGGTAGCTTCGACAACGTCGGGCGTCGCAGCGACCTGAGCGGCGGCGCGGACCTGCGCTGGAAACCCAGCGGCCAGACCCAGCTCACCGCCACGCTCAACCCCGACTTTGGCCAGGTGGAGAGCGACGACCTGGTGGTCAACTTCAGTGCGCAGGAGACATTCTTCAGCGACAAGCGGCCGTTCTTCACCGAGAACCATGGCCTCTACGACTTCAACCTGTTGCTGGACGACTCGCAGTTGATCTACACCCGGCGCGTCGGCGGGCCCGCGGACGATGGTCGCGGCGTCCGCGAGATCGACGGGGCGGTCAAGCTCAACGGCGTGCTTGGTGCCACCGAATACGGCGTACTGGCCGCGCAGGAGCGCGGTGATGCCGGGCGGGCGTTTTCCGCCCTGCGTCTGAACCATGACTTCGGCGCCCAGGCGCTGGGCCTGCTCGCCACGCGCGTCAAGCATCCTTGGCTGGACCGCGAAGCGACGGTCCTGGGCATCGATTACCGCTGGCGGCCGCACGAACGCCTGCTGCTGACCAGCAATTTTGTGGGCAGCGACATCGACCAGTCCGGCCGGGCCTCACGTGGCGCCGGTGTGGCCATGAACGTGTCCTACCAGGTGGACAACCTGTGGAGCCACGAAGGCTATGCGATGCATTTCGACCGCCGGCTCGATATCAACGACTTCGGTTATCTGCCACGCGCCGACCTCGATTACCTGCATTGGGAAGTGCGGCGTCGCTTCGTCGACATGCCGGAGCGCTCGTCCTATCAGTCCCGTGAAGTGCAACTGCGCGCTACCGGGGAAAACAACGGCGATGGCTTGACGCTGCGGCGTTCGCTGCGCCTCACCGTCGAAGGCGATTTGCGCAACGGCGGCAAGGAAACCATCAAGGCATCGGTGTCGAGCCCGGCGCACGACGACCTTCTCACGCGTGGACATGGGGCGATGCGTACAGCGTTCGACCCGTTCCTGTCCTGGGAGCGCTCGCGGCCACGCCAGGGCAACTGGGCGTGGTCAGGAGAGGCAACCATGTCCGGCAATGGCCTCAGCGGCATCAGCGACGGCTGGGACTGGTCGCTGCAGGTCAAGCCAACGTATTTTTTCAATGATGCCTTGAGCACGTTTGCCGAGATGACCTACACCGCCACGCCGGCGCTGGTGGTCTGGCAGCACGACAACCTGGTCGCGAGCTTCCGTTCGCGATCGCTGCAGCTGGCTGCGGGCGTCGCCTGGAACATCGGCGACCGGCAGGAGCTGCTGGTGCGCCTGCAGGCGCTGGGCCTGGATGCACGCGCACCCAGGCCATACCGGATCAACCCTGACATGCGTGCGGTGACGGCGGGCGATTTGGTCGATGATTTCAGCATACGCAACCTGGGCCTGCAGCTGCGCTACCGTTACGAACTGGCACCGCTGTCGGACCTGTACGTGGTCTACGGCCGGGGCGGCTATCAGCTGGCGCCGGTGTCCGAATCCGCGTCGGAGCAGTTCCTTGACAGCTTCCGGCTGCGCGACAGCGAGCAGCTGCTGGTCAAGCTGGCTTATCGCTTCTCGCTGTAGTGCGCACGGGGTCCCACCTCCCGGTTGGCGCAGGCCCCGGCACGCAAGACGCCCCCTGGGACGGCAGGTACCGGGCGCGGCGATTCCCCACTTGGGTAGGCATCGTATCCATGACTTCCGGCCTATGGTGTCCGGCGCCGCTTGCCGGAAAACTGCGCAATCTACCACCCCTATAGAGTAATGAGAATCATGCCCAACTTCGTCCCGACCCTGCTCGGCGTGGCCTTGGCCACGGCACTCGCGCCTGCCACTGTCCTGGGACAATCGGCGACGTCGGCCGCTGGCAACCAGGATCAGCAAGGTACGACGAACCTGCCGGCGATCGACGTGCGTGCCAACGACTTTCGCACGATCCAGAAGCGCAAGATGCAGTACCAGATGCCGGAGGTCTCCAATACCGAGATCACGGTTACCAAGAAGGCCACGGTGACGCACCTGGACTTGCAGCCGATCGTGGTCGGCAACAATCTGGAGCAATTGCTGGTGCGCTCCCCAGGCGTGCAGGTGTCGCAGCAGCCGACGCCAACCCAGTTCAACCTGAGCTACCGCGGTCTGGGCAATCCGCAGGAATCGGAATATGTCCTGGTCATGCAGGACGGCATCCCACTGGAATCCGACTGGATCGGCTTCCCCACCCTGTATGCGATGCCGCTGATCCAGGGTATTGCCGATGTGCAGCTGATCCGTGGTGGCGCCAGCCTGTTGTACGGCCCCGAACCCGCGCCGGTGATCAACCTGGTGTCCAAGCGCCCGAAGCCTGGTGCGCCATTCTCGGCCAGCACCGAGCAGGTGGTGGGCAACCATGGCCTGTACTCGACGTTCAACCGGGTCGAGGGCAGCAAGGGCGCATGGACATTCAGCGCCAACGCTGCCTATGTGCGTAGTGACGGCACCCGGCCGAACGCCCAGTCGCAGATGCGCCAGGGCGACCTGTACGTGGAGTATCGCCCGGACGACAAGCAATATTCCTGGCTCGACCTGCATGTGATTCGTGCCGATTCGGGTGACCCGGGACGCCTGAGCCTTCCGCAATTGCAGGCCAACCCGAAGGCCACACCGACCCCATACAACCGGGACTGGGTGGATCGCACCCAACTCGTGCTTGGCCACCAGCACGAATTCGGCGACTGGCTGCTGATCGGCAAACTGTGGTTCGCTTATCAGGATCTCGCCAGCCGCGGCGCCGGCGGCGTGCTGGGCGCGCCACCACCAACCAGCACTACGCTGCAGGACGAGCAGTTCCGCACCGGCGGCGTCGACCTTCGGCTACGCAAGAAGTGGGGCCGTGGCAACGCGTTCACCATGGGTGCCGTAGCCTTCCACGGCGACGACCCGTTCCGGCAGTGGACCAACTCGGATCTCTACGTCGACCGCTATGATCGTACCGGCACGCCGCGGCTCCTCCAGGCGCGCTCGACCGACTACGCTTCGGTCTTTGCCGAAAACGTGTTCCGCCTGCCGCACCGGATCCACATCGTGCCCTCGGTACGCCTGGAGCATGAGCGCGTGGCCGTGGACGAAACCGTGCGCCCGCCCTTCCTCACCCGGCCACTGATCCACGAGGCCGACGCCCGCAGCCTGCCCTTGTTCGGCCTTGGCATCGGCAACGATTTCGGCACCGGCAACGAAACCTATTTCAACGTGTCGCAGGGCTGGCGGCCGTTGCGCTTCTTCGACATGGCCTCGCCGTTTGCGAACGTGGTGCCGGGCCACGCGCCTGATCCGTCCAAGTCGCTGTCCTGGGAGGCCGGTGTGCACGGCTCGCCGGTAGCCGGCCTGTTCTACGACGCCAGCGTGTTCTGGATCAACTTCAAGAATCGCATCGAGGCCCAGCACATCAATGCCACCGACGTCATCGAGGTCAACAGTGGCGACACCCGGAGCCGCGGCTTCGAGGGCGAGTTGGCCTACGATTTCTTCGCTCCCACGGCCCTGGCGGAGATGGGTGAGCACCTGGAAACCTTTGTCAGCGTCAGCCTGTTGAATGCCCGCTTCACGGCCAGTGTCATTCCCGGCCAGGTCGGGCTGATCCCGGCCTATGCGCCGCGCTACCTGGCCAAGGCAGGCGTGACCTGGCGCGTGGAAGACAAGGTCAAGCTGAGCTTGACGGCCGTGTCGACGGCGGCCCAGTACTGGCAGGATTCCAACCAGCCACGCGGTAGCGGCGATACCTACGTCCCGGCCAAGATCCCGGCGTACACGCTGGTGGACCTGTCCAGCGAGTGGCAGGTCAATCACGACCTCACGCTGCTCGCCGGCATCAGCAACCTGGGCAACCGGCACTATTACAGCCGGGTCTGGCAGACCGGCCTGGAACCGGCGCTCGGGCGGTCGGTGTACGCCGGCTTCAAGCTGGGTATGTAAGCCGCGCGGGCCAGGCGGATCAGGAGCTTGGCTCGCCCGACGCGAAATCCGCTTTTTCCGGACCGGGCATGATGCAATACTGACGGCTTGCACGCGCTGCCCGCAGCCAAAACGGTCGGCGCATGCCGGCCGTTTTCCGTCATGGCGCGGGTCTTGACCCAGCCATGGTCCACCCGTTCCCGAGGCTCACCCATGCCCGCAAATACCGTGCTCGACCAGATCCAGGAACACGACATCGAATTCGTCGACATGCGCTTCGTCGACATGGTCGGCATGCAGCATCACCTGACGTTTCCGGCGCACGCGATCGACGAGGCCACGTTCGAGGACGGCAAGATGTTCGACGGCTCGTCGATCCCGGGCTGGAAGGGCATCAACGAGTCCGACATGGTGCTGTTGCCCGATCCGGATACCGCGCACCTGGATCCGTTTGGCGCGCACCGCCAGCTGGTCATGCATTGCGACGTGCTGGAACCGTCGACCATGCAGGCCTACGGCCGCGACCCGCGCTCGATCGCCAAGCGCGGCGAGGCGTACCTGAAATCCACCGGCATCGCCGACACCGCGTACTTCGGACCCGAGCCGGAGTTCTTCATCTTCGATTCGGTGCGCTGGCAGAACGACATGGGCCGCGTGTTCTACGAGATCGGCTCGACCGAGGCGGCGTGGAGTTCGCGCTACAAGTACGACGGGAACAACAGCGGCCATCGGCCGCGGGTCAAGGGCGGCTACCTGCCGCTGCGTCCCTGCGATTCGCTGAGCGACCTGCGCGCGGACATGTGCAAGGTGCTGGAATCGCTGGGCCAGGTGGTGGAAGTGCACCACCACGAGGTGGCAAACGCCGGGCAGTGCGAGATCGGGGTCAAGTTCAACACCCTGGTGCAAAAGGCCGACGAGCTGATGATGATGAAATACGTCATCCGCAACGTCGCCCACGAGAACGGCAAGACCGCGTCCTTCATGGCCAAGCCGGTGATCGGCGACAACGGCAGCGGCATGCACGTGCACCAGTCGTTGGCCAAGAACGGCGAGAACCTGTTTTCCGGCGACCTGTATGGGGGCTTGAGCCAGCTGGCACTGTGGTACATCGGCGGCATCTTCAAGCACGCGCATGCGATCAACGCGTTTGCCAACTCCACCACCAACAGCTACAAGCGCCTGGTGCCGGGCTTCGAGGCGCCGGTCATGCTGGCGTATTCGGCGCGCAACCGCTCGGCGAGCTGCCGCATTCCCTACGTGGCCAGCCCCAAGGGACGGCGCGTCGAGGTGCGTTTTCCGGACCCGATGAACTCGGGCTACCTCACCTTCACCGCGCTGCTGATGGCTGGCCTGGACGGTATCCTCAACAAGATCGACCCGGGCCCGCCGGCCGACAAGGATCTCTACGACCTGCCGCCGGAGGAAGAGCGCAACATCCCGCAGGTGTGTTCCAGCCTCGACGGCGCGCTTGCGGCGCTGGACAAGGATCGCGACTTCCTCAAGGCCGGCGGCGTGTTCACGGACGACTTCATCGACGCCTACATCGCGTTGAAGATGAAGGAAGTCACCCGCTACCGCGCCAGCACCCACCCGGTCGAGTTCGACATGTATTACTCGCTGTAGCCGGCACGCCGCGCGGCAGGCGCGGCCAGCCAGGCCTCGAGTTCGGCCAGCACGCGTGAGCGCCATGGCTCGGCCTCGTTGAACACCTCGTGGTACAGCCCAGGGAAGAAGCGCGCGGTCAATTGGCCGCCCGCTTCGGCGCGGGCAGCGAATTGCCGGCTGCCCGAGGGATCCACCACCATGTCGTCCCCGGCTGCCAGCAGCAGGGTGGGCGTGGCGAGCTGCGGGGCGTCGGCGATGCAGGCCGCGCCAGCGCGAAAAATGAAGTTGGCCAGGCGCGGTGTGATCCAGCGCGTGCGCAGCGGATCGCTGCGGTAGGCAGCACGCACCTGGGGATCGTGGGATACCAGCGCCTTTGGATGGTGGTTGCGTAGTGGCAGGCGCGGCAACACACGGTCGAGCACGCGCGCCGAGCCCAGCACCCATGCCGGCTCCCAACTGCGCAGTGCCGGCGACGACAGGACCAGGGCCGGCGCCGCCACGCGCCGGTCCAGCACGGCGCGCAGCGCCACCACCCCGCCCATGCTGTGGCCGAACAGTAGCGGCGGGATGGGCATCTGGCGGGCAAACGCGGCATAGACCTGGCCAAGGTCCGCCACCAGGTCGTCGGCATGACGGATGGCGCCGCGCTGGCCGGTCGTGCGCCCGTGGCCGCGCTGGTCGTAACTACGCACGGCGTAGCCGCGTTGCCGGAACCAGCGCGCGAGCCGCGCATAACGGCCACTGTGCTCGCCCAGCCCGTGCACGATCAGGACCGCGCGTGCGGCATGCGCCAACGGCCAGTCGCGTACGAACAACCGTTGGCCGTCGGGCATGGTCTGCTCGCCGATGCTGCTGGCGACGAGAGCGGGTGCGGTTCCGTGCATCATCCGCCGTTACCGTAGCCAGCTACGGCGGCAATGGAAAGCGCCGGAAGTCCCGGGTCGGAATGCCGGCGGCTCGCAGCGTGCAGGACGGGCCGCGGCTCAGTTGGCGGCCAGCAGCGCAATGGCCGGCACGACCAGGGCCACCCCGGCGAGGTTCAGCGCCGACAGGCGCTCGCGGAACAGCAGCAAGCCAACCACGGCACTGAGCGCCACCACGCCGATGTTCATGCTGGTGAATACCAGTGCCGGATGCTGCGGCAAGGCCTGGTGGCCGCGCAGGTAGAACAGGATGTTGCCGAAGTTCAGCAAGCCCAGCAGCAGACCTCCCGCCGCGCTGCGCAAGGTGAAGCGCATGCTGCCGCGGGCCCGCCGCCAGCCTTGCATGGCAAACGCCACCAGCATGGCCAGGGTGAACATGCCGAGCAGGGAGGTGCCAAGTGGGACGCCGGCAGCGGCCACGCGCTTGAGCAGGATGTCGATCGTGCCGAAGCCGGCAAACACCAGCAGCGGGTAGAACCAGGCCGCCGTTCCCGTGCCGGGAGCCGCCGCTCCCGCGCGCCAGACCATGGCGAGCAGGGCGGCGAGGCCGGCGGCCATCCCTGCTGCCTTAGCGACGGTGAGCTGCTCGCCAAACAGCACGAACGCGGCCAGCAGCGACAACACCAGGGACAAGCGCTGCGCCGCATCGCTGCGCACGATGCCGGCATGGCGTACGGCCGCGGCCAGGGCCAGGAAGATCGTCGGCAGCAGCACGCCGAGCGCCAGCAAGGCCAGGTACGGCGCGCCGGGTGCCTGCAGGCTGCCGAGCTGCGGCCGCAGCAGGGCGGCCGTGAGCGCGATGGCCACCACGTAGTTCCAGGCAATGGCCTGCCCGACGTCGATGCGCCACGCGCGGACCAGCTTGAGCAGCACCGACACCAGCACGCTGCAGATCACGCTCAACAGAACGAAGCTCATCGCCATCCATGCCCGGGGCCAGCGGCTATTGTCCAGCATGGCGTCGGGAAATCACTCACCTGGCGTCGGCCCGGATGCTGGCCCGGACCTGCTTCAGGCACCCGAACGCGCCAACAGGTAGCGGCCGGGGGATTGGCCGAAGTGGCGCCGGAACATCGCCACGAAGGCGCTGGCACTGGCATAGCCCATGGCCTCGGCCACCTCGGCGACGGCGTCGCCGCCGGCCAGGCGCTCCAGCGCGCGCACCAGCCGGGCCTGTTGCCGCCATTGCGCGAAACTGCAACCGGTTTCACTGCGGAACAGCCGGCTCAGGCTGCGTGCGGACAGCCCGGCCCAGCCGGCCCAGGCCTCGAGCTTGCGCGTGTCGTGCGGTTCGGCCAGCAGCGCGCGGGCAATGCGCAACAGCCGGCGATCCTCGGGCATCGGCAGGTGCAGCGGGTCGCTGGGGATGCGCGCACGGCGCATTTCGTCCAGCAGGACGTCCATGATGCGCTGCTGTTCGTCGTCCAGCTCGTCCGCGTCGGCCCAGCCGGCGGCGCGGTGCACCAGGGCGCGCATCAACTCGTTCGCGCCGAGCACACTGGGCGTGGCAGGCATGCTGGCGGCTGCCCAGGGTGCGACGAACACGCCCCAGCCACGGGTCGGCTCGACCACGGTGACGGTGTGCTCCTCGCCCGGTGGCATCCAGCCGACATGGTGGGCGGTCAGCGCCCACATGCCGGCGCGCGTCCGCACGCAGACCAGGCCCGTTTCGACGTACATGAACTGGCCGCGCACGTGGCGGTGCCAGACCGATTCCGCCTCCGGGGCCATCCCGTCGATGACAAACGCGATCAGGCCCGGCCCGTGCGCGCGCTCGATGCGCTGGAATGTTGCGGCAGCGTCCATTGGCGAGTTCGCGACAGAATTTGACTGGCCCACGTTATCAGAACGCGTGGCGCCAAGCTTAGACTGCGTGTCCTCGTTGTCGAATCCATCCGCGTCCGAACGTCGCTCATCCGCCCCCCAAAGACCGGAGCCATCCATGAATGTCTGTTTGCTGTCATCGCGTTCCGCCACCCCGTCCAAGGAGGAGGCGTGCACCACCTTCGTCGCCGCGGCACAGCTAATGCTCGATCCGGCCACCCCGGAACCACGGCGCATGCAGGTCGAGCCGCAGCTCCTGGCCCAGCTGCCGGTGTTGCGCGCCCTGGGCGTATTCGACCTGTTCGTCCTGCGCGATCCGGCCCTGCGCGCCCTGGTCGACGACGAGCTTGCCGCTCTGCAGAGCGATCGCCGCAGCGCGGCCTGACGCGCAGGCCGCTTTCCTATGGAAAGTCTGATCTATCGGCGTCATCCCCAAGGGGCGCTACCCCGGCGTCATTCCCGCGAAAGCGGGAATCCAGTGCTCTTGCTTTCAGGCCATCTTGGCGAAAAGTCCTGGATTCCCGCTTTCGCGTGAATGACGCCGGAGGGGTACTTCGCGGGGATGACGATCGAGAGCATATTGTTCAGACATTCCCTATCGGCCGCTGCCCGGTGTGCCCAGCACGTGGCCGTTGATCTCGATGCCGTACAGCGACATCGGGGTGTCGTGGAAGCGCTTGCGCGTCTCGTCCACGTTGCCGGTGTAGCGTGGGTCCTGCGGGCGTTCGTGGGCATCCATGAACATGGCCACGTCCCAGGCGTCCTGTGTGTCCAGCGTGCCGCCGCGGCTGAACGGCATGTTGGCCTGGATGAAGGCGGCGGCGTTGTCCAGCTGGTGCATGCCAGCGCCCCAGTTGAAGGATTGCGGCCCCCATAGCGGCGGGAACACGTTGCGCCCGGCGACTTGCTGACCCTGGCCGTCCGCGCCGTGGCACAGCGCGCAGTTCTTCGCGTAGACCGCGGCCCCGCGGGCGTAGTCCGGTGGCTGCGGCGGCTTTCTGCCCTTGGGGTAACCTGCACCCGGCAGCTTCACGCCCACCGGCGCGCCTTGCGCCATCCACCATGCGTAGGCTTCGAGGGCCACGATCTCGGGGCCGTCCAGTGGTGGCGCCTTGCCGTTCATGCTGTACTCGAAGCAACCCTGCAGGCGTTCCCCGAACGAGTTCACGTGGCCGTTCTTCTTGCGGTATTGCGGATACATGCCCCAGGCGCCCCAGAGCGGTGCGGAATCGGCACGGCGGCCGGCGTCCAGGTGGCAGTTGCTGCAGCTCAGGCCATTGCCGACATAGGCCTTGGCGTGGCCCGGCGTGTCGGTGAAGATGGCGCGGCCGGCGCGGATCGCCTCGCCGAGCGGACCGGCGGGTATCGCCGTTTCGGCCGGCGGGGTGAAGCGTACCGGCATGGCCGCTGCGGCCTTTGGCGTCGTCGCGCTCGCGGCAGGTGAGCGCGCGGTCGCAGTGGGCTGCGGCGTGCACGCAGCCAAGGCGGTCAGACCAAGCAGGATGCCGGCCGTGGCCAGTAGCAGGTTCATGGTTGTGCTCCCGTTGCCGGCAACGGTTGCGCCGCAAACCATGCCGACACCGCCTGGACCTCCTGCGCGTTCAGCGCGGCGGACAGGTGCTGCATCAGCTGCAACGGATCGTTGTGCCGTGTGCCCTGCTGCCAGGCCCGCAACTGGGCGGCGATATAGGCCGCCGGCTGACCGGCCAGCGGCGGGAAGTGCGCGCCGACACCGATGCCGGCCGGGCCATGGCATTGCACGCAGCCGGGCACGTCCCGATCCCAGTCGCCGCGTGTGGCCAGCCGGGCACCGAGACTGTCGGCCGGCGGCATCGGGCTGGCCGGCCTGGCGAGTGCCGGTGGCAGCGGCAGCTTGCTGTAGTACAAGGCCAGGGCGCGGCGCTCATCGGCGCTGAGCGCGCTGGCGGTCGGTTGCATGACCGCGCTGTCGCGTGTGCCGCTGGCGAAATCGTCCAGCTGCTTTTCCAGGTAGGCGGCGTCGAGGCCCGCCAGCCGCGGGTTGCCGGCTTGCACCTGGCCGGCGCCGTCGACGCCGTGGCAGGCGATGCACGGCGCGGCGCCCTTGCCGTTGCCCTGGCGCGCGAGGGCTGCCGCATCGCTGGCCCGCGCTTGCCAGGCCACGAGCGGCAAGGCCATCACGATCAGCGCAAGCAGGTGGCGGCTCATGGCAGGTACCTTCAATGCGCGGCCTGGAAGCCGTACTTGCGATACACTGCCTGCGCGGCCGGGCTGCCCATGAAGGCCATGAAATCCTTCGCCGCCTGTGCGTGCGGGGCCTGTTTCATGCGCGCTGCCGTATAGGTGGCGGTGACATTTTGTGTCGCCGGTATCGCCACGGTGTCGACTGGGTGGTGCAGGATCTGCTGCTGGAAATAGGCCTCGGTCGACCACACCGGTGCCGCGTCCGACTCGCCCTGCAGCACGCGCAGCGGCGACTGCCGATGATGGATGCGGGTGAGGAAGGTGCTGCCGTCGCGCACCTTGGTCTGCATGATCGTGTGGTCCAGCGCGTCGCCGCCGGACTTGCGGTAGCTGGCCTCGATCTGCCTGGCGATGCCTTCCCATGCCGGGTTCGGCATGCTCACGCGCACGTCGGCCCGGCCCAGGTCCCGCAGGCCTTCGATGTGTTTCGGGTTGCCCTGGGCGACCAGGATGGCCAGCGGGTTGCGCGCGTAGTCGAGGGTCTCGGCAAACCAGCCATGCTGCTTCTGGGTGGCCGCGATCGCACCCTTGCCAGCCGTATAGATGTCCGGCGCCAAGGTGATGCGCAGGTTGCCCATGACCAGCGATCCGGTCTCGATCTGCTTGGCCAGGATGCCTGGCGGCAGCGTCTCGACGAAGACCCGCCGGTATTGCGGATAAGCTTGCTGGAATGCCGCCATCAGCTCATGCACCACCATGAACTGGTTGCCGGCGAAGAACACCACCAGTTGCGGATCGACGATGTCGCCGTGCAGATCCGCGACCGCGTCGAACGGCGGCACGCTGAACTGTTGGCCGGCGGGCGGCGGGTTCCACGGCGGCAGGAAGTCCTTGCTGGCGGCGCCCTGCGTGGCGGCACCGGCGCCAAAGGCGATGGCACAGGTGGCGCCGGCCAGCCACAGCCGCGGGAACAAGTGGCGCATGGGTGTTTCCTCCTGCCGGTGTGCCTATTGCGGCATCAAGGCGTAGCCCTGCTGTTCCAGGTCGATGACCGTGGTCAGGCCGGACAGCGCCACGGTGACGCGCGGATCGATCCAGTCGTATGAGAACTGGTGCTCGGCCACCGCCTGCGCGCATACCGCGATGTCGACGCCGGCCTTGCGCAACTGGTCGATGACCGCCAGGTTGGGATTGGCCACACCGTATTTGGCGCGGTATTGCGTGTCGTTCAGCGCGATCGGCGTGGCCGGGCCGGCGGCGATGGCCACGAACTTCAGGTGCGACAGCGGCACGCCGGCGTTGACGTACAGGTTCACCGCGCGCGCGACATGCTCCAGCGAGGGGCTCACCTCGCCGGGTTTGGCGCCGAAATGGGTGAGGCTGAATACCACCTTGTAGGTGGCATGCGGATCCGGCTGGTAGGCGGCATGCGGCATCGGGTGGATCTTGCCGGCGCCGTGGATGGTCGGTGTCTGCCAGAAGCCGCTGCTGTCGTTGGCGGCGGCGTGGACCGCGAACATGGGCAGGCACAAAGCCATGGCAATGATGATGGCGTAGCGCGACATGCTGGCTCTCCTGGCGGTGGTGGTGCCTCAAGGCGTCGACGCATCGTACGCCCGTGCCGGCGACATACCAACATGCCAAATGGGACCCTCGCGGATGGCTTGCATGGGCACGACCGGGCCCGCCGGTCAAGCTGAGGTGCAAATGAATCGCTGCATATATTTGCCTTGACAATTAAGTGACCGGCAATAAAATGGCCGGCCATGCTTGCCTCGCCACAGCTCCAGTCCCCGCCCCACGAGAACCTCGGTGTCCTGCTTGGTCTGGTGCGCAGCGAGATCCTGCGCGCCATGGAAACCGAACTGGCGGTTCGCGGCTCGGAGCTGCGCTTCACCCAGTTCCTGATACTCAAGCGGCTCGCCAAGCTGGGGCCGATGTCGGCAGGAGAACTGGCGCGCGCGGTGGATCTGGACGGCGGGGCCATGACCCGACAGCTCGACCAGCTGGAGCGCAAGGGCTATCTGCGCCGGTGTCCGCACGAACAGGACCGACGCGCCTTGCGCATCGAACTGACCGATGCCGGCAAGGAACTGTGGCAGCAACTGCGGCGTTGTGGGCAGCGCGTCATGCGCACCGCCGAGGCACCGCTGGCACCGGCCGAACGCGCCCAGCTGCGCGAACTACTGGAACGCATCTTGACTGCGTTGCGGGATAAATCCTGACTTTTGCCCCAGGCCAAATCATGCGTGTGTCCTACATAGCGGCCATGGCCGCCTTGACCGTAGCCTTGGTCGGCTGTGCCGACCGCGGGGGCCTGCGTCCGCAGCAGTCCCTGACCGAGGCATCGTCGCTGCACGTCACCCAGAGCCTGGCGGGCGTTCCGCAGCTCGCCGACGCCTGGCCGGCGACCGACTGGTGGACGAAGCTGGGCGATGCGCAGCTGGATGCCTTGATTGCCGAGGCCTTGCAGCACAACCCGGGCTTGGCTGCGGTGGATGCCCGGTCGCGGGCTGCCCAGGCCCAGGTCGGCCTGGCCGACGCGGCGCGCAAGCCGAGCGTGAACGCTGGCGCCAGCGTGTCCGGCGCGCGCATCCCCGATACCGTGCTACCCACCGGCGGCCATTTCATGGTCGCCAAGTACGGTTATGCGAGTTTCAAGTGGGGGCTGGACCTGTGGGGCGGCAAGCGTGCGGCGTGGCAGGCGGCCGTGGGCGAGTCCCGCGCTGCCGCCGTGGCCGCGCATGCGGCGCGCATCGAGTTGTCCGCCAATGTCGCCCGCGCTTATGCGCAACTCGGCGCCGCCTTTACGCAGCAGGATCTGGCCGGGGCCGAACTCAAGCGCGCCACCCAGGCACTGCAGCTGACCCGCCAGCGGGTCGCCGCCGGCATCGACAATCGCATCCAGCTGCAGCAGGGCCAGGCCGAGGTCGCCACCGCGCAGCAGGGGCAGGCGGCCGCGGCCCAGGTGGTCGTGGCCACCCGTTCGGCCTTGTCTGCGTTGCTCGGCGCCGGTCCCGACCGCGGCTTGCGCATCGCGCGTCCGCACAGCCTGGCACTGTCCCGCCTGACGGTACCGCAGGATCTCCCGCTCGGCCTGCTTGGACACCGTGCGGACCTGGTCGCGGCACGTTGGCGGGTGGAGGCCGCGCGCAAGGACATCCAGGCGGCGAAGACGGAATTCCTGCCAAACATCTCGCTGGGCGCGCTGGCCGGCGTGATTGCCCTGGGCGGCGGCAACCCGCTGGAACTGCCGGCGCGCTTCTACCAGATTGGCCCGTCGTTGAGCTTGCCGATATTTGACGGCGGCCGGCTGCGCGCCAACCTCTCCGGCAAGGATGCCGCGTTCGACCTCGCCGTCGCGCAGTACAACCAGAAGCTGGTCGACGCGGTCAACGAAGTCGCCGTGGACTATGCGGCACTGCAGTCGCTCGACGCGCAGATCGAGGCGCAGCAGCGCGCGCGCGATGCCGCACAAGGCGCCTGGGAACTGGCCGAGCAGCGTTACGAGGCCGGGGTCGGCAACTTCCTCGAAGCGCTCACCGTACGCCAGCAGCTGCTGCGCGCCGAGCAGGGCATGGCCACCCTGGACGCGCACAAGGTCGACTTGTCCCTGCAACTGGTCGAGGCCCTGGGGGGCGGCTTCCAGCCGTCCGCGCAGGCAGCTGCCGTCATTCCATCCAAACATTCCTGAGGCAGTCCATGTCCAGCCAGACCGATACCGAAACCGGGGCGTCCGTCCCATCCACGCCAGGCGACCACCCCGGGCAGGGTGCGGGTACGGTGAAAACCAAGCGCAAGTCGCGCAGCGTGCTGTTGCGCATCCTCGCGGTGGTGATCGTGCTGGCCGCGATTGCCTGGGGCGCGTGGTACTTCTTCGAGGGCCGCTGGTACGAGGACACCGACGACGCCTACGTCAATGGCAACGTCGTGCAGATCACCCCGCAGATTGCCGGTACCGTGGTGAGCATCGGCGCCGATGACGGGGATCTGGCGCATGCCGGCGACGTGCTGGTGAAGCTCGATCCCAGCGATGCGGACGTGGCCCTGGCCGAAGCCAAGGCCAACCTCGCCAACACCGTGCGCCAGGTGCGTGGCCTGTATACCCGTGTCAACGGCGCGCAGGCTGACGTCGCGGCGCGCAAGACCGCGGTGGCCAAGGCCCGCGCGGACTACCAGCGCCGCGTGGCCCTGGCCAAGTCCGGTGCGATCTCGGCCGAGGAGCTGGCGCATGCCAGCGATGCGCTGACCTCGGCGGAAAGCGCCTTGATCGCGTCGCAACAGCAGTACCAGACCAGCAAGGTGCTGGTGGACGACACCGTGGTTGCCTCGCATCCGGACGTCCAGGCGGCTGCAGCCAAGCTGCGCGCGGCATTCCTCACCGACGCGCGCACCCAGCTGGTTTCGCCGGTGGACGGCTATGTGGCCAAACGCTCTGTGCAGGTCGGTCAGCGGGTGATGCCCGGCACGCCGCTGATGGCGGTGGTGCCGCTGCACGATGTCTGGATCGACGCGAACTTCAAGGAAACCCAGCTCACCGACATGCGTATCGGCCAGCCGGTGTCGATCGTCTCCGATGTCTACGGCAGCGCGGTGAAGTACAAGGGCAAGGTGGAGAGCCTGGGCGTGGGCACGGGCAGCGCGTTCTCGCTGTTGCCGGCGCAGAACGCGACCGGCAACTGGATCAAGATCGTGCAGCGCGTGCCGGTGCGCGTGGTATTCAGCGATCCGCAGCAGCTGCAGGCGCATCCCTTGCGCATCGGCATGTCGGTTACGGTCGATGTCAACCTGCACCAGCGCGGCGGCGAGATGCTGGCTCAGCACGCTCCCACCGAGCCGGCATTCAGCACCGCCGTATACCAGCAGCAGCTGGCCCATGCCGACGCCGCGATTGCGCAGATCATCCACGCCAACATGGCCGGCAACAACAAGTAGTCCCTTCCCGATGTCGTGGGAGCCCGCTGGCGGGCGATGCTCTTGTGCCGCATGGCCATGCGGCCAGGTGCCCAAGGGCATCGCCCGCCAGCGGGCTCCCACACGTCATGAATAGATCCGATGAGCACTGAATTCCGCCCACCCAGCCTGGCGATCAGCACCTTTGGCCTGTCCCTGGCCACGTTCATGCAGGTGCTGGACACCACGATTGCCAATGTGTCGTTGCCGACCATCGCCGGCAACCTCGGCGTGAGCAACGACCAGAGCACGTGGGTGATCACCTCGTTTGCAGTGAGCATGGCCATTGCCCTGCCGCTGACCGGCTTCCTCACCCGCCGCTTCGGCGAGGTCAAGTTGTTCGTATGGTGCACGCTGTTGTTCGCGTTCACCTCGTTCATGTGCGGGATCTCGCAAAGCATGGGCATGCTTATCGCGTTCCGGGCCCTGCAGGGTGCGGTGGCCGGGCCGATGTATCCGATCACGCAGAGCCTGCTGATCGGCATCTATCCGCCCGCCAAGCGCGGCATGGCGCTGGCGCTGCTGGCCATGGTCACGGTGGTGGCACCGATCGCCGGGCCGATACTGGGCGGCATGATCACGGACAATTATTCCTGGCCGTGGATCTTCTTCATCAACGTTCCGATCGGCATCTTCGCCAGCGTGGTGGTGGGCAACCAGTTGCGCGGCAAGGTGGAGAAGACCGAGCGTCCGCGCATCGACTACGTCGGCCTGGTCACCTTGATCATTGGTGTTGGCGCCCTGCAGATCGTGCTGGACAAGGGCAATGACGCGGACTGGTTCAACTCCAACTTCATCATCGCCACCAGCATCGTCTCGGCGATCAGCCTGATCGTGTTCCTGATCTGGGAGCTGACCGACGACGATCCCATCGTGGATCTCAAACTCTTTCGCCACCGCAACTTCAGCGCCGGGACCCTGGCCATGGTGCTGGGCTACGCCGCGTTCTTCGCCATCGCCCTGTTGATTCCATTGTGGCTGCAGCAGGACCTCGGCTATACCGCGACCTGGGCCGGTTACGCGACGGCGCCGTTGGGCGTGATCCCGGTGCTGCTGGTGTTCTTCGTCGGCAAGTACGCCAACCGCATGGACTTGCGCATGCTGGCCGCGGTGTCCTTCCTGGTCATGGGCGTCACCTGCTTCATGCGCGCGAACTTCTACCTGGACGTGGACTTCTACAGCGTGGCCATGGTGCAGCTGTGGCAGGGCCTGGGCGTGGCCTTGTTCTTCATGCCGGTGCTGCAGATCCTGCTCTCCGACCTGGAGCAGAACGAGATCGCCGCCGGTTCCGGGTTGTCCACCTTCCTGCGCACGCTGGCCGGCAGCTTCTCGGCTTCCATCACCACGTTGCTGTGGACCCGCGGCGCCGTCAGCCACCATGCGCAGTTGGCCGAGCACATCACTGCCTACGACCCGGTGGCGCGCGAGGCGATGCAGCAGATCGGGCAAGGCGATCCGCAGCGGGCGGCCGGCGTGATCAACGGCATGATCACGCAGCAGGGCTTCCAGATCTCGTTCAACGAGGTGTTCTACGCGCTGGGCTGGATCTTCATCGCGTTGATCCTGGTGATCTGGCTGGCCAAGCCGCCGTTCGTGGCCAAGGGCGCACGCGTGGCCGCCGCAAAGCCCGGGCCGGCGCCGTCACCGGCGCCACAGGCCGCACACTAGGAGCGTGGGCCGTAGAAGCCGTCCACGCTCCTAGAACGCGAAGCCGAACCCGACGAGGGCCATGGTCTCGCCGCGGTTGGGGCCGTGCAGGCCGGCGTTGGAAATGTGCCGCAACTGGAAGCTGATGTGCTGGCCTTGCCAGCCTACCGAGCTGACGAATTCGTAATCGCTGCTTAGGGCGAGCGAATGCCGGTTTTGCAAGGCCAGCTGCTCGCTGAAGAACAGATGCCCGTACCAGGCGTCGGTGGCGGCGTGTTGCAGGCGCACGCCGCCCGCCACCAGCCACACCACTTCGCGCGGGTTGTAGTGCGCGCCGGCATAGCGTGACAAGCGGCGTCCGTCGATCCAGCCAAGCGAGACATCCGGCGCCCAGGTAAAGTTGGTACTGCCCAGCGGGTGGCTGGCAAACACGCCCTCGACGAACGCGGTGGTGGCTGGATGGCTGTCCATGTAGCTGCGTCCACCCTCGATCGACCACTGCGCGGCGCTGGCGCTGGCGCAAAACGTCCCGAGTCCGAGCAACGCGACGGCCGCCCATGGCCAGCGTGCCGGCCGGTGGCTGTGCCCCGCACTGATGGCGTGTGGGGATATCTTGAATGTAGACACCGCATCGATCCTTGCCCCGAAGGGCGCGAGAGTTCCTCAACGGCGATATTGTGCTTGGGCGTGTCCACATCAACTCCCCTGCGACGCCGCAGCCCCGGTGGCGCTAAAAATTCGAGCGGACTTCCACCTCGGCAGCGCACGGCGGGCGGGATCGCGCTATCGTCGGTGGCCGCGAATCCGGCTTGGGGAGACTGGCATGCTCATATCGATGCGTCGTTCGTGGCTCGGGCTGGTTGTCGCCTTGCTCTTTGGCGCAGGCGTGGCGTGCGCCGCCGACAATCCGCCGCCAGCAAAATACCCGGCCTTGCCGAGCGAGACTCCGGCGCAGTTCAAGCCGGATCATTCCAGCTTCGGCTATACGATCCGCGAGGTGATGATCCCGATGCGCGACGGGGTCAAGCTGCACACGGTGATCATGCTGCCGCGCGGTGCGCACGACGCGCCGATCCTCTTCACCCGCACCCCGTACGATGCCTCCAGCATGGTCACGCAGACCGAGCATGCGCAGCTGAGCGGCCACATGGCCACGGCGCTGCAAACCCACGATGGCTTCGACAACCCGGTGGCGCTGATCGTCAAGGGTGGCTACATCCGTGTGGTGCAGGATGTGCGCGGCAAATACGGCTCGGAGGGCGACTTCGTGATGAACCGCCCGTTCCGCGGGCCGCTCAATGCAACGCCGGTGGACGAGGCGACCGACACCTCCGACAGCATCGACTGGCTGGTGAAGAATCTCCCCGAGAGCAACGGCAAGGTCGGCGTGCTGGGCATTTCCTATGACGGCTATGAGGCGCTGGTCGCCCTCGTCCACCCGAACCCGGCGCTCAAGGTCGTGGTGCCGATGAACCCGATGGTGGACGGCTGGATGGGCGACGACTGGTTCCACAATGGTGCGTTCCGCCAGCAGAACCTGCCCTACATCTACGAGCAGGTGGCGACGCGCGGCAACACCGAACCCTGGTGGAGCAATTATTACGACGACTATGACCTGTACATGCATTACGGCTCGGCCGGTGCCATGGGCAAGGCCTACTCGATGGAGCAGATCGGCTTCTGGAACAAGCTCACCGCGCATCCGGCCTACGACGCGTTCTGGAGCGGGCAGGCGATCGACAAGATCCTGGCCAAGCTGCCGCTCTCGGTGCCGATGCTGCTGGTCCACGGGCTCTGGGACCAGGAGGATATCTATGGCCCCATGGCCGTCTACAAGGCGCTCAAGCCCAAGGACACCGGTAACGACATGGTCTACCTGGTGATCGGGCCGTGGCACCACGGCCAGCAATTGGAGCCGGGCGACCACCTTGGTGCGATCCGCTTCGGCAGCGACACCGGCACGTATTTCCAGGAACACATCCTGGCGCCGTTCCTTGCCCATTACCTGCAAAATGACGCGCCGCCCAATCCGGTCGCGCCCGTCACGGCGTTCCGCACCGGCACGAACCAATGGGAGCGCCTGGCATCGTGGCCCGCCGGTTGCGCCACCGGGTGCTCCATCACGCCGACGCCGCTGTACCTGCATGCCGGCGACCGCGCCGATTTCACCGCGCCGGCAGCAGGCGAGGCGGCTTCGACCGACTACGTGTCCGATCCGGCCAAGCCGGTGCCCTACCGCGCGCGCCCCATCCTGCCGGTCGGCTACGACGGCGACCAGACCTGGCCGGAATGGCTGGTCGACGACCAGCGCAGCTTTTCCGGCCGCACCGATGTGGCCACGTTCAAGTCCGCCGTTCTTGACCATGACGTGACCATTGCCGGCCAAGCGCAGGTGAACCTCGTGGCCTCCACCAGTGGCACCGACTCGGACTGGGTGGTCAAGCTGATCGACGTCTATCCGGACCAGGTCGCCGCGGAGCCGGCGTCAGGCCAGCAGCGGCTGGGCGGCTATCAGCTGGCCGTGGCCATGGATATTTTCCGCGGCCGCTATCGCGAGAGTTTCTCCGCGCCGCACGCGCTGACGCCGAACCAGCCGCTGGCCTACCGCTTCGAGCTGCCCACGGCAAACCACGTGTTCCGCGCCGGACACCGCATCATGGTGCAGGTGCAGTCCAGCTGGTTCCCGCTCTACGACCGCAACCCGCAGACCTACGTGCCGAACATCTTCTTCGCCAAGGCGGCCGACTACGTCAAGGCCACGCAACGCATCTACCACGCGCCAGGCGAGGCCAGCTACGTGGAGCTGCCGGTGGTGGCGGGCAAATAGACGGCCATGCCGCAGTCGGCCACAGGCCGGGCGGCCGGGCCCTTTAGTTTTGCGTCGATGCTAAGATCAAGGGACCCGCACACGCGAGAGGATGCAATCATGTCCGACCCTGTCAAGGCGCCTGAACAGACTGATCCCAGCAACGTGTCAGGCAAGAGCACACCAGCATCGACCATCGGTCCCACCAGGCGCCACAAGATGTATTGGGGCTGGATCGTGGGGATCATCGTCCTGCTCCTGATCCTTTGGGGCTTCTTTGGCATGGACCACGAGAAGCCGGTGATCCAACCGGTCATGGAACCGGCCCCTGCCGCATCGACCATCGACTAGCTGCCCGTTTACAGCCGCGTGGCCGACCGTCACGCGGCTGCGTCGCCGTGTAGCGGATCAAGCACCCCGTGCGCTCCGCACCAATTGTCGTGCATCGTGGCTTAGCGGCGCGGGGGCACCGATGCCGACGTATCGCCAGCCGCACCAGCCACCGGCCAGGTGCGCCGCAGCGGGTGCGCCTCCGTGTTGAAGGTGACGGCGTCGAAGTCCAGCGCGTTGGGCTGGAACAGCAGATAGTAGTACTTGAAGGTCTCGGCGAGGACGTAGCTTTGCATGGCGTCGCGCTGCTGCTTGGTGACGACGCTCTCGAGCGCGGCATAGCCGGCGGCGGTGCGGCAGTACTTTACGAAGTCCTCGAACATCGTGCGCCCCATGGCCAGGTATTTCGGGTCATGGGTGGTGTGGTACAGGTAATACGTGGATTCGACGATTTCCGGGCGCAGGGCGTATCCGGGCGCGAGCACGCGCATGCTGCGGTAATCGAGTTCCTCGGGCTCGATGCCGTTGAGCTGCCACATGCGGAAGCCGGAATCCTGCAGGCGCGCGGCGCGGTCGACGTCGCCGGACAACGCGAGCAGCGCGGGGAAGAACGCATCGAGCGCGCCATAGGTGGTGGCGGTGCGCTTGCCGGTCTGCATGTCGGCGTGACCGTACCAGAGCTCGCCGCGCACCTCGTCGGCCAGGTACTTGTTGATGGCCGGGATGCTGGCCTTCCACATGGCCAGGCAATCCTGGTCGCCAAACAGGCGCCAGCATTTCCACAGGTACTCGACGTAGCTGTCGATGCCGCCGGAGATGCTGGAGTCGCGGTCGGTCCATTGCCCGGTCTCGACGTTGATGCCGGCCCCGACCAGGCCGATCTTCGAGCGGCGCTGGAAGGTCTCGACCAGTGCGCGCTTGGCCTTGGCATAGAACACAGGCTTGCCGGTGAGCTTGCTGAGCGTGCCGAATTCCAGCAGCAGGGTACCGGTCTCGGCCGGATTGGTGACCGCGCCGCGCGTCTTGCCGGTGCGCAGGTTGACGAATTCCCAGGGCAGGCCGGTAGGTGAGTCGAACGCCGGCAGCAGCCGCGTGCCGAGATCCTCGGCCTTGTGCAGCAGGCGCTCGTCACCGGTCAGCTGGTAGCCCGAGAGCAGGCCGCCCAGTAGGCGTATCGTGATCTCGAAGTTCTTGACGTAGATGTCCTTGTCGAAATCGAGCTGCGTGGCGATCAGCTCGCGATCGGCATCAGCTTCGTCCTTGAGGCCCATCAGCACCAAGGTGTCCAGCGCGTCGACCGGCGTCATCAGCAGCGATTGCCCGTACCAGTCGAATGGCGTCTTGCTGAGTGGGCGCAGCTCGTCGTGGCCCCAGGCATAGCGCTTGTAATTGTTCCATGCGTGCAGGAACTCGGCCTTGACCTGCGCGGCCATGGCGGCGGAGTCGACCGCTGTCGGCGCCGGCGGCGCCGGCGGCGCGGCGGTGGCATACGTCGCTATCAGCGCCGTCAGCAGCAGCGTCAGCAGCATGTGCGGCGATCGCTTGCCCGCGGTCATGGTGCATCCTCTCCCAGTACGTTGAGCACCTCGTAGCACGCGCCCATGGTGTGGTAATCGGTTTTGCCGGCCGGGCTCTTCTCGTCGCTGTACTTGTGGTTGCGGCGGTCGAGGATGCGGTACCAGGCACCGTATTCGTGGTCGACGAAATGCGTCCACGCGTATTCCCACAGGCGCTGGTACCACTGCCAGTAGGTGTCCTCCCCGGTGCGCGCGGCGAGCAGGGCGGCGGCGGCCAGCGACTCGGCCTGCACCCAGTAATACTTGTCGTCGTCGCAGATCGTGCCGTCCGGCGCAAAGCCGTAGCACAGCCCGCCGTACTCGTTGTCCCAGGCACGCGCGACGGCCGTGTCGAACAAGTGGCGCGCCGTCGGCAGCAGCCAGTCGGCATCGACGTGACGGCCAAGGATCAGCAGCAGCTTCGCCCACTCGGTCTGGTGCCCGGGCTGGAAACCCCAGGGGCGAAACAGGTGTTTCGGGTTGTCGCGGTTGTATTCCCAGTCGATGTTCCAATCGGCGTCGTAATGCTCCCAGACCAGCCCGTGGGTTTTGGCCGCCTGGCGGCGGGTCATGTGGTCGGCGAGCAGCAATGCCCGGTCGAGGTAGCGCTGTTCGCTGCTGGCGTCGTAGGCCGTGAGCATCGCCTCGCACAGGTGCATGTTCGCGTTCTGTCCACGATAGGACGTGAAGTGCCAGTCGAAGTCGGCCTCGTCGCGGTACAGCCCGGCGTGCGCATCCCAGTAGTGGCGCTCCAGCAGGTCCCAGGTTTCGTCCATCCAGGCGGCGGCTTCGGCGATGCCGGCACGGCGCGCGCTGGCGTAGGCCACGAGCACGAAGGCGACGCCGTAGGCATGGTTGGTGGTGTCGTCCGGCCAGCCCTTCTCCAGCGTCCAGGCGTAGCCGCCGCTGCCCGCGTTGCGGTGTGCGGTACGCAGGTAGTCTAGGCAGTGTCGCGTGGCATCAGCGTACGCAGGCTCGCCGAAGGCGCGTGCGGCCATCGCGTAGTCGAAGACAAAGCGCGTGCTGCTGACCAGGTGTCGGTGTTCGCGATCGTAGATGCTGCCGTCATCGCGGAAATAGTGGAAACAACCACCGGCGGGGTCCAGGCAGCGCGGGTGGTAAAACGCCAGGGTATCGCGGACGTGCTGGCGCAGGAATTCCGGCGAGCGGAAGTCGGGAAGCTTGGAAGGCTGCGTATCCATGGGTCACCTACGCGTGTTGCTGCAGGAAGGCGTGGACGGCGTCGTGGGTCGGCATGGCCGCGAACGAGCCGGCACGGGTGACGGCCAGGGCACCGCAGGCGGCAGCGTAGCGCAGCATGTCGCCGCGGCGGTCGTCGGCGTCGGCCAGCCGGGTCAGGTCCTTCGCCCCGACGCCGGCGCCGCCCAGCCGGTACAGTAGGCCGGCGATGAAGGCATCGCCCGCGCCCGTGGTGTCGACTGCGGCCACGCTGAACGCGGGCAGCTCGCCGCGCCGGTCGCGCGTGTACCAGTGCAAGCCGCGCGCGCCGTCGGTGACGACGATGAATTGCGCGGGGCCTTGCCACAGGCGCTCGAACACAGGCGCCTCGCCACCAGCGGCGACTGCGAGGAAGGCCAGCTCCTCGGCACTCAACTTGACCAGGTCGGCCTCGGCCAGGGCTCGCCACAGCCGCGGTGCGGGGTCCTCGCCGCGCGGCCACAGGGCGGGGCGCAGGTTCATGTCGAAGCTGACCAGGGCCTCGGCTGCGCGGGCGCGGCGCATGCCCTGCACGGTGACGTGCGCGATGGCGTCTTCGGTGAGGCTGTTGGAACAGGCGTGGAACGCGCCAGCATCGCGGAACATGTCATCGCTGAAATGCACCTCGCGGAACAGCAGGTCGGCGGCGGGTGGCCGGTAGAAGCTGAAGCTGCGCTCGCCATCCGCGCCGTGGGCAACGAAGGCGAGCGCGGTCGGCGCCGCGTCGGTGCGCGCCACGTGGCGGGTGTCGACCCCGGCCGCGCCGAGTTGCGCCAGCAGCAGCTCGCCGAACATGTCGTGCGCCAGCATGCCGACGAACGCGGCATGGCCGCCGAGCCGGGCCACGCCGACCGCCACGTTGGCCGGCGCACCGCCCGCATGCGGCACGAACACCGGCGGCGCACCTGCCGTGGCCGGCGACTGCGCGTGAAAATCGATCAGCGCCTCACCAAAGCACAGGACCGGGCTCATGCGACGCGCGACCCGCGCAGCCCATAGAACACGATGTACGCGTAGCACACGAGCGGCAGCACGAACGAAGGCTGCACGCCGATGTGGTCGGCCAGGAAGCCCTGCGCCGGCGGAATCAGCGCGCCACCAACGATGCCCATGATCATCAGACTCGACGCGCGGCTGGTCAGTGCGCCCATCTTCTCGATGCCGAGGGTGAAGATGGTCGGGAACATCACCGAGTTGAACAGGCCGATCGCCACCACGCTCCACATCGCCACGTGGCCGTGCGTGCTCATCGTGGTGACCACCAGCAGGCCGGCGACGACGGCAAACGCACTCAGGATCCGGCGCGGGTCGATTGCCTTCATCAACAACCAGCCAACGAAGCGTCCGACCATCGCCCCGCCCCAGTAGAGCGCCACGTAGCGGGTCGCGGTGGCCGGATCGATGGCGCCAATCTCGGGCAGCGAGATGTAGTTGATCATGAAGCTGCCGATCGTGACCTCGGCGCCGACGTAGACGAAGATCGCCACCACCCCGAACGCGACATGCGGATGGCGCAACGCGTCGCGCAGGCGATGCTCGGCCCCGGCCTGGCTGCTGCCGTCGGTCTTGAGCGGCGGCAGGTGGAACAGCCAGATGGCGACGGCGAGGACGATCATCACCAGCGCCAGGCCGAGGTACGGCCCCTGCACCAGCCGCGCCTGCTCCAGGCGGTAGGCCACCTGCTGCGCCTCCGGCAACTTCGCCAGCGCGAAGGCGCCGAGCGTGGTGCCGGTGAGAATCAGCGGGCCGATCACATAGGGGCCGATCACCGTGCCCAGGGAGTTGAACATCTGCGCCAGGTTCAGCCGGCTGGACGCCAGCTTCTCGTCGCCGAGCAGGCTGACGTAGGGGTTGGCCGCGACCTGCAGGCCGGTGATGCCGGTGGCCAGGATGAAGAACGCGCCGAGGAACACGGGATACGAGGCAAGCACCGCCGCCGGCAGGAAGAGCAGCGCGCCAAGCGCGGCGACCAGCAGGCCGAGGATGATCGTGGCGCGGTAGCCGACGCGGGCGAGCACCGCGCCGCAGGGCACGGACATGATGAAGTAGGCGCCGAAGAACGTCAGCTGCACCAGCATGGCCTGGAAGTAGTTCAGCGTGAACAGGGCCTTCAGGTGCGGGATCAGGATGTCGTTCAGGACGGTCATCAGCCCCCACATCAGGAACACGCCGTTGATGACGACGAGCGCGGTGCGGGTGCTGGCGGTGTGGCGGGTCATGGCTGGCGTGTCCTTGTCGTCGCTGCGTTATGGCGCATGGTGGAGAGCCTGGGCAGTGGAAGCCGTACGGGCTTTTCCCTCGAACGCTCCCACGTCCCCGACCCCGTGCGCATCATGCAGCACAGCGTGTCCGCACGCACGCCGCGTGTTAATTTCAGCGCCGATCGAGGCCAGCCCAAGGGGCGTACCCATGCCGTCTGTTTTCAATCTACCGGCGCGTACCGCTTGCGGCGCGGCGCTGCTGCTCCTTGCCGCCACCTGCCTGGCGGGCATGCCCGCAGTCCATGCCGCGGCGCCCGCCGCCACCGGCTGGGCCGCAGTCGATCCCATGATCGGCACCGGCGGCGACGGCCATACCTTCCCCGGCGCCACCGTGCCGTTCGGCATGATCCAGCTCAGCCCCGACACGGCGATGCCGGACTTCAAGCACGCATACAAATGGGCGGCCGGCTACCGCTACGAGGATCACAGCATCCTCGGCTTCTCGCACACGCATTTTTCCGGCAGCGGGCATTCCGACCTGGGCGATATCCTGTTGATGCCGGGCGTGGGCAAACCACAGCTCGATCCCGGCGATCCCGACCGGCCTGGCAGCGGCTACCGCTCCGAATTCAGCCATGCCAGCGAAGTGGCGCAGCCCGGCTATTACGCCGTGACGCTCACCACCAGCGGCGTGCGCGTGGAACTCACCGCGGGCACGCGCGTCGGCTGGCACCGCTACACCTTCCCCAAGGGCCAGGATGCACATGTACTGCTGGACCTGCGGCCCAGCATCTACGACTACCCCGGCAAGGTGTTGTGGTCGCGGTTGCAGGTGGCGGCCGACGGCACCGTCACCGGCTATCGCGAGACGCGCGGCTGGGCGCCGGGGCGGCAGCTCTATTTCGCCATGCGTTTCTCCCAGCCGATGACGGCGCACGACCTGGTCAATCGCGAACAGGATATCGTCTACAAGGGTTTCAAGGGCCCGGCAGCAAACCCGGCTGGCAACGATGCCGTGGAAGGCAAGCAGCTCGAAGGCGTGTTCGAGTTCAGCAAGCTCCGCTCGCCGCTGCTCGTCAAGGTGGCAATCTCCACGGTCAGCGCCGCCAACGCCGTGGCCAACCTCGACGCCGACGGCCAAGGCTGGGATTTCGATGCGCGGCGCAGCGATGCGCGTGCCGCCTGGAGCCAGGCGTTGGCGACGATCGACGTCGAGGCCGCGCCTGATGTCACCAGGAACTTCTACACCGCGATGTACCACGCGCTGCTTGCGCCGAACCTCGCGATGGACGTCAACGGCGAGTACCGCGGCCCCGACCACAGCGTGCACAAGGCGGACGGCTATACGTTCTATTCCACCTGGTCGCTGTGGGACGTGTACCGCGCCCAACAGCCCCTGCTTGCCTTCATCCAGCCGGCGCAGCGGGTGAACGACCTGGTGAATTCACTGCTCGCCGCGCAACAGGCCAGCCCGTTCGGCATCCTGCCGGTCTGGGCGTACCAGGGCCTGGAGACCTGGTGCATGATCGGCTACCACGCCGTGCCCGTCATCGCCGACGCCTACATGAAGGGCTTCCGTGGCTTCGACGCCGAGGCCGCGCTCAAGGCCATGGTCGCGAGCGCCACCTATGCTCCCTACGGCGGTCTCGGCGACTACATGAAGCTCGGCTACGTGGCCATCGACCACGAGCCCGAGGCCGCGTCCAAGACCGTGGAATACGCATTCGACGACTGGACCATCGCGCGCATGGCCCAGGCGATGGGGCGCAAGGACGTCGCGCAGACGTTCTTCCAGCGTGCCGGCAACTGGCGCAACGTGTTCGACGCCAAGACCGGCTTCGTCCGTGCGAAGAAAAGCGACGGCAGCTTCCGCACGCCGTTCGACCCCGCCTCGGCCGGCTACGGCAGCGACTACACCGAGGGCAATGCCTGGCAGTATTCCTGGTACGAGCCGCAGGACATCGCCGGCCTGATCAAGGAGTTGGGCGGCGACGCCAAGCTGGTCGCCAAGCTCGACGCGCTGTTCGAAGCCAAGGTCGACCCCAAGGAATTCGCCAACGTCGAGGACATCTCCGGCCTGATCGGCTACTACGCCCACGGCAACGAGCCCAGCCACCACATTGCCTACCTTTACGATTACGCCGGCGCGCCGTGGAAAACCCAGCAGCGCCTGGCCGAGATCATGCACACGCAATACGCGCCGACGCCCACCGGCCTGGCCGGCAACGACGACCTCGGCCAGATGTCCGCCTGGTACCTCTTCACCGCGCTCGGCTTCTATCCGGTGGCGCCGGCCAGCAACCAGTACGTGATCGGCCGTCCGTTCGTGCGCAGCGCCACCATGCACCTGCCGAACGGCAAGACCTTCCGCATCGTCGCCGAGCACCTGGATGTCGCCCATCCCTACGTCGGCAGCGTCACCCTGAACGGCAAGCCGCTGGATCGCACCTGGCTGGACTACACCGACATCACCGCTGGCGGCGAACTCCGCTTCGTCATGCAGGCGCAACCAAACCGGCAGTGGGGCACCGCCGTGGCGGCGCGTCCCTACGCGATGAGCGCCTATTGAAAAGGTGCCAGAGACAGTTCCACCGGGGACCAATCGTCCCTGGCACTGTTTTTCTGACGCTACTTTTTATTGCTCGTCGTCATCGCGCCAATGGCGGCCGTGGCCGCGCCGTCCGCGGTCGTGGTCGCGCCATTCGTCGTGGTCACGCCAGCCGCGGCGGTCATAGCGATAGTCGCGCGGTGCATAGTAGATGCGCGGTGCATAGTAGGCAGGCGCCGGCTCATAGTACGTACGGGTCGGCGGGTAATAGGCCGGCGTGGTATAGACCACCGGGGACGACGGCGCGTACACGATCGGCGCCGGGTCGAACAGTCCGCCCAGGTTGACGCCGACGAACACCCGTGTGTGGGCAGAGGCGATCGCGGGTAGCGCGACCAATATCGTCAGTCCAGTCGCCGTGGCAAGGATCCCGATACGTTTCATGCTGCACCTCCGCGTTCCAGTTGGCTGCGGCTCTTGCTCGGCCGCATGGATCGACGGTATGGACATCGCATTTGCATTCCCTTAGCCGGCGGCGCTGCGTTGGTATGCGTTCATGCTGGTGGTGCCGGCGCACAAGCGGGTGGGGTGTGTCAGCGACAAGTTCTCTCGCGTAGCTCGTCGGCTGTCGCGGCGAATGCCCTTTGGCCCTGGCGCCATTTTTCAAAAATGCCGTGTCCACGCCGGTGGCGGTGAAGACCCATTTCGGCTTCAGCTTGCCGACGTTGGCGGCGCTGATGCCGTGCTCGGCCGCCGCGTAGCGTGTGTTGTGGTTGTTCTGCAAATGAGGGGACGGAGGAATTAAATCCTGATAATTGCCACCGTCCCCTTCATTTAGTTTGTTTTATTCGTCGAGCGTATGAAGTCCACCGCGTCGTCGTGCAGCTTCTTGTGCGACGGCTCGTGGACGTAGACCATGTGCCCGGAGGGGTAGAACGCGTAGCTGATGTTCTTCTGCAGCGATTCCGGGATCGGCAGGTGCTGCATTTCGTAGACGGCGGTGTAATACGGCGTCGAGAGATCGTAGAAGCCGCCGAACATGCGTACCTTGAGCAGCGGGTCGTATTTCATGGCCGAGGCCAGGTCGAGCATGACGTTGGCGCCGCTGCCACGGCCAGATCTTTCGCCCGGTGCCGGGTGATCCCAATCCCAGTTGAAGTCCTGCGCGCCGTAGGCGGACGGCCGGTAAACCATCTGGTCGCCGAACTTCAGGGTGTTGCGCACGTAGTCGTTGAAGCTCGCGACGTAGGCCGAGCTGATCGCCGCCGATTGCGGGTCGTAGTCCCGGTTCTTGGCCAGTGGATCCATGGCCGGCCCGGAGAACCGCGTGTCCAGGCGTCCGGTGACGGTGTCGGTGTCGGCCAGAAGCTGCTGCTCGAACATGCCCCCGGTGACCCTGAGGTTGGCCTTCAGCAGGTAGTCCACCGGCAGGCCGGTATAGCCGTGCAGCTTTTCGGCGATCTGCTGCCTACGCTTGGCATCCAGGGTGGCGCCGGCGGAAAGCGCCGGCTCGTATTCGGTCCGTGCGAACCGGGTGACTTCCTTCAGGAGCGGCGCAAGGCCGCCGGTGTAGCTCGGCAGCTTGCGGTGGTACCAGGCGGTCGCCGCATAGGTCGGCAGCGCCAGCACGTAGGACATGTCGAGGCCCGGGTGCGTTTCGGCCCCGTCGATCCGCAGGGTGAAGTCGAGCACCGTCGAGAGCAGCATCACGCCGTTGAGGCCCACGTTGTACTGGCGCTCCAGGATGCTGGCGAGCACCGCCGAGCGGGTGGTGCCGTAGCTCTCGCCGAACAGGTACTTGGGTGAATTCCAGCGGTTGTAGCGGGACATGAACTGGGTGATGAAGCGCGCGAAAGCCTGGGCGTCCTGGTCGACGCCCCAGTAGTCCTTGGCGAGTTCCTTGTGGCTCTTGTCGATCGCCGCCTGGTCCTTGCCGGTGGCCAGCAGGCGGCCGAAGCCGGTGCCGGGCATGTCGATGAACACCAGGTCGGTTGCATCCAGCAGGCTGTAGTCGTTGTTGACCAACTCGTAAGGGGCGGCCGGCGTATGGGTGTGGTCGTTGGTGACCACGCGTTTGGGTCCCCAGGTGCCCAGGTGCAGCCACATCGTGGACGATCCCGGGCCGCCGTTGTAGACAAAGGTGATAGGTCGCTTGCCGGGGTCGCCGCCCTGCTTGAAGTACGCGAAGTAGCTCATCGCCACCTGGGGGACGGATTCCTGGTTGCCGGTGCCATGGATCACCAGCGTGCCGGCGACGGCGTCGTAGCCGATGGACTTGCCTTCCACGGTCACGGTGCCGTGCGTGGTGGTGGTCATCGGCGTGGACAGGCGCTTGATCAGGCTGGGCGATCCGGAATCGCTGTCGGCGTCTGCCTTGGCCGAGGTGCCGGCGGTGGCAGGCGGCGCCGCGAAAGCAGGGGCGCTGCACAGCAGCAGCGAGGCGAGGGCAACGGCAAGGCAGTTGGCTTTCATGGCGGCTCCGGGCAGAGGCGGGCGAGGACGTGGGATGGGTATCTCTGAATACGCAGCAGCGGACACGCGGGTTCCCAGCATGCTTGTTGCGTCCCCACCCGGGACAGTAAAGGGGTCCAGTGCATTTATCCACACCCTGACGGCTTTCGACTTCCAGCGGCACCGGATGGGAACCGGCACGAGGGGGGTTACGTGGCCTTGATGGCCGTTCCTTTTTTCTTCATGCCAGGACGATTCCCATCGTTTCGTGGATGCATGAAGGCGCTGGATCTTCGCGTCCGTGGAGATGACGGCGATGCGTCGTTTTTCATCCCGGCTTCCGGCTTCGCGTGAACGCGGTCCTACGGTTTGCCGCGGGCAGCGGCGAGGGCCTTGGCGGCGCGGCGCGCGCGCTTGCGCGCCTTGCGTTCGCGACGGTCGTGCAGCCATAGATAAATGGCCGGCGTGCTGAGCAGGGTCAGCAGTTGCGAGACCAGCAAGCCGCCGAGGATCGCGATGCCGAGCGGCTGGCGCATTTCCGAGCCGGTGCCGAAGCCGATCGCCAGCGGCAGCGCCGCGCCCATGGCGACGAGCGTGGTCATGGTGATGGGGCGGAAGCGCACCAGCGCGGCTTCGCGGATCGCCTCGGGCGGCGGCAGGCCACGTTCGCGTTCGGCGACGAGCGCGAAGTCGACCATGAGGATCGCGTTTTTCTTGACGATGCCGATCAGCATCAGCACCGCGATCACCGACATCAGGGTGAGCTGGCTCTGCGTGACCAGCATCGCGAGGAACGCGCCGGCGCCGGCGGCCGGCAGCGTCGAGATGATGGTCAGCGGATGGATCAGGCTTTCGTACAGGATGCCGAGCACGAGGTACATCGCGGCGATGACCGCGAACAACATGATCAACGCGTTGCTAAGCGCCTCGATCAGCTGCTGGTTGTCGCCGGTGTAGCGCTTGACCACACCTGGCGGCAGCTGCGCGGCAAACATCGCCTGGTTGACCAGTTGCAGCCCCGCGGCCTGGGTGACGTCCTTGGCGAGGTTGTAGTTGATCGCGGCCGATTCCAGCTGGTTGAAGTGCTGCACGGTGACCGGCGCGATGCGCGGCTGGATCGTCGCGATGGCCGACAGTGGGATCATGGTGCCGGCGCTGTTGCGCACATAGGTGTTGAGCAGGGTGCCGGGACTGAGCGAATCGGCGCTGGCCGCGGTCAGCACCACGCGGTACTGGTTGATGTCCGAGTAGATGATGGACACCGGGGTCTGCCCGAACGCGTTGGCGAGCGCGGTATCCACCTGCGCCATGCTGACGTGCAGGCGCGCGGCGGCATGGCGGTCGACCTGCAGCATCTGCTGCAGGCCGATGCTGTCGAACGTGCTGCTTACGTCACGGAACTGCGGCATGCCGCGCATGATGTGTTCGAGCCGCAGAGTGGGTGCCTGCAGCGACGCGCCGTCGGTGCTGTCGAGCTGGAACGAGTACTGGCCGCCGCCGTTGCCGCCGCCACCGCCGCCCTGGATGAATTGCACCGGGGTCAGCGAGACATCCATGTCCGCGACCGTCTTGTAGTACTTGCCGAGCCGGTCCACGACTTCCTGCGCCGTATCCTGGCGCGTGCCCGGGCCGCGCCCGCGCGGCTTCAAGTCGACGAACAGGTTCGCGGTGTTGCCGACCGCGCCGGGACTGGGGCCATTGCCGCTGCCGAGTTCGGCCGAGACGTCTAGTACCGCCGGATCGGCCTGCAGCACGGCCGCGAGCTCGCGCACGCGGGTGGCCAGCAGGGTTGGCGAGATGTTCGCGTCGGCGCGGATGCTTGCCTGCAGCAAGCCGGTGTCCTCCTTCGGCATCAGGCCGCCGCCGGCGGTCTTGACCACGGCGACCGCGAGCACCACGGTCAGGATCAGCAGCATCAGCGGTTGCCAGCGCATCAGGCGGCGGTGGCGCAGCGCCCAGTCCAGAGCATGTTCGTACGTGCGCAGCAGGGCGCGGTCGAACCCCTCGGCCATGCGTTGCAGGCGGCTGCTGCGCGCCGGTTGCTCCGCGGTATCGGTCAGCCAGCGCCCGCACAACGCCGGGGTCAGGGTCAGCGAGACCACAGCGGAGATCACGATCGTGGCGACCAGGGTCACCGCGAACTCGCGCATCAGCACCGTGAACACGTTGTTGCCGAACACCAGCGGCGCGAACACCGCGAGCAGCGACAGCGTGATCGAGACCACCGTGAAGCCGATTTCCTTGACCCCGGCCAGCGCCGCCGGCAATGGCCGCTCGCCGCGCTCCATGTGGCGCACGATGTTCTCGATCACCACGATCGCGTCGTCGACCACGAAGCCGACGCACAGCACCAGCGCGATCAGCGAGAACAGGTTGAGCGTGAAACCCAACGACCACATCACCACCAGCGCTCCGGCGAGCGACAGTGGCACGCTGAACATGGCGATCACCGTCGGTCGCGTCCGACGCAGGAACACCAGCATCACCAGCACCACCATGACGACGCTCATGAGCAGCGCGATTTCCACCTCGTGCAAGGCCGAGAGCGTCGTCGGCGTGAGGTCGAACACCGGCATGATCTGCACGTCCGCCGGCAGCAGCGCACGCAGGCGCGGCAACGCGGCGCGGATCGCCGCGACGGTGGCGACCGCATTCGCCTCGGAGCGCTTGCTGATCTGCATCGTCACCGCGCGCTCGCCGTTGAACCACGCCGCGGCGTACTTGTCCTGCTGCCCGCTGCTCACCCTCGCCACGTCGGCCAGGCGGATCGGCACGCCGTTGCGCATCGCGATCACCAGGCGCGCGAATTCCGCCGGGCCGCGCAGCACATCGGTGCTGATCGCCATCTGCGTCATGCCATCGCTGAGCGTGCCGAGCGGCGCGGTGACGTTTGCCGCGCGCAAGGCATTCGCCACGTCGTTGGCGGTCAGGCCAAGCTTTGCCAGCGCGGACGTGTTGAGTTCGACGCGCACCGCGTGCGGCGTGCCGCCGCCGACCTGGACGTTGGCCACGCCAGGCAGCTGCATGACTGCCGGCTTCAGCAAGGTGTCGGTGAGGTCGTAGAGCTGGTCTGGCGGCAGGCTGGTCGAGGTCAGCGAGACCACCAGCACCGGCACTTGCGAGGTATCGAACTTGAAGAATTGCGGCGGGTTCGGCAAGCCGCTCGGCAGGTCGGCCGCCGCCGCGTTGATCGCCGCCTGCACCTCGCGCGCCGCCTGGTCGGTACTGCGCCCGAAATTGAACAGCACCATGATCTGCGTGCTGCCCTCCTTGGTATTGGAGACCATCTGCCGGATGCCCGGGATCTGGCCCAGGTGCCGTTCCAGCGGGCCGACGACGGTCGCCGCCATGGTCTGTGCACTCGCCCCAGGCAGTTGCGCGAACACGGCGACACCGGGGAACTGGATCGACGGGAACGCGGCCACGCCCAACAACAGGTACGCCCACACGCCGGCGAGCGCCAGCCCGATGGCGAGCAGCGAGGTGCCGACAGGGCGATGGATCAATGTGGCGAACATGGGCCTGGCTTCGCGGCAAGGCCGGAAGCATACCGGGATGTGGCCGCAAGAGCTGTTGTGGGAGCCCGTTCACAGATGGTGATCTTTCAGTGGCCGACCCGAAAGCATCGTCCGTGAACGGGCTTACACATGTGGCTGCGCCTACGGCGTGGCCGGGCTGTAGCGCAGGGTCAGGTACCAGGCGCGGCCGGGTTGGTTGAAGTAGTAGACGGTCTCGTAGTCGTGATCGAATGCATTGGCCAGTTTCGCCTCGACCTGCCAGTGCGTTGTGAAGTGCCAGCTGGCGCGCAGCGCCAGCGTGCTGTAGCCGCCGAGGCGATGCTGGTTCGCGATGTCGTCGTAGCTCTTGCCTGCGGCGTACCAGGTGGTGCCGACGCCAAACACGCCGAGGCGGCGGTCGATGTCGATGCGCGCGGTGCGCTCCGGGCGGCGCGGCAGCAGTTTGCCGTTGTCGGCGCCGCCGTCATCGTTTTTTGGCTGCTGCAGGGTGAGGTAAGCCTGCACCTGCCAACTGTCCAGGCTCGCGCCGAGCTGGCCCTCCAGGCCGCGGATGCGCGCCTTGCTGACATTGAACGGCACGTAATTTTGCGCGGGATCGAGCACGATCAGGTCGTCGATGCCGGTCTGGTAGGCGTTCAACGCCCAGTTCCACCCTTCGAATTTCTGGCTGAGGCCCAGCTCGCCACTGCGCGACTGTTCCGGCCGCAGATCTGGATTCGCCGACGGGATGCTGCTGAACGGTGGGTAGTACAGGTCGTTGAACGTCGGCGCGTGAAACGCCGTGCCGTAGCTGGCCAGCAGGCGCAGGTCGTGGTCGAAGCTGTAGCCCCAGGCCAGCGCGCCGGTATCGTGGTTGCCGTACTGTTGATTGTGGTCATGCCGCGCCGACAGCTGCAGCTCGTTGCGGCCGAACGTGCCCTGGTACTGAGCGTAGCCGCCGATGTCGTCGCGGTTGGCGGCGAGGTAGCCGATGCTGCTGGCGACGTGCTCCTGCTGATAGTCCACGCCTACGGTCAGCAGCTGGTTCGCGACCAGCGCGATGTTGTTCTGCCACGAGAACTGGTTGCGTCGCGAATTGGAATAACCGGTCTGCGCGAACGGATACCAGGTGCCGTAATAGGTGCCCTGGTAATACGTGGTTTTGAGATCCTTGCTCTGCCCCGCATTCAACGTGACCTTCCAGATATCCAGCGGCGAAAAGCTCAGTCGCCCGCCTGCCACGCGCTGCTCGTTGACCGCGTCGTTGCTACCGTAAGGGCTGCCGGCGTACTCGACGTCGTTCTTGCTGCGCAGCCAGGTGAAGGCGAGCTCAGTGCCGTTGTCCCAGCGATAACCGGCATTGGCCGCGCCATTCCAGTCGCGGTACGCGTCGTCGCGCGGATCGTCGACGAAGCAACCTGCCATCGCTTCCGCCGCACCCATCTTGCAGCCCGGAAATTCGTTGGTGTATTCGCCCCCCAGACTGAGGTTGTACCAGGCATGCGCGTCACCACCGGACAGGCCGGCCTGGCTGCCGAACAGGCCGTGGCTGCCGGTGGTCATGCTGAACGAGGGCACGATATGGCCGCCAAGCTGGCCGTGGCGGGTGAAGATCTGGATCACGCCGCCGATCGCGTCGGCGCCGTACAGGCTCGAGCGCGGCCCGCGCACGATCTCGATGCGCTCGATCTGTTCCACCGGAATCTGCTCCAGCGAAGCGAACCCCGCCGTCACCGAGCCGACGCGCACGCCGTCGATCAGCACCAGCGTGTGCGTGGAATTGGTGCCGCGCAGGAACAACGAACTCTGCTGGCCGAGGCCGCCACTCTGGGTGAAGGTCACGCCGGGCAGGCCGGTCAGCAGGTCGAGCACCGATACCGGCTGCAGGCGTTCGATGTCCGCACGCGTGATCACGCTGATCGACGACAGCGAATCGTCAATGGTGACCGGCGTGCGCGTGGCGGTGACCACCACCGGCGACAGATTGCCGGCCTGGTCCACGTCAGCCGCGTAAGCGGTCAGGGTGCAACTCAATAGTGCAACGCTCAGCAAGGTCTTGTTCAAGGCAGCTCCCTCGGCCGCGCACCCGCGCACGGCTCATGCAAGGTCAATGAGCTGGTGGCAGACGAGGGAAGAAGCGGAACGACGGGCAGGCACGGCGGCCAACGCGCGTGGTTCGGCCTCGCCCACCGCGAGCCACCAGGTATCGTTCGGGCCGGTCTCCGGGCTCGCGAGTCGCTGCAGTGGAATCTGCAGCTGCGTGCGGCGCCTTCCCATGCTGTGCCAGCACAGTGGCCGATGACCGCGCGTTGTCTCGCTTACCGTTGCGGGGGCAGCGCCGGGTTTGCAGGGTGTGGTTGACACACTGCGCACCGGCTTCCCGTTTCATCCCTACGGCGAGTTGCCATCGGGACACCCGAACGGCGTTACTTTATCTGCACACGGCCATGCGGACAATCACCGCCTCGACATTCCGATTCAAATGTGGGAGCGCGCTCGCGGGCGATACCTTTCGGTGTATGCCTGGAGAGCATCGCCCGCGAGCGGGCTCCCACAGGTGCTGATTGCAGGCGGCGTGGTCCTGGAGATTGCTGTTCGCTGGCGGGCGTGGAACGATCACGGCACTCGACTTGTCCCCAGAGTCACTGCCGCCTCGGATACTTGCCGTGACAAACGTTGCCACCCACGAATTCGCCGACCGCTCGCTGCAAGCCACGGCCTTGTCCGCCAGCGTTGCCGGACATTTGCGTGACGGCCTGCGCCGGCGCGGCAGCGCGCTGCTGGCGGTGTCCGGTGGCACGACGCCGGCCGCGTTTTTTGCCTGCCTCGCGCGCGAAGCCATGGATTGGTCGAAGGTGTGCGTGACCCTGGTCGACGAGCGCTGGGTGGGCGCGGACGATGCGCGCTCCAATGCACGCCTGGTGCAAACCACGTTGTTGCAGCACGCCGCCAGCGTGGCGACGTTCGTGCCGCTGTATACCGGCGCTGCCACGCCGGAGCTGGGCGTGGCCGAGGCGGATGCGCGCCTTGCCGCCTTGGCGCTGCCGTTCGACGCGGTGGTCTTGGGCATGGGAGACGACGGGCATACGGCGTCGTTCTTTCCAGGTGGCGACCATCTCGATGCAGCACTGGATTTGCAAGGCAGCGCGCGCGTGCTGCCCATGCGTGCGCCAGACGCCGGCGAACCGCGCATTACCCTGACGCTCTCGACGCTGTTGCAGACGCGGGCGCTGTACCTGTTGATTGCTGGCGCGGACAAGCGCGTGCTCTTCGATGCCGCCATGCGCGGTGCCGGTGCCGCCGCCCGCTACCCGATCCGTGCCGTACTGACCCAGCAGCGCATGCCAGTCGCGGTGTACTGGAGCCCGTGAGCGCGGCACCTGCCGGGCGCGTCTGGTGGCGACACCGTCCACTCGCGCTAAAGTGGGCCGCTGAGACCGGCATGCGGCGGGCTCGGCGGGCGGCACGCCTGCGGTCCTGCTGCCGCCTCACCGGAATGCGGAATACGTGAACATCGGACCCCTGTTGTTTTCGACCGCCGTGCTGGCCTTGCTGTTTGGCGTGTTGGCCGGCATGGGTGCCAATACCTTCCTGAAGCGTCGCGGCTACGCCGATGCGGGCAATGCCGCGTTGCTGGCCCTGGTGGCGAGCCTGGTCGTGGCCCGTATCGTGTTTGTGCTGCGCTGGTGGCCGCAGTACGCGCAGGCACCCTGGTCCATGCTCAACGTCCGCGACGCCGGCTTCGATGTGCTGGCCGGGGTGATCGTGCTGGTCCTTGGGGGGGTCTTGATCGGCTGGCGACGGCCGGCCTTGCGGCGGTCGTTGGCGGCGGTACTGGTGGTTGGTGCGTTGGCCTGGGGCCTGGGCAGCCTTGCCGCGCAGGCCTTGACGGAGTCGCGGCAACCCTTGCCGGAGCTGACGCTGCGGGACCTGCAAGGTCGCCCGGTGGCGCTGCAGGATTTGCGCGGGCAGCCGACCGTCATCAACCTGTGGGCCACCTGGTGCGCGCCCTGCCGTCGCGAGATGCCGATGCTGGCCAAGGCGCAGGCGGCGATGCCGCAGGTCCGCTTCGTCTTTGCCGACCAGGGTGAATCCATCGCCGCCGTGCAGCGTTACCTCGAGCTCGAGCGGCTGGAGCTCGGCCAGGTCTTGCTCGACCCGCACATGGACGTCTCCACCTGGTATGGCGCGCGCGGCTACCCGACCACCTTGTTCATCGACGCCCAGGGTGCGCTGCGTGATACCCAGGTGGGCGAGCTGTCGGCGGCGACCCTGGCGGCGCACCTGGCACGCATCACGCCTTGATCCTTTGGGAGGCGCCGGGAGTTGGTGGCGTTGCCGGCCCTGGCGGCGCGGGCGCACAATCGTACCGATTCGGCGTGGTGCGCCGCATGCGCCCACACCGGTTGAAAATCTGCCCGGCATGTCTACGCGCCTTGCCGCATCGCCATCGTTCGCCTCGACCTGTGAAGGACTCCCATGCTCAAGCCCGCCCTGCTTCTTGCCGCCGCGCTATTGCCCTCGCTGGCTATCGCCCAGGAGCCGCCAGGCGGCGGGACACCGATCGCGCCGGCGTTCGACGTCCAGGCCGCGCGCACGCGCATCGACGCAGGGCTGGACAAGAACTACCCGCAGCTTGAAGCCCTGTACAAGGACATCCACCAGCATCCGGAACTTGGGTTCCAGGAGAACCGCACGGCGGCCCTGCTCGCCGCCAGGATGCGCAAGCTCGGCTTCACCGTGACCGAGCACGTCGGCAAGACCGGCATCGTCGCCATCTACAAGAATGGCCCGGGCAAGACCATCCTCATCCGCACCGAGCTCGATGCGCTGCCGATGGAGGAAAAGACCGGCCTGCCATACGCCAGCCGCGCGCAGCAGACGCTGGATGGCAAGCTCACCTATGTCGACCACAGTTGTGGCCATGACATCCACATGGCCTGGTGGGTGGGCACGGCCGAGGCGCTGCTCGCCATGAAGGACCAGTGGCACGGCACGCTGATGTTCATCGGCCAGCCTTCCGAGGAAACCGTGGGCGGCGCCAAGGCGATGCTGGCGGACGGCCTGTTCACACGCTGGCCCAAGCCCGACGTCGGCTTTGCCGCGCATGTCGGCCCGGATGCCGCCGGCACGGTGACGGTGAAGGAGGGCACGCTCAGCTCGGCCTCCGATGAGATCGACATCACTTTCCACGGCCGTGGCGCACACGGTTCGATGCCGCAGGAGAGCATCGACCCGATCGTCATGGGCGCGCATTTCGTCTCCGACGTGCAGACCATCATCAGCCGCGAGACCGCTCCCGGTACGTTTGGCGTGGTCACCGTCGGCGCGTTCCAGTCCGGCACCGTGGACAACATCATCCCGGCCGATGCCGAGCTCAAACTCACCTTGCGCTCGCACGATGACGCGACGCGCAAGCACCTGATCGAGGGCGTCACGCGGACCGCCCGCGCGGTGGCGACGATGGCCGGTGCGCCGGAACCGACGATCGAACACCCGGGCGGCGCCAGTGCCGTGTACAACGACATCGGCTTGGCTGACCGCTCGGCCGGCGTCATGCAGGCTGCGTTCGGCAAGGACGCACACTTCGTTCCCGCCTATATGCCGGGCGGCTCGGCCAGCGAAGACTTCTCGGAATACATCCACGCCGGCATGCCTGCCGTCTTCTTCGGCATCGGCGGCGACGATCCGGCGATGCTCGCCAAATACAAGGCCGAGGGCAAGCCGGTGCCAGTCAACCACTCGCCGTATTTCGCACCGGTGCCGGAGCCGTCCATCAAGCGCGGCGTCGAAACGCTCACGCTCGCGGTGCTCATGGTGGCCGGCGACGGCAGCAAATAGCCCCATCGGGGGGCAGCCGCAGGACCCAGAATGGTGGGAGTCCGCGAGCGGGTTGAGCGGGCTAGCTCCTACGGGCGCACGTGGCGACGCAGCGGCTGCCTTGACACCCTCTCCCCTGACAAGTCAGGGGAGAGGGAGCAGGTAGCGCAGCCGTTGTACGGACGGTGCAGATCGATAAGGTCAGCGCGGGTGCGGCGCCTGTTCGTCTTCAAGCCGGGCCATCACGGCGTCGCTCAGGCGCGCGCAGCGTTCGCCCATGAACTGGAACGTATCGTCCAGCGTGGTCGCCAGCGATTCCTGCAACGAGGCGCGCAATTGGCGCCGTGCGCGGAACAGGCGGGTCTTCACCGTCTCCGGGTTCAGTTCCAGCTGCGCGGCGGTTTCCTCCACGCTGCACTCTTCGATCTCGCGCATCACGTAGACCGTGCGGAACGCCGGCGGCAGTTCGTCGATGGCCTGCTCCAGCAGCCGGCGCACCTGCGAACGCGCGGCGGCGGCGAGGGGATCCTCGGCGCTGGATTTTCCTGGAAACGCAACGATGCGCTCGTCCTGCATGGCCATATCGATCTCATCCACGTCGACCGTGGGGTGGCGTTTGCGCAAACGGCCGCGCGCCTCGTTCAGCACAATGCTGGTAAGCCAGGTCAGCAAGGCGGCATCCCCACGAAAGCTGTCCAGTTTGCGATACGCGCGTAGATAGGATTCCTGCAGCACGTCCTCGGCTTCCGCATCCGCGCCGACCACGCTGCGGGCGATGCGGAACAGGCGTTGGTTGTTGCGTTGCATGATATGGCGGAACGCTTCGCGATGACCGGCGAGCACTTGCGCGACGAGCGCATGGTCATCGAGGCTGGCAAAGTCGGTCGCCGCATCCACTGCGCGTGCTGACATGGTGATCTCCTTCTGAAGGTGCGCGTCAGGGCTTGTGGCGGCGTGCCTCGCCGTGGTGCGGAATGACGCGGCGCGCTGCCCGTCCAGGCAGGGTGCGACAGTTGCGCTGACAAGTCCAGCGGCGCGCAGGCTTGCTGCTGCCGCAGCGGCGACGCCGGGCGACGCGCGGCCGCTACCCGCGACGTGGGCGCGGATGCCATGGGTGTGCAGGCGCACGCGGAACGCATGGTCATCTACCCAGCAAGGCCAGGATCTCCGCATGTCGCGGCTCGGCCCTGAATTGGCCACGCAGATCACGCGTGACCATGCAGACGCCCGGGGTGCGCACGCCGCGGCTGGTCATGCAGCCATGGCTGGCCCGGATCGACACGGCGACGCCGCGCGGCTGCAACACGCGTTCAATGCTGTCGGCGATCTGTGCGGTCAGGCGCTCCTGGATCTGCAAGCGCCGCCCAAGCGCTTCGACCAGGCGCGCGAGCTTGGAGATGCCGACCACGCGCTGGTTTGGCAGGTAGGCAATGTCGACAGCCCCGGTGATCGGCGCCATGTGATGCTCGCAGGTTGATTGCAGCGGGATGTCACGCAGCAGGACGACGTCGTCATAGCCGTCGACTTCCTCGAACGTGCGGCTGAGCAGCGCATCGGGGTCTTGCGCATAGCCGGCAAACCACTCCTCGTAGGCGCGCGCGACGCGGGCCGGCGTGTCGCATAGACCCTCGCGCGTGGGCTGGTCGCCGGCCCAGCGGATCAGGGTGCGCACGGCCGCCTCGGCTTCGGCGCGCGTGGGACGTGCGTGCACTGGCGCCGGCGCATGGCTCGCCAAGGGGCCGGCGGCAGATGCAAGTAATTGACCATCGAGCATGTTTCAACAGTCCTCTGCAGTGACGACCATTGGATGCATTGACCTGGGTCAGGTTCCCGCTGACCCCGCGCGCGCTGGCGCCATGTGCGCGAAATGCGTGGACGGTGGCGGCCGGAACCTTTTCGCCCATGGCTGCATCCCATGCGTGCCAACGGCTCGTGCGCACGCACGATTCGCTCACATTGCTCATTCGAAGGAGTCGATATCCATGAAAAAGACCGTATTTGCGCTTGCCATTGCGCTCGCTTTTGGCGCCACCGCTGCCGTCCAGGCGGCCAGCCCGGAGCCTGCTGCACCGATGCAACAGGGCAGCCAGATGAACGCCTCGGCGATGAACTGGTTTGGTGGTCCCACCTATAACGGCGCACCCGCGCTGGAAGCGACTGCGGCGCTGGTGGCTGCCGGTGGCGGCGCCAGCAACTTCAGCTTCTCCAAGGCGTTGGTGTCCATGCTGGGCGAGAAGACCGTCAATGCCGAAGTGGCCAAGCTCACCAAGCAGTATGGCGAGAAGAACGTCACCGACTTCATCAACGGCATGACGTTTGCGGTCAATGCGGGCCTCAAGCGCGCCACCGCGGCGGGCGTCAAATTGCCCGCGGCCCCGGCTGACCTGAAGGGGGCCAAATTGGCCGAAGCGTTGGTCAAGGCGGGCGTTGCGCCGGACGGTGTGTGGTGGTCGGGCTACCTGTTCGACGTGGCCCTGTCGCACGACATCCACGTCGGGGTGATGCAGGACATCGATGCCAAGTTCGGCCATGGTGCCGATGAGAACACGCACAAGATCCTCAACCAGGCGATGTACGACGTCGCCCAGGCGTTGAAGGTCCCGAACGTCAAACTGGCATCGCTGCACTGATGCCGGCAGCGCCGGCTTGACGGCGCGCAGGGCAAATCCGGGCACGCAGCGCGCGGGCGCTGCGTGCCCGTCTTGTCTTGCCTCCTACTGCTTCACGTAGGTGTTGAACAGCTCGTCGATGCGCCGGTATTCGTCGTACCAGGAATCGGCGTGCACGAAGGCGTGGCTTTCCAGCGGGTACAGCGAGATCCAGAAGTTCTTCTTGTGCAACTCGATGAAGCGCTGGTACAGGCGGATCGAATCGCTGGCCATCACGTTGTCGTCGATCAGGCCGTGCTGGATCAACAGCGGATCACGCAGGCTTGCCGCAAACTCGATCGGCGAGCTGCGCTGGTAGGCCTCGGGATCGAGCTGCGGGTCGTTGAGGATGTTCGCCGTATAGCGGTCGTTGTAGCTGGTCCAGTCGCTGACCGGGCGTTGCGCCGCACCGGCGGCGAATTCGCCGGGCGCGCGCAAGAGCGCCATCTCGGTCATGAAGCCGCCATAGCTGCCGCCATACAGGCCGACCCGTTTGGGATCCACCTGGTGGTGCTGCACCAGCCAGGCCTTGCCGTCCAGCAGATCCTCCAGCTCGGGGTGGCCCATGTTGCGGTAGATCGCCGTGCGCCAGTCGCGGCCGTAGCCGGCCGAGCCGCGGTAGTCCACATCCAGCACCACGTAGCCCTGCTGCACCAGCAGGTTGTTGAACATCTGCTCGTGGACGTAGTAGGTCGCACGCTGCGAAACATCCTGCGCATAGCCCGAGCCGTGTACGAACAGGATGGCCGGGCGCGTAGCGGCCGCGGCGCTGGTTCCAGTCGGCCCGTAGTACTTGGCGTAGATCACGCCGGCGCCGTGTGAGGACGGCACCTGCACGATTTGCGGCTCGATCCACGACCGCGCGGTAAACGCCTTGCTCATCGTGTCAGTGAGCTCGCGCGGCGTGCCGCCGCCGGCATCCTGCACCGCCAGTTGGTCGAGCAGGTAGGCGCCGGAATGCAGCACCGCCAACTGCTTCCCGTTCGGCGACAGCAGCGCGCGGTCGACGCCCTGGTAATGCGTGAGCCGGGTCAGCGTGCCGCCGCCAACGGGTACCCGCCATGCGTCATAGCTGGTTGGCGCGGTCTTGTTCGCCACCAGGTAAAACCACTTGCCGTCTGACGACAAGGCCGGGTCGCTGACCTCGAATGAACCGCCGCCGGTAAGCAGGGTGGGCTTGCCGCCCAGCGGCTTGGTGTACAGCTGCGAATAACCGCTTTCCTCGCTCAGGTACCACAGCGTGCGGCCGTCCTTGAGCCAGCCGAAATCGTTGAACGCCCAGTTGATCCAGGCCGCGTCGTGCAGCTGGTGTTGCGGCACCAGCACGTGCCTGGCGAAATCGATGGTGACGATCCAGCGGTCCTTGTTGTCGATGGCGCGCAGCTGGATTGCCGCCTGGCTGCCGTCCTCGCTCCACGCCAGGCCATCACCCAGGGGGCCGCGGTTGACCGTGACCGGCCGCACAGCCGGCGCCGCGAGCGCCTTGGCGCGGTCGTCCTTGCCGGCCTGCTGCAATGTCGCCACCGTGCGTGCGCGTATGTCGGCCAGCGGATCGGTCTTGATGCCGGGCAGCTGGTCGGTGGCGAGCGGGTAGACCTGGTGGGTCTGCAGGTCCAGCAGCAGCAGCGACTGCGGCGCCGGGTCGTTGCGGCCGACGTAGGTGCGTGCGTCTTTGGCCTCGGTGTAGCCGCTGTCGGTGACGTAGTGGTTGACCTTGGGCGCTTCGCCCTTGGCGTGATCCTTGGGGATCGTCACCACCACCATGTAGCGTCCGTTTGGCGACAGCGCGCTGCCGACCGGCTTGATCTTCGCGCCGAGCCAGAACGGCTGCGGCGTGCGTCCCGGATCGGCGGCTTGCAACGCCTGCTCGCGTTCTCGCTCGGCCTTCTCGTCCGCCTTCAGCTGGCGCAGGGTCTTGAAGGTCTTGAGCTGCAACTCGCCGAGATCATCGGGGCTCTTGGCCTGCGGATCGTCGGCAAACTCCAGGCTGGCCAGCTGCGTGGTGCCGCCGGTCGCGAGGTCGTAGCGATACCAGTCTATGCCTTGCCGGTATTGCAGGGCACGGCCGTCAGCCGAGAACTGCGGCTGCCGCCTGATCTCCCCGGAATGGGTGACTTGCGTACGCTTGCCACTCGCCAGGTCGACGGCAAACACGTCATCGTGTAGGAGGTAGGCCGCATGCCGGTGGCCGCTGTCGAACACGGCCGGACCGTCGGCGTGGGCCATGGCTGCTGGATCGAGCTTGGTGCTGCGGCCATTCTTCGGATCGACCCGGTACAGGTCGCGCACCGGGCTGCCGTCACGCTTGAGCGAGTAATACAGGCTGCGCCCGTCCACGCTCCAGTACGGCTCTTCCACCGCCTGGCCGATCCAGTCGGGATTGGCCATGATGGTTTCCAGGTCCAGTGCGGCTTGCGCCGTAGTCGCCCCCGGCGCCTGTGCGGCGGCGACCGCGGGCAGCAGCAGCGCGAGGCATCCAGCCAACAGCATGCGATGCATGAGTGTCCTCCCCATCCCCTGTGGAAATTCCAAGCATAGCGAACCGCAGCGCGCGCGGCGGCCGTAGTGCCAAAGGTCACATGTTGCCTGCGCTTGAATCGTGGGAGCATCCGGGCATGGCACGGATCGGCTGCATCCGGGAGTAGGGGGGTGCTGTTGCCGCTGCACGCCACCCTCAGCTTCCGAGGATCAGCTCATGTCATCACCGGTCAAAGCGGTTTGCCTGCGCCTGCTGGGCGTGGGCCTGATCCTCGGTATCACCGGCATGGGCAGCGGCCCGGCGCAGGCGCAGGTCGGCCCGGAGCTGCTGCAAGGCATGCAGTGGCGCAGCGTCGGCCCGTTCATTGCCGGCCGCGTGAGCTCGGTGGCCGGGGTGGACGGGCAGCCGGCCATTGCCTACATGGGCGCCGACGATGGCGGCGTGTGGAAGACCGTGAACGCCGGCACCACCTGGATCCCGCTTACCGATGCGGTGCACGGGATCCGCGGCATCACGGCCCTGGCCGTGGCGCAATCGCAACCGCAGACGATCTACGCAGGCACCGGCAGCATCTTCGGCTCCCCGTACAGCAGCGGCATCTGGACGTCCAACGACGCCGGCGCGCACTGGCACAGCGCCGGCTTGCAGGGTGCCGGTCCCATCGCCGCGCTGCTGGTCGACCCGCATGATCCCCAGCTGCTGCTGGCCGCCACGCGCGGCGCGAGGTTCACGCAAGGCGGCCAGCGCGGTGTGTTCCGCAGCACCGATGGCGGGCGCAGCTGGCAGCGGGTGCTGGATGCCGGCGCGGAATCCGGCGCCACCGGTGTGGCCTGGGCTGCCGACAACCCGCAGGTGGTGTTTGCCACGGTGGCGCAGACCTTCCATGCGCCTGGAGCCAAGCGTTCGTTCCGCAATCCGGGGCCGTCCGCGCTGTACAAGTCGACCGACGAAGGCCGCACCTGGTCGCGGGTCAATGGTCGTGAGCAGCCGGCGTCGATCGGCGAGGTGGCGGTGGCCGGGCACACCGGCTCGCAGCGCGTCTACATGTTGAACCGCAGCGGGCTGTACCGCTCGGATGATGGTGGCGCGAGCTGGTCGCTGGGTACCAAGACCATCTATACCTCGAGCAAGCAGGTGCTGGTCGACCCGGCCAACCCCGACGTCCTCTATACGCTGGGCACCGCCGCCTACCGCTCGACCGATGGCGGGCACACCCTGGTGGCGTTCAAGGGCGCGCCGGGTGGCGACGATCCAAACCAGTGGTGGATCGACGCCAGCAATCCACGCCACATCGTGTATGGCGGTGACCAGGGCGCGGTCGTGAGCCTGGATGGCGGCGCCAGCTGGAGCCTCTGGTACAACCAGCCGACCGCGCAGGTCTACAAGGTCAGCACGGACAACCGGTATCCATACTGGATCTACGCCACCAAGCAGGACAGCGGCGCGGTCGCGGTCGCCAGCCGCGGCCACTTTGGCCAGATCAACGGCTTCTTCGACTGGTTCCAGTTGCCGGGTTGGGAGACCGGCTTCGTCACTCCCGATCCCACCGACCCCGACTTGATCTTCCTCAACGGCGACCTCGGCTATCTGTCGCGCCTGCAGCGCGGCACCTGGCAGTCGCAGATCATCGATCCGGGCGCAGGCAGCATCAGCAACACCAGCGATACCGCCTACCGCCGCGCCGTGGCCGCGCCGATCGTGTTTTCCACCGATGGGCAGACCCTGTACTTCGGCACGCAGAACGTGTGGGCGAGCCGTGACCGCGGAACCAGCTGGCGCAAGCTAAGCCCGGATCTCACGGCGCATCCGGGCAAGGCGCCCGAGCCGCCGCCCGAAGGCGTGCACCATGGCGACGCGCTGACCTCGCTGTCGCCATCGACCGTGCAAGCCGGCGTGCTGTGGACCGGCAGCAACAATGGCGTGGCCTATCTCAGCCAGGACGCCGGCCAGCACTGGCAGGACGTGACCCCGCCCGGTGTCGGCAAGTTTGGCGACGTCAATATCCAGGCCTCGCATTTCAGCGCCGGCACGGCCTACGCATCGGTGGACAATAGCCCGGCTGGTGATGATGCACCACACATCTACCGCACGCAGGACTACGGCAAGACCTGGCAGGCCATCGTGGCCGGCCTGCCGACCGGCCAGCCGACCGGCAGCTACGTGCGCGTGGTGCGGGAAGATCCGGACAAGCAGGGCCTGCTGTTTGCCGGTACGGAAACCTCCGTGTACGTCTCCTTCGACGACGGTGGCCATTGGCAACCGCTGCGCCTGAACCTGCCGACCGCGTCGTATCGCGATCTCAAGATCCACGACCATGACCTCATTGCCGGCACCTACGGCCGCGCGATCTGGGTGCTGGACGACATCACCCCCTTGGAGCAGATGACCGCGGGCCTGGCGCAGGAACCGGTGCACCTGTTCCATCCGGCCGCCGCCATCCGCGTCCAGGCCAACGTGAACCAGGACACGCCGTTCCCGGCTGAGGTGCCGCACGCGCAAAACCCGCCCGAGGGCGCGGTCATCGACTACTACCTGGCGCAGCCGGCGAAGACCGTACATTTGCAGATCCTGGACGCGGGCGGGACGGTGGTGCGCAGCTATGCCAACACACCGGTCGCGCCGCTGGATCAGCCCCTGCCACCCGTGCAAAGCGCGTGGCTGCAGCCGCGCCTGCCGTTGCCGGCCACCGCCGGTGCACATCGCGTCACCTGGGATCTGCGTTGGCCAATCCCTCCCGCGATCCGCGTGAGCTATGGCGACATGATGCAGGCCGTGCCGGATGGCACGCCATTCGCGCCGCAAGGACCGCTGGCGGTACCCGGCAGCTACACGGTCAAACTGACCGTGGATGGCGTCACCTCCACGCAACCCCTGGTGGTGCAGGAAGATCCGCGGCTCGGGAACGCGCCGGACGTGCGCGCAGGCATGCAAAAGCAGCTCGACCTGGCCCAGGACATCGTTGCTGTCATGGCGGCGAGCAAGCAGGCGTACGAGCAAGGTGAGGCACTGCAGGCGCAACTGGCCCCACTGGCGACGGGCCCTGCCGCCGCGGACAGCAAGACGTTGCAGGCCAGCCTCACCAAGCTCACGGGCGCCGCAGCCGAGGCCGGCATCAGCCTCTCCGGCAGCAACTACGCCGTGCCTCCGGTCACCGGTCCGCTCAGCTTCAGCCGCACCAACGGCCAAGCCTCGGCTCTCTTGAAGCTCGTGACCTACCTCAGCGATCGCGCGCCGGTCGCCGCGCAGTACGCCACGTATCAGCAAGTGTGTCGCGACTTCAACACCACCGCGGCGGCGTGGCAGGCGTTGCAAGCGGAGGTGGCGAAGGTGAATGCGCACTCTGGACAGAGCAGGGGCAACCAGCCGCTGGCGCTGCCGGTAGTCCAGGAACTCTCGTGCCCGTCGGGTGCAGGCAATCACTGAGCGGCGATAGCCATCTCCCTGTGGACGCTGGCCGTCACCGCATGCGTGGTGTCCGCAGCGAAAATGCCGAAGTCACCCTGCGCAGGCGATAGCGCCCGCCATCGCCTGGAACGCTCGCCGTAGTCATTGTGCGTCGCCCGGCCCCTTTATGAGCCCGATTTCGCATCGGCGCGTTGATGCACGTTGAGTGGTGTGGCCGCCGTTGGCAGCGTCGATTTCACGAATGACTTCTAGCACATGCCATTTCACGTTGTATTGCAGTACAAACAGTTCCGTTAAGGCAATGGAATTGAAATAGATCGTGGGTGTTATACGCGGCACGACCTCCTCGTCGTGGGAGTGCTCGCGCATCGTGACGACATAACTGCTGGCACGTTTTGCAGCACCCATCTCCTGCCTTCGTGGTGGATTAGAAACGCCGAAGGGCGCTTCGCTCGACGCTGCGGCCGTGGAGTCGTGCGCGACAGGATTTTATTACCAGCTAAATATATCGGCGTCAGCTTTTCGTAGGAGTCACCTGAGATGAGTATAAATCGCACAAACATATACCGTGCCGTCAGAGCCACGCTGTTTGCCGCCGGGACTTCCATGTTCGCAGTTGCGGCATTTGCTCAGAGCACGGCAGACACGGGGAACGGCGAGAAAAATGCCACGAATCTGAAAGCAGTCATCGTGACCGGTTCGCATATTCGGCGTGTAGACCTTGAAACGGCAAACCCGGTATTGAGCGTCAGCACGGCACAGATCGCATCGAGCGGAGCCGCGACCCTGGGCGACCTGGTGCAACAACTTCCCGCCATGACCGGTGCAGCAGTCAACCCGCAGAACCATACGAGCGGCAACTCGCGAGGGGATACGCAACTAAGCCTGCGTGGACTGGGGCCAAATCGAACCTTGATCTTGGTGGACGGCCATCGCGTCGTGAGTGGCGATGTGAGCTCCATACCCGCGTCGATGATCGAGCGTATTGAAGTCCTGAAAAATGGCGCGTCGGCGGTTTATGGCTCAGATGCGACAGGGGGTGTCGTCAATTTCATCACCAAGCAAAACGTCGACGGAGCCCAGATCAGTGCGCGCTATGGCTTATCATCGCAATCGGATGGAAGGCAACGAGGATATACGCTCACTATCGGCCATTCGTCGGACAAAGGCCGCCTCATAGCGGGCTTCGGTTACAGCGAAATCGACGGGATCGACGAGTCACAGCGGCCATATTCCGCATATGCCTTGCAGCTCACTTCGAAAGGCGGCAAACCTGCAGTATTCCCCGGGGGATCGACCAATTCCGAGTTTGGCAACGTTCAACTTCCCCGCACCGGTCCCATTGCGAACGCTTTTGCGGGTTGCCAGAGTGGCCGCGTTGCGCGCAATCCGGACGCGAGCGGCATGAACCCGATCGCCGATTATCATTGCTATCAAAATACTGGCGCCGACACCGATCAATACAACTACGCAAGCAGCACGGAGCTGCTCACGCCACAACAGCGTACCCAGGGATTCGTCCTCGGAAGTTATGACCTGTCGAGCAACGTATCCTTGTATGCCGACATGTATTTCACCAAGACCCGCGCTGCCTTCCACCAGGCGCCAAACACCTTTCATACGCCATCGGTGGTCATCTCCAAGGACAGTTACTGGAACCCATTTGGCGTCGACTTTGGCCCGGGCGGAAATGCCTTTGCCTCCCGCACGGTTCCGTTGGGCAACCGCATGACCGACAACGCGGACGAGGTTGCCCAGCTTCGTACCGGACTCAAAGGGTCTCTTTCACTGGGACTGCAGGACTGGCAGTGGGATGTCGGCCTGGATTACGGCCATCTGCACGAAAGCTCCCTGGACAGCGGCAGCGCAGCCGAAGGCCGACTCTACATGGGCCCGTCGTTTCTCGACCCGGCTACAGGAACGGTAACCTGCGGCACACCCACCGCGCCGGTCGCCAATTGCGATGCGTCCTTCAACCCGTTCAACATGCAGTTGCCGGCTTCGGTGGCCGCACTCCAGGCCGCGAACGTACACATTCCCTTCAGTAGCCGGACACGACAAAAGATCCTGTATGCGCAGGCAAATGGCGGCCTCTTCGACTTGCCGGCCGGTACGGTCCAGCTGGCGTTGGGGTTGAACTATCTGAAACTCAACTACCGTGATCAAGAGAGCCCGCTGGTGATCGCCGATCCTGCGACCGGAACCTGCGAAATCGGTCGTGGATGCACGAGCTCGCTTTCCGGCGGATACAACGTCAAGGCTGCATATTACGAATTGTTTGTCCCGATCCTGAGTGGCCTCCCGGGTATCCAGAGCCTGAACGTGACCATCGGGGACCGCTATTCAAAATACAATACCTTCGGCAGTACCAATGATTACGAATTCAAACTGGAATGGCGGCCTTTCCAGGATCTCCTCCTGCGCGGATCCCTGGATGACGTATTCAGGGCGCCGAACATCGACGAGGAGTTTTCACCGCTTTCCTATACCAGCCCGTTTATCACTTCCGATCCGTGTGACCACTATACGGGAAGTCCGGCCAATCCCGCCTGTGTGAATGTCCCCACCGATGGCAGTTTCCTGAACAGTGCAGTGAAGCAAGGCGTCGAGACCAGTATTCATCAGGCAGGTGCGGCTGCTTCGGGTTTTCCGATCAAACCCGAGAGCGGCCGCTCGTTTGACCTGGGTGCGGTCTACAGCCCTTCCTATCTCCCCGGGCTGAGCACCACCGTCGACTTCTGGCATATCAATCTATCGAACCTGATATCCGGCATTTCGGTTTCCAACCTGTTGAACTTGTGCGCACAAGGTCAGCTGGTGTATTGCCCGTTCATCCAGCGCTTTGCGAGTGGGCCACAGCAAGGCCAACTCAGCGACAAGACGGTTGAGCCGACCGGGAATCTTGGAGCGGTGAGCACGGGTGGCGTGGACTGGTCGGTTCAATACGGCCTGGATACCGACATGCTGGGCAGGTTTGATTTCAGGTTGGATTCCACTTATCTGAAGTATTACAACGCCGATACTGCGCCTGGGGTGCCGACCTTCCATTATGCCGGGCATTATGCAAACGTGGGCTCTCCCCAGGCGTCGGCCTGTCCCGGTGTTGCGCAATGCCTGTTCCCGAGGTGGCGTGCGGGGTTGTTCAGTCATTGGTCCATGGGCAACTGGAGCGCTACCTGGAAGATCAGGTACATCGGCAAGTTCCGGATGGGATCGCCCGCGCCTTCACAGGATACACAGCCGGCCGGCGGCGGCTTGAAGGGTTTCTATATCGATTATGGCTCGACGCTGTACCACGACGTGTCTCTGACATACGACCTGAAACCATTGCGCTCCCAGATCAGCATTGGCGTGAACAACCTGTTTGATAAGCAGCCACCGCTCATGTATGAAAACAACACCAACAACGCGAATACGGACGCCATGAATTTCGACTTGATTGGGCGCTATTACTGGGCGCGTTGGACCGTGGCTTTCTGAGTAGTTGCCCATGGTCAATCAACGGGCGGATTGACGAACGGAATGGGGCCTTGGCAATGGTCCGGGCCCGGCGATGAGTCGGGCCTTGGTCGTGGGAGATATCGATGACAAAGACAATCGTGTTGGGGCTTGCATGCGTGTCCCTGATTGGTAGCGCGGCCATGACCATGGCGGGCGGTGTACAACCGGCCGACGCCCAGATGTTTGGTTATGCGACCGCTGCCGCGGCCCAGGAGCGGGCATTGGAGCAGCGCTTCGACACACACGTCGACCCGGCGGAGCTGGGCGGTTGGCTGCAGGAGCTGACCTCGGGCCCCAACCAGTACGGCTCTCCGCACGACAAGGCCAACGCCGAGTTCATCCTCTCGAAGTTTCGCCAGTGGGGTTGGGATGCGCATATCGAGAAGTTTAGCGTCCTGATCCCGACGCCAAAGAAGCTGTCGCTGGAGATGGTGGCGCCGACGACGTACACCGCGAAGTTGCACGAGCCGCCGGTGCCGGGCGATCCCACGTCGAAGCTGGACGGGGTCTTGCCGCCATATACCGTCTACGGTGCGGACGGCGACGTCACCGCCGAGCTGGTCTACGTCAACTACGGCATGCCGGAAGACTACGACGAGCTCGCGCGCCTGGGCATCAGCGTCAAGGGCAAGATCGCCATTGCGCGCTATGGCCATGGGTGGCGCGGGCTGAAGCCGCTGCTGGCGGAACGGCATGGCGCGCTCGGCTGCATCATCTATTCGGATCCGCGCGACGATGGCTACTACCGCGGCGATACGTATCCCAAGGGAGGCTGGCGCCCGGAACAGGGCGTGCAGCGTGGGTCCGTGCAGAACCAGGCGTATCAGGGCGACCCGCTCACGCCGGGCTGGGGCTCCACGCCGGGTGCGCGGCGGCTACCACTGAAGGATGCGAAGGGCATCCTGGGCATACCGGTGCTGCCCATTTCCTATGCCGATGCCACGCCGTTGCTGCAGGCACTGGGTGGCCCGATGGCGCCGGAAGGCTGGCGCGGCGCGCTGCCATTTGCGTATCACGTGGGTGGCGGTCCGACCAAGGTGCATCTGGTCGTCGAGCAGAACTGGGACCAGCAGCCGGTGTATGACGTCATCGCCAAACTCAAGGGGTCGACCTGGCCGGACCAGTGGGTGATGCGGGGCGTCCACCACGACGGTTGGGTCTTCGGTGCCTACGATCCCCTGGCCGGCACGGTGGCGATGCTCGGCGAGGCCAAGGCCATGGGCGCCTTGTACAAGCAGGGATGGCGCCCGAAGCGCACCCTGGTCTATGCGAGTTGGGATGCGGAAGAGCCAGGTACCCTGGGTTCGATCGAATGGGCGGAGACGCACGCCAAGGAGCTCAAGCAAAAGGCGGTGCTGTACGTCAATTGCGACACGCTGGCACGCGGGTTCCTGCGTGGCGAGGGGGCCAGTCCCTCCGTCGTGCACCTGATCACGCAGGCGGCTGCCGACGTGACCGATCCGGAGACGGGGGTCAGCGTGCTGGAGCGTGCCCGCGCGCACATGCTGGTGACCGGCCTGGCCAAGGGCGCCAGCCCCGAGGCCCGGGAGAACGCGGAGCGGGTGCGCAAAGGCGGCGACCTGCCGGTCGGGGCCCTGGGCTCGGGATCCGACTATGGCGTCTTCGTGGACCACCTGGGCATCACGGCGATGGACGTCCGTTTCGGCGGCGAGGACGAGGACGGCGGCATCTACCACTCACGGTATGACTCGTTCGCGCACTATGTCCGCTTTGGCGATCCGGGTTTCAAGTATGTGGCGGCCGAGGCCAAGGTCGTGGGACGCATCATCATGCGGACCGCCGATGCCAAGGTGCTGCCGTATCGCCTGGGCGATTTCAGCATCACGTTGAACCGCTACCTGGGGCAGCTGCACAAGCTGGTCGATGCCACCACCAAGGCCACGCAACAACAACATCAATTGCTCGACATGGGCGCCTACAAACTGGCTGCGGATCCGACCTCGCCGCTGGCGCCGCCGGCCCGTCTGTCGGATGTACCCCGGATCGACCTGTCACCCCTGGATCAGGCGGCGCAGCACCTGGAAAAGAGCGTGCAGGCCTATGACGCTGCCTATGCCAAACGCGCGGCAAACGGTTTCGACATGCCGGCGGCGCAGTTGACCAAGGTCAACGAGTTACTGGGCAGCATGGCGCAGACCTTGACCGACCCGCACGGCTTGCCGGGTCGTGAATGGTACAAGAACCTGCTTTACGCCCCAGGCGCATTGACCGGCTACAGCGTGAAAACGGTACCGGGAGTCCGCGAGGCCATCGAGGCACGCCAATGGGCGGTGGCGAATCAGTATGCGGGCGTCACCGCCGGCGTCATCGACAACTATCGGATCCGGCTCGAGCAGCTGACGAAGCTGCTGGACCAGCCACAATAGGCTCGATCAGCCCAACGCCACAAGACGGGCACGCCCCACTGCCAGACCGAAGACCCAGAGGAGATTGCCGATGCCAGCGCAACACGTTCCCGTCCCCAGGTGCCTCGGCTCATTCGTGGGCGCGAGGCGTCCTCTTGCGGTTGCCGTCCTTGCGTGCGTGTTGGGCGCGTGTGGCCCGAGAGGCACGGCGCCAGGCCAGACGGGGCTCAACCAGGCGGTCGCGCCCAGCAGCGGTGTCCAGGCGCAAACCGCTTCCACCCCCGTGGTTGCGCCGTGCGTCGAAGCGACCACCGCCTGCGAGCGCTGGATCACCTACGGGAAGGGTCCTGCGCGGTCCATGGTTTATTCCACCTACGCGCTGGACACCCCCAACCCGAAGGTGACCCGGGCGCTGATCATGGTTCATGGGGCGATGCGCAATGCCGATCATTACTTCCGCACGGCGACCACCGCGGCCTTCCTCGGCCGCGCACTGGACGACACCGTGGTCATTGCCCCGCACCTGATCGACCGCAGCGATCCGCGCCAGGAAAACGAGGTCGTCTGGCCCGAGCACAAGGACAACCCCATCAATTGGCGCGATGGCGGCGTGTCCGTGACCGATCCCGGGCTGACCTCGTTCGATTTCGTCGACGAGATCGTGCGCAAGCTGGCCGACAAGAAGAACTTTCCCAACCTCACCCACATCGTCGTGGCCGGCCATTCGGCGGGAGGCCAGTTCACGAACCGCTACGAAATGGCCAACAAACTGGATGGAACCCTAGCCGGCATCACGATGAGCTATGCGGTGGCCAATCCTTCCAGCTATGCGTGGCCCTCGTCGGACCGGCCCCTGCCGGTCGGCGACGCCGATCCGAAGGACGCCTACAAGGAGGCGATGAAGGGCGAGGAGGTCAGTACGGATTTCAAGTACGGCCCGTTCGACGCTTCCAAGGTTCCGACGTACGACAAGTGGCCCAAGGGCATGCAAGACCTCGGGGGCTACGTGAAGGACATGAGCGCGGATCAGTTGCGCAAGCAGTTGGCGGAGCGCAAGACGACTTATCTGCTCGGCCAGGTGGACGTGCTGCCCCTGGGTGGTTTCGACAGTTCGCCCGGTGCCATGGCCCAGGGTCCCACCCGCCGGGCGCGGGGCGAGGCTTACGCGAAATACATCGAGGACAAGCTGGGCGCCAAGCCGCAGGTGATCATTGTTTCCGAGTGTGGCCACAACGACCGCTGCATCTATACGACGGGCAACGTGCTGCCAGTCATCTTCCCCAAATAGGCGGGCGAGTGGACCCGATGACAAGAGTCGTTTAAGGTCAATCGGGTTGAAGCGCCCGGTGCGGCTTGCACCTATGCAGGGGTTTGTCAGGGGAAGTTCTTTATGACCAGGTTGACCGCGTTCCTCGTTTTTGTTGCGGCGCTCGTGTTGCCGCTGGCGGTGCCGGCGGCCGCGCAGGGCGCGCCGGATTTCCCGGCGACGCATTCGGATTTGCACTATCGGATGGTGGGCCCGGCCCGCGGTGGTCGGGTCACGACGGTCACCGGCGTGCCGTCCCAACCGCGGACGTTCTACATGGGCGTTGCCAGTGGTGGCCTGTGGAAGACCACGGATGCGGGGTCGAGCTGGGTGCCGATCTCGGATGGCCAGATACCCGTCGGGTCCATGGGCTCGGTCGACGTGTCCTTGTCCAACCCGAACATCCTCTATGTGGGCACCGGCTCCGATGGTATCCGCAGCAACGTGTCCACCGGCCGCGGTGTCTACAAGTCCACGGATGCCGGTGCCACGTGGCAGTTCGTCGGCTTGCGCGATGCGGGCCAGATCGGTGCGGTGCGCATCGATCCCACCAATCCCGACATTGTGTACGTCGCGGCCAGTGGCAATGCGTTCACGGACAATGCCGAACGTGGCGTTTTCCGCACGCGGGATGGCGGCAAGACCTGGCAAAAGGTGTTGTTTGTCTCCAACAGCGTGGGTGCCGCTGACCTTGAGCTGCAACCAGGCAATCCGAACGTCATTTACGCCGGCATGTGGCATGGCCAGCGCAAGCCCTGGACCATCATCAGCGGCTCGAAGGATGGCGGCCTGTACAAGAGCACCGACGGCGGCGACCACTGGAGCAAACTCGGCGGCGGACTGCCGGATGGCTTGTTCGGCAAGAGCAATATCGCGGTCACCGACGCCAACCCGAACCGCGTCTATGCCTTGATCGAGGCCAAGCCCGGTGGCGGTTTGTACCGTTCCGATGATGCCGGCGCGCATTGGACCCTGACGTCGTCCAAACCGGATCTCATCACCCGGCCGTTCTACTACACCACGCTGGCGGCCGATCCCACCAACGCCGACGTGGTCTACGCCGGGGCCGAGAGCTTCTTCAAGTCGGCAGATGCGGGCAAGACCTTCACCCGCATGCCGACTCCGCACGGCGACAACCACGACATGTGGATCAACCCGCACGACGGCAAGGTGATGATCCAGGCCAACGATGGCGGCGCGAACGTCTCGTTCGACGGTGGCCATACCTGGTCCACGCAGTACAACCAGCCCACCGCGGAGATCTACGGCGTGGTGACGGACAACCAGTTCCCGTACCGCCTTTATGGCGCGCAGCAGGACAGCACGACGCTGATCGTGCCCAGCCTGCCGCTCAACACCGGGCAGGTCGAGGAATGGCGCACGGGCCCGGGCTGCGAGACCGGTCCGATCATGCCGAACCCGAAAAATCCGGACGTGGTCTACGGCGCCTGCAAGGGGCAATGGAGCTGGATGTCGCTCCGCTCCGGGCAGGAACGCAACTACTGGATCGGCGCGCAGTCGCTCTACGGGTCGCCACCGGACAAGCTCATCGACCGCTTCCAGCGCACTTCGCCGATGGAGGTCTCCCCGTTCGACCCAGAGGAGGTCTATTACGGCTCGCAATACGTGTGGCGCACGCATGACCGCGGTGTGACCTGGGAGCGCATCAGTCCCGACCTCACCGCGCACGACCCGCGCTACATGAAGATGATCAGCGGCACGCCGATCACGCGCGACATGACGGGCGAGGAGATGTACGCCACGCTGTACGCGATCCGCGAGTCGCCGCTGCAAAAGGGGCTTATCTGGACCGGTGCCAACGACGGTCCAGTCTATGTCACGCAGGATGACGGCAAGACCTGGACCAATGTCACGCCCAAGGGGCTGCCGCCCGGTGGCCGCGTGCAATACCTGGAGCCCTCGCCGCATCGCGCCGGCTCGGCCTATATCGCGGTGTACCGGTATCTGATGGGCGACTTCGCGCCGTACATCTACCGCACCGACGACTACGGCAAGAGCTGGACGCGGCTCACCGATGGCAAGAACGGCATTCCGGCCGACGACCCGACGCGCGTGGTGCGCGAGGACCCCTCGCGCGAGGGCCTGCTCTATGCCGGCACCGAATTCGGCATGTACGTCTCGTTCGACAACGGCGGTCATTGGGAGTCGTTGCAGCTCAACCTGCCGGTGACGCCGGTTACCGATATCACCGTGCACGACAAGGATCTGGTGCTGGCGACCCAGGGCAGGGCGTTCTGGATCCTGGATGACCTGACGCCGCTGCACCAGTGGAACGATGCGATCAAGTCGGGCAACGCCCATTTGTTCCAGCCGCGCGACGCCTACCGCATGTACTACCGGGCCGGTGGCGGCATGTTCGGCATCGGGCCGGGCACCGCGGCCACCGCCCAGCCGCAATATCCCCCACCGGGGGCGATGATCGACTACTACTTCGCGCAGCAGCCGACCGGCAAGGTCACGCTGGAGATCCTCGACGCGAGCGGCAAGACCGTGCGGACCTTCGCCGCCGCCGATGAACCAGCCAAGGTGGCAGCCCCCAAGCCAGGCCAGGCACCCCTGTGGCATACGGCGACGGACCTGCCGGCCCACCAGGGCGTCAACCGCTTCATCTGGGATCTGACTTACCCCGCGCCGCAAGGCGAGAAGGGCGGTGGCTTCCGGCCCGCGCGCGGCCCGATCGCCGTGCCAGGTGCGTACAGCGTGCGCTTGACCGTCGGCGCCTCCGCGGGCGCAGCCGCATGGACGGAGACGCAGCCCCTGGTGCTGAAGGCCGACCCGCGCAGTGCCGTCAACGGCGTGACGCTGGCCGATATGCAGCAGCAGTTCGAGCACAACATGCGCGTGCGCGACCTGGTCTCGGACGTCAACCTGGCGGTGAAGCGCCTGAAGGCGGCACAGGCCAAGCTGAAGGACGCGACCAGTGCCGCGGACAAGGCCAAGCTGCGTGAACTGGACGCCATCGCCGCCAAGCTGGAGACCCCGCCCGTGCGTTACAGCGAGCCTCAGCTGCAGGGCAACATCACCTATCTCTACGGCATGACCGATGGCGCCGACCAGAAGGTGGGGCACGACGCGATCGCGCGCTACCAGACGCTGCGCGCGGCGCTGGATGTGCAACTGGCTGCGTTGCAGAAGGTGCTTGGTGCGGCACCCGCCGAATAGGCGGGATCCATAGGCCGGCATGCCCGCCGAGCCACGCGTTGCCAAGGAGCCCGCGGCGATGCCTGCGGGCTGATATTGTTGGCGTCGGCGGCCACGGCTTGCGCACGATGGCGACCTACTACGGCGCCGCGGTTTCTACCGTGGTCATGACAGGGATCTGAGGGGACAACGCCCATGGGTGCATTTGCGATGAAGTTCTCGTCCCGGCAGCTTTGCCTGCCGGCCTTGTTGCTGGCGTTCGTGGCGTCGACGCCGGCGCTGGCGCTGGCGTCGACGCCGACGGCCGAGCACGCGCGGCTGCAGGCCGAGGCGCAGGCGGTCACGATCACACGCGACAACTGGGGTATCGCCCACGTGCACGGCAAGACCGATGCCGATGCGGTGTTCGGCATGATCTACGCGCAGTGCGAGGACGACTTCAACCGCGTCGAGAGCAACTACCTCACCGCGCTCGGCTGGACCGCGCAGGCCGATGGCGAGGCGGCGATCTGGCAGGATCTGCGCCAGCAGCTGTTCATCGACCCGGTGGTGCTGAAGAAGCTGTACAAGCAAAGCCCGGCCTACCTGCGGCAATTGATGGACGCCTGGGCCGATGGCATGAACTGGTACCTGGCCAGCCATCCGGACGTCAAGCCGAAGGTCATCACGCATTACGAACCGTGGATGGCGCTCGCGTTCACCGAGGGCAGCATTGGCGGCGATACAGAGCGTGTGGAGCTGAAACCGCTGGCGGCGTTCTATGGTGAGGCGCACCCGGCGCTGGCCGCCGCGGAACCCGCGAGCTGGGCCGAGCCGACCGGCTCCAACGGCATCGCGATTGCGCCGAAGCTCACGACCGACGGGCACGCGCTGCTGCTGATCAACCCGCACGTCACCTTCTATTTTCGCAGCGAGTCGCAGATGTCCAGCGACCAGGGACTGGATGCCTATGGCGCATCGACCTGGGGCCAGTTCTTCATCTACCAGGGCTTCAACCAGCACATCGGCTGGATGCACACGTCCACCGGCGTCGACGCGGTCGATGAATTCGCCGAGACGATCGTGCGCCAGGGCGGGAAGTTGTTCTATCGCTATGGCAAGGAGCTGCGGCCGGTCACGACGCGGCAGATCACCGTGCGTTACCGCGCCGGCGACGGCACGCTCAAGTCGCGCGAGTTCACCGGGTATTTCACCCATCACGGCCCGATCGTGCGCGAGGCGGACGGCAAGTGGATTGCCGAGGCGCTGATGAACCGGCCGATCCCGGCGCTGGAGCAGAGCTGGCTGCGCACCAAGGCGACCGATTACGCGAGCTACATGAAGGTGGCCGAGCTCAAGGCGAACTCGTCGAACAACACCTTGTTTGCCGACGACAAGGGCAACATCGCGTTCCTGATGCCGCAGTTCATCCCGAAGCGCGACAACCGCTTCGATTACACCAAGCCGGTCGACGGCAGCGACCCGGCCACCGACTGGCAGGGGCTGACACCGCTGGCGGACATGCCGAGCGTCGTCAATCCGCCGAACGGTTGGGTCTTCAACACGAATGACTGGCCGTATTCGGCCGCCGGCAAGTACAGCCCGAAGCAGGCGGACTATCCGCGCTACATGGACACGTTTGGCGAGAACCCGCGCGGCCTGCACGCGACGCGCCTGCTCACCGACGCCAGCGGCTTCAGCATCCCGTCGCTGATCACGGCGGCGTTCGATTCCTACCTGCCGGCATTCGCACGGCAGCTGCCGCCGCTGCTCGCCGATTACGATGCGCTGGCCGCCAACGATCCGCTGCGCAAGCAACTTGCCGGTCCGATCGCCCTGCTGCGTGGCTGGGATTACCGCTGGGGCATCGCCTCGATGCCGACCTCGCTGGCGGTGTACTGGGGCGACACGCTGTGGGACGAGATCAGCAAGGCGGACACGGCCGAGGGCCTGTCGCGTTATGACGCGATGGCAGCGAAGGCCGGCGGCAAGGCCCGCCTGGATGCGCTGGTGGCAGCGGTCGACCGACTGGAAAAGGACTTCGGAAGCTGGGGCGTGCCCTGGGGCGAAATCAACCGCTTCCAGCGCCTGGACGATACGCTGACGCCGCACTTCGACGACGCCAAGCCCAGCATCCCGGTGCCGTTTACCTCGTCGCGCTGGGGCTCGCTGGCCTCGTTTGGCGCGCATCGCTGGCCCGGCACCAAGCGCTTTTACGGCAACAGCGGCAACAGCTTCGTCGCCGCGGTCGAATTCGGGCCGAAGGTCCACGCGCGCGCCATCAAGGCGGGGGGCCAGAGCGGCCATGCCGATTCGGGGCACTTCACCGACCAGGCCAACCGCTATGTCACCGGCAACCTGCGCCCGGTCTACTTCTGGCCCGAAGACCTCAAGGGCCATACCGAGCGCGTCTACCACCCCGGCTCGTAGAGGATCTTGGGCAAGCCTTCCAGTCGTCATTCCCGCTTTCGCGGGAATGACGACGATGGGATTGATCGGCGGGAATGAAGGCGCCGTAGATCCGCGAGAGCCTCTCCCAGAAAAGCTCCAGCCTGAACTTGTGAGGATGCGATGAGCCTGCCGACCGTCGAACACGAGACCGGGCCTGGCCCGACCCACAGCATCATCTGGCTGCACGGCCTCGGCGCGGACGGCAACGACTTCGCGCCGATCGTGCCGGAGCTGGTCGATCCGGCGTGGCCGTCGCTGCGCTTCGTGTTTCCACACGCGCCAGTGCGCCCGGTGACGGTCAACAACGGCGTGCCCATGCGCGCGTGGTACGACATTGCCAGGTTCGACCTTATGGCACGCCAGGACGAAGCGGGCGTGCGGGCTTCGATTGGCGAAGTGGAAGCGCTCGTTGCCCGCGAGCACGAGCGCGGCGTGCCGAGCGAACGCATCGTGCTGACCGGCTTTTCGCAAGGCGGCGCGATCGCGCTCGCCGCCGGCTTGCGCCACGCGCAGGCGCTGGCTGGCATCGTTGCCCTGTCGACCTATGTGCCGATCCACACCACGCTCGCCGCCGAGCGTAGCGCCGCCAATACCGCCACGCCCATTTTCTGGGGCCACGGCAGCGCCGATCCCGTGGTGGTGATGCAGCGCGGCGCGGAATCCCGCGACCTGTTGCGGGCGCTGGGCTACAGCGTCGATTGGCATACCTACGTGATGGGCCATGCGGTCTGCGCCGATGAAATCGTCGACCTGCGCGCCTGGCTGGGTCCGCGCCTGGGCTGAGCCCCTGCGGCATACTGGCCCGCATGCAGCCGTCCAACCCGTCCCCAGATTCCCGCGCAACGGTCCCGCCGCACAGTCCGCTGCCGGACTTCTGCGACCTGCCGGCGCTGTTCGCGCTGTTCGTGGTGGGTGCGTTGACGGTCACCATCATGTGGCTGGCGCGCGATGCGCCGCGCGATTGGGCGGCTTACAGCGTCGGCATGTTGTTCGTCACCTGGCTGGCCCTGGTCATGACCGTGGCGTTGTGCAAGCTGCGCCCGTCCCTGCAGCGCCTGCCCGGGCGCTTGCCGTATGTCGGCGTGTGGCTGATCCTGGTGTTGATCGTGCAAGTGGCGAGCGGCATCGCCAGTTGGCTGGACACCGCCCTGCATACCGGCCTGATCAGCGCCAACCTGTCGGTGTTCGTGCGCAACAACGTGATCATCGCCGCCCTGCTGGGTGCAGCCATGCTGCGCTACTTCTACGTACTGGCGCAGTGGCAGGCGCGCCTGGCCGCGGTGTCCCGCGCCCAAGTGGAGGCGCTGCAGGCGCGCATCCGGCCGCACTTCCTGTTCAACAGCATGAACACCGTGGCGGCGCTGATCCGCGTCGATCCCGCCGGTGCCGAACGTACCGTGGAAGACCTTTGCGAACTGTTTCGCGCCGCGCTCGGCCAACATGACGCCGGCGACGGCACGTTGGGCGAAGAGCTGGAATTGATCGAGCGCTACCTCGGTATCGAGCAGCTGCGGCTGGGCGAGCGCCTGCACGTCCGGCGCGAGCTGGACGATTTGCCGCCGGCGTTCCCGTTCCCACGCCTGCTGCTGCAACCGCTGGTGGAAAATGCCGTGCGCCATGGCATCCAGCCGTTGCGCGGCGGAGGCCAGATCACCTTGCGCGGCGAACGCCGGGGTGCGGGCGTGTGGATCGAGATTCGCAATCCCCTGCCGGACATCGCAGGGACTCCCGGCAATGGCCATGGCCTGGACAACGTGCGCCAGCGCATCGCCTACCGCTACGGCGCGCAAGCCAGCATGCAGGCGGGGCCGCAACAGGGGCAGTTCGTGGTGACCTTGCAGCTTCCCGGCGTGCAGCCGTGAGCCGGGTGCTGATCGTCGATGACGAACCTTTGGCGCGGACGCGGCTCGCCGCGCTGCTGCGCGAATGCGAAGGCGTGGAACTCGTGGGAGCGCTTGAAGACGGCGAGCACGCACTTGGCGCCGCGCGCGAGCTGCAGCCGGAGATCGTACTGTTGGACATCAACATGCCTGGTCTCGATGGCACGGCGGTGGCCCAGCGCTGGGCGGGCAAGGGACGGCCGCAGGTGATCTTCTGCACCGCCTACGACACGCATGCGCTGAAGGCTTTCGAGCTCGATGCGGTCGACTACCTGTTGAAACCGGTGCGCCTGGAGCGCTTGCGCGTCGCGCTGGCGCGTGCCCAGCGTCGCCTCGCCGAAGCCACCGAGGAGTCGGTGGTCTATCTGCGTGGGCGGTTGGGCGGCGAGGAAATCCGCGTGCCGCTGGATGACGTGATCTGCCTGCTGGCCGAGGAAAAATACGTGGTCGTCCGGCATCGCCATGGCGAGTTGCTGATCGAGGAGTCGCTGCGCCAGCTGGAGGAGGCTTATCCGCAACTGCTGATCCGGCTGCACCGCAATTGCCTGGTGCCGCCCGCGCGCCTGCTGGGCTTGAAGACCCTGGGCGATGGCCGCGTCCTCGCGCGCCTGGATGGCACCGACTTCGCGCCGGAAGTCAGCCGGCGCAACCTTGCCGTGGTGCGCCGGCTGCTGCGGCTGTAGGAGTGGCCACGTTTCACGCCGCTTGTGCTCGACTGGTGGCAGCATGGTGACGGAGGAATGGATATGAATCAGGCATTCAAGGTGGGTGACCACGTGCGTTGGAACTCCGAGGCGGGGCACGTCAGCGGCCACATCATCAAGGTGCATACCAGCGACACCGACTACAAGGGTCACATGCACCGCTGCAGCAAGGACGATCCGCAGTACGAGATCAAGAGCGACAAGACCGAGCATATCGCCCTGCACAAGGGCTCGGCGCTGCACAAGATCGAGTAGCCGTGGCCACAGGGACTTCCGCTACGGTCGCGCCCGACGGCGTGCCGCAAATCTGGACCATCGGCCATTCCACGCGCACGCTGGATGAGTTCATCGGCCTGCTCGACCACTACGACATCCAGGCCCTGGCCGACATCCGCCGCTTTCCCGGCTCGCGCCGCTACCCGTATTTCCAGCGCGACGAACTGGCCATGAGCCTGCCGGCGCACGGCATTGCCTACCGCTGGCTGCCGCAACTGGGCGGGCGTCGCCCGGTGCAGCGCGCCTCGCCCAACACCGCCTGGCGCAACGTTTCGTTCCAGGGCTATGCCGATTACATGGCCACGCCGGATTTTGCCGAAGGCCTGGCCGAACTGCTCGACTATGCGCGTGGCCAGCGCACCACCGTCATGTGCGCCGAAGCGGTGTGGTGGCGCTGCCACCGCTCGATGCTGGCCGACCTGCTCAGCGTGCGCGGCATCGAGGTCATCCACATCATCGACGCGCGGCACGGCGACCCGCATCCCTACACCGCGCCAGCCCGCATCGTGGACGGCCACCTCACCTACGAGGCCGGTCTCGGCCAGCCGCTGAAAGCCGGCAAGCCGCCCGCGTCCGGCGCGTGAGCCGAGGTTCGCCCGAGGCCGTGCCTTGCCTGGATCGCGCGAACCACCTAGGCTCGGGAGCTATACCCCGGGGGAGGATGTTGACCATGGCTTCGTTTCGCCTCATGGCCTTGTCGGCCGTTGCTGCCGCTGTCCTGCTCGCCGGTTGCGGGCCTGACCAATCGGCATCCGAGCAGCCACCGGCAGCCGAGCAGCCACCGGCAGCCGCGGCGTCGACCACCGCAAGCGCCGCCAGCAGCGCCGTGCTGGACACGGCCGTCGATGATTTTGTCGCGGGCTACTTCCAGCACAACCCGGTGTTCGCGGCGAACGCGGGCAGGCACGAGTTCGACGGCAAACTGCCCGACTACAGCGCGGCTGGCCTGGAGGCCACGGCGACCTGGCTGCATGCACAGCGCGACAAGTTCGCTGCCTTCGCCGACGACCAGCTTGACGCCCAGGGCCGCTACCACCGCGATTACGTGCTGGCGGTGATCGACGGCCAGTTGTTCTGGCTGGAAGATTCCGGCGCGCCGTACAAGAACCCGGGCTGGTACGGCGGGGACCTGTCGCCGAGCATGTACCTCACCCGCGACTATGCGCCGCTGCCGCAACGCATGTCCGCCTTCGTCGCCTATCAGGAGGCCCTGCCCAAGGCGCTGGAGCAGATCAAGGCAAACCTCAAGCTGCCCTTGCCGGCGACCTATATCGACTTGGGCGTCAACTTGTTCGGCGGCTTCGCCAGCTTCTTCAAGAGCGATGTCCCCGGTATCTTTGCCGGGGTCAAGGATGAGGCGCTGCAGGCGCGGTTCAAGGCCAGCAATGCTGCCGCAACCAAGGCCGCGCAGGACATGGCCGACTGGTTGAAGGCACAGCGGCCAAGCGCCACCCAGGACTACGCGCTGGGTGCCGGGAAGTTCTCGAAGATGCTGCACGCGACCGAGCTGGTCGATGTGCCGCTGGACCAGCTCAAGGCCATTGGCGAGGCGGATCTCGCGCGCAACCTGGCGGCGCTCAAATCGGCTTGCGAGCAGTACGCCCCGGGCAAGTCGCTGTCCGCCTGTGTCGCCAAGGAAAGCGCCGACAAGCCGGAAGGCGGCGCAGTGGAAGGTGCGCGGGCCCAGCTCGCCAACCTGCGTCAGTTCATCGTCGACAAGGACCTGGTGGGCATTCCCGGCCCGGAGCAGGCGAAGGTCGAGGAGGCGCCGCCGTTCAACCGCGGGAACCTGGCCTACATCGAGATTCCCGGCCCCTATGAGAAGAACCTGCCATCGGTGTACTACATCGCGCCGCCCGATCCGAAGTGGAGCAAGGCCGAGCGCGAGGCCTATATCCCGGGCAAGGCGGCACTGCTCTACGTCACCGTGCACGAGGTGTGGCCCGGCCACTTCCTGCAGTTCCTGCACGCCAACCGCGCCCCGTGGAAGTTCGGCCAGCTGTTCGTCGGCTACGCGTTCGCCGAAGGCTGGGCGCACTACGCCGAAGAGATGATGTTCGACGCCGGCCTCGACGGCGCCACGCCGGAAGACCACATCGGCCAGCTCACCAACGCCCTGCTGCGCGACGTCCGCTACCTGTCCGCCATCGGCCTGCACACCGGCGGCATGACCGTCGCGCAGTCCGAGCAGATGTTCCGCGACAAGGCCTTCCAGGACCCCGGCAACGCGCGCCAGCAGGCGGCCCGCGGCACCTATGATCCGGCTTATCTCAACTACACCCTGGGCAAGCTGATGATCATGCAACTGCGCGACGACTGGGTCGACGCCCATCCCGGCCCGGGTGCCCTGAAGGCGTTCCACGATCAGTTCCTCAGCTACGGCGGCCCGCCCATTCCACTGGTGCGTGGGCAGATGCTCGGCAGCAAGGCGGAAGCCAAACTCTGGACGGCGGGTGCGGGGGCGAATCATTGACCTTGTCGTGGCTCCGGTGCGGTCCGGCCCTGCTGGCCGCCGCGCTGTGCATGCTTGCCGGTTGCTCCGGTCCGCCGCCGGATAGCACTGCTGGCGCCGGTACCGTTGCCGCCGCTGCCACAGCCGCACCGACGCCATTGGCCGCGGCCGGCAGCAGCGGCCTGCCTGGGGACCATGCCAGCACCGCGCGATACAAGATTGCAATCGATTACCCCGAACTCGCACCTGGCGCGAACGTGTTGATGCAGGCCTTGCACAAACATGCCGCGGTGGCAAAGCGCGAGTTCATGCAGGCACTGCCGGATCCGCAGCAGTTTCCGGAGTTTGCCTCGCGGCAGTTGCAGTTGCTGATCGACTACCAGGTGACGGCGAGCAGTCCGGCGTTCATCAGCGTCCGCGGCAAGGGCATGATGGACACCGGCGGCGCGCACCCGCTGCCGCTGGATGCCAGCTTCGTCTTCGACCGGCACGGGCAGCGCGTGCTGGCGCTGGACGACCTCTTCGCGGATCCGGCATCGGCACGCAAGCTGCTGGCGGATTTCGCGCGGACGGCGTTGGAGGCGAAACTGCTGGCGCAGGCGCCCGGCAAGGACGAGGCCACGCCCGCGGCACGCCAGGAATGGCTGGACAACATGCGGGGCATGATCGCCGACGGTACCGCGCCGGAGGCGAAGAACTTCGGGGAATTCCAGGTCGATGCCGGTGGCCTGCTGTTGGTGTTTCCGCCCTACCAGGTGGCTCCCTACGTCTACGGCGCGCAGACCGTGGAAGTGCCGCTCGATGTGTTCGCCGCCGCGCTGAAGCCGCGCTACCGGGAGGCCTTCGGCTCGTCGCGACAGCGGTTCATTCCTTCTTGATGGCGTGGCCGCCGAACTCGTTGCGCATCGAGGACAGCAGCTTGTCGGCGAACGAGTCGCTGTCGCGCGAGCGCAGGCGTTCGATGAGCGCCGCGGTGATGATCGGCGCCGGCACGTCGAGCTCGAGTGCGGCGGCAACCGTCCAGCGGCCTTCACCGGAGTCGACGACGTAGGGAGCGACGCCGTCCATGTCCGGGTTCTTGCCCAGCGCGTCGGTGGTCAGGTCCAGCAGCCATGAGCGCACCACGCTGCCGTAGCGCCAGATCTCGCCGACCTGGTGCAGGTCGAGCTTGAACTCCTGCTTGTGTTTCAGTATCGAGAAGCCCTCGGCGTAGGCCTGCATCAGGCCGTACTCGATGCCGTTGTGCACCATCTTGGTGAAGTGACCGGAGCCGACCGGGCCGACGTGGCCCCAGCCCTGGTCCTTGCCCGGCGCCAGCGTCTCGAAGATCGGCCGCAGCGGCTCGACGGTCTTGGAGTCACCGCCGACCATCATGCTGTAGCCCTCCTTCAGGCCCCAGACGCCGCCGCTGGTGCCGGAATCGACATAACCGATGTCGTGTTCGGCGTACAGCTTGGCGCGGCGCAGCGTGTCCTGGTAGTTGGAGTTGCCGCCGTCGATCACCGTGTCGCCCTTGGCCAGCAGCGGCAGCAGCGCGTTGACGGTGTCGTCGGTGATTTTCCCGGAGGGCACCATCAACCACAGAACGCGCGGCGCCGGCAGCGCCGTGACCAGGGCCTGCAACGAAGCGGCCGAGGCCGCGCCCTTGGCTTCCAGTGCCTTGCGCGCATCCGCGTTCGGGTCGAAGCCGGTGACCTGGTGGCCGCCAAGCAGCAGCCGCTGCGCCATGTTGGCGCCCATCTTGCCCAAACCGATCATGCCCAGTTTCATTTCAACCTCCTCGAGTCCGTCCCGCACCGTGCAACCAGCGCCGCCAACGCGGCGTGACGATCGACCGTTCCAGCGCCCGCGTGCAGGCCGCGGCCGCCTTGGTGATCGCCTCCGCCTGGATCGGGTACGGGTGCATGACCCGGCCCAAGGCACACAAGCCTATGCCTTCCTGCATGGCCAGGGTGATCTCGCTCAGCATCTCGCCGGCGTGGCGCGCCACGATGGTGGCGCCGAGGATGTGGTCGCTGCCTTCGCGCACGTGGATCTTGACGAAGCCGGTCTCCTCGCTGTCGGCCACCGCGCGGTCGACGTCGTGCATCAACACGGTGTAGGTCTTGACCGGTATGCCTTGCGCGCGCGCCTGGCGCACGTAGATGCCCACATGGGCAATCTCCGGATCGGTATATGTGCACCAGGTGGTGACCAGCGCACTCAGGCGCTCGCGCCCGCCTTGCAGGGCATTGCGCACGGCGATGCGCGCACTGGCGTCGGCGGTGTCGTTGAACTTGTCCTCCAGGCAGACGTCGCCGGCAGCGTAGATGCGCGGATTGCTGCTGCGCAGGAAATCGTCCACGTGCACGCCACGGGCCGCGTCGTAGGCAACCCCGGCAGCCTCCAGGCCGAGGCCCTCGACACCGGGCACGCGGCCGGTGCCGGTGAGGATGGCGTCGACCGCGAGCGTGCTGCGGTAATCGTCGCTGACCAGGTCGACCAGCTTCTGCCCGCCTTCCACGCACACGCCGACCGCCTTGGTATTCAGGCGCACCGCGATGCCGTCGTGGGCCAGGGCCGCCGAGAGGATCTGCGCCGCGTCACGCTCCTCGCGCGGCAGGAACAGCGGCCAATGCTGGACGATGGTGGTGTGCGCGCCGAAGCGGCAAAACGCCTGCGCCATCTCGCAGCCGAGCGGGCCGCCGCCGATCACCAGCAGGCGCGGTGGCAGCGCGGTCAGGTCGAAGATGCTGGCGTTGGTGTAGTAGCCGGCCGCCACCAGGCCGGGGACTGGCGGCGTGTCGGGCCGCGCACCGGTGGCAATCAGCGCCTTGCGAAAGCGCAGCGTCGTGGCCCCAAGCTGCAGGTTGTCCGGCCCGGCGAAGCGGCCCAGGCCGAAGAAGACGTCGATGCCCGCGGTGGCCAGGTCGGTGGCCGAGCAGGTCCGGCTGAGCCGGGCGCGGATTTCGCGCATGCGCCGCATCACCGCGGCAAAGTCGACGCGGATGTCGCCCGGCACCTGCGCGCCGTAACGCTCGGCATCGCGCATCTCGGCATACAGGCGCGAGGTGCGGATCAAGGCCTTGGACGGGATGCAGCCGGTGTTGAGGCAATTGCCGCCAAGCAGGTGGCGCTCGACTAACGCGACCCGTGCGCCCGTGCGCGCTGCGGCCTGCGCGGCCACGATGCCGGTGGTGCCGCCGCCGACCACCACCAGGTCGTAGCACGCTCGCGGCTGCGGATTGCACCAGTCTGGCGGGTGCAGGCTGGCCAGGCGCGCGCGCTCGCTGGCGTCATCCGGCACGGACGGGCGCGTTGCTGCCGGTTCCGGCATGGCGGCGGCCACGGCTATAGCCACCCGCCGCTGAAGCCGGCGCGCTGCAGGCCGCGCCGGATTGCCGGGCAGCCGCGCAACAGGCGCCACACCAGGCCGCTGCGTTGGTTCTCGATCATCAGGCTGACGATGCCCTGGTCCAACCCGAAGTGGCCGGCGGACACCCAGGCCGGGCCGTCGGCGGCGGCCAGGCTTGGGTTGAAGCTGCTGGCGAATTGCCGCGCCGGCAGGGTTTCCGGGTAACGCCGCAGCATGGCCCGCGTTGCCTGCAGGACAGGCTCCGGGGCGAAGGGTAGCGACGCCAGCGGCGCCCAGCCGCCAATTGAGCCGTCGTCCGGGCCATAGGGCACGCCGCGCGCGGCGTAGCCGAACAGCTGCAGCCGCGTCGTGGCCAGCGCGGCGGGCGGATCGTTTGGCCCGTCGCAGGCCGTCAGGCCCCAGCAGTCCCCGGCGTAGCCGCGGAACGAGTGTGGATTGCGCCGCGCATATTCGCGCTGCACTTCGGTGGCGCGCCGGCTGTTCTCGAAATAGTCGCAGTGCTTCTCGCGCATGAAGGCGTCGCGGATGCCGCGAAAGTCGATCCAGGCGTGCGAGAACTGGTGGATGAACAGCGGGCCGGCGTAGAGGAAGTCGATGTCGTACAGGTTCTCCCACTGGTACGTCGCGGTCCACGCCGCGTAGTGGCCTGCATCGATGGCGTGGGTCGGCGAGCCGAGCGCCAGGACGTAGAGGATCAGGCCTTCGTTGTAGCCGTCCCAACCGTAGTTGAGGAAACCGCATTCGGGCTTCCAGCCCTGGCGCAAGGTGGCCTCGCCGCCCTGGGCCCAGCACCAGTCGACCCGGCGGTAGAGCGTGTCGACGATCGCGCGCAACTCGCGCTCCGCTGCCGTGTCCGCGGTGAAGTAGCTGGCCGCCGTGAGTGCACCGGCCAGCAGCAGCGCGGTGTCGATCATCGACAGCTCGGACTGCCACATGCGGCGGCCGCCATGCATGTCCAGGAAGTGGTAGTAGAAGCCGCGGTGGCCGGTTGCCAGCGGCGCCTCGCCCTGTTCGCTGTCGCGGAAAAAGCGCAGTGCGGCCAGGCTGCGGGCCACCGCCTCGTCCCGTGCGAGCCAGCCGCGCTCGGCTGCGATGGGGTAGGCCGACAAGGCAAAGCCGACCACCGCGATGCTGCACGGCGAGCCCTCGCGCGTGGTGTCGGCGACCAGGCCGTTGGCCGGATTGGCGGCATCCAGGAAATAATCGATGGCCGCGCGCTGCAGGTGCTCCAGCAAGGCGTCGTCGTCGAGCGCCAGGATCGCGGCGGTGTCCGCTTCGGTACGGGCGGTTTGCGCGACGGGATCCGCTTCCGGCTGCGTGGAGGTCCGGGTCATGATGGTCGGGAGCTCAAGCGTGGGTTGCCTGGCCGCGGTCCAACCAGCCCCCGGAGAAACCCGCCTGGCGCAAGCCTTCGACCACCGGTCGCGACGAGCGCAGCAGCTTCCACAACATGCCGCTGCGCTGGTTTTCCACCATCAGCAGGATCGGCGCCAGGTTCAGGCCGTAGAAATACGGTGACACCCAGCCCGCGACGCCTTCCGCGCCCTGGCCGCCACAGGTCTGGTTGAAGCTGGCCTTGAAGCCGTACGGGTGATGATCGTGCAGCTGCAAGGTATGCATGAAATGGTGCAGCGTCGGCAACACCGCGTCCGGGGCAAACGGCAGCGAGGCGGCCACCACCCATGGCGCAAGCGTGCCGTCGTCGACGCCGTAGGGAGCGCCGCGGCCGGCGTAGTCGAGGAACTGGCGTTGCACGCCGTCCACGGTCAGCGTCGACGGGCCGGGCCCGTCGCTGGCGGTGATGCCCCAGCAGTTGCGGCCGTAGCCCGTGAAGCCGAGCGGGTTGTCGATGGCGTAGCGTTGCTGGACCAGGGTGGCGCGCCGGCTGTTTTCGAAATAGTCGATGCCCTTGCCGCGCATGAACGCGTCCTGGATGCCGCGCAGGTCCAGCCAGATTTGCGACAGCTGGTGGGTGAACAGTGGCCCGCAATACAGATAGTCAAGGTCGTAGCAGTGCTTCCACTCGTAGGTCGAGGCCCAGGCCGTATAGGCGGCCGGCGACACGGCATGCGATGGCGAGCCCAAGGCCAGCATGTACAACATCAGGCCCTCGTCGTAGCCCTGCCACTGGTGGGGGATGAAGCCGCTCTCCGGGTGCCAGCCATGGCCGATGGTGCCGTCCGCGGCTTGCGCCCAGCGCCAATCCGCGCGTGCGTAGAGGAACTGTGCGAGCTCGCGGACTTCCCTTTGTGCCGCCGTATCGGCGTTGAAATAGGCGGCAGCGGTCAGCATGCCGGCAAACAACAGGGCGCTGTCCACCGTCGACAATTCGCAACGCCATGCGCGGCGCCCGGTCTGCATGTCCAGGAAGTGGTAGTAGAAACCGCGGTAGCCGGTGGCGCCCGGCGCCTTGCCCTGGACGCTGTCGCGGAAGAAACGCAGGGTCTTCAAGGTCCGCGTGAGCGCGGTCTTGTGGCTCATCAGTCCGCGTTCGACGGCGACTGGATACGCGCTCAAGCCCAGCCCGGTGGCGGCGATGCTGCACGGCCAGTGCGGTGCGGTCTTGTCCGACACCAGGCCGTTTTGCATATTGGTTTCGTAGCGGAAATAGGCGAACGCCTTGCTTTGCAGGCGCTGCATCAATTGGGCGGGTGGCAGCACATGGGCGGACATGTGGACGCGGCGAAACCTGTGGTCGGGATGATGGAGGCGGCCGCGACGGATGCCGCCGGCAGCCGCATCCATCCTACCCTCCCATGCCTGCCGATGCAGGTGAACGCCGTACCGGTCGGGATCAGCTGTCGGACCGCCTTGACGCCATGCACGCGGGAATCGGTGCATGCTGGGGCTTGCGTCTGCACCGGGAGACATCGCTCATGACCTCAACCACATCCTCATCCGGCATCGCCGCCAAGCACTGCCATCTGCTCTCGAACGGCAGTTACCGCGTCCTGCTCGATGCCAGCGGCTCGGGCTACAGCCGTTGGCGCGATGTGGCGGTGACGCGCTGGCGCGAGGACCCGACGACCGACCCCTGGGGCAGCTACCTGTTCCTGCGCGACGAGGAAAGCGGTCGGACCTGGTCGGTCACCCGCCAACCCTTGGGCACGCCGATGCCTGACGACGAGGTGACGTTCGCGCCGGGCAGCGCGCGCTTCGTGCGCCGCCATCACAGCGTGCACAGCGTGCTCGAGGTCGCCGTGGCTGCCGATCGCGCCGTCGAGCTGCGCCGGCTCAGCGTGAGCAACCACGGCGACCACACGCGCCGGCTGTCGCTGACCAGTTATGCCGAACTGGTGCTCGGCCCCGCCGCGGCAGACGACGCCCACCCAGCCTTCTCCAAGATGTTCGTGCAGACCGAATGGGATGCGACGCATGCCATGCTGCTGGCCACGCGGCGCCGGCGCGATGCCCACGAGCCCGCGCTGTGGCTGGCCCAGGCCCTGCAGGTGTTGGGCCGACCGGTGGACGACGGCTGCGGCTACGAGACCGACCGTGCGGCCTGGCTGGGTCGTGGTCGCACGCTGCGCAATGCACAGGCCCTGCTTCCGGGCGCCCAGTTGGGGCGCACCGTGGGCTGCGTGCTCGATCCGGTCTCCAGCCTGCGCCAGCAATTCACCCTGGCCCCACGCGAGAGCGTAACCTTGTTGCTGTGGACCCGCGTCGGCGACAGCCGCGCACAGGCCATGGCCCTGGCTGACGAGCTTGGCGACGGCGGCAGCGCGGCGCGCCTGATTGCGGCGGCCGGCCAGCAAGCGGTCGACCGGCAGCAGCGCCATGCCGTGGATACGCCGTCGCAGCAACATCTCGATCGCTGGCTGGACGCCCTGGTCGGCATCGACGCTAGCCAGCGTGCCGCAGCCGTGGATCGCCAGCGCGGCCATGGCGGTGCCCCTACGCTGTGGGCTGCCGGCATCTCCGGCGACCGGCCCCTGCTCTTGCTGTGCCTGCATGATGCCGCCGGGCTGGACCAGGCGCGCGAACTGCTGCGCGCGCAACGCTGGTGGCGCGAGCAGCATGTCGCGGCCGACGTGGTCCTGCTCGGGGCCGCCGGCGGCGCAGACGGCGACGCCCTGGACGCAGCGCTGAAGCCCTTGCTTGACGAGCAGCAGGCGGCCTTGAGGGCGGACTCAGGGCAACCCAAGGCCGAGGTGTTCGCCTTGCGCGAGGACCGCATCGACAGCGGCTTGCGTGACGGCCTGCTGGCGTTTGCCCGCGTCGTGCTCGATGCCGCGGCGCCGGCGGCCAACCCGGCCCCGACGCCATCGGCGGCCGCGGCGCCGGCTGGTGTATCGCCCGTCCGCGCGACCCGGCCGGCGGCTGCCGCGACGCCCGCGCCCGGCCAACTGGAGTTTCCGAATGGCGTCGGTGGTTTCGTCGACGCCGGTCGCAGCTACCGCATCGAATTGCGGCATGGGACGACCACTCCGGCGCCATGGATCAACGTGGTCGCCAACCCGGCGTTCGGCTTCCTGGTCTCGGCCGAGGGCAGCGGCTACACCTGGTCCTTGAACAGCCAGCAGAACCCGTTGACGCCATGGCCGAACGACGCGGTGAGCGATGCGCCGCACGAGGTGCTGTATTTGCGCGACGAGGACACCGGCGTGCTGTGGAGCGCGACCGCGCTGCCGATCCGCCTCGCCGACACGGACTACGTCGCCACCCACGGCAAGGGTTGGACCCGCTTCAGCCACGTCGCCCATGAGCTTGCCGTCGAGCTCACCCAATGCGTGCCCACCGCCGATGCGGTCAAGCTGTCGCGGCTGCGCCTGGTCAACCGCTCGGCGCGCACCCGCCGCCTGCGCATCACCGCCTATGTCGAGTGGATGCTCGGGGCGAACGGCACGGTGCCGGCGCCGTTTGTGGTCACCGCGCGCGATGCGGCCACCGGCGCCTTGCTGGCGCGCAATCCGTGGCGACCGGACTTTGCCGACCGGGTCGCGTTCATGGACTTGGGCGGCATGCAGCAATCGATGAGCGGCGATCGCGCCGAGTTGCTCGGCGCCTTGGGCAGCACGGCGCAGCCGGCGGCGCTGCACGGCAGTGCCCCGCTTTCGGGAGCGCTGGGTTCCGGCCTCGATCCCTGCGGTGCGCTGCAGACGCTGGTCGAGCTGCCGCCGCACACGGAAATCGATGTGTCCTTCCTGCTTGGCGACGCGGCCGACGCGGCCCAGGCGCAGGCACTGGTGGCCAAGTACCGCGACCGGGACTTCGATGCCGTGCTCGGCGCGATGGCGGCGCAATGGTCCGGCGTGCTCGACGCGGTGCAGGTGCATACCCCGGATCGCGCCCTGGACATCATGCTCAACGACTGGCTGCTGTACCAGGTCGCCAGCTGTCGCCTGTGGGCACGGACGGCCGGCTACCAGGCGAGCGGCGCCTATGGCTTCCGCGACCAGTTGCAGGACGTCATGGCCTTGTGCGTGAGCCGCCCGGATCTTGCGCGCGAGCACCTGTTGCGCGCGGCCGGGCGCCAGTTTGCGCCGGGTGACGTGCAGCATTGGTGGCTGCCGCCCCATGGCCAGGGCATACGCACGCGGATCAGCGACGACCGCATCTGGCTCGCCTACGTGGCGAGCCATTACCTGGCGGTCACCGGCGATGCCGCGGTGCTGGATGCGCCCGTGCCCTTCCTCAGCGGCCAGTCGATTGCCGAGGGCGCCACCGATGCCTTCTTCCAGCCGGGCCAGGGCGAAGCGGCCAGCGTCTACGAACACTGCGCGCTGGCCCTGGATTCCAGCCTGGCGCTCGGTGCCCACGAGCTGCCGCTGATCGGCACCGGCGACTGGAACGATGGCTACAACAATGTCGGCGCGCAGGGCCGTGGCGAAAGCGTGTGGCTGGGCTGGTTCCTGTGCGCAGCCATTGCCGCGTTCGCACCCCTGGCAAGGCGGCGCGGGGACGAGGCGCGGGCGCAACGCTGGCTGGATCACGCCGATGCCTTGCGTGCAGCGCTGGAACAGGCCTGGGACGGCCAGTGGTACCGACGGGGTTATTACGACGACGGCGCGCCCTTGGGCTCAAGCGCCAGCCAGGAGTGCTGGATCGACACCATTGCCCAGTCCTGGAGCACGCTCAGCGGCGCGCCGCCGGCACCGCATGCCGCCGCGGCCATGGCGGCGGTGGATCGGCTGCTCGTCGACCATGCGCACCGCATCTGCCGCCTGTTCACGCCGCCGTTCGATCACGCGAAGGAGAACCCGGGCTACATCAAGGGCTATCCGCCCGGCGTGCGCGAAAACGGGGGGCAGTACACGCATGGCGCCACCTGGTCGGTGTTTGCCTGGGCCCAGCTTGGCGACGGCGTCCGCGCCGCGGACACCTTCGACATCCTGAACCCGATCCGCCACAGCGACAGCCCGGCGGCGGTGCAGCGCTACAAGGTGGAGCCGTATGTCGCCTGCGCCGACGTCTATGCGGTGGCGCCGCATATCGGGCGCGGCGGCTGGACCTGGTATACCGGCTCGGCAGCGTGGCTGTACCGCGCCGGGTTGGAGGCGCTGCTCGGCTTCCACCTGCACGGAGACCAGCTGCGCATCGAGCCCTGCATCCCGCCGGCGTGGCCGGGCTTCTCGATCAACTGGCAGCGCCGTGGATCGCAGCACCTGACGCCTTACGCCATCGTCGTGGAAAATCCCGACGGTGTCTGCCGGGGGATCAAGCGGCTCGAACTGGACGGCCAGGCGCTGGGCGCAGGCTATGTGCCCCTGGCCGACGACGGTAAGGCACATCAGGTGCGCGTCATTCTGGGCTGAGGGTCACTGCCGCCGAACCGCAGGCGCCCATCCACGCTCCTAGCTGCCGGCGGCGGCTGCGACCGCGTTGAAGCGCGCGGCAATGTAGTCGTCGCTGAAGCTGGTCATGCCGTAGTCGCGGATGAAGCCGCAATGGCCACCATAGGGCGCCATGTCCAGCTCGATGTTGGGCGGCAGACGCAGTTCGTCGAAACTGTGCGCGGGGATCACCGGATCGTCGCGTGCGGCCAGGATGCAGGACGGGATCTGCATCGACAGCAACGCATCGCCGGCAATGGAATAGCCGTCCAGGTATTGCTGCAACGATGCGAAGTCCGTGTGCCGCTTCACCAAGGCCTCGGTCAGGCCGCGCAGGCCCTGTTTCAATTCGGCCATCTCGAAATAATGGTGCTGCGGGAACGTCGCCTGCTTGGTGCGCAGCGAGCGTCGCCACTTGTGCATGAAATAGGCCTGGTAGAACCAGGGAGCACCCTTCTCCAGCGCATACAGGCCCTCGCTGGGGTCGATGATCGGGCACACCGCCAGCGCATAGCTCAGCGGGAGGCCGACCCGGCTCGCCTGCAACGCCATGCGCAGGGCGAAGTTCCCGCCCAGCGAAAACCCGGCCACGCACATCGGCCGGGCCGGCCAGCGCCGGGCAATATCCCCCATGGCCTGTACCACCTCGTCGAGCCGGCACGAATGGAACAAGTCCTCGTTCAGCTGATGACTGTCGCCGTGGTCGCGGAAATTCAGCCGGAACACATCCCAGCCTTCCGCCAGCAGGCGGCTTCCGGTCTGCAGCACATAAGTGGAATCGATGCTGCCTTCCCAGCCGTGGAACAGCACGGCCAGGCCACGGGCGTGGGCGCGCCCGGCCTGTGTCGTATAGGCGCCGGAGAGGCGGATATGCCCGCCGGCGTCCAGGATCACCGGCTGCGCGTCCACCGCCACGCTGCGCGCTGCGTGTGGCAACAGGAAACGGCGCACGCCGCTGGAGGACAACATGGTCTGCAGATGGCCGCTGCGCAGCGGCCACGGTGGATGGAACCCGGAGCCCAGCGGCAGGCTCATGCGTGGGGCTTGGTCGAGCTGTCGATGCCCAGCACGGCGTCGATGCGCGCGCGAGCGAGCTCGGCCATGTGCCGGCGTGCATTGGGGCTGGCCGGCACGACCTCGAGGAAATGGATCTCGAAGTCCACCGGTGGCGCGCCGAGCAGGCGCACGATGTTCCGCACGAAGCTCTCGCCATCGCGGAAACCGCGGTCCAGCACCCGCCGGCCGTTGCGGGCAAAGCGCAGGGCTACCGGTTGTACCGGTACCTGGGCATCCAGTGCCGCCTGGAAGATCCGCGCATGGAACACGCGGGTGACACCGTCGTGGCTGGTGCTGCCTTCGGGGAATACCGCGACCGAGCGCCCTGCGCGCATGCGCTCGACCATGGTCTGCATGACCAGGTTCAACGAGCCGTTGTTGCCGCGGCGATGGAAAATCGTGCCGGCGGATGCCGCCAGCCAGCCGACCAGCGGCCAATGGGCGATCTCGGCCTTGGCCACGAAGCATGCCGCGCGCTGGGTGTGCATGGCCTCGATGTCCAGCCATGAGGTGTGGTTGGCGACGAACAACGCCGGATCGCCCGTCGGCTCGCCAAAACGCACCGCACGCAAGCCGAAGATACGCAGCAAGTGGCGCGACCAGGCGCGCTGCACGCGGTGCGCGAGCGGCTCATGCCCGTTGCGCATGATGGCATTGCGATTCCAGCTCACGATCGTCGCGCAGATGAGGATGGCGACCACGATGTGCACCAGTACCAGCGCGACGCGCCATACGAAACGCAGCGGGCGCCAGAAATCGGGTGTTGAAGCGGAATCGGTGTCGGTATCCATGGAACTGCGAGTCTAACGTCAGTTGCCGGTCCTGCCAGCCATGACTCGCGACAGGGGCAGCGCCCCCGATGGCTTGACCGTGCGCAGCACGAAACTGGAATTGACGTCGGCAACGCCGGCGGCATTCAGCAGGTGGTCCAGCAGGAAGCGCGAGAAATCCTCCAGGTCGGTGACCTGGATGTGCAGCAGGTAATCCATGTTGCCGGTCAGGGCGTGGCAGGCAATCACCTCGTCCCAGCCGTTGACCAACTGCGCGAACGCATCCACGGCGCTGGACTCGTGCTTGCTCAGCTGCACGCGCACGAAGGCCTCCAGGCCCAAGCCCACCGCTTTCGGGTCGATGCGCACGGCGTAGCCGCGGATCACCTTGGCGTCTTCCAGCCTCTGCACGCGGCGCAGGCAGGCCGAAGCCGACAGGTTGACGCGCTCGGCGAGCTCGGCGTTGGTGATGCGGCCGGCGGTCTGCAGGATGGCCAGCAGGCGCAGGTCCGTGCGGTCCAATGAGGTCATGAGCAATAAATGGTTGTTTTGATGCTTATGCGCGCAATGATAGGCCTTCTTCGGCCCAGCTGGCACGTACAACGCAACGATCGTGCGCGGCATCCGGCCTATGCTGGAAGACACGTCGAGTGCTGGAGGTGGGCCATGGTTGCCGCACGCAAGGTTGAACATCAACAGACTGATCTCGGCTATGTGCCGGTGTATGCCACCGGTGTGGTCGAACAGCCGTGGGCGGACTACAGCAGCACGGACCATGCGGTCTGGGACGCGCTGTTCCAGCGCCAGCGCGAGTTGCTTCCGGGTCGCGCCTGCCGCGAATTCCTGGATGGCGTGGAGCGTTTCGGGCTCGGCGCCGGCGGCATCCCGAAATTCGCCGAGTTGAACCAGGTGCTGGCCAAGGCCACCGGCTGGGAACTGGTCGGCGTGGAAGGACTGCTGCCGGACAACGTGTTTTTCGACCACCTGGCCAATCGGCGCTTCCCGGTCACCTGGTGGATACGCAAGCCGGAGCAGATGGATTACCTGAGCGAACCCGACCTGTTCCACGATCTCTTCGGCCACGTGCCGTTGCTGCTCAATCCGGTGTTCGCCGACTACATGCAGGCCTATGGCCGCGGCGGCATGAAGGCGTTCGCGATCGGCCCCAAGGCATTGGCCAGGTTGACGCGGTTGTACTGGTATACGGTGGAATTCGGCTTGATCGAGACGGCCGCGGGGCTGCGCATCTACGGCGCCGGCATCGTCAGCTCCAAGGGCGAGTCCATCTACAGCCTCGACTCGCCTGCGCCCAACCGCATCGGCTTCGAGCTGGAACGCGTGATGACCACACGCTATCGCATCGATACCTACCAGCAAACCTACTTCGTGATCGACAACTTCGAGCAGTTGTTCGATGCCACCCGCCCGGACTTCACGCCGATCTACGCCAGGCTGGCGCAGCGGCCCGCGCTCGCCGCGCGCAGCGTGCTGGCGGGCGACCGCGTCTTCACCCGCGGCAATGGCGAAGGCTGGGCCACCGACGCCGACGTGTGAACCGCCTTCGCACCTGGCAGGCCTGCATGGTTGCGCGCCATGGCCACGGCGGGTGACATCGGATTTCCTATGGCCGCGGCACCTCGCTGACTTGCAGCACCTTGGCAATGCGCTGCCCGTCCCAGCGATAGATGAAGTGTTGCGCCTGTACGCAGCGCGCCACCACGTCGGGGTAGAACGCGGCCACGCACTCGCCGCCCCGATGCCGTGCGCTGGCGTAGACGATGCCGTTGGAGCCCGTGCTGTGCAGTTCGCGCGCCAACGCCACGCTGGCGGTGTAGCTCGCGGCATCCTGCGCCGCAGCCCAGCCGCCGCGGATGTCATGCAGCCTGGAATCGACCGCGGTGCGGTAACAGCGCATCTGGATGTCGCATGCCGGCTCGGCCGTGGCGGCCAGGAACCGCTGGCGATGGAATACTGTTTCCTCGATTGCCGTGGCGACGCCATGCGCGGCGTAGAACACGCCCCAGCTGCCGTCCGTAAAGCGGCTGCCCGCAGGGTCGAGATGCGTGAACGCCGCCATCACCGGCGTGCTGCCCGGGCCGCTGACGCGTCGCGCCGGCGGCACCAGGCGCAGCGCGCCCAGCGCGTCGCGCAGCCGCGGGTTGCTCAAGGCCTCGAGCGCAAACAAAGCGTCGAGGTCAGCCGGGTCGGCAATGCGGTCGAATACCCCGACCGGCGGGTAGCGGCTCGGCACGATGCGCCAGGCCTGGGTCCAGCGGATGCGTTTGACGGGTGGCAATTGGGTGGGCATCTACATGGCGTTCCGCGGCTATGGCGTTCATGAGGCAGGGCGGTGGGCGGTCGTGCCGACCGCGTCGCGGGTCTTGCCGCGTCCGCCGCCTCGGCATGCCGCGCTGTGCAGCGTGAAGCTTGGGTTGGCCTGGTCGCAGGCGGCGCGACCGAAGGCGGACCTTCGTCACGTCAGCCGCGCTGCGCGTCCAGGTATTGGCGCACCACGTAGAGATCGGCGACGTTGCCGGACAACATGCGCTGGAGCGCGGACTGCCCGCCAAACAACGGCGCCTGGTTCGGTTTGGCCAGCCACGCATCCGCCTGCGCCGGGTCCGGGAACAGGATCTGCAGCGACTTCCAGATGCCCAGCAGGTAACTGATCCGCTCCAGCGTATCGCGGCCCAGCGCACCATCCTTTTCGCGTTTCCACTTGTAGAACGTCGATTCAGGTGGTTCACCCAGCAACTTGCGCTGCTCCGCGACGCGCAGGCCCCACGCTTCCGCCATGCGGAAGAATGCCCGCAGGCCGGCTCCGGCGGGGTCGACTGCAACGGCCTGACTGGCGTTGGGCAGATTCATACGAATCTCTCACCATGAAGTTACTGTCTAATGTACTACATGTGGAGAGTACAGATCGATGTTGCCGAACACCGGTTCGCGGCATGCAAATGAGCGAAGGCCGACACGGCGGCCCAGCCGTTGCCCACACAGGTGCCACCATGCGGTCAATAAGATGATCAGTGAGCCTGGGGAGGGAGCCATGTATCCATTCGACCATGTGCGCCGATACATTTTTACCGTCGCCTCACTTGTCTTCGTCGTTACCGGATGCCAGACCACCATGACTTCATCTTCCGCGGGCGAGTCCGCATCGCCCGACGCGCCCTCTATGTTTCCGTTGAAGTTTAATGAGCACGCATTTGCCGCCCATTGCTACAACACGCTCCGTTGCCGGGTGATCTACAGCAACTTCGACTTCAACCGGAGCAACGCAGACAAACCGTCGCCTTCGCCGCCGCCTGGCGACTATTGGCAACACTGGCCCTATGCGTCGTATGCAGGCATCAGGAATTTCCCGCCGGCGGCGGAAGTGCAGTGGACGTCACTGGATGGTGTGGCGCACGAGGCCAAGGTCGACATGGGGACAATCTTCCAGGACGAGCGCGTGCTGTATCGCGTGCCTGATACAGAAATTCCTGATCAGTCGTGGGGCGGGAGCCCAGGCATTTTCCTCGAAGTGAACGATCGCACGATCAACGTCTACATGCAGGCGATCATCTCCACCAAGAACGAACAGATACCGGGAAATAAATACAGCAACTATCGGGATGACGTCATTCTGGCGTGGAGCCATACCTACTGATTACGGAGCGACCCATGAACGAGAGCCTGACCAGAGGCCCGCGCGATGAAGGATCGCGTACTTGGTTGGTTGGCGAGCGCCTTTCTCTCGATGCAGTGGCGTGGCAGCGGATCAGTCCCTTTCAGACCCCGGTAATGCTGCATGCAAACAACCCACACGAGCGCCTGTACGTGGCGGCGCTCGACGGCACCGGCGATGATTTCATCCACGATCCAGGACATGCCACCAATGTTGGTCTGATTTACGACCAACTCACGGGGGTTGGCGACGACAGGATAAGGGCCGGTTACGTCGAAGGCCCTGGAACGCAGCGCGATTTGCCAACGCGTTGGATCGACGACATAAGTGGCTTTACCACCGTCCAAAGAGCCGAGCGTATGTACCAGTTGTTCATCGATCAGGCGAGAGAGTGGTTGCGGGATGATCCTCACGCCCAGGTCAGCATCGCCAGCATTGGCTTCAGCCGTGGCGCCGAAGAAGTTGCGCTGCTGGCACGCATCATTGAGGAGCGCGGCATCCAGGATCCTGCAGGCGCCCACTACACCTACGATACGCATCACCAGCTTACGCATGTCGAGTACACCCGCCCAGCGCTGGTTGCGCCGCACGAGGTGGCGCAGGCCGTCGCGCTGTTCGATCCGGTTGGTACCGGCCGGCTCATGCACGAAGACCGCCGCCCGCCGCCATCGGTGATTTCCGGCATCCAGCTCAATGCCATGGACGAGCGCCGGCGCGTGTTCAGGTCCGATCACATCATTGATCCCGGCATCAGCCCCGACGGCCGCTTTGCCGGACTCGATCTGCCAGGCGCTCATTGCGACGTCGGCGGTGGTTGTCTCGTGAACGGCTTGTCCAATCGTGCCGGTAACTTCGGCATCGCCTATCTAAACACGCTGAGCGATCGCCGGTACGTGCAGCCCCTGCCGGAGTTCGACGATCCGCAGCGGAACGTCATCCATCGCTCGGAAGACGGCTTGTTCCTGTATGGCGCCGACTACAAGGTTGATCGCGCGACGCCTGATGGCTACAACGAGATGCTGGTGGACCAGCGCGTGGCCATCCAGGTGCCGGACGCGGACAACGCCGAGCCGCGCAACGAGGCGCTGAGCGCCAGGTTCGAGCGCCAGAGCATTGCCCATGCCAGGCAAAACCCCACGTTGGAAGCGCCGTCGCCAGTTGCCGGGCCGCCAAGCGAGCTGGATCAGCTGATCGAGCGCCTGTACCGGGCCGCCATGCATGAGGAACCCAAGGCCATGGACGCGGTTGCTGACGACTATTTGCGCACATCGCAGGGGCAGGCCTGGCAGCAGCAGGTGCTGCGCGCGGCCCCCGTCCTGCAGGTGCCGGACCTCGTGGCGCCTTCGACGCAACACGTCTACCCGCTGCCACATGGCGCACTTCAAATGGACGCGCATGCAGTAGCGGTCATGTAGTGCCGGCATGCTGCCTGTCGGTTGCAGCCGGTCGGCCCAATACGTAGCCAGGGGTTTGCCCACAGGGGATCGAAATGGACGGCATCGACACCGAGGCGCTCAAGCAACTGGTACTGCAGCTGGCGACCATTGCCCAGCAGCTCGATCGGCGCAGTGAGCTGGCGGTGGCGCGCGTGGATGCCAGCACGGCCGCGCTCGACCAGGAGCTGCACGCCATGGGTAATGGTGCCGAGTGGTTTGGGCGCGAGGCGCTGCGGGTGGTCGGCAAGGAGGCGCACGAGGCCATCATCCAAGCTGCTGGCGGTACGCTTGCTGCGTTCAACCGGCAACTCGAGGCCGGTGCCCAGGTCGCGCGGGCGACCGCGAGCGCCATGGAGGAACAGCGTCGCCATCTGGCTGCGACCCGGCGCACGCTGGCATGGCGGGCGGGCGGCGCATTGCTGGTTGGTTCGCTGCTGGCGGTGGGTGTTGCCGGTTACACCGGTTGGCAGGCAATGCAGCAAGTTCGCAGCGCGCAGTTTGCCGAGGACGTTGTGCATGCCACCCGAAGTGGTGCCTTGACCCGCTGCGGCGACGCCTTGTGCGTAAAGGCAGGCGAGCCACTGCAGCGCTATGCCAAGAACCCGGCCTATGTGTTGATTTCAGAGTAAGCCAGTCAACTACCGGCTCACCTCCCACTCCTCCGCGTCAGTTACGTGGCGCCCAACGTCATTCTGCCTGGCTGGCTGCCAATGCGGCATCGGCGGCCGCGGCGCGCTGCATCGCCGGGCGCGCGAGCACCCGCTCGATGTAGGCGCGTATCACCGGCAGTTCCGGCACCAGTTTGAACATCGTGGTCCAGTTCAATGCGGTGCCCCACAGCACGTCGGCGGCGCTGAAGGTTTCGCCCAGCAGCCACGGACCGCGCCCGAGCTGGTCGGTCAGCGTCTTCAGCATGGTGTCGAAATCGCCGTAGGGCGAGGTCGACGGTGCCGCGGGTGCGTGCTGCAGCGAGCGGTCGACGATGGCCGGTTCGAAGCACGAGCCATAGAACACCATCCAGCGCAGGTACGGTCCGCGCAGCGGATCGCCGATGGCAGGTGCCAGCCCGGCCTGGGGGTAGAGGTCGGCGAGGTAGATGAAGACCGCGGGCTGTTCGGTGATGAGGGCGCCACCGTGCTGGATCGCCGGCACTTTGCCCATTGGGTTGATGGCCAGGTAAGCCGGCTCGCGCTGCTCGCCGTGCTTGAGGTTCAACACGTGCAGGTCGTAGTCCGCCCCCAGCTCCTCCAGCAAGGCGCGCGTGCCGCCGGAGCGGCTGTTGGGTGCGTGATGGAAAGTGACGCGGGGCGACTGGCTCATGGTCTGGGTCCGGTGGCGGGTGTCGACTGATCGTCAGCGAAGCCGGTTCATCATGCAAGCCACGTGTCTGCCCTCACGCAGTTCAACCTTGTCCGTGCACCCGTGCCTTGTGGCTGCGCCGCCACCAGACCAGGAGCAGCAGCGCCGCCAGCAGCCCGGCCGCGGCCCACAGGCTGCCCTGGCCACGACGAATCCACATGACCAGCCAGGCATGGTTGTTCGCCCCGAAATAGCCGAGGTACACCCAGATCGGGACGCTGATCAGTGCCGCCAGGCTGTCGATCAGCAGGAAGCGTGGAAACGACACCCGGTGCGTCGTGCCGGCGGTGACGTAGATGGTGGTGCGCATCCCAGGCAGGAACCGCGCCGCGAACAACAGGCGGTTGCCATAGCGGTCGAATTTTCCCTGCACGGCGAGGTAGCGGGATGGGGTCAGCACCCGCGCGATTGGCCGCCAGGTCAGCATGCGCGCGCCGTAGTAATGACCGAGCAGGAAGATCGCCGAATCCCCGAGCAGGACGCCGAACAAGGTCATGGCGCACATGACGTGTACATTGGCGTAGCCGAGTCCGGCAATGACGCCGCCGGCAACCAGGGTGATGTCTTCGGGCAGCGGCAGGCCGGCGCCACAGATCATCAGCGCGATGAATACTGCCGTGTAGCCGTTCTGCACGAACAGCTGGACCAACCAGTCAAGCAGGTCCATCGGTGTCTCGCGTCACGTTGTCGGGGGCGCGTTGCCACGTTTGGCCGGAGCGGGCAGACAGCTTGCGCGCATCAAGGACGGTATACGCGACGATCGTCTGGGGTTTCATGGCGTCGGGTGGGTTGCGGCGCGTGCGGCCAGCAGTTGGCGCAGTTCGACTTTTTCGGCGGCGTCGAGTTCTCCGTTGCGACTCTTGCCGGTAAGTTCACTGCGGCGTTGCGCGGAGGCCTGCTCGCACATGCGTTGCAGGGCCTCATGGAATTCAATCGCCTGGGTCGGCGCGTCGCCGACGCTGTCCTGGCCGGCCAGCTCCTGCAGGACCCCGTATTCGGGGCGACCGGCGAAACGCTCGATCAGCATCGCGGCGTTCGCATCAGGGCGGGAGCGGGCCAGATCCAGCAGCTCGGCGAGCACGCGGACCCCCGGCTTGTCGAGGGCCAGGAACGGGTACGGCGCGGAAACCTGGGCGGCGAGCTCGGGTTGGGCGAGCAGCAGCGCGATGGCGCTGCGCACCAGGCTGCGCCCCACGCTCTTGCGTGCGACGGGCGCGATGGCCATGGCCGCTGCCCGCCGTTGGCGCACGCCCGAACGTTTTTCCAGCTCTTGCTCCAGCAGGTCGCGGAATGCGCCGTCGGGAAGCCGTGCAATAAGCGGCCGGGCGCGTTCGGCGAGCCGCGCCCGGCCGTCCAGGCTGCTGGCATCGACGTCCCGGCCCAGTTCGCCGAAGAAGTATTCCGACAGTGGGGTTGCCTCATCCAGGCGCTGTTCGAATCCCGCCTTGCCTTCCTTGCGCACCAGCGAATCCGGGTCTTCACCCTCGGGCAGGAACAGGAAATACGCCTGGCGCCCGTCACGCAGCTTGGGCAGCGCTGCTTCCAGCGCCTTCCATGCCGCAGCGCGCCCGGCACGGTCGCCGTCGAAGCAAAACACCACGTCTGGCGCGGCGCGGAACAGCATTTCCGCATGTTCGGCGGTGGTTGCGGTGCCCAGGGTGGCGACCGCGATCGGCAGGCCGGCCTGATGCAGCGCGATCGCGTCCATATACCCTTCGACCACCACGATCCGTGCCAGTTGGCGGTTGGCCTGACGCACCTGCCACAGCGCGAACAGCTCGCGGCCCTTGTGGAACAGCGGTGTTTCGGGCGAGTTGAGGTATTTCGGCCCGGCTTCCCGTTCCCCCAAGGGAGGCGCGCTGGAAGTTTGAACAGTGCGGGCAGGGACGCCCGCTTTTTGATCTTCGCGCGCAGGAAGCGCGCTGGAGTTTTGAACAGTGCGGGCAGGGATGTCCGCTTTTTGATCCTCGTGCGCCGGACGCGCGCTTGAAATAACCCTGCCGCCAAACGCGATCACCCGGCCGCGACGGTCGAGGATGGGAAACATCAGGCGTTCGCGGAAGCGGTCGAAGTTCCGCCCACGGTCGCCACCGGCCACCATGCCAGCCTCGGTCAGCAGCTGCATGCGCCGCGCATTGTGGCCCAGCGCCTTGATCACGCCGTCGAAACCCGCTGGCGCCCAGCCCAGGCGGAAGCGCTCGATGATCTCGGCCGACAGCCCGCGCTCGGTGCAGTACGCCTGCGCCGCGGCGCTGCGCGGCAGCTCACCGGCGTACCAGCCCGCGGCCGCGTCGAGGAGCTGGTACAAATCGGTCTTGTCCTCGCGCGGCGCGGCGCGGCGGCTTTCGCGCGGCACCTGCAGGCCCACGCTTTGTGCCAGCTCCTCGACCGCGTCGGGAAACTCCAGGTGGTCGTACTCCATGAGGAACTTGATCGCGCTGCCGTGGGCGCCGCAGCCGAAGCAGTGATAGAACTGCTTGGTCGGGCTTACCGAGAACGACGGCGAGCGCTCGTCGTGGAAGGGGCAGCAGGCCATCCATTCGCGCCCGGCCCGTTTGAGCGGCAGCCTGCGTTCGATCACCTCGACGATGTCGACGCGGACCAGCAGGTCGTCGATGAAGCTGTCCGGGATCAGGCCACTCATGCACCCATTCTACTGGACAGCGTTGTGCCCCCTGCAGACCGCGGCTTCTACCGCCCTGGCACCTAGAACAAATGCAGGATGCCGACCACGGCGAGTATCGCAAGTACCAGCAAGATCAGGAAAATGAAGAACAGGATCTTGGCGATCATGGCCGTGAAGCCGGACAGCCCGGAGAACCCCAGCCATCCGGTCAGCAGCGAGATGATGGCGAAAATGATGGCCCATTTCAGCACGGCACTACTCCTGCTTTGGCGGTGGTCGCTAGGAAACGCGCGTGGCGGGCCAATCTTGTAGCCGTGCTGGCGTGAATGCAATGCATACCCGACGACCACAGGTGCCAGCGCATCGGCGCAGTGACGTCTGGCGAGGTATCCAGCTTTCTGCGGGATACGGCCTGCGTGGACCGCCGCGGTGGGCTTATCCCGCGAGACGGGTCTTGATCCGGGCCGACACCACGGCCATGTCGGCGCGTCCGGCCGCCTGGGCCTTGACCGCACCGACCACCTTGCCCATGTCGCGCGGCGAGCTGGCGCCGGTGGCGGCGATGGCGGCGGTGATCAGGGCGTCGATCTCGGTGTCGTCGAGCTTGGGCGGCAGATAGCCCTCGATGACCCGCATTTCCGCGCGCTCGACCTCGGCCAGGTCCTCGCGCCCGGCCGCGCTGTATTGCTGGATCGAATCGCGGCGCTGCTTGAGCATCTTCTCCAGCGTTGCCAGCACCATGTCGTCGGTCTGTTCGGTGCGTTCGTCCACTTCGTGTTGCTTGATCGCCGCCAGCATCAGCCGGATCACGCCCAGGCGCGGCTTGTCGCCGGCGCGCATCGCGGTCTTCATGTCTTCGACGAGTTGTTGCTTGAGCGTCATGGGCGAATCTCGGCGGGCGACCGGCAGTACCGGTGCACTGGAAACGACAAAGCCTGCGTCACTTTACAGCAACGCCGGCTCGTGGCCCGGCAGGCCAGACTGGCAGGTGGCGCAGCCGCGCCTCGGCAGCTTCTGCAGCGGTCAGCAGGCAGCGGGTCCTGGGTGAATCGACTGCCAGGCCCGGCCGCGACTCAGTACATCCGGGTCTTGCGGGAAACGTCGCGCGACAGGCGGCGCAGGTGCCGCTTCACGGCGGCAGCGCGCTTGCGCTTGCGCTCCTGGGTCGGCTTTTCATAGAACTCGCGCTTGCGCGTCTCGGCGAGGATGCCGGCCTTTTCGCAGGTGCGCTTGAAACGCCGCAAGGCGATCTCGAACGGTTCGTTCTCGCGGACTTTGACGTTGGGCATGAAGACTCCGGGTGGTAACCTTTCCGCCGTTGCGGAAATTCTGTGGGACGAAGCCGGTCATTGTACTGTGGATAACATCGATTTTTCAAAGCCCGGGCCACTGAAACCCGTACTGGGCATCGAAAGCTCCTGCGACGAGACCGGCGTGGCCGTCGTGCGCTGGGAGCCGGAGGCGCCGGGGCGGGGCTTGCTGGCCCACAACGTGTACAGCCAGATCAAGCTGCATGCCGATTACGGCGGGGTGGTACCGGAGCTGGCCAGCCGCGACCACGTGCGCAAGCTGCTGCCTCTGGTGCGCCGTACCCTGGCTGATGCCGGGCTTGGCCTGGGCGACCTCGGCGGGGTGGCCTACACCGCCGGCCCCGGTCTGGTCGGGGCCTTGCTCGTGGGGGCCTGTGCGGGGCGGGCGCTGGCCTGGGGGCTTGGAGTTCCGGCGCTGGGCGTGCATCACATGGAAGGCCACCTGCTGGCGCCGCTGCTGGAAGACGACCCGCCCAAGCCGCCCTTCGTGGCCTTGCTGGTGTCGGGCGGCCACTCCATGCTGGTCGCCGTGGAGGCAATTGGCGCCTACCGCATCCTCGGCGACACGCTGGACGATGCGGCCGGCGAGGCGTTCGACAAGACCGCCAAGATGATGGGCCTGCCGTATCCCGGCGGCCCGATGCTGGCCAAGCTGGCCGAGCAGGGCAGCCCCGGCAAGTTCCGCTTTGCCCGGCCCATGACCGACCGGCCTGGCCTCGATTTCAGCTTTTCCGGCCTGAAGACCCAGGTGCTGCTGGCCTGGCAGGCCAGCGACCACAGCGAGCAGACGCGCAAGGACGTGGCCTGCGGCTTCGAGGAGGCCATCGTGGCCACGCTGATCATCAAGTGCCGACGCGCGCTGCAGGCGGCGGGGGCAACGCGGCTGGTGATTGCCGGCGGGGTCAGTGCCAATCGCCGCCTGCGCCGTGACTTGGCCGCGGCGGCCGAGCAGGACGGTTTCCGCGTGTACTTCCCGCGTCCGGCGTTCTGCACGGACAACGGCGCCATGATCGCCTTGGCCGGCGCCATCCGCCTGGCCAGCGGCCAGCGCCAGGACGCCACCATACCGGTCTACCCGCGCTGGGACCTACAGAGTCTGCCGGCCGCCTAAAACCGGGGTCAGAGTGCACTTTCGATTGGAGTGGCGATCGAGTCTGCCGATACCGGCATCGAAAGTGCACTCTGACTCCAGTTTTAGGAGCGCAGGCCCACGCCGCGTTTGAGCAGGTGCAGGGCGACGATCCACAGCGCAATGACGAACGCAAGCATCACCGCGAAGGCAATCGGCACGTTGACGTCGGTGATACCGAGCACGCCGTAGCGGAAGGCATTGACCATGTACAGAATCGGATTGGCGCGGGAGATCGCCTGCCACGGTTCGCCGAGCATGGTGATCGAGTAGAACACGCCGCCCAGGTAGGTCAGCGGGGTCAGGATGAACGTGGGCACCAGGGCGATGTCGTCGAACTTGGTCGCGTACACCGCGTTGATGAAGCCGGCCAGCGAAAAGATGATGGCGCCGAGCAGCACCGAGGCAAAGGTGGTGAACGGGTGCTGGATGTCCAGGCTGGTGAAGAACAGCGCGATGCCGAGCACGATGACGCCGACCGCCAGGCCGCGCACCACGGCGCCGACCACGTAGCCGCTCAGGATCACCCAGTTCGACATCGGCGACACCAGCATCTCTTCCACCGCGTGGCTGAATTTCAGGCCGAAGAACGAGCTGGTGATGTTGCTGTAGCTGTTGGTGATGATGCTCATCATGACCAGGCCGGGCACGATGTATTGCATGTAGGTGAAGTCGCCCTGGATCGAGCCGATGCGGCTGCCGATAAGCTTGCCGAAGATCACGAAGTACAGCGTCATGGTGATCGCCGGCGGGATCAGGGTCTGCGTCCAGATGCGCAGGATGCGCGCGATCTCGCGGCGGATCAGGGTGCGCAGGCCGACCAGGTTCGCATCCAGGTGGCTCGGCCTCGGCACCCGGGTGATTGCCGCCGGATCGGTGCTTGCCGCCACGGTTTCGAGTGGTTCGCGCATGGGCCGGCTCATGCGGCTTTCTGCCGTTGGTCTTCCACCAGTCGCATGAACAACTCCTCGAGGCGGTTGGTCTTGTTGCGCATGGACGTCACCATGATCCCGCTGGCGGTCAGCTCCGCAAACATCGAGTTGAGGTCGTGCGAGCGAGACATTTCGGCCTCCAGGGTCTGCTCGTCGCGCCGGCGCAGGATGACGCCGTCCAGGGTGGGCAGTTCCTCGGGCATGGTGGCGACGTCGAGTACGAAGGTCTCCTTGTCGAGCTTGGCCAGCAGGCGGTGCATGCTGGTGTTCTCGATGATCGTGCCGTAGTCGATGATGGCGATGTTGTGGCAGAGCTTTTCCGCCTCCTCCAGGTAATGCGTGGTGAGGATGACCGTGGTGCCTGCCTGGTTGATGGCGCTGACGAACTCCCACATGGAGCGGCGTATCTCGATGTCCACGCCCGCGGTCGGCTCGTCCAGGATCAGCAGCTTGGGCTCGTTCATCATCGCGCGGGCAATCATCAACCGGCGCTTCATGCCACCGGAGAGCTCGCGCGACGGCATCTTCGCCTTGTCCCACAGCCGCAGCTCGCGCAGATAGCGTTCCGCCCGCTGCACTGCGATCCGGCGTGGAATGCCGTAGAAACCGGCCTCGTTCACGCAGATGTCGAACAGGCTTTCGAACTGGTTGAAGTTGACCTCCTGCGGCACCAGCCCGATCAACCGCATGGCTGCGCTACGCTCGCGCCGAACCGAGACGCCGAACACCTGCGCATCGCCGCTGCTGGCATTGACCAAGGAGGAGAGGATGCCGATCAAGGTGGACTTGCCGGCACCGTTCGGGCCCAGCAGCGCAAAAAAATCGCCTTGCTGCACAGTGAGGCTGACCCCTTTCAGGGCCTCGACGCCGTTGCTGTAGGTCTTGCGCAGGTTGTCTACCACCAGGGCGGGAGTTGCGGTCATGAGGAAACCAGGAACAGGAGGAATGGAGGACCGGATGGCAAGCGCACCAAGGGCGTCTCCGAACTGGCCCCCGGCAGGCGCGCAGCCTGCGGGTGGGGTGCATTATCGCGCCAGGCCACGGCTTTGCATCGGGGTCGGTGCCAGGTTCCGGTGGCCTCGGCCGGACCGTGGCTTGCGCGCCTGGCCGTGGACCATGCATCGTTGGCACCGGTCCATGGCCGGACCGCGCGGCAGAACGCTTAGTATAACTTGGCGCGTGGCAGGCAATGCCGGGGCCGCGGGCTTGAAGCCGCGTGTCGGAGCAACCACTTCATGACGCAATACTTGCGCGGCAAGCCGGGAGCGCAGGCGGTAGAGGCCGTCCGGATTGCCGCGAACGTTGCTACCGCCCACGCCCGCAGGGATTCCACGGGAAACCAATTCTTCCATGGTCGAACATTTCCAACTCAAGCTCGTCGACGGCTACATGCTGGCGCCGAACGTCCGTCACCTGAGCTTCGCACGCGTCGATGGCCAGCCCTTGCCGCTGGTGCCCGGGCAATTCCTGCAGGTGCACTTTGCCTATCCCGACGGCACGGCGACCAAGCGCAGCTATTCGGTGGCGACGGTCGGCGATGGCTTGTCGCCGGTAGACCGGGTTGAAATTGCCGTGAGTTACGTCGACGGCGGCGCGGCCACGCAACTCCTCGCCAACTTGCCGGTCGGCGGCGTGATCGACGCCAGCGGGCCGTACGGGCGTTTTTCCCTGCAGGCCAACGATGCCAATCGACGTTATCTGCTGGTGGCCACCGGCACCGGGGTGACGCCGTATCGCGCCATGCTGCCGCAGATGGAGAAGTTGCTGGCCGCCGGCGGGCGCGAGGTGGTGCTGGTCTATGGCGCGCGCAACGAGCGCGAGTTGCTGTACGGCGAGCAATTCGAGGCGTTTGCCGCGGCCCATCCCGGCTTCACGTTCTACAGCTGCCTGAGCCGTGAGGCCCGGGCCACGCCACGTCCGCGCGATCGCCGCGGCCATGTCCACCAGATGCTGGCCGAGCTGCAGCCGCAGGCCGAACATGATATTGCCTACCTGTGCGGCAACCCGGAGATGGTCGACCAGGCCTTTGCCGCCCTGAAGGAAGCCGGCTTGCCGGTGGCCCACATCCGCCGCGAGAAGTACGTCTCCTCGCGCTGAACCGGCGTCGTCGCGGCGCCCGACAAGTTGCGTGCGCGTCGTACCTGTCACACTTGACGACCCCGGCTGGGCTGCGTGCCGGCACTCGCACGCCGCTGCGCCTTGCCGGGACGGTGATCGACGGTCGCGCGGGTATGCGGGTCGCGGACTGGATGGTGGTGGTGCGGAGGGTGGGCATGGTATTGAAAGCATCGCTCGGGGTGGGCTTGTTGGCGGCCCTGCTGCTCTCGGTGGCCGGCGCGTGGCAGAAGGAGCCGGCAGGCGATGCCCGAGTGCCGGTCCCGGCATCGTCGGCGAGCGGCCAGCCGGGGCATTCGACTTCAGCCCAGGGTGTCGGCGTCATCCCCGCCAAGCCGGCCACCTGGCGCCTGGGCACACTGACCCTGACCGCCTGCGAACTGGCCCAGCCGCACACCGGACTCAGCACGCCGGCCTGGTGCGCGAAGTTTCCGGTGCCGGAAAACCGCGCCGACCCGCACAGCCGCAAGATCGAGCTGAACCTGGCGGTGCTGCGCTCCAGCTCCCCGGTAGCGGACCCGGACATGCTGGTCTTCCTTGCCGGTGGCCCAGGGCAGGCGGCCACCGAGTCGGCGCGGACCGTCGCCGCCGTGTTCGGGCCGTTGCTGGCGCACCACCATGTGTTGCTGCTCGACCAGCGCGGTACCGGCGGGTCCAACGCGCTGGGCTGCCCCGAGCACGACGAGGCACAGGCCGCCGATGCCGGTACCAGCTTCGATGCGGCCACGGTGCGTCGCGGTGCGCTGGACTGCCTCGCGGCGGTGCGCCGTCATGCCGATCCGCGCTACTACACCACCACGCTGGCCGTGCAGGATCTGGAGGACGTGCGCCGCGCGCTCGGGGCACCAAGCTTCGACCTGGTCGGCGTGTCCTACGGCACGCGCATGGCCCAACAATACCTGCGCACCTACCCGGATTCCGTGCGCAGCATGGTGTTGGACAGCGTGGTGCCGAATTCACTGGTGCTCGGGGAAAGCTTCGCCAGTGACCTGGAGTCGGCGCTGCACGCGCTGTTTTCCCGCTGTACGGCCGAGCCCGCCTGCGCCAGGCAATTCGGGAATCCGCAGCAGACGCTGACGCAATTGCGCGATGCCTTGCGGGCCAACCCGCACCTGGTGACTTATCGCGATCCGCAAACCTACCAAAGCACGCAGCAGATGCTGGATGAGGATCTGCTGGCCAGCGTGGTGCGCATGTTTTCCTACACGCCGGCCACCGCGGCCTTGTTGCCGTTGTCGATCGACGCCGCGGCGCACGGCGATGTCGGTCCGCTGCTCGGCCAGGCGAAGATCCTGTCCGGCGACCTGACCGAGCTGGCTGGCAGTGGCATGCAGTATTCGGTGATCTGCAGCGAGGATGCGGACCTGTACCGGCCGCGGCCGCAGGATGCGGACACGCTGCTGGGCACGCACCTGACCGATGCGCTCAAGACGATCTGCTCGGTATGGCCAAAGGGGACGCGCCCGGCGGATTTCCATGCCCCGTTGGTCAGCGCCAAGCCGAGCTTGTTGCTGGCTGGCCAGTACGACCCGGTGACACCGCCGCGCTACGCGCAGGAAGTGGCTGGGCACCTGGCCGATGCCCGCGTGCTGGTGCTCAAGGGCCAAGCCCATGGGGTGATGGCGGCCGGCTGCGCTCCCAGGCTGATCAAGCAGTTCATCGAGAAGCTCGATCCCAAGGGGCTGGATGCAAGTTGCCTGGAGCGCCTGCAACCCGTGCCGATCTTCCTCAATTTCAACGGGGCCCTGCCATGATCGAGGTGCGCGCGCTGCACAAGGCATTTGGCCCGGTAGTGGCGGTGGACGAGGTGAGCTTCCTTGCCCGTGACGGCGAGATCACCGGCTTGCTGGGACCGAACGGCGCCGGCAAGACCACCTGCCTGCGCATGCTGTACACGCTGATGGCCCCGGACCACGGGCAGGTGCTGGTCGATGGCCTGGATGCAGCGGTGGATCCGCTGGGTGTGCGTCGTCGCCTCGGCGTCCTGCCCGATGCGCGCGGCCTGTATACGCGCCTCACCGCCCGCGAGAACATCGCGTACTTCGGGCGCCTGCACGGCATGTCCGAAGCCGAGCTTGGCGCGCGCGCGGAGGCGCTGATCCACGCCCTGGGCATGGACGCGATTGCCGACCGGCGCAGCGCCGGGTTCTCCCAGGGCGAGCGGGTCAAGACCGCGATTGCGCGCGCCCTGGTCCACGACCCGCACAACGTGATCCTGGACGAGCCCAGCAACGGCCTGGACGTGATGGCCACGCGCGCCTTGCGCGAGTTCATGCGCGCGTTGCGGGCCGAGGGGCGCTGCGTGTTGTTTTCCAGTCATGTGATGCAGGAAGTCGCGGCCTTGTGCGACCGTGTGGTGATCATGGCCCGCGGCCGGGTCGTGGCCGATGCGGCGCCGCAGGCTTTGCGCGAGCAGACGGGCGCGGCCAGCCTGGAAGACGCCTTCGTGAAGCTCATCGGCAGCGGCGAGGGCCTGGCGGCATGAGCACCGCAAGCGGAACGCGTCATCGCCTGCGCGCGATCTTCACTGTGCTGGCCAAGGAAGTGCGCGAAAACCTGCGCGACCGGCGCACCCTGGTCAGTGCCTTCGTCACCGGACCGCTGCTCGGCCCGTTGTTTTTCGTCATGCTGATCGTGGTCATGGTGAACCAGCAGCTGGACAAGGCCACGCAGCCGCTGCCGGTGCCGGTGGTCGGCGCGACCTACGCCCCGCACGTGATCGAGGCGCTCAAGGCCGGCGGCATCGAGCCCAAGCCTGCCGTGGCCGATCCCGCCCGTGCCGTGCGCGACCAGGATGCCGACGTGGTGGTGCGCATTGCCCCGGATTATCCGCAGGCCTGGCGCCGGGGCGAACCGGTGCAGGTCGAGGTGTTCTTCGATTCCTCGCGCCGCGATGCCGCCACCGCGGTGGAGCGGGTGACCCAGCTGATCGACGCCTATGCCCGCCAGCAGGGAGCCATGCGCCTGGTGGCGCGCGGCTTGTCGCCGGTCCTGGCCACGCCGGTGGTGGTGGCCCGGCGCGACCAGGCCACGCCGCAGGCGCGCGCGGTGCTGCTGCTCAACATCCTGCCGTACTTCTTCGTCCTCACCATCCTTATGGGCGGCATGTATCTGGCCATTGACCTGACTGCCGGCGAGCGCGAGCGCCAGTCATTGGAACCGCTGTTTGCCAACCCCGTGCCGCGCTGGCAGATCCTGGCCGGCAAGCTCCTGGCCATAGCCGCGTTTTCCCTGGTCAGCCTGCTCCTGTGCCTGCTGGTCTTCGCCCTGGTTGGGCGCCTCGTGCCGGCCGACAAGCTGGGCATGGAAGTCGACCTGGGCTGGCACTTCGTGGCCTTCGTCCTGTTGCTGCAGCTGCCGATGGTGGCCTTGTTTGCCGCCTTGCAATCGCTGGTCGCCGCGTTTGCCAAGAGCTTCCGCGAGGCGCAGACCTATCTCTCTTTGCTGATGATGGTGCCGATCATCCCCAGCGTGCTGCTCATGGCCTTGCCGGTGAAGCCGCAGACGTGGATGTACCTGGTGCCCCTGCTCGGCCAGCACCTGGGCATCCTGGACTTGTTGCGCGGCGAGGAGATCGGCGCCGCGCACCTGGGCTTGTGCCTGGCCGGCACCAGCCTGGCGGCCCTGCTGGCGGTGCTGGTGACGGCCCACCTGTATCGTTCCGAGAAACTGGCGATCTCGGCCTGAGCCGGGCGGTGCGACACCGCGGGCATGTGCGGCATCGTCGGCGAGACGGGTTGCCGCGGCGCCGCGCGGCGCGCGCTCAGTGCCCGATGCGGTCGATGCCGATGAACTGCAGGAATTCGACGCGCGTGCGCGGGTCGTCGCGGAACACGCCGAGCATCTGGCTGGTCACCATCGACACGCCGCGCTTGTGCACGCCACGCGTGGTCATGCACTCGTGCGAGGCGTCGATGACCACCGCGACGCCAGCGGGCTGCAGGTTGTCCTGGATGCATTGCGCGATCTGCGCGGTGAGCGTCTCCTGCACCTGCAGGCGCTTGGCATAGGCCTCGACGACGCGCGCCAGTTTGCTGATGCCGACCACGCGGTTCGTCGGCAGGTAGCCGACATGGGCCCGGCCGATGATCGGCGCCAGGTGATGTTCGCAATGGCTCTCGAAGTCGATGCCGCGCAACACCACCATCTCGTCGTAGCCGGCCACTTCCTTGAATGTACGCCGCAGGTACTCGCCGGGGTCGACCGTGTAGCCGCCGAACCATTCGCGATACGCCTTGACCACGCGCTTGGGCGTATCCAACAGGCCTTCACGCGCCGGGTCGTCGCCCGCCCAGCGCAGCAAGGTGCGCACGGCCTCTTCGGCCTGGTCCTGGGTCACGTCGCTCGGCTTGCCCTGCTCGCTCATGCGGATGTCTCGGTATGCGGACGAATCAGTTTAGCGTCCATGCTGGAGCGCGTCTGCGTGGTGGGCTGGGCCAGGGTCGCGCCAATCGTCCGGAAGGCTGCGGCCGGCTGAGGGCGGATCGGTTTGGGGAGGTCCTATTCAAGATGGTTCGGGCCGAGGGAATTTGAATAGAACTTCGCGGCTGCTATCTCCACGCTCCCAGGCAGCTTCGAAAGACTTCGACGAAATCAGGAGTGCTTTCGCGGGGTGGGACGCGATCGACAGATCAAGTCGTGTTGACAGGACATAATGTACGTTATAAATTACATTAAGTCCTGTAGAGTAGACATCATGTCCCGCTCCCTGCGCTATGCCATCCTGATTCCGCTATCGATCCTCGCGTTCTACGTCTTGTTCGTGCTGCCCGATGTCGATGTGGGCTGGCTTGGTGGCCTTGCCATGCTCGCTGGCGCATGGCTCATCTGGTACCTGCTGTGGGCAACGATGCAGGGATCCGCCGCTGCGGCGCGCAACGATGACACGGTCGTGACGATCTCACCGGGCGAGCAGCGGGCATGGATCGGCCTGGTGTTCACCGTCGCGATCCTGATTTATTTCGCGCTGCGCGGCTCGCAGATGGTGGCTGCCGACGGCACGATGGCGCCGGAGGCGTCGGGCATCGGCAGGCACATTGGCATGCTTGTCGTCGGCTGGCTGGTGGTGATGCACGTGTTGCGCCAGCGTTGGCGCGACAAGGTGGAGGAGGACGAACGCGACCGGCTCATCCAGGCGCGGGCCTGCAGTTGGGCGCGCATCGGCTTGTCGGTGTTCGTGTTGTGCATCGCCGTGATGTTCGCGTTCTCGCCGCTCGACCACCTGCAATGGGCACGGCCGATGGCGCTGTCCAACCTGATGATGACCGGCCTGATCGTCTCGAGCCTGCTCGAATATGCGGTGACCGGCCTGGCCTACTGGCGCGACCGGCGCAGCGTATGACCGGCACGCCGATCGACAACCTCATCCGCAGGCTGCGCTTCGAGCACGGCGAGATGACCCAGCAGGCGCTGGCCGACGCCTGCGGCATCACGCGGCAGACCGTGATCGCGCTGGAGGCGGGCAAGTACGCGCCGTCGCTGGAGTTGGCGTTCCGCATCGCCGGCACGTTCGGTGTAGGCGTGGAGGACGTATTCCGCTGGAAGCGGTGAGGACCTCCCACGCTCCTAGCCGGCATCCGGCTCGTCGCCGTCCTCGGGCGCGGTATCGAGCAACTGCTGGCTGAGCTCACCGGGCAGCGTTTCGACGCCGCGCAGCCTGCGCTCGATCGCACGCGTGCGCACACCGGTCGCGTCGATCTGGTTGCTGGCCTGGTCGAGATTCTTCTTGACCTTGTCGAGCACGGCGCCGAATTTCCCGAATTCGGTCTTCACGGCACCAAGCAATTGCCAGACCTCGCTGCTGCGCTTCTCGATGGCCAGGGTGCGGAAACCGGCCTTGAGGCTGGTGAGGATTGCCGCCAGCGTGGTCGGCCCGGCCACCGTGATGTGCTGGTCGCGCTGCAGCGACTCGAACAAGCCAGGGCGGCGCAGCACCTCGGCGAACAGGCCCTCGGTCGGCAGAAACAGGATGGCGAAGTCGACAGTGTGGGGCGGCACCACGTACTTGCTGCGGATGCGCTTCGCCTCCTCGCGCACGCGCCGCTCCAGCGCATTGGCGGCATCCATCGCCGCCGCGGCATCCGCATCCTCGTGCGCCTGCTGCAGCCGCTGGTAGTCCTCCAGTGGAAACTTCGCGTCGATGGGCAGCCACAGCGGCACGTTGTCCACGCCGTTGGGCATATGTATGGCGTACTCCACGCGGGCATCGGTATTGGGCACGACGGCGACATTGGCGGTGTACTGGTCGGGCGTCAGCAGTTGTTCCAGCAGCGCCCCGAGCTGTGTCTCGCCCAGCACGCCACGGGTCTTCACGTTACCCAGCACGCGCTTGAGGTCGCCGACGCCGGTGGCGAGGCTCTGCATTTCGCCCAGTCCGCGCTGCACGGCTTCGAGCCGCTCGGAGACCAGCTTGAACGATTCGCCCAGGCGGGTCTCCAGCGTGGCGTGCAGCTTCTCGTCGACCGTGGCGCGCATCTGTTCGAGCTTGGCCGCGTTGTCCTGCTGGATCGCGCCGAGCTTGGCCTCCAGCGTGGCGCGTACCTCGCCCATGCGTTTCTCGTTGTCGGCCGTGAGCGCGGCCAGGCGCTGCTGCAGCAGTTCGCCGAAGCGGTTCAACGTCTGCGTGGATTCATCGCGACCCTTGCGCGCATCCTCCGACAGGCGCTGCGACAGTGCCTGCAGGCCGGCATCGGTGCGCTCGGTGAGGGCCTCCAGCCGCTGGTCGAAGCCGGCCAGGCGCTCATGCTGCTGCTGGCTCATGCCGCCCAGTTGTTCCTGGACGCGAGTGCGGAATGCCTCGAGGGCCTGGGCCAGTTCCGCGCGTCCTGCGCGCTGTTCCTGCGCGAGCGCGTCACGCAGGTGGCGGTTGTCGTCGCGCAATGCGTCCAGCCTGGCATTGAGCTCGCCCGGGTTGCGCCCGCGGGTGAACGTCAGCAACTGCAGGACCGCGACGATTACCACCGCGGCGATCAGTACGAGCGGCAGGATTTCGGTGATCGGCATGGGGGTTTCCGGCAAGACGCAGCAGTGGCCAGTTTACGCAATGGCGTCGCGCCGATTGCGACGGCTGGCATGCCGCGCCGCCAGTGTCGCTGTCCCGGGCCGGGGACGACGTGCCGGTCAGCTGCGGCCGCGGCCGCGCGCGCGGTGGCTTGCGGCCCGGTGTTTGCCGGGAATGCCGTGCTGCAGTTCGGGGCCGGCGGGCAGGCCCTTCAATTCGCCGTTGCGAAACCCGGTCAGGACGCGGTAGTACAGCTCGCTGAGTTCCTGGCGTCGTTTTGCCGACTCACGTACCCCCATCGCGTAGTAACCCACCTGGTGAAAATAGGTGATGCGGGCGCGTATGAACGCTTCATCGTCGGCATATCCCGCATCGACGAAAAGCCGTTTCAGAGTGTCGATGCGAATGTCGTCGATCTTGTGCACGGCCCGTGCGACCTTGGCCGAGACCCGGGACCAGGCCCGGATGGCTGTGTCGTAGTCGGGGTCGAAATCACGCTCTTCCAGCCACAGGCGCACCAATGCCTGGAAGCGCTCCGCGGGCGTACCAGGTCCGCTCAAGGCATCCACGATCGGCCGATGATTGGTCGCTTCCCAGTGTTTCAACAACGCGTCCAGCAGGGCCTGGTGGCTCTCGAACCGGTAGTAGAAGCCACCGCGCGTGACCCCGGCCTGCCTTGCCAGGCGGTCCACCTTCACGCCAGTCAGGCCTTCGGTGATCAGCATACGCTTGGCCAGCTCGACCCACTCCAGCGTGGTGAGCCCCCGGCCGGGTGCGGATTTTCCTGTCTTGGGCATGGCTTTCGGTTCCTCGATTTTCCCGGACATTATCGTATCCGCCGCATGCGCCACGTCGACCCGGGAACTTGGCTTGACAACCGCGGCGCCTGGCTGGTGTCATCGTCATACACAACTGTCTTCAATGGGTGCCGGCATCGACGGCTACTTGCCGCGGTTGGCGTCGCCGTCCTGGCATTGGGTTTCGCAGCGGGTCCCCAGCCATGCAGAGTGATATCCGGCAAAGCGATGCGTTCCGCGCAGTCGAGCGCTTTTATTCGGCAATGTTTGCGCCGGGAGAAGGCCATGTCCATGCAGCCGGGGAATGCATCCCGGCAGGCGATGGCCGCCATGCGTACCTGACGGGCTTGAGCTTCAGCGCCAGCTTGCTCGAAGGCCCGACGGCAGGGATTTACCGTCTCGACCTGACGAGCGGAGACCTGACCGCGGTGTTTGCCGAGGCCGCGCGATTGCTGCGTCCTGCGCCGGACGCAGGGTGCCTGGCCTGCGTCATGCAGCCTCCGGGAAGTACCGATGAGCGGCTTTGCCTCGCCTCGCCGGGCGGTGATCTGATTTCCAGCCACGCGATCGATGGCTACGTCGAGCAGCTCGAATGGGCGCCGGACGGGACGAGGCTGCTGCTGGTGGTCGCCGGTGCCGGGTCGGACCTGCCCGGGTATCTGGGCGGCTTTGCGCGCAAGCCCGCGGCCGGCGGGCCTGCCTGGTTGCCCGACGTGCAGACCGGCGCGGAAGATTTCCGTTGGCGCCGGCTCTGGATATTCGATGTGGCGACGGGTGCGCTGCGCGTGGTGTCCCGGCCTGGGACCAACGTTTGGGAAGCCACGTGGCATGGCCCGGACTTTTTGGCTGCGGTATGCAGCGACGATCACGGCGAGGGCAGCTGGTATACGGCCAGCCTGCGGCGCATCGCGCTGGCCGACGGCGGCGAACGCGTGTTGCATGTGCCGACGGACCAGATCGGTCTGCCGACGGGTTCGCCCGATGGCAGGCACCTGGCGTTCGTCGAGGCTACGTGCAGTGACCGCGGCATCGTGTGCGGAACACTCCGCGTCATCGGAGCGGACGGCCGGATCCGCACGCTGGCGACCAACGGCGTCGAGATCACCGCCATCAGTTGGCGCGACGACCAGACCTTGCACTATGCGGGGCAGCAGGCCTTTGAAACGGTGGTGGGCGATTGCGACGTCGACACGAACCAGGCGCGTGAACTCTGGCGCTCCTCCGCGCTCACCTGCGGGCTGTGGTATCCCGCCGCCCGGCCGCTCCCGGGCGGGGCGAGCCTGATGGTGACGGAAGCCTATGCCCGGGCGCCCTGCGTCACGGTGGTCGACGCACGCGGCCTGCATGAAATTCGATCCCTGGCGGCGCCGGGGGCGGCCGCGGCTATGGCCGAATGTGGCAGCGTGACGCCGGCAGTGTGGAACGCTCCGGACGGCCTGGAGATCCATGGTTGGCTGGCGTGCCCGAGGGAAACGAAAGGTCCGGTTCCGCTCGTCCTCGACATCCACGGCGGCCCCATCTGGGCACATCGCAATCGCTGGATGGCGCGCGGACGCGCGACACCGTTGCTGGTGCAACGTGGTTGTGCCGTGCTGCATGTCAATCCACGTGGCAGCTCGACCCGCGGCCAGGACTTCGCGCGCCTGGTCAAGGGCGACATGGGCGGCGCCGACACGCTGGATTTCATCGCGGCCATCGATCATTTCGTGGACCAGGGGCTGGCCGATCCCGCGCGCCTCGCCTGCACCGGCGCCAGCTACGGCGGTTTCATGTCCGCGTGGCTGGTGACACAGGAACCACGCTTTGCCGCCGCGGCTCCCATTTCCCCGGTCACCGACTGGTTCAGCCAACACCGGACCAGCCAGATACCGCATTTCGATCTCGCCTTTCTCGACGGATCGGCATCGCGTCCGGATGGCAAGTTCTTCAGTCGCAGCCCCGCCATGTTCGCAGATCGGGTGCGTACGCCGTGCCTGGTCATGGCCGGTGCGATCGACAAGAACACCCCGCCCACCCAGGCGCTGGAGTTCCACCAGTCCCTGCTCGAGGCGGGCACGCAGAGCGTGCTCGCGGTCTATCCCGAAGACGGCCACAGCCTGCGCGGCTATCCGGCCTACATCGACAGCGCCGCGCGGATCCTGGCCTGGTTCGGCAGCCATCTGGCCCTGGGCAAAGCTAGCCGGTAATCCGCGCCAACCGGGTGCGCCGCGGCGCCGGCCACGGATGGCCCGCCGTCGGCGGCAGCAGGCCTTGACGCCCGTCGCCCCGCGCACCACGATACAGTTATGTATCGCAATGACCGGCCATGAGCAGATACTCCGCGCTGAGGCTCTTGTGGGAAGGCATCAGGGGCCAGACGGGATGGTCGCCGGCATGGCGCTTTCCCGAGCTCCGGTCGCGCTATGACGTCGTCATCATCGGTGGCGGCGGACATGGCCTGGCGACGGCCTACTACCTGGCCAAGGTGCATGGGGTGCGCAATATCGCGGTATTGGAGCGGGGCTGGCTCGGCGGCGGCAATACCGGGCGCAACACGACTGTCATCCGCTCGAACTATTACTACCCGGAAAGCGCCCGGCTGTACGACTTTTCGCTGCGCCTCTACGAGGGGCTTGCGCGCGAGTTGAACTACAACGTCATGTTCAGCCAGCGCGGCATGTACATCGTTGCCCACAGCCAGCACCAGCTCGAGAGCGTCCGGCGCTGGGTGGGAGCCATGCAATTGAACGGAATCGATACCGGGATGGTGACGACCGCGGAGATCAAGCGCCGGATTCCCATTCTCGATACGTCCGCGGCCGCCCGCTTTCCGGTCTGTGGTGGTTTTGTCCAGAAGCGTGCCGGCACGGCGCGGCACGATGCCGTGGCCTGGGGTTATGCGCGGGCGGCGGACCGCCTGGGCGTGGACATCATCCAGAACTGCGAGGTGCGGGGCTTCATCAAGAACGCCAACGGCCTGGTCACGGGGGTCGATACCAGTCGCGGACCGGTCGCTGCCGACAAGGTTGCCATGGCCGTCGCTGGACATTCGTCGGTGCTCGCGCGCATGGCAGGGCTGGAGCTTCCGGTGACGAGCCACGCCTTGCAGGCGTTCGTCACCGAGCCGTTGAAGCCGGTGCTCGACACCGTGATGCTGTCGCTGGCAACCGGCATCTACCTCAGCCAGTCGGACAAGGGCGGCCTGGTCATCGGCGGCGAGCTCGATCGTTACCCCTCATATGCACAGCGTGGGAACATGCCGACGATCCGCAACGTCCTGGGCGCGGTCGCCGAGCAGATGCCGTCGCTTGGCCGGGTCAGGCTGGCGCGCCAGTGGGCCGGCATCGTCGATATCGTTCCGGATTCGAGCCCGATCCTCGGCGAGACGCCGGTCCCCGGCCTGTATGTCAATTGTGGCTGGGGCACCGGCGGCTTCAAGGCGATACCCGCGGGCGGCTATCTGCTGGCGCATCACCTGGCCACTGGCCGGCCACATGACCTGGCGGCGCCGTTCAGCCTTGCGCGCTTCAGCACGGGAGCCCTCATCGACGAGGCGGCAGCCTCCGGCATTGCCCACTGAGGGACCGATATGTTGCTGATCGATTGTCCTTGCTGCGGACCCCGGGACGAAGTCGAATTCCGTTACGGCGGCCAGTCGCATGTCGCGCGGCCGGCCATGTCCGACCAGGTCTCCGACGAGGCCTGGGCTGCGTACCTGTTCATGCGTGCCAATCCCAAGGGCCGCAGCCTGGAGCGTTGGGTCCATGCAGGCGGCTGCGGGCAGTGGTTCAACGTCGTGCGCGACACGGTCACGCACGAGATCACGGCGACCTATCCGATGGGTGAATCGGCTCCTACGGCCGCGACACGGAGCCAGCCGGCGTGAGCGGCTACCGTCTTGCCGAGGGCGGCCGGATCGATCGTTCGCGTCCCCTGACGTTCCGCTTCGAGGGCCGGGTGTTGACCGGGTATGCCGGCGATACCCTAGCCTCCGCGCTGCTCGCGAACGGGATCGCGGTCGTGGGCCGTTCGTTCAAGTTCCATCGTGCACGCGGCCTGCTGGCGGCCGGCGTCGAGGAGCCGAACGCGCTCATGCAGCTTGGCGCGGGCGGGCGTTCGACGCCCAACGTCCGTGCCACTGAAATCGAGCTCGTCGAGGGCCTGGTGGTCAGGCCGGTCAACTGTTGGCCCAGTGCGCGATTCGACCTGGGCGCCGTCGCCAACCTGTTCGCGCGTTTCATGCCGGCCGGTTTCTACTACAAGACCTTCATGTGGCCGGGTTGGCCTTGGTTCGAGCCGACGATACGCAAGGCGGCAGGGATGGGTCGGGCTGCGGCCCGGGAAGACCCGGATCGCTACGCGTACCGGTATGTGCATTGCGACCTGCTCGTCATCGGCTCGGGCCCCTCCGGCCTGGCGGCCGCGCTGGCGGCCGTGCGGCGGCGGGCACGGGTCATCCTGGTCGAACAGGACACCGAACTGGGAGGCTCGCTGCTGTGGCAGGCGGCCTGTATCGATGGTGTGCAAGGCATGGCATGGCGCGACGCCGTCCAGGAGGAACTCCGTGCGGCGGATGACGCGCTGGTCCTGTCGCGGACCACGGCGCTCGGCTACTTCGATCACAACAGTGTCAGCCTCGTGCAACGGTGGGCCGATCCCGGGGCTGGCGCGGAGACGACCCGGAAGTTGCGCCAGCGCTTGTGGACGGTGCGCGCCAAGCGCGTGGTGCTGGCTACCGGTGCGTTGGAGCGCCCCCTGGTTTTCCCCGGCAATGACCGGCCCGGCGTGATGCTGGCGTCGGCCGTCCACGAGTACGTGGCCCGTTGGGCCGTCATGCCTGGGCGCGCGATGGCGATCTTCACCAACAACGACAGTGCCTACGCCACCGCCCTTGCCGTGCTCGACCATGGCGGGCGGGTGGCGTGCCTCATCGACAGTCGGCGCGCCGGCCCTGAAGATGCGGCGCGGGCACTGCGCGCGCGCGGGGTCGACATCCTGGACGCGGCGCAGGTCGTGGCGACCCGGGGAGGACACGGATTGCGCGGCGTCGAGGTGCGCGATGCCGCGGGGCGTTCGAGTTGGCGCCCGTGCGATCTGCTGGCGATGTCCGGTGGCTGGAATCCGACCGTGCACCTGTTTTCGCAATCAGGCGGCAAGTTGGCCTGGGATGATTCCATCGCTGCGTTTCGTCCCGACGTTTCGGCGCAGGCCGAGGCGAGCGTTGGCGCCGCGGCTGGGCATTTCGATATCGCGACCGCGATGGCCGACGGCTGGCTTGCCGGCGGCGGCGCCGAGGGCGGGCAACCCGTGGTCGCGGCCGCTGCCCCGGCAGGAGCGATCGAGCCGCTGTGGCGCGTCGAGGCCAAGGGCAAGGCCTTCGTCGACTTCCAGCACGATGTGGGCGTCGCCGACATCGTGCTGGCCAGGCGCGAAGCGTTCGTCTCGGTCGAGCACCTCAAGCGCTACACCACGCTCGGCATGGCCCCGGACCAGGGCAAGACCGCCAACGTCAACGCGCTTGCGATCATGGCCGGGTTGACCGGCCGGTCCATCGCGCAGACAGGGACGACCCGGTTCCGCTTCCCGTATACGCCGGTCAGCCTCGGTGCCCTGGCGGGACAGGCACGGGGCGCGCTGTTCCGGCCCGTGCGGCGCTTGCCGACCCACGAGTTGCAAGTGCGCGCGGGCGCGAGCTTCGGGGAATACGGCGGGTGGCTGCGCCCCGCCCGGTACCCGCGGCCGGGTGAATCCGCGTTTGCCGCCGAGCAGCGCGAGGCGTTGACGGTACGCATGGCGGTCGGCCTGTTCGAAAGCTCGCCGCTCGGCAAGCTCGAGGTTGCCGGTCCCGACGCCGGCGAGTTCCTCGATCGGGTCTGCGCCAATACCATGTCGACTCTCCCGGTCGGTCGCGCCCGCTATGGGCTGATGCTGAACGAGCTGGGCGTCGTGATCGACGATGGCGTGAGCTTGCGCCTGGCGGCGGACCGGTTCCTGGTCGGTACGACCAGCAGCGGCGCCGAACACATCGCCGCATGGCTGGAGGAATGGCTGCAGTGCGAGTGGCGCGACCTGGAAGTCTTCGTCGCGCCGGTGTCCCCGGCGTGGGCGGTGCTCACGCTGAGTGGTCCCAAGGCCCGTGCCGTGCTGGAACGCGCCGGGACGGAGCTTGCCCTGGGGGCCGCCGGGTTCCCGCACATGGCGTTCCGCGAGGGTACGGTCGCCGGCATTCCCGCGCGGATCGTACGCGCCAGCTTCACCGGCGAGGTCACCTTCGAGATCAACGTGCCGCGTGATCGCGCGGGCGAGCTGTGGGAGCTGCTGCTGGAGGTTGGCGAACCCTGCGGCCTGGCGCCCGTGGGGATCGACGCCTGGATGCTGCTGCGTACCGAAAAGGGTTTTTTGCATGTGGGCGCGGATACGGACGGCGGGACATCCGCGGCGGATATCGGCTGGGGTTCGGTGCTCAAGCGCCCGCACGATTTCATTGGCCGGCGCTCACTGACCCGGCCGGACAACCTGCGCCTGGATCGCCTTCAGTTCGTCGGACTGGAAGCGGTCGATGCGGCCGATCCGCTGGTGTCAGGCACACATCTGCGCAGCCCGTGGATGGAACAGGGGAGCGAAGGCTATGTCACCTCGGCCGGGTTCAGCTCCGTGCTTGGCAAGTGGGTCGGCCTGGGAATGATCCGTCGCGGGCGGGAACGCCTCGGGGAGGAGTTGGTGGTGGTCACGGGTGAGCGGATCGGCAAGCGTGTCCGCGTCGTCAAGCCGGGTGCCTACGATCCGCAGGGGGCGCGCCTCGATGGATAGGGAATCCGGGAGCTGGTCGCTGGCCGGCGAGAATATTCGAGTCAGCAGCACGCCGATGGCGCTGTCCATCCTGCGCGTGCGGCGGGACGACACCGGCATCGCCAGGCAACTGGGCGACGCCTTCCAGCTGGACTGGCCGACCAGACCCAACACGGTGGTCGACGAAAGCCCGCGCGTCGCCTGGTGGGCACCTGGCGAGTGGGCGATCCTGCAACGTGCCGATGCGATCCGGTCGACGATCGTGGCCGCCTGTGCCGGGCGCCCAAGTCACCTGAGCGATATATCGGCCGGGCATCTGCTTTGGCGGGTCAGCGGGAGCGCGGGCCACACGCTCATCGCGCGCGGCTGCAGCCTGGATACCCACCCAGCGGCGTTTCCGCACGGGGCTTGCGCGCGGACACTCTTCGCGCAGCTGCCCGTGCTGCTTCTCAGGTCGGCCCCGGCCGATGCATTCGAGATCGTCGCCGAGGCCGGCTACGAGGGATACCTGCAGGCCTGGTTTGCCGACGCGGTCCAGGAACCGGTGCCTCCTCCCCCGTGATGGCCTCTGTGCAAGGAGCCGGCTGATGGCACATGACGCACCAGGCCAGGCGAAATGGCGTGCCGGCTACGTGTTGCTGATTGCCGGCCTGGTTTCGGTCGTGAGCTATTACGACCGGTTCCTGCTGACGATCCTGGTCGAACCGGTCAAGCGCGACCTGGCCATCAGCGATGGCCAGGTCGGCCTTCTGGCCGGCATCGGTTTTGCCCTGGTGTACGGCGTGCTGGGCATACCGATGGCGAGGATGGCCGATCGCCATGGTCGCGCCCGCGTCCTGGCGGTTTTCCTGACGCTGTGGTCGGCAATGACCGCGTTGAGCGGCGCGACGGTCAATTTCGCGACCATGCTGCTCGCCCGCGTCGGCGTGGGCGTGGGCGAGGCCGGCGGTATCCCCACGGTGCATGCGCTGGTGGCCGACCACTTTTCGCCCCGGCGACGCGGATTGGCCTTGTCGACCATCGGTGCCTGGGGCGCACTCGGCATGAGCCTGGCGCTGGCCGTCGGCGGCTACATCTCGGACCATTGGGGTTGGCGCATGGCCTTCTACCTGTCCGCCATCCCGGGCATCGTGCTGGCGCTGCTGGTCCGATTCAGTGTCGCCGATCCGCGGGTGCCGGGTGCCGGGCCCGCGGTTGCGCTGCCGGGCGTGCCGCCTATTGCCGCCTCGCTCCGGTTGCTGTGGAAACGGAGGTCCTTTTTCCTGGTATGTGTGGGGGTCGGCGTGGCGGGCATCAGCCAATATGGCATGCAGGTGTGGTCGCCCGCCTTCCTGATGCGGACTTACGGCATGAGCGCCGGTGAGGTCGGTGCCAGCTATTCGCTTGCCGTGGGCCCGGCATCCATCGTCGCCATCCTGCTCGGGGGCTGGATCAACGACCGGCTTGCCCGCCGGGATGGGCGCTGGTCGGCGTGGCTGATGGCCTTGTCGTTTGGCCTGTCGATACCGCTGGGGCTGGCCTTTCTCCTCGTGCACAATTTTGCTGCAGCCATGGCCTTGACGGTGATCTGGACCCTCGTCGGCAACCTGTGGACCGGCCCTGCCTACGCTGCCGTGCAGAACCTTGCCGGACCGCAACTCCGCGCACTTGCCGCGGCGATCTTCATGATGATCATCAATCTCCTCGGCGTGGGGCTCGGCCCGGTCATTCCTGGCGTGCTCAGCGATGTGCTAGCTCCCCGCTTCGGCGCCAGCAGCCTGATGCTCGGCCTGTGCATTCTCGCTGCCGCTGGTGTCGTCTCCCTGGTTCCGTTCCTGATGGCTGCGCGCAGCATCAAGGCAGACGTGCTGGACGCCAATCGCTGAACGTGGGGCTCACTCCACGCGGCAGAACACCGCCTTCAGGTAGCGGCCTTCGGGCACGTCGGTGCGGAACGGGTGGTCGGCGCCGGCGCCGCACACGTCCAGCACCTGGATCACGCGGCCGGCGTTGAGCGCCACGCGGCGCAGCATTTCCAGGAAATCGCCTTCGCCGACCAGGCCGGTGCACGAGCAGGTCAGCAGCAGGCCGCCGGGGGCAAGGACATCGAGCACCATGCGGTTCATGGCGAAGTATTTCTTCAGCGCGTCCACGACTTTGCCGCGGTCGCGGGTGAGCTTGGCCGGGTCCAGCACCACGGCGTCGTAGCGCTCGCCGCGGGCGACGGCGGCGCGCACCCAGTCGAAGATGTCCGCCTGTTCGAATGTCACGGCGACGTTGTTGGCTGCGGCATTGGCGCGGGCTACCTCAAGGATGCCGGCATCCAGGTCGACGCCGACCGCCTCGCGCGCGCCACCAGCCATCGCGTGTACGGCGAAGCTGCCGCCGTTGCAGCACAGGTCCAGCACGCGCCGGTCCCGCGTCAGTTCGGCGAAACGCCGGCGGTTGTCGCGCTGGTCGACGAAGAAGCCGGTCTTGTGGCCGCTGCCGGGTGCGGCGAGGAAGCGCAGGCCGTGTTCGTGGACTTCAACCGGTGCCGGCGTGTCCGGGCTGCGGCAGTCGAACGACTCCTGCTTTTGCGCCCGGGTCTCGGCGAACCAGTACAACTTCGCGGCGGGAAATTGCGCCAGCAGCGCCGCATGCACGGTGTCGCGCAGGCGCCACATGCCAGCGGTGAAATACTCGATCACCAGCGTGTCCGCATAGCGGTCGACCACGAGGCCGGGCAACCCGTCGCCGTCGCTGTGCACCACGCGCCAGGCATCGCCCACCTGGTCCAGGCGCAGCCACTGCCGGCGCAGCTGCACGGCAGCGGCAATGCGCCGTTCCAGCCATTGGCCATCGGCCATGGCCCCGGGGTTTTCATCGAGCAGGCGCAAGGCGATGCGCGCATGGCTGTTCCAGAACGCGCAGGAGACAAAGCGGTCGCTGGCGTCGTGCACGGCCACCACGCTGCCGGGCGGCAGCTTGTCCTGCGGTTTGCGTACCTGCGCCGACCAGACCCAGGGATGGCCCGGCTTGCGTTCGGATTTGAGCTGGATGACGGCCAGTTCGGCGGGAGCGTGCATCGATGCATGATAGCCGGTGCGCCATGCCGCTCCGGTGCGCACGATGCCGGCGCCGCTCTCAGCGCAGGCGCAGCACCAGCCAGGAGACGATGGCAAGCAGGTTGACGCCGAGCCTTGGCACGGACGGGCCGGACCCGGCAAGGCGGAAGCCCTGGCTGCCGAAGTACCAATCCAGTCCCAGCCGCGGCGTGGCCTGCAGCGTCGTGAACACGCTGATGAACGCGCCGCTGTGCAGCGCGTAGCTGAAGATCGGCAGGGCGACCAGGGGCACCTGCAGCAACTGGGCCCAGCGCGACATGCGCACGCCGCGGTCGCTGAGGTCCAGCAATTGCACGCCCGCGGCCAGCACGAAGCCGAACAGCGCCAGGCCGAGGAGCGCGACGATGCTCTCGTGGTTGTTGAACGGCAGCACGCGCCGCAGCATGGCCGCGACGCCATACAGGCCGCCGGCAATCTCGAGGATGCCGATGAGACGAAACAGGATGATGCGCATGCCGGGTCCGGGGCCAAGGGAGCGGGCATTGTAGGTGGGGCGGGCGCCGCTGCCGAGCGCCCACGCTCCTTGGTCAGATGGCGCCGCCGCATCACTCCATGCTTTCGGCCAACTCGTGCAGGTCGTTGACGTGCTCTTCCCACCAGCGCGCCTCGGCGACGAAGGGGAAGGCCAGGGGAAACGCCGGATCGGCCCAGCGCGCGGCGATCCAGCCGGCGTAGTGCAGCTGGCGCATGGCGCGCAAGGCCGGCACCAGGGCCAGTTCGGCCGGGTCCAGGTCGCGGAACTCGCGGTAGCCGGCAAGCACTTCGCGCATGGCGGCCTCGTCGTGCGCCAGCATCCACAGGTCCTGCACCGCCGGACCCATGCGCGCGTCGTCCAGGTCGACGAAGGCGGGGCCGTCATCGGTCCACAGGATGTTGCCCGGGTGGCAATCGCCGTGCAGCCGCAACTGCGGCACCGGGCCGAGTGCCGCGAAGCGCGCCGCGATGGCGGCGGCGAGGCGTCCGGCGGCAGCCTGGTAATGCCCGCGCAACATGGCCGGCAGTAGCGTGGAGGCGAGCACCGCCTGGATCGGTTGCTGCACCATATTGGCCTGGTCCAGGCTGCCGCGGTGCACGAAACGACGGCGGGCGCCGACGCCGTGCATGCGCGCAATCAGCCGGCCCAGCCACTGCAACTGCGCGGGCGCGCCTGGCTCGGGTGGCCGGCCGCTGATCCGCGGCGTCAGCGCATAGCGGAAACCGGCGTGGCGCAGCAGGGTGTGGCCGGCGAAGGCCAGCGGGGCGACCACCGGCAGCTCGGCAGCGGCGAGTTCCCGGGCAAAGTCGTGTTCCTCGCCGATCGCCGCGTCGCTCCAGCGGCCTGGCCGATAGAACTTGGCGATGACCGGCGCGCCGCCCTCGATGCCGACCCGCCACACCCGGTTCTCGTAGCTGTTCAGGGCCAGCAGGCGTCCGTCCGGTTGCAGCTGGCAGGCGCTGACCGCGTTCAGCACCGTGTCCGGAGTGAGGCCGGCATACGGCGCCTCGTCGTTCACCGCGGCGTGGTGGTGTGCGCGGCAATGACCGCCATGGTCAACCGCGAGATGCAGGTGAGCGCGCCGGCGTCGTCGGTGATGCGGATTTCCCAGACCTGGGTGCTGCGGCCGATGTGCACGGCCTTGGCCGTGCCGGTCACCAGCCCCGAGCGCACGGCGCGCAGGTGGTTGGCGTTGATTTCCAGGCCGACTGTCATTTCGCGCGCCGGGTCCAGGGTGAGCATGGCAGCCGAGCTGCCCAGGGTCTCGGCCAAGGCCACAGAGGCACCGCCGTGCAGCAGTCCATACGGCTGGTGCGTGCGCGCGTCGACGGGCATGGTCCCGCGGAGCCAATCCTCGCCGAACGCGGTGATGCGGATGTTCAGCGTCTCCATCAAGGTGCGCGCGCTCCAGCCATTGACCAGCGCGAGGTCGGGAGTCTGGTACCAGATGCTCATGTCGATGTCCTGCTGGCGTGGGTCGCTGCGGGACCCGGGTCCGCTTGCCGTGGGCTCATTTGTTGCCCTTGGCCACCGGCAGCTGGGCGGCTCGCCACGCGAGCGTGCCGCCGGCCAGCATGTGCACCTTGGTGAACCCGGCCTTGACCAGTCGCTGCGCGGCCTTGCTCGCGTTGCCGCGGCCGTCGCGGTCGATCACCACCACCGGCAGCTCGCGCGCCTTGACCAGGTCCTTGCTCTCCGGGTCGAACTGGCTCATGGCCACGTGGCGCGCGCCTGGCACGTGCATCTTCTCGAAGTCGACGATGGCCGACAGGTCGATCAGCAGGGGACTGTCGTGGTTGATCAGGTCGGTCAGGCCGCCGGGGGTGAGCTCGAGTGTGGCGGAAAACAAGGACTTGAGCTGCAGTACCAGCAGCGCCACCAGCAGGACCACGAACAGCGCCACCAGGGCCAGGTGATTGCCGATGAATTCCGGCAGTTTGTGCAAAAACTCGGTCATGTTCGATCCAGGGCTGCGGCGATCACGCCGGCGTGGGTGGACCGGTGATTATACGGGTGCGCCGCCCGGGCGCAGCCGCGGGCTTGAGCGCTGTGCCTGAACTTGCCGCCCCGTTGCCTACTGCCGGGTGATGTCCGGCAAGCCGCTGGCCAGCCACCAGTGTTTGCTGGCGGCATCGTATTGCCAGATCTGGTTGTCGATGATGGTGCGCTCGGCCTGGGTGTTGACGTTGACCAGGCTGATGCGCACGCTCTGGCGCACCTCGGTGTCGCTCATCGGCACTGGCCCGGCGTCGTCGTTGTAGTCGGTCACCCGCACCTGCTGGTAGCGCGCCATGTCCAGGTTGGTCAACGGATGCGCCTGCAGGGTTGCCGGGGCGACGAATTGTGCGGCGCTGGCGAAATCACCCCAGCGCAGGGTGCTGGCATAGGCCTTGAGCGTATTGGTCAGCGAGTCGCTGCGGATTTGCGCGGCGCAGCCGGCAAGCAAAGCCAGGGTCATGAGCGCGACCAGGCGCATCGTTCTGAGCATGCTGCTTCCCCCTGTGACGAATGTGGACATTTTGCCTGAAGCCGGCGGCCGGCTCACGCCCGGCGCTTGGCCACGAAGCGCGCGTGCAGGGTCGCGGCCGGCCCTGCGCCATCATCGGCGGGTACGCTGCAGTCGACCTCGATGGCGGCCTTGCCGCGCGTTTCCAGGGTGGCGAAAAAGTCTGCCCAGTCGCTGCCGTCGGCCAGCTGCGCCTCGCTGCGGAAATCGCGCCACAACGGCGCCAGGTAGCGTACCGTCGAGGTGCCGACGAAGATGTCGCAGGCCATGCCGCGTTCGCGTAGCGGCAACTCCACCAGGGCCCAGCCGTTGAGTGTCATCAAGCTCACCAGGCTGCCGCCGAAGGCGCAGCCCTTGTCGTTGGCATTCGGTGCCAGCGGTGCGCGCAGGCTCAGCGTCCCGCTGCCGCACGCAGCCAGCTGCACGTCCATGCTGCGGGTCAGCGGGATTTTCTCGCGCATGAAACGGACCAGGGCCTCGGCGGTGGCGAGGCGAGTTGCGGCCGGCATGGCGTCGTGCGGCGGGGCTGGGTGTTCGGGGCTCACCATGATCAAACCGTTGGCGACGGGACGCTCCAGTGTATGGCCACCACTACACTGGGACCAGGATGGATCGGCAAGGAATCCACATGCGACGATCAGCGGAGACGGGGCGTCCGCGACTGCATGGCCGCTGCGTGGTGCTTACGCGGCCGGTCGGCGGCGCCGGTGCCCTGGTGCGCAGCGTACGTGCGGCTGGCGGCGTGCCGATCGTGGTGCCGGGCCTGGCCTTGCGAGCGGTGCCCGATGCCGCGGTCGCCCATGCGGCGCTGTTGGCGGCGCTCGGCGATGATTGCGTGCTCTTCACCAGTCCGGCGGCGGTGCGCTTTGCCGCCCGCCTGGCGCCGTTGCGCACCCGCGCCAAGGTGCTGGCCGTGGGCCAGGGCACGGCACGGGCACTGGCCCGGCATGGGCTGCGCGAGGTGCTGCTGCCATCCCGGCAGGACAGCGAGGGTGTGCTGGCGCTTCCGGCCCTGGCCGCGGTGCGTGGCCGGCGCGTGGCCTTGGTGGGCGCTGCAGGCGGGCGCGGCATGCTGCAGGCGGAACTGGCGGCGCGCGGTGCGTTACTGCGCGAGGTGCACGTCTACCGACGCATGCCGGCGCGGCTGGATCGACGCCATTTCGCTGCGCTGTCGCGCCTGCCGCGCTCAGCTTGCGTGTTGTTGTCCAGCACCGAGGCCTTGCGTAACCTGCGTGGCCAATTGCCTGCACCGGCGCTGGCACCCTGGCTGGCGGCAACCGCCGTGGTGAGCAGCGGGCGGCTGGCCGTGGCGGCGCGCGAAGCGGGGTTTACGCGCGTGCGCGTGGTGGCCTCGGCGCTGTCGGCCGACTTGCTGGCCGGCGCCCTGGCTCTGGCTTGAACTCCCGTGCCGGTATCCATGGGAAGCCACGCGCTGCGGCAATCGCCGGCTTGGTTTCTGCCGCCGGGGCTTTTAGCATGCGGGCATGAGTACTGCTGATACGCCGCCGCCCGCGCCTGATGGCACCCATCCAGCCTCGCCTGCGGGTTCGGGCGCCGCGCGCCCCGGCGGCGGGCGGCAGGAGCCGGCGCAGCGTTCTGCCGGAACCCTGGGACTGGCCTTGCTGCTGGCCTTGCTGGCGATACTCGGCACCGGCTATGTCGGTTGGCGGCAATGGCAGTCGGCACACAATGACCAGGCCGCGGCCGCCAGCTTGATGGCCTTGCAGCAGCGCGTGGTCGCGGTCGAGAGCTCCCTGCAGGCCGGTGACCGCGCGCGCGCGGATGTCACCCGACAACTCTCGCATATGGCGCAGCTGGACCAGGGCCTGAGTGCCCAGCTGCCGGCCTTGGATCAGCGGGTGCGCGGCCTCGAGGCGGCGGTGTCCACGCTTGGCGAGCGCACGCGTTCCGGGCGTGAGCCGATGTTGCTGGATGAAACCGAATCGTTGCTGCGTATGGGCATGGAGCGCTATCGGCTGTTTCACGATGCCCAGGGTGCGCAACATGCCTACGCCCTGGCGGAAGATACCTTGGCTGGCGTCGATGACGGCGCCTTCGGTACGGTGCTGCAGGCGATCCGCGCCGAGCGTGCAGCCTTGCTCGGCAGCCATCCGCAGGGTGATGTCCAGGCGCTGACGCAATTGCAGGACCTGCGTGCCCGCGTGCCGAGCTTGCCGCTCGCGCCCCTGGAAGGGTCCGACAATCCGCCGGATGGGGTCTGGGCGCGCATTGGCCGCGTGCTTGGCGGCCTGGTCCGTGTGCAACGCGACAACGGCGGGCCGCTCGCGCTGCAGGACGCGCGCTTTGCCCGGGAATTGCTGGCGCTGGACCTGGTCGAGGCGCAGGCCGCCTTGCTCGCACATGACGACGCGGCTTACCACGCGGCGTTGCAGCGTGCAGCGACGAGCATGGAGACGCAGTTCGACGCGACAGCGCCCGCCGTGCGGCAGGCGCAGGCGCAACTGCAGCAATTGCAGGCGGCGGCAGTCGGTGCCACGGTGCAGCTTGGGGCAGCGTTGAACGAGCTGCGCAACCTGCGTGCCGTGCATGCCTTGCGTCCGGCGGGGGCGAGCTCGGCGGCGACGGGCGCTTCTCCCGCCGCGACTTCCGCGGCCGCGACCAGTCGAATCGGTGCGGCGCGGCGAGGTGGGTCGCGCGCATGAGGCTGTGGCGCCAGCTCCTGCTGCTGATCGTGATTGCCACCCTGGCGGCGCTGGCCTGGCATTGGCTGGCGCTCGATCCAGGTTACGTGTTGGTGCGCCTGCGCGGCTGGCGAGCGGAAACCACCGTGGTTGCCGCCGTGGTGCTGTTGCTGCTGCTGTGGCTGGTGCTGACCCTGGCGTGGAACCTGGTGCGCTGGCCGTTTGGCGCATTCAGTCGGCGGCATCGGCGGGTCAGCCAACAACGGCTCGGCGATGGCCTCGTGGCTCTGGTCGAGGGCCGGCATGGCGCTGCCGAACAGGATCTCAATCGCGCTTCGCGCCTGCCCAGCCTGCGTGGTCCGGCCTTGCTGGCGAGCGCCGAGGCGGCACTGCGCCGGGGCGAGCCGGGCCGGGCGCTGGAGGCGCTGGACCAAGCCGCGCAATCGGTACCGAGTGCCGCGCGGGCCTTGCGCGCGCGCGTCCTGCGCCGCGAGGGCCGACCTGCCGAGGCGCTGGCCTTGCTGGCGCCGGAGGCGGACAAGGGCAGCCTGACCCCGAATGCGTGGCGTGAGCTGGTGCTGGCCGCGCTGGCCACCGGCAACCCGGCGCGCGCGCGCGCGGCGCTGGCGCCGCTGCAGAAAAGTGGTGCGCTGGGCATGCGCGGGTTTGCCATCCTGGAAACGCAGGTGCTGGTCGCGCTGATCGATGCGGCTGAAGATGGCGCGTCGCTCGACCGCCTGTGGTCTCAGCTGCCGAAGACGCAGCGTCGCCTGCCGGCGGTCATCGAAGCCTATGCGCGACGCGCGGCATCCTTTGGCCAGACCCTGTCGGCCATGGATGAACTCGAGTCGGCCTTGCGCCGGGAGTGGTCGCCAGCCTTGGTCGACGCATACGGCGCGTTGGCCGGCGACAATCTCGAGGCACGCATGCAGCGCGCGGAAGTCTGGCTCGAGGCGCATCCAAACGATGCCGTACTGCTGTTGGCGCTTGGCCGTCTGGGCGTGCGCCTGGGCCAATGGCGCAAGTCGCGCCAACACCTCGAACGCTCACTGGCCTTGGCGCCCAGTGCCGCCGCATGGGAAGTGCTTGGCGACGCCTGCGCAGGCCAAGGCGACACGGCGGCTGCGCTGCGCAGCTATCGGAGCGCGTTCGCGATGGAGCGTGGCGATGCCGTGGTCGAACCGCCGGCCACCGATCCCACGGGCCGTTATCCAGACACGCGCTCGAGCGCACTCGAAGAGCGCGACGCCCAGGGCTTGCCGCGCCTGCGCCCTTAGCACCACCTGATTGCCCCCCTTGGATTGGACTCAGGCAACTTCGGAGTCGTGGGTGACCCGCGTCGCGGCAGCGGCGACATATTGGGATTTGCAACCGTTTCTGGCAAGCGCAATGGCGCGGTGTCATGCGTCATTACATACTTTTTGCATATTGACAAGCGGGAAAGACGCGCTCATAACGCCAGCGCAACAAACGGACACGATCGCGCTGAGGTTCTGCAAGTTTCACTGGCAGCGACTCGCGCAACTGGGGTGAGCCACTCACACGATCGCGGATAAATCGCATTCAGGTGAGGGGATTCAGATGAGCAGTGAAACTGACACGCGACGGCAGCACCTTGAGCACCGGGTTGCTTATTCGGCATTGAGCCTGGCGATTGCGGCGGCATGCGGCTTGTATGGCGCCGGCGGCTTTGCTCCGGTACAGGCACAGGCCTCCACCGGCAGTATTTTCGGTACGGCTCCCGTGGGTGCCGGCGAAACGGTGGTCATCACCAGCGCCAATGGCTTGACGCGCAGCGTGCTGGTCGATTCCAGTGGCCGCTTTTCGGCAACGTCATTGCCACTGGGTACGACCTACACGGTCACGCTGCAGAAGGATGGCGCCCCGCTGGATTCGCGCAAGGATATTGAGCTGACGGTGGGAGCGGGCACCCAGGTCACCTTCGTGTCGCAGACCACCACGCTGGGTGCGGTGACTGTCAGCGCGAACTCGTTGCCGCCCATCGACATCAGTCAGGTCGGCTCGCGCACGGTGGTTACGTCCAAGCAACTTTCGGTATTGCCGCTGCAGCGTAGTGCCGAAGCCATTGCCACCCTGGCGCCGGGCGTGATCCAGGGCACGAGCTATTACAAGGGACCGACCGGCAACGTGCTCAATTCATTCGGCGGATCATCGATTGCCGAGAATGCGTATTACATCAATGGCTTCAATACCACAGACCCCCTGCATGGTTTCGGCGGCCTGAGCTTGCCTTATGGTGCGATCGATCAGCAACAGGTCCTTACCGGCGGTTATGACGCCCGCTACGGACGGACCGATGGCGGCGTGATCAATCAGATCGGCAAGCGTGGTACCAACGAGTGGCACTTTGGCGCGCAGGTGCTGTACCAACCCGAGGAAACCGCCAGCGCCCCGATGAACTGGTACTACCCGACTGGTCCGCAATATCTGGCAAATTCGGATGGGGGTGCGCAGGGGCAACTCTACAGCTACAACCGTGACAACAAGTCGTGGGTGACGACCTATGACTTTTACGCCGGCGGCCCGTTGATCAAGGACAAACTGTTCTTCTTCGGCGCCATCGAAGCCAACCGGGAAAGTGGCACCGGCGGCGGCACTGCCGGTGCCAGTGGGAACACGATCCAGGCCGCGCAGATAACCAACTACACCATCGATTCGCCCAAGTGGTACGCAAAACTGGACTGGAACATCAACGACAACAACATCCTCGAATTGACCGGCGCGTCCAACAAGCGCTCCTACGCGGGCAACGTGTACCAGTTCAACTACGCAGGGGACAAGGCCACCTACGGCGCATTCAAGCAGCCGGACTTGCACACCAAGGATGGGGCTGACCTGTGGATCGCCAAATACACCGGCTATCTCACCGACAATCTCACGGTCGACGCCTTGTTTGGCAAGATGACGCAGACCAATTACGCGGAATTCACTGGTAGCGACGAGCCCTTCATCACCCATCCGGAAAACCAGAATCCTGCGTATGGTGGCGGTGCCATCGTCGGTCCGCAGGCAGTGCAGACGGTTCCCAATGCCGGCGCGCACGACAAGACCAGCAACATGCGCTTCGACGTCACTTATAAGCTGGGAAGTCACGACCTGACCGCCGGCATCGACAACATGAACATCCAGTCGCTGGATGTCGGTTCGCACCGCTCGGGTCCCGGCGAGTTCATCTGGAACTATGGCAAGGGTGATCCGAACAAGCCGATCAGTTCCCAGACGGGGCAGGAAGTCGCCGCGCCGGGAGGCGAGGGCTATTACGTCGACAAACACATTGGCACCATTGGAGCCAAGTCGGTGCGGGTGAAGCAGCGTGCGGAGTTCATCGAGGATCGCTGGCAGGTTACCGACCGCATCCTGTTGAATCTCGGCCTGCGCAACGACCAGTTCACCAACTACAACCCGGACAGCGTTCCCTACCTGCGCCTGACCAAGCCGCAGTGGGCGCCGCGGCTCGGCGTCAGCTGGGATGTACATGGCGATTCGAGCATGAAGGTATACGCCAATGCCGGCCGCTATTACCTGGATGAACCGGCGAACGTGGCGATACGCGGCGCCGCCGGCAGTGTGGTCAAAGACGCGTACTTCACCTATACCGGCATCGACCCGGCTACCGGTGCGCCCACTGGCCTGACGCAGATTCCGCAAGGCAATTATCCGTACGTCTCGGCCAACAACGAATTTGGCCAGGCACCGGATCCAAAGACGGTAACCAGCAAAAACGCCGGCGCCGAATACCAGGATGAGTACATCGCAGGGCTGGATCAGGCGTTCCAGATGTTCGGATCGAAGTGGACCACCGGTGCCAAGGCCAGCTACCGGAACCTGCGGCGGATGCTGGACGACGTCTGCGCCGAGGATGTATTCGCCAACGCGGGGGCGGCGCAGGGTTTTGATCCGAATGCCGCCATCGGCTCGGGTTGCTACATCATGAACCCGGGCACCAGTTTCAATCAGGTGTCCACGTTCAACGTGCCGCTGGCGACCGGCGGTTACGGCACGATGCGCATTCCCTGGTCGGAATTTGGCATGCCGACCTTGCTGCGCAAGTACCTCGGCCTGGATCTTTACCTTGAGCACCCGTTTGACGGCACCTGGTATGGCCGCATCGATTACACCATCTCGCACAGTTTCGGGAACACCGAAGGCTCGGTGCGTTCCAGTTCCGGGCAGACCGATGTGGCACAGACCGTCGACTGGGACAATCCGGGCGTGATGACGTATTCCGGGGGGGATCAGTCCAACGATCGGCGCCACCAGATCAAGCTGCTAGGTTATTGGCAGGTCACGCCAGAGTGGCTGCTGGGTGCGAATGCGCAGATCCTGTCCGGCACGCCGCGAGTCTGCTATGGCTACTTCGGCCCGGAACAAGGCAACCCATCCGGCTACGGTGCCTCGTATCACTTCTGTGGCGCCGAGGGAACGCCAGCACCTCCTGGCAGCACCGGTCGCACGCCGTGGCAGGAAATCGTCAGCCTGAATGTGTCGTATCGGCCCGCGTTCGCCGAGCACAAGCTTGGCTTCAGCCTGCTGGTCTACAACATGTTCGATCAGCAGCGCGTAACCCAGTTCTATCCGACATCCGAGTCGGGCCCAGGCAAGTTGACGTCGAAATTCTGGGTGCCGATTTTCGCGATGACTCCGCGTTACCTGCAGTTCGGGATCACCTACGACTTCTGAGCGGCTGGCTTGACCCCTCGGGGTCGAAGCTGGATGACGCGGGCGCGGCGCAAGCCGCGCCCCGTCTGTGTTGGTCGACAGGGCTGATTCGCCGCGGCGGAGCCTGCCAGTCAGGTGCCTGCGCCTTTCGGCAGCGGGTCACTCGTGGCCGGAGTGCGCGGGTTGCGGTAGCCGGGCTTCTTCGCGTCCAGCGCGTCCTGCTTCTTCCACTCCTGGTAGGCCGGGATGTAGGGCTCCTCGCGCAGCAGCTTCGAATGCGGATCGACGATCACCAGCGTGCCAGCCGGCACCTTGAGCTGGCCGCTGCCGTTGGTCATGGGCACGGTCTGCACCTGGTAGCCGACTTGCACTTCCACGGGCATCGGGAAGGGTAGGTTCTGCGGCGTCACCCAATGCAACTTCAGCGTGTCCACATCGCGTTGCGCGTCCAGCCGCGGCAACTTGGCCTGGTACAGGTACACCTTGAAGAACCAGTCCAGGTTCTTGCCGGTCACCTGGTTGACGATGTCCATGAAATCGCGCGTGGTGGCGTAGCGCGGCTTGAAGTTGCCAGGCTTCGGGTCGTCGCGACCGTATACCAGCAGGCGGGTCGACTTGAAGAACGCCGTATCGCCGATCAGCTCGCGCAACGAATGCAGCACCAGCGCACCCTTGGCATAGATGTCGTTGCCGGGGCCGTGGTCCTTGTCGTACACCGCTTCCTCGGTCTGGCTGTGCCCGGAGACCACCGGGAAGCGGTTCATCAGCCCGATCCGCATGTCGTGCAGCATCGCGTAATACGCCATGTCGCCATGCAGGTAGCGTCCATACAAGGGTTGCATGTAGCTGCCGAAACCTTCGTGCAGCCACATGTCGTCCCAGTCGGCATTGGTCAGCTGGTTGCCGAACCATTCATGGGCAAACTCGTGCTGCAGCAGGAAGTCGAAGTCGTACTTGTCCTTCGGGTAACCCGCGCCGTAGGCGTTGATGGTCTGGTGTTCCATGCCGTAGTACGGACTCTCGACCATGCCCACCTTTTCATCGCCAAACGGGTAGGGGCCGATTTCCTGCTCGAAGAAATCCAGGATGCTCGGGAGCGTGGCGAAGAGTTCCTTGGCCTGCGCCGCCTTGCCTGGCAGGTACCAGAATGCCATTGGGATCACGTTGCCGTAGCGGCTGTGGTAGTCGCCCTTGAGTTCCTGGTAGGGCCCGATATTGAGGGTCACCGCGTACGTGTCGGGCTGCCTTGCGCGCCAGTGCCAGGTGCGCTGGTCCGCGGTTTCGGTGACGCCGACCAGCACGCCGTTGCCGGGCGCCACCAACGGCTTGGCCACGGTCACGTAGGTGTCGACCAGGTCCGGTTCGCCTTCCGGATAATCGATGCACGGCCAGAACAGGTCGCAACCCTCGCCTTCCACCGCCACGCCCACCCAGGGCTGGCCGTCCTTGGTATGCGTCCACACGAAGCCGCCATCCCACGGCGCCTTCTGCGCCACGTGCGGTCGACCGCCGTAGACCACCTGCACCGTCACCTTGCCACCGGCAGCCAGTTCGGCCGGCAGCTTGACGCGCAATTGGCCGTCCGGATTGCTCCATGCGGTCGATGCGAGCGGCTTGCCGTCGACGGCGACGCGGCTGATCGGCAGGTTGCGGTCCAGGTCCAGCAGCACTTCGCCGATGGCCTGCTTGGCGGTGAACGTCAGCCGCGCATCGCCGTCGATGCGCTGGCGTGCCGGGTCGACGGTGAAATGCAGTTCCGCGTGATCGAAATGCACGCGTTGCTGCGCCTCCGGCATGACCCCGCCGGACTTGACGGTCTGCGCGGTCAGCGCGGCCTGGTTGGAGGTTGCGGGACTGGTCGCCGCGGCCGGTTGGCCGGCAGCAGAGGCGGATGCGGCCGGCGACTTGCCGGCGTCTTGCGGACTGCCGCAGGCGCACAGGCCGAACACCAGGCCGATGACAAGGATGTGTCTGGAATGCATGGCGTTTTCCCCGGTGGGAGTTGTCGCAAGCCTCGGTGCGGCGGGACGTGGTTCGATCGACGCGGCGGCTATCCATCATAAGGGCCGTACCCACGCGCGCAACAGCGCGGCACGTGTCGCCCCGCGCAGCGTGAAGTGCCGGGCCGCGGTGTGTATCGGCGCAGGCATGACTTCAGTCACTCCCGTCCCGCGCGTGAACGGCGTATATCGAACGCATCCACCTGGGGGTCACGGCCATGACATCGATGCATCGGTTCGCCGGGCAATCCGCGCTGCTGGGTTCCCTGCTGTTTGTCGCCGCGACCGCCTTCGCCGGCAGCGCGACCCAGGAAAAGCCCAAATACCCCAATTACCCGAGCGAGACGCCGGCACATTTCACGCCCGTGGAGTCGAGCTTCAATTACACGCGCCGGGTGGTGATGATCCCGATGCGCGACGGGGTCAAGCTCAATACCGTCATCCTGATACCGAAAGGCGCCAAGCGCGCCGGCATCATCCTGACGCGTACGCCGTACAACGCCGATCGCCGCACCTCGAGCCGGCACAGCGGCGAGCTGGGCACCGTGCTCGGCTCCGACAACACCAGCCGCATCGTGCTCGAGGATGGCTATATCCGTGTAGTGCAGGATGTCCGCGGCAAGTATGGTTCGGAAGGCGACTACATCATGAATCGGCCGGTCCACGGTCCGCAGAATCCAACCCCGGTATCCGACGTCACCGACACCTATGACACGATCGGTTGGCTGGCGAAGAACGTGCCGGAGAGCAATGGCAAGGTGGCCCTGATCGGCGTTTCCTACGACGGCTTCGAGACCCTGACCGGGCTGATCGATCCCAACCCGGCGTTGAAGGTGGTGATTGGCGAGAATCCGATGGTGGACGGCTGGATGGCCGACGACTGGTTCCACAATGGCGCCTTTCGCGAGCAGATGATGCCCTACATCTACGACCAGCAAGCCACGCGCACCGGCAAGGTGCAGTGGTGGACCGACTACCGCGACGACTACGACCAGTACCTGGACGCCGGCTCGGCGTCCGCGGTGGCGCAGGCGCATGGCATGCAGCAATTGGGCTTCTGGCGCAAGCTGGTGGCGCATCCGGCCTACGATGCTTACTGGCGCGACCAGGCCATGGACAAGATCCTGGCCCGCGAGCCGCTGAAGGTGCCGCTGATGCTGGTGGCCGGGCAATGGGACCAGGAGGACATCTACGGCGCGCTCGCGGTGTACCGTGCACTGGAGCCGAAGGACAGCGGCAACGACATGGTGTACCTGACCCTCGGCCCCTGGTACCACGGCCAGGAGAACCGTGACGGCAGCTCGCTGGGCGCGCTGCAGTTTGGCGCCGACACCTCGCTGTATTTCACCGAGCACGTCCTGCGCCCGTTCCTCGCCCACTACCTCAAGGATGCCGCGCCGCCGGCGCACGTCGCGCCGGTGAACGTGTTCACCACCGGCACCAACCAGTGGGAGGAGCTGCAGAGTTGGCCGTCCGGCTGTGCCTCGGGTTGCCCCGCGCAGCCGACCCCGCTGTACCTGCAGGCGGACTTTGGCCTGGGCTCCGCGCAGCCGACGAGCGGCACCGCGGACGGGTATGACCAATACGTTTCCGATCCGGCCAAGCCGGTGCCGTACCGCCTGCGCCCGATCCTGGCGGCGCAGACCGGGACCTGGCACAGCTGGCTGGTTGACGACCAGCGCCAGTTCGCGACCAGGCCGGACGTGCTGGCCTACGAGACGCCGGTGCTGACCGAGGCCGTGCACGTTGCCGGCTGGCCGGTCGTGCACCTCACCGCATCGACCAGCGGCACGGATGCGGACTGGGTGGTGAAACTGATCGACGTCTATCCGCAGCAGGACGCCGCCGAGCCGGACATGAGCGGCTACGAACTGGCCACCAGCATGGACATCTTCCGCGGCCGCTATCGCGCCAGCTTGTCGCAGCCGCAGGCGCTGACCCCGAACGAACCGTTGCCCTACCAGTTCGACCTGCCGGCCATCGACCACGTGTTCCTGCCCGGGCACCGCATCATGGTGCAGATCCAGTCGAGCTGGTTCCCGCTGTACGACCGCAATCCGCAGACCTTCATCAAGAACATCTTCCTGGCCAAGCCGGGTGACTTCAAGGCGGCCACCCAGCGCGTCTATCGCTCGTCGGACCACGCCAGCTATGTCGAGCTGCCGGTCGTGCATTCCTCCTGACGCGCAAGACCAGAGAAACTCCCAAATCGTCATTCCCGCGAAAGCGGGGATGACGGCGGGAGGCAGCGTCCAGGATGAGTGGAGGGGGTACGGTGGTGTATTCCCTAGAGTGCGGTGAGATTGGCGTAGGCGGCCACCAGCCACTTGCTGCCGGCCGCGGCGAAGTTCACCTGCAATCGGGTGTGCGCGCCGCTGCCCTCGGCGCTGACCACCACGCCTTCGCCAAAGCTGGGATGGCTGACGCGCTGGCCAAGCTTCACCGGCAGGGTCTCTTCGAGTTCGCCGGTGTCCGGGCGATGCGTATTCCCCGCGTACACCGGCCGGCTGACATGGATGCGCGGGCGGATCTCGTCGATCAGCTCGGCGGGAATTTCGCGCAGGAAGCGTGATGGATAGGCGAGCATTTCCGTGCCGTGCATGCGCCGCGACTCGGCGTGGCTCACATAGAGTTTTTCCTGCGCGCGGGTGATGCCGACGTAGGCCAGGCGACGTTCCTCTTCCAGCCGGCCTTCGTCGTCCACCGAACGCTGGCTGGGGAACAGGCCTTCCTCCATGCCGACCAGGAACACCACGCGAAACTCCAGGCCCTTGGCCGAGTGCAACGTCATCAGTTGCACGCAGTCGTCACCGGCCTCGCCTTGGCGTTCCCCGGATTCGAGCGCGGCGTGGGCGAGGAAGGCCGGCAGCTCGTCCAGCCCGGCCTCCAGGTCCTCGGCGGTGCGCTCGAAGCGTGCGGCCACGTTGATCAGCTCGTCGAGGTTTTCCACCCGGGTCTCGGCATGCCCGCGCGCATCGCGCTCGAAATAGTCGCGCAGCCCGGATTGGACGATGGCATGTTCGACCTGCTCGGCCAGGGTGAGCGGCGTGGCGGCAGGCAGGGCGGCTGCCGGGGCACCGGCAGTGGTCGCTCCTGCCGTGTCCAGATCGGCGGATGCTTCCGGCGTGGCCTGGAACGCCTGGTGCATACCGTCGATGAGGTCGCGGAAGACTTGCACGGCATGCTTGGCGCGACCGCCCAGTTCGCCGCCTTGCGCCAGCTCAGTACTTGCCGCGTCCCACAACGATGCACCATCGCTGCGCGCGCGCCGGCGCAGGATGTCGAGCGTGCGCTCGCCAATGCCGCGCGGCGGCGTATTGACCGTGCGCTCGAAGGCGACGTCGTCCTGGCGGTTGGCTGCCAGTCGCAGGTAGGCCAAAGCGTCCTTGATTTCGGCACGCTCGAAGAAGCGTTGGCCGCCGTAGACCCGGTAGGCGATGTCGCGCTGGACCAGCTGTTCCTCGAAATTGCGCGACTGCGCATTCGATCGGTACAGGATGGCGCAGTCGCGTGCGCAGCCCTGCTCGGCAATGAACTCGCGGATGCGCTCGATGACGAAGCGGGCTTCGTCCTGCTCGTTGTAGGCGCTGTACAGCGCGATGCGTTCGCCGTGGTCGCCGGCAGTCCACAGGCGCTTGCCGAGCCGGCTGCCGTTGTGGGCAATAACGCTGTTGGCGGCGGTGAGGATGGTGGAGGTGCTGCGGTAGTTCTGCTCCAGCTTGATCGTGCGTGCATCCGGAAAGTCGCGCAGGAAGCGCGCCATGTTCTCCACCTTGGCGCCGCGCCAGCCGTAGATCGACTGGTCGTCGTCGCCCACCGCAAACACGTTGCCGGTGCTGCCGGCCAGCACGCGGATCCACGCGTACTGCAAGGTGTTGGTGTCCTGGAACTCGTCGATCAGCAGCTGCCGCCAGCGCCCCTGGTAGTGTTCCAGCGCGGCCGGATTCTTCAGCCACAGTTCGTGGGCGCGCAGCAGCAGCTCGGCGAAGTCGACCAGGCCGCTGCGCTGGCAGGTCTCCTCGTAGGCCTGGTAGATGCGCCCCAGGGTTTGCGGGGTCGGGTGGTCGCGATGCTCGATGCTGCCCGCCCGCTTGCCCTCGTCTTTCCAGGCGTTGATTTGCCAGGTGGCCTGGCGATGCGGGTACTTGGCCTCGTCCAGCCCGAGGCTGGCGATCACGCGCTTGACCAGGCGCAGCTGGTCCTCGCTGTCGAGGATCTGGAAGTCTTCCGGCAACCCCGCCTCGCGCCAATGCCGGCGCAGCAGGCGGTGCGCGATGCCGTGGAAGGTGCCGATGGTCAGGCCCTGGATGCCGCCCGGGATGAGCGCGCCGAGCCGGCTGCGCATTTCGCCGGCAGCCTTGTTGGTGAAGGTGACGGCGAGCACGGCCCAGGGCGGTACGTCCTCGGCCTGGGTCAGCCAGCCGATGCGGTGGGCGAGCACGCGGGTCTTGCCGGAGCCGGCGCCGGCCAATACCAGATAATGTCCGCGTGGCGCACACACTGCCTCGCGCTGTGCATCGTTGAGCGAGTCGAGCAAATACGTGACATCCATGTTCCAATTGTAGTTGCTGCGGGTGCGCCCACCTCGTGCGCGCACCCGCAGTCACCGTCCGGTCGGGCTGGAAGCCCCTCAGCTGCGCTTGCGGCTGGCGATACCGCCAATCAGGAGCACGCCACCGATCACGATGCCGCCGATGCCCAGCCATTCGGGTATGGCCTTGTCGTGGGTGGCCTCGATCTTGGCCGGACCGAGCTGTGCCACGGTGTCGGTATCCTTGTAGGTGCCGTTGCCGAACGTGGCCCAGATGCCTGCGAGCAGCAGGACGATGCCAGCGATGATCAGTCCCAGGCGCATGCGTGACTCCTTCGTGTGGGGTGTACGAAAGTATGCGAAGGCGCACGTGCAGGTGAGGTGGACGTGGGGTAAAAAAAAGCCCCGAAGACCAGGGGAAGTCTTCGGGGCCGGGGCCGGACGCGACACCCAGGGGAGGAGGTCCGCGTCCGTGGGCTGCCCTCGGGGAGAGGGTCAGCCAGGGATGCCATTGCGTGCATCCGCTGGGTAGGAACGCGGCGCGCATGGAAAGTTTCAGCCGCGAGCAAAAATTTTCGGCCGGGCTGCTTTATGCGGATTTAATGATTGCCTTGGTACACCCGGGAAGCGTTGCTGCAGGCCGGTTTGCTCGCCGGGAAAAGGAATTTTTACCGCGTTGCCCGGGCCGCCGGGCATATCGGCTGTTGCCGTCCATTCAGCTTCAATGGGCTTCGTCCCAGTTCGCCCCCGTGCCGACGTCGACTTCCAGGGGTACGGCAAGCTTGGCGGCTCCGGCCATGCGTTCGACGACCGCGGCGCGGACCGCCGCCACGGCGTCGGCGCGCACCTCGAACACCAGCTCGTCGTGGACCTGCATCAGCATGTGCGCGTCGTCGCGCCCGCGCAGCCAGGCGTCGACCTGGACCATGGCGCGCTTGATGATGTCGGCGGCCGTGCCTTGCATGGGGGCGTTGACTGCAGCCCGCTCGGCGCCCTGGCGCAGCGCGTGGTTGCGCGAGGTGAGGTTTTCCAGGTACAGGCGGCGGCCGAACAGGGTTTGCACGTAGCCGTCGCGATGCGCCTGGGCACGCGTGTTCTCCATGAACGCCTGCACACCTGTGTAACGCGCGAAATAGCGCGCCATGTAGTCGGCGGCCTCGCCGCGATCCACGCCCAGGGCGCGCGCCAGGCCGAACGCGCTCATGCCGTACATCAGGCCGAAGTTGATCGCCTTGGCGGCGCGGCGCTGGTTGGGCGTGACCTCCGCGGGCGGTACGCCAAACACCTCGGCGGCCGTGGCGCGGTGGATGTCGGCATGGTTGTGGAACGCGCGCCGCAGGCCTTCGTCACCGGAGAGGTGCGCCATGATGCGCAGCTCGACCTGCGAGTAGTCTGCGGCCAGCACGACCCAACCCGGCGGGGCGATGAAGGCCTGGCGGATCCGCCGCCCTTCCTCGGTGCGCACCGGGATGTTCTGCAGATTGGGATCGGTGGAGGACAGCCGGCCGGTGGCGACCGCGCCCTGGTGGTAGTTGGTGTGGACGCGGCCGGTGCGCGGGTTGACGATGCCGGAGAGCTTGTCGGTGTAGGTCGAGCGCAGCTTGGCCAGCATGCGGTAGTCCAGGATCACCCGCGGCAGTTCGTGCAGGTCGGCAATCGCCTCGAGCGCTTCCTCGTTGGTCGAGGGCTGGCCGGTCGGCGTCTTGCGTATGGCCTGGAGTCCCAGCTCATCGAACAGGATGGCCTGCAGTTGCCGCGGCGAGTCCAGGTTGAACTCGCGCCCGGCCAGGGCATGGGCCTGGGCTTGCAGCTCCAGCATGCGCTTGCCCAACTGCTGGCTTTGCCGGCGCAAGGCGTCGGTGTCGATCAAGACCCCGCGCCGCTCCATCTCGGCCAGCACGGGAACCAGCGGCATCTCGATATCGGTGTACACCTGCGCCAGTGCCGGCGTGCGCTGCAGCTGCGGCCACAGCGCGGTGTGCAGGCGCAAGGTCACGTCCGCATCCTCGGCGGCGTAGCGGCACGCGGTGTCCAGGTCGACCTGCGAGAACGAAATCTGCTTCGCGCCCTTGCCGGCGACATCGGCGTATTTCACCGTCTCGTAGCCCAGGTATTTTCGGGCCAGCGAGTCCATGTCGTGGCGCGTGGCGGTGGCGTTCAGCACATAGGACTCCAGCATGGAGTCGTGCTGCACGCCGCGCACCTGGATGCCGCACTGGGCCAGGATGTTGATGTCGTATTTCGCGTTCTGGCCGAGCTTGGCGCGCTGCGGATCTTCCAGCAGCGGGCGCAGCGCATCGAGCACGAATTCGCGGCCGAGCTGCGGCGGGGCGCCGGGGTAGTCGTGGGCCAGCGGTATGTAGCAGGCCACGCCGGGTTCGACCGAAAAACTCATGCCGACCAGGTCTGCGCGCATGGCGTCGATGCTGGTGGTCTCGGTGTCGAAAGCGATCAGCCCGGCGCCGCGCAGGCGCCGCAGCCAGTCGTCGAGTTGCGCCGGGGTGGTGACCAGCTGGTAGTGACCGGCGGCGGAGAGCCCCGCTGGCGCGTCCGGGCTTGGCGCGGCGCTGCCGGCAGCGGGGGGTGGTGTGTTGGGCGTGTGCTTGTCGTCGTTCCCTGGCCCCTGCGCGTCCGGGCTGGCGGCGGCTGCTGCATCGAGTTCCTTCAGCGCGGCCTTGAATTCGTAGCGCGTGTACAGCGTGCGCAGCAGCTCGATGTCGGCCTGGCGTTGGGTCAGGTCAGTGGGCCGCAGCGACAGCGGCACGTCGGTCTTGATCGTGGCCAGCGTACGCGACAACGGCAACTGCGGCAGCGCGGCACGCAGGTATTCGCCGATCTTGCCGCTCACCTCCCCGGCGTGCGCGATCACGCCCTCCAGGCTGCCGTATTCGGCCAGCCATTTTGCCGCGGTCTTCGGCCCGCATTTGGGGACCCCGGGGATGTTGTCGCTGCTGTCCCCGGTGAGGGTGAGGAAATCGACGATCTGGTCGGGGCGCACGCCGAACTTCTGCATCACGCCGGCTTCGTCCAGCGTGGTGTTGTGCATGGTGTTGACCAGGGAAACCTGCGGCGTGACCAACTGCGCGAGATCCTTGTCGCCAGTCGAAATCACCACTTCGATGCCTTGCGCCTGCGCCTGCGTGGCCAGCGTGCCGATGACGTCGTCGGCCTCCACCCCGTCCTCGCGCAGGATCGGGAAGCCGAGCGCGCCGACCACCTCGAGCATGGGCTTGACCTGGGCGCGCAGATCGTCCGGCATGGGCGGGCGGTTGGCCTTGTAGGCGGCATACAGCGTGTGGCGGAACGTCGGTCCCGGCGCATCGCAGACGAAGGCCAGGTAATCGGCCCGGGCCTGCAGGGTCGCCCGCAACATGCTGACCACGCCATACAAGGCGCCGGTCGGCTCGCCCAGCGAATTGCTCAACGGCGGCAGCGCGTGGAACGCCCGATACAGGTAGGACGAACCATCGATGAGGATCAGCTTGGACATGCCGGCTACCGGTGGCAAGGGGTGCAGGCGACGACCTACTCCGGGAAAAACATTCTCGCATGCGCGCCACGCTGAGGGTTCACGGCAACGCCGCAGACCCACTGCTATGCTGCCCGCATCCGGTCGAGGTTGCCGTCATGAAAACCGCTTTGTTGTTGCTTGCCACGGGATTGGGCATGTCGTTGTTGTCGGTGGAGGCCGTCGCCACGCCACAGGTACCGCCCCCCGGGCCGGCCCTGCCGCCGCCGGCCTTGCATGATCCCGGGGTACGCGCCTCGGCGCAGGCTGCAAGCAGCGTAGGTTCGCCCATGGCACCACCCGCCGTCGCCTTGCCCTCGATGCACGATGACGGTAGCGCGCGCGACGAGGCAGCACCCCAGGTGACGATCCATCAGCGCGGCGACGACAGCGTGCAGGAATACTGGCGTGGCGGCCAGCTGTACATGGTGGTGGTGACGCCGAAGAACGGCGTGCCCTACAGCTACACGCTCGATTCGCAGGGCCGTTGGATCGACGACCACGGGCAAAAGCCGATGCGCCCGGTGATGTACAAGATCCTGGAATGGGGCAAGGCCAGGCCGGCCACGGCGCGCTCCAGCGGGGGCTAGGCCCGCTCGCCATCCGATGGCATGGGAAGTAGGAGTTGGCGTGGACGGGGCGGACGGCGTCCCGCATTCCTCAGGCCGGATCGTCCAGCTCGTCGTAGTGGCGGAAGATGCCGTTCTCGTTGAACGCACAGCGCCGCGGCGAGGCCAGGTAGGCGGCGATGTTCGGCCGTGCGGCGACGCGGTCGCACAAGGCGTGCAAGTGTGGCAGCTCGCCCTGCAAACGGTGCATGGCGCGGGGGAATGCGTACTCCAGGCCGGCCATCAGCTGGAACAATGACAGGTCGACGTGGCTGTGCGTACGCAGTGCATGGCGACCGCCGCCGCGTTCCAGTACCTGCTCGAAATAACCCAGGAACTTGGGCAGGCGGTTCTCGCGCAGCTTGGCCGCGCGGCGCAGCGCCTCGTCCTTCTGGTCCTCGTAGTACAGGCTGCCGGCAATCGGGTGGTGGCTGTCATGTACCTCCGCGACCAGGTCGGCGATGGTCAGCTGCAGTTGCTGCGCATACACTCGCCGGCTCTCGCTGTCCGGGACCAGACCCAGGTGCGGCCCGAGGTACTGCAGGATGTTTGCCGTCTGCGCGATGACCAGCGCGCCGGCCTTCAGGAAGGGCGGGGCGAACGGCAGGGCGCTCGCCTGTTCGCCAGCCAGGAACGGCATGATGGCCTCGTCGCCTTGTTCGCGCGCGACGTCGGTGTAGTCCGCGCCAGCGTCTTCCAGTGCCAGGCGGATGAATTCCCCGCGACCCTGGATGCCGCTCCAGTAATACAGTGCGTAATGCATGGCTGCCTCCACGAAGGATCCCGCCCGACTTTGCAACGTGCATCCGCTGCCGCCGGCTTGGCTCGCTGGCATCCTTGCGTCTGGCTAATGGCGGAAATGGCGCATGCCGGTGAATACCATCGACATGCCGTGCTCGTCGGCGGCGGCGATCACCTCGGCGTCGCGCATGGAGCCGCCGGGCTGGATCACCGCGCTGATGCCGGCCGCCGCCGCCGCGTCGATGCCGTCGCGGAATGGGAAGAAGGCGTCGCTCGCCATCACCGAGCCGTGCACCTCGAGCTTTTCGTCGGCGGCCTTGATGCCGGCGATCTTCGCGCTGTACACGCGGCTCATCTGGCCGGCGCCGATGCCGATGGTCTGCCGGTTCCTGGCGTAGACGATGGCGTTGGACTTCACGAATTTGGCCACCTTCCAGGCGAAGATCAGGTCGTCGATCTGTGCAGGCGTCGGCGCAAGCCTGGTCACCACCTTCAGGTCGGCGGCCTTGACCATGCCGGTGTCGGCGGTCTGCACCAGCAGGCCCGAGCCGACGCGCTTGACGTTGTGGCCGGGGTGCGCGGCCGCCAGGTCGGTACCGGCCGGCAGCGGAATTTCCAGCACGCGCACATTGCCCTTCTTCGCGAACGCCTGCAGCGCCTCCGCGGCGTACGCAGGCGCCAGCACCACCTCGACGAACTGGCGCGACACGATGGCCTGCGCGGTAGCGCCATCCAGCTCGCGGTTGAACGCGATGATGCCGCCGAAGGCCGAAGTGGGATCGGTCTGCCAGGCGAGGTCGTAGGCCTTGCCGATGCCGTCCAGGCTCACCGCCACGCCGCAGGGATTGGCATGCTTCACGATCACGCAGGCGGGTTTGACGAAGCTGCGCACGCATTCCCACGCCGCGTCGGCGTCGGCGATGTTGTTGAACGAGAGTTCCTTGCCCTGCAGCTGTTTGAATGTGGCCAGCGTGCCCGGCGCCGGATGCAGGTCGCGGTAGAACGCAGCCTGCTGGTGCGGGTTCTCGCCGTAGCGCAGGTCCATCAGCTTCACGTAGCGGCTGTTGGTCTGGCCCGGGAAAGTCTCGTGGCCGGCGATGGCTTGGTGCGCGTCATCGAGCTGCAAGCCGCTGAGGTAATCGCTGATCGCGCCGTCATAGCTTGCCACGTCGTTGAACGCCGCGACCGCAAGCCGGAAGCGCGTGGCGCGGCTGAGGCCGCCGTGCTGTTCGATCTCGGCCAGCGCATCTGCGTACTGTCCGGGCGCGGTGAGCACGCCGACGTCGTTCCAGTTCTTCGCCGCCGACCGCAGCATCGCCGGGCCGCCGATGTCGATGTTCTCGATCGCGTCGTCCAGCGTGCAATCGGGCTTTGCCACCGTCGCTTCGAACGGGTACAGGTTCACCACCAGCAGGTCGATCGGCCGGATGCCATGTTCGGCCATGACGGCGTCGTCCGTGCCGCGCCGACCGAGCAGGGCGCCGTGCACATTGGGATGCAGGGTCTTGACCCGGCCGTCCATCATTTCCGGAAAGCCGGTGACCGCGTTGACGTCGGTTACCGCGATCCCGGCGCCGCGCAGGGCCCGGGCCGTGCCGCCGGTGGACAGCAGCTCGACCCCGAGCGCAGCGAGCCGGCGACCGAGGTCGAGCAGGCCGCTTTTGTCGGAAACGCTGATGAGGGCGCGACGCACCGGTACGGAAGTGGGCTTGGACATGGAGGAGGTTCTAGATCAGGCCGTGCAGCGCCAGCTTCTTGTGCAACGTGGCGCGGTTGATGCCGAGCACGTCGGCGGTGCGGCTCTGGTTGCCGTCGTGGAAGGCCATTGCCTCTTGCAGCAGGGCAACCTCGAGTTCGCGCAGCACCAAGGCGTACAGGCCTTCGCTGCAGGCGGTGTCGCCCATGTCGGTGAGGTAACGTCGTACCGTACGCCCCACGCATTCGGCCAGCGCACTTTGCGTGCACTCGGGTTGCTGCAATGCGGCCGGCTTGCTGGCCGTCTTGCGGACAGACGATTTGACGCTGTTGGTGGGCATTGTTCCCTCTGTGGTGCATGGCGGCACGGGCGTGGCGGCAGCCCGCGTGTTACGCCAAGCATGTATCCCTATGCCGGATCGCCGCGTGTTGCGACGCTGGCGTGAGCTCTCAAGTCTACCCTCGCGTGCGGACAAAATTAAGGGTTTATTCGAAACCCAGTTCGAATTCGACGGCGCGATCGCCGGGATCGACGACCTCGAGCATCAGCACGCTGCTCTCGCCGGGCTCCAGGCCGCGGCGCAAGGCCTGTGCATCGTCCTGGTATTCGCGCGGGCGCAACCGACGCATGGCCAGACGCTTGCCATCGGCGTCGGAGAGAGTCACGGCAAGCACCGGGTAGGGTTGCGCGAACGCGGCAGTGTTCCTGATCCGGGCGCTGATCAGCAATGCGTGTGCCGTGCCGGGATAGCCCTGTACGTTACTGTCGACCACCTGCAATCGCCCCGGTGCCGCGACCAGGGGCAACGTGCAACGCAAGGCGGCGCAGCCGGCGCGCAGCCAGTGGCCGGTCGTGGGTTGGGTGATCAGGAGCTCGCGCTCGGCCCAGGCCACCTGTCCTCCCAGCAGCAGCAACAGGATGAGGCACGTCGCAGTCCACCAGCCGCGGTTTGGGCTGGGCCGACGCAGATGCCGATACGAGGGCGGCCTGCGCCGACGCCTGGCGGGTTTTGCCGGGCGCGGGGTGAATACCAGTTGCGAGAAATCATCGTCCGCTGGATTTTCGGGGTGGACTGCGGGCAGCGCGTCGGTCGGCGCCGGAGGTTCAGCTGGTACGGGCTGCTGGCGATGGATGACTTCGGCAACCGTGACCGGGCTTGCTGTCGCCGTGTGGTTTTCCAGCCGCGTGAAGGGTTCGGCCGGCAGGTTCTCCGTGAGCGTGACCAGCGCGCTGAAGCGTGTGCCGCAGCATGCACACAGCAGCTCCCCGCGCGACCGCGCGACTGTCGCCACGTCCACGGCAAATACCGACAGGCATTCGGGGCATTGGGTATACATGGGCGAGTGCCGGGTGTAGTGGCCTGCAGTGTAGCGACCACCCCACCTTGGCGCAGCCGGCGGCAGCCATGAATACGGGGTTCAGCGTCGCCGGTGGCCGCTGATGCGTACCCAGCCGTCGCGCGTCGTTGCCTGCAGGGCTTCGAACCAGGTCGCATAGTGCTCCAACAGTTCCGTTTCCTGGCCATGCAGGATGCCGGAAATGGCCAGCGCGGCACCAGGCCGACAGGCCTCGGCAAAAGTTGGCGCCAGGGTGGCGAGCGGTCCGGCGAGGATGTTGGCCACCAGCACGTCCGCCGGTTCGCACTGCCCGCCCGCGGCCAGGCTCAGGCTCAGGCGCTCGGCCACGGCGTTCCGTCGTGCATTGTCGGCGGAGGCCAGCAAGGCTTGCGGATCGTTGTCGACGCCTTGGGCATGTGCCGCGCCCAGCTTGAGCGCGGCAATCGCCAGCACGCCGGAGCCGCAGCCGTAATCGACGACCGAGCGCGTGGCCAGATCCAGGCCGTCGAGCCATTCCAGGCACAGGGCCGTGGTGGGGTGGGTGCCGCTGCCAAAGGCGAGGCCGGGATCGAGGCGCACGACCACGGGCGCAGCCGTCTGGTCATCGCCGCCTTGGGTCTCGTCCGCCGCGGGCGGCTCGATGTTCCAGGGATAGATCCACAAGCGGCGCCCGAAGGACATTGGCCGGAACTGGTCCATCCACGCCCGCTCCCAATCCTGGTCGGCCACCTCGCTGAACTGCAGTTGCGCGGGATTGAGCCAGGCCAGGGCGCGGGCGAGTTCGTCGGCAAGGGCCTGGCGCCCGGTCTGTGCCGGGAACAGGGCGCTCATGACGCTACTCTGCCAGGTGGGCAGCTCGCCGACGCCCGGCTCGAAGATCGCCTGCTCGTCCGGGGTTTCCGCGTTGGCGTCGCGCAAGGTGAGCGACAGCGCGCCGGCTTCGGTCAGCGCCTCCTCGGCGCCGGCCTGTTGCTCCGGGTGGATGACCAGGGACAGTTCGAGGAACGGCATGGCCTTGCCCCGTCACTCGCCGGACGAGAAGCTTTCCTTCTGCTCGGCGATGCGCTTTTCCAGGTAATGGTTGTTTTGCTGGCCGTGTTGGAAACCGACATCGGCCATGATCCGTTGCTGCAGCGGGATATTGCACTTGATGCCTTCGATCACCGTCTCGGCCAGCGCCAGCTGCATGCGCGCGATCGCGGTGGCACGATTCGGCCCGTGCACGATGAGCTTGCCGATCATCGAATCGTAGTTCGGCGGGATGCGGTAGCCGTCGTACAGGTGCGTGTCCACGCGGACGCCGGGGCCGCCTGGGGCCTCGAAGCGTTTCACGACGCCCGGGCTGGGCACAAAGGTCTCCGGATCCTCGGCGTTGATGCGGCATTCGATGGCATGGCCGGTGATCTTGATGTCTTCCTGGCGCAGCGAGAGCTTTTCGCCGGCGGCGATCAACAATTGCTCGCGTACCAGGTCGGTGCCGGTGATCATCTCGGTGATCGGGTGTTCGACCTGGATGCGCGTGTTCATCTCGATGAAGTAGAAGCGGCCGTCCTGGTAGAGGAACTCGAAGGTGCCGGCGCTGCGGTAGCCGAGGCGCAGGCAGGCATCGACGCACACCTTGCCGATCGCGGCGCGCTGTTCTTCGCTGATGCCCGGCGCCGGTGCCTCCTCCACCACCTTTTGCTGGCGGCGTTGCATGGAGCAGTCGCGCTCCGCCAGGTAGACCGCATTGCCCTGGCCGTCGGCCAGTACCTGGATTTCAATGTGGCGCGGGTTTTCCAGGTACTTCTCGAGATAGACCTGGTCGTTGCCGAAGGCGGCCTTGGCTTCGGCCTTGGTCAGGGTGACCGCATTGCCCAGGTGTGCTTCGGTGCGCACTACGCGCATGCCGCGGCCGCCGCCGCCGCCGGAGGCCTTGATCAGCACCGGGTAGCCGATGTCGCGGGCGATGCGGGCGTTTTCCTCCGAGTCATCGCCGAGCGGGCCGCCGGATCCTGGCACGCAGGGCACGCCGGCTGCCTGCATGGTGCGGATGGCCTGCACCTTGTCGCCCATCATGCGGATCACTTCGGCGCTGGGGCCGACGAAGACGAAGCCGCTCTGCTCCACCTGCTCGGCGAAGTCGGCGCGTTCGGCCAGGAAGCCGTAGCCGGGATGGATCGCCGTGGCGTCGGTGATTTCCGCGGCGGCGATGATGCGCGGGATGTTCAGGTAGCTCTCCGCCGCCGGCGCCGGGCCGATGCAGATCGACTCGTCGGCCAGGCCCACGTGCTTGAGGTTGCGATCCACGGTGGAATGCACGGCGACCGTCTTGATGCCCAGGCTGTGGCAGGCACGCAGGATGCGCAGGGCGATTTCGCCGCGATTGGCGATGACGACTTTATCTAGCATGGGAATGGGGAATCGGGAATGGGGAATCGGAACAGCGTCGGCTTGAGCATCATGAGGTGACCTTGGCCGACTGCAGGCTGTTGAGCAGTGCCGTCAGTTTGGCGAAGACGCGGTTGACCAGCTCGGCAATCGCACTGAATTCATCGGCAAATTTCAGGCGCCCGGCAATCTGATACTGGGTATCGAGTTCGGAAAGCGGGCCGCGCGCGATGGAAAGAAACCGCAGGTATTCCTGCCGCGAACGTCGCGCCGCGCCCTCGGCGATATTGGAGGGAATACTGACGGCGGCGCGGCGTATCTGCGCCGTCAGGCCAAACCGCTCGGTGTCTGGGAAGGTTGTCGAGAAGGCGTAGATCGCTTCCACCAGCACCATCGCATCGCGCCGGACTTCCAACCGCTCGTGTGCCCGCTTTGGCGACTCCCGATTCTCCATTCCCGATTCCCGGCCTCAACCAATCACGAACATCGGTTCGTCGAATTCCACGGGTTGGCCGTTCTCGACCAGGATGGCCTTGATCGTGCCTGCCACCTCGGCGTCGATCTGGTTGAACATCTTCATTGCCTCGATGACGCCCAAGGTGTCGCCGACCTTGACCTGCTGGCCGACAGCGGCAAATGCCGGCGCCCCCGGCGTGGCCGAGGCGTAGAACGTGCCGACCATCGGCGCCTTGACCACGTGCCCGGCCGGCAGCGCATCGGCTGCCGGGGCGACAGCCGCAGGGGGCGCGGCGGCCACCGGCACGATTGCTGGCGGTGGCTCGGCGTTGGCCGGCGCGGGCGCGGCGGGCGCAGCACGGTTTTGCGGCACGCGCGACAGCCGCACCACTTCCTCGCCCTCCTTGATTTCGAGTTCGGCGAGGTTGGATTCCTCCAGCAGGTCGATCAGTTTCTTGATTTTGCGCAAATCCATGGGTTCAGCCTTTGGTCGGTTGCGCCGTTGTGGCAGGCGCGTGAAAGCGAAAGATGGGCTGGCGGCAGGCTCAGGCTGCCGTCGGCCGGGCCTGCAGGCGGTGCATGGCAGCATCCAGCGCCAGGCGATAGCTGTCGGCGCCAAAGCCGGCAATCACGCCGACCGCGATGGCGGCCAGGAAGGAATGGTGGCGGAAGGCCTCGCGCGCGTGCACATTGGACAGGTGCACCTCGATGAACGGGATGCTCACGGCGGCAAGGGCGTCACGCAAGGCAATGCTGGTGTGCGTGAACGCGGCGGCATTGATCACGATGAACGCGGTCCCGTCCGTGCGCGCCTGCTGCACGCGGTCGACGAGCTCGTGCTCGGCGTTGGATTGCAGGCAGGTCACCTCGTGGTCCGCCGCCGCGCCTTGGGCGCGCAGTCGCTGGTTGATTTCCTCCAAGGTGTCGGCGCCGTAGACCGCGGGCTCGCGGGTGCCGAGCAGGTTCAAGTTGGGGCCATGCAAAACCAGGATGTTTGCCACGCTTGCGTCCGCCGCTGATTGGGAAGCCAAGAACGCGGGAGTGTGCGCGCAGCGGGCAGCGTTGTCCAGTTGACGCCCGTTCGCCGATGATGGCTGCAGATTGCGGGTATTTGCCACGCCCGCCCCACGGGGGTCAGCGGGTCGCCGCAGCCGTCAAGGCCTTTTCGACCAAGCTTGAGGTGAGCACGGTCGACAGCTGCCGGCCTGGGCCGCCGTCGGCCGGAAACACCACATACAACGGCACGCCCGGCGAATGGTATTGCGCCAGGAACTTGCCGATGGTCGGATCGACATTGGTCCAATCGCCCTGCATGTAGACCGTGCCGGTGCGCTTGAGCAGGTCATGGAAGGCCTGGGTGTCCAGCACCGCATGCTCGTTGACCTTGCAGGTGACGCACCAATCGGCGGTGATGTCGACGAACACCGGGGCGTTGGCAGCACGCAAGTCAGCGAGCTTTTGCGGACTGTAGGCGACGCTGCCGGCAGTGGTCGACGACTGGCCCGGCGGCGCCGACAGCTGGGCCAGCAGGTAGACCGGGGCCAGGGTGCAAATGCCCAGGGCCGCGACCAGGAGTTTGCTGGCACTCCCGCGCGAGCGGCTGCGTTCGAACCACCACAAGGTCATGGCCAGCAACACCATGGCCACCAGCACCAGTCCGACCGCGTCGGCCCCACGCTGCTTGGCCAGCACCCACACCAGCCACGCGGCGGTGAGGTACATGGGGAAGGCCAACACCTGTTTCAGGGTTTCCATCCAGCGCCCGGGCCGCGGCAACAGCCGGGCCAGGGCTGGCACCAGGCCGATGACCAGGAAAGGCAGCGCCAGCCCGACCCCCAAGGCCAGGAACACCAGCAAGGCGGAAAGCATCGGCGCGGCGAAGGCGTAGGCCAGGGCCACGCCCATGAACGGCGCCGTGCAGGGGCTGGCCACGACCACGGCAAGCACGCCGGTAAAAAAGTCGCCGCTGGCGCCGGAGCGCGCGGCCAGCGTGCTGCCGGTGTTGCCGAGCCCTTGCCCGAACTGCACCACGCCGGACATGGACAGGCCGACCGCCAGCATGACCAGGGCCAGTACGCCGACCACTAGCGGCTGCTGCAACTGTGAGCCCCAGCCCAGGCTGTGTCCGCCCGCGCGCAAGGCCAGGATGGTCAAGCCGAGCACGGCAAAGCTGCACAGGACGCCCGCGCTGTAGAGCCACGCATGGCGGCGCGCGCTGCGGCCATCCCGGCCGCTTTCCAGCACGCCCACGGCCTTGATCGACAGCACCGGCAGGACGCAAGGCATCAGGTTCAGGATCAAGCCGCCGCCCAAGGCCAGCAGTAGCGCGGAGATGAGCCCGAGCGAGAGTGGATGCTCCGGCGCCAGGGCGGCCGGCGGCTCCGCCGCGGCTGATGCCGAGCCTTGGTTGGCTTGGCCGTCAGACGGCGATGACGGTGTGCCCGCAGCGCTTGACGTCGCGGTGCCGCCGGCTGCCGCACCCACTGTCGTACCCGGAGAGCTGAAGCCGGGCGGCTCGTGGCCGGGGAGGGCCTGCGCGACGCCGGCAGGCAGCGCCAGGTCGAGCTGTTCGGTATGTGGCGGATAGCAGATCTTGGGGTCGACCTCGTGGCAACCCTGATACCGCACCGCCAGCTTCAGCCGGGTGGTGCCGGGTGCCACGACGTACGGCACGCTCGCGCTGACGTCGTGATGGTAGGTCTCGACGTCGCCCAGGTACTCGTCGTGCGACTTGACGCCATCCGGCAATTGCAGCGCGCCCAGGCTCAGGCCGTCGCCGGCCTTGAGCTCGATGCGGCCCCGGTACATGTAATAGTCCGGGGCAATGACCCAATGCAGGTGCAGGAGGTTGGGCGAGCTGGCATCCGCGCTCAGCTTGAACGCCTCGGTGACCGGCAGCAGGTTGTCGGCATCCTGGGCTGGGCTTGCCGGCGCCACGAACTGCAGGCCCAGTACCAACAGGCCCAGCACGATGTTGCGGCAGATGGCAGGCAAACGCATGGCGACTCCGGCGGAAGGTTCCGCGTATCGGCGACCTATTATGGCCCAGTACTACGATGCCGCCCGGGTCCGCGACGTTTCATCCGCGCATCGCCGGTACGCGAACACCATCCGGAGCGTCGGTGTGCTGCGTCCCGCGCGGCGAGGCCTTGAAAGCTGGCACTTGCCACCCAATAACTCTCACGATCCCGGGATGAACGCGCTTGCATCGGCGTCTTGCCTCGCTAAAATTGGCACTCGCTACCCTGGAGTGCTAGCAGCGCGGCAATCCGGGCATTGAATCGCTTGTACCACCTCAATCGCCATCTGGAGTCACCCATGAGCAAACTGCGTCCGTTGCACGATCGTGTCATCGTCAAGCGCCTGGAAGAGGAGCGCGTCTCCGCCGGCGGCATCGTCATCCCCGACAGCGCGACGGAAAAGCCCACGCGCGGCAAGGTCGTCGCCGCCGGTACCGGCTTGATCCAGAGCGACGGCAAGGTCCGTCCCATGTCGCTGAAAGAGGGCGACATCGTTCTGTTCGGCAAGTATGCCGGCCAGGAAATCAAGATCGACGGCGAGGATCTGGTGTTCCTGAAGGAAGACGACATCGTGGCGGTAATCGAGGGGTGAGGGGCGGGGCCCGACTGGCTAGGCGCGGATAAAAGCGCGCGCGTCAGTCGCTTTCGCAGCACTCTTGCAAGATCTCTCCATTCTTATTTCAAAATTTTTCAAGGAAAAATTTTATGGCAGCTAAAGAAGTCCGATTTGGCGAAGACGCCCGCGCACGCATCCTGAAGGGCGTGAATACGCTGGCCAACGCAGTCAAGGTCACGCTCGGCCCCAAGGGCCGCAACGTCGTGCTCGAGAAGAGCTTCGGTGCCCCCACGATCACCAAGGACGGCGTGTCCGTCGCCAAGGAGATCGAGCTGGCCGATCGCTACGAGAACATGGGCGCGCAGATCGTCAAGGAAGCCGCTTCCAAGACCTCCGACAACGCTGGTGACGGCACCACCACGGCCACCGTGCTGGCGCAGTCGTTCATCCGCGAGGGCCTGAAGGCCGTTGCCGCCGGCATCAACCCGATGGACCTGAAGCGCGGCATCGACAAGGCCGTGACCACGGCGGTTGGCGAGCTGAAGAAGCTGTCCAAGCCCACTGCCGACGACAAGGCCATTGCCCAGGTCGGCACGATTTCCGCCAATTCCGACGCCGACATCGGCGACCTGATCGCCAAGGCGATGAAGAAGGTCGGCAAGGAAGGCGTCATCACCGTGGAAGAGGGCTCCGGCCTGGACAACGAGCTGGACGTGGTCGAGGGCATGCAGTTCGATCGCGGCTACCTCAGCCCATATTTCATCAACAACCAGCAGAGCCAGCAGGTCGAGCTGGATGACCCGTACATCCTCATCCACGACAAGAAGATCTCCAACGTGCGCGAGCTGCTGCCGGTGCTGGAAGCCGTCGCCAAGGCCAGCAAGCCGTTGCTGATCGTTGCCGAGGAAGTCGAGGGCGAGGCCCTGGCCACCCTGGTGGTCAACACCATCCGTGGCATCGTCAAGGTCGCCGCCGTGAAGGCTCCGGGCTTCGGTGACCGCCGCAAGGCCATCCTGGAAGACATCGCCAAGCTGACCAACGGCCAGGTCGTGTCCGAGGAAGTGGGCCTGTCCCTGGAGAAGGCCACGGTCGCTGATCTCGGTCGCGCCAAGCGCGTCATCATCACCAAGGAAAACACCACCATCATCGATGGTGCCGGCGATGCGGGCGAGATCCAGGCGCGCATCAAGCAGATCAAGGCGCAGATCGAGGAGACCTCCTCGGACTACGACCGCGAGAAGCTGCAGGAGCGCGTGGCCAAGCTGGCTGGCGGCGTGGCGGTGATCAAGGTCGGCGCCGCGACCGAAGTGGAAATGAAGGAGAAGAAGGCTCGCGTGGAAGATGCACTGCATGCGACGCGCGCGGCAGTCGAAGAAGGCGTGGTTCCCGGCGGCGGTGTGGCTCTGATCCGTGCGCTGGCCGCACTGGAAGGCCTGACCGGCGAGAACACCGACCAGAACCTCGGCATCGCCGTGACTCGTCGTGCGCTGGAATCCCCGCTGCGCGAAATCGTGTTCAACGCCGGTGAGGAGCCGTCCGTCATCGTCAACCGCGTCAAGGAAGGCAAGGGCAACTTTGGCTACAACGCCGCCACGGGCGAGTTCGGCGACATGGTGGAAATGGGCATCCTGGATCCGACCAAGGTGACCCGCTCGGCCCTACAGTACGCAGCGTCAGTTGCCGGCCTGGCGATCCTGACCGAGGCCGTCGTTGCCGAATTGCCGAAGAAAGAAGAGCACAACCATGGCGGCGCCCCGGGCGGCGGCATGGGTGGCATGGGCGGCATGGATTTCTGAGGCGCCGTCTGTGCAATCGTCCTTGATTGCGTGAATCAAGAGCGGTCATCCACGGCCGCATTGCTCACCAAGAGCAGAGCAATACGAAAAACCCCGCTTCGGCGGGGTTTTTCTTTATCGTGGCCTGCATTCGGTCGTAGCCGGCGAATACCACGACCGGCACCGTGACCATCGCGCCGACCAGCCACAGAAGAGTGCAACCATGATCCCGACCACGGACCGTCCGCGTAACCCATGGCTGGCCCGGCATTGGCATCACCTGCAGCGCCATCCGCGTTTCAGTACCTGCGCGGTATTGTTCCTGCTGCTGACCGTGATGTTGATTGCCCTCGGGGTAAAGCCGGACCGCGGTGTCCTGCTGTCGTTCGATATCGCTGCCGTGATCTTCCTGACCGCCACCATCGTCATGTTCGCGCACGCGGACACCCGCTTGATCCGTCACCGGGCCCGCAAGGAAGATGAGGGTTACTGGGGCTTTCTGCTCAGTAGTGCAGCGGTGGCGATCGTGGCCTTGCTTGCGCTGGCGGCTGAATTACATACGACCAAACAGGCAGGTGGGCTGCAGATAGCGCTGGCAGTGGGCAGCCTGATCCTGGCCTGGGTGTTCATGAACACGACGTTTGCACTGCATTATGCCCACGAGTTCTACGGCGATTCCGGGGTCAAACACGCCGGGCTGGACTTTCCAGGCAAGAGCGATCCGGATTACTGGGATTTCGTGTATTTCGCCTTCGTGATCGGCATGACCTCCCAGGTGTCCGATGTGCAGGTCAGCGCGCGCGGCATCCGGCGGGTTGTTCTGGTGCAGAGCGTCCTGGCGTTCTTCTTCAATGTCATTGTCATCGCCCTCAGCGTCAACATCGTAGCCGGCCAGGCTTGAACGCAGCTGATCGCAGTGTCCCGCCTTGATGCCGTCTTGATGTGCAGCGGGGCAATCACTGCACCCCCTTGATGGCCACACGCCTACGCTTCGCTGCGCCAATTGAAGGGCGGAGCGGGCGATGGACATCATCTACATCTTGCTGATCCTCGGCTTCGGCTGGGCGTTGATCAGCCTGGTTCGGGCCTGCCGCTGGCTGGGGCAGCGTCATGAGCGCTGAGCCGGCCTGGGTCTATCTGCTGGCGGGGTTCCTGGCCTGTGCGTTGTTCGCGTATCTGCTGTACGCGCTGATCAACGCGGAGCACCTGGAATGAACGCCAACCCCTGGTTCCAGGTGGCGCTGTTTCTGGCCATCCTGTTCGCGCTGGCATGGCCGCTGGGGCGCTGGATCGACGGTGTGTTCGACGGTCGTTTCGTGACGCGCTGGCGCTGGATGGGCGTGATCGAGCGTCGCCTGCTGCGCGCCGTCGGCAGCGATGCCGCTGAAGACATGCCGTGGTGGCGTTACGCCGGCGCCATCGTGGTGTTCAACGTCGTCGGCCTGGTTGCCGTCTATGCCCTGCAGCGCGTGCAGGGCTGGCTGCCGCTGGACCCGGCGCAGCTGGGTGCGGTGTCGCCGGATACGGCCTTCAATACCGCGGTTTCGTTCGTCACCAATACCGATTGGCAGGGCTACGCCGGCGAATCGACCATGAGCCATCTGACCCAGATGCTGGCGCTGGCGGTGCAGAACTTCCTGTCCGCGGCGACCGGCACCGTGGTGGCGATCGCCTTGGTCCGTGGCCTGGCCCGCGGCGGTGCGAAAGATCTCGGCAACGCGTGGCGCGATTTGATGCGGGCCACGTTGTGGGTCCTGTTGCCGCTGTCGTTCGCGTTCGCCTTGATTTTGGCAAGCCAGGGCGTGCCGCAGAATTTCGCCGCGCCGGTCACCGTGCACACGTTGCAAGGCGCGCAGCAAACCATTCCCCTGGGTCCGGTCGCTTCGCAGGAAGCGATCAAGCTGCTCGGCACCAACGGCGGCGGCTTTTTCAACGCCAATTCGGCGCACCCGTTCGAGAACCCCAGCGGCCTGACCAATTTCTTGGAGATGTTGGCGATCCTGCTGATTCCGGCCGCGCTGGTATTCACGTTCGGACGCATGGTGGGCGACCGGCGTCAAAGCATCGCCGTCCTGGCCGCGATGAGCCTGCTGTTCCTCGTGCTGTATGCGGTCGGTGTGCACTGGCAGGCGCAGCCGAATCCCGCGTTGGCGCAGCTTGGCGTCGCTGGACCGAGCATGGAAGGCATCGAGACGCGCTTCGGCACGCTTGCCTCCATGTTGTTTGCCACGGTGACCACCGCAGCCAGCTGCGGCGCCGTCAACGCGATGCATGACAGCCTGATGCCGCTGGCCGGCGGCGTGCCGATGTTCATGATGCAACTTGGCGAAGTCGTGTTTGGCGGCGTGGGTTCGGGCCTGTACGGCATGCTGATCTTTGCCATCCTGGCGGTGTTCATCGCTGGCTTGATGATCGGCAGGACGCCGGAATACCTGGGCAAAAAGATCGGCATCTTCGAGATGAAGATGACCGCCATCGTGATCCTCGCGGTACCGGTCCTGGTGCTTGTGGGCAGCGCGCTGGCGGTCATGGTGCAGGCGGGGCGCGCGGGCATGCTCAATCCAGGCGCGCACGGTTTTTCCGAAGTCCTTTACGCATTCACCTCGGCCGCGAACAACAACGGTTCGGCGTTCGCCGGCCTTTCCGCCAACACCCCGTTCTACAACGTGATGCTCGCCGTGGCGATGTGGTTTGGGCGCTTCCTGATCATCGTGCCGGTGCTGGCGTTGGCCGGCAGCCTTGCCGCCAAGCCGCGACTTGCGGTGTCGTCCGGCAGCATGCCGACGCACGGCCCCCTGTTCGTGGTGTTGTTGATCGGCACCGTGCTGCTGGTCGGCGCGCTCAACTACATCCCGGCCCTGGCGCTGGGACCGGTGGTCGAACACCTGATGCAGTCTGGCGCGCATTGATACGGAATCATGACCATGGCCGACCCCTCCGTCGTGCACCCCCTGTTCACTGCGAAACTGCTGAAGCCTGCGTTGGCCGATTCGCTGCGACGACTGTGGCCTCGGGCGCAGTGGCGCAATCCGGTGATGTTCGTGGTGTGGGTCGGCAGCGTACTGACCACCCTGCTAGGGTTCGTCGCGTTGAAAAATCACGCCGCGCCGGCACCGGTTTTCGTCTTCGCGGTGGCCGTATGTTTGTGGTTGACAGTATGGTTCGCGAATCTCGCCGAGGCGCTTGCGGAAGGGCGGGGCAAGGCCCAGGCCGCAGCGTTGCGGGCGGCGAAGCAGCGCGTGTACGCCAAAGTCCTGCAGCAGCCGCACTTCGGCGCCGCATGGTTGCCGGTACCCAGTGACGAGTTGATCCGCGACCGGGTCGTGCTGGCGGAAGCCGGCGATGTCGTACCGGCCGACGGCGAGGTGATCGAAGGAGTGGCGAGCGTCGACGAGTCGGCGATCACCGGCGAATCCGCACCAGTGATCCGCGAGTCCGGCGGCGACCGTTCGGCCGTCACCGGCGGTACCCGCGTGCTGTCGGACTGGATCGTGGTGCGCATCACCGCGAAGCCGGGCGAGGCATTCCTCGACCGCATGATCGCCATGGTCGAGGGTGCCAGGCGGGCCCGCACGCCGAACGAAATCGCGCTGACCATTCTGCTGGTCGCGCTGACGCTGGTGTTCCTGGTGGTGTGCGCGACGCTGCTGCCGTTCTCCATCTACAGCACGCAGGCGGCCGGTGGCGCCGCGGTGTCGGTGGTCGTGCTGGTGGCGTTGCTGGTGTGCCTCATTCCCACCACGATCGGCGCGCTGCTCTCCGCGATCGGCATTGCCGGCATGAGCCGAATGCTGCTCGCCAACGTGATGGCGACTTCGGGCCGCGCGGTGGAGGCTGCGGGTGACGTGGACGTGTTGTTGCTGGACAAGACCGGCACCATCACGCTCGGCAATCGCCACGCCGCCTCCTTTCATCCGGCGCCGGGTGTCGACGGACGCGAGCTGGCCGATGCCGCACAAATGGCGTCCCTGGCCGATGAAACGCCAGAGGGCCGTTCCGTCGTGGTGTTGGCCAAGCAGCAATACGCGCTGCGCGAACGCCCGTTGCACGATGTCGGGTTCGTGGCGTTCTCCGCCCGCACGCGCATGAGCGGCGTCGACGCAGTCGGGCACCACATCCGCAAGGGTGCGGTCGACGCGGTCGCGGCATTCGTTGCGAACGCCGGCGGACGCATGCCGCAGGCCGTGCGTGCCAGTGCCGACTCGATCGCGCGGGCGGGCGGTACACCGCTGGCTGTCGCGGATGGCACGCGCGTGCTCGGGGTGATCGAACTCAAGGACATCGTCAAGGGCGGCATTCGCGAGCGCTTCGCTGAATTGCGCCGGATGGGCATCAAGACGGTGATGATTACTGGCGACAACCGCCTTACCGCCGCGGCGATCGCCGCGGAGGCAGGCGTGGACGATTTCCTCGCCGAGGCCGCCCCCGAAGACAAGCTGGCGCTGATTCGCCGCTACCAGTCCGAGGGGCACCTGGTGGCGATGACCGGCGACGGCACCAACGACGCGCCAGCGTTGGCGCAGGCTGACGTGGCGGTGGCGATGAACAGCGGCACGCCGGCGGCCAAGGAAGCCGGCAACATGGTCGACCTCGACAGCAATCCGACCAAGCTGCTGGAAGTCGTGGAGGTCGGCAAGCAGATGCTGATGACGCGCGGCGCGCTGACCACGTTCAGTATCGCCAACGACGTCGCCAAGTATTTCGCGATCATCCCGGCTGCTTTTGCCACGACCTATCCACAGCTCGTTGCGCTGGACGTGATGCATCTGCATTCGCCCGAATCGGCCATCCTGTCGGCAGTGATCTTCAACGCGCTGATCATCGTGCTGCTGATCCCGCTGGCGCTGAAGGGTGTGGCCTGGCGTGCGCGGCCTGCGGCCGAACTGTTGCGGCGCAACCTGCTGATTTATGGCCTCGGCGGATTGCTCGCGCCATTCGTGGGCATCAAGTTGATCGATCTGCTGCTGACTGCGCTGCATCTGGGCTGAGGCGCATCGATGACGCCGCCGCGATTCCTGCTGTTGTGCCTCTGGCTGACCGGTTCCGGCACGGCTTTGGCCGACCCGCCCGTCGACGGCAGTCTTGCCTTGGCCGGCGATTACCTTTTCCGCGGCCTGAGTCAGACTTGGGGCCGCCCTGCGCTGCAAGCGGGCGTGGATTGGAATGCCGGACGCCTGCATGCCGGTGCATGGGCATCCAACGTCAGCCGCAACAATTACCCTGGCGGGGGCGTGGAGCTGGACGTCTTCGCCGATGCCGCGCTCTGGCAGCGCGGTGCATGGAGTGCCCGCGCGGGCGGGTATGCCTACCGCTATCCCGGTGCCAACCTTGAGCGCGCGCACCCGGCATTGTCGAGCCGCGGGTTCGACACGCTGGAAGCCAGCCTTGCGCTGCAATGGCGACGTTGGACGCTGAAGTATTCTCGCGCGCTCGGCGATTACTTCGGCACGGATGTCGAACAAGGTTACGCCGGCAGCACGCGTGGTACGGATTACCTGCAACTGGATGGAGACATATTGCTTTCGCCGCGCTGGAACCTGCACCTGCATGCCGGTCGCACGCGTTATACCGCGATCTTGGCCATGCCCCTGGCGAACGGCGCGCGCGATCCGGACTATGCGGATTTCTCCCTGGCGACCAGTTGTGCGCTCACCGACCGCTGGACCTTGGTGGCGACCGTGAGCCACGCCACCAACGCCGCGTTCTATGTGCACGTTGCCAGCTTCCGTGATCCGGTCGTGCAGAAGGACCTCGGCGGCACGCGCGTCGTCCTGACCTTGTACGCCACCTTGTGAGGAGTTGCCATGTACTCGCTGATTCGTCCCGCGTTGATCCTGTTCGTGTTGCTGAGCGCGATCACCGGCGTCATTTACCCCCTGGCCACTTTTGCAATCGCGCAAGTGGCCTTCCGCGCCCAGGCCAACGGCAGCATCGTTGTGCGAGGCGGCAAACCGGTCGGCAGCGCGCTGATCGGCCAGAGTTTCGATGCACCTCGCTACTTCCAGGGCCGGCCTTCGGCCACCGCCCCGGTGCCATACGACGCCATGGCTTCGGGCGGCAGCAATCTCGGCCCCAGCAACCCGGCACTGATCGATACTGTGAAACACCGGCTCGCTGCACTGCATGCGGCCAACCCCGATGCACCTGGAGCCGTTCCTTCCGAACTGGCAATGGCTTCGGCCAGTGGTCTGGACCCGGACCTGTCCTCATGGGCAGCGCTGTGGCAGGTGCCGCGCGTGGCACGGGCGCGCGGACTGCCATTGGCGCAGGTGCGGGAGCTGATCGCACGACACACGCAACCGCCTTCCCTGGGCCTGTTCGGGGAGCCGCGCGTCAATGTGCTGGCGTTGAACCTGGCGCTGGACGACGTGCGGCCGGGCGTGGAGGATAATCCGCGCCGATGAACGCCACGCGCCCCGATCCCGATCGGTTGCTCGCCGAAGTCGTCGACGAACAGCGCCAGGCCGCGCGTGGCAAATTGAGGATCTTCTTCGGCGCCTGCCCCGGTGTGGGCAAGACCTACGCGATGCTGCAAGCGCTGCATCAGCTGCAATCCGAAGGCAAACATATTCTGCTGGGCGTGGCCGAAACGCATGGACGTGCCGAGACCGCGCGGTTGCTCGCGGGCCTGCCGCGCCTGCCGCTGCACGAGCTGGAATACCGTGGCCGCGTGTTGCGCGAGCTGGATATCGACGCCGCGCTGGCGGCGCGACCGGACCTGGTCGCGGTGGATGAACTGGCCCATTCCAACGTCGAGGGCAGTCGGCACCGCAAGCGTTGGCAGGATGTCGAGGAGCTGCTGGACGTCGGCATCGACGTGTACTCGACGCTGAATGTGCAGCACCTGGAAAGCCTGAACGACATCGTTGGGCGCATCACCGGCGTGCGCGTGCACGAAACCGTTCCCGATCATGTATTCGATCAGGCCGATGAGGTCCTGGTGGTCGATCTGCCCGCGGACGAACTGCTGAAGCGGCTGGCCGACGGCAAGGTCTATCTGCCCGAGGTGGCCGAGCGTGCGCGCGAGCGCTTCTTCCGCAAGGGCAACCTGATCGCGCTGCGCGAGCTGGCATTGCGCCGCGCTGCCGATCGCGTGGACATGCAGATGCGCGACTACCGCCGCACGCGGGCGATCGAGGCGGTGTGGCCCACCCGCGAGCGGCTGCTGGTCGGGATCGCCGGCACTGCTGACGATGAGCGGATAGTACGCGAGGCGTCGAGGCTGGCCCGCAAGCTGGAAGCGGACTGGATCGCCGTCCACGTCGACGTGCCGCAGCGGCACGGCCGGAGCGTGCGTCACCGCGTCGTGCAGACCCTGGCACTCGCCGCGAGCCTTGGAGCCGAAACCGTGACCTTGCCGGGAAGCGACGTCGCCGGTGCGCTGGTTGCCTGCGCCCGCGCCCGCAACGTCAACCGCATCGTGCTGGGGCTTCGGCGACGTCAGTCTTGGCGCTTCTGGCAGCGCTCCACTGCGGACCGCATTGGCGGAGCCCACCTTGATCTTGGCCTGGTGGTGATGGCGGTCAGTGTCGACCGCCAGCGCCCTGCCAGGCAGAAATCGCCTAGATCGCAGATCGCTTGGCTGCCGTATGTCTGGGCGACGCTGGCCTGCTTCGTAGCCACGGCCTTGGCATCGCCCCTGCTGCGAGTATTTGAGCTCGCCAACGTGGTCATGGTGTTCCTGCTCACGGTGGCCATTGTGGCGCTGCGTTGGGGCCGGGGCCCGGGCGCGTGGGCCGCGTTCCTGGCCGTGGCCTGCTTTGATTTCTTTTTCGTGTCGCCGCGGCTGTCGATGAACGTCGGCGACGCACAGTATCTGTTTACCTTCGGACTGATGCTGGCCGTGGCACTGATCATCGGCCAACTGACGGCACGCCTGCGCCGCGAGGCGCGCGTGGCGGGAGCGCGCGAGCGGCGCGCGGTGGCCTTGGCGGGATTGGCGCGCGCGCTTTCCGGGGCATTGACGGCGGAACAGATCGAGGAAATCGCGCTGCGTGACTTCAAGGGCGACTTCCAGGCCGGTGTCGGTTTGGCCTTGCCGGATGCGGAAGATCGCGTGCGCGCGGTCAGGGGCAATGCAATTGGCGTGGACGAGAGCATTGCGCAGTGGGTCTACGACCATGCCCAGGCAGCCGGCGCCGGCACCGACACCTTGGCCGCTGCGCGCGCGCACTATCTGCCGCTGAAGGCGCCGATGCGGGTACGCGGCGTGTTGGCCCTAGAATTCGCGCAGGAAGGCGCACTGGCCGAGCCGGAGGAGCAACGCCTGCTGGAGGCCTGCTGCAACCAGCTGGCGTTGGCGCTGGAGCGGGTGCATTTTGTCGAAGTCGCGCAGAACACCCTGGTGGCGATCGAGGGCGAGCGCATGCGCAACACGCTGCTGTCGGCGATGTCGCACGACTTGCGCACGCCTTTGACCACCATTCTCGGCGCCGCACAGGCGGTTGCGCCCCAGGTCCGCGGCCAGTCCGCCGAGGCGCTGGTGGCATCCATCGACGAACAGGCCCAGGCGATGCTGCGCTTGATCGAGAATCTGCTGGATCTGGCGCGATTGCAGTCGCGCGGCGTCGACCTCACGCGGCAATGGCATTCGCTCGAGGAGCTCCTCGGCATCGCCCTGCGCGAACTGCGCGAGCCGCTGCGCGCGCACCCGGTAACCGTCGATGTCCCCGTGGATTTCCCGCTGCTGGAGGTGGACGCCACGCTGATCGAACGGGTGCTGGTGAATTTGCTGGACAATGCTGCCAAGCACACCCCCGAGGGCACTCCGATCGAAGTCCATGTGCGTCACGAGGGTAGCAACGCATTGATCGAAGTGAGCGACAGCGGGCCTGGCCTGCCGCCTGTCGCGGTGGACAAACTGTTCGACCCGTTCGAGCGGGGCCGGCGGGAGTCCGCCGTCGCTGGTGCGGGCCTGGGCTTGGCGTTGGTGCGCCGTATCGTGCAGGCGCACGGCGGAAAGATCGAGGCGCGGCAGCGGCATCCGCATGGCGCGGTCTTCGTGGTGACGCTGCCTGCATCCCCGCCGCCCGAGGTGGAAGCGGCATGAGCGCCACGCGCATCCTGCTGGTCGAAGACGACGCCAACATCCGCCGCTTCGTGCGCACGGCGTTGCAGGATGAGGGTTTCGAGGTGTTCGAAGCTGAAACCAGCAGGGGCGCGCTGATCGAAGCCTCCACGCGACAACCCGATCTGGCCATCGTCGACCTCGGGCTGCCAGATGCGGACGGCAAGGTCCTCATCACCCAGGTACGAAGCTGGTCCGCGTTGCCGATCGTGGTGCTGTCGGCGCGTGAACGCGAGGAGGAGAAGGTCGCGGCGCTCGACGCCGGCGCAGACGACTACCTGGTGAAACCCTTCGGCGTGCCGGAATTGCTGGCGCGCGTTCGCGCGCAATTGCGCCGACGACAGGCCGACGCAGCGACGGGTTCGAGCGTGGTTTCGTTTGGCGCCATCTACGTGGATCTGGCCAGTCACGAGGTTTGCAAACACGGCGAGATCGTGCATCTGACGCCGATCGAGTTCCGCCTGCTGGTGGCGATGATTCGCGGCCGGGGGCGCGTGCTGACCCACCGACAACTGCTGCATGAGGTATGGGGACCGGCCTACGTCGATCGCGCGCACTACCTGCGCGTGCACATGGCCAACTTGCGGCACAAGCTCGAGGACGATCCGACGCAGCCGGAATACCTGGTCACCGAACTGCAAGTCGGCTATCGACTGGCCGGGATGTGAGGACCTCCCAATTGCCTGGTTTTACCGCTCAGGTTCCCGAGCCCCATAACCGAGGCGGTCGATCCATGGCCGCAGTATCGGGAGCACGGGAGTGAACTGCTCGCGGTAGGCTTCCCAGCGACCGACCCGTTTGCGATACAGGGCTTCCGTGACCTGCGCGTAGCTTGGCGTGCTGATGAACTGTTTGTTGCGGGCATGTTCGGCGAAGCGCGTCATCGCGGAAGTGTCCGTGACGTCGAGGAACCGGCCCAGGCGCGCAACTTCGGTGTCGAACTGGCTGACCACCGATTCATAGCGCCATTCCAGTACGTGCGGGGCAAATACCTCAGCCTGTCCATACCAGTACTCGAATGCCCGGACGTAACCCTGCGCGAGGCGTTGCAGCGAGGAGCACAACACCATGAACGCGGGCGAGCGGAATGGCTGCATGCTGCAGCTCAGCAGCACGTCGCATGGATGGCGCAGGCACAGGATGATGCGTGACTCCGGAAACAGTCGCCTGATCATGGGCAGGCACATCATGTTCAGCGGGTTCTTGTCCACCAGTCGTCGCCGGCCGAGAGCTGGCAGGACGTCGGCCACCATCCCGAAGTACACCGCACGCAACTGGTCGACTTCATGCTGGGTCAGCCTGGCGAGGTCTTGCGGATACTTCTGGCCGGCCTGCTCCATGCGCCCGGTCAGTTCATGGGCGAAGGCACGCTCGTCCATCGACGCGAAATCCGCATGGGCGTCCAGCATCTGTTCGAGCAGGGTGGTGCCCGAACGCGGGAAACCGACCACGAATACCGGGCTGTGAGTGCCATCCGGTGCGGATGCCGGTTTCCATTCGGCATACTCGGCTTTGCTGACTGTGTGCTCGGCGATCGGCAGGAGCCGGCTGTCCGAGGCCAGCAGCTCGGGTGTCACATCCTGCGCCAGCTTGAGTTGCACGGAGTGGGCAGCACGCAAGGCAGCCCAGGCTTGCCCGTGCTGTCCTTGGCGATCGTACGCGGCGGCGAGACCGAAGTTCGCGCTGGCGGTGGTTTCATCATCGGCGGCAACGGCAAGTGCCTGCTGGTACAGCGAGGCGGCTTCGGCCGCCGCGCCGCGTCGCATGGCCAGTGCCGCGTGGGCGCACCACCCATCCGCACGTGCCTGCGTGGCATTCGGCGGCAACGCGTCGAGCGCTGTCAAGGGCAGTTTCAGGAGTTCCTGGTGGGCCTGGTCGAGCTGGTTGTTCCTCTCGTACAAAGCAGCGCGCTGCGCGGCAATACTCAGTCGCATGGCTTCGGTCGCTGGTTCCTTGGGCAATTTCGCTTTGTCCAATGCCTCCAGGGCGGCCTGCAGCTCTCCTTGTACCGACAACATCAAGGCCAGCACCAACGCCTGTTCGGCCGGTTGACCGGGCCAGTCGGCAGCTCCGTCCAGCATCACCCGCTGGTTGGTGTTGTCGCCACAGACGTAGCAGGCATGCGCAGCCTGCAGGCGGGCTTCGATGAATTCCGGAGCAAGGTCGACGGTGTCCAGCAGCACCTCCCGTGCCTGCGACCAGTGCCGCTGGCCAATGCGGAGAAGGCCAAGGTTGTACATGACTTCGACATCACGCGGCGCCAGCGCGAGGGCAGTCGTCAGGGCCTCTTCCGATGCCGCCAGGTCTCCGACCAACTGACAGACCACGCCGAGATTGTTCCAGTAGGCGGAGACGCCGGGCCGCAGCTCCGTCAGGCGGCGGAACGTGGAGACCGCCTGCGCATGGCGGCCGGTCTCCTGCTGCGCCATGCCCAGCAGCAGCAGGATGTCCTCATGCCCGGTGGCCGCACCGGTCATAGCGTCGGCGAGGTCGAGGATGCGCGCAGGATCACCCGCGTTCCAGGCCGCGACCATGTCGGCCGCAATATCAGTCGTCGGGCGGGACATCACCTTCCAGTTGCTCGCATTCGAGAGTGCATTATGCAAGAGGGCCACGACCTGGGTCGTGGCCCTCTTGCAACGCTCGAACTTGCTTTTGCTGCAACGCTACCTCGATATCAGAACTTGATGGTCGCGCGGGCCCAGTAGTAGCGGCCGATTGAGTCGTAGGTGGCAGTATCCACGTTGTAGTTGCCGCTGTTCTGGTACACCAGCGGCGGCTGCTTGTCGCTCAAGTTGTCGACACCGATGTCGAACCGGGTATGCCACGCGGGTACATCGTAGCCCACGTTGATCGCGTGGTAGACCACCGAAGCCAATGGTGCATTCCCGCCGGTGGTGGCGTCGGCATTCAGTGCAGTCAGCTTGTTGATGTAACGCGACTGCCACTGGGCACTCCAGTTGCCCTTGACCCAGTTGAACGTGACCGTACCGCGCCAGCGCGAGATGTTGCCGAACTGGCTGGAGTAGGTGCCCGCATAGTTGACCGACTCGGCCCCCGGCTGGCCCGGCGTCGCGCTGTTCTTGTAGGTGGAGACGTAGGTGGTGTTCAGGCTCGCCTGGAACTGGCCTGGATCGAAGCTGCCCAGGTCGAAATGCGGGATCCTGTAGCGCAGCGTGTAGTCGATACCGGTGGTGCTCAGGCTGCCCAGGTTGAACGCCGGCGCGCGGACACTGAAGATGGCGCCTGGTTGCTTGGTGTCGTTGCTCTGGCGCGTGATGAATGAGCAGAACGGGCTGTCGTTGTTGTTGAAGCAGGCATTCACGACCGTGTTGCCCGCGACCGGTACCAGGGTGTCAACCAGGTAGACGTGCCAGAAGTCGACACTGGTGGACATCCCAGGCATCCAATCCGGGTCATAGACCAGGCCGATGTCGACCGACTTGCCCTGCTCGGGTTTCAGCGTCTGGCCCAGGGTGGCTGCGCCCTGGTAGAGCGCCGTCAGCTGGTGTGCGCCGCCGCCGTCCCAGTTCGGTTCCACGTACTGGCATGCCTTTGCATGCTGGGCCAGCTGCGCGGCGGAAAGACCGACGCAGGGATCGTTGTACGAGGGCTCGAGCACGGACGGACCGTCGTAGAGATCGTTCAGGCTCGGGGCGCGGAACACCTGCGAGATCGTGCCACGCACCAGCAGGTCGGCGACCGGCTTCCACTCGATGGCGATCTTCTTGTTGGTGGTGACGCCCGCGGTGCTGTAGTCGGACGTACGCATGCCGAGGTCGAGGTTCAGCGAGTGGGCCCAAGGCTGGTTGGCGAGCAATGGGATCAAGGCTTCGGCATAGGCTTCCTTGACGTTGTCGTGGCCGCGGCCATCGGAACCGCAGGCTTCGCCGGACACGCCGCATTCCAGGGTATCGATGTTCAAGACCGCGTTTGGCGACACGACGTAGTTCATGGACTGCTCGCGATACAGTGCGCCGGCCGAGAGCTGCACCGTACCCGCCGGCATGTCGAACAGGTCGCCGCTGGCGTCGAACTTGGCTTCCTTCAACGCACGGGTGTACGTGTACCAGGGATCGACGACACCGGCGCGCAGCTTGCTGGCAGCCGTTGGATCAGCCTGGTTGAAGATGTTGGCGCCGTCGGCGACGGCCTGGTTGATGTTGGGGATCACCAGTTCGTTGAAGTTGATCATGTGCTGCTTGGTATGGCCGTAGTTCACCGAGGCATCCCAGACCCAGCTGCTCTGGCCAAAGTTGCCGCGGAAACCGGCATTGATCTGTCCGGTGTCGGTGGCGAAGGTGTGCACACGTGCGCCGGCGCCGGTCAGGCGCGTACTGAAGGCGTAGCCACTGGTGGCCTCCTGACCAGGAAGCGGGTTCTGGCTGAAGGTGACGCCAAACGGATTGATCGGGTTGCTGGCCAGGATGTTGAACACGGTGCCGACGCCAACCGGGATGGGGGCATCGCGGCCCGCCGAGCGCGTGCGGTTGTAGAACGCATTGACGAACGCCGTGACGTTGTCGGTCAGATTGTAGCTGCCCAGGACGAAGCCGCTGTAACGCTTCTGCTCGGTCTGGACGTAGTTGTATGACGCGTAGTTGTAGGCGTCCGTCGCACCATTGAAGCAACGATAGTCATCCAGACTCGTGCCGTCGCCCTGGAAGCGGGTTACCCGGATGGTGTTGCTGGTCACCGCGCAATTGCCGTACCGGCTGTTGAACGAGGCGGGGATCTGGATGCGACCGTTCGGGACGGAGAACGAGCCGCTCTTCGTGGGTACGCCACTGTAGAGGTACAAGGCGTTCTTGGAGAAGTCACGCCGGGTGGCGAAGATCGGGTTGTATTTGTTGTAACCCAGGCCGCCAACGATGTTGTAGTTGTCGCCGTCCTTGCCGGCCATGAGCTGCACGGCGTGCCGCTGGCCGTCGCCGTGGCTGGAAATGCCGTCGTTCAGGTCGACTTCCACGCCGTTGAAGTGCTGGCGCAGGATGAAGTTGACCACACCGCCCACGGCGTCGGAGCCGTATACGGTCGAGGCGCCTTCGGCCAGCACGTCGGTGCGCTCGATCATGCTTTGCGGAATCATGTTGAGGTCCGCGTTGATCAGGCGCTGGCCGTTGACCAGCACTAGGGTGCGGTTGGTGCCCAGGCCGCGCAGCGAGACGCGCGATGCACCATTGCCGCCTTCCAGCGACGGACTGGCCACGCCGCCGCCGTTGCTGTTGTTTGCCGGGTTGGTGGCAATACCGGAAACGCTCGGCAGCTGCTGCAGCACATTGCCCAGGGTGGGTGAACCGGCGGCGGTCAACGCCGCACGATCCAAGGTCACCACAGGGCTCGCGGTCTCGATGTCGACACGCCGGATCAAGGAACCGGTGACGACTACACCCTTGAGGTTCTGCGCCTTGGATTCTGTGGGGGCCTGCGAGGCCGATTGGTCCTGCGGCGCCTCCGCGGCAGGTGACTCCGTCGCTTGAGCTACGCCCGCGAGGGTGAAGGCTCCAGCTGCCAGAGCCAAGCCGATGGCTCGCGCCAGTCGATTTGCGTCGTATTTCATCTGATGATCCTTGGGTGGATTGGAGTCGAGGTGTCTGGTGTCATCCCCTATGGAATGCCGCGCAGGCAGCTACCGTACACGCGGTGTTAACCGTGTGTAAACGCCAAGATTACACCTCAGCCCACCTGCGTCAACCTGCCGCAACGACCCTTGGATCAGCCCGGTGGCAGGAGGATGACGCCCTGCGGATGGGTAGCGGGCTCGCCGCTCTCGTGCGCGATGCGCGAGGAGGTTTCCAGCAACTGGTCGGGCAGCACCGAGGCCAGCTTGCCGGCCATGCGCAGCAGGCTGACGTTGCGCATGCGCTCGTCGGTGTTCCGGTCGAAAGCGGTCTGCAGTGGTGGGGCCGCACCGGGGGTGCGGGTGAACGCGGCCAATTGCGCACCGACCAGTCCGGCCAGGGCAAAGTACGCGTCCTCGTGGACGCCGATCTGGTCCAGCAATACCGCGGGCAGCAGCCAGGCCGCGGTGTCCGCGTGCGTTGCCGTAGCCTGTGGTCGATGCGGATCGACCAGCAGCCAGGTGTCCGCCTCGGTGAGCATGTCTTCGCCGTCCACGAAGCCCAGCCCGGTGTAGACGTTGCTCAGCGCCGGCAGGTGGTCGCCGTAGAACAACACGCGGCTTGGCCGGTCGCGCTTGGCCAGCCATTGCACCAGGCGGCCGAGTTCGGCATCGGCATGCCGCAGGTGGTAGAGGTAGTTCTGCAGCTCCAGTTTGTCCTTGCCGGTGATGCCCGCGGGAACGGCGATGGCATCGCGTTGCGCGAGGTCGGCTGGATCGATGTCGTAGGGCCCGTGGGCCTCGATGCTGATGGCAAACAGGAATTGCGGTGGCCCGGAATCCTTCAGCTGGGCCTCGATCTCGTCGGTCAACGTGGCGTCGGCCAGATATTTGCCGTCCTTGCGTGCATCCGCGGGGAAGGCCGAGCGCGAGACGAAGCGGTCGAAGCCGATCGCCTTGAACGCCGCCGTGCGGTTCCAGAACGCGGGGTCGTTGCCGTGTACCGCCAGCGTGTCGTAGCCATGGGCCCTAAGCGTACGCACCAGGCTGGGCACCGGCTTGTGGCCCATTTGCAGGTAGGGAAACTGCAATTGTTCGAAATAGCGCAGGGACAAGCCGGTCAGCACTTCGAACTCGGTGCGGATGGTGCCGCCACCAAAGGTCGGTACGTACAGCTTGCCGCTGGTGGCATGCGCGGCGAGCCGGTTCAGGTTGGGGGTGAAATCGCTGCGCTGGAACCCGTCCAGGATGCGCGGATCGAAGAACGATTCGCTCTGCACCACGATGATGTCCGGCAACTGCTCACCGGCAGGCGGCGCCTGCATCAAACCCTGCAGGGTCGACGCATACTCGTCGATCAGCACACGGGCGGCCTTGCGGTCGGGCTTGGCGTGTGCGCCATCGACTTGCAGGTGGAACATGAGCAGCGAGCTGATCAGCCCGGAATGGTTGCTGGTGGAGATCGCCGACCACGGTTCCATCCAGAGCACTTGTCCGTTGTAGACGTGCTTCCAGACCGGAACCGCGGCCAGCAGGCTGACCCATACCGCCAACGTCGCCCACCCCGCCACGGCCCGCGTGCCGCGATGGCGTCGTGCCAGCAGTGGCGGTTCGAATCGCCACAGGGCGACGATCGCCAGCACGGCCAGGCCCAGCCCCACGTAAATCCATGGATTGTGTGGGAGATAGCCGGCCAGCAGGTGCAGGCCGCCGTGCCGCAGTTGTCCGACCATGCGAAAGTCGGCCGGCAGCAAGGGCATGCCGAGATCGGCGACCTTCAGCGCATTGACCACATAGATGATGCCTTGCAGCGCAAAGGCCAGCGCAAAGGCCAGCAAGGCCCGGCGGGTCCAGATCAGCAAGACGGCAGCCAGCAGCAAACCCGGCCATGCATTGGCGAGCAGGAAACGTGGCTGTGCCAGCAGGGTTTGCGGGGCCACGCCGACGCCGCCATCGAGCGCCCCGGTCAGCAGCATGAACGCCAGCGCCAGCAACACCACCACCACGCCGCGGCTTGCCGCCGGAGCGAGGCGAGAAAGGCGGGCGGGAAGGCTCAGGCGCATGGATCCTGCTCGTGGGGCCAATCGGTCATCCGAATGTAATCAAACTGACATGAACCCAACGTATGGATATGGCCGGCGTTGACGGGTCGCGTTCACGTGCCAGCCCGGGCAGAGCGGCGGCGGTGGGTGGAACACGATCCCCGGGGCCGGGGCCATGTGTGCGTTCAGCAGCTGCGGCACAATGCGCCGATGCCTGTCATCGAATCCCCTGCGCTGCGCGCGCTGATCGACAGCCGCTACGCCGAACTGGCGGCGCGCTGCCGTGCCGTGGGCGTGCGCCTGCACGACGATGCCGGCGTGGCCGAGCGCATACGCTGCACCCTGCTGGCCAGCGATTTCGCCTTCGAGGTGTGGTGCCGGCAGCCGCAGCTGCTGGCGCCGCAGGGCATCGAGCGCCTGCGTTCCGGCAGCGATGCGGGCGCACGCATCGGCGCGCTGCAGTTGCCGGCCGACGAAGCCCTGTGCATGCAGGCGCTGCGGCGTTTTCGCCATGCCGAGGCCTTGCGCCTGGTGTTCCGCGACGTCAACGGGCTGGACGATTTGCCGGAGACCTTGTCGGCAACCACCGTACTCTACGAATCCCTGCTGAAAGTCGCGCTGAGCTGGGCCGAACAGGCGCTGGAGCTGCGCTACGGGCAGAGCCGCGACCACGAAAGGAACGTGCAGCGCCTGCTGGTCATGGGCTTCGGCAAGCTCGGCGGCAGCGAGCTGAATTTCTCCTCCGACATCGATCTGGTGCTGGCCTATCCACACGGTGGCCAGACCGATGGACCGCGCCTACTCGACAACAGTGAATATTTCGTCCGCCTCGGACGCTTGCTGGTGCATCTGCTGAACGAACCGACGGTGGACGGCATCTGCGCCCGGGTCGACCTGCGGCTGCGCCCGTTCGGCGCTTCGGGACGGCTGGCGCTGTCGTTTGCGGCCATGGAGCAGTACTACCAGAACGAAGGCCGTGACTGGGAGCGCTACGCCTGGATCAAGGCCCGTCCGGTGGCTGGTGACCGTGCCGCCGGCAGGCGCCTGCTGGAGCTGTTGCGCCCCTTCGTCTATCGCAAGTATCTCGATTACACCGCATTTGCCGGCCTGCGCGAGATGAAGGCCTTGATCGACGCCGAGGTGGCGCGTAGGGACCTGGCCGACAATCTCAAGCTCGGCCCAGGCGGCATCCGCGAGATCGAGTTCATCGTGCAGCTCACGCAGTTGATCCGCGGCGGCCGAGAGCCGTCCCTGCGCGTGCGCAACTTGCTCGATGCCCTGGTGGCTTGCCAGGCACGCGGGCGCATCAGCGCCGCGCGCGCGCAGATGCTGCGCGAGGCCTATGTGCTGCTGCGCCGGGTGGAAAACCGGGTGCAAATGCTGCGCGATACGCAGACCCACGACATCCCCGCAGACCAGCTCAGCCGCGAACGCATTGCGCTCGGTCTGGGCATGCCCGACTGGCGGGCGCTGGGCGAGGAGCTGGCCCGGCACCGGGCGCTGGTGAGCGAGGAATTTGCGGCGGTGTTGATGCCGCAGGCCGGGCGTGCCTCGCGGGTGGCCGTGGCCGACGCCGTATTGTGGCAGGGCGCGGTGGCGCAGACCCTCGAGGCGCCGACGCTGGAGGCGTCGGGCTTCGTGCCTGGCGCGGAGCTGGTCGGCATGCTCAACCAGCTGACCCAGGCCCCGGCCGTGCGCGGCATGTCCGCGCGGACGCGCGAGCGCCTCGACCACGTCATGCCCCAGTTGTTCGGTGCGGCGCGCGAGACTGGCGCGCCGGCGGCATGCCTGCTGCGCCTGTGCCGCCTGGTGCAGGCAGTAGTGCGCCGCCCGTCGTATCTGGTGCTGCTGGACGAGCAGCCGCCGGCCCGCAAGCGCTTGGCCCGGCTGTTTGCCGACAGCGCGCTGCTCGCCGAACGCGTGATTGCGCAACCCTTGCTGCTCGACGACGTGCTCGATCCGCGCATCGACCAATTGCCGATCAGGCAGGCGGATATCGCCGCGGAAATCGGCCGCGTCCTCGGCACGCTGGACGAGCGCGAGCCGGAGGCGGAGCTGGAACGCATCAACGAGTTCAGGGCCTCGATGGCGTTTCGCCTTGGCCTGGCCTTCGTCGACGGGCGCGCCGACGCGGTGGCCACGGCCCGGCGCCTGGCGGCGCTGGCGGAGTCGGTGGTGAATGCAGTGGCCGCCCTGGCCGAGCGTGAGCTGGTGGCGGCGCATGGCCGGCTGGCGGGCGAGGGCTCGGGTTTCGCCGTGCTGGGTTATGGCAGCGTCGGCGGCGAGGAGCTGGGCTTTGCCTCGGATCTCGACCTGGTGTTCGTCTACGACGGTCATCGCGCCGCCCTGATGAGCGATGGTGCGCGCCCACTCGAGGGTTCGCGCTGGTACCAGCGCCTGGCGCAGCGGGTGATGAACTGGCTGACCGTGCTGACCCGCGCCGGCCGCCTGTACGAAGTGGATACGCGCCTGCGCCCGGATGGCTCCAAGGGCCTCCTGGTCAGCTCGCTGGATGCCTTCGCCGCCTATCAACGGGGTCGCGCTTGGACCTGGGAGCACCAGGCGCTGTTGCGCGCGCGGCCGATTGCAGGCGACCGCGCCTTGCGCGACGAACTGCGGGCCGTGCGCCGCAGCATCCTGGGCGCCCCGCGCGAACCGGCGTTGGTCATGGCCGAAGTCAGCAGCATGCGGCGACGTTGGCGCCAGGAGCGCGATCGCTCCGACGCCGGCCATATGGATCTGAAGCAGGGCCGCGGCGGTTTGCTGGACATTGAGTTTGTCCTGCAGGGGCTGGTACTGGCACACGCCGCACGGCATCCCGGATTGCTCGAGGTCACGGCCAATGCCGCACTGGTCGAGGCTTGCCATCGTGCTGGCCTGCTGGACGACGCCCAGCGCGGGATCCTGGGTCGTGCCCATGCGGAGCTGCTACGCCGTGCCCTGGCGTGCACGCTCGATCAGCGCCCGCGCATCAATCCCCGCGATACCCAGCTCGATGGCCTGGCTGCGGACGTGGCCGCGGTAACTGCGGCACTCGGCCTGACATTTGACGGGCCGCCGGCCACATGAGCTTGCTCAATGACGACGCAGGTGGGCAGCGATGTGGGTGTTCACCATGGTGGCAATGGCGGCCGTTTCCCGCAACGGCGGTACGTCCTGGGGCGCGTAGGCGGCATCGAGGTCGTGCAGCCAGCCGCCGTCGCGCAGCACCTGGTGGAAGCTGGCCAGCTTGGCCGGCAGCGACGCCCCGACCCAGGTGTGCACCGGGCAGCCCACGGCGCAGGCTTCGCTGAGCATGTTGACTGAATCCGGCGTCACCACCAAGGCGTCGCTCCAACCCAGCACCCCGGCGTAGGGGTTGGGCCCGTCGTCGATGTCGCGCCAGACCAGACCCGGCGCGGCGCGGCCGACCAGGCCCTGGAACGGTGCGATCAGGGCATCGGGTGTACGCCGCGAGGCCGCCACCAACAGACTGCCGCCACGGGTCTTTTGGCTAGCCAGGAGCCGCTGCGCCAGTTGCCGCGCGTAGGCGGCATCCAGCGCCACGCCATGCCGCGGGCCGCCCAGCAGGACGCCGACGCGCGGCGACGGCAACTCGCCCAGATGCGGCCACTGGCCGCGGGCGTCAGCCAGCCAGGCGTCATCGATCGGGTTCAGCGAGCCGAGCGGGTTGAGGACGTTGGCGCCGCGCAGGCCGTCATGGCGTGGCGCGATCACCAGGTCCCAGTGTGCGGAGGCCATGCGCGGGTCCAGGATTTGCACGGTGTAGCAGGCGCCGTCGCCGAGTGTGCGCAGCAGGCGCGTGCACAGCGCCGCGCTGCGGCCGCAGCCGATGGCCACGCGGGGCCAGGGCGGGGCGAAGAGGCCGCGTTGTCCGGCCGGCAACGCGTAACGGCTGCCCAGCGTGCAGCGCGGGGCGAGCCAGGACCATGGCGCCCGCGGCTGCAACTGCAGGTGACGTGCACGCAGGCCGAGCGCTGCGGCCAGCGCCAGCGCCTGGCGCTGGTTGCCTGCCGCATGGTCGGTGATGACCCAGCAGGCGTCGGCCTGGGTCACCGTGCGGGAACCGGCAGGGAAAGCGCAGACGGAAGCAGCACCGGTTCGACTCCTGGCTCGATGGCGGGCGGCCCGCCGCTCAGCAGTGGCCGATCGCCGTTCGCGTGGTGTCGAACGTGGCCGCGGCAGCGTAGCCGGGAACGCCGTTGCCGGTCATCACGGCACCGGTTTGCGGGCTGACGCGTGTCCCATCGAATACGGTATTGCCCGGCATGCTGCTGCCGATCACGGCGGCGATGACCATGCCCAACACCCAGCTGAGGACGATCGCCAGGAGCACGCTGACGGCGGTGTATGCCCCGGCGCGCTCCGGCGGGCATTTCATGGTTGGCGGCAAGCCCAGGTAAAGCAGATAGATCGCATACACCACACCGGCCAGCACGATGAGCCAGCCCAGCCAGGGGATGATGATGGCAATGCCGGCGACCCAGGTCGCGGTCCACGCGTATGCGGTGGCCTTCAGTGCCTGCACGCGGTTCTTCTCGCCGCCGAAAGTCGGGGCCAGCGCGTCGATGATCAGCGCCACCACGTACACCACCAGCAAGCTCACCAGGTAGCTCGCCACGGCGTGGGCCAGCCCGGACATGATCGGGATGCGCACGGTGACGCCGAGCATGCCGTAGCCGATCAGGCTGCTCTTGATGAAAGCCGCGATGGCCGGAATGGCGGCCAGGATCATGATGTAGCCCGTGTACAGGCTGCCGACGCTGGCGGGCTCGGCGGCCAACGACGGCCATTCGGTTTTCGGCGTGGTCAGGATCGCCTTGACGCGATCGGTGAGCTTGGCAAGGTTCATGGTCTGCTCCTGGAACGAGAAAGGACGGCCAATGGCCGCAAGCGGTTGTCGTTTCCGACGCGCCCTCGTGGGCGCTTGCTGCAGTTGTGTTTGCCCCTACGGGTCATCGGCAGGCCGGCGCAGCCTGCTACCATTCGAGACTACAGTCCAGCAGGAAGTGTGGCCATGTCCCGCCCCATTGTCACCAGCGAACCGTTGAAGCCGGCAAATACCGAGAAGCGCTACCAGGTGACGCGTGCCGACTTGCCCTTGTCTTGTCCGATGCCCGGCATGAAAGTGTGGAATTCACATCCCAAGGTGTACTTGTCCATTGTCGAGGATGGCGGAGAATCCACCTGTGCCTATTGCGGGGCGCATTACATCTTGCGTGACTGAAGGCGGCCTTGGATTCGGGTGGTTTAAAGGCATTGTTCTTGCTTGCCCGTGACGGGAACTGTATTCGACAACGCACACATGTCCAGCGCCAATCCGCTTGCCAAGCCACTGACTGTCGTCCAACTGATTCCGGCGCTGCATGCTGGCGGTGCCGAGCGGACGACGTTGGAAGTGGCCCAGGCGCTGGTGCAGGGCGGCCACCGCTCGGTGGTCATCTCGGCAGGCGGGCGTATGACGGCGCAATTGACAGCTGCCGGCAGCGAACATATCACCCTGGATCTGCGCAGCAAGACGCTGGGCGCATTGACCCGGATCGGCAGCTTGCGCCGCATATTGCGCGAGCTGCGTCCGGACATCGTGCATGCCCGGTCACGCCTGCCGGCATGGCTGGGCTGGTGGGCGCTCAAGGGCCTGCACCCGCGCCCGCATTTCGTGACCACCGTGCACGGGCTCAATTCGCCGGGCCGGTACAGCAGCATCATGGTGCGCGGCGACCGCGTGATCGTGGTTTCGCAAACCGTTCGCGACTATGTGCTCAGCCATTATCGTGGCCTGGAGCCGTCGCGGGTGCGGGTCATTCCGCGTGGCATCGACCCGGACATGTTTCCGTATGGCTATCGTGCCGACGAGGCGTGGAAGACGGCTTTCTTCGCCGAGTATCCGGAACTTGCCGGGGCGCCGCTGCTTACCCTGGCTGCCCGCGGCACCCGGCTCAAGGGCCATCGCGATGCCATCGAGCTGCTCGCCGACCTGAAGCGGCGCGGCATCGAGGTGCGGTTGTTGCTGCTGGGCGTGGTCGAACCTGGGCGCGAGGCCTACGTGGCGGAGTTGCGCGAGCTGGCCCGGTCGCGCGGGGTGACTTCGCAGCTGGTGCTGGCGCCGTCGCGCGACGACATCCGCGACGTTTATGCCGTGTCCGCCATCGTCCTGCAGCTGTCGAACCAACCCGAATCATTTGGCCGCACCGTGGTGGAGGCACTGTCGCTGTGCCGGCCGGTGCTGGGCTATGCCCACGGCGGCGTGGGCGAGCTGCTGGCCGAGCTGTATCCGGCCGGACGGGTGCCGCTGGGCGATCATGAGCGCCTGGTCGAGCGGGCCGCCGAACTGTTGCGCGTGGCGCCTTCCATCGCCCCGCTGGAGAACTACAGCCTGCAGGACATGCAGCGCGCCACCCTGGCGCTGTACGCCGAGTTGGCTGCGGGCTGAACATCCGGGCTGACCGCGTCTGCGGTGCCGGTGGGGCGTTCGTCGCGGCTTGCCTACAATGCTGGTTTGTCCCGGAGTGACGTCCATGACTGCTGCTGGGGGCTTGATCCAGACCAGCGCGCGTTGCCCGTGGTGGCCGTTCGCGTTGGTCATCGTGTTGCTGCCGTTTGGGCGCAGCGCGGAATCGGGTACCTTGCTGTGCCTGCTCGGCGTGCTCTGGCTCGGCATCGGGAATCCACCCGTGCTGGTCGCCAACCGGGGTGCGCGCCTGCTGTTGGGCCTGCTTGCTGCCTACGTTGGCGCGGCCTTGCTCTCGGCGCCCGATGCGGTCGCTCCGGCCAAGAGCTGGGAAACGGTGGCCGGCCTGCTGCGTTATGTGCCCTTGGGCCTGTTTGCCTGCCTGGTGATCCGCAGGCCGGCCGGATTGCGCGCGCTGTACGTGACGGTTGCCGTGCTGGTGGCGTTGTGGGCGCTGGACGCATGGATGCAGATACTCACCGGCTGGAGCGTGCGCGGCCACGCGCCGGCCGAACGTATTTCCGGCATCTTTGGTGCCGACAACCTGAAGCTCGGGCCGACCCTGGCGGTGCTTTCGCCTTTTGTGCTGTGGGCGGTACGCCAGCGCTTCGGGCATCCGGGCTGGCTGCTCGCGCTGGCCCTGATGCTGGGCCCGATTCTGCTGGCTGGTTCGCGCGCGGCCTGGCTCATGTATGCCTTGGTCGTTCTTGGCTTTGCCTGGCATGCCGTGGCTTCCCCGCGGCGTTTCGCCTGGTTTTGCGCTGCAGCCGCCGCCTGCCTGGCGCTGGCCTTGGGCTTGGCCTGGCAGACCTCAGAGCGTTTCCAGCAACGTGCGGAGCGCACCCTGCTGGTGTTCCAGGATCGCCCGCAGGCCGTGGATGCGGCGCTCAGCGGACGGCTGGACATCTGGCGTGCGGCGACGCGCATGATTGCCGCGCATCCGGTCAATGGCGTCGGTGTACGCGGCTTCCGCTACGCCTACCCGCACTACGTGCCGGCCAACGACCATTTCCTCGTCGCCGAGCCCTGCGGCGTCGGCGAAGGCGCCTGCCATGCGCACCAGTTGCTGCTGGAAGTCCTGAGCGAGACCGGCGGCATCGGCCTGCTGCTGTGGCTGGCGGCGGCCGTCCTGGCCTGGCGCAGTTGGCGCCGCGTCAGTGCGGCAGCCCGTGCGCGTGCGTTTCCAGCCAGCCTGGCGCTGGGCGTGATGTTGTTTCCCCTGAATACCCATCTGGCCTTCTATTCGGCGTGGTGGGGCCTGCTGTTCGCCTGGCTGCTGGCGTTGTGGTGTGCCGCCTTGTTCGTCGAGCCCGACCTGGCGCCGACAACGGAGCCGCAGCATGCAGCGTGAGCCGCTCTCGGTGGTGGTCACCACCTGCAACAACGCCGACACCCTGGACGCCTGCCTGCGCGGAGTGTCCTGGGCTGAAGAGATCGTGGTGCTCGACTCCGGCTCGACCGACGCCACCCTGGCCATTGCCGCGCATTACGGGGCGCGCGTCAGCCAGCAGCCGTTTGCCGGCTACAGCGCGCAGAAGCAGGCGGCAATCGACCTGGCCAGCCATGCCTGGGTGTTGTTGCTGGATTCGGACGAAGCGGTGCCTGAGAGCGCCGCCCCGGTGTTGCAACGCGCCCTGCTCGCGCCGCGCCATGCAGGCTACGAGCTGTGGCGCCGCGAGTGGTTGTTCTGGCGCTGGCAGGCGGCCGGCGCGCGGCTCAACCACTACGTGCGCCTGTTCGACCGCCGGCACGCACGCATGAGCGGCCATGCAGTGCACGAGGCCGTGGTGGTGGACGGCCCGGTGGGCGTGCTTGGCGTGGTGCTCGACCACTACGGCGAGCGTGACATTGCCGGGCGCGTGGCCAAGGCCAACCGCTATTCAAGCCTGCAGCTGGACGATGCCGGCGCCCGCAGCCCGGGCAGGTTCGGTTGGCGCATGGTGCTGTATCCCAGCGTGGCGTTCGCGCGCTATTACTTCTGGCGCGGCCACTGGCGGGCCGGCTGGGCCGGCTTCATCGCCGCGCGCGTGCACGCGTTCTACGCCTTCCTGAAGTACGCCAAGCTGCACGAGGCGCGGCGCAAGCGGAATTCTCAGTAGGGCGACGATTGGCCCGGGGGCCGGGTCTTGAAGCGCTTGTGCACCCACAGGTACTGCTCCGGCGCCTCGCGCACCATGTCCTCGATGCAGGCGTTGACGCGCGTGCAGTCGGCCAGCACCTCAGGGCTCGGGAAGTCCGGGAGTGGCTCACCCAGGCGCAGGACATAGCCACCGCCATCCGCCAGGCGGCGATGGAAGAACGGGATCACCACCGCCCCGGACAGCCGGGCCAGGTGGTGGGTGGCGGTGATGGTGGCGGCCGGCACGCCAAAGAACGGCGCAAACACGATGTCCTTGCTGCGCATGTCCTGGTCCGGCGCGTACCACAAGGTGCCGCCGGCCTTGAGGTAGCGCACCGTGCCGCGGATGTCGGCCTTGTCGAACATGGCATCGGCGTAGCGCAGGCGCGCGCGCAGTACGGCCCATTCGAACGCTGTCGAGTCCATGCGCCGGTACATCCCGGCGATGCCGATGCGCGCCGAGATCAAGCGCGCGCACAACTCCAGGTGGGAGAAATGCCCGCCGACCAGCAATACGCCGCGGCCTTGGGCCCGCGCCGCCTCGAGATGCTCCAGGCCTTCGATCTGGTTCGGGATACGCGCCAGGTGCCGGTTGCTGGCCATCCAGCCCAGGGCGAACTCCACCAGCATGCGGCCCAGGTCGCGCAGGTTGGCGTCAACCAGTTCGGTACGCCGCGCCGGTGGCCAATCGGCGAAGCACAGCGCGATGTTGGTTTGCGCGATGTGCCGCCGTGGCGACGGCAGGTGCGCGATCAAGGCGCCCAGCCACCCGCCCAGGCGCAGCAGCCAGTGGTACGGCAGTTGCCCGATCAGCCACACCACGCCGACCCCGAGCCATGCCGGCCAGTGGCGCGGGTTGAGCAGGTGGCGATGGAATCGCGGGCGCGGCATGCCTGGCATGCCGCGCATTGTAAGGGCATCGATGGACCGGCCCGCCGGCAGGCTCTGGCTATACTTCGCCGTTGACGGCAAGGATCGGGCGTGCGCGTTCTCTATACCCTGGCGATGTACCTGGTGACGCCGCTGATGCTGCTGCGCCTGCTTGCCCGTGGCCTGCGCTCCCGTCCCTATCGCCGCCGCTGGCCGGAGCGCTTCGGGTTCTTCGCCCATCCCGGGCTGCACGGCAGCCTGTGGGTGCATGCCGTGTCCGTCGGCGAAGTGAATGCGGCGGTGCCGCTGATCCGCGAGCTGGCGCAGGCGTATCCGCACGCGCCCATGGTCATCACCACGGTGACGCCGACCGGGTCGGCGCGCGTGCACCAGTTGTTTGGCGACAGCGTGTTCCACGTCTACCTGCCGTACGACCTGCCGTTTGCGGTGGAGCGCTTCCTGCGCCAGGTGCGCCCGCGCCTGGCGCTGATCGTGGAGACCGAGATCTGGCCGAACCTGTATTTCGCCTGTCGCGAGCGCGGCATCCCGCTGATGATCGTCAATGCGCGCCTGTCGCGGCGTTCGCTGCGCGGCTACCGGCCGCTGCGCGCGCTGGCGCGCTCTGCGCTCGGCTGCGTCAGGGTGATTGCCGCGCAATCGCGCAGCGACGCCGCCCGTTATCGGTTGCTGGGTGCCGATCCGCAGCAGATCATCGTCACCGGCAACATGAAATTCGACATGCCGATACCCGACAATGCAGTGGCCGTCGGGGCGGCGATGCGCACGCAGTGGGGTGGCGAGCGCCCGGTGTGGATTGCCGCCAGCACCCACGAGGGCGAGGAGCTGGCGGTGTTGGAAGCCCATCGCCAGGTCATGCGGGAATTCCCCGACGCCCTGCTGCTGCTGGCGCCACGGCACCCGGAACGCTTCCGGCTGGTCGAGCACCTGATCCGGGCGCAGGGCTTCACCTCGGCTGCGCGCAGTGTGCAAGGCGCGCCGGCGGCACAGCACCAGGTATTCGTCATCGATGCCATGGGCCAGTTGATGCCGTATTTTTCCTGCGCTGACGTGGCCTTCATCGGCGGCAGTCTGGTGCGCATCGGCGGCCACAACGTGCTGGAACCGGCGGCCCTGTCCACGCCGGTGCTGGTCGGCCCGTACACCTTCAATTTCCAGGAAATCACGCTGAGCCTGATCCAGCACCATGGGGCCGTGCGCGTCGCCGACGCCGCCGGGCTGGCGGCACAGGTGCAGGGCTTGCTGCGCGATCCGCAGCAACAGCAACGCATGGGTGCGGCGGCGCACAGCGTCTTCGAGCGCGAGCGCGGCGCCGTGCCGCGGGTCATGCACCTGGTCGACCTGTTGCTGCAGGAATGAGCGCGGGAGCCGGCGCCGTTGGCTGCGGCAACCATGCGCCGGCGGTTATTCCAGCAAGGCGTTGATGGCCTGCAGGTCGTCGAGGTCGGCCGTGCCTGCGGCCTGTTTCAGCAGCAGCTTGTTCAGGATGAACTGGTGCCGGGCCTGGGAGTAGCTGCTCTCCGACGAGGTGAGGGTCTGGATCGCCAGCAACACGTCGGTCAAGGTCTGCGTGCCGACGTCGAAACCCGCACGCATGGCTTCCACTGCCTTCTCCCCGGATTCCACCGAGGACTTGGCCGACTGCACCTGGGCGATGCCGGCAATCACCGAGCGATAGAAATTCAGCGTGTCGCGCACCACTTGGCGGCGCTCGAGCTCCATGGAATCGGTGGCCGCGTCGCGCTGGTAGATGGATTGGCGCACCCGGGACTGGGTCAGGCCGCCGGAAAAGATCGGCACGTTCAAGGTCAGGCCGATGGTGGTGGCGCCCGGTCGCTCGAGGCCGGGGTTGGCCGCCTGGTACCAGGTGTCGCTCTTGTTGTAGCTGACCTGCGCGCTGATCGTCGGCAGGTGGCCTGCGCGCGCGGCGGTGATGTTGTGCTCGGCGGTCTGCACGTTGTCCTGCTGTGCCAGCAGGTTGGGGTTGTTCGCCAGCGCCTGCTTGACCCAGGCGTCCTGGTCGTTCGGGCTCGGCGGCTCCAGTGGCAGATCCTCGCGCAGCTTCTTCAGCGCCCCGGTCGGCTTGCCGGTGATCTGGGTGAGCGCTTCGCGCGCGTCGTTCAGGACGTTCTCGGCGGTGATGGTCTGGGCCTTGGCGGCCTCGTAGAACGCCTTGGCCTGGTACATGTTGGTGATGGCGGACAGGCCGACCTTGTACTGCTGGTCCGCCTGTTCGTACTGCCGGTGGAACGCGTCTTCGTTGGCTTTTGCGAACGCCAGTTCGTCTTCACTGGTCAACACGCCGAAATACGCCGTGGCGACGCGCACGAACAAATTCTGCTCGGCCGCGCGGAACACCTCGTCCTGCGCGTCGGATGCCGAGTGCGCGGCCTTCAGGTTGGCGAACTTGCTGAAATCGAACACGCTCTGGCTGAGCGTGCCGCTGAGGCTGCGCGTGCGGGTGTGGCCACTGAGGCCGGTCGGTATCGTTTGCCCCGGATTGTTCTGGTTGACCAGGGCCGTGCCGCCGCCGCCGTTGGTCTGGCTCAAGGTCAGGCCGCCGGAAATCTGCGGCAGCAGCAGGGCACGCGCCTGGCTCACGCCTTCGCCGGTGGCCAGGCGCGTGGCGTCGGCTTGCGCCAGCACGGGGTCGTTGGCGCGGGCTTCGCGATAGGCGCCAAGCAGATCCTCGGCATGACCAGGCATGGCGGTGGCGCTGAGCGCCAGGGCCAGAACGAGCAGCTTCAAACGCATGGGATGCCTCGAGGGAGCGGGGGACATTGGGAAAGTCAAAAAACGAATGCCGGCACGGGTTCGGCGTGCTGCAGGTAGGGCAGGTCGGTCTCGAACAGGGTCTGCTCGTGCACGCCTGCGCCAGCCGGGGTGAGCAGAGCTGCCTGTTGCACCGGCGACTGGCCGCGGATCACCAGCAGGCGCCCGCCGGGCGCGAGCCATTCCAGCCAGCGTTCGGGCAGCTGTGCCACGGCACCGGTGGCCACGATCGCGTCGTATTTCCGCGTCGGCTGCCAGCCGAGCACCGCGTCAGCGGTAAGCAGCTCGGTGTTGGCGATGCCGGCATCCCGCAGGCGCTGCTGGGCCGCGGCGGTGAAGTCGGCATGGATGTCCAGGCTGGTGACTTGCGCCGCCAGTCCGGCCAGGCAGGCGCACAGGTAACCGGAGCCGGTACCGATTTCGAGTACCTGGTCGGTGGGCTGCAAATCCATGGCCTGCAGCACGCGGCCTTCGACCACGGGCTTCATCATCACCTCGCCATGGCCGAGCGGCAGGCACAGGTCGGCAAACGCCAGCTGCCGATGTGCCGGGGCCACGAAATCCTCACGCCGGATGCGGCCGATGATGTCGAGCACGCGGGTGTCCAGCACGTCCCATGGACGGACCTGGTTCTCCACCATGTTCAAGCGTGCTTGTTCGAAGTTCATGGCCATGGTGAATGAACCGCCGATCAAAAGGCTGGAAGTGTAGAAGCTCGGGGACCCGCCGACAATGCCGGTGGCACCGCGTCGAGCCAGGTCCTGCTGCCCAATCCGCGTTCGCGAGGGGCGTTTGCCGGGACCTGTCTCGCGCGGGTCCCGCGTCGGCTGCGTCGCGTCGGGCACGGCTCTGGTATATAAGTGTACCGAATCGTATAATAAAAGCCCGAATCCTCGTTTGGAAGGTAGGACACATGGTCAGCGCCACTCCAGCCAAGTCTCCGGGGCCCGGGCGCCCGAAGGACATGGAGAAGCGCGCGGCTATCCTGGTGGCTGCCAAGGCCTTGTTCATACGCAACGCCTTTGCCGGGACCAGCATGGATGCCATCGCTGCCGAGGCAGGCGTGTCCAAGCTCACGGTGTACAGCCATTTCGGCGACAAGGACAACCTGTTTCGCGAGGTCATTCGTTCGCGCATCCAGGATTTGCTGCCCGAGGAGATTTACGGGCTCAAATCCGGGCTCGGCATCGAGGAGACCTTGCGCATGATCGCGCACGCGCACATGCAGATCGATTGCCAGCCGGAGAACGTCGGCACGTTCCGCGCAATCCTCAGCGATTGTCGTCACGGCAATCCGCGCTATGGCAGGTTGCTGTGGGAAGAAGGCCCGGCCCGTACTCATCGCCTCATGGAACGTCTATTGCAGCAGGCGGTTGACGAGGGCGTGCTGGATATTCCCGATGTCGGCACCGCCAGCGTGCAGTTTTTTTCCCTGATCAAGGGCGACCTGTTGTTGCGTCGCCTGTTTGGTTGCGACGAGTGCGCCGAATCGGCTGCCAGCGACATCGAGCGCATGGCGATGCAAGGCGTCGACACCTTCCTCCGCGCATATCAGCCGCGTTGAGTGCCATCCGGCGCGCGACTTCCCGCCGTGGTGACCTTCACTTGACCTTGCCGCCGCCGCGCGTACGCTGGAACCAGCGCCCACTCGGGTAGCCGTTGTCTCGTCCGTTTGCTACACAAGGAATGCAACCATGGCCATGCGCAAATCCAGGACCAAGGCGTTTGTCAGCGATATCGACAATATCCGCAAGCGCGCCCGGCATAACATCGACGATGGGGCGATGACCGCGGGCTACAGCGCCAATCGTGCCGTCGTGGTCGACATGCTCAACCAGGCTCTGGCCACTGAGCTGGTGTGCGTGCTGCGCTACAAGTATCACTACTACATGGCCTCGGGCATCCACTCGCAGGCGATCAAGGCGGAGTTCCTGGCGCATGCGAACGAGGAGCAGGGCCATGCGGACCTGCTGGCCGAGCGCATCACCCAGCTCGACGGCAAGCCGAACCTGTCGCCGGTCGGGTTGCTGGAGCGCAGCCACGCGGATTACGTCGAAGGCAAGGACATCGTCGACATGATCAAGGAAGACCTCGTGGCCGAGCGCATCGCCATCGACAGCTACCGGGAGATGATCCACTACGTCGGCACCGACGATCCGACGACCCGGCGCGTGCTGGAAGGCATCCTGGCGATGGAGGAAGAGCACGCCGAGGACATGAACACCCTGCTCGAGCAGTTGGGCAAGAAGGGTGAGCCGGCGCGTCCAGCGCCCGGCAAATCACGCCCGGCCAAGCGCGGCTGAGCTCCCGCCCGCAGGCGCCGATGAGTGGGCGCCGCCGCCTCGCCGCCGCTCACGCGGCGTGGTTGGCCTGGTCGTCCTTATAACGTGAAATGCCGGCAAGGATTTCGGCGCGCGCCTCGTCGGCGCCGACCCAGCGCTCGATCTTCACCCACTTGTTGTTTTCCAGATCCTTGTAGTGCTCGAAGAAGTGGCCTATGCGCTGCAGCCAGTGCGCGGATACACCCCCGATGTCCTGGATGTGGGCATAGCCCGGAAACACCCGGGCCACCGGGATCACCAGCAACTTCTCGTCGCTGCCGGCCTCGTCGGACATGTGCAACATGCCGACCGGGTGGCAGCGGATGACTGCCCCGGGCATCAGCGGCAGCGGCAGCACCACGAGCGCGTCCAACGGATCGCCGTCACCGCCGAGGGTGCCTGGTACGTAGCCGTAGTTGCATGGATAACGCATCGGCGTGGACAGGATGCGATCGACGAAGATCGCCCCGCTGCGTTTTTCGACTTCGTATTTGACCGGCTCCGCGTCCTTGGGGATCTCGATGACCACATTGATTTCATCCGGCACGTTCTGGCCGGCGGGTACGAGGTGCAAACTCATGGATGTCCTGAAGCGTGGAATGTGGTGGGGCCGCGCAGCATACGTGGAAACCCGCCGTGTGATGGACGATGGGTTCCGCCGCGGCGGAACCCATCGCCATGTAGGCCTACAGCAGCGGGATCACCAGCAAGGCGACGATGTTGATGATCTTGATCAACGGGTTCACGGCCGGCCCGGCAGTGTCCTTGTACGGGTCGCCGACGGTGTCGCCGGTGACCGCGGCCTTGTGGGCTTCGGAGCCCTTGCCGCCATGGTGGCCGTCCTCGATGTACTTCTTCGCGTTGTCCCACGCACCGCCGCCGGTGGTCATGGAAATGGCTACGAACAAGCCGGTGACGATGGTGCCGATCAGCACGCCGCCCAGGGCCTTGGGACCGAGCAGCAGGCCGACCAGGATGGGCACGATCACCGGCAGCAGCGAAGGCACGATCATTTCGCGGATGGCCGACTTGGTCAGCATGTCGACCGCACGCGAGTATTCCGGCTTGGCGGTGCCGGTCATGATGCCGGCAATGTCGCGGAACTGCCGGCGCACTTCCAGCACCACGGCACCGGCGGCGCGACCGACCGCTTCCATCGCCATCGCTCCGAACAGGTACGGGATCAGACCGCCAATCAGCAGGCCGATGATGACCATGTGGTCGGACAGGTCAAAGGCCATGACCGGCGCGGCGATGCCGCTCAGCGCGGCCTTGGCCTGGGTGGCGACATCGAGGTTGTGCGTGTAGTCGGCGAACAGGACCAGCGCGGCGAGGGCCGCCGAGCCGATCGCATAGCCCTTGGTGACCGCCTTGGTGGTATTGCCCACCGCATCGAGCGGGTCGGTGACGCCACGGACTTCGGGCGGCAGGTCGGCCATCTCGGCGATGCCGCCGGCGTTGTCGGTGATCGGTCCGTAGGCGTCCAGTGCCACGATCATCCCGGCCATGGACAACATGGCCGTGGCAGCGATGGCGATGCCGTACAGGCCGCCCAGGCCATAGGCGCCCCAGATGGCCGCGCAGACCGCGAGCACCGGCCACGCCGTGGCCTTCATCGACACGCCCAGGCCGGCAATGATGTTGGTGCCGTGCCCGGTGGCTGACGCTGCGGCGATGTGCTGGACCGGCTTGTAGTCGGTGCCGGTGTAGTACTCGGTGATCCACACGATCGCGCCGGTGAGCACCAGGCCGATCAAGGTGCAGCCCCAGAGGTTCAGTGCGCCGTGGCCGAAGTCCGGCATCAGGGCGGTGGTGATCGGGTAGAACGCAATCGCCGCCAGTACCGCCGACACGACCACGCCTTTGTACAACGCGCCCATGATCGAACCGCCGCTCTTCACCTTGACGAACAGCGTGCCGATGATCGAGGCGATGATGGACACGGCGCCGAGCATCAACGGGTAGAGCACGGCGTTGGCGCCGACTTCGGCGACCATCAGGCTGCCCAGCAGCATGGTGGCGATCACGGTCACGGCGTAGGTCTCGAAGAGGTCGGCCGCCATGCCGGCGCAGTCGCCGACGTTGTCGCCGACGTTGTCGGCGATGACCGCCGGATTGCGCGGATCGTCTTCCGGGATGCCGGCCTCGACCTTGCCGACCAGGTCGGCGCCGACGTCGGCGCCCTTGGTGAAGATGCCGCCGCCCAGGCGGGCGAAGATCGAGATCAACGAGCTGCCGAAGGCCAGGCCGACCAGGGCATGCAAGGCGTGGTCGCCGGCAACGCCCATCCAGCCGGTGAGGATCAGCCAATAGCCGGCCACGCCCAGCAGGGCGAGGCCAACCACCAGCATGCCGGTGATTGCACCGCCGCGGAAGGCCACGTTCATGGCGCTGCCGAGGCCGCTGCGTGCGGCTTCCGCCGTGCGCACATTGGCGCGCACCGACACGTTCATGCCGATGTAGCCGGCGGCACCCGAGAGGACCGCGCCGACCAGGAAGCCGATTGCCGTCGGCCAGCTGAGGAAGATGCCGATGAGGATGAGCAGGATCACACCCACCAGCGCAATCGTGGAGTACTGCCGATTGAGGTAGGCGCGCGCGCCTTCCTGGATGGCGGCGGCGATTTCCTGCATGCGCGCGTTGCCCGGCGCCTGGGCCATGACCCAGCGTGCCGAGACTGCGCCGTACAGGATGGCGAGCACCGCGCATCCCAGAATGATCCACCAACCGAAGTCTTGCAGCATCGGAGCTCCCCTCTAGTCAAGAGTTCAATGTGGCCGCCGGCACGGACGCCTGCGGTAAACAATGGATGTCAAAGTATGCACCGTTGTGCAATGCAACGCGACCGGACGGCCGTTGGCCGCGCCGGTCTGGATGCGGCCTCAGGCCTGGAAATCCGCGAGTTTTTTCGCCACCGCCCGATTCTTCAACTGTACATAGACCGGCAAGCCGTCCTTGCCGTAGGGCAACGGCGCCTCGCCGCGGATCAGCGGTGCCAGGTAGCGCCGTGCCGCCGCGGTGATGCCGAAGCCGTCCTTGCTTACGAAGCCCGCGGGCATTTTCTTTTCGCGGTTGGCGATCTTGTTCAAGGGCGCGGCATCGATCTTCCAGCGATACGGGCTGTCGGACGTGCGCACGATCACCGGCATGACCGCGTTCATGCCGGCCAGGGCGTATTCCACGGCAGCTTTGCCGACCGCGTAGGCCTGCTCGGCGTCGACCTTGGAGGCGGCGTGCCGGGCCGAGCGCTGCAGGTAGTCGGGTACCGCCCAGTGATATTTGTAGCCAAGCTTGTCGCGTACCAGGGTGGCGAGCATCGGGGCCACGCCACCGAGCTGGCTGTGGCCGAAGGCGTCGCGCGTGCCGGCTTCGGCGAGAAATTCGCCGGCCGCGTTTTGTACGCCTTCGGAGGCCACCACGGTGCACCAGCCCACGCGCTCGACCGTGGCCTTGACCCGGTCGAGGAAGGCCCGCTCGTCAAAGGCGCGTTCCGGGAACAGGATCACGTGCGGCGCGTCGTCGGGCCCGGACCCGGCCAGGCCGGCAGCCGCGGCAATCCAGCCGGCATGGCGGCCCATCACTTCCAGGATAAACACCTTGGTGGACGTCTCCGCCATGGAGGCGACGTCGAGGCTGGCTTCGCGGGTGGAGATGGCGGTGTATTTCGCCACCGAACCGAAGCCTGGGCAGCAGTCGGTCACCGCCAGGTCATTGTCCACGGTCTTCGGCACACCGATGCAGCGGATGTCGTAGCCCATGGTTCGGCCCAACTGCGAGATCTTCAGTGCCGTGTCGGCCGAATCGTTGCCGCCGTTGTAGAGGAACCAGCGGATGTCATGCGCGCGCAGCACGTCGATGAGCCGCGCGTATTCGGCGCGGTTGGCGTCCAGCGATTTCAACTTGTAGCGGCAGGAGCCGAAGGCGCCGCCCGGCGTGTGTGCCAGTGCGGTGATGGCGGCGGCGGATTCCTTCGAGGTATCGATCAGGTCCTCGCGCAGCGCGCCGAGGATGCCGTTGCGGGCGGCATAGACCGTCACGCCACGGGCGCGTGCCGTGGCGATCACGCCGGCGGCGCTGGCGTTGATCACGGCGGTGACGCCGCCGGATTGGGCATAGAGCAGCTTGCCGGCTGAAGCGGATGACGCTTGACGCGAGCGCATGGGGACCTCCGGATGCGTTGCAGGTTTTGGCGGGGTGGGCGTTTGCGGCGTTTGACGGCGCCGATGGCAAACGTTAATTTGGCAGCCATCATGTGTATCTGGCGACGCGCGTCAAGGCGGCCGCCGGCAGACAGCTTGGAGCATTATGCGACTTGTCCTCCTTGGTGCGCCCGGTTCGGGCAAGGGTACCCAGGCTGCGCGGCTGAAGGCCGAATTGGGCGTACCGCACATTTCCACCGGGGACATGCTGCGCGCCGCCGTGGCTGCCGGTACCCCGCTGGGGCTGCAGGCCAAGGCGGTCATGGCTGCCGGCCAACTGGTCTCCGATGACATCCTGCTGGGCATGCTTGAGGAGCGCCTGGCGCGTCCCGACGCCGCACAGGGTTTCATCCTGGACGGCTATCCGCGCAACCTGGCGCAGGCGGCGGCGCTGGATCGGCTGCTGGCGCGAATCGGGCAGCCGCTCGACGCCGTGGTCAAGCTCGAGGTGCCGAGCGCGGCAATCGTCGAGCGTTGCCGGATCCGCTTCCTGGCCGAGCACCGTGCCGATGACGAGCCGGCGACAGTCACCAGGCGGCTGGCGGTCTATGCCGAACAGACGGCGCCGGTGGCCGAGTTCTACGCGCAGGCCGGCAAGCTGCAGGTGGTCGACGGCGTCGGCGAGCTGGACCAGGTCACGGCGCGCCTGCGCGCGGTGCTGGGCGAGAAGGCGGCCGCCAGCGGTTGAGCTGGCGCCCGGTTTTTCGCTGCTGACGGATCGATCCCTCATGCGCCTGCACATCCTGGGCATCTGCGGCACCTTCATGGGCGGCGTCGCCGCACTTGCGCGGGAGCTCGGCCATCAGGTCGAAGGTTCGGACGAGCACGTCTATCCGCCCATGAGCACGCAGTTGGAGGCACTCGGCATCAGCTTGTTGCGCGGCTACCGGGCCGAATACTTGCAGGCCGGGCCGGGCCACACGGCGCCAGAGCTGGTCGTGGTCGGCAATGCGCTCAGCCGCGGCAATCCGGCCGTGGAATACATGCTCGATGCGCATCTGCGCTATATGTCCGGGCCGCAGTGGCTGGGCGAGGTCGTGCTTGCCGGGCGTCCAGTGCTGGCGGTCGCCGGCACGCACGGCAAGACCACCACGGCGAGCCTGCTGGCCTATCTGCTGGAGCGGGCTGGCCTGGCACCGGGCTTCCTGATTGGCGGCGTGCCCGACGATTTCGGCATTTCCGCGCGGTTGGGGAAGTCGCCGTTCGTGGTCGAGGCCGACGAGTACGACACGGCCTTCTTCGACAAGCGCTCGAAATTCGTGCATTACCGGCCGGACATCGCCATCCTGAACAACCTCGAGTACGACCACGCGGACATCTTCCCCGACGTGGCCGCGATCCAGCGCCAGTTCCATCACCTGGTACGGACCGTGCCCGGCCACGGCCGGCTGGTGGTCAATGCCCAGGACGCCAGGTTGGCCGAGGTGCTGGCCATGGGCTGCTGGACGCCGGTGGAGACCTTCGGCATCGACTGCGGCGACTGGCAGGCGCACTTGCTGGCGGCGGACGGTTCGGCATTCGGGGTGAGCAAGGGTGGGCAGCACCTGGGCGACGTGCACTGGTCGCTGCTCGGCCGGCACAACGTGGCGAACGTGCTGGCGGCGTTGGCGGCGGCCTCGGCGGCCGGCGGCGACCTGCGGGTCATGCTGGGCGCGCTCAAGGATTTCCGCGGCGCCAAGCGGCGCATGGAGCTGCTTGGCGTGCCCGGCGGCGTGCACGTCTACGACGACTTTGCGCATCATCCGACCGCGATCGCCACCACGCTGGCGGGCCTGCGCGCCAAGGTGGGCGGCGAGCGCATCCTGGTAGCGCTCGAGCCGCGCTCCAATTCCATGCGCCAGGGCGCGCATGCCGAGGCGCTGGGGCCGGCGCTGCGTGACGCCGACGAGGTGATCTTCCTGCAGCGCGCGGATCTGCCGTGGGATACCCACGCGCTTGCCGCCGCGTTGGACGGGCGCGAGACGACGGTTGCCGACGTCGACGCCCTGCTCGAGACCTTGCACGCGCGGGTACGGGCGGGCGACCACGTCGTGTTCATGTCCAACGGTGGGTTCGAGGGTGCGCCGCGGCGCTTCGTCGCCCTGCTTGAGCGGTAGCGCGTCCACTCCCGCAGCCATCTCCGCCCCGGATTTCGGCGTGGGCTGCGCGTCGTGCGTGATTGGCTAGACTGCGCGCATGGCCGCGCAATCCCAGCTGGTCGAGATGCCGCTGTTCCCGCTCGCGGCCGTGCTGTTCCCCCGCGGGCGGCTGTCCTTGCGCATCTTCGAGCCGCGCTATCTCGACCTGGTGCGCGAATGCACGCGTGAGGACAAGGGCTTTGGCGTGTGCCTCATTGACCCGGAGCGCGAAGCCGGCGTAGCGACCTCGCCGGCGGCCATCGGCACGGTGGCCCGCATCATCGACTTCCATGGCGACGCCGACGGGGTGCTGACCATCCTGGTTGCCGGCACCGAGCGCTTCACCGCCCAGCGCTCCCGTGCGCGCCACGATGGGCTCCTGCGCAGCAGCGTGGTGCTGTGGGGCGACGAACCGACCCAGGAAGTGCCGGTGGAGTTTGCGCTGCTGCAAAGCATCGCCGAGCGCCTGATCGACATGATGGCGCCGCATTGGCGCAGCGCACTGCGCGGGGATTACGAGGACGCCAGCTGGCTGGGCTTCCGGTTGGCCGAACTGCTGCCGCTGGGCGCCGGTGAACAACAGGGTCTGCTGGAACTGTCCGATCCGCTGCAGCGCCTCGCCGAGCTGCGCGACATCCTGCCGCGTTTCCAGAAGCCCTGACCGATTCGACCCCGCCAGTACCGTCCGGCCACAGCAAGGTAGACTGGACCTCCCCCTGGCGTGGAGGTTTGGCGATGGCGAGCTTGGCGGGCAAGACCTTGTTCATTTCCGGCGCCTCGCGCGGCATCGGCCTGGCGATTGCCCTGCGCGCCGCCCGCGACGGGGCGAACATCGTGGTTGCCGCCAAGAGCGCGACGCCAAACCCGAAGCTGCCCGGCACGATTCATACCGCCGCTGCCGACATTGTTGCCGCCGGCGGGCAAGCGCTGGCCGTGCAGATGGACATCCGCGAAGAGGCACAGGTGCAGGCTGCGGTGGCGCAGGCCGTCGGGCATTTCGGCGGCATCGACATCGTCGTCAACAATGCCAGCGCCATCTGGCTGGCTGGCACCGCCGACACGCCGATGAAGCGCTTCGACCTGATGCAGCAGGTCAACACGCGCGGCACCTTCCTGCTGACCCAGACTTGCCTGCCGCATCTGCGCCAGGCCGACAATCCCCACGTGCTGATGCTGGCGCCGCCGCCGAACCTCGATCCCAAATGGTTTGCCCGGCATACCGCCTACACCATTGCCAAATACGGCATGAGTCTGTGCGTGCTTGGCATGAGCGCCGAGTTTGCCCCGCTCGGCATTGCCGTGAACGCCTTGTGGCCGCGTACGGTGATTGCCACCGCGGCAATCGGCATGATCGACGGGGTCAAGGCCGAGCACTGTCGCCGGCCTGAGATCGTGGCGGATGCGGCGCACGGCATCCTGGTGCGCCCCGCGAGGGAGTACACCGGGCACTTCGCCGTGGACGAGGACATCCTGCGCGAGGCCGGCGTCGTGGACTTGTCGGTTTATGCGGTCCAGCCCGGCGCGCCGTTGCTGCCGGATCTCTTCCTCGACTGACCGGGACGTGCCTTCCGGTCGGGGCACTGGCCGTGGGACGATGAAGAATGGTCAGCACGGAGGAGGGATGAGGCGTGATGAAATACCTGCACAGCATGGTGCGCGTGCGCGATCTCGATGCGAGTTTGCGCTTTTATTGCGACGGATTGGGCCTGCACGAGGTGCGCCGCCGCGAGGTCCCCGCCGGACGCTACACATTGGTGTTCCTGGCGGCTCCGGACAGCCCCGACGCGGAGCTCGAGTTGACGTGGAATTGGGACGTGCCGGATGACTATGGCTCGGCGCGCAACTTCGGGCATCTCGCGTTTCGCGTCGACGACATCTACGCGACTTGCGCGCGCCTGCGGGAACTGGGCTGCGTCATCAACCGCCCGCCACGCGACGGGCACATGGCCTTCGTGCGCTCGCCGGACCTGATTTCCATCGAGTTGTTGCAGGAAGGGACCCTGCCGCTGCGCGAACCCTGGCTGTCCATGCCGAACACGGGCGTGTGGTAAATCGCGCCTCAGCGCTTCGCCTCGCGCAGGGCTTCGCGTGCTGCCTGCAAGGTACTGGCGATGTCTTCGTCGCCGTGTGCGTCCGACATGAATCCGGCCTCGAAGACTGATGGCGCGAGGAATACGCCACGTTCGAGCATGCCGTGGTGGAAGCGTGCAAACAGCGCAGCGTCGGTGGCGGTCGCGTCGGCAAATCCGTGCACTTCGCCGGCACGGAAGAACAGGCCGAACATGCCGCCGACGGCGTGGGTGGTGAATGGAACGCCGGCTTCGTCGGCGACCGTCTGCAAGCCATCCATCAGCGTGCGCGTGCGCTGCGCCAGGCGTTCGTGGAAGCCCGGTGCCTGGATCAGGTCCAGCATGGCCAGGCCGGCAGCCATGGCCACCGGGTTGCCGCTCAGCGTGCCGGCCTGGTACACCGGGCCGGATGGCGCGATCTGCTGCATCAGCTCGCGGCGCCCGCCAAATGCGCCCACCGGCATGCCGCCGCCAATGATCTTGCCGAAGGTGCTGAGGTCCGGGGGCACGCCATACAGCGCCTGGGCCCCGCCCAGGGCCACGCGGAATCCGGTCATCACCTCGTCGAAGATCAACAGCGCGCCGTGTCGGGTGCACAGTTCGCGCAGCAGTTGCAGATAGCCGTCCAATGGCGGGACACAGTTCATGTTGCCCGCGACCGGCTCGATGATGACCGCGGCAATCTCCCCGCCTTGCGCGGCGAACAAGGCCTGGGCCGCGTCGGCGTCGTTGTACGGCAGGGTGAGCGTAAGGTCGGCCAGCACCTTCGGCACGCCGGGCGAGGTGGGAACGCCGAAGGTCAAGGCGCCGGAGCCGGCCTTCACCAGGAAGCTGTCTGCGTGGCCGTGGTAGCAACCTTCGAATTTCAGGATCTTGCTGCGGCCGGTGGCGGCACGCGCCAGGCGGATGGCCGACATCGTGGCTTCGGTGCCTGAATTCACCATGCGCAGCATGTGCATGGACGGCACCAACCGGCACACGGTCTCCGCCACGGCCACTTCGGCGGGACAGGGTGCGCCGAACGACAGGCCGTTGCGTACCGCCTGCTCCACCGCCGCACGCACCTGAGGGTGGTTGTGACCGACGATCATCGGCCCCCAGGAGCCGACATAGTCGATGTAACGCTTGCCTTCGACGTCCCAAAGGTAGGCGCCATCGGCACGCGCCACGAAGAAGGGTTCGCCGCCGACCGCCTTGAAGGCGCGCACCGGCGAGTTCACCCCGCCAGGCAGCAGGGCTTGCGCGCGTTGAAACAGTTTGTGGTTGCTTTGCATGTTGATTTGTCCGGACGCAGGGCTGGTGCAGACAGTCAGTCTGTCACAGCGCGCTGTCACAGCGCGCGCGGAAACGAATGCTGCAGTCTGGCGCGCGGCGTGTCCGCCTTGGGCCGGGCCGTATCCGCACAGGTCGGTGCGATGGTTGGCTGCGCGCTTTCGCGTTCCGGGCGAAGTTGCGACAATAGCCAGGCTTACTCGACCGAAGAACTGTAATGACCGATTCGTTGCCGACTGGACCCTGGCACAAATGGATGTGCGTGGTATGTGGCTACATCTATGACGAGGCAGTAGGCGTGCCGGAAGAGGGTTTGCCCCCTGGCACGCGTTGGGCCGATGTCCCCGACACCTGGACTTGTCCCGACTGCGGGGCGACCAAGGATGATTTCGAGATGATCGAGATCGACTGACGCATGGTGCGGCCGCGGCGCGCCCGTGCTGCGCCCTATTGCACCGTGCCGATGGTGCCGTCGATGGTTAGCTGATCGCCAAGCTTCGCCCCGATGCGCCGGCTGGTGCCGGCGGCGAGTTCCAGCACGTAGCGTGCCGCGGCATGGCTCGGATAGATCGGGCACGGGTCGGCCTTGCACGGTGGCACGTCCAGTTGCATCGAGACCAGCTTGCGCGCGTCGTCGAAATACAGGATGTCCAACGGGATCAGGGTGTTCTTCATCCAGAACGCCTGTGGTGCCGAGTTTGCGAATACGAACAACATGCCGTGGTCTGCAGCCAGCGTCGTGCGCTCCATCAGGCCGTGTTGTCGCGCGGCATCGGTGGTGGCCAGCTCGATGGAGAAAGTGTGGCCGCGCAATTGTGCGCTCGGCGCCGCGGCGTCTGTCGCCGTGGCGTGGAAGCTGGTAGCCAGCATCAACAACAGGGGAATGAGCCATCGATTCATTGGCGTGCCTGCAAGGAAAGGGGGCATAGGCTGCCGAGTGTAGCGCGGTGCTTGCGTACGCTCATCGACGGTAGCCTCTTTGCAAGTGGAGACGCTGGCGCTATCATTCGCGGCCCGTCGCGGCGTTCGCGGTCATGCCCAACATCGGCAGTCGACAGCAGCGCCGAGGACACCCAGAAAAGTGTTTCACAGGGTGTTGACGAGGTCGTTTTTCGATGTAGAATAGCCGGCTCACCTGGGGCGAAATGCTTCAGGTCGCCACCGCCAAGACGGTGGCAGGCAAGCGATCTTTGACAGTGTGCGCAGGTGAATTGTGTGGACGCCTTGCGTTGGAGCGACTGCGGTCGATCCCAAAGCAATGCAAGCGTCCAACCAATGGAAACACAGTAATGAGTTTTCGGTTGGGACATACGCTTCGAAAGGACAGATGGCGAAGCCCGCAAGGGTGGAGCTGTCGAAAACTTAAGTGAAGAGTTTGATCCTGGCTCAGATTGAACGCTGGCGGCATGCCTAACACATGCAAGTCGAACGGCAGCATGAGAGAGCTTGCTCTCTTGATGGCGAGTGGCGGACGGGTGAG